>Ga0308169_10000242_pt1 | contig 98242 bp, 86 predicted proteins | sample PhyBR1_2_FD_202139 | JGI IMG/M metagenome (GOLD analysis project Ga0308169, IMG submission 202139) | Phyllosphere microbial communities from UC Gill Tract Community Farm, Albany, California, United States - DLSLSB.R1 | ecosystem: Host-associated > Plants > Phyllosphere > Unclassified | place...
CGTAAGGTTCTGGCTGATCTGGCAGTGAACGAAAAAGCGGCGTTTGCTGCGATTGTCGAGAAAGCTAAAGCCACTTTGGCCTAAGTCCCCGGCAATCACCGGGCCCCGCTCGGGGTTCGGTGTTAAACGTCATAAATAGGGGAAGAGCCTTGTAAGCTCTTCCCCTATTTTGTATCTGGAGTCTGTACATGGAAAACCTGGACGCGCTGGTCTCTCAAGCACTTGAGGCTGTGCAAAGCGCCGAAGATATCAATGCCCTGGAGCAAATCCGGGTTCTTTACCTTGGCAAAAAGGGCGAATTGACTCAGGTGATGAAGACCCTGGGGAATCTGCCAGCGGAAGAGCGTCCGCAAGTCGGTGCGCTGATCAACGTTGCCAAGGAGCGTGTCACAGAGGTTCTCAATGCGCGCAAGGCAGCGTTCGAGCAATCCGACCTTGCGGCCAAGCTTGCCGCCGAGTCCATTGACGTGACCCTGCCTGGCCGTGGCCAGACTACCGGTGGTCTGCATCCGGTTACCCGCACTCTGGAACGAATCGAGCAGTTCTTCACGCACATTGGCTACGGCATCGCCGAAGGCCCTGAGGTCGAAGACGACTATCACAACTTCGAGGCGCTCAACATCCCAGGCCATCACCCGGCCCGGTCGATGCACGACACCTTCTATTTCAATGCGAACATGCTGCTGCGCACCCATACCTCCCCGGTTCAGGTCCGCACCATGGAATCGCATAAGCCACCGATCCGCATCGTCTGCCCAGGCCGCGTGTATCGCAGTGACTCCGATATCACCCATTCCCCGATGTTCCACCAGGTCGAAGGCCTGCTGGTCGACCGCGATATCAATTTCGCCGACCTGAAGGGCACCATCGAGGAATTCCTGCGCGTGTTCTTTGAAAAAGAGCTGGCAGTGCGTTTCCGTCCTTCGTATTTCCCGTTCACCGAGCCTTCGGCCGAAGTCGATATGGAATGCGTGATGTGCAGCGGCAAGGGCTGCCGCGTCTGCAAGCAGACCGGCTGGCTGGAAGTCATGGGCTGCGGCATGGTCCACCCCAACGTGCTGAGCATGTCGGGCATCGACCCGGAAGAGTTTCAGGGCTTCGCCTTCGGTATGGGCGTAGAACGCTTGGCCATGCTGCGCTACGGCGTCAATGATTTGCGCCTGTTCTTCGACAACGACTTGCGGTTCCTCGCGCAATTTCGCTAGGTCGCCCGTAACGAATTCTTTAGGAGAGCAGGATGAAATTCAGTGAACAATGGCTGCGTGGCTGGGTTAGCCCGCAGGTATCCCGCGATGAGCTGGTTGCTCGTCTGTCGATGGCCGGGCTTGAAGTAGACAGCGTTACCCCGGCGGCCGGCACATTTACTGGCGTGGTCGTTGGCGAGGTGCTGAGCACCGAGCAACACCCGGACGCGGACAAGCTGCGCGTATGCCAGGTCAGTAACGGCGCGGAGACCTTCCAGGTGGTGTGTGGCGCGCCAAACGTGCGCCCCGGCCTGAAGATCCCCTTCGCAATGATCGGCGCCGCATTGCCTGGCGACTTCAAAATCAAGAAGGCCAAGCTGCGGGGCGTCGAGTCCAACGGCATGTTGTGCTCGCAAGCCGAGCTGCAGGTGGGTGAGGGCCATGACGGCTTGATGGAGCTGCCGACCGATGCGCCAGTAGGCCAGGATTTCCGCGCTTACATGGAGCTGGACGATGCAAGCATTGAAGTCGACCTGACGCCCAACCGCGGAGATTGCCTGTCGGTTGCCGGTCTGGCGCGTGAAGTCGGCGCACTCTACGATGCCGCAGTCACTCGCCCGACAGTAGCCACTGTGACGGCCGTACACGATCAAGTCGTTCCGGTCGAAGTGGTAGCCTCTGTCGCTTGCCCTCGCTATCTGGGCCGCGTCATCCGTAATGTCGACCTGTCACGGCCGACACCATTGTGGATGGTTGAACGGTTACGTCGCTCCGATGTGCGCAGCATTGACGCAGTGGTCGACATCACCAACTACGTCATGCTCGAACTGGGCCAGCCGTTGCATGCATTCGACCTGGCCGAAATCGACGGCGGCATCCGCGTGCGTATGGCGGAAGAGGGCGAGAAGCTGGTGTTGCTGGACGGTCAGCAAGTCAGCCTTCGCGCGGACACCCTGGTCATTGCCGACCACCAGCGTGCGCTGGCCATCGCGGGTGTCATGGGCGGCGAGCACAGCGGCGTTTCGGCAACTACTCGCGATATTTTCCTTGAAAGCGCTTTTTTCGATCAGATTGCCGTCGCCGGCAAGGCACGCTCCTACGGGCTGCACACTGACGCTTCCCATCGTTACGAGCGAGGCGTTGACTGGCAACTTGCCCGTGAAGCCATGGAGCGGGCCACCGGTCTGCTGCTGGACATCACCGGCGGCGAAGCCGGTCCGGTCATTGAGACGGTCAGCGAGCAGCATTTGCCGTCTGTTGAGCCGATCATCCTGCGTGCCGAGCGCATCGAGCAGATGCTGGGCATGAAAATGGAGGCAGCGGAAGTCGAGCGTCTATTGACTGCGCTGGGTCTCACCGTGAGCTCGCATGCAAGCGAACAGTGGCGCGTCGTAGTACCAAGCCATCGCTTCGACATCGCCCTTGAGGTCGATCTGATCGAAGAGCTGGCTCGCCTGTATGGTTACAACCGCTTGCCGGTTCGCTATCCGCAGGCGCGTCTGGCACCGCAGCCGCGCGCCGAGGCGCAGAGCGATTTGCCAGCTCTGCGTCGTCTGTTGGTCGCTCGCGGGTATCAGGAAGCGATTACCTACAGCTTCATTGATCAGAAGTGGTTCGAACTGTTCAACCCCGGGGTAGAGCCGCTGCTGCTGGCGAACCCGATTTCGGCTGATATGTCGGCCATGCGTTCGTCATTGTGGCCGGGCCTTGTGAAATCGCTGCAGCACAACCTCAATCGTCAGCAGGATCGCGTACGCCTTTTCGAGAGCGGGCTGCGGTTTGTCGGTCAGTTGGACGGCTTGAAGCAAGAGCCCATGCTGGCCGGTGTCATCTGCGGCAGCCGTCTGCCAGAGGGCTGGGCGCAGGGTCGCGATGCGATCGATTTTTTCGACGTCAAGGCTGACGTGGAGGCTGTACTTGGTTTCGCGGGCGCGCAGGACGAATTCCGATTCGTATCCGGGCACCATCCCGCGCTGCATCCTGGCCAGACTGCTCGCATTGAGCGTAACGGGCGCGAGGTTGGCTACCTGGGCGCACTCCACCCGGAGCTGTCGAAAACCCTGGGGCTGGATCGTCCGGTATTTGTTTTCGAGCTGGTGCTGGCTGAAGTTGCCGTTGGCCGTCTGCCGAAATTCCATGAGCTGTCGCGCTTCCCTGAAGTACGCCGCGACCTGGCGTTGGTGGCTGATCGTGAGGTATCTGCAACTGCGGTAATGGACGTTATCCGTGAGAATGCAGGGGAATGGCTGACAGACCTCAGGCTATTTGATGTTTATCAGGGTAAAGGCATTGATCCGCTTAGAAAAAGCCTTGCGGTCGGCTTGACCTGGCAACATCCATCGCGCACTCTTACTGACGATGAGGTAAACGCTTCGACGCAGCAAATTCTCACCTCACTTGAGGAAAGGTTAAACGCCACGTTAAGGAAGTAGCGTATGGGGGCTCTGACGAAAGCTGAGATGGCCGAACGTCTGTACGAAGAGCTAGGCCTGAATAAACGAGAAGCCAAGGAACTGGTCGAGCTGTTCTTTGAGGAAATCAGGCACGCTCTGGAAGATAACGAGCAGGTCAAATTGTCCGGGTTCGGTAATTTTGATCTGCGCGATAAACGCCAGCGACCGGGCCGGAATCCCAAGACAGGGGAAGAAATCCCGATTACCGCTCGCCGTGTGGTCACCTTTCGTCCAGGGCAGAAGTTGAAGGCCCGAGTTGAGGCTTATGCTGGAACCAAGTCATAACGACGAGCTGCCGCCCATCCCCGGCAAACGCTACTTCACCATTGGTGAAGTCAGCGAGCTCTGCGCGGTAAAACCGCACGTTCTGCGTTATTGGGAGCAGGAGTTTCCTCAACTCAACCCGGTCAAGCGCCGCGGGAACCGTCGGTATTATCAGCGACAGGACGTGCTGATGATCCGTCAGATCCGCGGTCTGCTGTACGATCAGGGCTTCACCATTGGCGGCGCCAGGTTGCGCATGTCCAGCGATGAGGTCAAAGATGATTCGCTGCAGTACAAGCAGCTGATCAAGCAGATGATCGTTGAGCTGGAAGATGTGTTGGTGGTGCTTCGCAAGTGATGTAATGCGATGGGCTGAAATACTTCCATCTTTCAAAAGCTTAGGGTATATTCCTCGACGCTTTCGCAAGAACCCGCAACATATAACGCCTAGTCGGGGCGTAGCGCAGTCCGGTAGCGCACTAGCATGGGGTGCTAGGGGTCGAGTGTTCGAATCACTCCGTCCCGACCATACTTATCTAGAAAATCCAAGTACTTAGCAGTGCTTGGATTTTTTTATGCTGGCTGTTTTTAAGTGTCAGTTTGAAATGCGGTATTCTGGTTGCCAATTGGTTGCCAATTGAGATTGGCTTGCTGCACACTCTTCCGTGTAGTTATGGACAATAGCTACACGGACTTGCTTGGGGTGCGCCCTGGAACCTCGGTGGCCAGTCGACGGGAAAGGGGTGGCGGGGTGGTAGGGACACTTAAAGCATTCTATGGTGATCTGGCGGCGCTGAAGCCTCCAGCGATCACAAGCGCGAGTTTGTCGCCGTATTTGATGGCGACTCTATCGCCGATTACCCTCGGTCCGAATGGCGCTGGTGTTGTGCCTCGAAGGCCTGGTCAGCGATGGCTGAAAAAAGTAAGCATATGACGGTTTGTCCCTGCAGTATGTCCTTCCGCAAACACCGCCCGACGTATTGGGGTGGGCGACGTAGTTTTCTGATGTGGATGAGCGCGAGTCATGGGCGCGCCTACTGGGTAACTTGGTTCCGCTGCCAATCCGCAAGTACCCCGCCACTAGCAATTACGAATTCGCCACCAAAAAGAACATTTCCTCCACAGGCCAGCAAGCTTACTACGTTGCCATTTATCCAACGCAAGAGGCTAGGGCAGAAGATTCGTGGACCCTCAGCCTCTTCGCTGACCGACAAGAGACACACGCTGGCTTACTGAGCAAGATTGGGAACTGACCACATCGGACGCAACAGCGGCTTGATCGTTACTAGCAGCCACGCCACGCAAGAACAATCAACAGTATTCAGGAATCGCCCATGCAAAATGCACAACACCAAAACCTAGTCTCTTTCATCTGGAACATTGCTAACAAACTGCGCGGCCCGTACCGACCTCCACAGTATAGACGCGTGATGCTTCCACTGATTGTCCTGCGACGTTTCGATCTGGTATTGGCCGAAAATAAGCAGAAGGTGTTGGACGAAAAAAAACGTCTTGAAGACAAAGGCATTGCTGGTCCGGCGCTTGAGAAGGCCTTATCGCGTATCGCTACTACTACTGGTCTCAAACAAGAGCTGTTCAACACCAGCGGCTTTACGTTTGAAAAGTTGCTGGGTGATGCCCCAAACATTGCAGGCAATCTAATCGCCTACATCCAAGGCTTCTCGCCAAGAGCTCGCGATATTTTCGACAAGTTTGAGTTTGAGGCGGAAATAGCCAAGCTCGACGAAGCCAATCGGCTGTTTTTGATCATCAAAGAATTTTGTTCTGCAGAAATCAATTTGTCGCCCAAGGCAATCGGCAATTTACAGATGGGTTACCTGTTCGAAGAATTGGTTCGAAAGTTCAATGAGCAAGCGAACGAAGAGGCCGGTGATCACTTTACCCCCCGCGAAGTTATACGGTTGATGGTGCAGTTGGTGTTCACGGGAGAAGCCGATTTTGGAATTTATGATAAGGGGATCTACCGGAGTGTCTACGATCCAACGGCAGGGACCGGCGGCATGCTCTCAGAAGCTGAAAAGTTTATTCTCGGTGATGGGGAGCAACAAGGGCAAAATCCTGATGCGAATATCGAGCTGTTTGGGCAGGAGTACAACCCAGAGTCTTACGCCATTTGCTGTTCCGATCTGCTGATCAAGGATGAACCGATCAACAACCTGATCTACGGCGATACGCTAGGTATCAAGGACACCAAGAATAAAGCCAATGGCTTCGTGCCGCAGGACGGTCATCCTGGGAGGAAGTTCCACTACATGCTGGCTAATCCCCCTTTCGGCGTGGAATGGAAGCCCGAAGAAGAGTACGTGCGTGAGGAGTACAGCACTCATGGCTTCTATGGTCGTTTCGGTGCAGGCCTGCCACGTATCAACGATGGTTCGTTGCTATTCTTACAGCACATGATTTCCAAGATGCACCCCCAGCCTCAATTGGTGGATGGAGAGAATGTAGGCGGTGACGGTTCCAAGATTGCTATCGTATTTAACGGTTCGCCACTGTTTACGGGTGATGCAGGTAGCGGAGAGAGTAATATTCGACGTTGGATCATTGAAAATGATCTGTTGGATGCGGTGATCGCTCTGCCAGACCAGATGTTCTACAACACTGGTATTTACACTTATGTCTGGATCGTTACTAATAAGAAGCCCGTTTATCGACAGGGCAAGGTGCAACTGATCGACGGCACCCTCCATTTCAAAAAAATGGACAAGAGCTTGGGTAACAAGCGCAACGAGCTGTCGGACGACCACATCAGGGAGTTGGTGCGCCTGTACGCGGAGCACAATCACGATGCCGAAAGCGAAGTGCTGGTGAAAGGTAAGTCTGAACGTCGCGCTTGCAGCAAGCTATTTGATAATCGCGAGTTCGGCTTCCTTAAGATCACAGTGGAACGCCCCTTGCGCCTCAATTTCAAGGTAAGCCCCGACCGTATTGCCAAACTGGATGATCAAAGCGCCTTCGTCAATCTCGCCAGCAGTAAGAAACGCAAAGACGATGTGGCCTATCGTGCCGAAGTCGCTGCTGGTCAAGAAACCCAAATAGCAATCAAAGCAGCGCTGCAAGGGATGGCGGGCGAAATGCTCTATCGTAACCGCCCCGCATTCGAAGTCGCACTCGAATCTGTCTTGAATAGCGCTGCGATCAAGGTCGGTGCTCCGGTCAAGAAGGCCATCTTGGCATCGCTATCCGAGCGTGATCCCAAGGCAGACATTTGCTTGGACGCTAAGGGCAACCACGAACCCGATGTAGAACTGCGGGACACCGAGACCGTTGCCTTGCCGGAAGACATAGCCTTGCCGCTCCCGCTTGGTTACGACAACGAAACCGGTCATGAAAAGCTGATGGAGTTGGTCAAAAAACACTGCGAAAACTACCTCGCGATCGAAGTACTGCCGCATATACCCGATGCCTGGATCGATCACAGCAAAACCAAGGTTGGCTACGAAATCCCGCTCACCCGGCATTTCTATGTCTATCAGCCGCCGCGCGCGTTGGAGGAGATTGCAGGCGAAATCAGTCAGCTGGAAAAAGACATCATGGTCATGCTGAGCGAGGTGGTTTGATGATTCAGTATTCTGCCTATCCAGAGTACAAGCCTACAGGATGTGATTGGTTTCCTGAGATTCCATCACACTGGGCGATCGACCGAGCCAAATGGTCTGTCACTTCGTGCCAGAACGGTATATGGGGCTCTGAGCCAGGCGGTGATGATGATCTGGTTTGCATCCGTGTGGCCGACTTTGACCGTCAGTCGTTGCGTATATCCACAGAAAAACTGACGATGCGCAACATTTCTGAAAAGGATCGCCGTAACCGTCTGCTGGAGGCGGGAAATTTGTTGCTTGAGAAATCAGGAGGTGGTGAACAACAATTGGTCGGCGCCGTTGTCGAGTTTAATCAACCGTTCCCGGCAGTGAACTCCAACTTCATCGCCAGAATGGTTGCTAGTAAAGACGCAAACTCTCGCTATCTCGTTTACGTGCATTCGCATCTGTACGCAGGCCGTGTCAACTATCGGTCAATTAAGCAGACTACTGGCATTCAAAATTTGGATAGCCAAGCCTATTTAAATGAGTCGATTGCTTATCCTCCTTTTGACGAGCAGCAAGCTATCGCCTGCTTCCTCGATTTTAAAACCGCACAAATTGATACTTTGATAGCCAAGAAAAAAGCTCTGCTCGACAAGCTGGCCGAAAAGCGCACGGCACTTATTAGCCATGCTGTCACCAAGGGTCTAGCCCCCTCTCAGTCTATGAAAGATTCTGGCGTAGCATGGCTGGGAGAAATTCCGAATCATTGGCGGCGGATGCTCATGGTTCGTGTTATTTCGAAATTCGAACAAGGGTGGAGTCCGTCTTGTGATGAGCGAGAGGCGCTGCCAGACGAATGGGGTGTACTAAAGTCCGGCTGCGTTAACTATGGCGTTTTCCGAGAGCAAGAACACAAAACCCTACCATCGAGCATTGAGCCAAAACCCTCACTCGAGGTTAAGTCTGGAGACATTTTAATGTGCCGGGCGAGCGGCTCAAAACATCTTATTGGTTCAGTCGCGATGGTAAGGCGCTGCAGGCCTCAGCTGATTTTTTCAGACAAAACATATCGAATTTTACTGGTTGGCGATTTAATTGATTCGGATTTTTTTGTTTTTTTAATGAGGTCTAAATATTTACGAGAGCAAATAGAGCTTTCGATCAGTGGGGCCGATGGTTTGGCGAATAATATCCCGCAGTCATCTGTTAAATCTTATCAGGTGGTAATTCCGCCCCTGGATGAGCAAGTGGAAATCTCAAATTTTCTCAAAATAAAAGTTGACGACATCGAAGTGCAGGAAATTAAAGTATCCGAGGTAATCGGGATGCTCCAAGAGTACAGGGCTGCTCTGATCTCTAACGCCGTTACCGGGAAAATCGATGTTCGTGATTTTCACGATCCGTCATCAGCCCAAGGCATGGCCTGATGTTTCGGGGAGAAGTCAAATGGCCTTAACACCACAGGGATATTTTAATTGCTTGAAGTCGTATTTAAATACCAACCATTATGGTGAGCCTCAGGCCACTTCCACTGAGGTTGTGTTGAAAGAAAAGGTCTTTGGCCAAAGTGGCAGCAAGCCCATTGAATACAAGGTAGGTTTACATACCTCTGGCGAGACCCTGGTGATCAAGCTGGATAGTAAGAAAAATGGCTCATCGTTGCCCTTGTTTCACTTTTTGGACGATACCGCTAAACCTTGGTCGAAGCGTTGTGATTTTGTGGTTTTCAATTTGCGCAGGAACAAACTGCATGTGTACTGCCTGGAGTTTAAGTCAGAGAGCATTCCGCACGACGTGCCAGACCAACTGAAGGCTAGCGTAGATTGGCTCAAGGCGCTACACGCCACTATCAATGCCTACACCACCAAGCGCTGCACCATTTCAGCCACCAAGTATGTGCTGAGCAACCATCCGGAGCCCGGCGCTTATTTAGATGCAGACGGCAAGTATCTGAAGCGCGATCACACGATTCGTCACTATCGCTACGCTGATTTAGATGGCATGTCCTTGGCAGACTTGGAAAATAGCAACATCGAAATTATTCGATAAGGAAGACGAAATGATTCAAGGTGCTCGCAGTTTACCTGTTCAACATTTGACCATTCGGGTGCCTTGGCACGACCTTGGATGGAAGGGCACCTTTTGTCAGATGTGCACTGCGAACACCAGCTGCACTGTACTGCCGCGAATCGCGACCAGTCGCGACGATGCCTTTGAAACACTGCATGCGGGGATAAGTATTGAGCATCTAGATCGCTCACAGCATCCGCCCTGCGTTGATGAGCATGCGACCTTCATGGCGAATTTCCCGCTCTCGATGCAAAAGAAGCATCCCTATACAGAAAGTGCCAAAACCACCCACGGACATTTTTCCGACACCCCGTACACGATCCGTCCGTACTCGGTCGCGGGCATCCCGTTTCGTTGGATGTTGCGCGAGCATGTGGAGGGCAACAAAAAAAGGGGTGTCAGTAGCCTGAAGGACTCCCTGCAGATAGGGTACCAGACGGAGCGTGAGCCGGATCTTACCGTGAACAAAGGGTGGGAGAAGGACAAGAAAACTTGGGTTCAGGAAGGTACCAATCAGCGAATTATTCTGGATACGTTCTTTAGCGTGGCTCAGCCAAATGAATCGCTGGTGTTCTTCTATGCTAAGCGCACGCCTATGGTGGACGATGCCCGCCGCGTGATCATCGGAGTGGGGCGTGTCAAGTCGGTTAGCGCACCGATCGAGTACCACTACCTGGGTGGACAGAAGCCGAAGGACAACATCAGTGGGTACCTCTGGGAGCGGAATATCGAACATTCTATCCGCCCAAAGGGCTCGGACGGCTTCTTACTGCCATACCAGCAGTTGCTGCAAGCAGCTGAAGCAGACGAATCTATTGACCTCGCTGCTTGCACGGCATACGCGCCGAACGAGTACTTTGGTAGCTACTCCTATGGTACTGAGCATCTGGCGCATGACGGTGCCATCTCATCTTTGCTGTCCATGGAGAGGGCCATCAAGGCGATGCGTCAGCATTTGGCAGACGAGCCCTGGGGCGAGCATCTGGCGTGGATTGATGCAGAACTGAACCGGCTCTGGGAGGTGCGTGGTGCCTTTCCCGGATTGGGTGCCGCTTTGAACGCTTTCGGATTTCCACACGGCAACCTGTTGGCTTGGTACTTGGCTAGCCAGGGCGATCAACAGTTCGACCCCTGGCCCGTGTTGGCCGATGTGCTCAAAAAGCCAGAAAGCCTGCCTGGCTACCTGCGCGACGGGATCGGTGACACCATGCGAAAGAAGTGGGAGAAGCTGCAGCCAGAACGGCGTGCACTACTGATGCTGCTGGCTCGCTTTAATCTCTCTGATGCACAGGCTTTACGCTGGTATCAGCCGACTGAACGTGAGAAGGCCGAAATCGATCAGAGCGACGCAGCGATTCTGAAAAATCCCTATTTGGTATATGAGGATGATCGGTTGCAGGCCGATCCTGTTGCATTTGAAATCGTTGATCGTGGTGTCTTCCCTCCAGAGTCGATCCGTATGGCCTTCCCGTTGCCCGAGCCAAGCCTGGTGCGTGAAGCCATCGACGAGCGTCGTGTACGCGCGGCAATGCTTCTGACGCTGGAAGAGGCGGCCCGTGCTGAGGGGCATACCTATCTGATGGCAACTTGGATGGTTCAGCGGATACGGGATCGTGCGCTTCAACCAGAGTGCCCTCTGGACATAGATACGCTTTCGATTATGGAAGACTGTCTAGTGCCTAAGATTGAGAGCGTTCAGATTAAAGACGGGCTTGAGGCCTTCCAGTTGGATCGCTACGTCGAGACGTCGACATTGATCAGGTCCAAGATCAGCAAGCGCAAATCACGTCGGGCAAATCCAGGGCAACACGACTGGCCAGCTCTGGTTGACGCAGCGATTGACGCAACGAGGGACAAGGAAGCCTCTAAAACGAAGCCGAGCAAGCGTGATTTTGCCGCCCGTCATGAGAAGTCGGCAGCGCTGGAGGTGCTTTATAAATCTGGGGTCTCAGTACTTATGGGAGCCGCAGGGACGGGCAAGAGTACTTTGCTCAAGGCGCTCTGCAGCATTGAGAGCGTGAAAGATAGGGGCATTCTGCTGTTGGCGCCGACGGGCAAGGCCCGTGTGAGATTGGAATATACAAGCGGTATGACTGGTCAAGGAAAAACCGTTGCGCAGTTTTTGAATGGGCTGGATCGATACGACGGTAAGACCGGGCGGTACTATGTCAATGACGGCGCCCACCGTTCGGCGGTGCATGGAACAGTCATCATTGATGAATGCTCCATGCTGACCGAAGAACAGCTTGCGGCCTTGTTGGACGCGGTAGAGGGTGTGGACAGGCTGGTACTGGTGGGTGACCCGAAGCAGTTACCGCCAATCGGTGCGGGCCGTCCTTATGTGGATATTGTCAATTTCCTGAAGCCGGCGAATATAGAGAGCCTCAGCACCCGCGTTGCGGCCTGCTTTGCAGAGCTGACCGTGACGATGCGTCAAGGTGCTGAGGATGGCGTTGTGCGCGAGGATGTGTTGCTTGCTCAAGCTTTCAGCGGTCGACCGCTCGATGCCGGTGCAGACGAAATCTGGCAAACCGTGGCAGCTGGGAAATCGAAATTCGTAAAGTTGGTTCGGTGGAACAAGCCAGATCAACTCCAACAGCTACTGCTCGATGAGTTGAAGACCGAGCTAAAGCTGGATTCGATCAATGATGAGGTGGCCTTCGAGGTCTCCCTTGGCGGCGCTTACTCCGAGTACGAGGGCGGCTCAACTGTCTTCTTCAACACCCAGTATATGGATCGCCCAGGAGCATCCAAGAAGGCTGAGGCCTGGCAAATTCTTTCGCCGATCAAGCAATACCAAGCAGGTGTTACCGCCATCAACCGTGCCCTGCAGCAACAGTTCAGGAAGTCATTCCTCAAAATGGCCGCGCAAACGGGTTGGCAGAAGAAGATCCCAAGCCCTGTAGGCCCTGAAGGAATCATTTATGGGGATAAGGTCATCAACGTCGTCAACAGGAGCAGGCGTGAGACCTATCCGGAGAGGGACGACACCTACGTTGCGAACGGCGACATAGGCATTGTTACTGGGCACCGGAAGACCAAAGCAAAAAATTGGTCGCCCTACGAAATCGAGGTTGAGTTGGCATCACAACCCGGAATCTCCTACAAGTACAAGCCTTGGGAGTTCGACTCGCAGGAAGGTACGCCGCCGCTTGAGCTTGCCTACGCCTTGACCGTACATAAGACGCAGGGAAGCGAGTTCGGCAAGACCTTCGTGGTGGTTCCGAACCCCTGTCGCAACCTGACACGCGAGATGCTCTATACCGCGCTGACGCGGCAGAGAGACAAGATCATCATCTTGCATCAGGGGGACTTCAGGGAGCTGATGCACTACAGCCAAGAAACCGCATCGGAAATCAACAGGCGGATGACGAACCTCTTTGCACCGTCTGCGCCGGTGGAGGTCAAGGTGCGGAACAAGTCGGTCTTCTTGGATGAAAGGCTGATTTACCTGACAGAAAACGGCGACCTAGTTCGCTCAAAGTCTGAATGGATCATCGCAGACAAATTGAGGGCAGCAGGCATCAAGTACCAGTATGAGCAGCCACTGGTTCTGGATGGTGTTGAGCGCTTCCCTGACTTCACGATTCGCGACGAAGACGCCGGCACGGTCTGGTACTGGGAGCACAACGGAATGCTATCGGACGACGAGTACAAAAAACGATGGGAGCGCAAGGAATCTGCCTATCGCAAGGCGCAGATCCTTCCACCGCCATGGCCAATTGAAGATGACGGCAGAAGTGGAACGCTATTGGTTACCGAAGAGCGGGAGGGGGCTGGGCTGGACCTCAATGCAATCGTTGCAAACATTAATCTGATTCTTGGACGTGTCTGATGCACAAAGAAATTGATTTCGAGAATGACATCGAGCACACCCTGATTAACAACGGTGGCTACGAGAAAGGTGACCCAAACACCTACGACCCGGAAACCGCACTTTTTCCGAATGATGTCGTCGCCTTTGTGCAGAGGACTCAGCCCAAGATCTGGACGCGCCTGACTCAACTGGATGCTACTAAGGCTCCGGCGATGCTCCTGGATAGCTTGGTGAAGGAGCTGGCCGCCAAAGGAGCTCTAGCGATTTTTCGTGAGGGCTTTAAGTGTGTGGGCAAGACGGTGCGTCTGGCCTACTTTGCGCCCAACACCCAGCTAGACCCTTCAGCGACAGAGCGTTACGACGACAACCGTTTGACTATTGTGCGACAAGTAAACACCAAGAGCGGTGCAATCCCTGACGTGGTCTTGGCTGTGAATGGTTTGCCGGTGGCGACGCTGGAGCTGAAAAATTCGATGTCGGCCACGCATTGGAACGTGGAAAACGCGAAATATCAGTATCGGTTTGAGCGCGACCCGAGGGAGCTGCTATTTGCCTTCAAGCAGCGTTGCGTTGTGCATTTCGCGGTGGATACCGAGCTGGTGTTCATGACCACCAAGCTGGAAGGAAAGGACACATTCTTCCTGCCCTTCAACCTGGGACAAGGTTACGGCGCAGGCAACCCGCCAGCGGCGGGTGACGTGCGTACCAATTACCTTTGGCGCAAGGTGCTGATTCGGGACAGCTTGATGGATATCCTGGCCCGCTTCATCCACTTGGATGTAGAAGAAAAGACGGTCGTCACCGAGAAAGGTATAAAGCGCCACCGTAAAGAATCGATGATCTTTCCGCGCTACCATCAGTTGGACGCCGTGCGGGCCCTAACCGACCACGCGCAAGCACACGGTTCGGGGCATAACTACTTGATCCAGCATTCCGCTGGTTCCGGCAAATCGAATTCGATTGCGTGGCTGGCGCACCGGCTATCCAGTCTGCACGACGACGACAACGAGAAGATTTTTCATTCGGTGGTGGTGATCACGGATCGGCGTGTGCTTGACCAGCAGCTGCAAGACACCATTTTCCAGTTCGAGCACAAGCTGGGGGTGGTGCAGAAGATTGACGAAAACACCCAGCAACTGGCGAAGGCGCTGGCTGATGGGGTGCCAATCATCATCTCCACCATTCAGAAGTTCCCCTTCATTACCCAGGCCATACGCACGATGGAGGCCAACGGAAAGGGCGTTGCTATCTCGACAGCCGGCAAGCGCTTCGCGGTCATCGTGGACGAGGCGCACAGTTCGCAGAGCGGTGAAACTGCGATGGAGCTGCGCAAAATACTGAACCGCGATGGTATCGAATCAGCCGTCGCCGAGCAGTTGCTCGATATGGATGACGACGCGCTGAGTGAGGATGCGAAGAAAGAACTGCTGCGGGAGCAACTCAAGCGTGCCAAGCAACCCAATCTGAGTTTCTTTGCCTTTACGGCAACGCCGAAGTTCAAAACGCTGGCCGTTTTCAACGAACCCGGTCCTGATGGTAAAGCGCCGTTCCATCAATACAGCATGCGGCAGGCCATTGAGGAAGGTTTCATTCACGATGTGCTGGCGCACTACACCTGCTACAAGCGCTACTACAAACTGGTCCAAAAGGTCGAGGCTGATCCAGAAGTGCCGCGCCGCAAGGCCGCTCGTGAGCTTGCGCGGTTTGTTGAGTTTCACGATTACGAGATCGCCCAGAAGGTCGAAGTCATCGTCGAACATTTCCGCACCCATACCCGCCATAAGATCGGCGGTCGTGCCAAAGCAATGGTGGTGACCGGTTCCCGTGAGCACGCGGTGCGCTACAAACTGGGTTTTGATAAATACATCAAAGGCAAGGGATACACCGATGTGAAATCACTGGTGGCTTTTTCGGGCGAGATCACGCTCAAAGAGTTTGCCGACAAAAAATTCACTGAAGTAAGCATGAATTCCGGCATCAAGGAAACCGAGCTGCCGGAAAAATTCAACACTGAGGAGTACCAAGTATTACTGGTGGCAGAGAAGTACCAGACAGGTTTTGACCAGCCATTGTTACACAGCATGTACGTCGACAAGCGCTTGTCTGGCATCCAGGCGGTACAGACCCTATCGCGGCTCAATCGCACGACCCGAGGCAAGACCGATACTTTCGTACTTGACTTTGTTAACGAGCCAGCCGAAATCTACACCGCATTTAAGCCGTATTACGAGGCGACGGACAAAGGCGACGATACCGACCCGCAACAGCTCAATACGTTGGCTCATACGCTTGCGGGATGGAAAGTCTTTAGCAATGCGGAAGTCAGTGCCTGGTGCGAAATTTGGTTTCGCAACCGCCTCAACCCTACCGGCGGTGAACACAAGAAATTGAATGGCCTGCTCGATCTAGCAATTGAGCGCTTCAAGAAGCTCGGAGAAGAAGATCAAAACCTGTTCAAGGGCCAGTTGGTCAGCTTCCGCAATCTGTACAGCTTTGTCTCTCAGATTGTTCCTTACCAGGACTCCGATCACGAGAAACTTTACACCTATGCCCGTTTTCTGCTGACCAAACTGCCGCGTACGACGGACAACCGGACAGTTCAGATCGACGATGAAGTTGAGCTTAAGTACTACCGTCTGCAAAAGATCAGCGAAGGGGCAATCGACTTGAACGCAGGCGAGCCCGACGCGCTCGAGGGGGCGACTGATGTGGGCACTGGTCAAGCCGACGAGGATGTGCAGCTATCGACCTTAATTGGCAAGCTCAATGACCGCTTCGGGACAGAGTTCACCCCTGCCGACCAGCTTTTCTTTGACCAAGTCCGCGAAACTGCTGTGGCCAACGAACAGTTGCGGCAGGCGGTCATGGCCAACAGCATTGAAAATTTCGAACCAGTATTCAATAAGCAGCTTGAAAACCTATTTGTTGAGCGTATGGATGGTAACGAAGAAATTTTTGTTCGCCTTATGAATGATGACGCGTTCAGAAATATCGCTGCCAGCCACTTGATGCGGGCCGTTTATCAGCAAGTCAAGTTGGCTGGAAATGATGGTAAATGAAGGCCATTGAAGAGCATGTCCGTGCAAACTGCAGCGCGAGGCGCATTGGGTTTGTAAGGTATTTAACCTGGCAAAAGCCGTACTCGGCCATTTGAAGGGGCGGCCTGAAGAGAAACTGAGCACGCGGCGAATCGCCGCGTTACCGGACAATGCCGAGTGAAGAAACAGAGCATCCAGCACGTCAGTATTGATGCCAAGCTGGTGCAGGAACTGGTCGCGTCCTATGAAGTTACGCCTCAGAGGAGCAGCACTTCTCCATCCATTTCGCTCCACACATCGAGCATGGCTGATAGCGGACGTATTCCTCGCCTTGCACCGTAGTCATAGGCTTTCGCAGATAGATATTTTGGTCGTTGTATTCCTTCAGCAACTCACCCGGAACTGTATCCCAGCGCTCCTTGTCGTTGGTGACGTTGGCGCGAACAAGCAATTCTTTGGGGGCGCTCTTGTTAACGGACAGTCTTAAGCGGTTTTTTTTTTCGCCTGAATCGTCAGCCTGCTTTCTCACAACCAGAGCAAACTCAAGATCATAGTATTCCGCCTCGGTAGGCTCCCTGCAGTCCTCGGCAATGGCGTGGGCATGCAAAATCAGGTTGTCATCTATGGTTACCGTGAGCTGAATACGTTCCTCGAGTGGTGGGAAGTCCGGATTCAATTCAACAACTAGGCTGCCATAGGTGGTACGGGGATCGGCTGCAGCTGACTTCTGAACCATCTGGGGGCGCTTGAAGGTAAAAATGGCCTTGCTGTCCCTGGGGTCGGAGCAATACATAGATTGCTGCCTCTGAATTGACTCACCCCGTTGCGGCAAGCGAGTGCCTTTATGAATCACCGTTAGCAGCGAGTTTCTGGCTTCAACCAGCTCAAACGGTTTTGCCAGTGCCAACTCAAGATTGTCATGCGCAATCCATGCTGCGCCTTCCGAAATAATCCGGTCACCCTTCTCGGAGAGGTGCAGGGAGGAAACACCAAAGATTTCGGTAAGTTTGTTTTTGATCAGCGGCATATTGACCATGCCGCCGGTCGCAAGACACAGCGCAAGCGTCTGTGGATCTACATCAGCATTGTCGGCAGCCAGCAAGCTATCAATTTCATTAATGCCCTGATTGATCAGGCGAGTGCAAAATTTTTCCAGATCCTCCCTGCTCAACCAGACATCAATTTCAGCCTCTTCATCTGTGCCCTGAAAATAATCGGGAAGAAATATATTGGTTTTTTCGCGCGTGGACAGCGTGATTTTTGCCTGCTCGCACTGGGTGATTAGCTTCGCACGCATCCCCGGATTGACCGGTAGCTTGCTTTCAGCGCTCCAGCCAAATTTACGTGCATGCTCGTCGGTGACATGATTGAGAATGGCGTCATCCAGATAATCACCACCCACCAGGTTGTTACCGCGGTTAAGCACCTGAACAATGGAACCATTGACTATTTTGCACAGAGTCAGGTCCAGCGTTCCGCCACCCCAATCAAAAACCAAGACCATCTTGCCGTCGTAATATGCAAGTACGTCCTGTGCATCAGGCTGGTCCTTAAAATAGCCATATAGAGCAGCCAATGGCTCGTGCACGAAGGTTTCAACGTATACGCCAGCACTGAGCATTGCTTCGCGCAGTGCTTGCCTGCCCCGCCCGTCTAACGCAACCGGGATGGTTACTACGGCGCGGGTCAGATCTGCAATCTGATCAATATCGTTATCGCGAGCATGTGCGACCAGGTATTTGATGTAGTCGGCAATGACCTCTACCGGTGTCATGACCCGTCCATCGACGTTGATATGCTCATTACCAAGCAGCTTTTTTGGACCGCGTACCGTGTTGCCCAGCACGCCAGTACCCAGCTTCTCCAGCTTGTCCCGTGCTTTCTTTCCGCAGATAACCTGCTCACCTTCATAACGCACAACTGAAGGATGTGGGCGCTGAGTATCGTCGAAGCACTTTGCTCGACTAGCACGTGTAATCACCGAAATGAGACTGTTGGTGGTGCCGAAGTCAATGCCTACTCGCTGAACCATTTGATTTCCCTTTCAATGTTTTCCACTGCCAACTCAATGTGATGTGCGGCAACTTCTGTCTTAGGCTTTTCACGCTGCAAGGCTGCCAAGGACAGTTTCAATGGCTCAAGAACATCTTCAGATAGCAGATTGAATGCCTTGCCCTTAGCCTGTCCAGCATTGTCACGCAGGTGTGTTCTTGTGGCCCGCTCATCTAGCTGCTGCTCTTGCAGCGCTTGTTTCAGCTGCTCAGTTTCGGCCAGCAATCGAGCAATTTTCTGATCCCTGTCAGCGATCGCCGAATGCTGATCCCTGACCGCGGCTTGCAGCTTGTTCAGCTCAAGCTCTTGAGCATGCTGTTTCCACTGCAAGAGTTTGCGCTGGTCGGCCAGTTCGGTGAACTGTTTTTTGAAGTAGTCAATGGTGTCGGCCAGCAGGCTTTCCTGATTGGCGTATTGCTCTGCAAGAAAGACCGCAATTGCACGGTTGCTCTGGATGCGTGACGTTTGCTCTTTCAGTAAATTTGAAAAAAACTCGATAGCCGCGCTGGGATCCGCCTTGCCCTGGGCCATCAGCCACAGCGCGCCTATCAACAAAACATTGTCCCTCTGGGCCTCCAACTCTTTCTTGGATAGGGTATCGAGTGCTGTAGGCTGTATTACCTCGGCATTGTCGGATTTATGGCTTGTAGTCTCTTTTGCCCTGCTTGCTACAAACTCAATTCGCTTGCGGTATAGCTCGGTGATGGAGTTGCGCAGAAAGGTCAGCGGAGCGCTGTCCAGCCCCTTATCTGCGTCCATGATGTCCCGGTAAAGGTCGAATGACCCAAGGTGGCGCTGAATCCATAGCGAACTTGCCAGTCGTATACAGAAACGCAGCAAATCATTTCGCAGCACGTCGTGCTGGCACTTGACGGCTGCCAAGGTTATGAGTGAAAGACACTTAAGTTCCGGATCAGTCTTGCAGGCAGAGGTAGTGATCCGATCGGCAAGCTCATTGCTTAGGCCCACATCTTGCTCAGAGGCCGCCAGCGATTTCAGGTCAGCCTTGCTGATGCTTGCCGGCTTGATGTTCTGATCTTTGTCCTTCGTTATTGCAAAAACGTCGGAGAGAATCTGCTCAACAGATTTTGTTTCAGCTGTGGTCTTTGCCTTGCTCTGTTTACGTTTTTTTATATCGTCCGATTTGGGTTCGGCGATTTCATTCTCAATGCCAGTCATCTGTCATTGCTCCCCAATAAGCGTATTGAACACATCGTCAAACCTGAGTTTTCTTCGGTATTTATCCATCCCGGAAACATCACCTTGCTCGACTGCCTTTCTGTAACAGATGTAGTCGAATTTACTTCTGTCCTGCAGCGACAGGTTGTTTGCCGACAGGGCCCCTATCTGCTGCTCCATATCCTGAAGCGAAGCCTTTTGATAGCTACCCAGTAGCTCCTTCAGACTGAACTCCGTCGAGAAGTCCACCGGCATTCTGACACTGCTGTCGACCAGCCCAGAGGATGCATATTGCCCCCCTCTGAAGAACTGCATGGCTGCTTCTATTTCAGGCAGACCGCAGATTTGCAGGGTACTGAAATCATTCCTGTTGAATCGGATTACAACCCTTATAGCCATGGAAAGGCTGGTGCGGTATTCCTGCAAAGACTGCAAGGCTTGGTTGAAGCGAAGATCAAAGTCTTCAAAGGGCGTTGTGCCCGAACGCCGGTCCTTAGCCATTACGCCGTGCAAATAGCGCACCAGCCCATTGATGTACTCGGTGACAGTCCTGTACTGCTTTACGTTGTCAATAAACGCAGCAATATCACTGCTGGTGAAGTCGTCCTTGGAGAAGTACAGAGCGAATGCCTGGTCGACGTTATCCAGCTCCTGCTTATCCGCAATGCACACCTCGATTTTCAGCGTTTTCTGCAGTGCAGAATTGCCATAGCTGACATCGACGTAGGCTTTCTGTACACCTTGTATGCGTTCAAACAGAGTGTCCACTGTCTGCCCGTCAACGCCGTTGATGGCCAGGTTGCTTACATTGCGAGCAGCAAGGTCGCCAGACTTGATGGGGGAGGTGATTCTTAAGTATTTTCCTGCAATGTCCTTGTCCTGAAAATACAAGGTTGGATTCTGTATTGGGTGCTCTATCTCATGCGTATCTCGCTGCGAGATGGAGTCAAAGGACAAGTCGCAGTGGCGGCACGGGTAGCTGACGGGCACGGCTGAAAAATCCAGCGGACTCCCGGTTTCCCAGTACCTGTCCAATCCGGTTTCTTGTATCCAGCCAACTGTTGGCATCGTTATTTTCCACTCAATCCATGTGAACGGAGCTAGTTTCGCTGGAGAACCACAACGGGGCAATCGCTTACTATCTACCGCACGGTGTGCACTTTGTGGTTCTGGCCAGCATCGAGGAAGGCAATATCACGCAGTCTAACTACCTCTGCAAGTCGGCTACCAAGGACTTTGTGGATGGCAGCCATCGTTTTGGCTACAGCCGAGGCTAAGTAAAACTGCTTGATCACGACAAAAAAATAAGTGTTCACTCACCGTGCCGATGACCGCCCTGGCATCAGCCAAGAGCAGTCTATCGGACGGTGTGGCCATGAGGACTACATGTAACCTCGTTCAGCCAACGACACGCAGCCTTCATGGCCCACCACGACATGATCCAATATCCGGGTACCGACCATGTTCAGGGCGTTCTTGAGGGTGGCGGTGAGCGTGCGATCGGCTTGGCTGGGTTCCGGGTCACCGGAGGGATGATTGTGAACCATAATTACGGCTGCGGCGTTGTGCTCTAGAGCGATCTTGACCACTTCCCGCGGATACACGCTGGCCCCATCCAGCGTGCCTCGGAACAACTCTCTAAAGCCAATAACCCGGTGCTTGGTGTCGAGTAGTAGCAAAGCAAAGACTTCGTGCTCGTGGTACTGAAGCAGTGTTTGCAGGTGGCTAAAGACCTGCTTCGGCTCAGTCAATGCCCGGCCTTTAGACAGACGACTCATCGCCAGTTGTTGAGCCATCTGCAGGATGTCGGCCTCTGTGACGGGGGATTCCATGACATAGGTGCCGGTCGTTTCACCGGCTTTGAGTTTGTGATACTTCATGACGGTATTCCTGTTCGAATGAGGGAGCACGCTGGATAGGTTGAGAAGGGCATTACTGCGTCGAGGGCCTGCTGCTGTGCCGCCTGGCTTGCGACTCCAGCTTTTGGCCGAGTGAGGATTTGGCAGGCGGTGCCAGTTGGGGCTGGGGCTCTACAGGGCAGGGCTGATCTTCACTGGCCGGGAAGAACTCCTCGACGATGGCCCCGGTGTCCTCCTCACTGTCTTCAAAGGCCCCATTGTTAAAGCCCTGCCGGGCTGCGTGATCCAAGGCGCTCTGGTCAAAGCTCGAGACTTGTCGGGCTTCATCCAACTGCTTGGCTTCCAGCAAGGCGTCTTCCATGTTCAAGCCACTCCGCACCGTGATGTCCACGTAGAAGATCGGCGTGCCATGGCTCTGCCGGGTGGATTTACCGCGTAGACGCAACTCCAGTGGCAGACAGGCCAGACGATCGCCGGAGATGGCTTGCAGGTAATGCAGACGCGCTGTCAGTGTGCGAATGCTGTTGAACCCAGTGGTACGAAAGACAAAACTGCCCAGTGGATCGTCCTCGCCAATCACCACGTTCAGCCGGCCGTAAGGCTTGCAGGCATTGCCTTGGGCTAGGGAGCAGCCATCCGGTGAAGGGCAGGGCAACGACTGGATGCCATCCTTGGTCAAGCGCTTGCAGGTCTCACCATTGCCTACGCAGAGTGGCCGACCCGTGTTTCGGTCGAACAGGCTGTAGTCAGCCCGAAAGTTGAGATCGGGCTCGTTGAATAGCAGCCGGATCGGAATGCCGCGCAACTTGCCGTCCTGGCCATTGCGCAGCTCTTCATTGAGTGGATGCAGTAACCAGCCGTCACGGCTCTGTACCTGCGAAGTAATAGTGAACTGATCGTCCTTTTCCGGCAGACGTTTTCCGTTCTTTTCGACGACTTTGCCGATGGAGATTCGGCCCAAAATCGGGGGAGTGATGGCTAAACCTTTGAGCATGGGAGTTCTCCTGTATCTGAAATAAAAACGCCACCGAGACCGCGCAAACGGCCAGGGTGGCGATGGAGAGAAAGGGCATGGAAATAAGGGGGAGAGCGAACGAGCGTTCAGGCCAGCAGAAAACGCCGACTGCCGGTTTTGGTGGTCGAGTAGCGCACTTGCAGGTGGGGCTTTTCTTTCAACAGACGGGGGATATCCAGGGCCATGCTGTCTTTGGCTTTTTTCCAAGTGATGCAGCCGGTGGCGAAGGTCGCCCGACTGGCATTACCCATGGCCTGTTGCAACGTTTGCTTGAGCTTGGCTTCCTGCTTCTCTTGTAGTGCAATCGACTCTCGCACGCTCTGAAGTGCGGTAAAGGTCGTACAGAGCAGCATGTCCTGGCTGAAGTCCACACTCTGCCCAATGTCCTGTGGATACAGACACCGCAACGCCTGCTCCGCTGAGGCAGAGCCGTCTGCCGGCGGCGGGGTATCACTAACGACGTAATCCCAGAACAGTCACTCCAGGTCGATCAGCCGAGCAATCAGTGAGTCGTCGCGTTCGATACGATGGATCTCCAGGTGCTGACCACCGAGCAGTACCGCCACATCAGCGGCCTGCTTGCCGGTGACGGCGAGCTGGTGCATGACTTGCAACTGCACATACTCGGGCACACCCTCTTTCCAGAGGCGTGCGCCGTTTATGCCGGCGGTTTTGCATTCGAGAATCTGCACGTCTGAGGCACCGATCACCTCACGGTCGATGTTGGCCAACATCCAGGGGAGTTTGGGATCAGGATGCTGTAGCACCGCATTGATCCGCCGCACCCGGTGACCACTGCGCCGGGTGTAATGTGTTGCGACAATCGGTTCCAGTATGTTTCCCCAGTAAGCAGGGCTCTCTTCATCCTGCGGATCGAGCTTGGGCAGTGCGGTGTCACGACCGGTTTTCTCCAGCCACAGCTCCAGCTGGGATTTGTAAGGGTTCAGGCCCACGGCTGCGGCGGCATCCGAGCTGCCAATACCTTGTTTACGCACGGCCAACCAGTCCTCGCGCGGCAGTTGTTTGGTACCCACCAGACGTAACGCAGGACGGGGTTTGCTGCTGGGGTGTTGCAGAGTTTGCATGTCCATGATGTTTTCCTGTCGGCATAAAAAAACGCCCGGCCAGCAGAAGCTGACCAGGCGTTTTAATGGTTGAGTTAGTGAGTGGAGCTAGGCGGCGAGTTGCAATGCGGCTTGCAGGGCGTGTTGTTTGATGATGGCTCCTTGGCCAAACCAAGCCGAGTCCATGCGGTATTCAGTACTACGGGCACGCCGCTCATGATCAACGTACTCGGTCACAGCATTGAGCAAGCCCCAGGCGGTTCCTTGAGCCGACACCAGTGTCGATCCGCGCCCCTGACCTTCATACAGGCTCTGCACCTTGCGCAGCGCCCGTTCGTTAGGAAGTACTGCTGGTAGTGGACTGTTGGGGCTGGCATCACACAATACGTTCATGAAGAAACCCAAGGCCTCATGCCATTGAACCTTGCGTTCAGACAGCATTCGCATTTTGTGCATGAAGTCGTCCCATTGCGAGACGGCGATACCTAACTGCTTCTTCACCACTAGCGGATCAAAGCGGGTGTTGTGTGGCACTTTGATCGCCCGGGCCGTACCATCAAGAGCGATGGTCAACGTGTTATTGCAGATCACCCGTACGGTGGTGGGGGTGGCGGTCGTGGCCAAGGTGCCGTCACAGGAGGTGGCCAGCAGCAGGTAGCCATTGACCTGATCGTTACCTTTCAAAACAGTGGTTTGGCCAGTACGGGCCAATGCCCAGAACTTGCGACCGCCTTTCAATACCCCGGCGGTTTCCAGCTCGTAGCCGGATACCTCGGTCAGATCCCGATAGAACTCCAGCACTTCACGCGGTTGTACGATTTGGTAGCGGTTGGAGACCACAGACAACGGAGCCTTGGTATCGGAGCGGTAGAGTACCTTCTGTTCAGGGACGGTATGAATACTTCCCAGGTGCCCGATGGCATCCGCCTTGAAGTAGACTGGACTGTCCTGGATCTGCCAGTCCATCCCGGCTTCGCGCTGCCAGACTTCGAGCGGTTGTTGGGGTGAGAGGCGACTGCCCAAGCCATGCCAGGGCGTTGCGCCAACGTATGCCATTTTTTCAACGAGGTGAGCCATGGGAATGATTCCTTGTGAATGAATGGAAAAGAGCGTCGTGTCATCAATATGCGACGCCTGTTCACAACGGCTTAACGATTGACGCTGAAGGTGTAACCACAATGAAGACACTGGTAGTTGTTCAGCATTTTGTCATCCATGTGTGCGCCCAGCGTGGACCCGGCTATCCCGCCAGCCACGCCGCCAAATAGCCCCCCGAGAAGAGCTCCAGCAATACTGCCAATAGCGATCCCGACTGGCCCGCCGACCACGCCCAGCACCGCGCCAACTTCTGCGCCCGACAGGGCTCCAGCGGCACCACTGGCCGCACCGCCAGCGGCACCAATCAATCCACCTGCTTGTTTACCAATGTTTTTCGTGACGACGCGTCCAGAGTTACAACTTGGGCAAGGTGTATACATATTCAGATCCTCTCAAGTGATGAGCGGGCTTAGCCAAAAGCCGGCACGCCAAATCCCCGACAGTAGTCGTTACCGTGGGGCGTTCATCGGAGTGATATAGGTCTGAGATTTTTTTGTTTGAGCTCGTATTGGTTTACTACCTACGGCAGAGCCGCGGAAAACCAGCCCTTTTTGAACTCTCAACACTATGAATACGGCAGTGCTGTAAGTTTTTACAGGTCAGCGGTATGAGATGTCTATATGACTGAAAATCGCTGGCGGCACACACCTGTCGGCTCATACGTTTTTATTTCAAATAAAAAAATGGAATCTTTTTAGAATTGATTAAGTAGGGTTTCTTACTGCGGTTCTGGGGATTCAACTTTCATGGAAACTATTTCTCTGGGGTTTTTGACGGTACGGCATTGCTGTTGTTACGGTTAAAGTAGTTTGCATCTAAAAGAGGTTGTAGTAACTAATAATTATCGTGATTGTTATTGGTTGGGAGTAGTCGATAGCACTCACCCTTAGAGTGCTGTCGTACTTATAGACGCCTGCAAGACAGATCTGCCATAAACAGAATTAGTAACGTACAGCGTTGACTGCAAGTCAAAGCGTTGAGAGTTTGTGAAAAACGTATAAGCCGAAGCAAGGTGTCTGAATGCACCTGGCTCCGTGTGCCTGCCAGTAAACCCTCAATACACGGCCGACAGGAAATCGATCATGTTCCAGCATCAACCAAAGCGTCATCCTTGCAATACTAAACTGAAATTATTTTACAACAATGAATACCGTGGTTTCGCCGTGCAGCAAAAGCTAGCACACGGCCCGTTGATTGAGAACTACCTGGAGCGTGGCCTGGAAACCTTGCAACACTCTCTCTCTCGGCACAGGCCCGCACCTTGGTCTGTCGGGTTGACTTACGTTATCCCGTTGGTTTGATGCCTTCAGATGCGTTCATCAGCAACGAAGTGATGACCCGCTTCTTCTACCATCTAAGTAAAGAGTTGGCCTGGGCGGATACCAGATACTCGACCGAAATTCGCTACATCTGGTGCCGGGAGCGCAACAGTAGCGAGACGCCCCATTATCACCTCATGCTACTGCTCAACTACGACGCCATCGGGGGCTTAGGGAACTACGGACCTTGCAAAGACGGCACCTACAGCAGGGATAACTTGTTTCATCGCATCGTACGCGCTTGGGCTTGGGCAATTGGGTGTGCCGCACGCGACATGTCAGGGTTGGTACATGCCTGCCAGGACAAACTCAGTGGCCAGGTATACCAGTGTCTGGAGCGGCGTTTTCCCGACTCGCTCAAACCAGTGGTCTACGCCATGAGTTACTTGTGCAAGGCCTATAGTAAGTCACAGGAACTTGGGCAGGGATTTGCCGTGTTTACCACTAGCAGGGTCTGAGCACGATTAATTAGGTGTTCAACATGCCTATTCTATGGTGCGGCAATGCCGCACTGTTTCTCACTAGAAAAGGAGTCTTTCGCATGAGCTACAGCGAGCATTGGCGTCGTGAGTTTCTCACCCGGCACCCTGAGTATGAAAGTCAGTCACGGGGGCATTCGCAGGAGACAGCGGAGCCTTCGTCTGTAAGTTTCGCAGTTCCCTTATCAACTTTTATAACTGCTAACTTGGAATCCTCAGTGCAGCCCCCTCAGCAAGGGTCAAAGAGACAGCATCATCCCATACAAGGCTGCTCAATGTCTTCCGGCATCACCAGACAAGTATGTTGTCTGTGCCAACGATTGAACCTAACCCAGCAGGAGCTCGCTAAGCAGTTGGGGATCAGCTCGCGCACGCTGCAGGACTGGGAGCAGGGTCGACGACAACCAAAGGGGCCTGGCAGGGCCTTGCTGCTGCAATGGGTTGATCGGCAGGCTGCTTCATAGCTGTTGAATTATTCAGGCTAAGGGGGGAGCCGTAAGGGAGGCTTGAGAAGGTGTAGGGGAGAGTACGGCTGCTATTTTTGCTATTAATCGCAGGAATAGCAGCTGCAGTGACCCTGGCAGATTCGAAGGGGCGAAGGCGACAAGCACAAAATGCATGGAAATGTCTATAGATCTGCTTAGGGTGGATAGGGCGTTTAGCACCTTCGATGACTAGGAGTGGCAGGAGCCTTAAAGTCCTTCTCATCGAATCCATAGTCGTAGAGGGTGTAGAAATGATCAAAGAAAACAGTAGTAAACCTATGTTAAGAATTTTACGCATGCGGCAGTTACGAGAGTGCCTGGGGCTGAGTACATCGACCATTTATGATCGCCTAAATCCGATGTCGCCAAGGTACGACTGCAATTTTCCAAAGCCAATTAAGTTGGGGGCGTCCGCTGTAGGTTGGATTGAGGAAGATGTCTGTCGGTGGATTGATTTCCGAATTGCAAAAAGTCGGAATGCTGGCAGTGTGAATTCTTCAGGGGTTGATCTGTGAGCTTCTTTAATGACGTATCTGGTTGGCTTCCTATTCCAGGAGAAGCCTTTCCAAGGTCTATGGCTTTGCCGGTTATAGTGGGTGCAGTAGATGAGGGTGAACGCAATATAAAAGCCCCGCGTGCGCTTGTTTTTTCGTCTGCGCTAACAGCCATAGCGACGGCAGCTCAAGGTTTAATTGATGTTTGTAAACCAAATGGCCAAGTCGTTCCAGCATCACTAATGCTGCTCACAGTGGCCAATTCCGGGGAGAGGAAGTCGACTGCGGAGAACGTATTTTTGAGAGGGGTTAGACGCTTTCAGGATGAGATGGATGTGATTTATCAGAAAGAACTTTCTGATTGGAGTGCGAGGCAATCAATCTGGGAAAGTCGCCGAAAGTCAATTTTGAAAAAAACTCTCCAATCAGATAACAAGGATGGAGATGAGGCATGTAAACAATTCATGGATCATGAGGCCCGTATGCCGGTCAAGCCTCGACGATTTAAGTTGCTTTACGAAGACGCTACGTCAGAAGCTTTGTTTCTTGGATTGCACCAGAACATCCCAACGGCTGGGCTCATCTCTAGTGAGGGTGGGGGAGTGTTGACGGGCAGGGCATTCAATGATCTGTCAAAGCAGAATGCCTTATGGAGCGGGGATGTAATAACCGTTGACCGTGTTTCATCTGAAAGTTATGAGGTAAGAGCACGGCTGACGGTGTCTCTAATGGTTCAAGAAAATTCGTTTTTCAGCTATATGCAGAAGCATGGCGAAAGATCACGTGGATCTGGCTTGTGGGCTAGGTTTCTGGTTTGCAACCCCAAGTCGACCCAGGGAACTAGGTTAATTGCAGGAGGGGATACGCCCTGGAATTGTTGTGAAAGATTTTCTGAACGCATTATGGAGATACTTAAAAGCAGTGTTGAGTTTCTGACTGATCCCGCTAAGCCGAGGTTGGTGGTTAGGTTCTCTCAGGAGGCGGCTCAAAGATGGATAACCGTTTTTAATGCGGTTGAGTCGGAGATTAGGCCGGGGGGGGCGATACTTTGGCATGGGGGATCATGGATCAAAGTTGGCTGACAATGTCGCAAGGGTTGCTGCTTTATTTCATTTCTTCGAGAAAAGAGGTGGGGATATAGCGATGGAAACTTTGGAGGCGGCTATTGATGTTTGCTTTTGGTACTCTGATGAGTTTTTGCGTATGTTTGCATCGCTACCTCAAGAGGAGATCAATGCCCACGAGTTGGATGCCTGGCTACAATTAAGACGAGAGGTCGGCGAGAGGTTTTTGGCAAAGAACGCTATACTGCAAAAGGGACCAGGTCAGTTGCGAAAAGTAAAGCGCTTAGATCAAGCTATTGAAGTGCTGTCGTCTCAGGGAAAAGTTTTATTGTCAAAGTCTGGAAATGTCACATATTTAGATATTTTTCCTGAACGCTCGATGAGTAATTTAATTACTAGAACTGTTCTCTCCCCTTACAAGTCTTCAATTTAGAGGGGGGCCTGCGCGCATCGAGATAATGGGTGCTGGTCACTAAGGCATTACAAAAACTTGCTTAGCGAGACGATGTTCAGTTGACGCTTCGGTGCCTTGTTGTGAAGACGGAAAAAGCTCCAACCAGGCGTTCTGAACGTGCAGTAGGAATAGACCTGCCGGAAACGGGCTGTAGAGATTATAGTCAACATCTCAACGTCGCTCCTAAGTAGCTCAATCGCTTTATTTATCTCGCCGACGCGCCGTTCACAGGAATTTATGTGAGAGTTGACCAGCGCTAAAAAACGGCTGTACTGCACCAGCGTATCCGCGCCGCAGTGGCTGAGTTCGTTTTGACTGTAGTCTTCGCCAGCCACGGATTCGCGCAGGACAGCCAGACGTTCTTCTGAGCGCTCCGCGTAGCTAATAAGCGCTGTCAGCTCGACTTTTTCACGTTTAGTTTGTTGAAGCTCGGCGGCCTCTCTCTCAAGATCGTGCTCGTAAGCTGCCAATAGCTCGGTGGCCGCGTCAATCTGCTCCTGCGCCGCGTGGTTGTCGATGCGTGGAATTCTCATGTCCTACCCTCCAAATTTAGCGTTAATGCCTTTGAAGCCAGCTTGCCATGACTCATCTTTGATTACCTCCATTTTTGAATGACGGCTGCTCGCTTTTATTTCCTCTACTACCAAAAGTGGGCAATCGAGGTTGCCATCCGTCAAGGTGGCGTTTTCAATCGGGTAATTAACTCATTGGCTATTCTGCATAACGTCATCCAGCGATCGGGCCTCTGTCAGCCGCTCTAGGTAGGTTTGCAGTTGATCCAGATTGTCTGCAGCTGCGAGCGTTTCTATAGCTGACATAGGTAACTCTCCAAAGCGCATCTGAAGTTGCAGAGCCAACGCTGTTCTCACGCCTTCGATCCGTCCTAGGGTGCGCGCTGCATCGACATCCATCTGGCGCGCTTCTTCCGTATCCCGCTTGGGAAACGAGTGGCGCAGGATATGTCCGAGTCTCAGGCGGTCTGCCTGTCGCCGGTTGCCTCGCTTGCCATTATTGGCAAAGCTGATCAGAAGATCGCGCACCTCTTGCTTCAAGCCATCGAGATTAGCGATATCCAGCATCTCGAATTCGCGGTTGGCTTTATAAATGCGGGTCGCCATCGCATCGGCTACGTCGGTCTTATTTCTAGTCGCGAGCTCAGGGTTGTTATGGAGCATGCCCTTAACCATGGCGTGAATAAGTTGAGAGGCCATCTTGCTGGAGGGCTGCATGTTTTTGGCATGCCCCCCCCTTGGCACCGCGCACGCTGTAATGTTTGCCTTCTAGGTTCTTGAGCGCCTCGAGCATCGCCAGGTGACGATTGGCTCGCATCAAGGCTGTGATCATATCCTGTAGGCAAAGCTCGTATGCGGCGGCTGCTCCCGGCACACTCTGTAGCGGTAGGTGATTATCGTGGACAAGCTTCACATAGACTGCTTGCTGTAGGGCAGCGTCGGCATGCTCGGTCAACTGCTCTCCAATCGCGACCTTGCCTTGGCGGATGGTCAAATCGACTTTTTTGTCCTGATGAGGCTGAATCTCCATCCTTTCATACACTGACTGTAAGTGCTGCATTTGCGCAGGTGGAGCGATTCCTCGCAGATCAAATACTTGCTGCACGACATTTTTTGCTTGGGTGAGTAGCATCGCCACAGTATCTATACAAGGCGCTGATGGCCTCGGCTCCCCGATATTCCTAAATGACACGTTTACGTCCCGATTTAGCGGATTGGAGTGACAGATTAGCAGCGATGTTGAAGCCGATCGGTATGCTTATTTCAAAGAAATGCTGACGCGGCTGCCGGCGCAGCGGGCGAGTAATATTATCGAGTTGCTATCGCATAGATGGGCAGCAGTGAAATTAAAATCCACCAGCTATGCCCCAAGCTCGACGTAGCTAGACTCGCCACCTCCAGTCGCGTCCGACAACCCCAGTGTGCGAGTCTGAGCATTCAGATGTGCGGCCGTGGCAGCGCCAGCAGATGATGTGTAGAAGTCCCGATTCCACCTTCTGCAGGCGCAACTCAGCAAGCCAAATTCTTCGGCCAAAAGTGACGCTCCTTGGGTTACATGCAGCCGTGGCTGCTAGCGCTTCTACGTTTTCGACATCACCACTTTCAACGTCGTCGACGAACCGCGACACGCTCCATCTGCCGCACACAGCAACGTCGACAACAGTCGCGTTTTGTAATCAACGGGTGACTTCGCCATCGCCGTGATGAATTCATCTGCATCTTGGTGAGGCTGTACCACCACAACAAAGCTATGAGCCCGCCGACCATCGAATTCATCCAACATTTTGAGCTGCGGCGCGCTCTTGGCGAGCTTCTGTTTGTGCTGCAGGACTTTGTCAAAAGCATGGCCATTCCAATGCCACAATAGATTCTTGCCGCTCATCAGGTCTTTCTTCAGGCCCGTCACAAGATCCGGGAAGTACATCCAGCTCAGGTTCTTCGTGGCCTGCCCCAGCACCTCTTCATATTGCTTGGGCGCCATTGCCCGCTTCTTGCTGCTCGCGGCACCTTTTAAATGCACAACGATGACGGCCAGCGAAGACGGATTGGTCATCGTGGCGAACCCCGCATGCTTGACCAGCATGACGAAATCGCCAATTTCTCCTGCGCCGTCGTCACATAGTGCGAGCGCAAATTCACCCGAACTGAATGGGCTCTTGACCGATGGAAAACAGAAAGCGTAACCCTCATGTATCCACCATGAAAACAGGCTGCTATCAGTGCTATTGGCAATATCGTCCCACTGCACGCTTCTACCTAGTAGCGGTTTCTCCTGACTAACCTTCCACCGCTTATCATCAAAAACCACCGAGAGGATTTCGCCCCCGTAAGCTGAGTTTCGGGGATCGACCCATACCCAATCACCATCGGAAAACGTTTGGCCAGATTCGTACCAAACGCTCCATAGATGCTTCTGATCAAACAGCGCCTTGAATTTTCCCCAGGAGGGCCAGCCCGCCGAGGTGCCGTTTAACGAGGCCGACACAGTCGCCCTGGTGGCGCCGAGTTTCACCTCTACAACGACGTGCCAAAGTCCTTGAGAGCACCGGCTATTAGGGTGCTGGGCGTCGGTTATCGCGAGTAAGAAATCCTGGCCAGCACTGCCAATGGTTTCGATGCTCAAGTCCGCCTCCGCGTGCTCCAGCGCAGCGAGGGTTGGCTGATCCAAACCCGCAATGGCGTAGGATGCCAAGAAAGAGAAATCAAACGCTTGAACTACGTCGCCAGCCTTGGGCGACTTGGCTAGCGTCTTTGCCAGCACCGGGATGGCCTTGCGCTGAGTGCTTCGGCGTTGCGTCAAATAATCAGTCAATGATTTGAACGCGTTCTGCAACTCGGCGAAGCTTTGACAAGGCCCCAGCCATACGTAGGATCGCTGCGTCGTGACCCCCACCACGGAGGCCTTGCCAGCAGGATTTAACTGTGCCTCCGCACGCATGGATGGCGACGTGAAGGTGCGGTCATCCAGCGGGTTCAGCGCCTCCTGCAAATACTGCCCAATTAGCACCTTGCTGTCGGCTTTACGTCGGTTCGGGCGATGGGCAGAACGGAGCCATAAAGTCCGTAGCGGCGTTTCCCTGACTAATGCATTCTCCAATTCTTCCGAGTCCAGCTTCTTGATCGTGGAGTGGTTGACCAGCTCGCGCTCTACTATCAGGCGCAGACCAGGATCAGATACAACAACACCCAGGTACCGCTTGTAGCTCAGCAGGATGACCGTATGGTGCATCACGTCCACCACACTTGGATCATTCGTCCATGCGGGGCGCGAGTGATGCACCACGTAGAAAGCGGATGCGGCAACACCCGAAAGTTTCTTTACACTGATGCCGTCAACGACGCGCATGCTGAGCGGCAGCGTTGACATCAGCGACGCTTGCAGCCCGGCCAATGCCGCAGCGGTCATCGCGGCCGTCGGTGGCGTGTCCCACTCGTAGAGTAGAAAGCTTGCGAATGGGCGAAGGTAGGGGGCGTTAGTCCCTTTGGGTGTTGTCATGAGCTTCCTTGTCCCCCGGAATCGGTCCCTCGGTGTAGCTGCGTTGATAGCTACCTAGTTTGATCTGGCGCATTGATAGCATAAAGCCACATCAATGCGCTAACTCAAGGCTGGTTTGCGAGTGATATTCAGGCTTAGGCGAGCGTCGCCCCACCCCAAACCAGCTGCTCGATGAACAGCGACTGAGGCTAGGGTTCACCTAGAGTTGGCATTCGAGTAGTGATTATTTTTTTATCGAGAGCGTAAGACTAGGTACTCCGCGTGGCTAGGTCTAGGTGTTCACCAAGTCTGTTCCAGGCCTCCGACATTTCGTTTGTGTAGCTGTGGCGTTGGTAAGTGCGCTTTACCTTGTTTTCTTCTGTGTGGTTAAGGCAGCGCTCTGCCACTTCAGGAAGAACACCCAATGCCGTCATGACTGTGGCGCCAGTGCGTCTTAAATCGTGTGGTGTCCACTTGCCGCCAGGAAGCAATAGAGCCTGTGCTTTGGCACTGCGACGGCTCATGGTGCCTTGATCAGGTTGACGTTGTCTGTCCCCCAACTGCTTGGTCACTGTCTTGGAGCAGACTGGGCCGCTGTCGTCGGTGTTGGGATAGCACCACGTAGAGGTGCCATTATGCACTCGGACGTACTCGAACTGTCTGACGGCAAACGGTGACAGAGTAATGCTATGGGGTTTGCCGTTTTTGCTGTTCTCGGCAGGAATCAGCCAAGTGCCCTTGACCAAGTTTAGATGTTCCCAGCGTGCGCCAAGCAACTCGCCAATACGGCAGCAGGTCGAGAGAGCAATCCAGATAGCGGCTTCGGTGGAAGGCAACAGTCCGGCGTTGGGGGCTAACTTAGTCAATGTGCGGATCTCTTCATCACTCAACACGCGGTCACGCTCGACATCCTTGCCACCGATCTTCGCTTTGCGAATGCTGGCGGTAGGATCGTATTCAATCAAGTCGCGATCCACTGCAAAGCGGAACATTTGGCGCATAAGGGAAAAGGCAATTTTCGCAGCACGATTGACTCCTCGGGCTAGCATGGCGTCGGTCACTACTGTGATGTGGCTTTTTTTAACGTCAGCTACTGCCAGGCTTCCTAGGACTGGTAGGACGTCTTTTTCAAACATACGACGTACCTCTGCGCCTTTGTCTTTGCGGTTGATCAGGTCAACCTTGGCCCAGTGTTCGAATAGCTCAGTGACGCTTTTCCTCGCAGCCTGCCGAGCTTGTTCTGCTTCTACAGCGGCTTTTTCTGAGCTAATACGGGCAAGTTCGGCATCGCGTGCAGCTAGGCGGGAAGCTTCCTCGGCCGTCAAATGTTCCCGAATATCACGGATTCCCGTCTTATGCAGGCCGGCGAGCTCTTTGGCTCGTTGGCCTGCCTCGGCGAGCGTCATTGTGCCTTCCGAGCCATTACGGCTATAGGTGCCGATGGGGTAGGTGACGCGCTCGCTGCTGCTGTTTGAGTAGCGAAAATAGAAAAGACGCTCACCGCTGGCTGTAATGCGAGCTACCAAACTACCATGCCCCCAGATGGCAACCTCGCTCAGCCATTTATCATTGTTGCCCGGCTTGGCCGTCATCTGCCTGTCCGTGATCTTCGCCATTCTCAGTCCGTTTCTCCAGTTGCCAATTCGTTGCCAATTGAGATTGGCTTTGTTCGAATTCTATCGGATATCTTTGGACTGCAAAATAGCTAGAGCCCAGCAAAATAAGGGAGCACAAGCTTCTCGTTAGATTTCGCAAGATTGCTTTGGATTGTAATTCACCTTTATGGGGTGCTAGGGGTAGAGTGTTCGAATCACTCCGTCCCGACCATATATTTCAATGACTAAGCCACCTTCGGGTGGCTTTGTTGTTTTTGTGCTGTGACTTTCAGAACGTTCACACGCTTCCTCGTCAGGATTGCGAGCGCCGTGATTGGGCGAATGGCAAACTTATCGGCTCCTGGACTGCCCCAACCCGGCAACCAGCAGAGCGGAGAGCCGCACCCCGATATTGAGAATGCCGTACCTTCTGGCAACAGACTTCGATGGGGCTTGCCTATGATGTTCGTACTGCTGGGGATTGCGCTCTGGGCGCTGGCTTTTTTCTCGCTGTCTCTGGACCTGAATGCTTCAGCGGCAGCTCTGTTCCTGATCGGCCTGGCAATGATGTGGCCGAGGATTTTCCACGGCAGATCGGGCAACTCCCGCTTCATCGGCTGGTACGAATCTTTGAAGATAGCGTTCAGGCTTTGGTTCTGACGTCGGGAGTACGGTCTCTCTCACCCGTCATGACCGGGTGAGACGCGTGAACGGATTTGGTGCAAACAGCTTGCAGGTGTGGGCTGAAGGGGCAGGGTGCTAGTATGCGTTGACGCAGGAGGAACAGCCGCATGAGCGCATTCATATTTCTTCGCGATCCGATGTTCCTGATTGGCGTGCCGGTCCTGACCGTGGGGCTTTTCTACGACCTGGCCGTCTGCACCGCGCTGGGCATGTCGCTAGTGGCTTGCGCACTGATTCCCGCCTGACCTTATCCGGCGTGTCGAGTCGGGCCAGGCGCTTCCTGGGGTCATTCCCCTTTTTTCTTCAACCGATCACGTATCTTGACCGTCCCCTGCTCACTGAGCTCGCCTATTCGGTGTGCGGGTTTCATGCGTGAGCGCTTCGCACCGCAAAGCTTGTAAGCGGATAAAACAAGTTTGGTCAGCAACTGGCGCTGAGCACCTACCGTTGGTCGGGACGTCATGGCGATGTGCAATGAAGCATAAACGCAGGGGTCCTACTTATCCCTTCGCTATGAGCAAACGTATGCGTGCCGCAGATTTAAACTCGGAAAACAGCGAGTACCTGCTGAATGAGCTCAACCAGGCCACAGCAGAGCTGATGGCGATCGACGCCACGTCCTTCGGGGGTGAGCAGTGGCAGATCGCGCATCGTCGCCAGCAGGCCGCGTTTGGCTCCTGGCTTCGTTACATTCGCAAAGATCCGGTGTTTCAGACCCGATCCATAGCGTTGGCGGGCTGAGGCAAAGCTGAGTAGGACGCTCGGTACATGCTGACTCCGGTAGCCGGCGCTGCGCCTTCAACCGATCATCGAATCAACAACGCAGCGTTAGCGTGTGCCTTTGGCAATTCGTAACGCAGCGGATTTGATGTACGTCATTGACCTTGCCAGATTGCCTGCGTGGCTTTCCAGAATTTTCAGGTCCTCGTTTCCACACTCGGTACTTTGAGCTTTCAGGTACGTCGCGTGGCCGTCGAAAATCTGTGACAAGGATTCAAAGTAGGCTGCGGACTGCTCAAGATCCAGCCGCATATCTTTCAAGCTTAAAATAGACATCAAGACTCCAGAGACGCTAGTGAAGCAGGCGTCCTGGCCTGACGGGGTGAAGGTGTTAAGTCGCTATCCTGTTCAAGGTATATCGGCACATTACAGAAAACTTGAGACGAGAGTTTGCTTGGTGCTGCCAGCCTCTCCGTGGCCGCTCTGCTTCGCACGGCCCAGGCCCTGCGCAGGTGCGAAGCGTCGGATGTAAGTAACGTGCTGAAACCTGAGTTGCGCTGGCATGGCCACCGGGTCAGGACGACGTCGCTCCAACTTGAGCGACATCGTCGTAGCAACCAGGCAACCCCACGCTTTGAGAACCCGCGGTCAATCAGGTAAACAAATCCACACCCAGCTGGAAGGCGACCCACAGCGCAAGCCCGGTCGCAAACACCAGCGCGATGTTCTCCAGGATGTTGTTGCGGTATTGCTTGTCCAGCAACGACTTCTGATTGGACATGATCAACAAGCCCAGGGAAATCACCGGCAGGCCGATGATATTCAGGGCATTGACGCCGATGGTCAGCGTGACAAAGTCAGGCATGCCTGGCAGCGACCAGACCAGAGGGGTAACGAGGATGAACAACATAAACCACTTGTGCATCGGGTCGCGGTGGAATTCTTTACCGTAACGTTCGCGGCGGCCGGGGCTGACGTGCTGGAAGGCGTCGGTGATCAGCATCGGGAAGGCAGTGGTCTTGCCCGCGATACTGGCGAACAGGGTGGCGAACACGCCGACGAAAAACACGTACCAGCCGATCGAACCGAAGAACATTTCCAGGGCTTTGCCCAGGTCAGCCAGCGTGTTCACTTCAATGCCGTTGGGTCGCAGAATCTCGGCGCCGACGATCCAGATCGCCAGGTTGATGATGATGCCGACGAACACCGCGAACAGCAGGTCATTGCGCTGCACGCGTTTGTGCTCCGGTCCGACCCAGCCCTTCTGGCGCATGACGTAGGGATGTACGAAGTTGGCGACTGAGCCTGCGACCGCGCCGATGACCGAGACCGCCACCAGCAGAGCGCCGTGGACGCCTTCGTCGGGTGGAATGCTGAAACCAATGGTGCCCTTGATGATGCCTGTGACGTCCGGACCGGACATCACGGCGAGGGCCAGGAACGCCAGCGTCATCACAGCCAGCAGGGCCTTCATCACACCTTCGATCAACGAATAGATATTACGGCCTACCAGCATCCATACCGCCAGCACGACGGCCACGGAGCACAGCAGCGGGTAATCAATCTTCAACAGCATGGCCAGGGCCTCGCCGGCGCCCTTGATCATGTAGGCATTCATCAGGTGCCCCATCAGCAAGGCGTACACCAGCAGGAACCAGCCGAAAAACGGGTTCAACTGGGCGTAGCCCTGAAGGATGGTCATGCCCTGGTTATTGCAGAGCTGGAAGCGGGCAATGATGTTGACGATCAGGTAGCGGAGCAGCAGCGAGACGGCCAGCACCCACATCATGGCGTAGCCGTAGTTCGCACCTGCGACGGAAGAGGTAATCAAGTCACCCGCGCCCAGCCAGGCAAGGACGGCGATGATTCCGGGACCGAGAAGCTTGAACAGCTTGACGATGTGGCTTTGCGATGGCGTTGCAGCCTGTGCTTCAGCGGAGGGAGTGCTCGGCATCAGGAATCTCCATTGTTATATTTTTAGGAAGGAGCACAGTCGATCACAATACATATGACGTCGTACGACTTAAGTTGTAACGAATTATTTGGCGTCAGCTGCGGGGGAGGGCCGCCCATCCAGGGGCGGCATTTGAGCTGAAATGAGGCAAGAGGGCGAAGCGGAAGGATCATCCGTTCAGGGGTTTAATCAACGAGCGTCGTTCTCAGACGCCATCGACTGATCAGTGAATTTTCCCACTGCAGCGACAATGCTGTTGGCGCCTTGGCGAATCTCGGTGATCACCCCATCCGCCTCGTTCGCCAACGAGAGCGCCGCTGCGGCTTGCTCCTTGCTTTGCGCAATGACGCTCACCGAACTGGACGCCAGGCCCTGATTTCTCATGACCACCTCGACAATCTCGACAGTGGCTTTTGACGTGCGAGACGCCAGTTGCCGAACTTCATCTGCCACCACGGCGAACCCTCGGCCCTGTTCGCCCGCCCGCGCGGCTTCGATAGCCGCGTTGAGGGCGAGGAGATTGGTCTGGTCGGCGATGCTGCTGATGGTTTTGACGATGGTGCCGATGATCTGGCTCTGCGCGTCCAGCGCCTGGATGCCTTGCGCGGCATCTTCCATCAGCCCCGACAATCGATCCAGTACCGCCACGGTGTTCTGGACGACCTCATGGCCCTGGGCTGCGCTGGCCTCGGTGCGGATGGACGTGCCATGGGCGATGTCTGCGGCCTCAACGACTGCCCGCTCGCGGTTCACCTGATCCGTGATCACCGTGGCGAACTTCACGATCTTGTACAACGTGCCGTTGGCATCCAGTATCGGGTTGTAGGACGCTTCCAGCCAGACTTCGCGCCCCATGCTGTCCAAGCGCTTGAAACGGCCCGCCACGAACGAACCCTGCCTGAGGGTCTCCCAGAACTGCTCATACTTCGCCGAGCGCGTCTCATCTTCCGGGCAGAACATCTTGTGATGTTTGCCCTGGATCTGGGTCAGTTTGTACCCCATGCCGTTGAGGAAGTTGTCGTTTGCTGTCAGGACCAAACCGTCCAGTGAAAATTCGATGACGGCGGTAGAGCGCATCAAGGCGCCCACCAGCGCTTCCTTTTCGCGGGATGCTTCGATGGTGCGGGTCAGCACGCTGGAGTAAATCGCAATACGTTCCACGCGTCCGTGTTCACCCGCAAATGGCATGACCATGGCGCGCAACCACACGTGCACATCACTGCGGCTGCGTAGCCGCAGGGTGCCGCTGAAGTGCTTGCCACTGGCAATGGCTTCCAGCGCACGCCGCTGATGCACGTCACCCGCCAGCTCGACAGGGCTGAGCTCGCGCAGCAGACGTCCGCTCAGTTCGGCTTTGGAATAGCCCAGCTCCGTTTCAAACAGTGAATTCGCTTCCAGAATTCTGCCTTCCTGATCCAGCGTGACCGCAACTGTTTCACGATCAAGCGTTTCCTTTACGTGCTCTAACGCCGCAGACGTTGTTCTAAAGACAGGATGTGCGACTTCAATCTGGAGTTGAACATGACGGGGCTCACTTGGGTTATCCAAACGTATCGGCATGCCCCGCTGTCGGCTTTAGTGCCTTTGAAAAAATCTGGTTTTCGTGAGTACTGCCTGCGGTGTAAGTGAACCAGGGGCGTACAGATTGACCTGGCTGGCCATGTGCATCGCGTTCGCAGACTCATGACATACGTGGATGATCACCATTCATCCCCCGCCGGGCACTTATTCCACTTTGTTCAGCTCTGTCCTTTAAGCGCAGATTTCCTGCGCCTTGTACTGGAGGTCAGAATGGGTATCGAAGACAACGGGCCAGAGAATGCTTATCAAGGCCCCGCAGAGCCGGGCAGTGAAGAAGAGATCTATCCTGATGTAAGCGAAGACACTGATTCCGGCGAAGACGCCGGCGCTTCGGAGGACGCGCAGACCGCGGCCCGAAACAAAGGTCTGGACGAGATGGAAATTCCGGACAACCCGCCTGTCGATGAGGCTGAGGAGCCATCTCCGGGCAACAGCTGATCGTACGGCTCGCCGCGAACCCCACTTCTTGTGGGGTTTTTTACACCTGTCCAATTGAAGTGTTAAGCAGATGAGCCACTCGTCGGAACGTATGCACTATCAAGGAGTTGGCCACTCAATTCTGTAGCCAAAAAAACAGGGATGCATGATGAGACCCCAGACCTTTGATATTCCCAACGCACTTGACCTGATCAACGAGCTGGACCAGGCGACCGAGCAGATGATGTCTATTCCGGTCGAGCATATTGGCGGGGCGCACTGGGAAGAAGCATTCGTCCGCCAGCAGAGCGCTTTCAGAAAATGGCGCGACTATCTTTACTGCAAGGCCGATGAACGTCCTGCCGTGCGGTTGCTGAACATTGCTTGAGGGGCGTCTCGTCATCGCTGCGCGCTTGCAGAGCCGTCCGCTAGCGGTGCCCCGCCAGCCGCTCCACGACAGGCAAAAGCCCCGGCCTGCGTGCCTGCCACTCGCTTTTAGTGATCCCCAGTAGCGCCACGCCGATGCGCTTGCCGTTGCGCAGAATATTCTCCCGGCGCATACCTTCAATCGAGAAGCCGAACTTCTGGTGCAGCTTGATCACTGCCGGGTTGATCTCCAGCACCTCGCAGTTGAGCTTTTCAAGCCCGGCAGCCCCAAACGCGTAATCCAGCATCCAGAACTCCACCTGACTGCCCAGGCCTTTGCCCTGCAGCGCGGTATCGAGGTAAAAGGCCCAGTCGGCCGTACGATGGGTGGAACTGATGGCGCTCAGGGACACCACGCCCGCCGGCGTGTCGTCTATCAAGATGACGAACACCCGCTGGCGCGTATTGCCGCTCAGGCTTTTAATCCAATTAGCGTGCTCGGCTTCACTGATCTCATGATCGGTGTACATGAAGCTGCGCACTTGCGGCTGGTTGCGCAGATGCCGGATCCGGGCTTGTCGGTCGGCGGGCAGGTCAAGGATTGGCACGAATTGCATAACGGTCCCTATGACTGGACGGCAGAACGGGGATTGCCCCTGGCAGGTCGCGCGTCCATTGGCCTGCAGGCCAGCGACGAACGCCTAAAGGCTAATTTCAAAGTCACTGGAACGAATCGGCTGGCGCTTTAGTCAACCTTTCTCACACCCAGGAGGCTTTATCTACCATGGCAAGCGATATCACAGAAAAACTGCGTGACGATCTTTATCAGAAAACCCGTTCCGAGTTGAACACTTTTCTTGATGAGACCAACGCCTTGCTGGCGGCAGGTGATGCCTTGAACGAGGATCGCACCTCGCAGGCTCACGAACGGCTCAAGGATTTCCTGGCGCGGGGCACCAGTCCGGTTCTGGACGTTGAGCTGAACGCGCAGCCGACCCTGACCCGCGCGGTCAACAGCACCAAATCCTACGTCACTGCCCATCCATGGGCAGCAGTGGGTGTGGCCGCAGGCCTGGGTCTGGTGGCCAGTCTACTGCTCAAGCGCAACAGGGACTGAGGAGGCCATCGTGGTTCGCCGTCGATTTCCGGTGGATCCTTTGAGTCCCACCAGTGGCCGGCTCGCGTTCGCCGGTCTTTGCACGCCCGTCATTTACCCTCGTTACCGGCTGGTACTGTTTATGGCGGGTACCGTCTCGGACGATGGATTCGGCACCGCTCTGGCGCCGGCCAATGTCTTGCGCAAGCATAAATGGGGGATACGCATGAATGTCGACGAAGAAACTGTTCGTCAGTTGGCCCAGTTGATCTGGGAGACCGAAGGCAAGCCCGAAGGGCAGGAATCGCGACACTGGGAAATGGCCACGCGTCTGGCTGAATCCGCAGCGATGGCACCGGTTCGCAGTTTAAGCAAGCACAAGGTCGATACGTTGTTCCCGTCGCCGGATCAGGCAGACAACGACGTATGACAGAGCCGAGTCGCGCCCTGCCGGATGGCGGGGCGCCGCTTCGAGTCAGACACCAGAGCTTCTTAAAGGCGCTCCGACGTCAAACCGGGCCGGACGCCTGGCGTGTGAAGCTGTTATCCGCCCGCCGCGCGTCCACCAGCGCCCAATACCACATTCCCAAACCGCCAAGCGTCAACGCCGCCGCGGCATAGCCTGTGGCCGGCAGCCCGTAACCTGCGGATATCACCACGCCGCCCACCAGAGGGCCAATGGCATTGGCCATGTTGAAGGCGCTCTGTACCAGTGCGCCAGCCAGTGACTGCGCATGGGGGGCAACGTCCATCAGCCGGGTTTGCAGAATGGCCGCCAACCCAACGCCACAACCGATGAAAAATACCAGCGGGATCAGCAGCCACAGGTTCTCGGTGGTCGAGGGGTACAAGGCGAGGACCAGCGCGGTGAAGCCCAGCGAAACGCCGGCGGCGAGCATGGTGGCCCGGTCGGCCGCCCAGCCGCAGACCAGGTTACCCACTGTGGTGCCCAGACCGAACACCGCCATCACCACCGGGATCATGTAGTCCGACGCGCGAGTGACTTCGATCAGCGTGGCCGCCAGGTAGGTGTACACGCAGAAGATCCCGCCAAAGCCGATACCGGCGATGCCCAGGGTCAGCCAGACTTGCCGTGAACGCAGCGCGTTGAGTTCGCGCAACGGGCTGGCATCAGCCTCGGCGGGGGAAGCAGGCGCCAACCAGCGGATCAACAGCGCCGTGATCGCGGCAAGCCCGGCGACGATGGCCATGCCCCAGCGCCAGCCAATGGTCTGACCGATCCAGGTGGCGAAGGGCACGCCGATGATCGTGGCAATGGTCAGCCCCATGAACACTCGGGAGACGGCTTGGGCACGGCGGTTCTTCGGCACCAGCGAGGCAGCGAGGAGCATCGCGACCCCGAAGTATGCGCCATGGGGAAAGCCGCTGAGGAAGCGGAAAAACACCAGCCACGGCAGCGACGGCGCGATGGCACTCAGGGCGTTGGCGATGCCGATGAAGGCTGCCAGTGCTACCAGCAGCGCTCGTCGTGGCAGGCGCACGCCGAGCACCATGATCACCGGCGAGCCAACGACGACGCCTAACGCGTAAGCGCTGATGGCGTGGCCGGCCAATGGTTGCGTGCTGTGAAAATCGCTGGCGATGAAGGGCAGCAGGGTCATTGAGGCAAATTCGGTCGTGCCGATGGCGAACGCGCCCATGGCCAGGGCAAAAAGCAGCCAGCCCATGTTGAAATCATGCGGGGTTTGGGAGGTAGTCATGGGGAAATCGGGAGGAGGGTCCGGTGAGAAACATGCTGTTATACCTGAAACCGGTTTCAGATCAACCTTGAAGCGGCGCCGGCGAGCGCATTTCAAGCGACTCGGCCGGCAATCTGCCCCCGGTTATTCCTTCGGCTTGGCATCCGGCAGAGCAGCGCCCTTGGGCCATAGCATCCAGATCTGTCCTTGCTGCTTCATGTTGCCGGCCAGCTCGCCAGCGGCATCGCCCGTGCCCCAGAACATGTCAGCGCGCACTTCGCCAGCGATGGCGCCGCCGGTGTCCTGTGCGGCAACTGGCCGCACCAGTGGCGAGCCGTCCGGGCGAGTGGAGGACAACCACAGCAAGCTGCCAAGCGGGATGACCTTGCGGTCGATCGCCACGCTGTAACCGGCGGTAAGCGGCACATTCAACGAGCCGCGCGGCCCTTCGGTGCTGTCCGGCCGCAGGGTGAAGAACACATAGCTCGGGTTGCTGCCCAGCAATTCATGCACACGCTCGGGATGGGCAATGGCCCAGTCTCGGATGCGGCCCATCGACACCTCGTCCTTGGTCAGCTGCCCTTGCTCCACCAGCCAGCGGCCGATCGGCTTGTAGGGGTAGCCGTTCTGGTCGGCATAAGCGATGCGCAACTGACGGCCGCTCTCCAGCTGGACCCGACCCGAGCCCTGGATTTGCAGAAATTGCAGGTCGATGGGGTTTTCCAGCCAGGCCAATACAGGCGCATTCGCCCCCTTGTCGCCGATGGTCGCGGCGTCGTCATAAGGGCGCAGCACGCGGCCGTCGAGCCGCCCGCGCAGGCGTTTACCCTTGAGCTCGGGATAGACACTGTCGAGGTTGACGATGATCAGGTCATCGGGCACGCCATAGACAGCCACCGGGTGCTGGTCGTTGCGCTGCTCGCTGCCTTTGTAGATCGGCTCGTAATAGCCGGTGATCAGACCATTGGGGCCATGCTCGGACGAGCGCAGGCTGTAGACCTGCAGCTGGGTTTTTAGAAATTCGCGGACAGCCGCAGGCGTTGGCGGCACTTGAGCCGCCAGCGCGCAGGTACCGCCCCAGACCGGGTCTTTGGCCAGACGCTTGCACGCGGAGAACCAGCTGTTGTAGCCGGCCATCAGGTCGGTGTCGTTCACCGCGGGCAGTTTGTCCCACTCGACGCTGACATAGGTCGTCGCCTCGGAGGGCTTGGTTTTCGGCGTACCGCCGTCGCACGCGGCGAGCAGGGCGATCAGTGGGGCGAGGCAGAATACAAAGCGGCGCCAGTGCAGGCTTGGGGTCATCACGCGGGGTGTTTCCTGAAAATCATGCGAGGGCGGCTAGCTTGGTGAAAGCCGAGGGCTGCGTCAAATGGGCTGAGCCTCATTTGACCGAAAACCGCCTTCAGCGCGGCCTCGTGCCCGGGTACGGGCTGATTTGCCTCCCCGATTGCACTTTTTTGCTCCAGGCGGCTCTGACCTTGGCCGGGATGCCGCGACCCACGCAGCGCCCAGATCGTAAAAGCTTTGGATTGATGTTTACCGTGCTCAGCGTTTCAACCGCCTTTCGACGCCATATTGTCCCGCTTGCAGTGTGCATTCTTTGCTTGTGCGCATCAGGGTGTACGCGTCAGGACGGCAAGGACGTCGCCAGCCAGTTCAGCGAGGCGCGTCCGCAGGAATTTTTCCAGACCAGCGTAGACCGCATGGCTACGCTGGCGATGCGCGATAACCTCGACAGCCTTTATCTGCTGATGAGCAAACTGTACCTGCGTAACCCCAGTGAGTGGCGCAAGTCCGGCTTCCTGGATGCAGTCGCTGCGGAACGCAACGTGCGCGAGGCCATCGAACAGCAAAAACCGTTACCGCAACTTGGCAACCGTCGCGACCTTGCAGCGCTGAGCTACGCGTTGAGTCCGGAGTTTCTCGGGGATCGCGTGGGTGCCTTCATCTATGCCATTGGCAGCATGCTGGTGACCGCCCACGGTGGGCGCCTTGAGTTTTTCATGACGGACCAGATCAACCCCACGTTCGTCAGTAATGCCGCGCGCAATATCGAAAAGGCCACGTGGCTGTTGAGTCAGCGGCAGAACGCCAACGGCGAGTTGATGCTGTTCTCCAATGAGATCTCGGAGGAGGGCAGCAACCTCAGTTTTGCCACTGAGTTCGGCAAGATCGTGGCGCGTCTTGACCTGCTTACGCAGATGCTTGACGAGCGTTATAGACGGATCGGTCTCAACTACGCGCAAAGCCTGCTTTTCCTGAACTTCCTGCCGGTGCAGTGAGCGGAACCATTCCCTGAAAAAAGCTTTTTGACGGCCCCTCATCCTTGTCGGCTTTCGGTCGATAGCTAATTTGGCGTTGTGCAAAACAACAACAAATTTCACGGCATGGGGTCGACGATGTTTAAAACAGTGCAGGCGCGCTACACGGTCATATTTGTGGCCTTGATACTGGTGATAGCGGTCATCACCGAGCAGGGGATTGTGCACTTCGTGACCCCCAAGGTTCGCGCGACTCAGGAACAGGTGGTGCTCAGCCAGGTTGACCAGATCGGCACGCGGATTCTTTCGGACCTGGCCCGTGTCGAGGCCCAGTCCCGCGCGATCACCCAGGCGGTGCCGCTGCTGGACAGCGATGGGATCGATAGCGTGCTGCCGGGGCTGGTCGATCAATACGGCGATCAGAAAGTCTTCGGCGGTGGCGTTTGGCCGATGCCCAACAAGCGCACTCAGGGGCGCAACAAACACAGCTCGTTTTATCACCGCGACGGCAGCGGCCAGCTGGTGGTGAGCACCTACTGGAACTCCGACCCTGCGCCCAATTACTGGGAACAACCCTGGCACCGTGCCGGCCAGAACGCACCCAAGGGCAAATGCGCCTGGGCGGCCGCTTACCAGGACGAAGCCAGCCCGCAGCCGCGTACCAATTGCGCGATGGGCATCTACAAGGACGGCGCGCTGTACGGCGTCTCGACCATCGACGTCACCCTGGGCTTTTTCAACGGCCTGATTCAGGACAAGGAAAAGGAAATCCAGGGGCAGGTGATGATTGTCGAGCGCGACGGCAAGATCCTGACCAACCAGAGTCGCATCCCCGGCGAGATCATTCTCAAGAACATTTCCGGTTTCAGTGGCCAGTCGATGTTTGCCAAGGCCATTCAGGACGGCTTGGGCAAAGTCTCCGGCGACGCTGTGTATTCCCAGGAATACATCGACCCGCAACTCGGTGACCTGACCTTTTTCCTGCGCCCGGTTGCCGGTACGCCGTGGGTCATCGCCACGTCGCTGCCGACCGCCATGCTCACCGCCAGCAGCACCGAAGTGCTGAAAACCCTCGGTTGGTTGCAGATTCCGCTGGTCATCGTGTTGCTGCTGGTGCTGGGTTTTGCCTTCCATCGCTTGCTGGCCCGTCTGACCGTTCTGCGCACCAACATCGACGCGCTGTCTTCGGGTGAAGCCGACCTGACGCGCCGCATTCCGATCAAGGGCGAAGACGAACTCGACGCGGTCGGGCAGTCGGTGAACAAGTTCATCTCCTTCCAGCAGGCCATGATTGTCGAAGTGCGCAGCGGCACCGAGCAGATTTCCGCCGGCTTGGTGCAGTTGCAAGAGCAGTCGCGCAACATCAACCAGATCCTCAACCGCCACGCTTCGGAGACCGATCAGGCGGTGACCGCGATCAACGAGATGAGCGCCACCGCCGACAGCGTCGCCGAAAGTGCTACGCAGACGGCGAGCTTTACCCAATCAGCCAACGATGCCGCGCAGCGCTCGCGGGACGTGGTCGACGAAGCCTCAGTGAGCGTGCGGGCCTTGGTGGCAGAAGTTGAAGACGCCACCAAGTACGTGCAGGAAATGCAGGTCGACGCCAAGCGCATCACCGATGTACTCGGCGTGATTGGCGGCATTGCCCAGCAAACCAACCTGTTGGCACTTAACGCGGCCATCGAGGCAGCACGGGCGGGCGAGCAGGGTCGTGGCTTCGCGGTGGTGGCTGACGAGGTGCGGGCGCTGGCCGGTCGTACCCAGCAGAGCACCTCGGAGATCAACGAGATGCTGGCACGGCTTGAGCAGGGCGTGAGCACGGCCGTCGGCGCCATGGAGAAGACCAAGGTCAGCTGCCAGTCCACCGCCGACCGCACCTCGCGGGTCAACGAAGGTCTGGATGGCATGGCCGGTTCGGTGCTGCGCATTCACGACCTCAGCGCGCACATCGCCACGGCGGCCGAGGAGCAGAGCGCGGTGACCGAGGAGATCAACCAGAACATGATCGCCATTCGGCACATGGTTGGGGAGCTGGTGGGCTGCGGTCAGCAGACCGACACCAGCGTTGACTCGTTGATGGCGTCCAACGAACGGCTAGTGGCGATGATCGATCGCTTCAAAGTCCGCTAGGCCACCGCTGGCTTCACAGCCACACCAGAAAGCCGGAGCCCCTTAAGCTCCGGTTTTTTTGGCGGTCTATTCTCAAATGACGATTTCCCGGCTGAGGCCGGTTCTGGATGAACCCCAGTCCTGCTGATACACGCAATTTCAACGTAGGAGCCGGCTTGCTGGCGAATGCATTGGGTCAGACGCTGCAGCAGTGGCCACCAGACCGGATTCGTCCGACCGCGGCCCGCAGCACGCCGGCTCCTGCAGATCCATCGGCAGCGTCCATTTTGCGGTGTAGCAAATCACGCCTTCCCGGCTGAAGCCGGTCACACTGACCAGACCACCCTGTGGGACCGGCTTTAGCCGGGAATACGCAGACGGTCACACTGCAAGTTTGATGTGGCCCGCCGATTGACCGCTGCTCAGTAGCTCTCGCCGCGGATGTATTCCTGCATCTTTTCGATGAGCCTCGCCTGTTCCGCGATGGCGGCTTTGACCAGGTCGCCGATGGACAGCAGGCCCACCAGTTGACCCTCGTCCACCACTGGCAAATGTCGCAGCCGCCGGTCGGTCATGATGTTCATGCATTGATCGACGGTGTGCTGCGAATCCACGGTTTTGACGTCGTGGGTCATGATGTCGCTGACCGGGGTGCCTGCCGAGGCGCGTCCTTTGAGTTCCATCTTGCGGGCGTAATCACGCTCGCTGACGATGCCCACCACCTTGCCCTCGCGTACAACCGGAACTGCACCGATGTTTTTCTCGGCCATCAACTTGATCGCCTCAAGCACCATCTGCTCAGGCCCGACGGTGTGTACTTCGTTCTGGTGAGTGTCTTTCAACTTCAGTAGTTCGGCTACGGTCGTCATGCTGGCCTCTCCGGCGCGATTCTTGTGAGCACGGCAGGAATCGCCGTGCATAGAGAATCGTAGAGAGATGCCATTCCGGCAAGTTTGAAAGCGCCATGCAGCGCGCCAAAAGCGTCAGCCCGCCAAATCGGCGGTTGCAGTGGCGCCGCGCCGACGTGCCATCAGCCAATCCGTTGCGCGCGTGCGGGCGGCTACCGATCTTTTAGACCCGTCACACGGACTTGTCGGGCGGCGCGCGGCGGGGACGGGAAATCACCGATTCGATGTTCTTGCGCCCGATCAACAACGGACTTTTGGCTCTGCGCGAGGCCGGCATGTCGGCCAGCCATTTGTACATCACCAGGCAATCCACCAGCCCAAGGCGAGCGTGGCGGTAGGCTCTGGGCAGGCGGCCTACCACCTCGAACCCCAGCTTTTGCCAGAGCCCGACGGCCACTTCGTTAGTGGCCACGACTGAATTGAATTGCATGGCCGAGAAGCCGCTGTCCAGCGCCAGCTGCTGAGAGTGCTCGCACATCAGCCGGGCAACGCCACGACCACGCGCAGCCTGGCTGACCATATAGCCGCAGTTGCTGACATGGCTGCCCGGGCCCGCAGCGTTGGCCTTGAGGTAGTAACTGCCGAGCAGCACGCCGTCTTCCTCGGCAATCAGGGTGTGTAGCGGGTATTCCAGCCACAGGTGCAAGGCTTGCTCATACGTCAGGTCAGCGGCATAGGCATAGGTTTCCTGCGCCTGAACCACTGCCTGGAACGTGGGCCAAAAGCCGTCGAAATCGGCGGCGGTCATGGGGCGGATGTGGATCATGAGGTTTTCCATGGATTGCGAACATCACCCGTAGGAGCCGGCTTGCTGGCGATGGGAAGGTTCATTCGCCAGTAAAGTGTCTGGATGGACACCTTCGTCCGATCGCGGGCCGGCAGCAAGCCGGCTCCCGGATGCGCTGCGTTCAATCAGCAGCGTGGGAAGCTGCCGATTGTCGGGTGAGCGTATGTATCAGATAGCGCTACGTGAGTTAAGTCAGGACACCACCCGGTAGCAGGGCACATACGCTGCGCCGCCCGGCAGTTTCATCCGGTGCTGCTCGACGAACGCCTGCAACAGTTTGTCCAGCGGCTGCATGACCTCCGCGTCGCCGTGAATTTCATACGGGCCGTGTTCCTCAATCAGGCGGATGCCTTTGTCCTTGACGTTGCCCGCAACGATGCCGGAGAACGCGCGGCGCAGGTTGGCGGCCAATTCGTGAGGCGGCAGGTCTCGACGCAATTGCAGGCTGGCCATGTTGGCGTGGGTCGGGTCGAACGGACGCTGGAAGCTCTCTTCGATCTTCAGCAGCCAGTTGAAGTGGAACGCGTCCGCGCGGTCGCGGCGGAACTGGCGCACGGCGGCAAGGCCGAGGGTCATCTGGCGAGCCACTTCCGACGGGTTGTCGATGATGATCTGATAATGCTTGTGCGCTTCTTCACCCAGCGTGGCGCTGACGAAGGCGTGCAGTTGCTCCAGATACGGGGCCGTGCTCTGCGGGCCGGTGAGGATGACCGGGAACGGCAGCGCCTGGTTGTCGGGGTGCATCAGGATGCCGAGCAGGTAGAGGAATTCTTCGGCCGTGCCCGCGCCGCCGGGGAAGATGATGATGCCGTGGCCGACCCGCACGAAAGCTTCCAGACGCTTTTCGATGTCCGGCAGGATCACCAGCTCGTTGACGATCGGGTTCGGCGCCTCGGCCGCGATGATGCCGGGCTCGGTCAGGCCCAGGTAACGACCGCCGCTGATACGTTGCTTGGCGTGCGCAATGGTGGCGCCTTTCATCGGGCCCTTCATCACCCCCGGACCGCAACCGGTGCAGATGTCGAGCTTGCGCAGGCCCAGCTCATGGCCGACCTTCTTGGTGTATTTGTATTCTTCGGTGTTGATCGAGTGGCCGCCCCAGCACACGACCATCTTTGGCTCGACGCCGGGGCGCAGGGTGCGGGCGTTGCGCAGCAGGTGGAAAACGTAATCAGTGATGCCTTGAGAGCTGCTCAGGTCGATGCGCTGGCTGTCGAGCTCGCTCTCGGTGTAAACGATGTCACGCAGGGCGCTGAACAGCATCTCGCGGGTGCTGGCAATCATCTCGCCATCGACGAAGGCATCCGCCGGGGCGTTGAGCAGTTCCAGGCGCACGCCACGGTCCTGCTGATGAATACGCACCTCGAAGTCCTGATAGGCCTCAAGGATGGTTTTGGCGTTATCGACATGGGCGCCGGTGTTGAGAATGGCCAGGGCGCACTGGCGGAAGAGGGTATAAGTGCTGCCGGAGCCTGCGGCGCTGAGCTGCTGGACTTCACGTTGTGACAGGGTTTCCAGGCTGCCTTTGGGGCTGACGGTAGCGTTGATGACGTGTCTTGGAGCCATTCTTGATTCCTTGAAAGCGGTGCCGGCCGCCACGCGGGGGCAAGGCACGAATACAGTGAGCGCCCGAGGCGTTCACCCATGAGCCATTTTTTACATCGGTTGGTCAGGAAAGCAAACGTTGTAAGCGTGAATCTGGAAATTTCCCCTGACCCCGGTATGCTGCACCTCGACGCCCAGACCCATCGGCCTTCCCGACGCTATGATCTTCAACCTCACGGTTTTTCTCCTCACCCTTGTCGCCATGGAAGGTGTCGGCTTTCTGGCCCACAAGTACGTCATGCACGGCTGGGGCTGGTGCCTGCATAAGTCCCATCACGAAGAACACCTTGGCGCGTTCGAAACCAATGACCTCTATCTGCTGGCGCTGGCTCTGGTGGCAATTGCCCTGATCGTTGCGGGTAACCACGGCTACGATCCCCTGCAATGGGTGGGCGCCGGGGTGACGGCGTTCGGCCTGATCTACGTGTTCGTTCACGACGGCATGGTCCACCGCCATTGGCCGGCCCGGCCACAGCCGCGCAGTCGCTACCTCAAACGTCTCTATAGCGCGCACCTGCTGCACCACTCGGTCAAAGGCCGGCGCAACAGCGTGTCGTTCGGCTTCCTGTACGCGCCTTCTGCCGCTACCTTGAAGAAACAACTGCGCAACAGCCGCGCGGCCCCTGCTACCGAGAGCAGGGGTGATAACGCCATGGGTGCCGATTTGCAGAACGGTTGAGCCTGGTGCCTGTCGAAACGTTCACTGATCTGCCGCCGACGGTACAGCGCGGCACGCCTGTGGCTGTGCTGAAACGGCGGCCTGAACCCTGTGCTTCATACTCCTTAACGTCCAATTTTCGTATTCCTGCCGGGAGCATCCCATGACGCAAGCACTGACACACGCAACGGGCACCACCGTCACGTTCAAACGCCCTGACGGTAAAGAAGTCAGCGGCTATCTCGCCAGTCCGGCCAAGACCGAAGGGTCGCCGGCCGTGGTGGTCATCCAGGAGTGGTGGGGCTTGAACGATCAAATCCGCGGGGTTGCCGATCGCCTTGCCGCATCCGGTTATTTTGCGCTGGTGCCTGACCTCTACCGTGGCGAAGTGACGGTGGAGGAAGAAGAAGCCCATCACCTGATGGACAAACTCGACTTCGCCGACGCAGCAACCCAGGACATTCGCGGCGCGGTGGATTACCTCAAAGGCCACAGCCAGAAAGTCGGCGTAACCGGCTTCTGCATGGGCGGCGCGTTGACTTTGCTGGCCCTGAACTTCATTCCCGAGCTGTCCGCCGGGGTGGTGTTTTATGGCATGCCGCCGCTGGAATTCCTCGACCCTGCGGCCATCAAGGTGCCGGTGCAAGGGCATTGGGGCACCCAGGACGAGTTTTTTCCGCTGCAGGGTGTCGACCAGCTGGAAGCCAAACTGAGCGAAGGCGGCGTCGACCTGGAGTTCCACCGCTACCTGGCCCACCACGCCTTTACCAACGAAACGGCAGTCGGGCCTGGCCGGATTGCCGGTACGCAATACGATCCGGTCTGGTCGCAACTGGCATGGGACCGCACGCTGACCTTCTTCGGCCGGACGCTGTGGGGCTGAGTCCGGTCCTCAACCGGCGCTGAAGCCGCCGTCCACGGTCAAGGTGATGCCGTTGATCATGCCGGCGTCGTCGCTCAGCAGAAAGGCGATGGTCGCCGCGATTTCGCTTGGCTGAACAAAACGGCCCAGCGGAATCCGGGCAAGCATCGCGCCGGCCTTCACCGGGTCGCTCCAGGCCTTGTCGGCCATGGGCGTCAGCGTCACCACCGGGTTCACGCTGTTGACGCGAATGCCGTGGGGCCCCAGCTCCACGGCCATGACCCGGGTCATGGCGTCCAGGGCCGCTTTCGAGGCGCAATAAGCCAGGTGGTCACGGGTGCCGACCGCTGCGGCGAGGCTCGAGACATTGACGATGGCGCCCGGCATGCTGCGGGTCATCAGGTCCTTGGCGACGACTTGGGCGATCACCATCGGCGCGCGGGTGTTCACTGCTATCAAGTGATCGAAGGTCTCGACCGACGTGTCGAGGAACGATTGCAGTTCGACCACTCCAGCACAATTCACCAAGCCATCGAGCGGCAGCGCCGACATCACCGCTGCGCGGGTTGCGGCCACGTCGACCAGGTCTGCCACCAGCGCGCAATCAGCGTACGCCAGATCGTCGGGATTGCGCCCCATGGCGATAACTTCCGCGCCACAACGCTTGAGCCACTGCACGGTTTCCCGGCCAATGCCTTTGCCCGCACCGGTCACCAGAATCCGCTTGCCGTTGAAGTCATGACGGGCCATCGCCGTCTCTCCCGTGATTAACGTCAGTCGTGCTGATCGAGCAGTTGCCTGGCTGCGCGTTCGTCGATGACTAGTTCGTGGATGAAGTTACGCAGCAGCACCGCGCGAATGATGTCGGCCTTGTACGGGCCGCCGGACACCAGCACCACCTTCTTGATCCGGCGCAGGTCGTTCAGGTCCAGCGCAATGGCGCGGCGGTTCAGCGGGTGATTGACTTCGAGGCCGTCGCGGTCCAGCCAGCGGCCGAGCAGATCACCCACGGCACCGGCGGCACGCAGCGAGCGCGCGTCTTCAGCGTTGACCATCCCCAGTTCCAGCATCAGTGAACGCTCACTCAAGTCGCCCACCGTGATGACCGCCAGATCAGCCTGCCGCGCTTTGCCCAGCACGCCCTGTACCGAGGGTTCCGCGAGGATCATGTCGCGGTACTGCTCGGACGGTGCGAACACCGGCGCCGCGAGGTAGTAATAAGCCCCTCCGAACAGCCCGGCGAAACTCGACGCGATTTCCACGGTGTTATTCGCCGAGCCGTAATGCAGACCGCCGAGCAGCGACAGCACGGTGAGGTCCGGCAAAGGGCGGGCGCGCAACTGGCGCACGGCCTGGCGCAACGTACGTCCCCAGCCCACCGCGACGGTGCAGCCGTCAACGAGGTATTCCTCAAGGCTCGGCGCAACGCCAACGCCCAGCACCCGGAACAGATTCGACGGGTCGTCGGGCGAGGGCACCACCGTCACGCGGCGCAGGCCGAAGCGTGCCTGCAGGCGGTCTTCCAGCGCGATGCACGCGGCCAGGGGCGAATTGATGCGGATCTGCACCACGCCGGTTTCGCGGCAGGTCGCCAGCGCCTTGTTCACCCGGACCCGGGTGATGCCGAGGCGATCGGCGATCTGCTGCTGGGTCATGTTGTTGACGTAGTAGCACCAGGCGATGCGGATGTTGTGCTGGTCCTCGGCGTGCACCGGTTCGGTGTCGGCGCCGGCTTGCGGGTAATGACTGTGCACGATGGTGTCCTTGCAATGGCCGCTAAAACAGGGCGTTTACTTCACTGCACCCATGGTCAGCCCTTGCACCAGATGCTTGGAAACCATCAGCGCGAAGATAATCACCGGGAACACAATCAGCGTGCCGGTGGCCATGATTTCGCCCCACGGCAAGTCGTAGCCGCTCATGAAGCTCGTCGCAGTCACTGGCGCAGTGCGCGCGGCGTTGCGGGTCAGCACCAGCGCATACAGCAGCTCGTTCCAGGAAAAGATAAAAGAGAAGATCGCCGAGACCGCCACTCCAGGCATCGCCAGCGGCAGGGCGATGCGCCAGAAGATGGTGAAGCGCGATGCGCCCGACAGCCGCGCAGCCTCGTCCAGGTCCTTCGGCACGCCGCGAAACTGATCGGTGCAGATCCACACCACAATGGGCAGGTTGAAGGTCAGGTAAATGAGGATGAGCACCAGGTGCGTGTCGATCAGGCCCATGTTGCGCGCCATCAGGAAAATAGGCAGTGCCACCACGATCGGGCTGAGCATGCGGTTGGTGATGAACCAGAACCACAAGTCTTCCTTGCCCTTGAATTCAAACCTCGCCAGCGCATAGGCGGCCGGCGTGCCAAGCCCGACCGCCAGCACCGTGGTGCTCACCGCCACGATCAGCGAATTGCCGAGGCTGTGCAGCACGTCGCGCTCGAACAGCACTTTCACGTAATTATCCAGGTGCGGGGTAAAGGCCCAGATCGGCGGCGAGGCCAGCGCTTCGGCCTGGGTTTTGAGGCTGGTGGCGACCATCCAGTAGAACGGAAAGACCGCAAACAGAAAGATCGCCAGCAGGCCGACGAGGTGCCAGGCGTTGACCTTGGCGCGTGGCCGGACGAAAGCGGGGGAGGCCAGAGGTTTTGCAGCCGGTACGGTGGCCATGTCAGATCTCCCGGTAAACGAATTTGATGTACAGCCGAGCCAGCACGATGGTCAGGATCAGCATCAGGATGGCTTGGGCCGAGGCCACGCCTTGATCGAACACCCGAAAGCCGATGCGCTGGATGTACACGCTGACCAGTTCGGTGGCTGCGCCGGGCCCGCCACGGGTCATGGTGAACACGGTGTCGAACATCTTCAGGATGTCGGCGGTGCGCAGGATCAGGATCACCGTCGCGCTCGGCAGCAGGAAGGGCAGCTGCACGTAGCGCACGATTTGCCAGCGACTGCGGGTTTCCAGGCGCGCGGCTTCTTCGATTTCATTGGGCACCATGGTCAGCCCGGCGAGCAACACCAGCGCGCAGAAGGGCGTCCACTGCCAGATGTCCATCAACGCCACTGCGATGAACGCGTTGGTGGTGTCGCCCAGCCATTCGACGGGCCCGGCATTGACCAGCGTCAGCAACGCGTTGGCCACGCCGAAATCGCGGTTGAACATCAGCCGGCCGATCAGCCCGGCGACGGCGGGCGCTGTGGCCAGGGGAATCACCAGGCTCATGCGCGCCAGCAATTTGAAACCTGACAGCCCGGGCTTGTGCAGCATCAGCGCGATGATCAGGCCCAGCGCCAGCTGGATCGGTACCACAGTGATCAGGAACAGCCCTGTTCGACCCAATGCCGCCCAGAACGAAGCGTCGTTCAGCACGTTGAGGTAGTTATCGAAGCCAATGAACGGCGTCGCATCTTTGGGCCGAGCCAGGTTGTACTGGCGGAACGAGTTGACCAGCGCAAACACGGTGGGAAAGATGCCGATCAGCGCCAGTGCAACGGTGGCCGGCGCGAGAAAGGCAAACGCCGCGCGGGTGTTGTTCCACAAGGTCGGGAACGGTTTTTTGTTCTTCGGCATGGGGGTTGAGTCTCGAGGCTACACACATCTGGCGGCACTTCGCTGATCCCTGTAGGAGCCGGCTTGCTGGCGAATGCGGCAGGCTACTCACCGCAGCGGTGTCTGCCCTGTCGCGTTCGCCAGCAAGCCGGCTCCTACGGGTTGTGATCAGCCCATCACTTCAGCAATTTGGCTTTGCCGTCGTAATACCCTGCCTTCTTGAGGATGTCCTCCATGCGGCTGCCGATCGCCTTGGCCCCGGCCTCCACGCTCATTTTGCCGAGCATGATCGCGGTGCCGTTTTCGCCGACCACTTCGGAAATTTCAGGCCACTGCGGGAACCGTGGGCGGTAGTCAGGCACGCCGCCTTCCCACGAGGTCACCATCGGCTGCACGAACGGGTATTTCTTCTGCACCTCGGCGTCCTTGTACACCGACATGCGCCCGCTGACGCCGCCGGCTTCCAGATACGGTTTGGCCATGGCTTCGGAGGTGACCCACTGAATAAAGAGCCACGCGGCGGCTTTTTGTTTGTCCTCGGATTTCGCATTGACGCCCAGGGAGAATCCACCCAGTGCAGGTTTCAGCCCGGCAGGCCCTTTGGGTTCTGTGGCCACGGCAAGGCAGTCGGTGATTTTTGATTTCCCGGGGTCCGCCAGGGTGCTGTAGAACGCGGACCACTCGGTGATCATCGCCACTTTGCCTTGGGCGAGGGCGTTGACCGCTTCGTTGTGGTCGTAATCGACGATGCCCGGCGGCATGAACTTCATCAGGTCCTGGCGAAATTGCAGGCCCTGCTGAGACGCCTTGGAATTGAGGTTGGACTTGAACTTGTCGTCCAGCAGTGAGCCACCGAATGGCCAGAGGAAGCGCATGAAGCTGTCGGCGGACTGCGTTTCACCGCGTCGCGATTGCAAGGCGTAGGCGTAGCGATCCTTGCTCTTGTCAGTGAGTTTGGGCGCGTAGTCCTTGAGCAGCTCGTCCCACGTCGCTGGCGGCTTGTCGAAGCCGGCGTCCTTGAGCATGCATTTGTTGTAGAAGAGCAGGCCGGAATAGTTATCGAACGGCAGGCCGTAGGTCTGTTTATCCCAGCCGCCGAACGACTCCAGCAGAATCGGGAAGAAGCCGTCGAGGTTGAGCGCAGGGTCGGCGAGCTTGGCGTCCTGCGTGAAGGTGGTGACCGGTTCGAGCCAGCCATTGCCGGCGAATTCGCCAATCCACACCACGTCCGTCAGCACCACGTCGAGCTGTTCGCCTGAGGTAAAGCTCAGCACCTCACGCTCGCGGCTGTTCTCGTAGGGGATGGTTTCGTAGCTGACCTTGATGCCGGTCTTCTTTTCGAATTCGGGCAGCAGTTTGATCGCGGCGGCGTAACCGGGACGGTCGAGGAAAATCGCCTTGATCTCGGTGCCCTTGTACGGCGCGGCCGCTTCCTCCAGCGTCCAGGCCTGTGCAGCGCCAGACCCCAGCGCAATCGACACGGCAAGGGCATTCCATACCAGCTTCTTCATTTACGTGACCTCGTTATTGTTGTGGGTGAGGGTTACGCGGGATGTGGGGGCGGTCTCGTTTTTTTCGCACGTTGATGCGCCATGGCGCTCGGTGCACGGGCCTGATCCGTCCGTCTTGGGGCAGCTCCTTGACATTTGTAATTTACGAATTACAAATGATCGTAGGACGAAATGTCTGGCTGTCAAGTCAGTGCATTGCTTCGTCAACGCAGGTGCCCATTACCCCACAACAATAACTTCAGGGGACACGATTTTGACTGAGCTCAGTTTGAGTGGCGTCGAGAAAGCCTACGGCGAGATCAAGGTCTTGCATGACATCCACCTGAGCATCAAGAGCCGCGAGTTCGTGGTCTTCGTCGGGCCGTCCGGGTGTGGCAAGTCGACCTTGCTGCGCTGCATCGCCGGGCTTGAGAGCATCACTCAGGGGCAAATTCGCATCGGTGCGCGGGACGTGACCTATCTGGAACCGGCCGATCGCGGCGTGGCCATGGTCTTCCAGTCCTACGCGCTGTACCCGCATATGTCGGTCTACGACAACATCGCCTTCGGGCTGAAAATGCAAAAAACCCCAAAGGATCAGATCGAAGCCAAAGTGCGCAACGCCGCGCGCATCCTGCAGCTGGAACCGCTGCTGGATCGCAAACCCAAGGCGTTGTCGGGCGGCCAGCGTCAGCGCGTGGCCATTGGTCGCGCCATCGTGCATGAGCCTGAAGTCTTTCTGTTCGACGAGCCGCTCTCCAACCTGGACGCATCGCTGCGGGTGCAGATGCGCATCGAGATCGCCAGACTACACGCCGACTTGCAGGCGACCATGGTCTACGTGACCCATGATCAGGTCGAAGCGATGACCCTCGCTGACAAGATCGTCGTGCTCAACAAGGGCTGCATCGAACAGGTCGGCTCACCGCTGGAGCTCTACCATCATCCGCGCAACCGCTTCGTCGCAGGCTTCATCGGCTCGCCGCAGATGAGCTTTCTGCCGGTCACCGCCGTCGCAGCCGATGCCTCCGGCGTGCAGGTCAGCCTGCCGGGCGGTGGGCTGTTGCGGGTGCCAGTGAAGGGCGAGCAGATCAAAGCGGGCGATGCGTTGACCCTGGGCCTGCGTCCCGAGCATTTGTCGGAGCGCGGCGAAGGCGATGCGCAGATCCCGGTGAAAGCCCTGGTCGTCGAGCATCTCGGCGGGGAAACCTTCACCCATGCCCAGACCGACGAGGGCCATGACCTGATGATCAAGGGGGAGGGCATGTCGACGGTCAAGGCCGGTCAGCTGTTGCGGGTGGGTGTGCAGGGCCATCGCTGCCATCTGTTCGATGCCCAGGGGCAGGCGCTGGCCCATCAGCGGCATTACACGGAAGTGAGCGGCAATGACGCAGCGACTGGCTACGTCACACAGGTCTGAGCACTGACAATCTTGACAGGCCATTGGCCGGCGCCGTCCCGCCGACCGCAAGACACGCGCCTGTCACTGCGTCGGTTACTGCACGCCGAACAGCGCCGTCCAGTAGATGCCCGCGTCGCTTTTCGGGTCCACGGCGTAGGCGGCGCCCAGATCGTGAAACTGCGGGTTCATCAGGTTGGCGCAATGCCCCGGGCTGGCCAGCCAACCCTCTACCACCTTGCGTGCATTGTCCTGGCCGGCGGCGATGTTTTCGCCGATCTGCTGGCCGATGTAACCGGCCAGCTCGGCGCGGTCGCCCGGTGTTCCGCCGTTGCGGCCTTTGTGGTCAAAGTAATTGTTGTTGGCCATGGAGCGCGAATGGCTTTCGGCTGCGCTCATCAGCGTGTCGTTCCAGACCAGCGGCGCCGCGGCGGCGAATGGCTGGCCGCCGCATTGTTGCGGTTGCTTGCGCACGTCGTTGATCAGGCCCAGCAGCTTCTGGCCCTCCGCCTGGGCATTGCCCAAACCGCCTGCCAGCAGCGGCCGGGCCAGCACGATGCGCCAGTCGCGGTCGTTGCGGCTGACACCGATATCGACGAACTGCGGGTTGAGCACCACCTGACAAAAACTTTCCTGAATGGCCGCCATGGCCGCTTGCGCGTCGCGCGGGCCGGAGAGGGTGATCGCCTGGACGCTGACCATCGGGTAGGACGCCCGCGACAGCATCGGCTGCAGATCCACCGTGCCACTGGCGGGCAGGTTCAGGCGCGGGTCGCTGTTGAGCGGCGGCAGCTCGGTGGACGCGACATTGGCGCAAGGCTGAGCCTGGCTGCGGTAGCTGTTGATTGACTGGATCAGCTGCGTTTCTTCGCTGGCAACGGCCGTCCCTGCCATCAGCAGCGCCAGCGGCACCGCAGCAAGACACTGGATGAATGATCTGAAACGCATGTAAATCTCCCTCGAAACTGACGCGCCCACGCTGCGCGATTTGCCGGTTGCGAATAGTCTGAGCCGCACAAACCGTGGAGGTTGCAGTCGGCAGCAGGGTTTTTGCAATAGGCGGCGGGAAAAGCCGCTGAATGAGTGCAGCGCCGGCACTGTCGTGGCGCCTGGTAATGGCGCGTTGTGACGTGGCGCGCCGAGGCGACATAATCAGCCCTCGACCCTGCGGCGTGATCCTCATGACGACCAACATCCGGCGACTGACCCCGGCAGATGCCCCGGCTTATCGAGCGCTCATGCTGGAGGCGTATGCGCTGCACCCCGACGCGTTTACTTCCGACGTGGCCGAGCGCGAAGCCTTGCCGATGGCCGGGTGGGAGAAACGGCTTGAAACCGGCGCCGACGTGACGGACGTTGTTTTCGGCGCGGTCGAGGGTGAGACCTTGCTCGGGGTCGCCGGGCTGTCCCTGGAACTAAGAAAAAAGGCCCGCCACAAATCCACTCTCTTCGGCATGTACGTGCATCAGGCACAACGGGGCAGGGGCATCGGCCGTGACCTTGTCAGACGCGTGCTGGACCATGCGCGTGCTCGGCCACAGTTGGTGCTGGTGCAACTGACGGTGACGCAAGGCAATCACGGTGCGCAGGGCTTGTATGAACGGCAGGGCTTCACACCCTTTGGTGTGGAGCCCTGTGCCGTGGCGGTGGGAGAACGCTATGTGTCAAAAGTGCATATGTGGTGCGACTTGCGCTCGGCGCTGGGGTAACAGCCGGATCATTTGCCCGACAGTTGCATGATCAATGCTGCGGTCAGGTACAGCCGAGGGGCGATGCTGGACAGCTCCATGTACTCGTCGTCGGCATGCAGACCGGCACCGACCACGCCCATGGTTTCCAGCACGGCCGGCTTCTGACTGTCGGGCACAAAGGCATAACCGGCGTCGGTGCCGAAGCGCATGGCAATCGGTTCCAGCGTGCGGCCGATCTTGCCGTAGAGCGCTTGTGCCGTTTTCGCCAGATCATCGGTTGCAGGGTTTTTCGCCAGCGGCGGACGGCCTTTGTCGAGGCGGAAGCTGACCTCGGTGCCGTCGATCATTTTGCTTTGCACGATGCGCTGGCCGTCCGCAAGCACGCGGTCGGATTCACTCAGGTCCGAATAACGCATGTCGCCTTCGGCCGCCGCGCTCGACGGGATGATGTTGCGCTTCTCGCCGCCTTTGATGAGCGTCCAGTTGACGGTGGTGCCCTTGGCGGGATCGCCCAGGTCTTTGAGCTGCACCAGCTGATGCGCCAGCTCCATGGCCGCATTGCGCCCGGCTTCCGGCGCGGAGCCGGCGTGGGATGATTTGCCTTTCACGTCGACGAACACACCGTTGATGCCGTTGGTGGCAACCGTGACGGCGTCCTTGTCCGGCGGCTCGAACGAGAACACATAGTCATGCTTGCGGGCCAGTTCGGCGATGAGGGTTTTCGAGCCCGCCGATCCGGTTTCCTCGTCGGGGTTGAACAACACCGTGAGCGTGCCGAAGTCTTTGAATTTCTCATCCTTGAGCAACTGCAAGGTGTGCAGCACCATGGCTACACCGCCTTTGGCATCCGCCACGCCAGGCCCGTAGGCGCGCTCGGCGTCAACACGGAACGGCCGTTTCGCTGCAGTTCCGGGGCCGAACACGGTGTCGTAATGGATCATCAGCAAGAACGATTTGCTGCCCGTGCCTTTGATCGTACCGACGATGTTGTCGCCTGCCGATGGCGTGGCTGGCGAGGTTTCAACGCTCGCGCCCAAGGCTTTCAAACGCTCGACCAGCACCGCGCTGACCATCTTCAGGCCGGCGGCCTGACCCGTGCCAGTGTCGATGTCCACCAGTTGCTTGACGGTTGCCAGATAAGGCTTCTGTTCGGCCTGGGCTTTTTTCAACAGAAGGTCGGGGGCGACTTCGGCGGCGTTGGCGGCCTGGATGCCGCAGCTGAAAAGGGCGGCAAGAATGGAAGCGGTCAGTGCGTTGCGTCGAACGTGCATGCTGGATCCCTCAGATGATGTACGAGCCATTGTGATGCCCGCAGGGCTCACATCGTTCCCGAAGGATAGGCCGTCGGCGCTGACCGCCCAAGTGGCCTCGCTTCAAACGGCCTCGCTTCAAGTGACCGCGCCTCAAGCGAACAAGGTGTGGCAGCGTGCTGACGCGCCTGTGGTCTGTCGCCGCGCTTTTCCTGTCGCGTTCACCGTAGAATCGCCGTCTGAAATGATGGCGACGAGGTTGCGAAGGTGGATTTACAGCAGGGCTTCGTCCTGACCCGGCATTGGCGCGACACCGACGCGGGGACCGAGGTGGAATTCTGGCTGGCCACCGACGACGGGCCGCGCCAGGTGCGCCTGCCGTACCAGACCTCCGTGGCGTTTATCCCGGCCCAGCATCGCGAGCGCGCCGAGGCGGTGCTGCGCAACGAGCGCAATGTCGAGCTCAAGCCGCTTGAGTTATGTGACTTTCGTCATCGCCCGGTGCTCGGTCTGTACGCGCGTCAGCATCGCCAGTTGATGAACCTGGAAAGCGATCTGCGCAAAGCCAGCGTCGATGTCTACGAAGCCGATGTGCGTCCGCCCGAGCGTTACCTGATGGAGCGTTTCATCACCGCGCCGGTGCAGTTCAGTGGCCGGCCGGATGCCAACGGCCTGCTGCTCGACGCTCAGCTCAAGCCGGCGCCGGGGTATCGGCCCACTCTGAAACTGGTGTCGCTGGACATCGAAACCACCGAGCGCGGCGAGCTTTATTGCATTGGCCTGCACGGCTGCGGCGAGCGGCAGGTGTACATGCTCGGCCCGCCCAACGGCGATGCCACGCAGGTGAATTTCAAGCTGGAATATTGCGACACCCGATCAGCCCTGCTGGAAAAGCTCAATGCGTGGATGGCGCTGCATGACCCGGACGGCATCATCGGCTGGAACGTTGTGCAGTTCGACCTGCGCGTTCTGCACGAGCATTCGCGGCGCTTGAACGTGCCGCTGCGGCTGGGTCGGGGCGGTGAGGTCATGACCTGGCGCGAACACGGTGCGCGCAACAACCATTTTTTCGCGGCGGCGGCCGGGCGTCTGATCATCGACGGCATCGAGGCGCTGCGCTCGGCCACCTGGAGTTTCCCCTCGTTCAGCCTGGAGAACGTCTCGCAGACGCTGCTGGGGGAAGGCAAGGCCATCGACAATCCGTATCAGCGCATGGATGAGATCAACCGCATGTTCGCCGAGGACAAGCCGGCACTGGCGCGCTACAACCTCAAGGACTGCGAGCTGGTGACGCAGATCTTCGACAAGACCGAGCTGCTGACCTTCCTGCTGGAGCGCGCCACGGTCACCGGTCTGCCGGTGGATCGCAACGGCGGCTCGGTGGCGGCATTCGAGCACCTGTACATCCCGCTGATGCACCGGCAGGGCTTCGTCGCGCCGAACCTGGGCGAGCGCATGCCCGAGGCCAGCCCCGGGGGCTTCGTCATGGACTCGCGTCCGGGCCTTTACGAGTCGGTTCTGGTGCTCGATTACAAAAGCCTGTACCCGTCGATCATCCGCACGTTTCTGATCGATCCGGTGGGCTTGATCGAGGGCCTCAAATACCCTGACGACAGTGACTCGGTGGAGGGTTTTCGGGGAGCGCGCTTTTCGCGAACCCGGCACTGTCTGCCGGCCATCGTCGAACGGGTCGCCGAGGGGCGCGAAGTAGCGAAGCGCGAAGGCAATGCGCCGCTGTCCCAGGCCTTGAAAATCATCATGAACGCTTTCTACGGCGTGCTGGGCTCAAGCGGTTGCCGCTTCTTCGACACCCGCCTGGCGTCGTCGATCACCTTGCGCGGCCACCAGATCATGCACCAGACCCGCCTGCTCATCGAAGCACAGGGTTATGAGGTGATTTACGGCGACACCGACTCCACGTTTGTCTGGCTGAAAAAGGCCCATGAACAGGCCGAGGCGGCGCAGATCGGCAGCGCGCTCGTCCGGCAGGTCAATGACTGGTGGCGCGCCCATGTGAAGGCAGAATACGGCCTGGAGAGCGCCCTTGAGCTGCAGTTTGAAACCCACTTCAAACGCTTTCTCATGCCGACCATTCGCGGTGCCGAGGAGGGCAGCAAGAAGCGCTACGCGGGCCTGGTCACCCGGGCCAATGGCCAGGACGAAATGGTCTACAAGGGCCTTGAAGTGGTGCGCACCGATTGGTCGCCGCTGGCCCGCACCTTCCAGCAGGAGCTGTACCTGCGGATCTTCCAGCGCCAGCCGTTCCAGGAATACATCCGCGATTACGTGCGCCGGACCCTGGCTGGCGAGCTGGACAGCCAGCTCATCTACCGCAAGCGCCTGCGCCGGGCGCTCGACGATTACGAGCGCAATGTCCCGCCTCACGTGCGCGCGGCGCGCCTGGCTGATGCCTACAACCGTCAGCAGGGTCGACCGTTGCAGTACCAGAATCGCGGCTGGATCAGCTACGTGATCACCGTCGCCGGCCCCGAGCCATTGGAAGTGCGCACCGCGGCCATCGACTACGACCACTACATCAGCAAACAGCTGCAACCGATTGCTGATGCGATCCTGCCGTTCGTGCTGTCGCGCACCCTTGATCTCAGCGCCCAGGACCAGTTCAGTTTCGACTTTTGAGGCAGGCCCCGTCTGGCGTTCAGAGCCTTGGTTGACTGGCTGGCACCGGTCACTGATGAGACGCGCCTGGCCGGCCCGGTGAAGGAGAACTGACCCACTTGGTAAGGCCTGTCAGGACGCCTCAAGCGCCTGGCTGCGCAGCCTCGCGATGTCCTTTTTCGGTGGCGCGCCGAACAGCCGGCCGTACTCGCGGCTGAACTGCGACGGGCTTTCGTAGCCGACTTTGAAGGCGGCGCTGGCGGCATCCAGATGTTCGTTGAGCATCAGGCGGCGGGCTTCGTTCAGGCGCAACCATTTCTGATATTGCAGCGGGCTCATCGACGTCAGGTTGCGAAAATGCAGGTGGAAATTCGGCGCGCTCATCTGCACGCGTGCCGCCAGGTCCTCGACGCGCAACGCCGCCGTGTAGTTGAGCTTCAGCCAGTCGATGGCCCGGGCGATCCGGTGACCCTGGCTGTCGACGGAGGCGATGTGCCGCAGCAGCGGCGCTTGATCGCATTTGAGCAGCCGATAGTGGATTTCCCGCTGCAGCAAGGGCCACAGGACGGGGATGGCTTCGGGCTCTTGAAGCAGTTCGACGAGCCGGCCGACGGGGTCGAGCAACCCTGAGGTGAGTGACGCAATGCCGGCGCTTTTGCGCACGGGGCGTTCTTTGGGCGCCGGCGCGTTGCCCTGGGCAATCAGCTCGGTCAGCGTTCGCAGGTCGAGTTTGAGCACCAGGCCCAGACACGGGACGTTCGCGCTGGCGAGGGTCACGGCGGAGTTGGCCGGCAGGTCCAGCGAGGTGATGAGAAAGCGCGTCGTGTCGTACGGGTAGACGTCGCCGCCAATCACCATTTCCTTGGCGCCCTGAACCACCAGCACGATGCTCGGCGCCAGGATGCAGGTGACTGGCGGCGAGGGCTCGTCGCGACGAAACAGCCCCAGACCGTCGATGGCGGTAGGAAAGTCCCCCGGGCCGGGCGTCATGCCACCGATGATGCTCACCAGCGAAGCCAGTGATGCCTGCGATGCATTATCGGTTGCGCCGGAGTCGGTTATCGAAGGAAGTGGTGGCATGGCTGCGGCCCTCTGTGTCAGGCCGGCACTGTACGTGCGCGGCAAAACGGCTGTCCAGCCGACCGCAGCGGGTCTGATCGGATCAGGCAAGAAAACCACCGGATTGCTCTACTGTTTCACCCGGTATCGCCGTGACTATGTGCATCGCACACTCATCGCGCCGTGCCGGCGCCGGAGACATTCATGAAACGACTGATGATAGGACTGGCCCTGCTGGCCAGCTCCTTCGTAACGATGGGAGCCGACATGTCCAATGGAGCTGACAATTTCTACGTGAGCGAACAGGTCACCCGGCAAAAGGTGACGTTCAACAACCAGTACCAGCTGAAGACAGTCGGCAATCTGTTCGTGCCGAAAAACATGATCAGCGGGCGGCAATACCCGGCGATCATCGTCGGTCACCCCATGGGCGCGGTGAAGGAACAGAGCTCGAATTTATATGCACAAAAGCTTGCCGAGCAGGGGTTCATCACCCTGGCGATCGATCTGTCGTATTGGGGTGAGAGTGAAGGCCGACCGCGCAACGCGGTTGCGCCGGAAATGTACGCCGAGGATTTCAGCGCGGCGGTTGATTACCTGGGCAGTCAGGGCTTTGTGAATCGCGAGCGCATCGGCGTGCTGGGTATCTGCGGCAGCGGCAGTTTCGCCATCAGCGCTGCGAAGATCGACCCGCGCATGAAGGCCGTGGCGACGGTCAGCATGTATGACATGGGCGGGGTCAATCGCAATGGCCTGCAGCATTCGGTCAGCGTTGAACAACGCAAGGCCGCGATTGCCGCGGCGGCTGCACAGCGTGATGTCGAGTTCGCCGGCGGCAAGACCCTTTACACCAGCGGCACGGTGGACGCGCTGACGGAGAAATCCAATCCCATCGAGCGCGAGTTTTATGATTTCTACCGCACGCCAAGGGGCGAGTTCACGCCGTCGGGTCAGTCGCCGCTGTTAACCACTCATCCCACGCTGAGCAGCAACGTCAAGTTCATGAACTTCTACCCGTTTGCTGACATCGAGACGATCTCGCCGCGGCCGATGCTGTTCATCGCCGGTGAAAACGCACACTCGCGTGAATTCAGCGAGGAAGCCTATCGCCTTGCCGGTCAGCCCAAAGAACTGGTGATTATCCCCGGCGCCGGGCATGTGGACCTGTACGACCGGGTCGATCTGATTCCTTTCGCCCGGCTGACTTCTTTTTTCCAGACCCACCTGAAATAAGCACCGACGCGTGTGCTTGCCGGCCAATCCGGCGAGCCGCCCGATCGGCCATCGACGCCGGGCGCGCAATTGGGCGCGTCTGCGGTTGATAAAAGGCCCCTGCACTCTGCCAGGGGTTGAAACATGTAGGAGTTTTTCATGGGCACCCCTGCTGCACCGTTTACCGCTGCGACCCGCCACGTGTGGGGCGCTGTGCTGGCCATGGCCCTGTGCGCGTTCGCGCTAGTGGCTTCGGAGTTCTTGCCGGTGAGTCTGCTGACGCCCATCGCTACTGACTTGAGCCTGAGTGAAGGGCAGGCCGGGCAGGCGATCGGCATTTCGGGTTTCTTTGCGGTGATCGCCAGCCTGTTCCTGTCGACGCTGACGCGGGGGCTGGACCGCAAACCGGTCCTGCTGAGCATGACCGTGCTGCTGGTGATTTCCGGGATCATGGTCGCCTTCGCGCCGAATTATCCTGTACTGATGCTGGGCAGGGCGGTGTTGGGCATCGCGATTGGCGGTTCATGGTCGATGAGCACCGCGGTGATGATGCGCATCGCACCTGAGTCGGTCGTGCCCAAAGCCATTGCGATGGTCCAGAGCGGCACCGCGCTGGCCACCGCCGTCGCCGCGCCCTTGGGCAGCTTTCTGGGTGGCCTGATCGGCTGGCGCGGTGCGTTTTTCTGCGTGGTGCCGCTCGCTGCGCTGGCACTGTGCTGGCAGGCGTTTACCCTGCCGCGCATGCCCAGTGAACGTGGCGCCGGGTCGGCAACTGAGGTATTCCGTTTGCTCGGTCGTGCCAAGGTGTTCTACGGCATGGCAGCGGTGGCTTTACTGTTCATGGGGCAGTTCGCGCTGTTCACCTACCTGCGGCCGTTCCTGGAATCGGTGACCGGGGTGGACGTGCCGGGCCTGTCGATGCTGCTGCTGATCATCGGCGTCTCGGGGTTGGCCGGCACCCTGCTGATTGGCGCGCTGCTGGCCAGGCATCTGTACCGGGTGCTGATGGTGATTCCGTTGCTGATGGCCGGTATTGCCGTCGCCCTGGTGGTCTGCGGTCAGTCATTCGGCATGACCGCCGTGCTGCTCGGCGCCTGGGGCCTGATCTCGACCTGCGCACCGGTGGGCTGGTTTACCTGGTTGACGCGCACCCTGCCCAGAGACGCCGAGGCGGGGGGCGGTCTGATGGTAGCGGTCATCCAGTTGGCAATCACGCTGGGCGCGACCGCAGGCGGTTGGCTGTACGACGGGGTCGGCTACAGCGCGACGTTTATCGCCAGCGGGGTGTTGCTGCTGATGGCCGCCGTGCTGGCGTGGAAGGTGTCGCGCACGGCGGTTTGAGGCTCAGGTGTGACACGGCGCGCTGCCAGGCGGCAGCACGCCTGGGCGTCACTCCTTAACGTCCATGAAGTCCTTCGCCCAGGCCACATAGCTTTCCGGGAAGGTGTAGGTGTGGGTCAACTCGGTGGCGCTGTGGTTCGAGGTGCTGTGAGTGACCTGACGTTGCGCGCGAAGGCTGTCGTAGGTGGCCTTGATTGCCGCAAAGTAGGCGGCATGGCCGGCAACCACCACCCGCACGCCGCAGTCGGCGAGGCGTTGGCGGTCGTTGAGTTTCGGGTTGCCGTACGTCACCAGCATCAATGGCACGCTGAGCTTTTCCGAAATCTGTTCCAGGTGCTCGAAGTCCTTGATGCCGACGATGCAGATGCCATCGGCGCCGGCTTTTTCATAGGCCAGGGTGCGTTCGATGATGTCCTGGACCGGCAGGACTCCGGCGTTGGTCCGCGCCACAATCGACAGTTCCGGATCGACCCGGGCTTCCAGCGCGGCCCTGACCTTGCCAATGCCTTCTTCGATGGACACCAGGTCCGTCGACTTGCGCCCGAATTGCGCGGGCAGCAACGTGTCTTCGATGGTCAGCGCCGCCACACCGGCGCGTTCGAGCTCTTCAACGGTGCGCATGACATTCAGCGCGTTGCCATAGCCGTGGTCGGCATCGGCGATGAAGGGCAACTGCGCAACGCGACCGATGCGCGTGGCCTGCTCGACGAATTCACTGAGGGTGATCAAGGCGAAATCCGGCGCGGCCAGCACCTGCAGCGACGCCACCGACCCGCCCAGGATACCGACCTCGAAACCCAGATCGGCCGCGATGCGCGCGGACATGGGATCAAACACCGAGGCCGTCTCGACGCATTGCTGCGACGCCAACTGCTCACGGAATTTGCGACGCAAAGCGGAGTGGGAAATTCTGGACATAGGGCTTCCTGATTCTGGCGTCATCGAAATGCCGGCAATGCTACCGCAAATTTCGGCTGAAACGACTCACCTCGACGAGCGACGTGCGCGGTTTGATCAAATATCACACGGTCATGAATTCCCACAGCGTTTGAAGTAAAGACCGCAGCGATGCGTCGTCGTCGGTGAGGCGACGAAACAGAGCTGGAGAAGTATACCACCAAGTGGTAGATTTCTCTCTTGGCGTAGGTGCACCGATATGACGGAAAGGGTTTTCAAAACGAAGGGCTTCAGCGCAGCGGCAAAGAAGGCGCTCATAGACGACGATGAGCTGTGCAACGCGCTGGAGGACGTCAGGAACGGCCAAGCAGATGACTTGGGAGGTGGGGTCTGGAAGAAGAGACTCAACAATAATCGTCATCGCTCGATCATTTTGGCCAAAGGCCGGTTTTACTGGATTTACCAATTCGTGTTTGCGAAACAGACCCAGTCGAACATCAGCAAGCAAGAACTCCTCGCCTTCAGGAAACTCGCCAAAGTTTACGAAAAAATCAGCTGTCACCACGTTCAGATGTTGCTGGATCGTCGGGAGCTAACGGAGATATGTCATGCGAAAGAAAATTGAAAGCGAGGCGCTCGCGTCCGTGCACGAGTCAGCCGAGGCGTTGTTGGCGATTGGCGCCATCGATAAGGCGACGATGCGCGAGTTCGACCAGTGCTGCATCGCCGAGATGCCTGCAGAGATCAACCCCGCGCAGATCAAGGAGATCCGCGAGCGCAGCCACGTAAGTCAGCCGGTATTTGCGCGTTACCTCAACACCAGCACATCCACGATCAAGCAATGGGAGGCGGGGTCCAAGCGGCCAGGCGGCATGGGCCTCAAGCTGCTCAGCATCGTTCAGAAGCACGGGCTGCAGATATTGGCTTGAGGCAAGACTATGAGTCGGGGGGCGTGCTACCGACCGACCTGCGTAGCGCTGCCTCAATGGCAGCCACAAATAAAAACGCAAGCGCTTGCGTGAATCGATTCAGCTGTTCTAGAGTGTTTCAAAGTAATTCCCGAGCGCCGCCCGACAGAGGCGGCCCGAACATAAAAACAAGAAACCCGGAGTTCTGCATGAAGTTAGACAGGTTCAGCTCGTCTGCTTGCCCACCACGCGTCTCGTCCCCGGCCATCCTTCTGTTTCCTCTGGTCACTCAGCCGTGAGTGCCGTTCCGTTGACCTCGCCTCAATCCGCCCCTCAGCCCGTACTGGAAATGCGCGCCATCTCCAAGACGTTCAACGGTCTGCGCGTGCTCAAAAACGTGGCCCTCAAGGTGTACGCCGGTGAGGTGCATGCCTTGATGGGCGAGAACGGCGCCGGCAAATCCACGCTGATGAAGATCCTGTCCGGCGCTTATCAGGCCGATGCCGGTGGAGAAATTCGCATCGAGGGCCAGACGCTTGGCGCGTTCAATCCGCTGACGGCAAAGGCGCGCGGCATTGCGGTGATTTATCAGGAACTGAGCCTCTGCCCGAACCTCAGCGTGGCCGAGAATATCTATCTGGGCCGCGAGCTTCGGCGCGGCTGGAGCATCGATCGCAAAGCGATGGAAGCGGGCTGCGTTGAGGTGCTGGTGCGGCTGGGCGCCGATTTCAAACCGTCGACCAAGGTCAGCGTGCTGTCGATTGCAGAGCGGCAGCTGGTCGAAATTGCCCGAGCGCTGCACGCCAACGCCAAAATCCTGGTGATGGACGAGCCGACCACACCGCTGTCGTCGCGCGAGACCGACCGGCTGTTCGCGCTGATCAAACAACTGCGCGACCAGGGGCTTGCCATTATCTACATCAGCCATCGCATGGCTGAGATCTACGAACTGTCCGACCGGGTGTCGGTGCTGCGTGATGGTGAATACGTCGGCATGCTGGAGCGCGACGGGCTGTCCGCCGAAGCCTTGGTCAAGATGATGGTGGGCCGTGATCTCTCCGGTTTCTACAAAAAAGAGCACGCCGCCTACGACCCCGGCGCAGTGGTCATGCGGGTGCGCGACATGGCCGACGGCAAGCGCGTCAAGCCGTGCAGTTTCGACCTGCACGCCGGGGAGGTGCTGGGCATTGCCGGGTTGGTCGGGGCAGGGCGCACCGAGCTGGCGCGCCTGATCTTTGCCGCCGATGCGCGCGTCTCCGGCAGCCTGGAAGTGGCCGGCAAAGCGGTCACTGACCTGCGCGATCCTGCCGACGCGATTCGTGCAGGGGTGGTGTACCTGACCGAAGATCGCAAGGCCCAAGGGCTGTTCCTTGACATGAGTGTGCGCGACAACATCAACGTCTGCGCCTGCGTGCCGGATGCCCATGCCGGCGGCGTACTGGATCGCGGGCGTGGAGCGCAGCGGGCCATTGAGGCCATTCGCTCGCTGTCGATTCGGGTGGCATCGGGCAAGGTGAACGTTGGCGCGCTGTCAGGCGGCAATCAGCAGAAGGTGCTGCTGGCGCGGCTGCTTGAGGTCAAACCTCACGTGCTGATACTCGACGAACCCACACGCGGCGTGGACATCGGCTCGAAGTCGGAAATCTACCGAATCATCAATGAACTGGCCAAAGCCGGCGTCGGCATCGTGGTCATCTCCAGTGAGCTGCCGGAAATCATCGGCACCTGCGACCGGGTCCTGATCATGCGCGAAGGCGAGTTGGTGGCCGAAGTCGGCGGCGCCTCCGGCCAGGAAATCTCCCAGGAGCGGATCATTGATCTGGCAACCGGAAGTGCGCAGGTGGCCCATGCCTAGGCCTCTCTCTCAGGCCCCACACGAAACCTGTAGGAGCGGGCTTGCCCGAGAAAGCATTCCGACAGCGCCAAATGCATCGCCTGACACGGCGCCTTCGCGGGCAAGCGCGCTCCTACAGAAGATCGCTTCTTCATCACCTTTGATGGCCAGGCGCTGGGACGTGCGCAGGTGGCGCATGCCTAGACCCATCCCTCAGGTCCGACACGAAACCTGTAGGAGCGCGCTTGCCCGCGAAAGCATTTTGGCGGCACCCAACGTATCGCCTGACACAGCGCCATCGCGGGCAAGCGCGCTCCTACAGAAGATCGCTTCTTCGTCACTTTCGATGGCCGGGCGACAGGAAGTGCGCAGGCGCATGCCTAAGCCCCTCTCTCAGGGTCGACACGAAACCTGTAGGAGCGCGCTTGCCCGCGAAAGCTTTCCGACAGCGCCCAATGCATCGCCTGACACAGCGCCATCGCGGGCAAGCGCGCTCCTACAGAAAACCGTCTTTCATCAACAACAATAAAAAGGAACCCAGGCCATGAGTCTGCCCCTGGAAAATTCGCCCACCGTTGCCGCCATCAGCAAACGTGAACGTGTGCGCGAACTGATGCGCACCGTTGGCATGCTGCCTGTGCTGGTGCTGTTGTTGATCGGCTTTACGCTGATGACCGACACCTTCATGAGCTGGCAGAACCTGTCGATCATCACCCAGCAGGCCTCGGTCAACGTGGTGTTGGCGGCGGGCATGACCTTCGTGATCCTGACCGCTGGCATCGACCTTTCCGTGGGCGCCATTCTGGCGGCCTCGGCGGTGGTTGCGCTGCAAGCGTCGATGTCGCCGCAGTTCGGCATGTTCGGCATCGCCGCCGGCATCGGCTTCGGTCTATTACTGGGTCTGGTGAACGGCGGTCTGATTGCTTTCATGCGCCTGCCGCCGTTCATCGTCACCCTCGGTGCGCTCACCGCCATGCGTGGCCTGGCGCGTTTGCTGGCCGACGACAAAACCGTTTTCAACCCGGACCTGCCGTTTGCCTTCATCGGCAACGACTCGGTGCTCGGTGTGCCGTGGCTGGTGATCATCGCCGTCGCGGTCATCGTGGTCTCGTGGTTCATCCTGCGCCGCACGGTCATGGGCGTGCAGATCTACTCGGTGGGCGGCAACCCGGAAGCGGCGCGACTCTCCGGGATCAAGGTGTGGAAGGTATTGCTGTTCGTTTACGCCGTCTCCGGCGCCCTGGCCGGGCTCGGCGCCGTGATGAGCGCCTCGCGCCTGTTTGCCGCCAATGGCTTGCAACTGGGCCAGTCTTACGAGCTCGATGCCATCGCCGCGGTGATCCTCGGCGGCACCAGCTTTACCGGCGGGGTCGGCACCATCGGCGGCACGCTGATCGGCGCGCTGATCATCGCCGTGCTCACCAATGGCCTGGTGCTGCTTGGGGTGTCCGACATCTGGCAGTACATCATCAAGGGCATCGTGATCATCGGCGCGGTGGCGCTTGATCGCTATCGCCAGTCCGGTGCGCGAACCTGATTCACAGCTGTTGCTTGCACGCGTTTCAACGACTCACTCTGACAATAATCACAAGAGAGCATCCATGAACTTCAAACGTAAATTCCCCGCGGTCGTGTCCCTTTGCCTGGCTGCGCTGCTGTCCCAGGGCGTCGAAGCGCGCGAACTGAAATCCGTCGGCATCAGCCTGGGGTCGCTCGGCAATCCCTACTTTGTGACCCTGGCTGACGGCGCCAAGGCCAAGGCCCTGGAGCTCAATCCCAACGCCAAGGTCACGGCCGTGTCCGCCGACTACGACCTGAGCAAGCAGTTCTCGCAGATCGATAACTTCATTGCGTCGGGCGTCGATTTGATCCTGATCAACGCAGTGGACCCGAAGGCCATTGCCTCGGCCATCAAAAAAGCCCAGGCCGCCGGTATTAAAGTGGTCGCCGTTGACGTCAGCGCCACTGGCGTCGATGCCACCGTGCAGACCGACAACGTGGAAGCCGGCAAGCTTGCCTGCCAGTTCATCGTCGACAAGCTGTCGGGCAAGGGCAACGTCATCATCCAGAACGGCCCTCAAGTCACCGCCGTGACCGACCGCGTCACCGGGTGCAAATCCGCATTCGCCGCAGCGCCGGACATCAAGGTGCTGTCTGACGACCAAGACGCCAAGGGCTCGCGCGAAGGTGGCCTGAACGCCATGCAGGGTTACCTGACGCGCTTCCCGAAAATCGACGGTCTGTTTGCGATCAACGACCCTCAAGCCATCGGCAGTGACCTGGCCGCCAAGCAGCTCAAACGCAGCGGCATCATCATCACCTCGGTCGACGGTGCACCGGACATCGAGCAGGCCCTAAAAGCCGACACCTCAATCCAGGCCTCGGCGAGCCAGGACCCGTGGGCCATGGCGCAGCAGGCCGTGATGATCGGCAATGACTTGCTCAACGACAAGAAGCCGGCCGAAGCAGTGACGCAACTGACGCCCAAGCTGATCACCCGCGACAACGTCGGGTCCTACACCGGCTGGTCGAGCAAGCGCTGAGTCGCTGCCCTCAAGGAGTCACTGCGGTGATCAAAATGGAGGACGTGGCGCGGCAGGCGCGGGTCTCGACGTCGACTGTCTCCCACGTGCTCAACGGCACGCGCAAGGTCAGCCTGAAGACGGTGGAAGCAGTGCAGCGAGCGGTCCGGGACTTGGGCTACATCCCCAACACCCTGGCGCGTTCGCTGGCACGCTCGCGCAGCCACACCATCGGCGTGGCGATCTCGGCGCTGTCGAACCACTATTTCAGCGAAACGGTGCATGCCATCGAAACCGAATGCGCGCGCCACGGCATCATGATGCTGTTCGTCGATACCCATGACGACCCGGATCAGGAGCTGCGCGTGGTGCAAGCTCTGCATCACCGCCGCGTGGACGGCATTCTGCTCGCGCCGTCCAGCGACCCGCAGCAGGCGGCGCTGAAATACCTCACCGGCAATGCCATTCCCAGCGTGCTGGTGGACCGAATGGCCGTCGAAGGTTTTGATCAGGTCGGCGTCGAGAATCGTCAGTCCACGGGCGAACTGGTGGGCCATCTGATCCACCACGGGCACCGGCGCATCGGCATGATCGCCGGGCATCGCGGCCTGAGCACCACCGAGGAGCGGATCGAAGGCTATCGTATGGCGCTTGATCGTGCGGGTCTTACCTGGGACCCACAATTGCTGGTCGATGGTGAATCCAACAGCGAGTCGGCGCGTGTCGCCACCACCACACTTCTGCAGCTGGAGACGCCGCCCACTGCGATTCTGGCGGCCAATAACCTGATGACCATCGGCGCGATGCACGCCTTGCGTGATGCCAATATCGCCGTCCCGGAGCAAATGGCCCTGGTCGGTTTTGATGATTTTGATTGGGCGGATTTTTTTCTGCCGCGCCTGAGTGTGGTTGCTCAGCCAGTCCAGGCCCTCGGTGCGCGGGCGGTGCAGCTGCTGTTGCAGCGCATCGAAGACCCGGACGGCGAGCGCCTGACCGAGCAATTGGCACCCACCTTACGCATTCGCAATTCGTGCGGCTGCCGCTGACTCGCCTCATTGAGCCGCTGTTTACTGGCCAGGCGCATTGCCGCAGTCGGTGGTTGAAGACAGGAACCTGAATGCAATGAACGACGCTGTTTCTCTGGGCATCGACCTCGGCACCTCCGAGCTCAAAGCCATTTTGCTGGACGCCGAAGGGGCGGTTCTCGCGCAGGCGGCTGCGCGTATCGACATCAGCCGCCGCCAGGCCGGCTGGTCGGAGCAAAACCCCGCCGACTGGTGGCAGGCATGCGGCTCGGCGCTGGAGCGGTTGCGCCAACAGTCGCCCGAGGCCTGGGCCCGGGTAGCGTGCATCGGCCTGTCGGGTCATATGCATGGCGCAGTGCTGCTGGATGCGGCGGAGCAGGTGCTGTATCCGGCGATCCTCTGGGACGACTCCCGTGCCGTGCATCAGGCGGCGCAACTCAATGAGGATTACCCCGGTTACGCGCAGGTCACCGGCAGCCTCGCCATGGCCGGACTCACCGCGCCGAAGCTGTTGTGGATGCAGCAAAACGAGCCCGAGGTATTCGCGCGTATTGCCAGCGTGCTGTCGCCCAAGGATTACCTGCGCTTGCTGCTGACGGGCGAGCAGGTCAGTGACATGTCGGACGCCGCCGGGACCTTGTGGCTGGATGTGGCGCAGCGCCAGTGGTACGCGCCGATGCTTCACGCCACGGGTCTTTCGGTTGAGCACATGCCGAGGCTGCTGGAGGCTAACAAATGCTCTGGCGGACTGAGCGCGCACGTGGCTGACATGCTCGGTCTGGCGCCGGATCTTCCGGTGGCCGCGGGGGGCGGGGACAACCCGGTCTCGGCCGTGGGCATCGGTGCGGTCAATGCCGGTGATGCCTTCGTCACCCTGGGCACCAGCGCAGCGATTGTGGCGATCACCGACCATCCGGCCGGCAATCCGGGCAGCGCGGTGCACAGCTTTTGCCACGCCTTGCCGCAGCGCTGGTACACCATGGGCGCGATGCTGACGGGGGCGAGCGCCCTGCGGTGGGTGACGCGTTTGTTGGGCCAGCCCAGCGAGCAAGCGCTGCTCGATCAGGTCCGTGCCGCGCTGCCGGTGGATCAGCCGGTCAGCATCGGCAATCCGTTGTTTCTGCCCTATCTGGCCGGTGAGCGCACGCCGCACAATGATCCACTGCTGCGCGGCGGTTTCATGAACCTGGGGCATGACAGCACGCCGGCGATGCTGGGTTACGCGGTGCTCGAAGGCGTCGGCTTCGGCTTGCTGGATGCGATGAACGCAGCGCTGTCGGCTGGCGCCACGGTCGACGCGTGTGCGCTGGTGGGTGGCGGCGCGCGCAGCGAATACTGGGCGCAGTTGCTGGCCAACATCCTCAACCGCGAGGTTTACACCCTGCACGGCAGTGAGCTCAGCGCCTGCATTGGCGCGGCCAAGCTGGGATTCTTGGCCATTGGGCAGGGCGCTGGCTTGGTGGAGCAAGGGATGCCGGTGAAGGCCCGCTATCAGCCGATGCCTGCTGTGCAGGAAGTGCTGAGAGCGCGTTATGGCAAGTTCAAAGGATTGCTGGCAGCCGCGCAGGGACTGCGCGAGTGAGGTTCACGCGTGCTGGTGATCATTCCCACGGACTGCATGCGGTACCTTAGTAGGACCGGCTTTAGCCGGGAAGAGGCCAGTCAGGGCACCTGTGATTTCTGCTGATCGTGATGATCATTCCCACGCTCCGCGTGGGAATGCATCCCCTGACGCTCCGCGTCAACCATGAGACGCGGAGCGTCCAGCGCGGCATTCCCACGCAGAGCGTGGGAACGATCAGAATCACAGGCAAAGGCTTCCCGGCTAAAGCCGGTCCCACCGACTGCATGCAGTGCTGCTGATTTCCTGGGGGCCCACTGACTGCATGTGGTGCTGCTGACTGCATGCGATCCCTGAGTGGGACCGGCTTTAGCCGGGAAGAGGACAGTCGGGGCACTTGTGATTTCTGCTGATCGTCATGATCGTTCCCACGCAGAGCGTGGGAACGATCAAGGTCAAAGGCTTCCCGGCTGAAGCCGGTCCCACCGACTGCATGCAGTGCTGCTGATTTCCTGGGGGCCCACTGACTGCATGCAGTGCTGCTGATTGCAACAGCTTCCCGGCTGAAGCCGGTCCCACTGAATGCATGCGGTGCCTAGTGGGACCCGCTTTGATGATCGTTCCCACGCTCCGCGTGGGAATGCAATCCCCTGACGCTCCGCGTCAACCAAGAGACGCGGAGCGTCCAGTCCGGCATTCCCACGCAGAGCGTGGGAACGATCAAGGTCAAAGGCTTCCCGGCTGAAGCCGGTCCCACCGACTGCATGCAGTGCTGCTGATTTCCTGGGGCCCACCGACTGCATGTGGTGCTGCTGACTGCATGCGATCCCTGAGTGGGACCGGCTTTAGCCGGGAAGAGGACGATGGGGGCGCTGTGATTTCCGGTGATGACTCCCACTGACCACATGCGCTGCGTCAGTGGGAACAATTACAACGAAGGGATCAAACCTTCATCGTCGGCGGCAACTCCATCAGTTTGTCCAGCGTGATGGGCAGGTCGCGAATGCGTTTGCCCGTGGCGTGGGAAACGGCGTTGGCCACCGCTGCGGCAAGGCCGGTAATGCCAATCTCACCAATGCCGCGTGCGCCGAACTCGTTGAGTTCCAGATCGGGGTAATCCAGCAGGATCACGTCAATCTCCGGTTGGTCGGCGTGCACCGGCACCACGTACTCGGCGTAGTTGTTGTTCACCGGCATGCCGTTGCGTTCGTCGTAATCGGTGGCCTCGAACAGCGCCATCCCTACACCCATCACAATCGCGCCTTCGACCTGATTAAGCGCGGTCTTCTGGTTGATCACCTTGCCGACGTCAATAGCGCTGACCACCCGGGCCACGCGCAGCCGCGAGATGCCCGGGTCCCAGCGCACCTCGACAAAATGCACGCCAAACGAGCGAAACGAGTGCTTGCTGGTGTCGTTCATGCCGGTCTTCGCCTCACCGAAGGCGTTGGCCTGTTTCTGTGCCTTGAGCACGTCGGCAATGGCGAACACCTTGTCGCCGCTTTTCAGCTGACCCTGCTCGAAGCTCACCTGATCCGGCTTGACTCCGGCAAAGACACCCTTGGGTGCGGTCGCAAAGGCCTTCAACTGCTCCACTGCCTGACGGGTGGCCTCGGCGATTGCTGGCAGCACGCTGGCCGTCGCCCATGATCCGCCTGAGACCGGCGCAGGCGGAAAGGACGAATTGCCGAGCTCGACCTCAATCTTGTCCATCGGGATGCCGGTGATGCTGCTGACCACCTGGGCAACGATGGTGTAGGTACCGGTGCCGATGTCCTGCACCCCGCAAATCGCCCACGCCGTGCCGTCGGCGCGCAACGACACTTGGGCCTCCGCCGGCGTGCGGTAAGCGTCCCAGTTGCAGGCCGCCATGCCGTAGCCGATGACTTCCGTGCCGTCTTTCATCGAGCCCGGCGTCGGGTTGCGCTTGCTCCAGCCAAACCGCTCGGCGGCCTGATCAATGCACTCCTGCAGGTGATTGCTCGACCACGGCAGGTTCTGGCTTTCGTCGCGCTCGGACACGTTCAGCTTGCGGAACGCCAGCGGGTCCATGCCCACCTTGTCGGCCATCTCGTCCATTGCCGATTCCAGCGCGAACAGCCCCGGGGCCGCGCCCGGTGCCCGCATGGAGGTCGGCGTGCCGCGGTTGACCTCGATGATCTTGTGGCTGACCAGGACGTTGGCGCAGCTGTACAGGCTCTTGGTCGAGGTGCCGCAGTTTTCCTTGTACGGGTCGGTGAACGACGTGGTGTTGATCGACTCGTGGCGCACCGATACCAGCTTGCCCTTGTCATCGGTGGCCAGGCGCATGCGCTGGCGGGTCTCCGGGCGATGTCCGGTGGTGGTGAACATCTGCTGACGCGGGACCACCAGCTGCACCGGGCGATTGAGCACTTTGGCAGCGGCGCAGGCGGCGACTGAATGCGGCCAGATCCATAATTTGCTGCCAAAGCCGGAACCGATAAACGGCGCCCGCACCTCGACCTTCTCCGGGATCATCCCGAAAATCTTCGCCAGCGAATTGCGGTGCGCGACCACGCCTTGAGTGGCTTCGTAAACGATCAGCCGGCCATCTTCCCAACTGGCGACGGTGGCGTGCATTTCCATCGGGTTGTGGGTTTCGACCGGCGTCGAATAGGTGGCATCGATGCTGTGCGGCGCGGTGTCGAAGGCGGCGGCTGCGTCACCGCGCGCGTGGCCCGGGCTGCCGTCCTGCAGCTTGCCAGCCTTGAGCCCCTGTTCGAGATTGGCCACCGCGTCGGTCTTGCTGTAACTGACCTTAATCTTGTAGGCCGCAGCCCGAGCGTGTTCAAACGTGTCGGCCACCACCAGCGCAACGAACTGGCCGGCGTAATGCACCGTGTCATCCTCGAACGGCAGACGGCTTTCGTCGGACTTTGCCGCTTTGAGGATCTGCGCAAAGGACATCGGCAGCGTCGAGTTGTGGTACAGCGCCGGGAAATTACCGTGGTGCAGGATGTCCAGCACGCCCGGCGACTGGCGTGCAGCGTCCAGCTCAAGGCCGGTGATCTTGCCGCTGGCAACGGTGCTGAACACGCCGTAGCCGTATGCCATGTTGTTCAAATGATGGTCGGAGGCATACATCGCAGTGCCGGTGACCTTACGTTGGCCGTCGATGCGACGCGGTGCCGAGCCAATGATTGCGTCAGTCATGGGTGAGTTCTCCGGTCAGGCGGTCAGGGTGCTGAGGTTGCGCACAATGGCCTGTTGCCCCAGGGCAATCTTGTAAGCGTTATGCCGATAGGCCTTGGCGCCCTTGAGCGCGATGGCGGCGACCTTGTCGAGGGTCTGCGGCGTCAGTGGCTGGCCCTTGAGCGCCTGCTCGGCTTCCACCGAACGCCAGGGTTTGGTGCCGACGCCGCCCAGCGCCACTCGCGCATCGCGGACGGTATTGCCGTCCAAAACGACGATGACCGCGCTGGACGCGAGGGCGAACTGGTACGAGGCACGGTCGCGCAGCTTGAGATAGGCCGATTGGCTCCCCGTCAATGGCTTGTCCAGCACCACGTGGGTGATCAGCTCATCGTCCAGCAGTGCGTGCTCTTTCCACGGTGTTGCGCCGGGCAGCAAGTGGAAATCGGCGAAGTCGATGCTGCGATTGCCTTTGGGGCCTTGCACCTCGACCGTCGCGCCAATCGCCACCATGGCCACGCACATGTCCGAGGGGTGAGTGGCGATGCACTGATCGCTGGTGCCCAGCACTGCATGGACGCTGCGATTGTGCCCGTCGATGGCAGCACATCCCGATCCTGGCTCGCGTTTGTTGCACGGCGAATAGCCGTCGCGAAAGTAATTGCAGCGCACCCGCTGCATGACATTGCCGGCCGTGGTCGCCTTGTTGCGCAGCTGGGTGGTCGCGCCCGACAGCAGCGCCTGGGACAGCACCGCGTAGTGCTCGACGATGTACGGGTGATGGGCCAGCTCGGTATTGCTCACCAGTGCACCGATGCGCACGCTGCCGTCCTTTTGCACCTCGATCTGCTTGAGCGAGAGGTGGTTGACGTCGATGACCTGATCGGCCGGCATGATGTCGAGCTTGACCAGATCCAGCAGCGTAGTGCCGCCTGCCAGAAAGAACGCGGTCTGGCTTTTCGCGTGGGTCGCCACAGCTTGTTCGACGCTGTTGGCGCGCACGTAATCAAAGGCTCTCATCAGCTCACCTCCTGCACTTTGATCCGCGCCGACTGGATCGCCGCGAGGATGTTCTTGTAAGCGCCGCAACGGCAGATATTTCCGCTCATGGCTTCGCGCACGCTGTGATCGTCGGTGCCGATGTTTTTGTCCTGCAGCAACGCCGCCGCGCTCATGATCTGCCCGGAGGTGCAATAGCCGCACTGGTAGGCATCGTGCTCCCAGAACGCTTCTTGCACCGGGTGCAGTTTGCCGTTGCGCGCCAGGCCTTCGATGGTGGTGATGTCGTCGCCTTCGTGCATCGCGGCAAGCGACAGACACGAGTTGATCGCAACACCATTGACGTGCACGGTGCAGGCGCCGCACTGGCCATGGTCGCAGCCTTTCTTGGTGCCGGTGAGCTGCAATCGGTCGCGTAGCACGTCGAGCAGCGCTGCATTGGCTGGGAGGTTCAGGGTGTGCGCCTGGCCGTTGACCTTCAGGGTCATGCGCCGCTCATCCGGCGCGGGCGGGTCGCGGTCGTCGGCCACTGCGGCCTGCGCTTCAAGCGCCTGGGTCCAGATCGGCGCCGTGGCGGCGGCGAGGCTCGACACGCCGATGGATTTCAGAAAATTGCGGCGTGAGGGCACGGTGAACGCCTTGAGGTCACAAGACGCTTGTTCTTTATCGGGGCGATCAGGCTGATCGGTCATGAACGGGTTCCTCGTCAGCAGTGGGTCAGACCTGGCGGCCGACGGTGGGCGGGCGCACGGGCAGGGACGGCAGGTGGTGCGGCAGGCGGTACGGCTGGGGGCATACACAGTGTTTTACGTGACTGCGGCCATCAACAATAACCAATGTGCATGCTCGGCATTCAGCCGAATCAGTGCATGCACTGGTGAGTCGTTTTCATCAATCCGTGGCGCTTATGTCAGCAGCGAGGGCTGGCGCTTTGAGGGATCAGTAAAAGCAGGCGGTGCTGGCCTTGGCACACAGTTGTGACCGAAGCGCCGGGGGATGGTTGCGGATATTTATGAAGCGAAAAAAACACCGAATGTTACGGCTGAACCGGGCCAGCTAAACCGACCCGGTTGCCTGGCGCATCAGGCGGCGGACGCTTGCTCTTTCAACGTCGCCATGTCGATGACGAAGCGGTACTTCACGTCACCTTTGAGCATGCGCTCGTAGGCTTCGTTGATGTCCTTCATGTGGATCATCTCGATGTCCGAAACGATGCCGTGCTTAGCGCAGAAATCGAGCATTTCCTGGGTTTCCTGAATGCCGCCAATCAGCGAGCCCGCCAGGCTGCGACGCTTGAAAATCAGGTTGAACACGGTGGGCGAGGGGTGCGGTTGATCCGGCGCACCGACCAGAGTCATGGTGCCGTCGCGCTTGAGCAGGTTCAGAAACGCGTCAAGGTTGTGAGGCGCGGCAACGGTATTAAGGATGAAGTCGAGCTGGTTGGTCTGCGTGGCCATCTCATCGGCGTTTTTCGAGACGATGACTTCATCCGCACCCAGACGCAGGCCGTCTTCACGCTTGTTCGGCGAGGTGGTAAACAGCACTACGTGCGCGCCCATCGCGTGAGCGATTTTGACTGCCATGTGACCCAGCCCGCCCAGGCCGACGACGCCGACCTTTTTGCCGGGACCGACTTTCCAGTGGTGCAGCGGCGAATAGGTGGTGATCCCGGCGCACAACAAGGGGGCGACGGCCGCCAGATTGTCGGTGTGGGAAATCTTCAGGACGAATTTCTCATTCACCACGATCTTGTCGGAGTAGCCACCGAAGGTGTTTTCGCCACCAAAGACCGGGCCGTTGTAAGTGCCGGTGAAGCCGTTCTCGCAATATTGCTCTTCGCCTTCTGCGCAGGAGGCGCAGTGCTGGCAGCTGTCGACCATGCAACCCACGCCGGCGAGGTCGCCGACCTTGAAGTGGGTGACATTGGCGCCGACTGCCGTCACCTTGCCGACGATTTCGTGGCCAGGCACTGACGGGTAAAGCGTGTTGTTCCATTCGTTGCGCGCGGTGTGAAGGTCCGAGTGGCAGACGCCGCAGAACAGAATGTCGATCTGCACGTCATCGGCGCCAGGGTCGCGGCGCTCAATCTGAAAGGGTGCCAGTTTGTCCGTAGCTTTTTGCGCGGCGTAGCTGTAAGTCTTGATCATGGGGTGATCGTCTCCAGTGGGGCAAAAATTCGGGTAACCGCATTGAGTGACAGGCGAGCGCGTTCAAAGGTCAATGCCAAACGATGAAACACAGTCCAAGGGGGCGTCTGTGCATCTGTCGATCAACGACAGGGGTTGACAAGGGATGAAAGTGGCATTTTGGCATCTAGCCGCGGAGCCGCTCGGCGGATTTTCACCAAATGTCGTGGAAAGCCTTTTTTTTCGTCGCGAATGGATAGCAAATGCGAATATGGCGCTTGCAACCTTTAGTCACACCCCTTGAAGATAGCGCAGTCCGACGCTGGCAATGGAGCGCCTATGAATTCCCCACTTTTGACCCCCGCCGGGTGCACGCTGATGGCCGACGAGCGCATGCCTGCGCCCGGCATCGCGCGCGTGGTGGAGGGCGGAATTCCAACAGGCGAAAGTTCGCTTGACGGGCTGCTTCGGGCGGCGCGCCAGACGGCGCCCGGACTCAGCTGGGGCGCTTACCGCGCCGGTCAGCAAATGCACCTGCTGGGGCAGGGCACCCCGACCACCCCATGGCCCGCCCTGATTCCGCGTGAGGATTTCGACGGTTACTGCCGCAGGCACCAGTTGCAGCGTTGGGTCACCGGTCATGGCGAGTCGGCGCTGGGCTGGTTACTGACGCCCGAGGCGGATTCGGATAACGAATTTTTCGCCGAGCTGGCCAGCCGTCTTGGCCTGCGCCTGCAGACCGATGCCCTGGCGCGGGCGCAGGCCACTCAGCGCGTGCTGTATGAAATCACCTACCTGGCCAGTTCGACCCGCGACCGCTCGGCATTTTTGCAGGGCGTTCACCGGCAGTTGTCGACCCTGATCGACGCCGAAAACTTCTACCTGGCGCTGTACGAAAGCCACAGCGGCAAGATTACTTATCCGTACTACATCGACATCACCGACGTCGACGCGCTGGAAGCCGAGACCTACGAGTTTCTCGATCCCCATCGGTTGTCCATGACCGGCTATGTGCTGACCACCGAGCAGCCGCTGTTCGTCGACGGTGCAGCCATCGAGCGGGCGCAGAGCCTGGACCGTTTTCACTGTGTGGGGCATCGCCCGGAATTCTGGATGGGCGCCCCGCTGAAAAACGCCTCCGACGACGTCTTTGGCATGCTGGCGATGCAGGTCTACGACGTCGCCCGGGTGTACAGCGTTGAAGACCAGGAGCTGTTTCTGGTGGTGGCTCGCCATGTCGCGATGGCGTTGGACCGCATTCTTCATCGCGCGCAACTGGAAGAGACCGTTGCCCGCCGCACCCTTGAACTGTCCCGCCTCAACGACGCCCTGCGCAACGAAGTCGCTGATCGCGAGCGCGCCGAGCATCTGCAAAGTGCGCTGTTTCAAATCACCGAGCTGTCCAGTCAGCCCGGCGACATGGCCGATTTGTTCAAAAGCCTGCACGGCATCGTCGGCGAGCTGCTGTTCGCGCTCAACTTTTACATCGCGCTGTTCGACGACGCCACCGGCGAGGTGACCTTCCCCTATTACGTGGACGAGCGGCTGACCCGTCGACCTGACCCGCGCCGTGGGGAGCGTGGCTTTACCGAGTACGTGATCCGCCAGCGTCGGCCTTGCCTGATCGACAGCGACGAGGCCCGCTGGCTGGAGAGCATCGGCGAAATCACCTTGCAGAATGAGGTCAATCGTTCAAGCTCCTGGCTGGGCATCCCGTTGTTCGACGGCGAGGTGGTGCGCGGCGTGCTGGCGGTGCAGAGCTATACGTCCCACGTCAGTTATTCGCTGCGCGATCAGGAATTGCTGACCTTTGTGTCGCGCCATATCGACACCGCATTGTCACGGCGCAGCGCCGCCGAAGCCATTCACACCGCCAACCTGCGGCTGGAAGCGCGGGTGCAGGACCGCACCCGGGAGCTGGACTACGCCAACGCCAAGTTGCAGCACGAAAACGCCCACGATGCGCTGACCGGGCTGCCCAACCGCAGCCATCTGCAGCAACGGCTCAAGGAAGCCTGGCAGGACTTCTGCGCACAAGGTTCAGACCTGGCGGTGATGTTCATCGATCTCGACCGGTTCAAGATGGTCAACGACAGCCTCGGCCATCACTCGGGAGACCAATTGCTGATCCAGGCTGCCGGCCGTCTGCGCCAGTGCATGCGCGACAGCGATCTGCTGGCCAGACTGGGCGGTGATGAGTTCGCAGTGCTGGCCTACGCCGCGCCGCCCGACGTCACCGTGGCGATTGCCGAACGCATCCTGCTGGCCTTCGATGTGCCGTTCTACATCGACGGCCATGCCGTGTTTTCCTCTTGCAGCATCGGCGTGGTCGGCGCCGATCTGCAGTTTCACAGCGAGCCGGCTGACCTGCTGCGTGACGCCGACACCGCCATGTACCGGGTCAAACACGCCGGGCGCGACAGCTACGCGGTGTTCAACCAGGAAGTGCGCCGTGAAGTGTCCGACCAGATGGACCAGGAAACGGCCCTGCGCAATGCACTCAAGCGCACCGACGAGTTGCTGCCGTACTTCCAGCCGATCATCGATGTGGCCAGCGGACGCATTCTGGCGCTGGAGGCGCTGATTCGCTGGCGGCAGGCGGACGGCCGGATCATCGCGCCGGGCCAGTTTCTCCCGGCACTGGAAGGGCTCCGGCTGATCGGCCGCCTGGACTTCTACATGCTGCAGCAGGTGGTGGCGATACTCGCCCACCCGGATCACGCGCACTGGCCGACCGTTCACGTCAACTGCTCCAGTTACAGCATCACCCGGCCCGAGTTCTCCAGCGAAGTGCTCGGCCTGCTCAGCGAGCATGGCGTGGCGCCGTCGCGCATTTGTCTGGAGCTCACCGAAGGCGCGCTGGTGGCCGAGCCGGAACTGGCACGCCAAGCCATGAAGCATCTGGCCGACAACGGCGTATCGGTGGTGCTGGATGATTTCGGCGCGGGTTTTTCTTCACTCAGCTACGTGCATCAGTACCATTTCAGCGGTTTGAAAATCGACAAGTCGTTCACCCTGGAACTCACCACCAGCTCGCGCAGCCGGGCCATCGTCCGCGCGATCGTGCGCATGGCCGAGTCCCTCGGCCTGACCGTAGTGGCCGAGGGCGTGGAAGATGCCGCGACCTTGCAGCTGCTGCGCGAGATGGGCGCAGTTCAGGCTCAGGGCTACTACTTTTCGATGCCGGTTCCCCAGGACAGGCTGGACCTCAGCACGCTGTTGTAAAAAAGCCGGCTCACCGCCCTTGCCCGACAGTGCGTGGCGCTGGAAAAAATCACGGTAGATCCTCCAAAAACCGCCGATGACGCTTGAAGTGCTCGGTTGCCTGGATGAGCGCGCTCATGTTCCCCGGCTCGGTCGGCGCGTGGCCCGCCTTCGGGACCTGGCGCAAGATCGAGCCGGGCCACACTTCGTGTAAGCGATAGGCGGAGTTGGGCGTGGCGATCATGTCGTGCTCGCCCTGGATCAGCACGCAGGGCAGGTGGCTGATACGCTCAATGTCGCGGACCAGCTGGTCAGGTTCAAGGAAAAATCCGTGGCTGAAATACCACGCGTCCAGACGTCCCATGCCCAGCGCCAGCGCCTCATCCGCGGCCTGGCTCTCCACCGACTCGGGGTTGTGCTCAAGCAGCGCGCAGCTGCCGGAGTATTTCGTCCAGCGCCGCGCCGCATCCAGTCGGCACTCCGGGTCATCGCTGGTCAGGCGATTCAGGTAGCCCTTGAGCAAATCACCGCGCTCGGCCTCCGGTAGCCATTCGGCGAAATCCTTGTGGACCTGCGGCAGAAAGCGCCGCATGCCATAGAGAAACCAGTCGATCTCGTCCGGCGTGCCCAGCATGATCCCGCGAAGAATGAACCCCAGGCACGCTTGCGGGTGCGCTTCACCGTACGCCAGAGCGAGTGTTGTACCCCAGGACCCGCCGAGTACCAGCCATTGCTCGATACCGAGCATCTTGCGCAACGTTTCAATATCGTTGATGAGATGCTGGGTGGTGTTGTCCTTGAGTTCGGCAAGGGGCGTCGAGCGCAGCGCGCCGCGCTGATCGAAGAGCACAATGCGATAGGCGTCCGGGTCCCAGAAGCAGCGCTTTGAAGGGTCTGCACCTTCTCCGGGTCCGCCGTGAAAGTACACGGCCGGGATCCCGTCCGGGTTGCCGCATTCCTCCCAATAAAGCTCGTGAAGGCCATCGACCTTGAGCCGTCCGCTGGTGCGCGGTTCGGCGATGGAAGGGAACGCTGAATAAGTGACGGTAAATGATGCGTCCATGATTCTCTCCTCTCGACACACTCAACTGGGACTGAGAGGGGGACGCAGGTTTCCGTCTTCGAAGTGAAGGTCCCGCCGAGTGGCAAGGGCTTGCGATGTCGTACTCCTTTGATCCTTACATCGGCAGGTTACAGCCCCCTTCACGCGCCACACAGCGGTCAATCGAGAGCTTTCAGAAACATTCCGCAACATTTCTCTTTGCAGCGAGTCAACGCATTACCTCTCTGTAAAGAATCGTTCATGAAGACGCCTCGACCTTCCGCCCGCATTAAACCGCTCAACGAACTCCGCAACCTGAAAATGGCCCGTTCTGCCCACGCCTACGTGCGCGGCAGTACGGTGCAATTCTATGAATGGCTGCACAGCCAGTCGGGCCGGCGTCTGCCCAGCGGCCCGCCGGTGTGGATCTGCGGCGACTGCCACGCGGGCAACCTCGGCCCCACTGGCGACTCCAGAGGGCGCATTGATATTCACATCCGCGACCTTGACCAGACGGTGATCGGCAATCCCGCCCATGACCTGGTGCGGCTGGCGCTGTCATTGGCCACCGCTGCCCGGGGTTCCGATCTGCCTGGCGTCGCCACCGCCCGAATGCTCGAAGAAATGATGCAGGGGTATGAGCTGGCGTTCGAGAGTGGTGAGGATGAGGAACCCGCGCGTCCGGCGCAGGTGAAGGCCGGCATGCGCAGCGCGGTGCAACGGACCTGGAAGCACCTGGCTCAGGAGCGCATCGAAGACACCCGCCCGACCATCCCGCTGGGCAAGCATTTCTGGTCGCTGTCCCGCGCCGAGCGTGACGCCTTGAAGACGCTGTGCCTGACGCCGGAGATTCATGCGCTGGTGACGTCGCTCAAAGGCCGATCGAAAGATGATCGCGTCGAGATGCTCGATTGCGCGTACTGGGTGAAGGGTTGCAGCTCGCTGGGCCTGCTGCGTTACGCGGTGCTGTTGAGCGTGGGTGACGACGAAGATCAGGAGTATTGCCTGCTCGACATCAAGGAGGCCGTCGCCGCCGCTGCCCCGCGCACGCCGCGTGCCGGAATGCCCCGGGACAATGGCAAACGTGTGGTCGAAGGCGCCCGACACCTCTCGCCGGGGTTGGGCAACCGCATGATCGCCACGCGCATGCTGGATCATGGTTTCTTCGTGCGCGAGCTGCTGCCCCAGGACATGAAGCTTGAGCTCGATCAGCTGAGTGAGCGCGAAGCCATGAAAGCGGCCGGTTACCTGGCCCGGGTCGTGGGTCTGGCCCATGCCCGCCAGATGGACCTCGCCACGCGCTCGTCATGGATGCGTGAATTGCAGCTCAATCGCTCGCAGACGCTGGACGCGCCGTCGTGGCTGTGGAGCAACGTCGTGAGTCTGGTGGGCAGTCATGAGCAGGGCTATCTGGAGCATTGCCGGCGGTATGCGCTGGAAAATTGATGCACTGCCGAGCGTGTCCCTTGACCTCCATCTAGGTGGAGGTTCGAGACTGGACGTCCACACGTTCAGGAATGGCTCATGACTTCTTCAACTTTTGAATTGCTCAACCCCGCTGGCTTGTACGATCCCACTCCAAACGCCTATTCCCACCTCGCGGCTGTGCCTCCAGGCGCCCGATGGTTGTTCGTCGCGGGGCAGGGTGGGGAAGACCCTCGCGGTGAGTTGTCTAGCGTGTTCGCCGAGCAGGCAGCGCAAGCGATTGCCAATGTACGAACAGCCCTGCAGTCGAAAGGTGCCGATCTTCGCGACGTCTTCAAATTAACGCTACTGATTGCCGACCACTCCGAGCAGCGGCTGCGAATCTGGGTGGAGCAAGCGGACCGGGCATGGGCAGGCTGCAACAAGCCGGTCTGCACCCTGATCCCGGTGCCCCGGCTGGCGCTGGACGGCATGATGATCGAAATTGAAGCCGTGGCGGCGATTGCATCGCCAACAGGCGGGCAAGACGGAGCGTAGGAGCTTGCCCGTGAAGACGTGGGCAGGCGCGACGGGACTTCGGCGGATGCACCGCAGGGGTACGGGTGACAGAGATGCGGCGGATTCACCGCAAGGGTACGGGCGACAGAGATGTGGCGGATTCACCGCAGACTTCGGCACGGGCGACAGAGATGCGGCGAATTCAGGACCGATTTCGCGGGCAAGCGCGCTCCTACAGTTGATCTGCGTTCCGCCGGCATAATTCGCAGCGCTGGCCGGGACGCTGTTGTTCACAACTGCCGCAATCGTCACGCCGGAATGTATGCATCGTCAGACGTCGCGCCGGAATGCACGCATCACTCCATCGCGACCACGATCCATTGTAGGAGCGCGCTTGCCCGCGAAGACTTCGGCACGGGCGACAGAGATGCGGCGAATTCACCGCAGAATTCAGTACGGGCGACAGGGCTTCAGCGGATTCACCGCAGACGGGGTACGGGCGACAGGGATGCGGCGGATTCACCATCGATTTCGCGGGCAAGCGCGCTCCTGCAAGGGTTTTGCGTTTTATCGACATTGATCGGTACAACCCTGTAGGGACAACGTTCAATGGCGCGTTGATCAGCGCTTGCTGGTAAATTGGCGCACGTTTCGCTTGTTGATCCACAATGGCCATACTCAAGGACCAGGCGTGGCGAACCCCGTCACCGCTTAGGTGCCTGACGCTTACTCAATCCTTCCTGCTAAAGGGATGTAAACCATGCGGCAATTTGCGGCTCTCGCCTTGTTTCTCAGTCTCAATGCGTTCGCTCAGGACACCCCCCAGCCCATCGCCAAATGGACGCTCCTGGATCAGTTCGACAAGGCGTATACGCTGGATGACCAGGCTCAAGTGCTGTTGATCGCGCGCAGCATGTCCGCGGCGAAGATGGTCAATGCCGCACTGGAAGACGGCCCCGAGGGTTATCTCGAACAGCGTCATGTGGTTTATGTGGCCGACATCGAGAAAATGCCGTCGCTGGTGAAGATGGTCGCGGTGCCGGCCATGCGCTCGGCCAAATACCGCATTTTGCTGGACCGCGATGCCCGCGTGGCGTCTGCCTATGACGGCGATCGCGACACCGTCCAGTGGCTGACCCTGAAGAATGGCGCGGTCGTCCGTCAGGAGCGCTTTTCAGACGGCGAACAACTCAAGCAGGCCATCGCCCGACTCGGTTCACAGTCCGCTAGCCGCTAAGCGCGGCCTTTTCGAAAATCTGCCGCATGTACCCGGCGATCATCGAGGCGTCGCCGTAAACCTCGCGCAAATACTGCTCGGCGCTGGACAGGTGCGAGGCCAGTTGCCGTTTGACCTTGTCTTCGCCGTACAGCGACACAAAGGTCGATTTGCCGTCGTCCTTGCCCTGATCCTTGTCACTGTCGGCGCAGCGGTCGCGCAAATCGTCGTACATCTGGAAGGCCTGCCCCAGCTCCATGGCGAAGTTCTGCAGCAGTGGTCGCTGCGATTGCGCAGCGCCGCTGATGAGCCAGGCCATGTCCATGATGGCGCCAAACAGCACCCCGGTTTTCAGGTTGTTGGTCAGGGCGATTTCGTCTGCGTCGCGACTGCGCTGACCATCGCGCAAATCCTGGAACTGCCCGCGCACCAACCCTTGCATGCCCACCGTATTGGCCAACACTTCGACCAGCTCGGTGCGAGTGGTCGCTGCCAGGTCGCTGATAGTGGCGACCACCCCGAAGGCGCGGCTGAGCAGGGCGATGGCGGTCAGGATCGCTACATCTTCACCGAACTTGAGGTGCACCGTGGGCTGGCCACGGCGCAGTGCTGCGTTGTCCATGCACGGCATGTCGTCGAGCACCAGCGAAGCCGCATGGATCATCTCGACGGCACAGCCCAGGTCGACCGCCTGCCGTGAAGCCTGGTTGTCATGGTCTCGGTTGTTTTCTGCCAGCCCTTCAGCGGCAAGGACCAGCAGTACCGGGCGCATGCGCTTGCCCGGCGCCAGCGTCGATTCGCGCATGGCCAACGCGACCAGATCGCGCTCGTTGCCAGACTCGGGCAACAGCTCGGACAGCCGCGTTTCGATGGCCGCCCGGACGTCTCCCAGTCGTCCGGCAAAGCCCGGTTTGATTGTTGTGTCGACGTTACCTGCCATCGGTCTTTCCCTATGCTTTAGCGGTAAAACTGTTCGTCGCGGAGCGGTTCGGCGTGCGAGACCGCTCATCACGGAACGACTGCTGTTTCTTAATGCCTCAAGATACGGCAAAGTTGTACATGAAAATCGGGTTTGTACAAGATTGCGTGTGCAGAAGACCGCATCGCCGGCTAAATAATTCAGAGGCATGGAGCGAGTATGACTCACACCGAGACGGGTCGTCGCAAAGACGATCATCTTGATATCGTGCTGGACAGGCGCGCCAGCGTGCGTTCTTCCTTCTCCGGGCTGGATGACATCCGGTTCGAACATTGTGCGCTGCCCGAACTTGATCTGGACGATATCAACCTGAGCAGCTCATTGCTCGGCGTCGCGTTGCGTGCGCCGCTGCTCATCAGCTCCATGACCGGCGGAGCCGATCGGGCCACTGCCATCAATCGTCATCTGGCAGAAGCGGCCCAGGAATTGGGGATCGCGATGGGCGTGGGGTCCCAGCGGGTGGCGTTGCAGCGCGGCGGCGATCAAGGGCTGACGCGTGAACTGCGGCGCCTGGCCCCGGATATCGCGCTGCTGGGCAACATCGGCGCAGCACAGTTGATAGAGCCCGATGGGCTGGACATGGCCCGGCGTGCGGTCGACATGCTTGAAGCCAATGCCCTGATCATTCACCTGAACCCCTTGCAGGAAGCGGTTCAGGTGGGCGGTGACCGGCAATGGCAAGGCATCCTGGAGGCCATCCACCGCGTAGTGCTCAGCGTCGGCGTGCCGGTGGTGGTCAAGGAAGTGGGCGCAGGGCTGTCGGCGCAAGTGGCGGTCGCGCTGGTGGAAGCCGGCGTGCAGGTCCTGGACGTCGCTGGCCTCGGTGGTACCAGTTGGGCGGCGGTGGAGGGTGAGCGTGCGCAGCACCCGGCCGACCGTGAAGTGGCCATGGCTTTTGCTCAATGGGGCATTCCCACTGCCCTGAGTCTGGCGATGGTGCGGCAGGTATTGCCCGAGACGCCACTGATTGCTTCAGGCGGCATCCGTAACGGTGTCGATGTGGCCAGGGCCATTCGCCTGGGTGCAGACATCGTCGGGCAGGCCGCTGGCGTACTGCGCGACGCGACCCTGTCTACGGCTGCGGTCATCGAGCACTTCGACATCGTCATTCGCCAGCTGCGCATCGCCTGTTTCTGCACCGGGTCTGCGGACCTGCAGGCGCTGCGCCGCGCTCGACTGCTGGCTCCCGATGCTTTGCAGTCGTTGCTGTCATGACCCATTTTGCGGTGGTTGCTCCGGCGTTCTACAGCCACTTTCAGGCGTGTCAGGCCGTGGCCGCGACGCTGATTGACCGAGGGCATCAGGTCACGTTTTTCCAGCAGGCCGATGCGCGGCGCTGGCTGACCGACCCGCGCATCGGTTTTCATGCACTGGGCGCCCTCAGTCATCCGCCGGGCAGCCTGGACGCTGCGCTGCAACGGGCCGCTTGCTCAAACAACCCACTGCGCCTGCGGCGGGTGATTCGTGACCTGTGCGACACCACTCAAATGCTCTGCACCGAACTGCCCGCCGCGCTGGCGTCTCGGCAGATCGAGGCGTTGCTCTGTGATCAGATGGAAGCGGCAGGCGGGCTGGTCGCCGAGGGGCTGGGTTTGCCCTATGTTTCCGTGGCCTGCGCCTTGCCGGTGAATCGCGAAGCCCAACTGCCACTTGCGGTGATGCCCTTTGCTTATGCCACCGACGAACGCAGTCAGCAGATTTTCGAAGGCAGCCGCAAAGTCTATGACTGGCTGATGCGCCCACTGGGCAAGGTCCTGCGTGAGGCTTCCCGACGCCTGGCCATCGAGCCCCGTACCGGGTTGCATGAATGCCTCTCGCCTTACGCGCAAATCAGCCAGACCATCCCCGGTTTCGATTTCCCCCGTCAGCATCCGCCCGCGAATTTCCACGCCGTCGGCCCGCTGCGCATGCCGCCTTCCGGTCGAGTCGGCGAATGGGCCATTGACCCTGCGCGGCCATTTATATTTGCCAGCCTGGGCACCTTGCAGGGCGGCCGTTACGCCGTGTTCAAACGCATCGCAGCCGCCAGCCGCCAGCTGAACGCGCAACTGCTGGTGGCGCATTGCGGCGGGCTGGATACGCGACAGGAAAAGCGCTTGATCAACGCCGGAGCAACGTGGGTGACCGATTTTGCCCCCCAGCAATGGGCGCTGCAAAACGCCGACGCCGTCGTGACCCATGGCGGGCTGAACACGGTGATGGACGCCATCGTCGCGCGCACACCGATGCTGGTCATGCCGATCGCCTTCGACCAGCCAGGCGTCGCCTCACGCGTAACGCATGCGGGCATCGGTCTGCAGTTGCGGCGCGGCGCGGGGGCGGGTCAGATCCGCGACCGGCTGGTGCAACTGCGCGGGCTGTCGGCCGAGCCATTCGAGCGTCTGGCGAGCGAGCTGTCACAAGCCGGCGGGACCGCCCGCGCCGCCGACATCATCGAAGCCGTGGTGCGCACGGGCCAGCCCGTGCTGGCGGGGCAGCTCTCATGACCTACGACCTGATCCTGGCCGGTGGCGGGCTGGCCAACGGGCTCATCGCATGGCGCCTCAAGCAGCTCAGGCCCGAATTGCGCGTGTTGTGCATTGAGGAACAGCCGCATATGGGCGGCAACCATACCTGGTCTTTCCATGAGGGCGATCTCAGCGCTGAGCAACATCGTTGGCTGCAGCCTTTGGTGGTGCAGCGTTGGGCCGCGTATGACGTGCACTTTCCGCAGCGCTCGCGACGACTGAACAGCGGCTACGCCAGCATCACCTCCGAGCGATTTGCGGACGTCATTCAGGCTGACCTGGGGGAGGCGCTGCGCACCGGGCAGCGCATCACCCGCCTCACGCCGAGCGCCGTGGTGATGGAGAGCGGTGAGCAGCTTCAGGCGCTTGCGGTGATCGACGGCCGGGGCGTGCAGCCCACGGCGAACATGGTGTTGGGCCAGCAGGCATTTCTCGGGCAGCTGCTGCGCTTGCGAGCGCCGCATGGCCTGACGGCGCCGATCATCATGGATGCGCGTGTCGCCCAGTACCAGGGCTACCGGTTCGTCTACGTGCTGCCGTTCACAGCCGACACCCTGTTGATCGAAGACACCCATTACGTCGACCAGCATTCCTTTTCTGCCGCGCAACTGCGTCAGCACGTGGCCGAATACGCCGCTGCCCAAGGCTGGGAAATCGCCGAGTGCCTGCGCGAAGAGCAGGGCGTGTTACCGATCACCCTGGCCGGTGATTTTGCCGGCTTTTGGCGCGAGGCGGCGGGCCAGCCCCGGTCAGGTCTGCGCGCCGGTCTGTTTCATTGCACCACCGGTTATTCACTGCCGCATGCGGTCAGGTTGGCGGATTGGATCGCCGCTCAGCCGAGCCTGAATGCTGAGGCCCTCGACCGCGGCATCCGCGCCATGGCGCAACAGGCCTGGAACAGCCAGCGCTTCTACCGATTGCTCAACCGCATGCTGTTTCTGGCAGGACGCCCGGCCAATCGCTGGCAGGTCATGCAGCGCTTCTACGGGCTGTCCGAAGGCCTGATCAGCCGTTTCTATGCAGGCCGCAGCACGCTGGCCGACAAGCTCCGCGTGCTGACCGGCAAACCTCCGGTGCCAATCAACGAGGCGGTCAAAGCCGCTGTTCGCTACCTGCCCAAGCATTATGAGAATTGAAATGACCCCAGCAAAAAGCGCAATTGTGATTGGTGCCGGCTTCGGTGGCCTGGCCCTGGCCATCCGCCTGCAAGCGGCGGGTGTGCAAACGACCCTGCTGGAAAAACGCGACAAGCCGGGCGGGCGTGCCTACGTTTACGAAGATGAGGGTTTCACCTTCGACGCCGGGCCGACAGTGATCACCGATCCGACGGCAATCGAGGAGCTGTTCACCGCCGCCGGCAAGTCGATCAAGGACTACGTCGAGCTGCTGCCGGTCGCGCCGTTCTACCGCCTGTGCTGGGAAGACGGCACGAAGTTCGATTACGCCAACGACCAGGCCTCGCTGGACGCGCAGATCGCTGCGCTGAATCCCAAGGACGTTGCCGGCTATCAGCGCTTTCTGGCGTACTCCAAAGCGGTGTTTCAGGAGGGGTATCTGAAACTGGGGGCGGTGCCGTTTCTGTCGTTCCGCGACATGGTTCAGGCCGGGCCGCAGCTGGCGAAACTGCAGGCGTGGCGCAGCGTGTATTCGATGGTGGCGGAATTCATCGAGGACGACAAACTGCGTCAGGCGTTTTCCTTTCACTCGCTGCTGGTCGGCGGCAACCCGTTCGCAACCTCGTCCATATACACGCTGATTCACGCCCTGGAGCGTCAATGGGGCGTGTGGTTTCCGAAAGGCGGCACCGGTGCGCTGGTGCAGGGCATGGTCAAGCTGTTCGAAGACATCGGCGGGCGTTTCGAGCTCAACGCCGATGTCGCCAGCATCGAAACCCGTGCGGCCCGCGTGACCGGCGTGCGGCTCAAGGACGGTCGGCAGATCGACGCCGACTGCGTGGCCTCCAACGCCGATGTGATGCACACCTATGCCGAGTTGCTGGGCGGGCATCCACGCGGGGTGCAGGAGGGGACGAGACTCAAGGGCAAGCGCTTCAGCAACTCGCTGTTCGTGATCCATTTCGGCCTCAAACGACCGCAGCCGCAATTGCAGCACCACACGGTCTGCTTCGGGCCTCGCTACAAGGCGCTGATTCAGGAAATCTTCAAAGGCGCGGCATTGGCTGAAGACTTTTCACTGTACCTGCACGCACCGTGCATCACCGATCCGAGCCTGGCGCCGCCGGGGTGTTCGAGCCACTACGTGCTGTCGCCGGTGCCGCATCTGGGCAACGCCGAGATCGACTGGGAGGTGGAAGGCCCGCGCTATCGCGATCGCATTTTTGCCTATCTGGAGAAGCACTACATGCCCGGGTTGCGCGAAGACCTGGTCACCAGCCGTATTTTCACGCCGCTGGATTTTCAGGGCGAACTCAATGCGCACCTTGGGTCGGCGTTCTCCCTTGAGCCGATCCTGCGTCAGAGCGCGTGGTTCCGCCCGCACAACCGTGACGCCAAGCTCGGCAACCTGTATCTGGTCGGAGCGGGTACGCATCCGGGCGCTGGCGTACCGGGGGTAATAGGCTCGGCCAAGGCCACTGCTGGCCTGATGCTGGAGGACCTGCATTCATGAGTGCTGCCGACCAAGCGCTGCTTGACCACGCCACGCAGAGCATCGCGGTCGGCTCGAAAAGCTTCGCCGCGGCCTCGCGCCTATTCGACCCATTGACGCGTCGCAGCGCGGTGATGCTGTACGCCTGGTGCCGCCACTGCGACGACGTGATCGACGGCCAGGAAGCGGGGCATTCGGCGACCGTGATCAGTCAGCAGGAAGTCACCGCTCGGCTGGAGCGGCTGATCGCCCAGACCCACGCCGTCTACGCTGGAGCGCCGACGGACAGCCCGGCATTCGAAGCATTCAGCGAAGTGGTGCAGCGCCACGGCATCAAGCAGCGCTATGCGCTTGAGCACTTGGCCGGCTTTGCGATGGACGTCAGCCAGCGCGAATACCACAGTGTCGAAGACACGCTCGAATATTGCTACCACGTGGCCGGCGTGGTCGGCTTGATGATGGCGCAGATCATGGGCGCTCGTGACGAGCCGACGCTTGATCGCGCCTGCGACCTGGGCCTGGCGTTTCAGTTGACCAACATTGCGCGGGACATCATCGAGGACGCGTCGGTGGGGCGTTGCTACTTGCCCGAGCAGTGGCTGGATGAGGTGGGCATTCCGGCTGATCGTCTCGCCGAACCTCAGTACCGGCCAGCCGTAGCGGTGCTTGCCCAGCGCTTGGTGGACATGGCCGAACCCTATTACGAAAGCGCCAATGCCGGCCTGACTGCGCTGCCATGGCGGTCGGCCTGGGCCGTGGCGACCGCCGGGTGCGTTTACCGCGAGATTGGCGTGAAGGTCAGGCAGCGTGGGGCGCAGGCCTGGGACGAGCGTGTCTCTACCAGCAAGCTGGACAAGCTGCGCCTGGTGGCGCTGGGTGCGTGGAAGGCTACTGCGTCTCGTGGTCGGCAGTGGCCGGCACGCCCTGCGCACCTCTGGCAACGTCCGGGTCAGTCTTTTGCAGCGGACCGTCATGCAGCCGTCGAAGCTGGGCGCGCAGGCGACTGACGCTCGGCGCGTAGAGAAAACCGAATGACACGCAGCGCTCCTTGCCCGACACGGCGTGGTGCATCAGGTGCGCCTGATACAGGCGTTTGAGGTAGCCGTTGCGCGGCACGTACTTGAAAGGCCAGCGTTTGTGCACCAAGCCATCATGGGCGACGAAGTACAGGAAGCCGTAAGCGGTCATGCCCGCGCCGATCCATTCCAGCGGATGTGCGCCCTGGGTGCCCAGAGCAATCAGCACGATGGCGAAGCCGGCAAAGACCACGGCGAACAAATCGTTTTTCTCGAACCAGCCGGTTCTCGGCTCATGGTGCGAGCGATGCCAGCCCCACCCCCAACCGTGCATGATGTATTTGTGCGCAAACACGGCAAAGCCCTCCATGCCAATCACGGTCGCGAGAAATACAAGGGCGTTGGTCATTGTGTTCATCCGCAGGGAAGGTCTCAGCGTCAGACCCTTAAAAGGCCGACGGTGTTCGGTGCGTGATTGTCGCACGCCGCTGGCCCGCACGGAGCCCGGCTTGTCGCTTTCGCCGGGACCGCTTGCAACATGCAGCGTGACGCCCGCCGCCTTCCCGGCTGAAGCCGGTCCCACAGAATGCACGCGATTGCTGTCAGTAGGACCGGCTTCAGCCGGGAAGAGGCCCTTGGAAGCACCATAAAATTTCGCAGCGTGGCACTCTATGCCTTCCCGGCTGAAGCCGGTCCTACAGGATGCACACCATTGCTGTTGGTGGGACCGGCTTCAGCCGGGAAGAGGCCCTTGGACGCACCGTCAGTTTCGCAGCGTGACACCCCACGCCTTCCCGGCTAAAGCCGGTCCTACAGAATGCACGCGATTGCTGTCAGTAGGACCGGCTTCAGCCGGGAAGAGGCCCTTGGAAGCACCATAAAATTTCGCAGCGTGA
>Ga0308169_10000245_pt1 | contig 98032 bp, 102 predicted proteins | sample PhyBR1_2_FD_202139 | JGI IMG/M metagenome (GOLD analysis project Ga0308169, IMG submission 202139) | Phyllosphere microbial communities from UC Gill Tract Community Farm, Albany, California, United States - DLSLSB.R1 | ecosystem: Host-associated > Plants > Phyllosphere > Unclassified | place...
GCAACGACGAGCTGTTCTCTCGGTGCCTCTCGAGCTCGTGAGACAGAGAGAGTAGCTCTGTGTGCAAGTGCGGATGCTCTACGATAATCTCGGGCCTCGAAGCCGATTAGCGAGGCCGTTCCCTCCGCTCCCTCCCGCGCTCGGGCCTCCTCACCTCGTCATCTCGCCGCTCATGCGCCCGAGGATCTTGCTGAACGGGTTCGCGCTCGCTCCCGCTTCCTCGTCGGCGCGCGGCGTCGTCGCGACGCCCGCCGACCCACCCGTGCCGCCCCCACCGCCCGTCACCATGACGCCGCCGCTCACCGAGCGCACCATGCCCGTGCCCTTGGCGAACGCCGGCGACGCCGGCGGGTCCTCCCTTGCCGCGCGGCGCTGCTGCGCCGCGAGGTCCTCGCCCGCTCCCCCTGCCGCACCCGGCGCCGCCGACGCCGATGATGCCGCCGATGCCGAGCCGCGCAGGAGCGCCTCGGCCGCCTCGGCGTCGTCCTCCCACAGCGAGTCGGCGAGGGTCGCGCGCGTGTCGCCGCCGTCGAGGCTGTCGCGGCCGCCGACGCCCGCGCCCGCCGAGCTCGCGAGCGACGCGCCGCGCAGGTGCGTGTAGCGCGCGCCGCCCGTGCTCGAGTCGCGCGTGTGGCCCGCGCCGGCGCCGAACCGGCGGCGGTTCCGAGACGAGGGCGAGCTGGACGAGGTTGTCGACGAGGTGAACTTGGACGAGGGGACCGTGTTGTGCGACGAGTGCGGGAGGGACGAGTAGGTGCCGCGGCGGAGGTGGAGCGCGAACGAGTACAGGACGAGGATGAAGTAGATCTGCGAGGACGTTCTGCGAGTCAGGACATGTCGAAGCTGTGCTAGAGAGAAGCGAGAGGTAGAGACGCACCTTGAGGAGCCACCCGACGAGGAGCACGGCGCCGCTGAACCCCCTCTCGCTCGTCCACACGCCCATGGCCGCCTGCGTGCGCTCCGTCTCGTCCATCTCGACGCCCGACTGGCTCCCGCCCATCATGGCCTTTTGCGCGTCGCTGTTGGCGACGCGCCGCCCGTCGTGCGGCACAAACAGGTACCACACGACGGCAAAGAAGGTCGTGTAGACGGTCCCGACGAGGTGGTCGGCCGCAAAGCCGTGCGCGTACATGAGCGTCTTGGGGCCGTTCTCCTGCGGGCAGCGTGCTGGGAGCGTCAGCGATTTTCCCAGATCGTCATGCTGCAGGGCGAGCACCTGCGCCGCAGCGCCAGCCTCGTCCAGTGCCGAGGAGGGGCAAAGCCGAGCCGCAACGCACCTCGCTGATCTTCTGCAGGCCCCAGATGAAGCCGACCAAGCTCGCGATCGAGTAGGCGTACATGGTGAGCTGACCGAGGGGCTGGCTCAGGGCGGCGCCGCCGGACAGGAGGACGGCGAGGATGCCGTACGCGCCGGCGACCTTGTTGAGCAGCGCAAAGAGCGAGATGAGGGTCGCGCCTGTGGGTGTGCGAGGAGGAGTTAGGCAGGCTGGACTGCGCTGCACGGGAGCTGGGGGAGAGGGAGGCGAGGGAGAAGGGGGGCTCACCGAGCTTGAGGTCCATGCCGAGGAATGAGTCGAGGAGGGGCTGCGCCCGCAAGCGGATGGCCATAGTCGGCAGTAGGTCGGCTTGTGCGCTAGGCGCGGGCGTAGGTGCGGTGCTGGGTGGTGTCGGAGGCGAGTCGGAGGTGGGGAGGTGAGGAGGCGCTGATGAGGACGACGCGGGCGGGACGGCGGCCTGGGGCGAGACGAGGGCGCAGGTGTCGGAGGCTGCTGTTGCCCAGTGGTATGCTTGCTCGTGCGACCTGGCGGGAGGCGGCGAGTGGCTGGCGAGCGCACCCCTCCTTCCTCCTCGGCTTCGCCGACGACGACGACGGCAGGAGACGGTCAACGCCTCGTGGTCTCTCGCGAGAGCCTTCCTCGCTCGAATCAAAGTACGAAGATACTGAGGACTGATCACTGCACCGATCCATGTACTGAAAAGCAAGCCTCGCCCGCTTCTATCGCCCTTCCTCCTGCACAAAGCGCTGCATCGCTCGGGCCGCCGCCGCGCTACACGCTCGCCTTGCCCTCGAAGATGATCTCCTTGACTGCGGGCGCGACGGAGACAGAGAGTCAGCGAGAGCGCTGCAGGGAAGAGTCGGGAGGAGGAGGCGGAAGGCGACGCACTCAGCTCGATCGAGAACTCGCTCGTGCCGATCTCGTTGTGCGCGCCCTTGACGGCCTGCGCGACGAGGGAGACAGGGTCAGTACGTCGTCACACGGGCGCCGACGATGGCAAGGGAGAGGTGGGGCTGGGAGGGAGGGAGGGAGGGAGCGAGCGAGCGAGGGAGGGAACGAGCAACGCACCTCGGCCCAGACGACCTCTCCAAGCCCCTCGCCGCGCTCAAACCGGCTCACGACGCCCCAGCCACCGACCTTCCTCTCCCTGACGATGGCCTTCCTCGCCTCCCTCGCCGCCTCGTCCCCGCTCTCCGCGTGCGGCGCGAGCAGCGGCACCAGGAGCCGCTCGGCGAGCTTGCGCGTGTGGCCGAGCGGGATGACGGGGTCGTTGTGCGCGTGGAGGATCAGGGTCGGGCAGGTGACCTTGTGGATGATGGCGTGCGTGTCGAAGCGCGTCTTGAGGAGCGCGAGGAGCGAGTCGAGGAGGCGAGGGAAGTGGCGCAGGGGCGAGAGGATCGGGATGAGGTTTCCTGTGAGGTCAAGGAGGGTCAGCTGAAGAGCTCGAAGAGGGTCGAGCCGGTCGAGGAGAGACGAGGAGAGGGACGCACCGAGGCGGTACGTTTCGAGGAGGGTCGGGATCGACGAGAACGGCGCAACGAGCACGAGCGCCCTCGGCGCGACGCCCTCGTCAGCGAGCCGGGCGACGAGGCCCGCACTGACGCCCGTCCCGAGGCTCTGGCCCATGACGGCGACCTGGCCCGGCTCGACGCCCTTGTCGACGACGAGCCAGTCCCACGCCCGGCGCGCGTCGGTGATGAGGCCCTCCTCGCTCGGCGGCGGCGTGCGCGACGAGTCTGCAAAGTTGCGGTAGTCGAGAATGAAGAAAGAGGCGTCCATGTCGCTCATGTGGCGCGCGACGCGGACCCGGTTGCCGGCGGCGCGAGTCCCAGCGTTGCCGTGGAAGTAGAGCACGGTCGTCGAGTTGCTGCGAGCATGGAGAGAGGAGTCAGCGTCCATGCACGACCGGCGAGAGGCATGCGCGCGCTCGGCGAGGGAGAGCGTGACGCACAGGAGCGCCTGGTCAAAGACGACGTCCGGGAGCGGGCCCTCCTCGGGCACGCCGTACCTCGCGATAGCGGCCTCGTACAGGTTGCGGGGCAGGACCTGCCATGCGCCGAGGCGGGCGCCGTCGTGCGTGGTGAGGTTGAAGGGGCGAACCTTGCCCGGCGCGAAGCCGACGAGCTCTGGGCGCGAGAAGTCGGTGCCGTACGGGAAGCGGAGGCCGTGGAGGTAGATGAGGCTGTTCTGGACGGGCTCGTAGGTGAGCGAGGCGAGGAAGGCGAGGTAGGCGACTGTGGCACGAAGGAGGGTGAGCGCGCAACTCGGACGAGGATGAGCGTGCGAGGAGGGAGGGGAAGAGCGGGACGCACCGAGGCTCGACACGACCAGGAGGCGGACCCGTCTGAGCAGACTCATGCCGGACCGAGGTGCTCTTAAAGCGCGCAGAGCTGTGGCGGGACCAGCGTCGAGGCGGAAGTTGAGGGAGGAAGCGGCTGATGACCGTTCTCGTCGACGACAAGGGCGGGGCGGGTCGAGGTTGGCTTGAGGGGCTGTAGCGAGCTTATCGAGAGTCGTGGCGTGCTCGAGTCTGCTGCACGAGCTCGTCGTGGTGAAGCGAGAGCCGAGAGCCCGAGTCGCGAGCGACGACGACGACGCGGGCAGCCTCTCGCTCTCGCTCTCACCCTGCTCGCCCTTGCTGCGCATCGACGAGTCTCGCTAGGCCTCGCCGACCGCCTGCGCGACCCTCTTCACCGTACCGACGCGCCCTCGCCTCGCCTCGCCGGCACCGCCTCGTCGGCGTCCCTCGCCATGTCGTCTTCTGAGCCCGTCAAGCCGCCAAAGGTCAAGCGCAAGAAGCAGCCAAAGTCGGTGAGTGTCCTCTCGCTCTATGCTCGCCGCCCCCAGCTCCACAGGTAAGCTTACTCGCCCCCTCCTCCTCCTCCTCCTCCTCCAGAACCGCCTCGTCCGCCTTCCTCCCTCGATCCTGCGCCTCATCTTCGCCGACATTGGCGACCACGGCCCTGGCGCCCTCACCCTGTGTCGCGTCCTGCACGACTACTTCCTCCACGCCGTCTACGCCTCCGTCACCTTCGACACGCCCCGCCGGATCAAGACGTTCGTCCGCACGCTCCAGCATCGACCCGAGTTCGCGCGCTTTGACACGGCAGCGACCTTCTACCAGTCGGCAGCAGACGAGGAGGCGAGTCTGCCCGAGCGAGACCGCGACGTCTCCGGCCCTGGACCCAGCTCAGGACCGCGGGATGGGCTTCCTCGTGCGCCCGCTCCCCTCCTTCTCGCCCTCCCTCCCGCGCGCGCTGACCCTTCGCCCTCGCTCGCAGCCGAGCAGAAGGACGAGGACGATATCTCGGTCGACTTCGGACTCCTCAGCGTGCTGCTCTTCTGCATGCCCAACGTGATCATCCTCGGTGTCTTCGGCGGCAAGCTCGCCTCGGCGCTCTTCGCACCAGAACTCGTCGCAAGCTCGCGCTACCCTCGTTTCACTCACCTCGTCGTCACCGTCGACCACGACGACCCTGTCGATGTCCTCCCCACCCTCGGGCGCGACCTGAGCCGACTCACCCACCTGAGCCACGTCGCGCTCATGGGCTTCGACCGGCACATGCCCGTCGCGACCCTCAACCTCGGCGCCGCATACCTACCACCTCGCAGCATGCACCTCGACAGCTTCGACCTCACGAACTGCATGGACCTGCGCCCCGAGGTCCGGCACCTCTTCCAGGCGCTCGCGCCCGGCCTCGCCTCCTTCAACCTCGCGACGTCATGGGCTTACCCGGCGCTCGTCGACGACCTCGCCCTCCTCCCACCAACCGTCAGCACCATGTTGGTCGCCGCCGGCCTGTACGCGTGCGGCACGCCCGACGACGTCAAGGCCATGAAGGGCTTCCCGGACGTGTTCGCCTACACGGCCAACATGCGCAAGCACGAGCCCGACATCTTTTCTCGGCCGTTCACCTCGGCCCTCTCCCTCCCGCCCGCCCTCACCTCGCTCAAGCTCCAGGGCGACATTGTCAGCGCCGACACGTTCCCCCTCCTCCTCGACCTCCCCGACCTGCGCACTCTCCACCTCGGCGCGCACACCCAGTTCCGCACCCCGGACCTCATCACCTTCCTCCACTCGAGCCGCACCCTCACGACGCTCGGCCTCGACGTCTGCGCCTGCGCACCCGCGCCGAGCGCCTCCGCCTCGGCCGCCCGGCGCGCGCGCCCGCTCAAGGCCAAGGCCAAGGCGCCGTCAACCGGCCCGCCGGCGCCCAAGCCCGTCTGGCGCGACGGCTTCCGCGAGGAGGACGCGCAGGTCGTCGTGCGCATGTGCGGCGGGCGCGGGATCGCCGTCGAGGGGTCGGTCGTGTGCGCGACGAGGAGCGCTGGAGCGGAGCGAGCGCACGAGTGCCGCGGGTGGTGCAGGGCGTAGAGCTTCTCTCTCTTCTCGTCTGCAAAGAGCTTTGCGCATCTGTACATCATCGGCGGGCGAGCGAGTGAGATAAGAGCCGGCTCGTGCGAGCGTGCGAGAGGTGAACTGCGCTCGCTCCTCTCGCTCGAGCTTGCCGCTTTCAAGGCTGCTCTCGCGCTAGCTCGACCAGATAGAGCGCACATGATACATCATGTTGCAGCCGCTCCCGCCGTCGCCCCAGCCGCCTCGCCGCCGTTCACCGCGCCGTTCGCTCCCGCTCCTTCCGCCGCCCCGGCTATCCGCGCCTTCGCCTCGTCGCCCTCCCCCTCACCTACTCGCACCCTCTCCCTCTCCCTCCAGCCCGCCCAGTGCGCGATCTGCGCGCCCGCGAGCTCCTGCGCGAGCAGTCCGTCCTCCTTGAGCGCGCGGCGGAACGCCTCGCCCGGTGCGCCGGGCGCCGTGAGGAGGGCGAGGTGGTGCAGGGACTGAGGGTACTGGAGGAAGCGGGCGAACGAGGGGCGGCGGAAGTAGAGGAGGTAGGTGAGGTAGCTGCGGCGGTGGGGAGGGAGCGAGGGGCGACGCCGCGGTGAGGAGAGGGAGCGGGGAGGGGCGAGGAGGGTAGGTCAGCGATTCGCGCTTGAGCAGGGCTCAGTGAGGGCCGAGCCCACTTGAGGAAGGGTTCGGAGTCGAGCAGGCCTTGCTGTGCGAGTGCTGCAGGCGTGAGGAGAGGTCAGATCCCTCATCAGTTCCGAGCCGAGGAGGGGGAGGTGGAGGAGGAGGGGAAAGCACGCACACTGGAGGTAGAACGGGTTGGCGAGGCACTGAACGAACTGCAGGGGGTGAGGAAAAGGCCCCTCGTCAGCCCTGGCCGAGGTAGCGCTGGCCCTCCTCGTCGAGGCGGTGTCGGCGAGAGGACGCACCTCGAGCTCCGTCTCGAAGCGGATCCGGTTCGCTTCTCGCTGGTGCGTTGTCGGCGCTGATGTAGAGGCAATCGGTGCGGGCGAAGGTGCGACCGAAGCCATGTGAGAGAGCGAGGTGAGGGAGAGCGAGAGCCGCCAAGTGGGGAGCGAGAAGGAGGAGGCGAGCCTCTCGTGCGGCGCTCTAGTGCGAAGGAGGTACAGACCGACTGATGGCAAGAATTAGACACAAAGACGACACAGGCAAGAGGGAGGGAAAGGATTGGGTATCGACGCTCGGGCTCCACCTCCTACCTGCCGCCCCGCCCACCTCCTCCACCAGGAGGCACTGCCGCCGCCGCCGGAGGAGCGTCGGGCGAGCTCGCCGGGCTGCCCGTCCACCGCTCGGCCCTCTCGAGCATCTTGCACGTCAAGACGAGCATGCCGCGCGTCTTGGTCCCGAGCAGGCCCCTGCGCTCGAGCTGCCCCTCCTTGATCCCGCCGCCCGCCGCCGCGCCCGAGCCCGATCCGCCGCGCCTGTTCTCCTTGTCGCGCCCGCGCTCGCGCTCGCGGCCCGGCGCAGCGCCGAGGCCCCTCGGCGGCGGCGCCGGCGCGGGCAGCTCGTCGCGCATTGCCCGATCGAGGACCATGGGGATCTCGAGCGTGACGCGCGTGAGGGCGAGCGTGAGGCGCAGGCGGCCGTAGACGTCAAAGTAGCCGAGCGACCGCAGCGCCGACTGGATCTCGTACAGGCGGATGAGCTCGAATTTGATGAGGCGGAGGTAGCGTTGGCCTGCTGCGAGCGGTGGAGAGAGAGACCGTCAGGTGCGCCCGGCGAGAGAGCTGAGGAGCAACGGCGAGACGAAGAAGGACACGCACAGAGAAGGACCTCGCGCACCCGCCGAAAGGCGCCCTCGACGCTGTCGACCGTCTCCTCGCCCAGGTTTAAGCTCGGGTTGCCCTCGTTGAGCGCCGCTGTGTACAAGAACAGGCGCCGCATCAGCATGATGCCGCCCACGAAGCTCGTTTCCTTCGAGCCTCGGGCAGGACGTCGACAGAGCGAAGGAAAGGGCAGCGCCGACGCACTAGCAAAGACGCGGATCATCTCGAAGTCGCCATTGAGGAACTGCACATCGAGAAGTGGGCGGACAAGCCGTCAGCGGGCCGAGAACAGCAGCACGCCGAGGACGGTGAGAGCGCTCTCAGGACGACGACGCACCTCATTGACGACATTGCGCAGCACGCCGTTGAGCGTCTCGTCGGCGAGACCCTCGGACGTAGCACTTGGAGAGCCTGCGCACGAAGGTTCAGCCCGTCAGCGATGCCGTTCGACCTCGAGGGCCGCAGGAAGCTCGCGAGGGAGGAAAGCGCGGCGCACCTGGGTCGTAGCCCCTGCCGCCGCCGAGGTCGTACATGCGGCGCGAGCTCGGCTTGGAGAGCGTCTCGTAGGCGTACGAAAGGCGCTGGAAGGCCGTGGTCGCGGGCGGGTAGAACGGGAGCTTGCTGCGGGCGAGGAGAAGAGGGTCAGCAGGCGTTCTCGAGACCGATCGAGAACGAGGACAGCCGCGCAAGGGTCACGAGGACCCTTCCGAGGTATCCCGTGCTAAACATGAGGGAGAACAGCGACGCACTCGGGGTGAATGACCCGGCTCCGTGCGAGGAACGCCCTCCTGATCTCCTCCGTCTTGGCCCTCCTGCCGACGCCGAGGATCGCGTACAGCTCGTCCTCGCAGTTGACCTCGTCGACGAGGTCCTCTGCCTCGCCGCGCGGCGGACGGTCGGCCTCGTCGGTCTCGGGGATGGCGCGAGTCGAAGAGGAGGATGACGAGGCGGTGCTGTTGAGGTAGGGGTGCGCGGCGGAGGGGAGGCGGCTCTGCGAGGGCGACCGGCGGACAGAGAGGCGGCGCGAGGCGGCGGGCGAGGGCGAGCTGGGCGAGGTCGAGGAGGCTCGGGTGAGAGACGAGCTGGAGCCGGCGGTCGAGCGAGGAGGGGCGGACGAGGTCGACGCGTCGCTGCGGAAGACGTAGGACGAGGCTGCGGAGGTGCAGTATCAGCCACACGCTCCACTTCCACATCTGTGCAGCTCCTCACCGCCCTGAGAGGGACGAGAGGAGCAAGAGGTCGGGAGGATGAGGGAGAGGCACGCACCCGCGGAAAAGGCGTACGAGCCTGCGCTGGCCGCCACGCCCTGGGCATAGCCCAGCAGCACCATCCTGCTCTGCCTTGCCCCCTTGCCGCCGGTCCTGGAGCGCGTGGACGAGGTGGGCGAGGGTCGACGGACGATACACGCGCCGCCGGGGCGACAAAGGGCGAGTCGAGCTCGAGGCGGGGCGGCGATAGGCTCGAGAGGCGCGGTGGTGCCGCTCTCGGAGCTGCTCGAGCTGTCGCTGTCGCTGTGCGGTGCGTGAGGTCGACGAGGAGTGGGCGGGGGGCGCAGAGCTGCTCTTTCACGTGTTGGCTCGAGTCTCGCACGCTCTCGCTCTCGACGACGGAAGTGCGCGCAGGCCGAGTCCGTGAGCAGCAGTACGAGTTACTCAGAGGAAGCCAGAGTCTGTCCAGAGGGAGGCTAAAGGGGTATCGACGGCGAGGACGGGCGAGGGTTCCGAAGCGAGAACGGCAGCACGGCGGCACCAAAGGAGGGAATAGAGTGCTCGACATGAGGAAGGAGAGAAGGAGGAGGGATGGGAGAGCGGGCCGCTAAGCCGGGGCAGGCGACGCCTCCTTGTCGCGGCGGCCGAACCGCCCGCTAGAGAACCGCGAGCGCATCTTGGTCGGCGTGCCGCCCATGGTCGAGTCGGCGAGCGAGCGGGCGTCCGACTCAGAAGGCGCACGAGAGCCGCCCGAGGAGAGGAAGGCCGGCGTCGCGATCCACTGCGAGGGAGAGGAGGACCGAGTCAGAGCTGCACGGCGGCGAGACGGCAAGAGAGGGCGAGAGAGGGACGCACCGAGAGCGAAACGACGAGCTCGCCGCCCTGCGCACCGGCGAGAGGAAGCGTGACCGTGTTGTTGGGCTGCATCGGCGAGACGAACTGCCAGACGGCGAGCGTCGCCGACGAGAGCACCTTGTCGCTCCCGAGCGTCTTCTTGTGCACGACGGCGAACGTCAGGTCGACGGGGCCCGACGCCGGCGTCTTGACCGTCGCCGTGTCGCCGAACGCGATGACGTTGGCCTCGCTGCGGTGCGAGTGCGTCTCGAGGACCGTCTTGCCGCCCTCGAGCTTGACGACGACCGCCTTCTTCTCGCCGTCGCCGCCGCCGCCGCCCGTCAGCTGCCCGAGCGTGACGGTGAGCGTGCCCTCGGCGCCCATGCCCGAGCCGGCGCCCGCGCCGGCGCTCGTCGGCGTCGCATCGCCCGAGACCGGCGAGGCGACGGCCATGTCGGACGCGAGGACCTCGACGCCGTCGGCGCCTCCTGCGCCGTCGACGACGTACCCAACGTCGTCGCCGAGCGCTGCGAGCTCTGATGCCGAGGCGACCGAGGAGCTGCGGCCGTGCCCGCCGCCGACGGCGCGGCGACCGATGCCGAAGACGCCCTTGCCGACGGTGCCGACGCCCTTTCCGACGCCCTTGCCGACCGTACCGACGCCCTTGCCGACCGTGCTGACGCCGTGAACGCCGGCCTTGCCCACCGTGCCGACCGCGCCGACGCCGGCCTTGCCGACCACGCCGCCCGCTCCAACGATCCCGCCGCCGACCGCCATGGCGCCGCCGCCGATCGTGCCGCCAATCTTGCCCGCCGAGAAGGTCGACGTCGCCTTGCGCGAGCGGTAGATGAACTGCGGGCTGAAGACGAGGCGGACCCGGATGTGGCCGGCCGACTGGGACGAGTTCTTGAAGTCGGACAGGGCGACGGTGCGCTCGACGGCCTCGAACGGCTCGAGGTCGCGCAGGTCGATCTGCGCACGGCCGAGCTTGTCGGATGCGCCTGCGAGCGGGGAAAAGGGAGTCAGTCGGGCTCGGCCGGCGGGAGCGAGACGAGGAGGGGAAGGAGGGAACGCACCGACGCGGTCCCAATCGTGCACCTCGACGATGAACTTGGCCGCCTCCCTCGAGGGAACCTGCACCTCGAAGCGCTCGTTCCAGACGGGCGCGAGCGTCTTCTTGACGATCTCGCTCTTGTGCACGCGCTCCTCGTTGAGCCTGCGGACGGGGGAGCGAGAAGCGCTGTCAGCGCCGCAGCTCAGACAGCCTCGGCGCGCACGAGAGAAAGAGAGAGAGAGAGCACGACGCACCAGAACTCGCAGTAGGGGTCGCTCTTGCCGTTGCGGTCGGCGCTCGGGAGACCCTTGCCGTCGACGAGCTCGACCCGGACGACGCCCGAGTTGTTGACCGACTCGCGCGGCAGGATCTGCATGTTGACGGGGATGTACTGCGACATGATGGTGACGGTCGAGCGCGGCCCGCCGGGCTCGGGCGAGAGGAGCGTGAACGTCGCCGGCTTGCCGAGCGTCTTCTCGAGGAACTCGTTCAGGTCGACCGTGAGCGACGCGACAATGTCCTCGCGCGTGTCCTCTGCGAGCGAGGGCAGACCATCAACGAACGTACTTGGGAGTCGAGCGAAGAGGGAGAAGGGGTGACGAGGAGGAGGAAGGGGACGCACTCTCCGAGTCGTTCAGCTTCAGGATGATGCGGCTGAAGTCGAGCTCGCGGATGAGCGCCTCGCCGACCTCGTCCCACGTGTTGTGCGTCGAGCGCGAGCGCTCAGTCGAGAAGGCGGGCCAGTACTGCGCGCGGAGAAGAGAGAGAGCGTCAGTCGGGCGGCTCGAGGAGGCTCGAGCGCGAGTGGAGAGAGCGAGGGACGCACGCCGTCGTCGAAGAGGACCTCGAGCCTCGCGCCCTTCTTCGAGAGCTGGCCCGAGATAATCTGGAACGCGAGGACGCCCGTCTGGATCTTGAGGAGCTCGTCGCGCGGAATGCTGACGCCGTCGCCGTCCTTGGTCGACGACTTCTTGCTGGCGGCGCCGTTGACGCTCGTGCCGCCCGAGGGGACGGCGAACGACTCGGTCGTGGTCGTGACGGTCGGCGCGATGCTCTCCTCGTCGCCGGCCTCGTCGTCGTCGGTCGCCGAGCCCGCCTCGTCGACCTCGGTGATCTTGCTCGCCGCGCCGGGCACCGACTCGGACGGCGTGAACGAGACGTTGTTGAGCAGCGTGCAGGGGAAGAACTCGGCCTCGAACTCGATGTTGCCCTTGATCGAGCGGCGGCCGTCCGTCTTGAGCGAGTCGGTCCTCGACACCTTGCCCGTACCGACCCAGGGCTGCGTCTTGCGGTCGGCGCCCTCGGTCAGGAGGCCCTCGACCGAGAAGTCGGTCAGGCCGAGCGACCGGTCCTTGGTCATGTGCTGGTAGTCCATGACCTCGATCGTGAACGTGTCCTTGGGCGAGTGGACCTGGACGTAGACGATCTCGTCGTACACAGGGTCGAGGTCGTTGTCGTGCACGACGCTGCGCGCAACGACGAGGCCCTTCGAGACGACGCGCACGTACGGGTCCGACTTGCCGAGCGGCGCCTCGACGTTCTTGAGGTCGGTCGAGCGCTTGAAGTAGAGCCGGACGACGCCGAGCGGGGCCGTGTACGCGCCGGCGCCGTTGATGGCGCCCGCCATGAGGACGGGCTTCCACTCGGCCGTGATGCGCACCTTGCCGCTGCGCACCTGGCTGAGCGGGAACCAGTCGTTGCCGTCGGCGTTGGCCTTGAGGACGTCGGCGAGGCGCACGCTCAGCGCGCCGAGCTTGCTGTCCGACACGAGCGTGTTGTCGTCCATGACCTGGAGCCCGATCGTCGCCGACGCCTTGGCCGTGACGAGGAACTCGGCGGGCCGCTCCCAGATCGGATTGGGCGTGCGCTTGAGCGTCTGCGAGCGGTGCACCTGCTTGCCGTTGAGGAACAGTTTGAAGAACGGGTTGATCTGCTGGCCGCGCGGGTCGAGCTCCTTGGCCTGGTGGACGACGAGGCGGACGACGCCCGACGTCGTCTCGGGGACGGGCTCGAGCGTGCCGTCGGCGAGCTTGGCGGGCTTGAGGACGGGGAAGTAGTTGACGTCGTACTTGACCTGGCCGCGCGCCTTGCCGTCGAGGATGACCTCGCCGAGGAGGCCGGGCTGCTCGCCGTCGTCGGCGAGCGACTTGAGGTCGAACGAGACGGTGCCGACGTTCGAGTCGTTGCGACGGTCGTTGTAGTCCCAGACCGTCATCGTGAGCGCATCGTTGAGCGAGTTGAGGAGGACGTAGTGCGTCTCGTTCCAATGCGGCGTCGACCTGCGTGCGACAAAGAGCGAGGGAGGCGGGGAGCGAGGTCAGCGACGGCGCAGCGCAGAACGAGTGCTCGACGATGAGGACGCGAGGACGCACGTGTTCTTCTTGATCTTGGTCCGGCCGAGCTCGGCGCGGCCGCTGATGCTGAACGCGATGTAGGGATCGGGCGCGCCGGCGCCGAGCTTGGTCGCCTTGAGGCCGCGGCCGTTGTGCACCGTGACGGCGAGGACGCCGACGGCCGTGTCGACAGGAGCGCCCGAGAGCATCTGCTCGAGCGAGAGCGTGAACGAGTTGGGGTCGTACATCATCGGGCCGAGCGAGGCGTGGATCTGGGCGCAGGCAAGGAGGGAGAGTCAGCGACGAGGTTGGCAAGCTCGAGAGCACAGAGCAGACGCACCTGGTTCATGATGAAGGGGTACAGGCCGGGCAGGATCGACAGGTCGAAGCCGACGGGCTTGAGCGACATGTCGATCTCGGGCGGGCGCATGAACGACAGGTCGACCGTCTGGACGTGCGGGAAGTTGTTGATGAGCTTGAGGCGAATGCGCATCGTGCCCGTGAACGAGATGTCCTCGACGACGATGTCCTTGCCGACCGACGCGATGCCGACGCCGAAGCGAACCTCGAGGACGATCTTGGGGTTGACCTTCTTGGCCGCCTGCGCGTGCGTCACGTCGGCGAGGTCGTTGGGCGTGAACGACACCTTCCACTCCATGATGACGACGTCTGCAGGGTGGAGAGCGACGTCAGCCTCGGGTCGCCTGCAAGCAGGACGAGCAGAAGAGAAAGGGTCGAGCTCACCGTCCTCGGTGTCGGGGAACGTCTTGACGTGGTCGATGTGCGGCGGCTTGGTGCCGAGCGTGAAGGTCGTGAGGCGCAGCTGTTTGCGCAGAGCATCAGGAGAAGCTCAATCTGGACGAGGTTGACGAGAGGGAACGCACCGAGTCGAGGAAGGCGGGCGTCGAGACCGAGAGGACCTGGTCGACCGACGCGACCTGCGAGCGTACGGGTCACAGAGTCAGCAGGGTACCTCGAGAGGAGGACGAGAAGGTCAGAAAGAGGGACGCACGATCGTGGCAGAGAGGACGGGCTCGTAGATGAGCCAGAAGCGCTCCATGAACGAGTTGATCCAGCCGGCCGACTCGACGTCCGTCTTGAGGCCCTTCTTGGCGACCTCGCGCGCGAGGTCGTCTCGGGCGTTGCGGCGCACGCGCTTGATGCTCGTCTCGTAGAAGGTCGTGCACACGGCGAGGATGACGACGAGGCCGAACCAGCCGCCGCCGAAGAGCGTGACAAAGTGCGACGAGACGACGGCGAAGACGATGATGCCGGCGTTGTGGTACCACTGGCCGTAGTAGGCGTCCGAGACAAAGTCGGCGAGGATCGAGCGCTCGCGCGCCTCGTCGGGGCTAAGGAAGAGCGTCTTGTCCTGGCCGGTCCAGCCGATCGCGAACCACGACGGGACTGCGCGCGCGAGGTCGACGAGTCAGCTCGACTCGACGAGATGGATCAGCGAGAGGAGGAAGGAGGACGCACTGTCGCGCGGCTTGCCCTTCTCCGCCTCCTTGACCGGCATCGCGCCCGGCGGGTTCTTGGTCCCGTCCTCGTTCGCCCGGCCCTCGTCCTTCTCGATTTGCGCCGCCCGGTCTGCGTCGCTCAGCTTTGCGCCGTCCTTCTCCTTGCCCGACGCACTCGCCGCGCCCTTTGCGCCCGTCGTGACCGGGATGGCCGCGCCCGCCGTCCCGACATCGCTCACGACGCTGCTGCCGCCGTCGTGCTTGAACTTGTCGAGCTCGGCGCCGCGGATCGAGGGGACGGCCGACATGTCGACAGGAGCGACGGACGAGGCGGCCTTGCGGGCCTGGGCGGCCTTCTCGGCGGGAGAAGCGTCGGGGTCGAACGAGTGGACGTTGGCGCCCTGTCGCAGGAGGCGGATGCGGGTCAGCATGCTGGAGACCTCGTGGATCGTGTGCACTCGTGCAGCACAAGCACAGCCCGCCAGGCGGTGCCGCGCGAGTGCTGCGCGGCGAGGTGGGGCAGCCTCCTCGGTGCCTCCTCCTCTGCGAGAGATGACAGCGGATGAGACGCACCAGGGCTTGGTCCCTCGCCTCCTGCATGACCTCTCCTGCTTGCGAGATGGGCGGCTTGAGGCTCGCCTCTGGCGCTGCGAGCATCGAGTCGAGCGAGGGTGGGGAGCGTCAGCGAGAAGATGGGGGAGCGCGAGCTCGTGGGAGAGCAGGGGCGCACCTAGTGTGCTCATGTGCGTGTGCTCTGGCCCGCTGGAAAGGCTCTTGAGGCGTCGAGCTGTCGTGGTCGAGCGCCAAGCTGGAGCTCTCGTCCTCATCTCGACCAGCGCCTGCTCGCCTCGTTACTCCCGCTCCACCACACCCAGCCCCTGCTGCTGCCGGCTCCGCGCAGCGTCAGGAAGCATGTGCGCCGCTAGGACGAGCGCGCAAGCACCCCAGCTCCGGCCCATCGCCCTCGCCTCGCCGCAGCAGGTCGACCTCGACCTTCTCCGCTCTGGCTCACTACACGCAGGCCTGGCCGGTCTCGGGCCGTGCACAAGATGAACGAGTCTCCTCTTGCTCAGTACGCTCCGCGCTGAGTCTATCGCACCGCGCATCGGCCTCATATCGCGCTCCTCGTCGGCCGCTCGCCCTCGCCCGCCCTTTGCTGCGATGTTGCCGGCCGCTATCAGCTTTCTGCGCGCTCCTACAGATTGAAGCAGGCGTGCATTCGAGTCCGAGCGTCTGCAACTGCTGAGCTCTTGCGTTTGCGGGCCCGCTCGAGTTGGCCGACGGTCGAGCTCCCCCCTCTCGTGGACTCGCTCCGCTCCCGCTCGGCCTCGCTTGTGCCGCCGCTTGAACAACGCACACAGACAGCATACTGAAGATAGAGCCCGCACGGCCGACGAGTCCTGCTTTATCATTGCGCTGTGCATGCGCTGCCGCTTGCACCTTTCCTGCTTCGCAGCTGCGACGCTCTCGAGCCGGCGTCCGCATCACAGCTTCTTGACTTTGGCTCTCAAAGCTCGAGAGCCCGTTCGCAGCATCCTCGGCTTGTATCTGCTGCGCTAAGAAGGAGGACAGCCGGACGGAGGAGGCTCGGCGGAGGGAGGCGCGCACGGTCCGGTTCGCAATCTCGCTCTCGAGGTCGTCCTCGCGCACAGCGGGCCTTCTGTGCTTCAGGGGTCGACGTGCAAGGCCTCGAGGCCTTTCGACAGGTTCGTGAGCCGCAACTGAAGCGAGGATGCCGCTCAGGAAGAGCAGCCGACCGCCGTGAGCGTGCACGGACCGCGATTCTCGGGTTACGCATGCTCCGCATCCCCTTCGACGGCTGAGGGAAGCCCCGAGAGCGAGCCACGGCTTTGACAAAGCGAGCCTCCGTGCGCAAGGGGCTCGACGGCGATCGACACGGAAGCCGCTTCGGCGGCGGTCCAGTCAGCTCCGTCGCCGACCCCGAGGCCGCGCATGCCGGGCTGACCTCGCAGCTCGCTCATCCGCTCGCTCGGCTCCTCCAGCTCGCTCTCTCGCTCCCCCTTCATTCCTGCACTCGCCCAACAAGCAGGTCCAGCCGCACCCTCAGCCATGCTCAGCCGCTCGTCGTCCTCCATGTCGACCTCGTCCTCCTCCACCTCGGCTTTCGGCTCGTTCGCCTCGACGACCTCGTCCTGGTCGTCGCACGGCGCCTTCGACTTCCTCGAGCCGGTCGAGACGAGCCTCCCGCACGACATCGTCGACTGGTCGCTCAAGGCGCCGAGCCGCCGGTCGCACCCCTCGCCCGTGTGCTCCCTCGCTTCCGCGAGCCAGCCCTCCCTTTACGTGCGTCCCCTCCATCTCCCACCCTGACCGTAGCTCCCAACTGACTCGCTCATCCCTCTCGCAGTCGTTCCCTCGCGCCCACACCACCCACGCCGTGTGCCCGAAGCACGGCATCGTCCACGACGCAGCACTCGCCATCCCTGAGCGCGACTCGCGCAGCTTCTCCTCGAGCAAGAGGAGCAGCACCTTCAACTCGATGTCGTCGTGCTCGTCGGGCGGCTCGACGTGCTCGAAGCGCTCGCTCAAGGTGCGTCCTCTCCTCCTCCTCGCTCGGGCTCTCGACGGTCGCTGACTTCTCCCCTTCCTCGCAGTGCACCCTCAAGCGCGCCATGTCGTTCAAGCGTCCTTGATGCTCGGCTCGACGCACCCAGACCACCTCACCTACACCTCGTCGCCCGTCCTCCAGCTGTACCACCACGCGCCTTTCTCGGCGCACGTTCCGCTCGTCGGGTCGCTCCCCTCGCAGCCAGCCTCTCTCCCCACTCAGTCGTCCACATGTACCTAGGAGCACGCTCTCGCCGTTCGAGTCGAGAAGGAGGGCCTCCCCGAGGAGGAGGAGGAAGGAGTACATAGCTTTCGTCGTTCGCGCAGCTCGAGGGTTGCGTTCCCTCACCCTCGCAGCCGATGTTGTCAATCTTAGTCACGCTTCTAGTCTCCAGAGCTAGTTCGAGAGACTGAGAGCGCTCGAGAAGGGAAACAAGGAGATGCTCGGTCTGATAATCCACGCTCGCTCTCGCTCTACGCTCGGTCCTCTTCTTCCTCCCTCTACGCAAAGCCGGCCTCCTCGACCGGCAGGAAGCTCCACACAGTCCCGACCGACGCCATGACGATCGAGAGGACGAGGAGGAACCAGCACAGGACGCGCTCGGCCCCAGCGACGACGAGCCGCTCGCCGTTCCGCCCGCCGCCGGCCCCGCCGAGCGCCGCCGCCCGCTTGCGCCGCGCGAGCTCGGCAGCGTGCACCTGCCTCGCGTGTGCGACGACCGAGTTCTTGCCCGCGCCGGGCCCTGCGCCGTCGGGCGCGTCGCCCTCGTCCGGCGGCGTCGCGACCTCGCGCACCGTCTCGAGCCCGCCGAACGCCGACGCGCCGCCGTCGCGCTCGAGGTCTTTCTTGCCCTGCGCGCCGACGATGAGGTAGGCGCCGACGGGCCCGATGACGCAGATGACGAACGCGCTCGCGCTGCCGAGGAAGGCGCTGCAAGAGGAGGAGAGGCAGGAGGGTCAGCTGCTGCGTCGCACCGAGAGAGAGAGGACGGTCGAGTGGAGAGAGGGACGCACAGGACGCGGTCGAACTCGGGGATGGCGATGGCGAGGCCGACGCAGAGGATCGAGGCGGCCGGGCGCAGGAGGTAGTACCGCACGCGGTGGATGCGGCGCTCGGCGGCGGCAGCGGCGACGAGGACGCGCCGAGTCGGCGACGGCGACGTCGAGAGGGCCGAGTTGGACGTGCGGTGGTGCAGGGTCGAGATGGACGTGCCCGTCGCGATGGCGCTGTCGGACGAGGTCGGTGCGGGAGGAGGAGGCGCGGGGACGGGCGCGACGGGCTTGTGCAGGCCGACGAGGTGCTCGAACGTCGTGACGAGGGGCTTGTTGGCGATGGCGTACTTGACGAGCGGGTTGATGGCGACCATCCAGACGGCGAGCTGGTTGAGCGCGACCGGGTACCCGACCGTCGAGGCGAGGTCGCGCGTGATCTCGCTCGACACGCTGTTGCCGAACATGAGGTAGCCGAAGACGCCGAAGATGACGCTGACGACGAAGGCGATGATGTAGGCGACGTTGATCATCGAGGCAAAGTGCTCGGGGTGCGCCATGTCGCGGTACAGCGAGGGGACGACGGCGTGCCCAGAGAACTGCGAGCACGAGGGGCGGCATCAGTCCTGCTCTCCGACGAGTACGACGAGGGCAGGGGAGGAAGAGAGGACGCACGCCCGACATGAGGAGGCCGAACGAGATGGGGAAGCGGCCCCAGCGCGGCACGACGCTCGTCGCCATCGGGTCCCAGAAGCTGCCCGGCGCCGTCTTCTTGACGAGGCCGTCGGTGATGAGGACGGCGAGGAGCACGACCGACGACATGATGCCGAGGAGGGACGTGAGGGAGAGGACACGCAGGGGGAGGTAGGTCGTCGGGAGGAGGCTGCAGGAGGAAGAGCTCGGGGTCAGCCTCACGCGCAGCGGCCTCGTACAGGACGTAGAGCAGCGACGTACATGAGGTATGAGACGAGCTTGAAGAAGAGCGAGCTGAAACGAGGGAACAGGCTCGCCATCGAGTCGGCGAAGAGGGTGACGGTCGCGACGCTGAACGTCGCGAGCTCGACGACGAAGAGGAAGTAGATCGTCTCGCGCGCCCAGGGGCCGTACGCCTTGATGAGGACGTCGGCGTACGTCGCCGAGGTGCGGTCCTGCTTCATCATGGCGGCGAGCATCTTGGCCGTGTCTGCGCGCGCGAGAGGTCCGAGAGCGTCAGCGCTTGAGCCTCGGCGGTCGAGAGAGTTTCGTTCGAAAGGACGCACAGTTGGTCACGAGGGCGCAGAAGACGAGGAGGAGCATACCGCCGACCCAGCCTGCGTCGGCAAAGGCGAGCGGCTCGGCGAGAAGCCCGACGCCGATGAGGACGTTGACGCTGCGAAGAGGGGGCGCATCAGCTCGGCCCGACCTGCACCGAGACGAAGAGAGCAAGGACGCACGTGTTGAAGAGGGTCTGGCCCCAGGTCGACTCGCCCCTGTGCTCCTCGATCGCAGCCTTCCACGCCGCGCGGGAGAACGTCAAGGTCGACGCCCTGCGCCTGCCGCCGCCGGCCTTGACCGCCGCGACCGCCGGGTGCACAGCGTACTCCTGCCCATCGTCGCGGTAGGCGACCGTCGAGTCGTCGAGGGCGTCGTAGGGCGAGATGTGGGACGACGAGGGCGAGAGGAGGCCGCCGCCGCCGGGCAAGAGCGGCGTACGCTCGTCTGCGGCGGGCTTGTCGCGCCAGGTCGCGCCTGCTGCGCCGTGCTCCTGCGTCGCCGTCGACACGCGGCGACTCGCCGTCCGCCCTCGCCCGACCGCGTTCGGGGGAAGCTGCTCCCTCCCCGCCGCGCCGCCCGCCGCCGCCGCTCCCGCGCCCGCGCCGCCGTGCTCGAGCCCGTCGAACGAGTGGTGTGTGCCCTCATCGAGCTCGTCGCCGCTCCAGGGCTCGTCGTGGTCGTGGTCCGGGTCGTCGTCGGTGTTGTCGTCGGTCGTGGTCGCGCGATCGGTGGGGCGACCGGACGAGTCGACGTCGTCCGTGTCGTCGAGGTGGCTGAGGGGGCGAGGGAACCGGTTTGGGTCGACGAAGGACGGGCCCGAGGGGAGGTTCTCGCCGAAGAAGGCGGCCGAGCGAGAGTAGCTCCAGACGAGGTCGAGGCTCGACTGGATGGCGCCCTCGGCGTGGGCCGTGCCCTGCTGAGGCTGTCGGGTGGTCGAGCTGATCGGGATGCGTCGCGAGGTCATTGCTGCTCAGCCGCGAGAGCGCGGTGCGGGTCGAGAGAGGCGAGAGGAGGAGGAAGAAGCTGGGTGACGGCGGCCAGCCGATAAGGCCCGGGCCAAGGCGAGCAGTTGTAATCGAGACTAGGCGCGCCCTGCGAATAGCACCGCCTCGCCGCCCAAGGTCGCCTCCCCTCGGTCGCCTCGAGCGCGCTCTCACGCACCTCCCCGCACCTCGCCTCTCGACCTCGTCTTGCTGTGTGGCCATGGCCAACTCTCTAACGTGCGCACAGCTCTCACTGCTCACGCCCGAGCCGACCCTCACTGACTCCCGTGCCCTGCAGGCCTCAAGGCGCGCGCGACGACTTCCCTCACCTAACCCAGCCCGTCGTCCCCGACAACTGCATCAAGGTGCGCTCGACTGCCGTTCAGCACAGTCAGGCGTGCCATGTCCAGCTAGCTGACCCACCCGCCTGCCCGCGCAGGTGCTCGTCGCGACCGACACCCACATCGGGTACGCCGAGAAGGACCCGGTGCGCGGCCGCGACTCGATCAACACGTTCAAGGAGGTCCTCGACCTCGCCGTCGCCAACAATGTGCGTCGAGAGCTCCCTACCTTGCCCAGCCGAAGCGAGACGGCGAGCTGACTCGTGCCTCCTCCCCCCACTCGCGGCTCGCAGGTCGACATGCTCCTCCTCGCGGGCGACCTCTTCCACGAGAACCGCCCGTCGCGCACCTCGCTCTACCAGACCATCTCGGCCCTCCGCGAGCGCTGCCTCAGCGACAGGCCCATCGCGCTCGAGCTCGTCAGCGATGCCGGCGTGGGCATCCCGCGCGACGTCAAGTGTGCCGACTTCCTCTCGTTCTCGTTCTTTCGTTCGCAGACTGCGAGAACTGACTCCTCTTCGTGCTCCTGCAGCTGGCCGGGCGTCAACTACGAGGACGAGAACATCAACGTCGGGCTCCCCGTCTTCTCGATCCACGGCAACCACGACGACCCGCAGGGCGTCGGCGCGGTGCGTCCCTCTCTCCTTGACCTGTTTCACGATCTTCACGAGACGCTGTACTGACGAGCGAGACCCTTTATGACCCCGCAGGAAGGCGCCCTGTGCGCGCTCGACGTCCTCTCGGCCTCGGGCCTCATCAACTACTTTGGGCGCATGGAGCTCCCCGGGCAGGCCAACGACGACGCCGAGGCGCTCGAGGACGGCCTCAAGGTCAAGCCCGTCCTGCTCCAGAAGGGCGACACCAAGCTCGCGCTGTACGGCATGGGCAACATCCGCGACGACCGCTTCGTCTTCGAGCTCACCAACCGCCGCATCAACCTGTACCGCCCGGCCCAGGACCCCGACGACTGGTTCAACATCATCCTCGTGCACCAGAACCGGTGCGTCTCGCTCTCCCTCGTCTCGTCCACCTCGCGCTCGAGCCCGCCGCTCACGCCTCCCCTCCTCTCCTTCCCGCAGCGTCGCGCACGGCCCGAACAACTCGGTCCCGGACGAGGCGTTCGGCGAGGAGGCCAACCTCGTCGTGTGGGGCCACGAGCACGACTGCATCGAGCAGGCGCGCCCGCAGCCCGTCACCGGCCGGCCGTACCACATCACGCAGCCGGGCAGCAGCATCGCGACGAGCCTCGCAAAGGGCGAGGCCATCCCCAAGTGCGTCCCTCCCTCTCTGCTCGTCTTCGTCGATGGCGCTGACGCCGAGCTCGTTTTGCGCGCAGGCACGTCGGCCTCCTCAAGATCCAGGGCAAGGAGTGGGAGTTCGAGCCGATCCGCCTGCGCTCGGTCAGGCCGTTCATCTTCGAGGAGGTGTCGCTCTTCGACTACCACGAGGACCAGACCGACGACCGCAAGAAGCTGTCGAGCAAGGTCGCCGTCAACAAGTTCCTCAAGAGCAAGGTGCGCCCTCGCCCTCTCGCTCTCGGCTCGTGTCACTGTCTGTGCAGAACGGCCGTGCTGATGATCTCTTCGGCGTGATTGTACAGGTCAACGAGCTCATCAAGCGCGCCAACGCCGAGTGGGACGAGCTGCACCCGGACGAGGACGACTCGGAGCGTCTCCTTCCGCTCATCCGCCTGCGCGTGCGTCCTCCTCTCTCCCCCCTCCTCCCTCTCTCGGCCTTCTCGCTCGCTCCTCGCTGACGCTCGAGCGCGCACTCGCAGGTCGACTACTCGCACGGCCCGGACGGCAACAGCTACTTCGAGGTCGGCAACCCGCAGCGCTTCGGGCAGGACTTTGTCGACAAGGTGGCCAACCCGCGCGACCTCGTCCAGTTCCACCGCAAGTCGGCGACTCGTGCGTCGCTGTTCCTCCTCGCCTCGTCTCGCCTGCGCTCGTCGTCGACGATGAGAGCAGCGCTGACTGCTTGAACTCGTGCATGCGCGCAGGCAAGGCCAAGGTGACGATCAACCAGCCCGACCTCACGACGCTCGACGCCGTCATGCGCGAGGCGGCCGAGACGGGCTCGCTCTCGACCCAGTTCGAGAAGATCACGGTCCAGAGCCTCGTGCACGAGTACCTCGAGGCGCAGAACCTCAACGTGCTCAGCGAGAGCCTCATCCAGAACGCCGTCGACGAGTTCGTCGGCAAGGGCGACAAGGACGCGGTCGGCAAGTGCGTCGCGCTGTTTCCCTCGTCGTCGTCGTCGTCGTCGTCGTCGCTCTCCTCGAGTCAGGAGAGCCTCGCTGACTCTTAGTGCTCGGGCCCTTCTCGCGCGCAGCTGGGTCAAGAAGCTCCTGCGCGACACGCGCAACGACATCATGAAGAAGGGCTTTGAGCCGAGCAAGGAAGGGTACGAGCACGACGACCTCGAGGCCGAGATGCGCGAGGCCAAGGAGGCGGCCGAGGCCAAGTACGGGCACAAGGTGCGTCTCGCTCTCGCTCTGCGTCTTCTCGGTCGCGCTCTCTCTTGACCAAGAGCACCTGCTGATGGCATGTCTGTACTGCTTGCGTCGCAGAACAAGAGCAAGGGCAAGAGCAAGGCCAAAGGCAAGGGCAAGGCGGCCGTGTCCGAGTCGGACGAGGACGACGACGACGACGACGACGCGTCCGAGGCGTCCTCTTCTCGCGCCGGCGCCAAGTCGAAGGGCAAGGGCAAGGCCAAGGCTAAGGCGCGCGACAGCATGGACGAGGCGAGCGACGACTCGATGGCGGGCTCGTCGGGCAGCGCGCGCGCACCGGCCAAGGGCAAGGGCGCGGCGGCGAAGAAGGCGCCGGCCAAGAAGGCGACGACGAGCAAGGCCAAGGGCAAGGGCAAGGCGCTGGTGCGTCCCCTCTCTCTCACCCTCGCTCGGCCGCTCTCGATGACGCCCGCGCCGACTGACCTCACCTCCCTCTCTTTTCCCTCGCGCGCAGTTCAACGACTCGGACGGGAGCGAGGACGAGGAGGAGAGCGAGGACTCTGCGCCCAAAAAGAAGGCGTGCGTCCCTGTTCCTCTTGCGCGCCCGTTCCGCTCGACGGCCGGGCTGACCCTCCTTCACCGCCTCCTCCTCTTCCTCCCTCACCGCCTCGCAGCCCCGTCAAGAAGGCCGCCGGCGCCAAGAAGGTCGTCGCACCGACGACCAAGAAGCCTCCCGCGCGCAGTGCGGCCAAGAAGGCGACGCAGAGCATCACGCTCGAGACCGACTCGGAGGACGACAGCTCGGTCGACGAGGCGCCGAGCCGGAAGCGCAAGCGGTGAGGGGGTGCTATCTCGAGCGAGAAGGGTGGCTTGTGTAGCTTGTAGCTTGCAGCGCGGTCGTACGCTTGCGCCGTCTCGTGCGAAAGAGAGAGCCGAAAAGGCCGGAAGCCCGGCCGGCCGGCCAAAATCGGCCTCCGCTCTCGCTCGCCCTTGCGTCGTCGTCGGCGGCGAGCCGCTCGCCTCCTCCTCCTCCTCCCACCCCGCTCAGCTCCCCTCTGCGAGCTGCCTGCTAGCTTCGACTGCGCTTCTACACACCTCAAGCACACCTCAAGATGAACGCTCCCAGTCTCGCCGCCTCTCACCACAAGGAGGACACGGCGCTCCCCACCGGCCAGAGCAACATCTCCTGTGTGCGTCCCTCTCTCTCTCTCTGCTCTGTGGCAGCGTCGAAGCGATGCCGACGCTGTTTCTTCAGGTTCTGCACGGCATCGACGACGTCCGCTTCGAGGACCTGCCAGTGCCGACCGAGTGCGGTGACGACGAGTGAGTCGCAGCTTCCCTTTTCCTTCCCCGCCGCGCCTCAAGCGCTCCGTCGGCCTCTCTGGATGCTCAGTCTCCCCAAGGGATGGACTGCAAGCCGCCGAGAGCCAGAGGCGAGCCGGAGGATGACTCGGCACCCGCCGCTCCTCGCCTTCGAGAAGCCGCACGCTAACTCGGCTCTCTTCCTGCCGCCCGCAGTGCCATCGTGTCTCCTCGAAAGAGTGCGTCTTTCAGCTTTCCACGTGTCGAGCATGCGTAGCGTTCGTGCGGTGCTGACCTGTCACGCTCCTTCCTTCCTTCCGCCCCGCCGCCCTCCTCGTTCCCCTTCTTCGTCCTCCGTCCCCCCCTCCCTCGTCCTCGATCCTCTACAAGCTCTCAGTCTCGGTTTGCGGCTCTGACACCCACTACATCAAGCACGGCCGCATCGGCGACTTCGTCCTCGAGAAGCCCATGGTCCTCGGGCACGAGACGGCGGCGGTCGTCGTCCAGGTCGGCAGCACGGTCACCAACATCAAGGTCGGCGACCGCGTCGCCATCGAGCCGGGTCGCTCGTGCAGGGTCTGCTCTGAGTGCAAGAGCGGGCACTACAACCGCTGCGCCGGCATGGTTTTCGCTGCGACCCCTCCGCACTCGGGTCAGTCGCTTCCTTCGTCCTCCTCGAGCTGCTCGACGTGTGCACCAGAGCGCATATGAGTGCAGGGAGGCGTGCGGCACGCGCAGGACCCAGTAGGCGCGCGCAGGGACTGACTCGGTCTCTCCTCCCGCCTCGCAGGAACCCTCGCCGCCTACTACACGCTCCCGGCCGACCTGTGCTACCCCTTGCCGAGCAACATGTCGCTCGAGGAGGGCGCGCTGCTCGAGCCCATGTCGGTCGGCGTCCACGCCGTCCATAAGGTCGGCCGGATGCCGCACGCCGCCAACGTAGTCGTCTTTGGTGCCGGCCCGGTCGGCCTCCTCACGTGCGCTGTCGCCAAGGGTCTCGGTGCGCGCAAGGTCATCGCTATCGGTGCGTGCGGTCCCGACTTATCGTCGAGTGCTCGTCGAGGTTGGCGAGCCGCACTGACCTCCTCTGCGCTCCCTCCTCGCAGACATCCAGGAGGCGCGCCTCGCGTTCGCCAAAGAGCAGGGCCTCATCGACGATTACTACCTCCCGCCCAAGCCGCAGGACGGCGAGGCCAAGGCCGACTACCCGCGCCGCAACGCCAAGGAGTTCTGCGAGCGCTTCGGCTTCGAGGAGCGCGGGCCGCGCGGCGTCGACCTCGTCCTCGACTGCTCGGGGTGCGTCCCTCTTCCTCTTCTCGAGCGTCTACTCGTAGTTGAGGCCTCGCTCTGACGCTGCTGCTGCGCCCGCAGAGCCGAGGTGTGCATCCAGACCGGCGTATTCGTCCTCAAGCACGGCGGCACGCTCGTCCAGGTGCGCACGCTCTCTCTCTCTCTCTCTCGTCCTCGCCGTCTCGTAGAGCGTTATTGACGTCGCCGTCGACCGTGCGTGCAGGTCGGCATGGGCAAGCCCGACATCACGCTCGACATGGCGACGATCATCACGCGCGAGCTGACGATCAAGGGCTCCTTCCGGTACGTCGCCCTCTCGCTCTCGCTCTCTCTCGCTCTCTCTCCGCAGCACACGATGCTGACTACGTCGATGGTTGCACGCAGCTACGGCGCGGGCGTCTACCAGCTCGCGATGGACCTCGTCGCGCGCGGCGCCGTCAACCTCAAGTCGCTCATCTCGCACCGGTGCGCTCGCGCCCCTCGGCATCTCTCGCCTTGCCTCGTCTCGTCTCGCTGTCGACGAGCAGTTCGGCTAACTGCTTGAATCCGCCGCGCGCAGGTACTCGTTCCGCGACGCGCTCAAGGCGTTCGAGGCCAACCACAAGGGCGTCGGCGACGACGGCCGGCCGCTCATCAAGGCCGTCATCGACGGGCCCGCCGTCGACGAGAAGCTCTGAGACTCCCCTCCCTCTCTCACTCTCTCAGGAGGCCGACAAGCAGCTTGTAGATGTGGTTGGACAGAGTTGAAATGAAGCAGTACAAGGAGCGACGCGCTCGAGAGGTCTATCCACTGGGTCTACAAGTGAGAGCGGGACGTAAAGGGGGATGTAGGAGAGGGTCGAGGCGCAGGCAGGTAGATGCAGGATGAGGAAGAAGCGCGAGAGAGGCGAGAGAGGGAGGGTGAAAGCGAGGCGGGGAAGGGGAACGTGCGCCGCCGAGCCGGCGGCTTTTTCCGACGAGGAGCGCATCTACTGGTTCTGCGCGCGTGCACGAGAGGGAGAACGATGTCAGGGTCCGACCTGCGGGAGCCGAAGAAGAAGAGGAGAGAGAGAGGAAGGGAGCGACGCACCTTGCCGTAGCTCGTGCCGAGGCGCGCAATGGGCGGCTGGATCGCCGACGTGTACTCGCCGCGGGCGTACATCTCGTTCTGGGCCTGGTCGATCTCGCGCTTGGGCTTGTCGGCGTACTCGGCCTTCATGTCGGCGACGAGCTGGATCAGGTCGTCGACGGCCTCGCGCGTCACCTGGTGGTGCACGACGATGCGGTTCGAGCCGAGCGTGAGGCCGCGCGTCTTGGCGCGCTGCGCGAGGTCCGAGATGGTGAAGCCGAGCGACGACGGGTCGAGCCAGAGCATGTTGGTCTCTGCGAGCGCGAGGGGGTCCGTGCGTCAGCAAGAGGGTCCTCAGCGGGCGAGGCGAGGGAGAGAGAGCGGAGAGGGACGCACCGACGGGGAGGAGGAGCTGAGCGCCGTGCGCGGCGAGGCCCTTGGCGAGGTACGAGCACAGGTCGTGCGTCGCCTTGAGCTTGGGGAAGTGGTTGTCGACGCAGTAGTCGGCCGCGACGGCGAGCGAGCCGCACTGCCTGATGCCGCCGCCAAACGCCTTGCGGAACCACTTGACCTTCTCGATGAACTTGCGCGGGCCGACGAGGACGCTGCCGACGGGCGCGCCGAGGCCCTTGGACAGGCACAGCGAGACCGTGTCGAACGGGCGGCACAGCTCCTCGAGCGACATGCCCGTCTTGGCGGCGACCTCCCACATGCGCGCGCCGTCGCAGTGCATGATGATGCCGTTCGAGCGCATGCAGTCCGAGATGCGGATGATCTCCTCCTGCGGGAACACCACTGCGAGCGCGAGGGAGGTCCGAGCGTCAGTCCCGGGTCAGGATCGACTACCTGCACCGGCCGCAGAGCGACAGGCGCAGGACGAAGAGAGAGCGAGGCCGACGCACTGCCAGAGAGCGTGTTCTCGAGCGACACGAGCTTGGTCGGCGCCGAGTGGATGTCCTCGCCAAAGACGGCGTTGTCGAGCACCTCCTCGAGCGTGAGGTGGTGGCCGTTGCGCGGCGGGACGGCGTGCGACGACGCCTGCGAGTGCATGGCGACGCCGCCGGCCTCGTACAGGTGCACGTGCGAGCGCGCGTCGAGGATGATCGAGTGCGGCGGCTGCGTGAGGTGCGTGCGGATCGCGAGCTGGTTCGTCTGCGGGCGGGCACGAGGGAGCGTCAGTGGGTCTTCGTTCTCAACCTCATCAAGGCGCTCGCTCGCTGCTGACGCAAAGAGGGGCGCCAAGAGAGGGCGAGGCGGACGCACCATGGTGCCCGAGACGCAGAACAGGCCCGCCTCCTTGCCGGCCATCTTGGCGATCTTGTCCTGCAGGTCGTTAGTCGCCTGGTCCTCCTGCGCGCGATGAAGAGGTGTGAGTCGCCGTCTACCTCGAGGAGGGCCCGCCCGCTACTCGGAGAAGGAGCGGCGGCCCGAGACGAGCGAGAGGCGGACGCACGCCGTAGACGTCGTCGCCGCGCGAGGCACCGCGCATGAGGTCGAACATCTCCTCGGTCGGCATCGTGATCGTGTCGCTGCATGTGGTGGGACGGCGAGGCGAGATGGACGGAATGCCGATGGCGCGAAAGGGAGGAGGACGAGAGGAGGAGAGTCAGCGCGAGGTTCGACGACGCGGGGGCTCGGCGTGCTCCGGACTAGCTCGGTAGCCTCGCTGACACTCGTAGGAGTGCAGCAGGCGCGCGACCGAGCGTGCCGGTGGGGTCCTGAGCGAGCCTCGGCTGCTGAGGAGGAAAGGCCGCAGAAAGGCGCGAGGGAGACAGAGAGAGAGCGGCAACGCACGTGCGGAAGTCGCGCTGGATCTTGGCTGCGTGGGCAGCGTTCTGCTGAGCGCGGTCGACCTTGGTCATCTTGGCTGCTGGGTGTGCTGAGGCGGTGCGAGGGGCGAAGTTGACTGGGGCGGAGGCGGAGGCGGCCGATGGAGGAGGGCGGCGACGAGGGGCGGGGCGGGCGGCGGTGTGCGACGCGCGGAGCAGAGGGGCCGAGTTGAAACGGCGAGAGCAGGTGCGGCAAGCGGGTTGAACGAGCTTGAGGAGAGAGGAAGCGAGCATCCAGCGAGAAGCGAAGAGGCTCGCGCTCGCCGACAAGTCCGAGCCGCTCACGGGGCCGAGGCTCTTGCGCTCTCGCTCGCCGCCACCGTCTCGCCGGCCTTTGCCACAGCTTTGAACAGGACGCAGAGATAGAAGGTCAAGTTGCAGTGTGCGCGCGCCCGCTCTTTAACTCCGAGACGGGGCGGCGCAGTTTTCTGGATCAACGACAAAGAGAGAGAGCGAGATGCTGGGTGGTGCAGTTGCTGTGTGTGGGGAGAGGGAGAATAGAGGACAGGGGGTGGGTGGGGGTGCTTTAGAGGAGCGTCTCGCCGAGCGCGCAGCGGATCAGGCTCCGCCCGACGTCGACAGTCTGCTGCACGTCGCCCTCCATCGCTGCGATCGACGGGTTGATCTCCTGCGAGCGGTGCCGTACGAGGCGTCAGCGAGGGTGCGGCGAGCAGAGGAGAGAGAGAGAGAGATAGGACGCACCATGATGTCGAGCGAGACGAGGCGGCCCGTCTCGGCGAGAGCTGCGAGAGGACGAGGACGGCGGTCAGGCGGACCGTGCGCGACGAAGGCAGGACGAGGAAAGAGGACGCACCCTCGCAGATGTAGTGGCCTTCGCGGAAGGTGAGGCCGCCGCGAACCTGTAGCGAGACGAGAAAAGGGTCAGGGCCCGCTCGAGCAGGACGAGAAGCGAGCGAGGCTGTGGACGCACGGCGGTGCCAGTCGACGGCGCGACAGTCGGGTCGAGAGCGTCTGTAGGATCGTGCGAGCGTCAGTGCAGGCTCTCAGAGTGCGAAAGGCGAAGGACGAGGACGCACCGACGTCGAACGAGAGGTGGATCGGGCGGTCCTTGCCGACGTGCTCGAGCGCCATTTCGACGACCTTGCCGATGCCGTACTTGTCGACGTGGTGCATCGAGAACGCCTTGATGTCTGCGGCGCGAGTCAGGAGCGTCAGACGACGACTGCGGGATCGACGAGCCGCGCCGCCCCTCGACGAGGACCAGCGGCCTCGAGAGCGAGAGAGCGCGCGCCGACGCACTGTTCTCCCTCAGGATCTTGCGCTCGCCGGCGTCAATGTCGCGCAGGCCGATGTAGACGAGGCGCTCCGACTTGAGGACGGGCTCGATCCAGGCGTACTCGGGGATCTCGTCCTTGGACGTGCCGGGGAGGCCCATGAGGAACGAGACCGGGCACCCGTGCAGGTTGCCCGAGGGCGTCGTCAGGGGCGTGTTGATGTCCTGCAGGATGCGGTCGGCGAGTCAGTCAAAGATCAAGAAGGAAGACCTCGCGCCGGTGAGCTTCGAGCGCGAGCTCGTCTCGAGAGCAGGACTCACGGCGTGCGCGTCGACCCAGATGAGCGCCGCGTCCGGGTGCTGCTTGAAAGTGCCGCTGACGGTGCCCATGGCCTGCGCGCATGCAGGTGAGAATCAGCCGGCGTCGCTCGACCGCGCTCGAGGGGGAGAGGAAGGGCTCGGACGCACGAGCGAGTGGTCGCCGCCGATGGTGACGGTGAGCTGGCCGTTACTCGAGTGCTTGTAGACGCGCTCAGAGACCTCCTGGTTGACCTGTGGGCGAGTGACAGAGTCAGCGCGCCGTCCTCGTCGGTGCGAGGAGGACCGAGAACTGGACGCACCTTGCTCACGAGCCGGGGCTTCTTGAGGACGCCGATGTCGGGATCGGGCTTGTCCGACACGAGCGACGCGGGCTCGAGCGTGTCGGCGCCGGCAAAGTCGACCTTCCAGCCGAGGGCCTGCGGAGCGAGGAGATGGTCCACGGTCAGCTGCTTCGCTCGGCGTCGAGCTGCGACAGCGAAGGGAGGAGGGGAGCGCACCTCGATGTCGCCGACGAGGCCCGACTCGATGAGCTGGAGAGGACCAGTCTGCGCGCAGCCAAGGAATAGGGCGAGGTCAGCTCCATATCTCGCTCAACTCGGGCGCGCGGGGACCGTGGGACGAGAGGGGGGGAGCGCACCTCGACACCAGGACGCGGCTGTCCACCGCTGCAGGACGCGCGAGAGGATGTCAGCGCGAGTGGGCAAGGGTGGGCCTTGGAAAGATGGCGGAGCGGGGGGGCGGTGCCGAGCGAGCGAGCGAGCGGGAACTCACGAGAACGGGGCGCACACGAGGCCGATGGTGGGCTGGGCGGCCTTGAGGTGGCGGTACTCGTACGTGGGCTTCTGCTGCGGCTCACCGAGGGACATGGTGCAGCTGCTGAGGGGGTGGTGAGGGGAGGAGGAGGAGAGGCCTCGAAGCGCCGAGCAAGACGGCGAGCCGCCGAGCGTCGACGCTGCAGATCAGCTGATTCTGGTTTCCACGTGCGCGCTCGTCGAAGAATTGCTTGCGCTTGCTCTCCCGCTCCCTCGCACGTCAGCAGACGAGCACGCTCTCGACGACGAGGCGGGAGGACTGAGCGTCGCCCGGCTTCTCTCGGACTGTCGAGACCTCTCCCTGGCTCTCGCTCACAAAGCGCCGCTGATCTGGTCGCACCGATGTTACACTGCATGCGCACACACTCCCTGCTCGACGTCGAGAGCCCGCTCAGTCGATGCGGGTGATGAGCGGCGCCTTGCGCGTCGGGCTCGCGCTCCGGCCGCGCGCAGCTCGTGCCGGCTCCTTCTGCGCCGCAGGCCTGTCGCGCACGAGAGAGGGTACATCGTCAGCTCGTGAGCTGGACGCCAAGCAAGACGAGCATGGAAAGGAGAGGGACGCACTGCTCTGTCGGCTGGACGAACGCAAAGTCGCACGCGAGGACCTTCTCGAGGAACGGCTCTTGCGGCGCCTCGGCGATGGCCTTCTCGGCCTCGGCCTTGGTCTCGTACTCGACGAGGGCGTATCCCTGCGGGCGTGCGCGGCGAGAGAGAGGGTCAGCTTGAAGTGCTGCAGAGCGGCCGGACTGCGCGACCTCGACGAGCTGCTCACATGCCGCCGCACTGGCAGCGTCGACACCCCCGCCGAAGCGTGACCTGCCGGCGCAGCTCGGCCGACACGAGGAGCAGCCGCGAAAGAGAGACTGAGGAAAGCGCGGCGCGCACCTTGATGAAGCCCGTCCTCCGGTCCAGGTTGAGGTGCAGGTTCTTGACCGTGCCGTAGTCGCTGAACCGGTCCATGAGGTCGTCCTCGTTCGCCTCCTCGTGCACGTTGGTGACGATGATGATCCAGCCCTCGATCGCTGTTGCGTCGGCAGGCGAGGTCGAGTCGAGGCGGGCGGGAGGAGGTCGAGGAGGTGGTGGGGGAGGGCGAAGGGGCGCAGCGGTGAGAGATGGTGGCAAGGAGGGTGCGAGGGAGGCAGTGAATGTCAGCGCATTGATCGCATCGCTCGTAGAGCTCCTCGCGACCGCCGAGAGCGAGAGGAAGGCCTGCTCACATCGCTGCGCCTTGTCGCCCGTCTTCTCCGCGGGCGTGATCGTCTGGTACTCGCCGCGCGTCTCCTCCCGCTCTGCAGGGTCCAAGAGAAAGGATTAGGCCGTCAGCGGCGCAGCTCAAGGTCGTGAGGAGGGGCTGCTCATCCTCATCGCGCCGAGGAGCTGCTCGCTCGTCTCACAGCACAGCGGCCCCATGTAGGGGCAGCGAGAGAGGACGCACCGTCCTTCGAGCTGAACCCACGGCCCTTGCGCTTGACGGCGGCGTCTGCTGGTCGGTGAGCGAGGGCGGACGGCGCGGCGGGGGAGAGGAGGGGGACGAGGAGGACAAGGTCAGCTCCGAGCGAGCGGCGGGTGCAGAGAGCGGGGGCGCACCAGAGTCAACTTCCATGCGGTCGGCCTGCATCTTGCGCGAGTCGGTGAGAGGTGGGGCGGAGGAGGAGGAGGCTCGAGGGGGAGGTGGTCGTCGAGGAGGAGGGCGATGAGGCTGCTCTTGCGGACTCGCTTCTCCTGCTCTCGAAACAGGTGCAGAACATTCTCACTGCTTCGTGACCCTCTCTCGCGAGCGCGCTCGAGCGCAGGAAGCCGAGGAAGCGTGCGAAAGTGAGTGAAAAGGGCGAGGTCTTGTTACAGCACGACGAGGCGAGGGGAGGGATAAACGGGGGGTGCGGTCCAGTCGCGAGTACTGCACGAGCTGGCTGCCTAGACGACGCAGCTGTGGGCGGGCGGGCGAGGGAGGAAGGCGCGAGGGGAAGGGAGGAAGCTGAGTGGGGATGCGGAACAGGTGGGTCGTGAACGGCTTGCTGCGATGGTGGAACTGCGAGTGGATGGCACTGTAGGTCGCCTTTTACTTCTTCTTGGCGTCCTCGACGTAGACCTTGGACACGACACCGGTGCCGACTGCGAGAGAGAGAGAGGTCCGTCAGCTCCTCCTCGACTTCCTCCTCGACGACGACGCCGAAGACAGCGAGGATGCACGCACCGGTCTTGCCACCCTCCCGGAGCGTGAAGCGGGAGCCCTGCGAGCGAAGAAAGAGGCGTCAGTAGAGGGCTCGACAGGGAGAGACTCGACTGGGTCGAGAGGGGCCTGAACGCCCTCGCCAAGTCGGAAAACGCACCTGCTCGAGACCGATCGGGTGGACGAGCTGGCCGACCAGCGAAATCTGGTCACCTGGGAGGACCATCTTCTCGTCGGGGTTCTCGGTGCCGGGCGGGAAGGTGAGGCCGACCGTGACGTCCGAGGTGCGGATGAACAACTGTGGGCGGTAGTTGTTCATGAACGGCGTGTACCGCCCGCCCTCTTCCTTGGTGAGGATATAGCATTCCGCCTCGAACTTGGTGACGGGCTTGATGGTGCCGGGCGCCGCGATGACCATGCCGCGCTTGATCTGCTCGCGCTTGACGCCGCGCAGGAGGGCGCCCATGTTGTCGCCGGCCTCGCCGCGGTCGAGCTCCTTGTGGAACATCTCGATGCCTGGCGGGTCGAGGCGTCGAGAGGTGCGAGGAGCGGCGGCGAGGCGAGATGGCGAGGGGAAGGACGAGGAGGAGGAGGAGGGGTGCGAGCGCAGCGTCAGCGAACGGTTCCTCGGCTGCCGCAACTGCTCTAGCGCACTCCTGCTGCACCAATGAGAGCCAGAGAGAGAGACGCACCGGTGAGGGTCGTCTTAAACGACGCGCCCATGCCGACAATCTCGATCTCGGCACCCTTGAGGATGGTGCCGCGCTCGACGCGGCCCGTGACGACAGTGCCGCGGCCCTGGATCGAAAAGACGTCCTCGACGGGCATGAGGAAGGGCTTCTCGAGGTCGCGCGGCGGCTGGTCGAGCCACGAGTCGACCGAGGCCATGAGCTCGAGGACCGACTCCTTGCCGATCTTGGGGTCGCGGTCCTCGAGGGCGGCGAGCGCCGAACCCTTGACGATCGGCGTGTTGTCGCCGTCAAAGCCGTACGTCGACAGGAGGTCGCGCATCTCCATCTCGACGAGCTCGAGCATCTCGGCGTCGTCGACCTGGTCGACCTTGTTGATGTAGACGACGAGCTTCTTGATGCCGACCTGGCGCGCGAGGAGCAGGTGCTCACGAGTCTGCGGCATCTGGCCGTCCGACGCCGAGACGACGATGATGCCACCGTCCCTGCGAGCGAGAAGAGGACCGAGCGAGGTCGTCAGCGAGCGACTCGCCGCCGACGAGAGGAGCGAGAGCGGACGCACATCTGAGCAGCACCGGTGATCATGTTCTTGATGTAGTCGGCGTGACCAGGGCAGTCGACGTGAGCGTAGTGGCGGTTGCTGCAGGAGGTGCGGGACGTGCGTCAGCTGCGGTTCTTCGTGCAGTCGTATCGGCCCAGCAGACGAAGAGGCGCGCTCCGAGAACGTCCTCTCCGTCTGCACGGCCTTGGAGAGCGAGGAAGAGACGCACCCAGTCTCGTACTCGACGTGCGCGGTCGCGATCGTGATGCCGCGAGCCTTCTCCTCGGGCGCCTTGTCGATGGCGTCGTACGCGAGGACCTTGCCCGAGCCCGACGCCTCGGCGAGAACGCGCGTGATGGCGGCCGTGAGGGTCGTCTTGCCGTGGCTGCGCGACAGGACAAAGGAAGGGGGTCAGCGAACGTCGGCGGGAAGGGAGGGGGAGGAGGGAAGAGCGCACTCGACGTGGCCGATGGTACTGCGCGCATTGTCGAGCGTGTCAGTCTCGTCTCGGTGGAATATCGAGGCGGCAGGCAGGACAGCAGGGACGCACCCGATGTTCATGTGCGGCTTGGAGCGGGTGAACTTGCCGCCCGCCTCGGCGGCGTAGCCACGGACCGGGCCGACTGCGGGAATTCCAGCATCAGCTCCGTACAGTTCTGAAAAGGTGAAAGGAGGACGCACGGGCACGGCCGAGGACCGCGGCGCAAGGAGCGACGGCGCGGAGAGCGGCGGCCTTGGGGAGCGCACTCGGGCGAGCGGCGACGGCGACTGTGGACGGGCAAGGGCGGATGGACGGGCAGAAAGTGTCAGCTTGTCGCTCTGGCTCGTTTGTCCCAAGCAGACCCGCAGTTGGTCCAGGGTGGCGCTCGGCCGGACGACGAACGAGGCGATGAGAGGCGGCCAACGCACAGGAGCGGGCCGAGGCGGTGAGCGACGGCGAGAGCTGCTTGTTGGCGGAGAGGCGGAGGGCCTGGCGGGTGGCAAGCATGGCTGGAGGCTCGGGTGCTGGTGCTGGACAGGGACAGAGGCGCGAAGGGTGCTGCTCCGCGGCGAGCGAGCCAAAGCTTTCCCGACGACGACGCACCGCTCTCGCTCCCTCAACCTCGCACTGCTGCCTGCTCGCCACCCTCGCACTCCTCGGCACTTTCACCACACGCCACCCGACGCACCGACACCGCCACGAGCAGCCCTCCCGCACCCTCCCTCGACTTCGACCCGTCTCATCTCTCGCGGCATCAGCAGCCAACAGCACCGCTCCCGAGGCCGCATGCCATGCGCCTTATACATCAGCTACACGCTGTGTCTCCTTGCGCCCCCCTCTCTCCGCGCACGGCTGCACCCTCGTTGAGCGGGAGGGCCACGAGTGAGGACGCTCAGCTCTCGGCTGCGGCCGCTCTCCCCAGCTGCTCAGGATCCTCGCAAACGGCGCAGCAGCGTTCCAGAGCTCAGAGCTATAGCTTGCGGTGCGCGAGACTGCCGCAACGGCGCTGCGTCGGGCCGTCCTCCGCTTAGGAAGGCTGACTCGTCCGTTCGCTCGAGCAGCTTGTGCCGCGTCAGAACCGAGCTTGCGTGAGCTGCAGACACACGCACGAACAATGCTGTCGATACCTGCGTCGGACGAGAGGCTGCGGCGGCCCGAACTGCGCAGGGCACGCGCACAGCTCGCCGAGCGCTCTCGAAAGTGCTTCTGCTTCACGCGCTCGTCCTTCTCGCTATCGTCCAGATGGCACGACAAGGGCTCGAGATGAACCTGCCGAAGAGAAGAGCTCGAGTGCTGCTCGGTGCACGACCTGCTCAGCTACTCGTCCCCCTCGACCTCCTCCTTGATCCCCGCCTCGACCGCTCCCGCCGCCGGCTTCTGCTCGCCGCCTTGCTGCTGCTGCGCCTCGACGACCGCCTTTGCGAGCCGCTTGTACTCGTCGAGGAGGAGCTGCACCTCGCCGAGCTTGAGGTCGGACGCCGACGCGAGCTCGAGGAACCGGCTGTTGGGCTGGAAGGCGACCGCCGCGAGACCAGGCAGGGGCGAGGCGGGTGCAGGTGCAGGCGACGACGATGCAGCGGAGGAGGAGGACGTAGCCCAGGGCGAGAGCGCGACGCCGTTGAGCGGGTTGAGCAGCGACGACCTGCGCGACGAGACGGGCGACGTGCTCGCCGCCGGACCCGCCGACGACGACGACGTCGGCGCCGCGGCCGGCCCGCCGCCGGCGAACCGGTGCAGCCCCGACAGGCCGGCCAGTCGACCGCTGAACGAGCCCGCGCGCTGCTCCTCGACCGCCGGCGCCGCAGCCCCGGCCGTCCCGCCCGCGCCGACACCGACGCTCGCGCCCGCCGCCCCAGCTGCGCCGGCCGCCGCGCCGACGACGCCGTCGCGCACCTCGCCGAGTGCGCGGCCGAGCGACGACTCGCGGAAGTTGAGGAACGACGACACGCTGCGGATCGAGCGCGCGTCGTCGTCCTTGTCCTTCGTCGTCGGCTCGGCGGTCGTGCGCGGGTGACGAGGCGGCGGCGGTGGGGCGTAGGCCTCGGTGATCGACGTCGGCGCAGAAGGCGTGCCCGAGGGCGACGACGGCGTGAAGTCGACCATCTCCTCGCCCTTTTCCGCCGCCGACCCTGCGCTCGGGCCCGACCCAGCCGCCGAGACGGCGAGTGGCGCCGCCTTCTCGTCGCCGTCGAGCGCGAGCGTCACGGCCCTGCTCGTGCGGGTGCCCGACGCGCTGCCGCTCGGCGACTGCGACGCCCCGAGGCGCGAGAAGGTCGCGCTGCGCCGGAACGGCAGGCTCTCCCTCGCGCGGCCGCGGGCGCCCTCGAGCACCGACTTGACGTCCTCGAGGCTGCGCGGCGCGGCCGCCGAGAGGCCCTTGCTCCCGAACAGCATGTGGTACGACGACGAGACGACGCCGGTGAGGGCCGTGTTGGCCGAGCCGACGAGCTGATCGGCCGTCGTCGACACGCGCGAGCGCAAGAGCGACGGCGTCGTGTAGGCGCGAGGGCGGGTCGTCGGCGAGGCGAGGGACGAGGTCGAGGGCGACGAGCCGAGGGAAGGGGTAGGGGCGCCGCCGCCGCCGCCGAGGAGCTTGGTCGACGACAGGCCGAGCGACGATACGTCGACGTGGTTGAGAAACTCGACGACGGCGTCAAAGTTGGTCGCGCAGAAGCTGCTCTGGCCGCGCAGGAGCGACTCGGACCGGAACCGGTGCACAAAGTGGAGGTGCGACACGAGGTGCGGCGGGTTGGCGCGCACGACCGAGTAGATGAGGAGGGGCAAGATGAGGTCGGCGCTCGAGGTGGCCGTCGTCGAGGCGATCGAAGCCGGGCGGCGCTTCGTCTCGAAGATCGAGACGGGCGGCGAGGGTGCGGCGGCGGCGGTGACCGGGCGCTCAAACATCGAGGAGGACGTCGCGTCGAGGACCGAGGTCGAGAGCTCGTTCGCCTCGGGCAGCTTGATTTCGGGCACGTCGCGCTCCTCGTTGGGCAGCGGCGCCCGCGGCGTCTTGAGGAGCTCGTCGTCCGACTGCTTGGGCTCGAGCTCCTGCTGCTGCTGCGGCGGCGGCGACATGGCCCGAGACGGCGGGAGCGAGCTCGAGCGCGACGACGCGTCGTCCATCTCGACCTCGACCGGGTGATCCGAGAGCGACGCCTTGTCGGCCTCGTCGAGGTCCTTCTTGAGCGGGACGGGCGGTAGCTTGCTCAGGCCGTCGACGAGGACCTTGTGGCACTCGACGAGGATGGCGAGTTTGGCGCTCGGCGTGCGCTCGTGCGGGTCCTCGAGGCGGTTAAGCTCTGCGCACGAGAGGCTCGAGAGCACGTCAGCACGAGATGTGGACGAGGCGGCGACGAGGCAAAGAGAGAGAGAAAGGAGGACGCACGTCGTCCCACGAGCGCCGCCAAGTCCTCCAAGCTCTCCCTCGCGCCGCTGCTCCGCCCCTCCCACCCAGGCAGCTCCTCGCCATGCTCCTCGTCACCGAGGTCGATCCCAAGGTGGTCGAGCCCGAGCTCGAGCACGTTGAGCGCCGCGATCCGGCTCGCGAGGTTCTCGTCCTCCTGCAGGTCCCGGCTACCCGCGCCGGGGCCCGTGCGCTCGTCACGCGGCGCGAAGAGCCGGTCGTGCAGGACCGACGTCGCGAGGTCCTCGAGCTGCTCGAGCGCCGTGTCGACGCGCTCCTCGAGCTGCGAGAAGTCCTCCATCGACGGCGCAACGGCGGCGGCGGCGGCTGCGGCGGACGAGGAGGGCGACGAGGCGTCGGCGTCGGTCGAGGCAGTCGGCGACCCGAGGTTGCGCGAGAGGTTGAGGCGGACGTTGTGCATCGCGTCCTGGTACGCGTCCGACACGTCGGCCGGCTCTGCCGCGAACAGGCTCTCCTTGACCGGCGCCGCCGGTCCCGCCGCCGAGGAAGCGGCCGCCGCGCCGCTCGGGCCGCTCCCTGCACTCGCCGACGGCGGCCCGAGGCTCGTCGCGAACGCCGCCAGCTCGCCGAGCACGTCGGCGTCGCCCTCGACGCCCGGGACCGCCTTGCCCGCGCGGCGGATGTGCGCTGCGGTCGCGCGCGTGACGGCCTCGACGACCTGGTCGCGGCGGACGACCTTGCCGACGGCGAGGACGGGCACGTCGATGCTGGCAGCCTTGCGCGCCGCGGCGGGGTCGCCGTCGGGCCCGGGCGAGGCGTCGCCGGAGAGGAGGCCGGCGGGCGCGGCGACGACGGGAGGAAGGTCGGACGAGTCGGTCGGGGCGGGCGTCGGGGCCTGCTTGGCGAAGAGGGCGGCGAGGCGGCTCGTCGTGCGCGAGGTAGGAGGTGGAGAGGGAGCGGAAGGGCTGGAAGGGCGAGCGAGGGGAACCGAGAGGTGCGTGATGGCCGAGATGAGCATGTTGGACGGGTAGGTCGTGCCCGTCGGCGGTGCGGGGAGTGGTGCGACGCCTCGTAGTGCCCTGTGGAGGAGCAGAAAGTCAACTCATGAGACTGAACTGCGACACGTCGAGCGAGAGGGGACGCACCTGAGCGTCTCGTCCTTGGCCAAGTCCCGCTCGGCCGTCTCTCCCTCCCGCACGAGCCCGCCGCAGCTCGTAAAGACGAGCTCGCCACCGGTCAAGACGCCTCGGAGCCCGTTCAGGGTCGCGAAGCCGCGCTCGATGGCGAGGTGGTGGCTGGGCGGAGCGGACGAGGGCGCATCGAGGAGGACCACGTGGTCGAGGAGGAAGGCGGGCGTGAGCTGCGCCGGCGAGTCGAGCTTCTCGGCCGGGAGGAGGAGGGTTGCCTGCGGGCACAACTTTGAGTCAGCTCCATCCTGATAATGTCGAGGAGAGCGAGACCGCACGCACCTTTCCGCGCGCGACGAGGTCCTGCAGCCCTTTGAGCTCTGGCTCGGCGCCGACGCTCGCGAGCCGGGTGACGAGGGCCGCGCCCGCGCTCTCTGCGGCGAGCCCGAGCGCCTGGAGCTCGGCCTTGAGGGCCTGGCGCTGGAGCTGCTCTTTGGCCTCGGAGACGGAGCGGGCGTACTGCCGGCCCGAGGGCGAGGGCAGGGTCGAGTTGCTCGGGCGCGAGATGAGCGGCGGGAGGAAGGGGGCGCTCGTCGGTGCGAACGGCGGCGACGAGACGGTGCTGCCCGGTGCGCTCGACGACGGCGAGAGCGGGCCTTCTCCCGGCGAGACGAGCGACGGCGAGGTCGAGGTGAAGGACCCGCCGCTCGCGCCTGCTGCGCGGCGCTTGCCCGCGCTGTACACGGCATAGGGCCCACTGCTCGTGCTCGTGCCCGTGCCCTGCGAGTCCTGCTGCGACGACGAGGCGAGGAGCGGGTGCGCGCCATCCGAGCCACGCAGGCTGCGGCGGCTCGATTGGCGCGACACGCTCGAGCGCTGCGAGGACAGGTCGGCCGGGGTCGACTCTGCCTTGGGCGAGCTCGAGTCGCCGAGCGGACCCATGGCGGGCTGGTTGTGACGAGGAGAGGAGGACGCCGAGGTGGGGGAGCGACGAGGCTCAGAGGTGACGAGGGGAGGGCGTGGCGCAGGTCGTGGCGGTCGTGAGGGCGGCGTACGAGTCGACTGAGCGTGCGCAGGTCGAAGTGCGCTACTCTGGCGGGCGGAAGCGCGGAGTCGGGTGAGGAAAGGGTCGAACGAGGTCAAGGTGGACGAGGTCGGCTCTCTGCGACCGAGTCCAGCTCTCTCTCGAGCGAATGCAGCCTCTCTATAACGCCAGAGAGTACGACAACGTGATGCGAAGGCGGAAAGCCACCATTTTGCAGCGGCTAAGCGGCCAAGGGAGAGAGGGAGAGGGGGAGTCTACAAGGAGGAAGGAGGGAGGGACACGAACACACACAGCTCTGCTCGAGCAGCAGCACCGACACGCACTCTACGCCGACGCACTGACCCCGTCGACGCCCGCCTTGGCGCCAAACGCCCGCACGACGCCCGTGCCCGTCGCCTCGGCGAGGCTCTTGGCCGCGCCCTCGACGGCCGCGAGCGCGCACATGGTCTCGAGGCGGCTCGGCTCCTTGAGACCCGCGCGCACCTCGTCGTCGGTGAGCGGGAGCGGCGCGAGGCCCTCGCGCGCGCGCTGCTCGTTCTCCTGTCGCCGCTTGGCGACGGCCGGGTGCGTCGCCTCGAGGCGCGTGCGCTCGCGCGCGAGCTGGCGCGACTGGAACGACAGGGTCGACAGGTGCGCCTGGTGCGTCTCGAGCGCCGTGAGGAGGTGCGACAGGGGCTGGGTGAGGGGCGCGGGCACGGTCGCCGACTGGACGTGCGACGACGCCGAGGGCGAGGGGAGGGACAGCGGCGAGAAGGACGGGGTCGACAGCGGGGACGAGGGGCCGGCGGGGGAGGGCGCCGTGAGGGTCGAGAGGAAGGCGGTGAGGAGGGCCGACGAGTGGACCGAGACGGGCACCTCCTCGAGGATGTTGGTCGGCACGAGCTTGTTCTCGATGAGGCTGCGAGGGGAGCGGATGAGGAGCGTCAGCTCACGCTCCTCATCATTCGAGAGCGAGGGGAAGGGGACGCACCTGGCCGTGTCGAACTTGCCCGAGCGGTACGCGTCGATGAACGCCTGCGAGAGGCGGTACGCCTTGAGGCCGACCGCGCCCTGCGTCGCGCTCGCGATGTCTGCGCGCACACGTCCGAGTCAGTCTTGTCCTCAGCTCCTTGCGCACGAGCTCGAGAACGGCGTAGGACGCACCGTAGACGAGCGCGATGCCCTTCGCCGCCTTGTTCGCCTCGCCGCTCGCGAGCTGCGCCTGCGGGCGCGCGCCGAGGCCCGCGCGCGCGACCGGCTGCGCCTTGGAGCCGCTGCCGACGCCGGCGCCGCTCAGCTGGGCGCCGACGAGCGCCTCGACGAAGCCGCCCGTCGCGAGGACCTGGCCGTTGTTGGTCGAGGTGTAGAAGCCGACGACGGCGGCGTCGGCGTTGACGTCGGCCATGCGGCTCACCATCTGGGTCGTGTACTTGGCAGCTGCGAGGAGGAAACTCGAGTCAGGGCGGGGCTCTCGAGCAGGCAGAGTGCGAGAGGGAGGAGAGCGAGGACGTACCGCCCTTGATGCCCTTGTTCTCGTCGCCGGCGCTCGTGGGCGGGCCCGAGAAGGTGCCGGCGGGGAGGCCGAACGAGTTGGACACCTCGAGGGTGCCGTTCGAGTCGATGCCGAACAGCTGGCCGACGGCCGGCTGGAACGTGACGGTCGCGTTGGACGTGTTGGGCGGGGCGGGGACGACCGTGTGCGACTCGCGCGAGTGCTTGATGATCTTCATGAGGGCCTGCGGGAGGTGTTGGTCGTCAGCGAAAGGCTCTGTGCGGGTCGGCTAGGCTGCTCCCCCTCTGCTGGCGGATGAGCTGGGAGGGGGGAGGAGGTCGAGAGGACGGCGGCATCTCGAGCGGTGCGCAGAGCGTCTGGACCCGAGCCACACATTCACAGAGCCGCCTCGAGCTCTGCTGCACCTCGCTGCACGCCTGTGGGGACGAGAGCGGGCCGGTCCATCGGAACCACCTCCTCCCGCCTCGACCGTGTCTCCTCGCTGCAGCCCGCCGCAGAGGTCGCCGCGCGTCCCGAGTGGCTCGACCAGGAAGCAGGGAAGGCAGGACTGACCAGGCCATCGACCCTGACGCGCTCGACGCGGGTCTCGACGAGGCCTTTGTCGATTTTGGCCCTCTGCTTGGACGAGAGCTGGGTCGCCTGCTGAACGGGCTCCTGGACGACCTCGGGGGCGGGAGCAGCGATGCTCGCGAGCGTCTTGGCCGAGCTCATGGTGTGTGGTGGTGGTGGTGCAGAGGCGGGCGTCGTCGCTCCTCTCGCTCTCGCCGTCTCGACACGGAGGCGACAAAGGCGAGACCTCGCTCCTCGCGCACCGCTCAGTAAATTCAGTACAGAGCTGAACCTACTATACTACGCCCTCAGCTCTCTACTGAAGCCACAAAGCAGGGACTCGAGAGCGCGAGCCGGTCGACCTCGCCGGACCGTCCGGCATCTTGCTCCTCGCCTCTCGCTCTTAACCCGACGCCGCCCATGAGCATCTCGGGCGCACTCGCCTCATGTGCGTGCATTTCTGTCCTCTGCGCATCGACCCAGCTGACCCAGACCCCTCCCGCAGACGAGGAGGGCCTTGTCGCCAACGTCCAGCGCATCTCGTCCCTCGAGTCGACCTTGCGCACCCTCACCTGGTTCTTGCCCGGTGCGTCCTCGCGCATTCCCTCCAGATAGCCACATCTGACTCCTTGCGCGCAACAGGTCGCTTCCAGGATGCCGAGATCGCGTCCGAGGGCCGTTCGTCCTCCTCTCTCCCTCTGAGTCCCCACCTCGCCCGGCCCGGCCGCTGACGCCTCCCTGCCCTGCAGTCTCGTCGGTCCTGAACCTCGTCAGCCTCTACCACGACTCGATCCTCCACCGCGCCGTGTCGTCCCTCCCCGCACCCCTCCGCCCTCCACCGACCTCGCACACGCGCTACACCCGCCACTACACCCTCACCTCCAGGCCCTACTCGGTCCTCGCCCACACCCTCAGCGCCGTCCAAGCCCTCGAGCTCCTCCTCGAGATGGCCGCCCGCAAGCGCAAGGGCGCCGCCGCCCAGCAAAAGACGGTCGTCGCCCTCGAGGCCCTCAAGGCGCTCCTCCGCCTCGGCCTCATGCGCGCCACGAGCGGCCGCACGGGCGTCCAGCCCCCGGTCGCCGAGCGCCAGGTCGACCCGGCCCTCCTCGAGCTCAACCGCGAGAAGGTCGCGCGCATGCGCCGCGCGCCGGCCGCCGCGCAGGGCGAGGGCGTCACGGCCGTGCCGCCGCCGCGCAGCGCCGCCGACGTCCTCCTGCGGCGCGAGGAGGGCGCGCACGAGACGGCGGTCGGGCAGGCCGAGGCCGAGACGGTCGAGAAGGAGTTCTGGACGGGCGCGCGCACTGGGTACGTGCGCCCGACGCTCGCGTCGTTGCGGCAGGGCGCGGGCGACTCGGCGGCGGTCGGCGGCGGGTTCGGCGCGCCCAAGAAGGGCAAGGACGTCGGCAAGGAGTACCTCTTGTCGAGGGTGCTCACGATCGAGGACGTCAAGCGGCCGCAGGACCTCGTCGCCAAGGCGCACGGCGTCAAGCGGCTCGCCGAGGTCATCTGGATCCTGCGCCCGCTCATCTACGGTGCGTTCGAGTCTCGCTTTTCGACGTCCTCCCTCTCGCACGAGCTGACTCAGCCTCTCCCCCTGCAGTCCTCGCCATGCGCAAGTACGGCAAGCGCCACACGCTCCCCTTCCTCCTCTCGCTCGCGCTCGAGTACCTCGCCTTCTCGCTGCGCCAGTCGACCGACCCCAAGCTCGGCTCGGACAAGGCGTGCGGCCCGATGCTGCCCCGCGGCACGCCGAGCGAGCTCGAGAAGGACGAGACGGCCAAGCGCGGGCGGGCCTTCTGGTGGTACCTCGTGCGAGGACCCGTGTGGGAGAGCTGGACCAAGTGCGCTCGCCTTTCTCTCTTTACTGGCCATCATCGGCCTACGGTTACTGATGCCGAGCTCGCTCCCCCTGCAGGCCGCAGCTCGAGAACATCGGGCGCAAGTTCGAGGACAAGCCGCTCGTCGGGTTCGTCTCGACGCTCCTCAACGACTACATCCCCTTGTACGACGAGTACTACTACTGTACGTCGCCGCGCGCTCTCTCTCTCGCCGTCGAGTCCATCGTCGCCCGGGCTGACCCATCCCGACGCTCGCAGACTCGGCCTGAACCCCTTCCCCTCTCGCACGTTCCCCCTCCTCGTCGCCCATGTTGTGCCTCCCGGTCTGTCTGTGCTAGCTGTCTTTCTCGATCATGTACCTCTCAGGAGACGCTCGGGCCGAGCCGCAACGCAGAAGCTGTCCTCGTCCTGGTCAAGCACGCGCGAGAGAGCGAGACAAAGAGAGCCGAGGTTGCGCAGCGACATCTACAAGTCTCCGTCACGGATCGCCGCTGCGACGTTCTCGACGAGCTCGTCGCCGTCCTTGTCGCCCTCCTCGACCTTGTCCTGGGCCGGCGGCGACAGGTCCTGCGCGCAAAAGTGCGGCATCTCGCTGACCTTGGCCGGCCCGCCCCTCGCTCCCTCGAGGTTCAGCTCCGCCCTGATTTCGTCTGCCTCGCGCTTGCTCGTGCGCGTGCCCGCCGCCGTCGCTCCCCTCGCTGCCGGCGCCGCCTCGTCCTCCTGCTCGGGCAGCGGCCCGGCACGCTCGAGCGCGCTCACGGGCTGCACCTCGAGCGTCGCGCCGCCGGGCGACGGTGGGCTCGCGAGCGTCGCCTGCTCGTGCGGCGAGAGGCGCAGCGTCGCGACGTCGACGAGCGGCGCCGAGAGCGCTGCGCCGCCCGCGCCGCCGACGGCCGTTGCGCCGGCGAGCTCGGCGGGGAGCTTGGGCGGCACGGGCGGGTCGGCGAGCTTGCGCTCGGTGGGCTTGTCGCTCGCCGGATCGCGCTTCTCGGGCACCGGCGGCGGCTCGATGTGGCTCGAGCCCGGCTGCGCGTCGCGCAAGCGGCGCCGCTGCTCCTCCTCCTCCTCGAGCTCGCGCGCGAGCTTGTCGAGTTCGTCCTCGCCGAGGTCGTCCGTCTCGATCCCCTCGAGCTCGTCGCGCGCGACATCGCTCGCGAGCGGTCGGTCGGGGAGCGGGCGCGTAAAGTTGACGCGCTCAAACTTGAGCGGCGCGGTCGGCGGCAGGACGGGCTCGATCGTGCGCGTCGCGTGCGAGAAGTTGAGCGGCGCGGCGCCGGCGTGAGGGGCGTCGGGTGGGGTGAGGGTGCCGAGGCCGGACGAGAAGGTCGAGCCCGAGGCGATCTCGCGCGCAAGCTCGTCCAGCTCGGAGGGGGACAGGGAGAGCGAGGCGAAGTCGTCGATCGAGGGCTTTGCCGTCGAGGTCGTGTCGCCGCTGGAGGCAATCGGACCTGGTGCGGCGGCGGTGGCCCCGGCGGAAGGTGCTGGAGGTGCGGCGGTCGGACCCTCGAGGCGCAGGAACTGGCGCAGCTCGCCGAACTCGACCCTGCGAGCGTGGTGTACGTCGTCAGCTCGCGTCAAAAGCATGCGCACGTACAGAGAGGAGAGAGAGGGACGCACGCGTCGTCGAACTCGTCGACCGAGCCGACGGGCTCGCCGTCGACGAGCAGGAAGGGGAGCTCGTTGCCGTTCCTCGCCTTGCGCTTCCACAGCGACTTGGCCGACTCGTCCGCCGCGACCTGTGTGTTAGAGAGAGTCAGCTCGTTCGCAGCGGCACAAGGAGGACAGAGAGCGAGAGGACGCACGTCGTGCTCCGAGTAGGCGGTGCGGAGCGAGGTGAGGCCCCTCCTGACGCGCTCGTGGCGGCCGCGGATGGCCGGGTTGGACAGGATCGAGGTGACGAAGAGGTCGATGGTGGGCGGCATGTCGCCTGCGAGGTTGCGGGCGAGCCGACGTGGCTCGAGGTGGGGAGGAGGTCGAGGCGGATGAGTCGGCGAGGGGGAGTTGCTGGGGCGACGGTTGAGCGCGGTGTGGGTTTGGAGCGAGCTGCTGAGCTGGCTGTGCGTACAAGCTGGTGCTCTAGCCGTGGTGGAGGGAAAGGGAGAGCCCGTTCGTCGTCGTCGTTCCCATCTCGTCCAGCTCGACTCTCCCACTCCCTCCACGCCGCACCCTGCTTTGCGCCAGCAGAGGTCACCGTGCGCACAGAGCCTAGCACCACGCCGCGCCCGTTCGGCGCTTCGCCGCTCTCCACTCCACCGCTCCTCCTCTCGCCGCCCCGTCATCTCGTCGCCGACTTGGACCGGCCTCGGCAAGTCAGCGAGACGACCGTGCGCTTCCGAGGGCACGGAGAGGTGGTCTCGAGGGTAGCTCTGCGCCGTAACTCCGCCTCGATGAGCTCTCGCGGCGCGGGTGCGAGGCCTGTTCCTCCCCACCTCCCGCTCGTCTCTGCGACCTGCGACACGCGGCGAGGCGAGGTGGGCAGACTGCTCGAATTTAGCTTCGAGGTCGTCGCCTTCTACCAATCATGCTCGTCGAGCGACGAGTCGGCGACTCGGCCCTCGAGCGCCAAGGCCATCAAGGTCGTCCCGCTCGTCTCGGAGGAACCTCGATCGAGGCTCGCTTTCATCACGCCCTGCTTCGTCCACGGTCGTCGACCTCTCTGCAAGCGTTCGCACGCTCGCTCGAGGAGGTACGGCGAGCTGCAGCTCGATCAGGGTTCAGCACGAGGCGGTCGGACCTCGCTTTTGCCAGAGCGGCTCCCGAGCAGCATCTGACTCTCTCCCAGGGCGAGCTTCCTGTTCTCGCTTCTTGCTTCTGTTCTGCTTCTCGTGCATAGCTGGATACACTCCCACCCTGACGATGCGCTCGCTCCTCGTACACTTCTTCGCCGCTGCGTCGCTCGTCGTCGTCGTCGGCGCTCAGACCTGTCCCGACGGGTGCGTCTCTCCCTCTTCCTCCTCCCTCTCCTGCATCCTGCTGACTCGACTCCTCACATCCAGCACCTCACTCTTCACATCTACCGGCGTCACGACGTGCTGCATCGCGCAGAACGTCGTGACCGGCGCGACGTGTGAGAACTCGCTCGCCTCGGGTCAGCCTCGCTCGACATGCTACTGGACCCGCCAGCCCGACGACACCAGGTTCTCGTTCTCGATCCCGCAGGCTATCCAGCAGGTCGTCGGCGTCACGCTCAAGGGCACGCACGGCGAGTTCCTCGACAACTTCTCGCCCGACTACAGCCGTCAGCGCGGCTCGATCGTCAACGCTTTCGCCTTCCCCGGTGCGTCATCAGACCCTTCCTTACTTGCTATTGTCCCAACTACGGCACGAGCTCATGCCGAGCACCTCCTCGTCCGCAGCTGCCGCCGGCCGAAACTGGATCGTCGCGCCTGGCTCGTGGTACGGCAGAAGCGGCGGCGGCGGAGGCCTTCCGCCGTTCGGGTACTCGTCTGGTACTCGCGGCGTCGACTGGGCGCGTGGTGGAGGGGCGAGCGCCCTCTTCGGAAGCTACGTGCTGGTGGCGGCGGGCGGCGGCGGGATGGGCCCCATCTACGGCTTGGGCTACGACGCCGACACCGGCTACTACACGGGCTCGCCCGAGGGAGGCAGCCCGGGCTCCGGCATCGGTGGAGGCGGTGCAGGGCTGTACGGTGGACAGGCGCAGCCCTACCTCTACACGTGCGTGCTCGGACCCTCTTCCTCGGCCCCTTCCTGGTCAGCCCTGACACTCGAGCCCTGCGCCCGCAGCGCGAGCTACAGCTGCGGCAGCACGTTCAGTCCACGCACCTGCTACAGCGCCGTGTACGGCCCGAGCGGCGGCGGCCTGTCCGGCACCAGCGGGTCGTTCCCGGCCGCCTGGGCACGCGGCGGCTTCAACGGCGACGGGTCGGCCGCCGCTCGTCTCGTCACCTTTACCTTCGCCTGTGTGCGTAGCCTCGTCCCCTTCTCACGCTGTGTGCGCCGTTGCTGACCCCGCCGCCGAGGTCCGTGCGCAGGTCGCTCCCAACCCGACCACGACGATCAGCCTCGCAACCCCTGCCGCTACCGCAACGGCAACCGACGTGCTCACCGAGCTCACGACGACGACGGCCGAGCCCGGGACGCAGACCGCCACCGTCACCGTCGAGAGCGCCCGCCCGCCCGAACTCGTCGACGAGACGGCGACGCCCGACCCGACCTTGACAACCCGCACCGACACGGCGACGACGTTCCCGCCCGAGAGCACGGCTTTCTCGACGTTCACGCCCGAGACCTCGACCTTCTTCGAATCACCGACTGCGACGACGAGTGCGTCCCTCTCCTCCTCCTCCCCGGCGCACGAGCCTCTTCCTCTCCCCGCTGACGCTCCTCCTGCTCGCTCTTCGCGCAGCGCCTGCGACCAACACCATCTTCGAGACGTTCACGCCGCCGACCTCGTTCTTCACCGAGACGGTCGAGAAGCTCGTCACGCCTGCGACCGCGGTCGAAACGGTCACGACGACGCCGGCGACGCGCATCATCCTGACGATCGTCACCGAGCTGCGCACCGTCTCGAGCGGCACCTCGACGTCCATCATCTCGACCTCAACCGGCAACGCCGCCTGCTTCCACTTCCGCATGGTGCGTCTCGAGCTCGCTCCCTCCTCGTCCTCCTCCTCGCGCTCGAGGAGGAGCTCGCTCCTCCTTCCTTCGCTAACGCTCCGACGTGCAGGTCTATCCTCCAGCATGCTGCCCGACCGCCTACATCAAGGGCCTCAAGCCATGGACCGGCGCAGCAACCCTTCGTCGCCGCAACATCATCTGGGCTCGCGACCTGACGACCGTCTTCACGCCGAGCGGCACGACGACCATCCGGACGACGACGACGGCGACCTCGACGGCGATCGTGACGCCCGACCCTCTGCTGACGACCGTGCGTGCTCGTCATTCTCTCCTTGTCCCACCTTGCACCTCGAGCTGACCTTCCCAACTCGACTTTCCTCTCTCGCGCTCGCAGGAAACGGCGACGACGCCCGGCCCGATCACGACGGTCACTCGCACCGAGACGCTCGAGCCGGCCAGGGTCGTCATCGACGAGACGCAGACGGTCGAGGGCGTCGCCTCGACGACGACGGTCACCTTGACCGACCCGGCGCCCTCGATCACCATCACCGAGACGCAGTACGTCGAGGGAGCCACGCCCATCTTCACCGACGTCTCGACCGCCGACGCCCCGAGCTCGACCGCGACCGAGACGAGCTTCTCGACGCTCGAGACGCCGCGCTCGACCGTGGACGAGGAGGCGCCGACGCCGCTCTCGACGTCGACGAGCGTCTTTACCAGTTTCAGGACCGTGCCTGCGACGACAACGACGAGCACAGCGTACTCTCGCTCGACGACGTGCGCCGTCAAGCCGCCTCTCGTGCGTCCACTCCCCGCTTCGACCCTCTCCTCCTCACGAGCGCTCGCCCTGATTCGCTCTCTCTCTCGCTCGCAGACCCTCAAGTGCCCGATTCCTGCTCTCCGTGGAGCCGATCAGATCGTGCAGATTGCGCTCATCAAGGTGCGCTCGCTCCTCTCGAACGGCCCTCCTCTCCTCCCTCCCTCCCTCTTTCCTCGAGCTGACGCCGCCTCGACGCACCGCGCAGGCTCAAAAGTTCCTCTCGGGCAATCGTGCAGTACAGATCGACTGCGGCTCGGCAGGCGTGTGGAGCTACGCCTAGGTCGGTCGGCCAGGCGGTGGAGGAAAGGCTCGTGCGCTCTCTCTCGTCCCTCCCTCGCTCTCTTCCTCTCCCTTGTACCGCTTCCTCGGGCTTTTGTGATACGGGTACGAGTACTTCCTTCTGCGCACCGACGAGAGCAGAGAGGCTAGAAGCGCAGAGGAGAGACCGCTGCGCGAGAGCGAGAGGCTCGTGCACCTCCTCCTCGCTCGACGACATGGGCTGTTGCTCTTTCGCTCGGCGCTCGGCTCTCGCACAAGGCTGCACGCAGGACTCTCTCGCTTTCTCGCTAGCTCGCAGGACATCGACAAGCGCAAAAGAGAAGGAAGAAAGGACGAGTTGCAGGACGACGACGACGACGAGGGGGTACAAGTGTTTCCCGGTAGGTTAAACCCTCGCTGTCAAAAGGCCAGAGGCCCACGGTTGATCGGCGGAGATGGGAATTACCGGGCCCTCGAAGCTGCTCCCACCTGGGTCCCGCTCTCAAGCCGCCCGTCCTCGTCCCACCAGGCCAACCCGGCGGTCCACCCCCCACCGACAGACTCAGTCCTCCACGAGGGGCGGCGAATCACGAAGGCGGAGAAGGCGGTGCTGGAAGGAGGCCCTTTGGTGTGGCGGGTCGAGGGCGAGAGGCGAAAGCGAGAGGTTTGGAGAGGCGAGGTTGGTCTGCACGCCGCCAGCGGAGGACGGGACACCAAATCGAGGCGGGCTGACGGGTAGATGCCGCCGCCCGCTCGGTGCTCCTGCTGCAAGACTGGGTGTGCCGCACAAGGCGCGAAGGCCTGTGCGGACCGGGCGTGGTGGAGAAGAAGAGAGAGAGAGGAGCGACGGCGAGCGCGCGCTCTTGAGCGATTCGAGCTCGAACGGCAAAAGTTCTCGTTCTGGCAAGCCTTCTTTGCCGGCTGAGCTTCCCCCTCTGGTAAACGCGTCGGAATGCGGGGCGTCGCTCAACTTGGCCGTGAGAGCGTCGCGCGCGAGCGGCCTCCTCCCACCTCGCCTCGTCCACCACCTCTCGCTCCCCCGACCAGAGCAGGGATGAGCGCACGACCCAGCATGCTGTCGTCGCAGCCCAAGCGCAGCTGGGGCGACTCGGACGGCGAGGAGAACGCGCGCCCCGAGTTCGAACTCACCGCCGACGACTGGCCCCCGACGCCACCTAAGCCCCGCCTGGCCAAGCCCAGCACCGCGACCACCAGCAGCAGTACCGTCAGCAAGCCCGTCGCCCGCTCCGCCAGCAGCGCCAGCCTCAGCAAGGCCGGCGCGACCTCGGCCTACCCCTCGAGCAGCCTCTCGCGCCCCATCGTCTCCAAGCCCGCCGCCGCCGCAGGGCCCAGCACGTCGAGCAGCAGCAGCAGCAGGCCGCTGCAGGCCAAGCCTTCCTCGACCAGCCTCGCCAAGAAGCCCCTCGCCCCGATCTTCCGCACCCAGTCCGCCTCGTCGGCCTCCTCGTCGACCTCGCGCTCGACCAGCGCCGGCTCGTCGGCGTTCGCGTTCAACAACCCGGCGAGTGCCCGTTCGACGGGGCCCTCGGTCCTCCCGACCAAGCGCGCCCTCCCGTGGGAGCAGCTCGAGGAGTCGGCGTCGCGCTCGTCTCGCGCCGGGTCGGCCAACTTCCACGAGCTGAGCGGGCCCTCGGGCGCGAGCCGGCTCTCGAGCGGCGCCAAGGGCAAGCTCCTCACGAGCGACTCGATGGACATCAAGCAGAAGGTCGTCCTCAGCCCCGAGCAGCAGATGGTGCTCAAGATGGTCGTCGAGAACGACAAGAACGTCTTCTTCACGGGCTCGGCCGGTGCGTCCCTCCTCTCCCTCTCTCCTCGTCTCTGTGCAGCCTTCTTAGAGAGTGGAGAGCTGACGGCTGCACGCGCCACAGGTACGGGCAAGTCGGTCCTCCTGCGCGAGATCATCGCCTCGCTCAAGCGCAAGTACCGCGGCAACACGGACGCCGTCGCCGTCACGGCGTCGACCGGCATGGCGGCGTGCAACATTGGCGGCACGACGATCCACTCGTTCGGCGGCATCGGGCTCGGCGCGGGCACGGCCGAGCAGCTCGTGAGCAACATCCGCAAGAACAAGCAGGCCGTCACGAGGTGGCAGCGCTGCAAGGTGCTCGTCATCGACGAGGGTGCGTCTCACTCTCTCTTGGTCTTCTGCACTCAGTTGTTGAGAGGGGCGAGGCGCTGACGTTCGGCCGCTCCCTCCTCGCAGTGTCGATGGTCGACGGCTTCCTGTTCGACAAGCTCGCCAAGATTGCCGAGGCGATCAAGAAGAATACCAAGTCCAGGTCGGCCATTCCGAAACCATTTGGCGGCATCCAGGTGCGTCCTGCGCCCGCTCGAGCTCGCTGTCGCGCGGCCTGCTGACCCTGTCCCTCTTACCCCTCGCACAGCTCGTCGTCACGGGCGACTTCTTCCAGCTGCCGCCCGTCACCAAGGGCACGACGCCGACCTTCGCCTTCGAGGCCGACGCTTGGAAGCGCTGCATCGACCACACGGTCAACCTGACCCAGGTCTTCCGGCAAAAGGACACGGGTGCGTCGTCGCCGACTCGCTCTCGCTCCCCTCTTCCTGCCTCCTGACGATGCTCCTCTCGCCACGCAGAGTTCATCGACATGCTCAACGAGATGCGCTTCGGCCGCCTCTCGACGGCGTCGATCCAGAAGTTCAAGGGCCTCGCGCGCCAGCCCAAGTACACCGACTCGCTCGAGCCCACAGAGCTGTGCGTCCTCGCTCTCCCTCTTCGCTCACATAGACTCAGCAGCTGACTCGACACCCTTCCTGCAGGTTCCCGATGCGCAACGAGGTGGACCGCGCCAACCAGAACCGCCTGCGCGCGCTGCCCGGCGAGGAGACGGTCTTCAAGGCCGAGGACGGCCTCAACGACCACCGCCCGCAGGCGCAGGCCGACAAGAGCAGGAACACGTACCTGTCGAACTTTATGGCGCCCGAGACGCTCGTCCTCAAGGTCGGCGCCCAGGTCATGCTCATCAAGAACCTCGACACGACGCTCGTCAACGGCACGGTCGGCACGGTCGTCGGCTTTGGCGTGCCCGAGCTGCAGGAGAGCGACGACGAGGACAACGGCGACGAGCGGGTTCTCGGGCAGAACGGCGAGCAGGTGCGCGGCGTCAAGACCGAGCGCTCGGCGCAGGAGGCGCGCAAGCGGCAGAAGGTGGCCGAGGGCGTCGCGGCGGGCAAGATCGAGATGGGCCCCGTCGTCGACTGGCAGACGCCGCACGGCATCGAGCGCAAGGTCATGGTGCGCGAGGAGTTCAAGGTCGAGGACAACCACGGCACCAAGCTCGCGTGGAGGAAGCAGGTGCGCCCCGCCTTTCTCGCTTTCGTTCACTCGGGTCTCGTCTCGACTCGTCCTGACCTTCTCCTCGCGCGCTCGCAGTACCCAATCATCCTGTGCGTCGCTCTCTGTCCCGCTCCTTCGGCGCTCGCCTCGCTGACCCTCCCCGCTCGAACCTCTTCTCGTCCTGCAGCGCTTGGGCCATGAGGTGCGCTCCCTCTCACCGCCTCCCTCGCTCACGATGTCCCTTCACTGACTCCTGATCGCTCCTGCAGCATTCACAAGTCGCAGGGCCAGACGATCGCGCGCGTCAAGGTCGACCTCGGCAAGGTCTTCGAGAAGGGTGCGTCCCTTCCTTCTCGTCGTTCTCGCGCCTCGCCCGCTTATCGAACCGAGCTGACAGTCCTCCTCCTCGGCAACAGGTCAGTCGTACGTCGCCCTGTCGCGCGCGACGTCGCTCGAGGGCCTGCAGGTCCTGCGCTTCGAGGCGAGCAAGGTGCTCGCGCACAGCAAGGTCGTCGAGTGGAGTGTGCGTCCCTCTTCCCCTCCCTCTCTCACACTCGCCCTGTGCGCGAGCTGACTCTCGCTCTCCCTCGTCTGCAGCGCTCGCTCCAGGTCCTCGGCTGAGCCGCCTCTCGCCGTCGGCAACCGCTTTCTCTCCTTCCTTCCTCCTCTCGCTCCCTCTCTCCTCCTTCGTCTTTCCTCCTCGTGCTCTCCCTTGTTCATACCGCCTTCGCACCGCTGCAACACGCACTGCATGCCACGTCGTCCTGTGCGAGGCCGGAGAGGCCGGGCTCGTGGAGAGCGAGAGAGGGTCCGAGCGCCTCTCGGGCGGCGAGAGCTGCAGCGCGTCTCGCAGCCGCATCGTGCTTTCGACGCCGTCTCTCTCGACAGCATCAAGACGCAGAGTTGCTGTCCGCGTGAGCCTGCTCAGCGCTGCACGAGCCGCAGGAAGGAGAGCGAGCAGATCCAGCGAGGAGAGTCTTGCGCGCTCGCAGCTCTCTCTCTTTCTCTCTCTCTCGCTCAACCCGCAGCAGGGTCGACGGCGTACAAGTAGTACAATGCACAGCGGACCGATGACCCAAATCTGCACCTGACGAACCCGCCCTTGCCCTCGAGCCTCCTCGCGCGCCGCTCACGCCGCCGCCGTCTTGGGCTGCATCGTCGCCTCGTTGGCCTTGTACCACTGCGAGCGAGCGGTGGAGCATCAGCAGGAGCCTCAGAGAGCGAGTGAGAGCGAGAGAGAGGGGAAGGGAGCGAGACGCACGGCGACGGCGCGCTTGATGCCCTCCTCGACGCCGACGATGGGCTCGTACCCGAGGATGCGGCGAGCCTGCGCGGTCCTGCGTCAGCCCATGCCTCACGGACGTCCCAGCAGAAGGAGGAAAGGAGGGACGCACCTTTTCGATGTTGTAGTAGCGGTCGACGGTCGAGTAGACGATCTTGCCCCGGGTCATGTTGGGCGTCTTGCCGAGCCAGCCCATGACGGTCTCTGCGATGCCGGCGATCGCGAGGCCGACGGCGGCCGGGAGCGGCACGACGTACGGCGCGACGTGGCCGTTGTAGGCCGCCCAGAGCGCGCGCGGGAAGTCCCAGAACGGGACGGGCTCGCCGTTCGTGACGAAGAAGGCCTGGCCGGCGATGGCGAGCTCGCCCGGGGTGCCGTCGGCGTCGAGCCCGAGCCCGAGGCGCTCCTCGAGGCCGTCGGGGAAGTAAGGGTCGTAGCGGTTGCGCGCGGCGATCAAGGGCTCGTCGCCCTTGGTGTCGTTCTCGAACGAGGGGTCGAGCTCCTTCTCGGCGGCGAGGAGCGACTCGGGGCGGAAGACGCTCGTCGGGAGTTGTCGCCGCGGGATCGTGAGCTCGACGGGGACGAGGCGCTCGGCGAGGACCGAGAGCGGGACGGTGAGGGCGAGGCGCTCGGCGGCGACGAGGTGCGCGTGCACGACGTTGTCGACGTACGTCCAGTCGAACAGGTTCTCGTTCGTGCCGACCTGGAACTTGGTCTTGCCCGACTTGAGCACGTCCATCATGCCCGGGATCGCCTGGCGGTCGCCGGGGCTGCGAGTGGGGCGCCGACCGAGTCAGCTCGTGTGCGGGAGGAGGAGGACGGTGAGCGAGAGCAGGGGCGCACCCGAAGATGCCGGCGGGACGAATCGCGACGGTAAGCAGGCCGCCCTTGCCGTTGGCGGCGAGGACGATCGACTCGGCCTTGGCCTGCGAGGGAGGAGATGTGGGGGCGGGTCAGCTCGAGGAGGAGAAGGACAGGGTCGAGCGGAGGGAAGGAGAGGTCGACGCACCTTGGTGACGTTGTAGGCATCGATGGGCACGTCGGGAAAGGGCATGCGCTCGTCGACGTTCTTGAGGTCGTTGCCGTCGTAGACGGTGCCGGCCGACGAGGTGAAGACGAGCTTGTTGACGCCCTCCTGGACGCACGCGTCGACGACGGTCTGGGTCCCCTGGACGTTGACCTTTTCGCACACCTCAGGGCCGGACCCAGTCCAGGGCGAGGCCGTGTGGAAGACGGTGGTGGCGCCGACCTGGCGCAGGGCGCTCGAGAGCGAGTCGAGCGAGGTGAGGTCGGCCGAGTGGAACGACCACTTGCGGGCGGTGGCGTTGGCGGCGAGCTGGTCGGGGAAGTGGCGCTGGACGAGGTCGAGGCTGGCGACGGACGCGTCGGGGTAGCGCTCGAGGAGCATCTCGACCATGCGGTGGCCGACGAAGCCCTCGCCTGCGAGCGCGTGCCGAGGCGTGAGCTTGGGCTGGGTGGGTCACAGAGGAAAGGGGACGCACCTCCGATGACCAAGTACGTCTCTGGGTGCGGTGTCATGGCGGAGCGGGATCGGAGGAGCGAGAGGAGGAGGCGCCTCGTTCGACTGGCGCCTCTCTCCCGCTCACGCACCTCCTAGCTCTCTCAGCTGAGCCACAGTGCTGCTCGCTTGCTCTCTGGGGATATCAAGAAGCGGCGCGCGCGCGAACACACCCCCTCGACCACCCACTCCCTCGTCCGCCTCGACTTCATCACCAACGGCCGCTCTCTCGAGCAACGACCCCTCGAGCGGACCGAGGCGCAGCTTACGGCACTCCTGGCTGCTACAAAACCTACAGTGCGCGCGCGTCCATGCTCGTACGAGGGGCCTATGCCGCGGTGCTCGACGCCTTCCTGCTCGCCCTCCATCGTCAGCCCCGCCTCGACTCGACCTCAACTGGTTTTAGGTGCGGCGGCCTTTGCGAGGATGGGCAGTAGGGCTTAGAGCAGGTGTGTGCGGCCAGGCGGGCTCTGCTGCGCCAGCTGGGCGAGGAAGAGGCCGAGACGAGCCGGACGAGGGGTTTTGCTCGCTCTCTCGGCGCGTTTTGTAGACCTGCGCGTCGTGGAAAGAGGTGCATTGCAGCTCGTGAGCTTCTGAGCGGAACGCTGCACGCGACCGAGCGAGAGCTGGGAGCGCAGGAGCTCGCCCGGCGCCGGCTCCACCTCTCGCGCCTCCACCATCCACCTCGCCGCGCTCACACCGCACCAGAGCCAGGCCGACGAGCTCAGACGGCGAGCCATGTCTATTCAAGGTGCGTCCTTGCCACCGCCAGCCCTCCCCTGCCCCTTGTCGTTCCCTGACCCCGTCGCGACGCCGACTCGACCAACACCTCGCAGCCATCGACCGCACCTCGGTCCACCGCCTCACCAGTGGCCAGGTCGTCGTCGACTTGCAGACTGCAGGTGCGTCCACCTCCCCTGACCCTCTCCTGTGCGAGTCGAGCTGACCCTCTCCTCCTCCCCCGCACGCAGTCAAGGAGCTCGTCGAGAACGCGCTCGACGCTGGCGCGACGTCCGTCGGTGCGTGCGTCTCGCTCCTGAGTGGCCGAATGCAAGTGCTGACCCGCCCCCTCCCCTTTCGAGCAGACATCACGTTCCGCGACGCCGGCGTCGAGGCGATCGAGGTCAAGGACAACGGCAAGGGCATCGACCAGAGCGACTGGGAGGGCATCGGTGCGTTCCACCCCCTCCCAGAGCTCGCGCAGCACCCTCGCACTCACAGCTGACCGAGACGCCCACCCGCCCGCAGCGCTCAAGCACCACACGTCGAAGCTCGCCTCGTTCGCCGACCTCGCCGCCGTCGCGACCCTCGGCTTTCGCGGCGAGGCCCTCTCGTCCCTGTGCGGCGTCGCGACCCTCTCGATGATCACCTCGACGAGCGCCACGGCCCCGATGGGCACCGCCCTCTCGTTCGCGCCGAGCGGCGCGTGCACGCCCCTCAAGAAGGTGGCGCGCGAGCGCGGCACGACCGTCAAGGTCGAGCGCCTGTTTGACCGGCTCCCCGTCCGGCGCAAGGAGCTCGTCAAGAACGCCCAGCGCGAGCTCGCAAAGGCGCTCGCGCTCATTCAGGCGTACGCGCTCGTCAACGTCGGCGTCCGGTTCGAGGCGAGGAACGTCACAAAGGGGTGCGTCGCCCGTCTCTCCTCCCAGCTCCTCGTGTCGGTCCGACCCAGGTGCTGACTTGAGCTCGAGCGAGCGCGCAGCAAGACTCTCGTCCAGCTCAAGACGACCGCCTCGACCTCGCTCCGCACGGCGTTCTCGTACCTCTTCTCGCCCAAGGACCTGCCGTCGCTCCTGGACATCGACCTCACGTTCGACGTCGCGACCGAGAAGAGCGTCATGAAGCGCTTCGACGGTGCCGCCGACGAGTGCGTCCCGCGTCTCTCTCTTCGTCGCGACCTGCTCGATCGAGCGCGAGCTGACGATGAGGGGGCGACGCGCAGGGCTACCACGATCCACGTCAAGGGCCTCATCTCGAAGCCTTCGACCGGGCACGGCCGCACGTCGGGCAACCGCCAGTTCTTCTACATCAACGGCCGCCCGTTCCAGCCCGCAAAGGTGCGTCCCTCTCCCTCCTGCGCCCAAATCTCGCGACCAGCTCACTCACTGCAGACGCTCCCGCAACAGGTCGCCAAAGCCGTCAACGAGGTGTACAAGTCGTTCAACGCGAACCAGTTCCCCTGCATCGTCGCCGACTTTCAGCTCGTGCCCGGTGCGTCCACTTCCTCGTCCCTTTCTTCCGGCGAGAAGACCCATCTGACTCGGCGCACCCCTCGCAGACGCCTACGACGTCAACGTGTCGCCCGACAAGCGCACCATCTTCCTCCACTCGGAGGGCAACCTCCTCGCGGCGCTCAAGCAGGCCCTCGCGCGCTTCTTCGACCCGCAGCAGGCGCGGTTCGAGATGAAGGAGATCGGGTCGGCCAAGAGGGGGACGGGCAAGGGCAAGGGCAAGGCGGTCAAGGAGGAGGACGAGGAAGAGGAGGAGGCGCAGTCGACGGATGCGGGCGAGGACGACGACAACGAGGAGGAGGTGCGCCCGAGGAAGCGGCGCAGGAGCGCCGACGCCGCCGGCGCCGACTCGCCGACCTCGTCCTCGCTGCACCACGCACCGATGGACGTCGACCTCGACGCGACGTCGCTCGTCGCCGCCGCCTCGGCGCACGCGAGCCCTTCCTCTCCGCGCGCTCGGTCCCCTTCCCCCTCCGCCGCCGCCGCCCTCGCCGCGAACGCCGCACACCTCCTCGCCGCCTTCCCTGACGACCTCGCCCAGGACGACGACGACGACGACGCTGGCAGCCTCGCCCTCCCCGACCCGCCCTCGCCGCTCAAGCGCGCCGCGTCGTCCCTCTCTCAGCTCGACGCCGGGGCCAACGCCGACCCCGCCGCACCGCTCGAGACGCCCCACCCGCGCCTACGCCCTCCGTCACGCTCGCGCTCGCCGCCGCGCGACCCGACCAACGAGCGCCGCTCGTCGCCCTCGCCCTCGCCCACCCCAGCTCCCCCTCCCCCGCCAGCGCCACCCCTCTTCCGCCACGCCTCGCCGACGCCCCGCCCGCCCTCGCCCTCGCCCTCACCCACCTCGCCGCGCAGCCCCTCGCCCACCGCCACCGCCGCGCCCGCACCGTCCCGCGCGACCTTGCGCCAGCCGACGCTGAGCTTCCTCGGCGCGCCGGCGGCGAGCGGCAGCGGCGGCGGCGCCAAGCGCGCAAGGGCGAAGGGCGCGAGGGCGGGGCAGGTGCCGAGCGCGAGCGCGAGCTTGCAGAGCCATCTGAGGCGGTTCGTGCGCGGGGCCGAGGCGGTGGACGAGGAAGAGGTTGAGCAGGTCGAGGACGAGGAGGAGCAGGTGGAAGCGGTCGAGGAGGAGGATCGAGAGGGTGAGGGTGAGGACGAAGTCGACCTCCCGGCAGCGGTGGACGTCGAGATGGACGAGGACGACGAGGGCGGCGAGCTCGTCATCGTCGAGAACAGCTTCCGGGCGCCGTCGCCGTCACTCCGAGCGCCGGCCGGCCCGACGCAGGGCGCCGAGCTCGTCGCCGCCTCGTGCGTGTGCGTGCACGGCTCGCAGGACCAGGACGCCGAGGACGAGGAGGAGGGCGACGTCGAGATCGTCGAGGAGACGCCGCCGGCGCCGACGCGGCGACTAGCTCGGGCTGAGCAGGACACGGACCTGCCCTTCGGCGCCGCGCCCGCCGAGGTCGCCGGCACCGTCGTCGCCGCCGACACGGAGCTCGCGCTCGACTTTGCCGCCCTCTCGTCCGCTTGGACCTCTTCCTCCTCGCCCGCCGACCTCGCTCTCCCAGCAGCCGGCCCCTCGTCGCCCTCTCGAGCACGCTCGGCCGACCCCGACGAGCTCGCCGGCGCCGCCATCGGCGAGCACGACGACGCGGCCGAGGCGACCCTGTCGCGCATCGTCAGCAAGGACGACTTTGCCCACATGGAGGTCGTCGGCCAGTTCAACCTCGGGTTCATCATTGCGCGCCGGCGCGTCGCGGTCGACGGCAGCGGCGGGAGCGTCAAGGGCAAGGAGCGTGCGGCGCCGGCCGACACGCACGACGACCTGTTCATCGTCGACCAGCACGCCTCGGACGAGAAGTTCAACTTTGAGAAGCTCCAGGCCGAGACGGTCATCCAGTCGCAGCGCCTCATCGCGTGCGTCCCCTCTCACTCTCTCCTGCCTCCTCGCTCTTCCTCGCTGCCACGCACTCGTCGCTGACCCCGCGCCGTGACCTCGTCCGCAGCCCGCGCATCCTCAACCTCGCGTCGGCCGATGAGCTGATGGCCATGGAGCACGTCGACCTCCTGCGCCTCAATGGATTCGACGTCCTCGTCGACGAGGACGCCGACGTCGGCGAGCGCGTCAAGCTCATCGCGCAGCCCGTCAGCAAGGACACGGTCTTCGACACTGGCGGTCCGTCCCTCTCTTTCTCTCTGGGACTTCCTCTCGACCAGCCCGAGCCCTGACGCCCGCACATCGCCGCGCGCAGACTTTGAGGAGCTCGTCGACCTGATCGGCTCGAGGAGCGGCAACGAGGTCGTGCGGCCGTCCAAGGCGAGGCGCATGTTTGCGAGCCGCGCGTGCAGGAAGAGCGTGATGGTCGGTAAGGCGCTCAACGTCAAGCAGATGACCCAGGTGCGTCCCTCTTTCTCTAGTGCATCGTGCGAGGGCTGCGATTGACGAGACGCGCCTCGTCGAGCAGATCCTGCGCAACATGTCCAGCATGGACCAGCCCTGGGTGCGTCTCTCCTCCCTCTCTCAACGCCTCGTCTCCCCTCGTCCTTCTCACTGACGCCCTCGTTCGCTCGCAGGCATGCCCTCACGGTCGACCGACAATGCGCTGGGTGCGTCGACGCTCTCTCGCCGGCTCGTCGCACTTGACCTTCCCAAACTGACCCTTTGTCGACCTCGACAGCTTGCAGGCATGTCGGCACCGCTCGCTCCGGATCCTCGCTTCGACCTTGACGAGCTTTGTAGCGCGTTCGAGTGACGTGCAACGAGGCAAGTCGATGCGCACACCGTGAGAGGCTTTCGTGCGCGAGGAGGAGGCAGTGCATGCGCACTCGAGCTGCTGCGGCCGAGCGCGACCCGGCCGTGCCGGTCGCTTTCCCCCACATCGCCAGCTACGGATGACGACCCCTTTGCGCCATTTTCGTGCTCTCGCTCTTCTCACGGTCGCTCTCTCTCCCTTCTTCCCACCACCGCATCTCGCACAAGCCTCGACAAGATGAAGTTCTCGCTCGCCGCTCTCGCCACCTCGCTCCTCGCCGCCAGCGTCTCTGGTGACTCCTCTTCTCGCCCTCGAGCCTCTCCTCTCGCTCTCGCCCAGCCGGATTTAGCTGACGCCCCTTCGCTCACCTCTCGCAGCTCAGGCCGGCATCCTCTCGAGCCTCGTCGGCGACGCGACGTCCGTCGTCGGCAGCATCGGCGGCAGCGGCGTCGCCTCTCGCGCCCAGTCGATCGCGTCGTCGGCCCTCGGCAGCGGCGGCGTGAGCAGCGCCATCGCGCAGGCGACGGGCAGCGGTGGCTCGGTCCCGCCTGAGATCGCGTCGCTCACGTCGCAGTACGGGTCGATCCTCGGCGGTGGCGCGCTCCCGACGGGCTCGGCGCTGTCGTCCGACCTCGCCGTCCTCACCTCGGCCCTCGCCAACCCTACCGTGCGTCTGCTCGTCTCTCCACCCTGCACGTCGAGCTGCTCGTCACGAGCAGCACGTCGCGCGACAGGACGAGGTTGTGTACGCGCAATCGCTGACGCTCTCGGCCTCTCGCACGGACCCGCAGATTTCGAGCTACGTGTACTCAAACCCTTCGCTCTCGGCCCTCGCACGCGGTGCTCTCGGTCTCGCCAGCGCTGCAGGTGGCTCGTCGGGCTCGGCCGGCGCTAACGCCAACACGGCGACGGGTTCGACCGGCGGCGCGCAAGAGTCGGGCTCGTCGGGCTCGGGCGGGTCGAGCGGCGCGAGCGCGTTCTCGGCGGGCATAGGTGCCGTCGCTGTCTTTGCCGGCGTCGCGGCAGGCGCGGTGGCGGTCCTCTGAGCGGGTCGTCCTCGTCCTTCCTCTCCTCACAGCCTCCTCCCTATCTCCCTCTCTCGCTCTCTCTCTCGCCGCAGTACATACTCTCCTTGTGCAATGCAGCTTCTCTCACTGCTTCTCGTCACGCACGCTTGAGAGTGCAGTCGTTGCAAAGTGAGCGAAAGCAAAGCTGGTCGTACGAAATCCTCCTCGACCTGCTCGGACCCCCTCCTCTCACTCCTCGTCGCTCTCGACCACGAGTCGTCGCCTCGGTGCCGCCTGCGCCTCCTCTGCTGTGCCATCGTCGTCGTCCGAGTCCGACTCGTAGTCGCGCCGCTTGGCCTGCTTCTTCTGGCGGTCCTTGCGGCGGCGAGCGTCGCGCTCGACGGCGGCGTCGGCCTCCTCGAGCTCCTCGCGGTCGTTGCCGGCCTCCTCCATGTCTCTGCGAGAGAGAAAGCGAGGGCGAGGGCGAGAGGGAGCGAGGGAGAGGGAGCGAGGAGGGAGAGGGAGGGAGGGAGGAGGGAGAGAGGAGGGTGGGAGGAGGGTGGGAGGAGGGTGGGGACGAGGTCAATCGGCGTGCGAGCACGAGGAAGGTCGGGGTCGTCAAGAAGAGAGGAAGGAGCACGCACTCGTCGCCGCTCTGCACGAGGAAGCCGTCGTCGTCCTCGTCCTCGTAGTCGCGGTTGAGCGGGCCGCCCTTGCCCCGCTTAGGCTGCGCGCGCCGGTACCCTCCGTACCCGGTCCCGTCCTCGTCGTCGTCGTCCTCGTCGCCGCCGCTCTCCGAGTCGAGCCCCTCGATCGTCGTCGCCTTCTTGCCGCCCTTGCGGCCGCCGCTCCTCCCGCCGCTCTTGCCCGCCGCCTTTGCCGCCTCGCGCCGCGCCTTCTTCTGCTTCTCGACCTCGGCGCGCTCCCTCTGCTGCCGCATCTTCTCCGGGTCGATCGTCGGCATGTCGGCCTTCTGGAGGCCGCGCCTGCCCTGGTTGGCGTACCGCCCGGCGATGCTGCCGGCGAGGCGCCGGTGCGTCTGGCTCGCGAGCGTCGCAGGGCGGAACGACATGGTGCCGTGGACCGACGCCTGCGTCTCGCTGAGGGGCGTCCCGGCGTACGTGTGCCGCGCCGAGAGGTACGTCAGGCCGTGGCCCCGCGCGAGGTCGAACGCCGACGCGACGAGCCCGGACGTCTGCGGGTTGACGCCGCCCGACGTCTGCGCGGCGGCGGCGGCGCCGCCCGTCGCCGTGAGCGTCGCCGAGTCGTCGAGCGCGAGCGTCATGTCGAACATCTCGGCGCCGAGCTGGAGCGAGAGGGTGCCGTCGGACCAGCGCACGACGCGCGCGTTCGACTGCTTGATCTGCGGGCGGGTAAGGGGTTGGCGTCAGTCGAGGGGGACGAGGAGCCGTCGCTCGGACCGTGCACAGGAGAGAGAGAGGAGGACGCACGACCTGGTTGAGCTCGTCCTTGGTCCACCTCCACCGGATCACGTTCTCGTCCGGGACCGTGCGGGGCTTGACGTCGTCGCCGGCGTCCTGGCTGTCCTGCTGGCTCGCGGCGAGCGGGTCCTCGGGCTCCCACGTCGCCTCGTCGAACGCCGCCGTCGAGATCTGGAGGAAGTGGGGCATGCGCGCGTGCCACACCTTGCCGCCGGCGGGCACGCTAAAGTTGGCGAGCGGGATCTGCGCAATCACCTCCTCGTGGTGCACCATCTGCGCCGCGGCCTGCTGGTCGTCGTCGTCCTCGGGGTCGGGCGTGCGCTCGTTGTACTCGAGGTCGGCGCGCGCGCGGCGCTGCTCGCGCGTGAGGCCGTCCGAGGGCGAGCGGGAGCGGTCGTCGGCGTCGGCGGCGTGTGCGGATTGAGGCGAGGCGGGCTCGGCGTTCATGTCCCTGCAAGTGGGAGGTGAGTCAGCTTTCGAACAAGCTTGAGGCATGCCGCAGCGAGAGAGAGAAGGGGACGCACTCGTCGTCGTCGTCGCCGCCCTCGCCGAACAGGTCGTCCATGTTGTCGTCCTCGTCGTCGGTCGGGCCCTCTGCGGCGGCGTCCTCGGCGGCTTCCTGAGCGTCCTTTGCGGCGTCCTGGAACTGCTGAGGCGGAACGGGGAGGGCGTCGTCGTGCGGGGCCGGGTCGTGGGCGAGGCCGTTTGCGGCGAGGGGCCCTGCGCGGACCGTGTCGGCCTCGTCGTTGCCCGGGATGTGGTTGGCGGCGGCTGGCTCTTCTGGGGCGCCGTCGGGGTAGAGCTCTGGCGGGATGCGGGTGCCGAAGGTGGTGGCCTCGAGGGACGACGAGGTGACGGCGTTGGGGACCTCGTTGACGCCCTCCTCGTTGCCCGTATCAACTTGCGGGTCCATGGCGGGTCGGTTTGCGCCTGCTCGAGTCGGGTGGAGCGAGAGGGAGAGAGAGGAGAGTGAGCGGAGAGATGGCGACGGCCTTGACCCGCTCCCACCACCCTCACCCGCTGAGCAGGCCACCTGAGCACACGAGCTGCCTTCAGGGAGTACACAGGGCCACCCTGACCGCGCTCGAACTACCCTCGTCGACGCCGTCTTCACCCCGCCTCGACTCGCCCAACTCGCTCATCTCGACCTCGACCACGGCCAGCTGTGAGGAACCGCAGACATGGGCCACGGCAACAGCGACAAGCTCTACATCACCCACGTGCGTCCCCCTTTCTTCGCTGCCGAGTCGCCCGCCTCCTCCTGCTCGACCTCGCCCTGACCCACCTCTCCCTCCCCCGCTCGCAGGCAGAGCACTCTGGCGGGCTCGGCGAGCACTCGGCCTCGCGAGGAGCGCGCGCCAAGAACACGGTCCTCGCAAAGCTCCCGTTCGACCACTGCGCCCTCACCCTCAAGCCCTTCGAGACGCCCGTCTGCACCGCCGACGGCACCGTCTACGAGCTCGTCGCCATCATCCCCTTTATCCGCCAGCACGGCACCGACCCCATGACGGGCAAGAAGCTCGCTCCGGGCGACCTCGTCCGCCTCAACTATGCCCGTAACAACGACGGCGTGCGTCCCTCTCTCTCCCTCTCGCTGTCGCTCTCCTTCGCCTCGTCCTGACCCATCCTCCTCGCACGCAGAACTACCATGACCCGATCACGTTCAAGGTCTTCAACGACCACACGGCCATCGCCGCCATCAAGACGACCGGCAACGTCTACGCCCGCGAGTCGATCGACCGCCTCAACATCAAGGCGCGCAACATGAACGACGTGCGTCCCAGTCTCTCTCACTCGTCGACGGCATCAGCACTGACTCTCGCTACCTGCAGCTCCTCACCGACGAGCCGTTCACCCGCAAGGACATCATCACGCTGCAGGACCCGCTCGACCTCGAGCCTCGAGACGGTCCGTCCCCTCCCGCTCCCTCTCCTTCTCCTCAACGAGCTCCCCTCCTGACGCCTCGCACGCCCCCGCAGTCTCCAAGTTCGACTATGTGCGCCGCGACCTCAAGGTGGACGAGGACGAGGGCGCGCTGAGCGGCATCAACGTCGAGGCGAGCGGGATCGCGCGGGTGCTCAAGACGCTCGAGAAGGGCAAGCAGGACAAGGAGGCACTCGAGGCAAAGGTGCGTCCCGCCTCTCTCTCTCTTCTTGCCTCTTCCTTGTGATCATTTCGCTCACGCTTCCTCGCGCAGAACAAGCCCACCGCACCTCCAACGTCCTCCTCTGCCGCCTCCTCCTCGAAAGCCAACCTCGTCCCCTCGGCCGCCTCGTCGACCTCGGCCTCGCCCTACAACACGGCACCGATCTCGAACAACCGCACGGCGGCGTCGTTCACGTCGACGGCGGCCGCCGTCAGCACGCGCGCCGAGAACGCCCTGTGGGACGAGGAGCACCTCATGTACGAGCAGGTCAAGGAGCGCGGCGAGAAGGGCTACGCGAGGCTCGTCACCAACTTTGGCGCGCTCAACTTTGAGGTGCGTCGGCGCGTTTTGAGACCCGGTCAGGCGCCGTCGAACGCGAACCCCGGAGAGGAGGCTGACCTTAGTCTTCGTCGGTCTCGCACAGCTCTTCGCCGGCGTCGCTCCTCGGGCCTGCTACAACTTCTTGAGCGTGCGTCCTCGAGTTTCTCCCATCGCCGAGCCGAGCCGGACCGCCCACTCATCGGCCCTCCCTCCGTACGCAGCTCGCTCGCGAGGGCTACTACCAGAACGTCAAGTTCCACCGCCTCATCCCGGGCTTCATGGTGCGTCCCTGCTCCCCTGCTGTCTCCCTGACAGCCTGCTGGACGCTGACGTGCAGCGTGTGCGCCTCGCAGCTCCAGGGCGGCGACCCGACGGGCACGGGCCGCGGCGGCGAGTCGCGGTGGGGCAAGCCCTTCGAGGACGAGTTCACTGCGCGCAACGCCCGTGCGTCGGCCTCTCGCTCTCTTGCTCAGTCTCCTTCTGGGCCGTCGAGCTGACCCTGGCTCGTTGTGCGCCCGCAGAGAAGCACGACCAGCGCGGGATGCTCGCCATGGCCAACTCGGGGCCCAACACGAACGGCTCGCAGTTTTACGTAACGTTTCGCGACAAGTGCTCCCACCTCGACGGTGCGTCTGCAGCCCGTCCTCGTCGTGCGGCACCGAGACGGGCGCCGTGAAGCTGACCTTCTCACGCACGGACCCTCTCTCCCTCCCTCGCCCGCTCCGCCTCCCTCGCTCCCTCCCCCACTCGCAGGCAAGCACACCGTCTTCGGCCGCCTCGTCGGCGGGCTCGACGTCCTCGCCAAGCTCGAGCGCGTCCCGACCGACGCCGCGACCGACCGCCCGCTCAAGCCCGTCGTCCTGCAGGACGTCGAGGTGTTTGGCGACCCGTTCGACGAGTACAAGAAGCGGCTCGACAAGCGGCTCAAGAGGGAGGAGGACGAGAGGCTCGGGAGGGGAGAGAAGGAGAGGAGGAGGGAGGAGCGGGCGAAGGACCGGACGACGTGCGTCGGCTCTCTCTCTCTCTCTCTCTCCCGCTCTTCGCCTCGGCTTCTCGAGCAGGTCCTGACTCTCCTCTCGCACGCCCGCAGCTGGTTCGGCACCAACCTCGAGACCTCGTCTCCCGCCGCTCTCGCCCTCGCCTCGTCCAGCTCGACCGGCGCCTCGATCGGCAAGTACCTCGCCTCGTCCTCCTCGGGCACGAGCGGCGCCGCACCAGCCGCGCCCGCACCGATCGGCGGCGCCGGCCTCAAGCGCAAGACGCCCGCGCTCGGCGGCGCAGAGTCGGACTTGGTCGCCAAGCTCGGCGAGGCGGGCGACTCGGGAGGAGGAGGAACGGCGGCGGCCAAGAGGAAGAAGAAGGCGGGCGGGTTTAGCGACTTTTCGGCGTGGTAGCGGCTGCGAGAGAGGAGGACGTGTGCAACGCAGTGCGCGTGTGCGCCTCGCTGAGGCTAGACGAGTGGGAGAGCACGAGAGGCTCGTGCGCTGCTGTCGAGGAAAGCTCTCGCTCTCGCTCTGGTTCTCGCCGCACTCTCTCTTGACTAGACTCGCACAGAGAAACATCATTGCACTGCGACCAAAGGACCGATCCGAGAAACACAGACGAGGAGAGGCAGGTGAGCGCACGAGGCCCGAGCGCCCAGCTGGTTCAGCGCATGGTGCTGCGCGCAGGGACTGAGGGTCAGCGTCGAGCTCAGGAGGCGCACGAGCACGAGAAAGAGACGTAGAAGAGGACGCACATGCGCGGGCCGATGTAACGCTTCTTGGCGTCGAGAGCGAACCAAACGAGCGAGCTCAGGATCACGAACGCGAGGAGCGTCGTCGAGTAGTTCATGCTCTCGGCCGTGATCGGGAGCGTCTCTGGGAAGGCCAAGATGGTCACCGTGAAGGCGGTCCAGGCGACGGCGATGGAGGGGATGACGGTGCCGAGGATGCCGGGGAGCTTGAACGGGCCGGGCTGGAAGTCGACCTCGGGGTGGTTGCGGAAGATGAGCTTGCACGCGATCGGGACGGCGTACGACGTGTCGAGGGCGATGCTGCGAGCGAGCGAGCGAGCGTGAAGAGGTCAGTGCGCCATCGGGCGACGAGGAGCAGGGAGAGAGAGAGAGAGAAAGAGAGAGAGGGACGCACGCGCAGAGCGAGAAGACGGCGTTGACGGCGACGCTGCTCGCGAACGACAGGCACCCGAGGCAGGCTGTTCATCGGGAGGAGGAGGAACAAGGTCAGCGGCTCGTCCTGCTCGTGGATCGAGCAGAAGGACGCACCGCAGATGAAGCAGACGAGCCAGACGGCGTACATCGGCACCTTGTTGGGCGCGAGGCGCTGGAACAAGCCTTTGTCTGGGAGGCCCTCGTCGCGCGAGAAAGCGAAGAAGGTGCGCGCGTTGGCCTGGAGGGCGGTCGAGACGACGGCGAAGGCGGTGAAGCAGATGAGGCTCCACAGGACGTAGAACCCGGGCTTGCCGACGCTGCGCACGATGATCGTCGCCGCCGAGTAGCCCGACACGCCGGGGAGCTCTTCCATCGGGCCCGAGCACAGGACGTAGAGCTGCGGCAGAGAAGTATCAGGACCATCTCAAGGAGCGAGAGGGCCTGAGCGCGGGACGCACAATGTTGTAGACGAAGCCGGCGATCCCAGTTCCGAGTACGGCGACGATGATGGCGACCGGCGCGCGGATGCTCGCCTCCTTGACCTCCTCCGAGATGTGCGCCGTGGCGTCGTAGTCTGCGAGCACGGTCCGAGAGTGAGCGTGCTGCTCCTCTAGAGCGTTCAAGGAGGGGGAGAGCTGCGCACCTGTCATCGTCCACTGCACCGACAAGAGGCCGAGGAGGACGGCGAACCCGTCCGACTTCCACCCGCTCTGGTTCTGCACGCTCGAGAAGACGTAGGACGCCGAGTGCTTGTCGTCGCAGGTGACGCCGAGCGCGATGACGACGGCGATGACGGCGCCAAGGTTGATGAAGACGAAGCACTTCGTGATGAGCGAGATGGCCTTGGTGCCGACGCACTGCGCGAGGAGAGGGAGCCGGGTCAGGCTCGAGCGAGAGCGAGGGAGGGGCTCGAGCGGACGAGGGAGACGAGACGCACGTTCATGATGCCGTGCACGACGAGGAGGAAGCAGTAGACGCCCATCTGGTGCCCTGCGCTCGCGACATAGTTGCCGTCGGTCGAGATGGTCGCCGCGGCGAGGATCATGCCGCTCAGGCCCCACTCGGTGCTTGCGACGCCGGCAACCTGGCCGAGGAGGTTGAGCCTGCGTCGAGTCATATGTCAGCTAGCTGTAACAGGGGAGAAGAGGGAAAGGAGGAGGAATAAGAGGGAGAGGAGGGAGAGGAGGGGCAGGAGGACGCGCCAGCCGACCACCCAGCCGACGAGAGCGCGGTACCGATGAGGGACGAGGTACGCAGAGGCCGAGTACAGCCCTCCAGAGGTAGGGTAGGCCGACACGAGCTCGGCGATGGACAGGCCGAGGCAGAAGCAGAAGACCGAGCCGATGAACCAGCACCTGCGGGCGAGCGAGAGGACGTCAAGAGGGAGCGCTTCGAGTAGGAGGGAGAGGAGGAGACGCACCAGATGACCGAGGCCGGACCGCCGAGCAGTAAAGGCGTGTCGAGAGTGGTCGCGACGGACGAGGCGACGCCCATGATTGAGAACGCAAAGGAGATGGTCTGGCGCAAGGCAGACGTCAGTCGACAGCGCGCCGAGGCTCAGAGGGAGGGACGAGACGGACCGATAGGTTGGTGAACTCGCGTGCAAACTCCTGCTTGTAGCCGAGCGCAGCGAGACGTTCCTCCTCCCGGTCGTGCACGGTCGGCGCGACCGAAACGACATCGGCCGTGTCCTGCTTGTCGGACGCGCTCTTGTCGGAGGAGTTCTTGTCGGATAGACGCATCGTGCTCGTGTGTAGGTTGCAGAAGGAGACAGAGAGAGTCGTGCGCGAGGGCGAGGAGGAGCAGGAGCTAGCAGGAGGGACGGCCGGCGAGCGAGATAGAGCAGCTCGGCCACGACGACCGAGATTGGCTCAGGGACGTGTGGAGGGCTGCGAGGGCTCGAGGATAGCCAGCCTGCCCCCGCACCCGCGCATGCGAGAGCTGGGGGAGGCGAGAGGGTTCCGCTGAGGCGCAGATAGCCGCGACGAGGATCAGGGCGCTCTCCTCGGGCCTCGGGGGGCGGCGGGACCCATTCGAGGACGCGCAGCCGGTGCAGGAGCCGCTGAGCAGCTGCAGCACGCCTCGCCAGAGCTGCTGAGCGTGATGAGGAGGAGCAAAGCCGCCTCATCTCCTCCTCCTCCCTCTGAATCTCATCCGCCAACCGCTCGCACAGCTACACGGCCAGCGCGTGCGCCGATGCCGTGCCTATCAGGCTCTGCACAATCTCCTGCGCTCGCGCCTAGCGCTTGTCGCTCTCGCCCCGCTCGCCCTCGTCCTCTCTCGACCGCCGGCCCTCCACCTCGGCCGCCAGGCTCCCGCCGCCGCCGCCTATCGAGCGCAGAGCTCTCTTGCGTCCTCTTCCACCACCGCACCACGCAGCCATGACCTCGTACCTCGCCTCGCTCCTCGGCCGCGCGCCAAAGCCCACCGGCCCCGAGCACATCGCCTTGCCGGCGAGCTACTACACCTCGCCCGCCATCTACGAGTTCGAGAAGCGCGCCTTGTTCAGCAGGATGTGGATCATGGTGTGCCACGAGCAGGTGCGTCTCGTCTCCCTCGCTCACCCTCGAGCGCTCTCTCCCCATCCTCGCCCTCGAGCGCTTCTTCTCGTTCAAGCTGACTCCTTGTCCTTTCCCGACGCAGTTCCTGAACGAGACCGGCAAGTACAAGCTCGTCGACTACGCCGGCATGCAGTTCTTCGTCATTCGCAGCAAGGCCGGCGACGTGCGCGCCTTCTTCAACGCCTGCGCGCACCGCGCTTTCCCCGTCCTGCGGCCTCGGCAAGAGGGCGAGAAGGACGTCGCCGTCGAGTCGGGCAAGGTCAGCATCATCGCCTGCGGGTACCACGGCTGGAGCTACTCGACCAACGGCGACCTCGCCAAGGCGCCCGGCTTCGACGAGATCCCCGGCTTCGAGCCGAAGAACCACGGCCTGTCGTCTCTGCGCGTCCACGTCGACAAAAACGGCTTCGTCTACGTCAACGCCGACAAGACGCCCGACGCCCTGTCGTGGAAGGCGCAGTTCGGCGCGTTCGAGGAGCAGGAGCGGCTCAAGCGCGTCGATTGGGACAACTACGAGTACGCGCTCTCGTGGGGCATGGAGGCCGCCCCGTACAACTGGAAGGTCCTCGTCGACAACTACCAGGTGCGCTCGTCGTCTCTCGTCCTCCTCTTTGCGCCCCGAGGCTGACTCGCTCCTCCCCGCCGATCCGCATCTTCCCTCTTCCCGCCAATGCGCTCTACCTCGCATTCACCTCAACCCGCCCCGCCTCTCCTCTTCCTTCCTGCAGGAGTGCTATCACTGCTCGATCACGCACCCCGGGTTCGTCAAAACGACCGACTTGAAGACGTACACGGTGACGGGCAAGAAGGGGATCATCGAGCACTACGTCAAGGCCAAGCCCGAGGCGCTCCTGCCCGGCGCAGACCCAGAGAAGGTGCGTTCTCGGCGTCGTGTTCTCTCCCTCGCCTCGTTGCGCCGTCGCCGGCTCGGTCCCCGCCTCAGGATCTGTCTCGAGGAGCCCTCGCACTGACCCTCTCCTCCTCCTCACAGTTCGCCTTCAACTTCATCACGCCCAGCTCTTCGCACACCGTCACGCCTATCTACTGTGCGTCTTGCCCCTCTCGACCCGCTCGCGCTCTTGCCGTCGTCGCCCGAGCTGACCTCTGTCGGCGCTCTCTTCCCGCTCGCAGTCTACACGATGATGATCGCGCCGACGGGCCCTCGCTCGTGCAACGTCAGCTTCGACGTGTACCGCCACAAGACGTGCACCGATGAGCAGTTCGACGAGGCGCACAAGTTCTTCGTCCAGGTCGAGACCGAGGACAAGATGTTGTGCGCCAACGTCCAGAAGAACCTCGAGCGCGGCAACTACAACAGCGGGCCTCTGCACCGTGCGTCTCTCTCTCCCTCTCTCTCGCTCTCTTGCTGCGCTCGAGGCGGCTCTCGTCGCGCCCACAGGCTGACTCGCCCCCCTCTCCTCCCTGCAGCGTTCCGCGAGTCCGGCTGCATCTACTTCCAGAAGTGGTACGTCGAGCACCTCAAGGAGCACTTTGCGAAGGAGCAGGCCGCCGGCGCCGAGATCACGGGCGGCAAGAGCTTCTACCGCGGCGCGCCGACCGACGTCGACGACTTTGCGGCCAAGGTCGACGCGTGCTCGGGTGCGTGCGGCGGCGGCAAGGCGGCGGAATGGTGAGTAGATCTTCTAGATTCTTTGTGTGTATCGAAGCAGTGCCCATCTCGAGCTCCTCTCGCCGTCGTCTTCGGGAGCTTGTCGCTGGTCATCGAGAGCTCTTTCCCGTCGAGCGCTCGGCAGGATGGTCCTCTCGTGCTGTCATCTTCTCGAGACGCTTCCGAGAACTCCTGCTTTCGCTTTTCGGGCGACGAGCGAGGAGAGGGCGAGACGCAGCCAGCGCCGCACGGACCCTCGAATCGACCTTCTCAAGTTGACGAAAGCTCGTCTCTCGCTTCGACGCTGCCGCCTGTGAGCGCAAAAGCTGGCTCGCCGTCACGATGAGATGCTTTGTGACTTTCGAGGCAGGAGAGGCCCGACATCGCTCTCGTAAAGGTGCGACGGACCCTTCTCGAGCGAGAAGGCCAGAATCACGCTGCTTTCTCGTCCTTGCAGGCGGTGGAACTGCTCAATACAATGCATCTCGACATCTGGTGCAACCCTAAGTATCTACCAGTCGCGGTACGCACGCTGCCCGACGTAGAATGCCTTGGCGAAGTTGGCTGCGCGGGTCCGAGCGTCAGTTCGAGCGCCGCGAGCGAGGGGTAGAGAGCGGCGGCGCACGAGAAGAGAACGTCACCGGCGTGCCCTTGGGGACTGCGAGAGGTAGATAGGGTCAAAGGCGCAGCAGGCACGTCTAGAGGAGCTGAAAGACGTACTCGAGAGCGTGTCGCCTGGGTGGGCCTCGATCCTGACGCCCGCAGTCGTGTCCTCGAGAATCAGGGTGCCTTCCACGACCAACTTGAGCTCGTTATAGTTGTAGCTGGTATGTGGAACGAGTCGTGAGCACTCGGACAGCGACCAGGAAGAGAGAGAGACGACGTACGTGTACGTGAACGGCGTTCCTGCCTTGACCGTGAAGAAGCCGCACGAGATCGGCTTCTCCTTCTCCCAGTGCGTCGAGAAGACGTCGTCGATCTGGCCGACCTCCTTGCCCGGCTCGCCCATGGGCGTGCTGAGCGGGTGAAGCTGCATCGCGTTCTTGACGACGGAGAGGGTCGTAGGGGAGTTAAGCTCGCCGATGGACATGTTGGGCTGGGTTAGGTGGAAGGTGGGAGGTACGGTGCGAGGCAGGTCCCGAAAGGAGGTGAGGAGAGAAGAGCCGAGGGGAGCGCAAGCCGGCGGACGAGGTGGTCGTCGCGAGCGGGTGCGGGGAACGCTCTCGTCGTGCGGCTAATCGCGCCTGACGAGCGGTGTAATCACTCAGGGACGTAGCTCGCGGCGATAGAGAGCCGAATCGCTGCCGACAAGCGCGATCGTGTCGTAGCCGCACGTACTCGCCCCGGCCTTCTCAAGTGCGGGGTCAATCGCTCGTCTCGCCCTACACAACCCCGCTGCTGCTGCACTGTTGACTCCGAGCCATCCGTTATGCTCGACTCGCCCCTCGACACCGACTACATCAGCCTCGGGGCGGCCCTCGGCGCCGTCACCGCTCTATCAATCCTCGTCGTCCTCCTCGAGCCGCGCTTGCGTCTCTTCGCCCGACTGCACTCCTTCCCCGACTCGCTCAAAACGAGCGTCCCGACGCACCTGTACGATACGGTGCAAGGCGCGCTCAAGACGAGCAAGCTCACCCTCCTCGCACGGCCGCGGGGTCCGTCCGCGCTCGCCGACCCGGATCCGCTCACCAACCTCGACCTCAAGACGGCGACGACCCGGGACCACCTCTACGTCAACAAGTGCCTCCGATGGCCTTACCATCAGACGATGGCGCACCAGCCGATGCACGTCAACAACTGGATCGAGATCGACTCGAAGTACGAGCGCGAAATGCAGTACAAGGCGGCGGTCGTGCAGAAGTACCGCGACGAGACGGTCATCTCGCTGCCCGAGAACGACGAAGGCGCAGGTGAGCTGCTCGAGACGCTCGTCGACTACTTGCCGAAGGTGCGTCGGGCCTTCTCTCGCTCTCGAGCCTCGCCTTCTCGCTGACGCGCTCTCGCACAGCGGTACCCGACGCTCTTTGCTCCTCTCCCGAACGGCGGCATCCACAACAAGGTCCTCGGCGAGCGCCACTACAACCTCAAGGGCAAGACTGGCACCGATGCGCTCTTCGTCATCTCGAGGTTAGTTGCGCGAGCGCACTCGCCGCTGGACGTTTCGCTCGCTGACGCTCCCCGCTGCCTGCAGGCTCGTCCAGGATGACTTCCTCATGGGTCGAGAGCGCGAGGACGGGCACGTCTACTTCGTCGGCGGGATCGTTGCCGTGCCAGGTGCGTCGCCGCACGGCCTGCTCCCGCTCTCGCCTCCCTCTCTCCTCTGACGCTTCCCTCCTCGTCCTCCAGGCTTCTACAGCTTCAAGGCCAAGGTCGGCAAGTCGATGCGCGAGGTGCACGAGCCCGTCCCTCTGTTCAACGAGAAGATTCTTATGAGCGTCGAGCGCACGCTCAAACGCTTCAAGCCGGAAGAGCCGTTCGAGCGCTCGAGCTGGGAAATCGTCGACGACCTCAAGGCGCACAAGCGTGCGTGTCTCGAGCTCTCTGATCTATGCGAGACGTGTGCTGACGAGCTGAGCGGCGACAGACAACATCGCGACGCTCGAGGGGGACGAGAAGCTCGCCGACGACCTCCACCCGAGCGAGTACATCTTCCGGTGCGCTTCCTTTCCTCCACTTTGTCAGCTTCAAGACCTCATTGACACCCTGTGGCGACAGAATCGACCACCAGACGTTCCGCAAGCTGCCCAAGTCGCGGGCGATCGTCTTCGGGTGCGCACGGTCCCCCTCTCTTCTTCGCCCATCGCGCCCGCTCACGATCCTTGCTCGTTCTCTCTCGTTCTCCGAGCAGCGTGCACCCGATCCTGCGCCCGCTGTCCGAGCTCGCCAACCTGCCGCTCGTCCCTTCGCTGCTGGCAACGGTCCACGAAAAGGGGCAGGCCGACCTCATGGAGTACAAGCTGAACTTCCGCTGTGCGTCGCTGTCTTTCCCTCTCGAGCGTCTCTCTCTACGAAGGACGAGACGTGCTGATGAGGACGAGCGGGCAAAACGAGCAGACCAGGACAAGCTGCTCCCTTACCTCAAGGAGCTCACCAAGTCGCAGCTCGACCGCGGCCTCATCACGTGCGTCGCGCCTCTCTCGGTCTCTCAGCTATCGCTGCACGAGGAGAAGCGGAAGCTGACGAGCTCGAGCGACGAGCAGCGGTGACGAGGACGTCGCAGAGTTCCGTGCGCTGCTTGCGAAGGTCAAGGCGTGAGGGCCTCGTGCGGGTCTCGAGGACGGCCGCTCAGGGTCTGTAGCGCCTAGCAGTACAAGATGTCGAGCAGCAGTTTGGATTGAGCGAGAGACAGGAAGACGAGAGCGCCGAGAAAAGACGAGGAAGCTGTCCGAGAAGTGCTGCTCGAGCCCGTCCCTCGACCGTCTCTCGCCGCGCCGAGCCTCGCAACGCAGGAGCCTGCCGCTGCATTCATGTTGCACGCCTCGCCCGGGTCGCTCGGGGAAGCGCTACTCCTGCCTGAGCGGCGGCGGCAAGTCGAGCAGCTCGCCGTTGTCGCCGACCCTGTACTGCGGTTTGAGGGCGTCCCTGTTGCGCTTGATCTCGTCAATTTCGAGCTCGAGCGAGGTGCGGATGCGAGGAGGGGGAAGGTGAAAGGAAGGGAGGGAGGGAAAGGGAGCAGGGACGCACACGTAATCCTGCGAGGCTTTGTTGCTCTTGAGGAGGTTGCGCACGGCGAAGAGGGCGTGCTCGCGCATGGCTGTGTGAGAGGACGACGCGGCGAGTAAGTCCCCTAGCCTGCTCGAGGAGCACGACGCTGCACGCGCAGGGAAGCGCGCGCGAGAGAGAGAGAGAGAGAGAGAGAGCTCGAGGAGAGACGCACTCGTGTTCCGCTCGTCCATCTGGCACATCGACAGCAGCAGCTCCAACCCGCCCCTGTCCCTCACCTTGTCCTGCGTCCTCCTGACGCGCTCGGGCGGCGTCGGGCGCGCCGTGGTGAGCGGCGGCGCGAAGGCGACGATGCCGAGGAACTGGACGAGGGTGCGCTGCAGCTGGGCGACGGCGGCGGTCGATTCGGGGGCGGCGGCAGCGGGTGGTGCGGCGGGTGGTGCGGCGGAGGAGGATGGGGAGGTGGCCGGGGGATGGGCGGGACGGGCGGAGACGGGCGGGAGGAGCGTCGTCGAGAAGCCGAGGAGGCCTGTGCGGGGGAGGGCGTCAGCTCGCCGTCCGGTCGAGCCACGCACGCATCAGCGACAGAGAGAGAGGTCGACGCACGAACGGCCGTCTCGGCACCCTCAGCCAACGCTTCCCTCGCCCGCTCCTCCCTCTCCTCCCTCGCGCTCGCACCGTCGCGCTCGCCCTCCTCCTCCTCCTCCCGCTCCAAGCCCAGCCCGATCGAGCACGCACAATGCAGCACGAGCACCAACCCCTCGAACGCCTTTGCGTCGGCCGCATTCTTGACCCTCGCTGCGCCCGGACCCTCGCCCTCGTCGACGAGCCACCCGCCGAGGTGCGCGAGCTGGCGCACGAGGAACGGCGCGAGCGCGAGCGCTGCGGGCTGGGCGGCGCGGAGTGGGAGCGAGAGGTGCCCGTCGAGGAACTTGAGGAGGGTGACGAGGGTGGGCGAGGTGGCGAAGCCGGGCATGCTGCGCGGCGCGGCGAGGGGGGAGGGTCAGCTGGGAGGGAAGCGGAGGAGGGAGGGGGAGGGGTCGCACAGGGCGTGCTCCTCGTATGCGGCAGAGAAGGCGTCGAGCTCGATGAGCTGCTGGACGATGGCGAACCTGCGAGCTTGGCGAGGCGAGTCAGTCTTCGACCTTCGGTGGGAGGGGAGGGAGAGCGGCGACTACGCACGAGAGCTGGAAGATGTCCGAGTGGAAGTCCTCGCTCGCGATCCCCTCGGGCGTCTCGTCGTCAAACAGGACGCTGACGATCGTCATGAGGCGGTCGAGGATGGCGGCGCCGGCTTTCGATGTGCCGAGGAGGAGGCTGCGGGCGTGCGCGGTGACGGCGAGTCAGAGTCCGCCGCGCGGTGGGCGAGAGGGGAGAGAGGGGACGCACGCTCGCTCGCAGTTGCCGTGGATCGAGTTGAGGAGGAAGATGAGGACGGCTTGAAGCGTACCGTGGTCGGGCGAGGCGAGGAGGCGCCTGTCGAGCAGGAAGGTCAGCTCGCTCTCTCTCTCCCTCTGACCTGCCCAACAGCGAGAAAGGGGAACGCACTGGATGAGGTTGTCGTCGACCTCGAGCTCGAGTCGGCGAGGGAAGAAGGTGCTCGCGATGGCCTCGTTGTCGGTGACGAGGTTGGCGAGCGCCTGGCAGCAGACGCGAGTCATGTCGGTGTCTGCGCGCAAAGCGCTCCGTCAGTCTCGTTCGGAGTGGAGAGAGAGAAGAGAGGGACGCACAGGCCGAGTCCTCGAGGTTGAAGAGGGACGAGGCGGCGAGGAGGACCTGGCGCAAGGACGGCTCGATGTGGTCGCTGCGCGCAGAAGAGCGAGGTGTCAGCGCTGTTTGGGGCGAGGAGAGGGACAAGGGACGCACACTGCATGCTGCTGACTGTCGGGCGACTGTGTGCACAGGCTCAAGAGCAAGGCGGCGAGGGCGAGGACGGCCGGTATCGAGTCCTTGTCGTCCGAGGCGAGGCGGGCGGCCTCGACTTGCCAGACGGCGGCGAGAGCTGGCCAGAGCGGGGCGTGCGAGCCATAAGTGGACCTGTGCGGGTGCTCGGCGTCAGCCTGTGAGTGTGGGACGAAGGAGAGGCTCATCAGCTCACCGAAGAGCCGGGGTTGACCTGAGTCCGAGTCGGGGCGGGCGCAGGAGCTGGACGAGGTGTTGCGGGGTGCGCGGTGACTGAGCGTACTCGATGAGCTGGCTGGTGAGCTCTGGCGGGCTTGGCGGTGCCGGGTCGGCCATCTGGACGAGGTTGGACGAGCGAGAGAGAGCCGACGAGGAGGGGCGCTCCTCCTCGTCTCACCTCGTCACTGCCAGACCCGACATGAGCTCAGACGCACCGCACCAGCCTCGCCAAGGCACGGCTGCCCTTCAAGACGAGCCGCACCCCGACGCACCCGCCGCAAAGCGCCCCCGCCTCGACCTCACCTCGAACTCGTCCTCGCGCGATCACGCCCGCCCACCACTACCAGGAGCGCACTCGAGCTTGGCACCACCACCAGTCCCGCCTCAAGCTGCCACCTTGACGAGCGCGCCACCCCACAGCGCCCTCCCACCACCCTCCCCTCCTCGCGCTCCTCGACCCGGCTACGCCCACCGCTTCACCCTCGAGGGCCACAAAAAGTCCATCTCGTCCGTCAAGTTTAGCCAGGACGGCAAGTGGCTCGTCACCGCCGGTGCGTCCCTCCTCCCTCCCCCTCTCTGTCCAGCCAACAACCTCGCCCGCTGACCCCGCCCCACCTCACCTCGCCTCGCGCGCAGCCGCCGAGCCCTCGATCCACCTGCACTCGCTGCCCTCGTTCAGCCTGCACCGCACCTTCTCGTCGCACACGGGCGGCATCTCGGACGTCGCCTTTTCGGCCGACTCGACCCTGCTCGCCTCGGCGTCCGACGACCGCACCGTGCGCGTGTGGGAGGTCGACCCGGCCGTCCCGCTCGTCGGCGGCACAGCGCGCCCGGCCGAGGGCAAGGGAGAGGACGCGGCGAGGGTCCTCCAGGGCCACCTCACGGCCGTGTTCTGCGTCGCGTGGAGCCCGAGGGGCGACTTGGTCGCGAGCGGCGGCGTCGACGAGACGGTGCGCGTGTGGGACGTCCAGAAAGGTGCGTCGCCTCTCTCCCCTCTCTGTTAAGCTCTCCCCTACCTTGTTGCGGCGAGGCAGGGCTGATAGGGCCAGACGTGCGCGCGCAGGCCGGTGCATGCGGGTCCTCCCCGCGCACTCGGAGCCTGTCAGCGCCGTCCAGTTCAGCCGCGACGGCACTATGCTCGTGTCCTGCTCGTGGGACGGCTACATGTGTGTCCTCTCTCCCGGTCCGTCTTTGCCCGCTCGCCCGGTCCTGACTCGTCTCTCCCTCTCCCCTCCCCTCCTCCTTCCTCCCTCCCTCCCGCGCCCTCACAGCCGCATCTGGGACACCTCGACGGGCCAGTGCCTCAAGACGCTCGCGCACGAGGACAACACGCCCGTCGCGAGCGTGCGCTTCTCGCCCAACTCGAAATTCCTCTTCACGAGCACGCTCGACTCGGCCGTGCGGTTGTGGGACTACCAGAACGACAAGGTCGTCAAGTCGTACGAGGGGCACCAGAACCGCAAGTGCGTCCCTCTCTCTCCTTCTTCGCCGCCCTCCCCCTTGCTCGGCGCGACTCGCCCCCGAGCCCTCGAGAGGCTGACCCGCCCGCCCGCCTGCAGGTACTGCATCCCGCCGATCCTGACGCCCGACGGCGCGCACCTCGTGTGCGGCTCCGAGGACCACAAGGTTGTCGTGTGGGACGTCCAGACGCGCGAGGTCGTCGCGCAGTGGGCGGCGCACAAGGGTGAGCTGCCTCTCCTCTCTTCTTTCCCTCCTCCCTCGTCCCTCGCGAGAGACAGAGCGGTGCGCGGCGCTGACGCCCAGTCATGGTCACGCAGACGTCGTCATGACGGTCGCCCACCACCCGACGCTCGACGTCCTCGCGACCGGCGCCCTCGAGAAGGTGCGCCCGCCCCTCTCTCCGTCCCTCTCTCCCTCCTTTCGCGCTCGCGCGCCGTGCTGACCCTCGCCACTCGTTCGACGCGCCCAGGAACCCGTCGTCAAGATCTGGGCCATGCCCGAGGCCGAGGCGTTCTTTGCGCAGGGCAGGCTCGGGGCGAACGGGCAGGAGAGCGAGCGAGGGAGCGGCGCAATGCAGATCGAGCCGTGACGAGCGTGCTCTCGTCTCACACTTCTCACTCCTTGCTGCCGCTCTCGAGAGAATGGAAGAGCTCGCCGCACAAATAGCTTTGCACAGCTCCTCGCCGGTTGTCCCTCGCTCGCTCGCTCCTTTCTACCTCCGCCTTCGTCTCGCCGTCCAACAGCGCCGCACCGCTCGCTCGACCGACCCCGTTCACTCGAAATCTGCTCACGAGAGGAGAGGAAGGAGGAGAGGAGAGAGGTTGTGCGTTAGGGTCCTGCATTTCACTCGGGGAGAGGGTTGCGCACCCGCCCGGACCTCATCGTTGGCGCCCCAGCTCGTCCCGCTCGCGACGCGCCGCCGCTCGCTCACTCGGCGCAGCCCGCTCGATCTCGTCCTCCCCGCTCCCGACTCGCCCTCGCCTCGCCTGCCCTCACCTCGTACTTTCCCGAGCGCGCGCTCAGAGCTCCTCGCGGTACGGGACCGGCTCACCATTGGCGTCGAGCTGCGTCTCGAGCGGGATCTCGCCGCTCTTGACGATCGTCACCTTCTGCTTGGGCTTGTCGCCCGGGCCCTTGGGCACGTTCTCGATCTGATGGCGAGTGGGCGGGCGGGCGCGGGCGGGCGGGGCGAGGGGGAGGGGGAGGGGGAGAGGTCGAGGGGTAGGGCGACGGCGAGAAGGGGTGGCGTAGGTCGTAAAGTGCGTGGTGGACGGCGTGAGGGGAAGTGGAGCGAGGGGTAGGGCGAGTGCGGGCGAGCGAGAGGGGGAGGAGCGGAGACAGGATCCAGGTCAGCTCCTGCACGACGACGACGAGACTTCCAGAGCTCGAGAGAAGTCGACGCACCGCGTAGACGATGTCCATGCCCTCAATAACCTTGCCGAAGACGACGTGGCGGCCGTCGAGCCAGCTGCGGGCGGCGAAGGAGCGGGAGGGTCAGCGGCTCTTCTTGCCCGCCGTGCTGGACGTCAAGGATTCGGGCGCACCTGGTCGTGACGGTCGTGAGGAAGAACTGCGACCCTGTGGGTCGGGACAGGGCGTCAGGGGCGCTGCGAGAACGTGCCAGGGCGCGAGAGGGACTCACCGTTGGTGCCCGGACCGGCGTTGGCCATCGAGAGGACGCCCGGGCCGGTGTGCTTGAGCTTGAAGCTGAGGGAGGTGTTCCTCGTCAGTACGAGTGCTGAAGAGGGAGAGGAAGAAGTCGGACGCACTTCTCGTCCTCGAACTTGGCGCCGTAGATGCTGCGGACGAGGGGGAGGAAGGTCAGCACTAGCTTCGCTCCGAGCGGAAGGGAGCACGCACCTCTTGCCGCCGGTGCCGTCACCGCTGTGGGAGGGAGGAGAACGGGCGTCAACGCGGTACGGGACGAAGGAGGGAGAGGGCGAGGGCGGACCGGGTGAAGTCGCCGCTGCGAGAGGGGGCGAAGGTCAGCGACGAGCTCGAGTGGGCGTCTGGGAAGAAGGACGACGGACCCCTGGATCATGAAGCTCTTGATGACGCTGCAGGAGATGACCAAGAGTCAGCAAGAGTGCGATCAAGGGGAGGAAGCGGGTCGAGCGAGCGGGAGAGGGAGCGCACCGGTGGAACGACGAGCCCTCGTAGCCGAACCCAGCCTCGCCCGTCGCGAGCTGCCGGAAGTTCTCGGCGGTCTGCGGTGCACGACCGGGCGAGTCAGCGCTGCTGCGAGGGAGAGAGGAGGGCGGGCAAGCCGAGGGCGGGGACGGACCTTGGGGACCGTCTTGCCGTAGAGGCCCATGACGATGCGGCCCATGGGCTCGTCGCCGTGCTGGATGTCGAAGTAGACCTGCGTGCATGGCGGCAGGGCGGTCCAGGCGTGCGAGGGCGGGCGCGAGGGTCGGTCGGGCGGGGAGGAGGGGGGCGGAACCAGAGTCAGCGGTCTCGCTCGCTGGGCAGCAGGTCGCCGGCTCTCCAAGCCCGATGAGAGCAGGAGAACGCACCTTGCTCGTGATGACCGGGCCCTTGGCCGCGAGAGCGACGTTGGCGAGGCCGGCGACGAGGGCCAAGATGATGGCGGAGCTGAAGAACTTCTGCAGCGCGCAAGTGGAGGGGCGGGCGGTGGTCAGCGACGGTGCTGCAGTAGACTGGAATGCTCTGAGACGCACCATGGCGAGATGAGGTGAGGAAGGAGAGCGAGCGACGTGGTCGGCGCCGGACGAGCCGCGGAGATTCACGGCCACGGCGAGGAGCCGCTTCCTCAGGCCGCACCTTCCTCGCTGCGCAATCCGAGTCGCTCTCCAGCTCTCTGACAGCAGTTAGTCTCGTGCTGCGCTCGACGAAAGGAGGCGAGGTGGAAGGTGACGATTACACGGCGCAGGAGGCTCGTGCGCGAGAGGCAGGAGGCGGTACACAACGCTACGGCAAAGTGCGTCCTCGTACGAGCTCAGGGGTAGATAGGGATATCGCTCGACGAGAGGGAGAGGAGGGGAGAGAGCAGGGCGGTGCGAGACGGGGCGAGGAGGAAGCGGACGAACGAGGTTGCCGATGCGGGAGCTGAACAGGGTCGAGGGATGTAGGGATGGTACTGATGGACGACGCTGTCGTAAAGCTGGAGTGTCTGTTGGTCTATAGGGAGGCGAAGCGATAGGTACGAGGGGGAGGGAGAGGGGGAGGGCGAAGGCGAGGAGGGTGGGCGCGCTAGGATCGCCAGAGCGAGGTGCCCTCGACGCCGGCGCACAGCTGGTGGTCGGTCAGAAGGTCGAGTGCGAGGACGTCCTGCGAGAAGGAGAAAGCGAGTCAGCGCAGAATTCGGGCGAGGCAGGTCGAGCGCGAAGCTCGAGGAGACGGCTCGAGCGCGAGGGCGACGAGGGACGGCGACGCACTGTGTAGCCCGAGCCGTAGTCGGCGACGCCGAACGAGATGATGACCGTGTCGTCGAGGAAGCCGTGGTTGAGGCCGAGCCCGTGCCGGGTCGTCGGGTGGTCCCACGCCATCGAGACGGTGAAGATCGGGTCGGCCTGGTTCGTGCCGCTGTAAGTGAGCGGGCGCGAGACCGAGAGGTAGTTGTACGGCTCGGTGACGTTCCAGGTGACGACGTGCCGGACGTAGTGCAGGTACGGCTGTGTCGAGGGCGCGGCGAGCAGGTCAGCGTCGGCCGTCGAGCGCCAGGGAGAGAGAGAGCAAGGGAGAGGACGAACGAGCGGGTGGTACTTGACGTGGATGATGCCGAACAGGACCGTGTTGTGCACGTCGGGCTTGCACTCGCCGCGCTTGCAGAGCGTCGCCCGAAGAAGAGGCGTCGCGTGGTGGAGGTGGACGCGGTTCATGTCGGGCCCGAGCAGCTCGGTGAGGCAGTTGTGCGACGGCGCCAAGGGGTCGAGCGGCCGCAGCGTGAGGTTCGGCGTGTACTTGTAGATCTGCTGAGGGACGAGAGAAACGTGGAAGAGGAGCTGTGGGCGGAAGAAGAGGGAGGGAAGGAGGGGGAGGGTCAGCGTGGCGCGGGACTGAAGCGACGACGACGAAGAGCTCTCACCTCGCCGTTTGCGCCCATCATACTCGACCAGTTCTTCTCCACCGAGCTTTGCGCTTCCCTGATCAACGCTGGGGCGTTTGGCGGCGCACCGGAGTCAGGAGGACGCGGAATGAGCGAGATACGGGCGGCGGAGGATGAGCTCACCGGTCTGCTCGCGGAAGTGGACGGGCGGGTCGTACCCGGCTCGCTTGAGCGCCTTGTCGAGGCCGGGGATGACCATCCTGTAGCAGAGGGAGGCAGAGTCAGCACTGCGACCGCGAGGAAGCGAGAAGGCGCCGGCGAGGACGATCGCCGAGCGCGCCGGCAAAGGGCTCGACCGAGGCGAAAAGGAGCAGACGCACCTCGCGTCGATGACAAAGATGGCTCGACACACGTTGGGCATGTTGCCCGTCTGGCTGAACACGATGAGCGGCTGCCCGTCGTCCGTGAACGAAAGTCGAGGGTCTGCAGGCGTCGGCAGGAGTCAGCGCTTGACCCGCAGACGGCCGAAACGTGAACAGGAGAAGCAGAGACTCACCCTCGGCGCCGATGAACTGGTTAAAGTCTGGATTTTCGCAGCGCTGGTACGGCACCTTGCGCTCGGCGGGGAGGTCGAGCGTCGTGAGGTCCGACTCTCGCGCGAGGTAGGGCAGGTCGAGGTGTGCGCGCTTGAGGGGCAAGAGGAAGCACCTGTGCGAGGAGGAGAAATGTCAGAGAGCGTTCGCGAGGGAGGGGAGCGAGAGAGAGAGAGAGAGAGGAGGTCAAAGCGCACCCGACGACCGACTCCCACCTCGTGTCCTCGCCGGCGATGAGCTCGTACTTCTCCTCTCCTCGTGCGACGAACCTGTAGAGGTACCCAGAGTCAGCACGAGCGCGACGAGCCGAGCCGCAGAGAGGAGAGAGGAGAGAGAGCGCGACGTACAGGTGCCGCCAGCCGAGCCCTGCCGCGTCCGGGAGCACGAGCACGCTCGGGTTGAAGATGCCGCCGGCGTACGGGTCGATCAAGCCGATGAAGCCGAACGGGTTGCTGACCGACTCGATGACCTTGGCCTTGTTCTGCGGCGCCGGGTAGCCCGGCTTGAGCACCGACGACAGCGTCGACGACGTGAGGACAGCGAGCGCCGCCTGCGCCGTGTGACCCCGCCGAGTGCGCAGGCGAGAGTTCGGCGTAAGCGGGACGGTGTCGTTCGAGGGCGAGAGGAGGAGGTAGAGGAAGATGAGGGTGAGGGTGACGAGGGCGAGGGCGCGCCGCCGGAGAGGGATGAAGGCGAGGCGAGAGCGCAGGGTCGAGTAGCGCGAAGAGGAGGTGAGGGTGCGGCGAGCTGACGAGAGGGAGGGGAGGCGAGAGCGGCCGAGCTTGTTGACGACGCTGCGGGGGGAGGAAGGGGTCAGCGAGCCGGCGGCGAGGTCCTTCGAGCGCAAGGCGCCGAGCGTCCTTCCTCACATACTCGACAGCCTCGAGAGCAGAGAGAAGAGACGCACCCGTCCCACCCGTCCTTCTCGTACGCCTTCATCCACGCCCTCCCGCCGGCGACGAGCTCCTGCCACCACTCTGCTCCCGCGCCGCCGTGCCCGTTGATCTGCGTCAAGCCGCGCCCGCCGCCGGCTCCCAGCCGCTGATGCTGTCCGCCGAGCTTGCGCGCGACGCGCTCGTCGTCGTCGTCGAGGTCGGACCGCTTCTCGCGGCGGTCCCTCGCGCCGAGCCCGTTCGACGCCGCCTGTGCGCGCCCCTGCGCGTGCAGAGGGGCGGCGCCGTGGCCCTCCTCGGCCGAGGCGAGTGCGTCGGCGTCGAGCATCGAGGTCATGAAGGCCTTGGGCGGCGACGCAAAGGGCGAGACGGGAAGCGACCCGGTCGGGCTCGTGAAAGCGGTCGAGGCCGTAGTCGACAGGCCCGGGGCGAGGTCGAGGGGCGAGGGTGCGCTCGAGGACGAGGTGTAGGCGTGCGAGGCGGTCCTCCACGGCGCGTTGCTCGTGCTGCTGCCGCCCGAGTCGGAGGTTGGCGGTGAGGTCGAGAGCTCGTCGAGGCTCGGCGGGTCGCGTGCCGAGGCGGGCGAAGGGCGGCCGTGCGCGCTCGTGAGCGGGCGAGCGTGGCTGCCCTGGTGCGGTGCGCTGCTGGCCATACGCAGGGCGAGGGCGAGGCGGGTAGGCGGAGGTCGGGCGTCCGTCAGGCAAGAGGCAGGGCTCGCGGGCGAGGTGCTGCGGGCCGCACGAGGGGCAGGTCGCGCGCGCTGTGCGCGTTGTTCTTGCGCGATCGAGTCGGGCTCTGTGCGAGCTGGCGGTCGAGCTGGCGAGGGAGGAGAGCGAGAGCGAGGTTGCGCTGAGCGAGGCTGCTTCGTCCCGATCGAGCGTGTTCCTCCTTTTTAAGGTCGACCCGCGTGGCTGGTTCTCGCTGTCTGCGTTGCGTTGACAAGGTGCATGTACCGCGCAATAGGAATCAAGTCGCACCGTCAGACGTGCTCTCGAGGAGCAGGTGGGAAGAGGCCCGACCGCCTCGAGCGGCCTCGCCCCACCGCAGGAATGCGCTCGGTGTAAGAGGTACGCGGCGAGTGCTTGCGACTCTAGACAGCGCAGAGCAGCAAGAAAGAAGCGCCGTCGCCGGTGGCCGCGGTGGCCGCGACCTCCGTCGTCGTCGTCGAGCTCGGGACGAGCGGCCGCCTCGAGCTCATCTCTCCACCGCCTCCTCCGCTCTCCTCACCCTCCAGCCGCCGCTCCTGGTGTCCTGTGCTCGTGCCCAAGGACGATGGCAGACGTGCGTCCACCCTCCCGACCGCCTCCCAGCTCCCGAGCGCGTCGAGCTCACCTTGAACCACGTTCCCCTCTTGCTCGCTCGCGACCGCAGCCCAACTTCACCCAGTCGCTGTTCGCGACCCTCGAGCAGACCATTGCGCCCGACACGCAGGTCATCAAGGCGGTGCGTCCCCTCTTATCCTTCCGCGCGAGGCCGCAGCGGGGCACAGGAGCGCTGACCCCCTCGTCGACGCGACCTACTCTCGCAACAGGCCACCGTCCAGCTTAACACGCACTTCTACGTCGACGCTCGCTGTGTCCCGTCCCTGTTTGAGATTGCCACCAGCGGCGCCAACCCGGCCGTGCGTCCTCGCTCCTCTCCCCCTCCCTTCCACCTCCTCGAGCACCGCCTTCTCCACCCTTTAAAAGCGGGCCGTTCATCCATGCAGATGGACACAAGCGCTGACTCGCCGATTCGTCTCGCCGCAACAGATCCGCCAGCTCGCGCTCGTCGAGCTCCGCAAGCGCGTCGCCGCCAAGAAGAACAAGCAGTGGCTCGCGCAGCCCGAGGAGGTCCGCAACGCGTTCAAGAGCCGCCTCCTCGAGTTCCTCCTCACCGAGACCAAGTGCGTGCTCGTCCCCTCGATTTTGAGACGGCAAAAGGCCCGGCGCTGACGCCTCCTCGCGCCCTCGCTCGCAGTGGTCAGGCCCGCACCGCCTCGGCGCGGCTCGTGTCGGCCATCGCCAAGTTCGAGCTCGAGAAGGGCGTCTGGACCGAGCTCCTCCCCTGGCTGTGGAACACGGCCAACGCGACGACGGCCGCCCACCGCGAGGTCGCGCTCCAGACCATCTTCATGCTCCTCGACTCGATCGCCATCGCGCCGAGCCAGCCCGGCGGCAACGCTCAGAACCAGATCCCGGCGCTCCTCCAGCTCTTGAGCAAGACGCTCGCCGACCCGGAGAGCCTCGCCGTCCGCGTGTGGTCGATCCGGTCCCTCGGCAAGCTCGCCGAGTTCGTCGAGTCGGGCGAGGACCAGGAGATTGTGCGTCGCCCGGTCCCCTCGAACCGCTCCCTGCAGCGAGGACGGTCACTGACTCGTGCTCTCGCCCGCAGACCGCGCTCCAGAACCTCGTCCCGGGCGTCGTCCAGGTCCTCCAGGCAACCCTCGAGGCCGGCGACGAGTCGTCGACCAAGAGCATCTTCGAGTTCATCGAGAACATCACCCTCTCCGTGCGTCCACTCTCTCTCTCTCGTGCGCTTCGAGAGATCCGCACGCTGACGCCTTCTCGACCCGCGCGCGCAGGAGATCCCCATCGTCACCCCGCACCTCGGCAACCTCGTCTCGTTCCTGCTGCAGGCGGCGGGCAACCAGTCGTACGAGAACGACCTGCGTATCATGGCGCTCAACTCTGTGCTGTGGCTCATCAAGTTCAAAAAGGCCAAGGTCCAGTCGCTCAACCTCGCCGGGTCCATCATCACGGCCCTCCTCCCGATCGGCGCCGAGCCCGAGCCCGTCGACGACGTCGACGACGTGCCCGCCCGGTCGGCGTTCCGCGTCCTCGACACGCTCGCGACGTCGCTCCCGCCGCAGCAGACGTTCCCGCCGCTGTTCGAGCAGGTGCGCGCGCTCGCCGCCTCGCCGGACCCCAACATGCGCAAGTCGGCCATCACGGCGTTCGGCGTCGTCGTCGAGGGCTGCAGCCTCTTCATCCAGCCGCACCTCGACAACATGTGGCCGTTGATCCAGAACGGCCTCACCGACCCCGAGGTCGTCGTGCGCAAGGCGGCGTGCACGGCCCTCGGGTGCCTGTGCGAGATGCTCGAGGAGGAGTGCGCCAAGCAGCACGCCATGCTCCTCCCGCTCATCTCGAAGCTCATGGTCGACCCGGCGACGCAGCGCCAGGCGTGCATCGCGCTCGACTGCCTCCTCGAGGTCCTCGGGTCCGACATCGAGCCGTACATCCCGAGCCTCATGGACGCCCTCGTCCAGCTCCTCGACTCGGCGCCGCTCGCCCTCAAGGGCACCGTCGTCGGCGCCATCGGCTCGGCCGCGCACGCGTCCAAGACCAAGTTCGCGCCGTACTTTGACGCCGTCATGCAGCGCCTCGTCCAGTTCCTCGCCCTGACCGAGGAGGGCGAGGAGCTTGACCTGCGCGGCGTCGCCCAGGACACGGTCGGCACCCTCGCCGAGGCCGTCGGCGCCGAGCAGTTCCGCCCCTACTACGCGCCGCTCATGCAGCAGGCCATCGCCGCGATCGGCATCGAGAACGCGCCCAACCTCAAGGAGTGCTCGTACATCTTCTTCGCCGTCGTGTCGCGCGTCTACAAGGACGAGTTTGCGCAGTACCTGCCCATCGTCATGCCGATCCTCCTCGCCGCCGTCGGCCAGGAGGAGATCGACGAGGAGGCGCTCCTCGGCCCGAACGCGTCGACCGACTTTGCGACTGGCGTCGACGACGACGACGACGGCGACTTCGAGGACATCGACGAGGACATCAACAGCGACGACGAGGACGCCTTCTTCAAGGCGTCGACCCAGATCGCGATCGAGAAGGAGTGCGCCGCCGACGCCCTCACCGAGCTGTTCGACCACACGGGCAAGGCGTTCCTGCCGTACGTCGAGGCGGCCGTCAAGGCGTTCCTGCCCGGCCTCGAGCACTCGTGGCACGACGGGATCCGCAAGAGCAGCGTCGCCGCCCTCCTCGGCTTCATCACGACCCTCAACCGCATCACCGAGCCGCCCAAGTGGACCAAGGGCTCGGCGGGCAACCAGCTCGGCCCGGACGTCGCCCAGCTCGCCAACGCCGTCGTCCCGCAGCTCATGTCGATGTGGGAGGACGAGGACGAGCGCGACGTCGTCAACGAGCTGTGCAACTCGTTCTCGGCCGCCATCATGAGCGTCGGCCCGGCGCTCGTCTCGCCGCAGTACATCCAGCCGATCTGCGAGCAGCTGTCGGCCATCCTCCAGCGCAAGGCCCTGTGCCAGACGGCCAACGCCGAGGACGACGAGGTCGAGGCCGGCGTCGAGGCCGACCAGTCCGAGTACGACGCGGCGCTCATCGGCGCGGCGGCCGACCTCGTCGGCTCGCTCGCGACCGTCCTCGGCGGCGACTTTGCGCAGCTCTTTGCGGCGTTCCTCCCCGACATGGTCAAGTACTACGACCCGACGCGCTCGACGGCCGACCGGTCGACCGCCATCGGCTCGCTCGCCGAGATCGTCAACGGCATGGAGGGCGCCTCGACGCCCTTCACCGAGACCCTGTTCCCGCTCTTCCTCCAGGGCCTGCAGGACCCCGAGGCCGAGGTCCAGTCGAACGCGGCGTTCGCGATCGGGTCGCTCGTGTACCACTCGCAGACGGACCTCTCGGCGCAGTACCTCACCGTCCTCGGCGCCCTCCACCCCTTGTTCGCCCTCCCCGACGACGGCCAGGGCAAGCACGAGAACGCCAAGGACAACGCGTGCGGCGCCATCGCCCGCCTCATCGTCAAGAACTCGGCCGCCGTCCCGCTCGAGCAGGTCGTCCCGCTCTTCCTCCAGTCGCTCCCGCTCCGCCGCGACTACGCCGAGGCCAGCAGCGTGGTGCGTCCCTCTCTCTTCCTCTTGCTCTCACTCTCTCGTGCGTGAGCGTGCGGCTGACTCGGCTGTACCTCCTCGCAGTTCGACGCCCTCCTCCTCCTCCTCCAGCAGCAGAACCCGGCCGTCCTCTCGTCGCTCGACCACGTCCTGTCGGTGTGCGCCAAGGCGCTCGCGTCGACCAAGGCCGACGATGGCTCGGACGTCTTCTACCCGAACGGTGCGAGCCAGCTCACCGCCGACAACAAGGCCAAGCTCGTCGAGATGGCAAAGGCGCTCGCCGCGAGCCAGCCGGACAAGGTGCAGCAGGCCGGCCTCGCGCCCTACCTCGCGTAGAGCGCGCGCGCATGCGCGTGCACTGTGTCTCCTTCCCTGGTGCCCGGATCGTTCGGTCGTCGTCTCCACCTCGTCGCTGTTGTCATTCCTCCTCCCCCTCACCTATCTAGAGCATCTCGCCCCTCCCCTCCTTCCCTATCTCCTCCCTCTGGATGCCGCATTCCGTTTACGTCGCAACCTCGCTAGATACCCCCTCTTCACTCTCTTTCGTTCCTCCCTCTCTTCCTGTCGCTCTCGAGCCCTCGTGCGCTGCAACGTCGGCCAGGAGCTGCGCATCTCGTCCTCGCCCGAATCGCCGAGAGGTCTCGCCGACGCTCGGGCTCCTGAGAACGACCGTGCGCAAGTCGTGGAACGGTGTCGAGAGCGCCTTGGCCGAGTGCGAGCGGGCCGATTGGCTGCGACGCGCCGACGAGCCTGAGGAGGAGCGGCTGCGTGCGGCTGTCTCCTTCCTCGCTTCGGGCGCAGTCCTCCACTGAGCCCTGCTTCTCCGCACGCGCAAAATGCTTGGCTGCTCGATTGTGCGCGCGCAATCTCGCAATCAGCTCCCGCTGCGTCGGGGGCTCGCCGCGGCGTCCTCATCGGCGCGAGGCTCTTGATCTCGCTCTGCGCTCGTTCTGCGCTCCCTAGCTGCCCGCGCGACCGTCTATACACTCCCAGTACGTCCATCTCGAGACCTGTCCGAGCCGCCGAGAGCCTGACCCGCCCTCCTCTCGCAGCCGACCTCGTCCTCCTCCTCCTGCTCGCTCGATAAGCCTGGCTCTCCTCGTTCGCATGCCGCTCAACGTCACCAAAACGCCAGAGGGCAACCTCCTCGCCTACGACGCCGATGGACTGCCCGTCATCTGTGAGTCGAGTCGCGCTCGCCGCCGTCGCGCTGCAACCCAGCCGTCTCGAGCCGACGCTGACCCTTCCCTGCGCTCGCAGACAACCTCGGCGACATGGCCTGGGTCGCTACGGCGACGGTCATTGTCGGCATCATGCCCATAGGCCTCGGTCTCCTGTACAGCGTGAGTCGACCGCCCACGATTCTCCTCAAGCGCACCTTCTCGAGCTGCCGTCGGCGCTTCGAGCTTCCATGCTGACGCTCGTGCCCTTCTTCGCGCTTCGCAGGGTCTTCTTCGACGCAAGAACGCCCTGAGCATGATCTTCCTCGCGCTCACGGTCTACTCGGTCGGCCTACTTCACTGGTTCATGCTCGGTGAGTCCAGCTTCACCCACTTCGACGGCCGGCCGTCTTTTCTAAGCCGACTTTTCGATCTCCTGCAGGTTACTCGCTCACCTACGGGCCCGGCAACGCCTACATCGGCGACTCGACCTGGTTCGGCCTCGTCGGCGTCGACATTCAACCTTCGCCCGGCTCGACTGCGATCCCTGCCCTCCTTTACGAGATCTACCAGGCCCAGTTTCAAGCCATCACGGTCGTCATCCTCGTCGCCGGTACTGCCGAGCGCGGCCGGATGCTGCCTCTACTCGTTCTCGCATTTGCATGGTCGACGCTCGTCTGTGCGTCCTTCTTCCAGCTCCTTCCCTGCGACTTCTAGTTGGCGGTCTAGGAGCTCGAGGATCTCATGCAGCTCTCTCCTCGACAGATAACCCGGTTGCTCACTGGGTCTGGTCCTCGTCGGGCTGGTAAGCCTCGTCCCTTTCTTCCTTTCCTTCCTCGCCCTGTTCTTCCTCGAGCGCATCCACTGACTAGGCCTGCACCTCCAGGCTCTACAACCTCGGCGACCTCGACTATGCAGGCGGCGGGCCTGTCCACATCGCGAGCGTGAGTCGAAGCGCGCTTCCCCAACTTGAGAAGGTCGAGCGCACGGACCCTCGGGCACTCGTCCTCTTCTTTCGAGCGCTCGCTGTCCTCCTCGAGCGCTCGCTGCCATCTGCAAGGCCTCGCCGGCTTCCTCGAGTGCTGACTCTCGCTTGTCCTCGTCCGCAGGGAGTCGGAAGCTTCGTCATCTCTGCGTTCGTGGGAAAGCGTCGAGGCTACGGCACCGCCCAGCTCGACTACCGCCCGCACAGCGCTTTCTTCATCGCTCTCGGCACCGCCTTTCTCTGGTTCGGCTGGTGCTGCTTCAACGGCGCCTCAAACTCGGCCCTCAACCTCAAGTCGATCATGAACATCAACAACACGCTCTACGCCGGCGCTGCGGGCTGCCTCGGCTGGACCGCCGTCGATTTTGCGTTCACGCGCAAGTGGTCGGCCGTCGGCGCAGCTTCGGGCATCCTTGCGGGCCTCATCGGGTACGTGCGCAAGTCCTCCTTTGACGAGCGCCTCGACGTCGAGCCGCCGAGCTGCGCTGACTCTCTCTCCCGCCTCGCAGCATCACGCCCGCAGTTGGTTACGTCGCAGTACCTGCAGCCTTCGGCATCGGCTTGATCACGGCCGTCCTGTGCAACTTTGCGACCGGCCTCAAGCGGCTCATGCACGTCGACGACGCTGTCGACGCCGGCGCTCTTCACGCCGCAGGAGGCCTCGTGTACGTCTCCTTCTCACCTTATCAGAGGCTGTCGAGCACGGCTACGTGGCACGAGCTGACCTCGCCGCCGTTCGCTCGCAGCGGCGCCATCTTGACCGGCATCTTCGCCGACTCGAGGGTCACCGATTTCGACGGCCTGACCGAGATCGACGGCGGCTGGATCAACGGCTACTTCAAGGTCATGGGCTACCAGCTGGCCGGCGTGACGTCCATCGTATCCTGTGCGTGCTCCCTCTTCTGCGACGACCTGACCTTCCTCCGAGCAGCCGACCTCTGACCTTCTCGCCCTTCCACAGACACGGCCGTCATGACCTATATCCTCCTCTTCCTCATCAACCTCATCCCCGGGTGCAAGTTCAGGACGAGCGAGGAGGTCGAGATCGTCGGCGTCGACGAGGCCGAGGTCAGTCGCCTTTCCGTCCTTGCCGCTCGTCTCGAGCGCTCCCTCCCCTCCCGTCTCTCCCTCCCGCTCTCCCTCTCGAAGTCTTCTGACTCTCAGCTCCCTCTGCAGCTCGGCGAATTCGCTTACGACTACCTCGAGCTCCGCAAGGACATCTCGGACCACGAGTTGTACTCGACCTCGCCGACGCTCACGACGACGGGCGACGAGCGAGGCCGGCCGACCGACGGTCGCACGGCGACGAGCGCGTCGCACGAGTCGAAGGAGGGCGTCGAGGGCAAGGTATCGCAGGTTCCGGGGGCCTGAGGGCGAGGGGGTCCGTGCGCGCGCTGTAGCTCTCTCTTCTCGCCAAGTCAGTTTTCGCGCCTGTGCTTCCTTAGAAGCTCTCGCTTTCCTATCCTCGACTCTCTCGCTAGCCCTGCTGCAGCAAGATCCGTGAGCTCGAGAAAAGAGTTGCAGCACCCCAGCTACCAGAACTCGCCTCCTCGTCCTCCCGGCTTTGCCGCGGCCCTCGCCTCCCTCGCGCTCGCGTTCTGCTTCTTCTTGCTGCCCTTCTGCCGGCCGAGCACGTTTGCGCTGACGGGCTTCTTGCCGTGGTGGCGCCGCTCGCCCGCCGCCTTCTTGCGCGACAGCGACGCCGTCACGATCGACTCGACGTCGCGCGTCTCGCGCTTGACGCGCGGCGCCGAGGGGCGGTGCCGCCGGTGCGAGGCGTCGGCGTCGGCGTCGGCGTCGTCGTCCGAGTCGTCCGAGTCGGAGCTCGAAGCGTGCGAGCCCGAGCCCGAGCGGGAGGACGCCTCGTCGTCCGAGGGCCGCTCGGCGTCCTCGGCGTCGGCGTCGGGCGGCGGCGCCGGCGCGTCGTTGCCTAACCGCAGGGCGGCCGCCCTGCGCGCGAGCTCGTCGTCGTCGTCTGCTCGTGCTGATGCTGGTGCTGGTGCTGGGGCGCGTGCCGGGCCCGCCGCGTCGTCCTGCTCGAGCTCGTCCTCGTCGTCGTCCTGCTCCTGCTCCTGCTCCTCGTCGCCCGACGCGTCCGACTCGTCGCTGTACTCCTCGTCCGAGGCGACCTCCTGCGGGTTGGCGGCATCGTGCGCTGCGAGCTCGGCCATGTACTGCGTGCAGGACAAGAGTGCGAGTCAGCCTGCTGCTCGGTCTCAACGCTCCCGCCAAGCACGCCGGCCCAGCCGCAAGAGAGGAAGAGGGAGAGCGAGCGTGACGCACCTCCTCGAGCGCGCGCCGGTCCTCCTTCTTGAACCCGCTCGCGGCCACCTCGACGTCGAGGTCAAATTCGCGCACGCCGTCCCGGACGACGGCCGTGAACTTGGGGTAGACGCTCGACTCGTACTTGAACCGGCGCGCAAAGAAGATGCGGATGCACTCGACGTCGCGGTTGAAGTAGCTGTTGCGGGCGAGAAGGGAGAGTCAGCCGAGGAAGGGCGAGAGAGAGTGAGAGCGGGAGAGGGAGCTGGAGGGGGACGCACTACTCGGCGTCCGGGTGGTCGGTCGACACCATCTGCGGAAAGTCGATCAAGACAGGCTCGAGGAGGGTCCCCTCCTTCTCGCGGCGGCGGCGCTCGTCGTAGGCCTCGCCCTCGAGCTCGACCTTGAACGGGTGGTCGCCGCCCTCGGTCGCGATGCGCGCGTCGCGCTCGTCGGGCGTCTCGTCGTCGCGGTCCTTCTCGGCCTCGGTGCGGTGGTCCCGGATCAGGAGGTTGAACTCGTTAAAGTCGCCGTGGATCAGGCCCGAGCGCGCGAGGCGCACGATCATGTCCATGAGGAGCGAGTACAGCGCGCCGGGCGAGGGGACGGCCGAGATCTGGCGGCTGCGAGCGGTGAATCAGAGCAGGGTCAGGACTTGTAGACGCTCACGGAAGGCCGAGGAGAGGAGGGGAGAGACGCACAGAGGGAAGGCGTCGATGAGCTCCATGATGAGGCAGTGTCGCGACTGGTCGATCGGCTGCGGCACCGGGAAGCCGTGGTCGTGCAGGACCTGCGGACATTGGCGGCAGGTTCAGCACGTGCTTCTCATAAGTGAGAGAGGCCGCGCAGGAAGGGAAAGCCGCTGACGCACCTTCATGAACGCGTACTCCTTGATGGCGGCGAGGCGCGACATGTACATCCAGCTCGCCGACTGGCCCTTGCGCAGGTAGTCGCGCTTCGACTTGATGGCGCGGAACGACATGCGGCCCAGGCTGTTGCGGCGGGCGAGCGGTGTCAGCGAGGGTCCGCCGGCGGGGGAGCGAAGCGGGGAGTGAGAGGGGACGGACCGGTGGATCTTCATGACCATCTGCTGGCCCTCGTCATCGGCGACGACGTAGATGTCTGCGAGCAGGCATGCGCATCAGCTCGGCCGCTCGCTCCATCAAGAGCTTCAGGCCCGTCTCGGCGGCAGGTCGAAAGCTCGTCCGACGAGAGGGATCAAGGCCGACGCACCGCTCTCCTTGCCCGTGCCGATCTGGTTCCCGACGCTGTAGATCGTGTCGCGCTTGGCGAACGTCCTGCACGCGAGAAAGTCGTACCCGCCGTACGTGAGGCGGTAGCCCTCATCTGCGTGCGCGCCGCCGTCGTCAAGTCAGCACTCGCGCTCGGCACGGGCGAGCTCCGGACAGCGTAAGAGAGGAGAGGGCGACGGGACGCACACTTTGCGTTCTGAACCTTTGCGACGAGCTTCTTCTTGGCGAGCTCGCCGAGCGCCTTGTTGACGCCGCCGGCGCGCGAGCCGGCGAGCTGGGCGATGAGCGACGAGGGGACGATCTCGTGGTTCTTCGAGCCTTGCTCGGCCTGGGCGGGAGGATATCGGGTGTGCGGGCCAGGATGAGCGGCGGAGCGGGCGGGCGCGGTGCGGTGAGAGGCGGCGCGAGGGACGAGGTGGAGCGAGGAGGAGGGGCGGGGTCAGCTCGCGCTCGTCTCGGCTCGGGGTGCGGCGAAGGAGGGGGACGTACGGCCGAGAGGACGCGGAAAGCGTCCGACGAGATGTAGCGCAGGTCTGCAGGGTGGGTGTGGGGCGAGCGTCAGCTTCATCAACTCGGGAGGACGAGGTCGAGGAGCGGCGAGGGGAGGACGGCTCGGGCGAGGGAGGGCGCACCTGTGGCGTCCAACTTCATGGCTGGTGGTGCGGCTGAGCGGGCGGTAGCAGCTCTCGAGCGAGAGCGAGAGGTGAGGAGCGAGGTGAGCTCGACCTTGCACTGCCACAGCCCGCCTCAGCCTCGGCGGCCGTGTTGACCGCCGACAAGGTCCTCCCTCTCGCTGGCAGAGCCCTATATTCTCTCGGTCGACGGCTTGCAGACTCTCTGAGCACGGCGAGCGCAAAGACACGGAGAAACAACTGCATTGCCGGCCAGCCCGCGCCCGACCCCGACCCCGACTTCCCTCCCACGCTCGCTCACGCCGACTTCTGGTACGACGGCTGCGCGCACGCAAAGAGGTGGACCGGGTCAGTCCTCACGATCGATCGAAAGAGGAGAGCGAGGGCAGAGAAGAGGGCGAACGCACCGTCTCGCCCGCCGCAGCCATCTTCTTCTCGGCCTCCTTCCGTGCCCAGCCCTCGATGCTGCGCGCGCAGAGTCAGCTCATCATCAGCGTGCGTACAGCAAGAGTGAGATGGGAGAAAGGAGGGCGACGCACCTCGTGTCGGGCTTGTAGTAGATGAGGACCGCGCCGAGGACCATGCCGCCGCCAAAGCCGTAGTAGTAGATGTTCTCCCAGTCCTCCTTCTGGCGCTTCTGGCCTGCAGGGCGGGGGGAGGTCACGTCAGCGAGCCGGTCGAGCGCCTCGGAAGTGAGGAAGGGCGCGCACCGGGTGCCGGAGCCTGCGGAGGGGGAGCAACGAGGGCGGGGGGGGTCAGCGCGGCGCCGCGGGCTCGAGGCGAGGGGAGAGGGAGAAGGGGCACGCACGTGCTCGCCGAAGAGCCTGCCGGTCGGCTCGTGGTACGCACCGCCGCCTGCTGCCCGCCTCTGGCCGAGGACGCCGGGCGAGAGGACGCGGCGAGAGAGGGTGGAGCGGAAGAGCGAGGCCGACATGCGGGGCTGCTGTCGGCGGACGAGGCGGGTGTCAGTAGGGCCCTGAGCGACTCTGGGGAGAGCAAGAGTGCGCACCGAGAGTGGAGCGAGTGGGAGAAGCGCGACGAGGCGGAGCCTGGGAGATGAGGACGAGACGGCCGCGACACCGCGCTCGAGCTTGAGTTCTGGCCGGTGCGATGGGCTCAAGAGATACTCAGGGAAGTGCTCAGCAGCTCTACTGTCCCACACGAGCGAGTTGCCGTGTGCCGCCTTGGCTCCCTCTCGGCCTGCTCGGCCTTTCCTCCTTCCACTCACCCACGCTGCGCTCGAGCTCCAGCTGAGCACGCGCACCATCGGGATCGACCCTCAGCTCTTTCTCGAGCACCCGCACCAGCCCGCGCGCCGCCCCTCCTCATCCCCGCCGAGCCCGCCGCCGCACCGCCTCCCGACCCGCATCATGGCCTCCGCAGCCTCCCCCGCCGCCGCACCAGCAGCAGCAGCGACGACTGCACCCGCCCCCGCCCCGGGCACCGACTACGACGTCGGCCTCGGCATCGACGGCGTGCGCCCCAAGGACCCGTCGCTGTACCAGCTCTTTGGCGTCAAGGCCGCCGCGTCGGACGCAGAGCTCAAGAAGGCTTACCGCAAGGCCGCGATCAAGTGGCACCCGGACAAGAACCCGGATAACCCGGATGCGGCCGCCAAGTTCCAGGAGATCAGCGAGGCGTACACGTGCGTCCCGCTCCCTCCTCCGTCTCCCTCCCTCCTGCCTGCCTCCTCGGCTGCCTCCCCGCCGCCAATCCGAGGGACCAACAACTGACCCCTCCGCACGACTCGCCCACAGGATCCTGTCCGACCCGAACTCGCGCGTCGTGTACGACAAGCACGGCAAGCAGTCGGCCATGGGCGAGGCGTCGGGCGAGGACGGCCAGATGATGGACCCGGGCCAGCTCTTCTCGCAGATGTTTGGCGGCAAGGCGTTCGAGGACTGGATCGGCGAGATCAGCCTCGGCAAGGAGGTCAGCAAGGCGTTCGAGCAGGCCGAGGAGGACGAGGCCGAGCAGACCAAGGTGCGTCGCGCTCTCTCTCTCTCTCTCTATCTCTCTCTATCTCTCCCTCTCGCCGCTCCTCGTCGCAGTCCTGATGCCGTCTCCGTCTCGCAGGTCGACGCCGCCACCAAGCCCGCGGCTGCCGCCACCACGACCGCGACGCCGCAGCAGGGCGCGCTCCACTCGGA
>Ga0308169_10000246_pt1 | contig 96955 bp, 102 predicted proteins | sample PhyBR1_2_FD_202139 | JGI IMG/M metagenome (GOLD analysis project Ga0308169, IMG submission 202139) | Phyllosphere microbial communities from UC Gill Tract Community Farm, Albany, California, United States - DLSLSB.R1 | ecosystem: Host-associated > Plants > Phyllosphere > Unclassified | place...
GGCGGGGGGAGGGAGGGGGGAAAAGCTGACGAGGGAGGGAGGGGAAGAGGAAGAGAGAGGGAAAGAACGAGCGGCTGCAGAGGAAGAGGGCGTCAGGCTTGGCGAGGTCCGTCCAAGGAAGAGCGAGGCGAGCGAACTCTGTCCGTCGTTGCCGTGAATTGCCGTCGTCAGGAGAGGCGAGGGGGTGGGCGTTCGATCGTGGGCGTCGGCTGAGGGACGAGCGCTGCGGGACTCGAGGCGCTGGTGAGCACGCGCGCTCCCCTGCGAGCGGACGGTGACCGCGAGGGACGAGGCGGGGAAGAGGGCGCACCTGGGAGAGCGGCGAGAGGCGGAGTCGAGGTGGGCAGAGCTGGAGCAGCCGTGCAGGTACGAGCAGAGGCCTGGCTGCGGTGCAGAGTGCACAGGAGCGAGTGAGCGGTGAATGGACGAGGGCGGCCGCCGGAAGCGGAGTGAGGGTTGGACGAAGTGATCGAGCCTCGTCCTCTCGTCCTCGTCGCCACCTGCTGGCACAGCTACAGCGCAGACACGCTCTCGCACCTCACAGGCGACCGCACACCCGCCGCACCTTCGCCCACGCCCCTTCCTCGACCGCCTCGCCTCGACACCGTTCTCATCACCTCGATCGACCTCGGCCGCTCGCAACGCTCGACCAAGGTGCGTCGGCCTCTCCTGCAGCATGCCCAGGACCCAAGCTGACCCTGTGACCGCCCCCGCACCCACTCAACACCCCCAGCCGCGCCGCCTCTCCCCCTCTCCTCCTCCTCCGCCTCCACCACCTCGACATCAGGACTCGTCCGCTTCCGCCGCTCGCCGTTCGCTACACAGTCCAGCACGGACTAGCACACTGGGACAGCTTCTCTAATAGCTTCAGCCACGGCTCGCCTGCCGGTCTCTCCTACCGCTCACGCCCGCCGCTCGTCTCACGCTTGGCGACGAGGCAGATCGAGCGAGGCGCAGAGCACGCTCCTCGAAGCTCGACGGCTCGGCCGAACGAGCTCCTGTCCGTCGACGCCCTCGGTCTCGGTCTCTCGCAGGCTCCTCGCGAGGCGCTCGTCCGTCCGCGGAACGTCCGGTCGCGCTCGGCCATGGCTCACACTCGGCGGCTCGCTCGCCGCGCCAGCCTTGCGCTCCGCTACCATCCTCTGCTGCTTGCGAGCTTACTTCGAGCGCTTCCAGATGAGCCAGCTCGTGCCGTCAACGCTCCCTGGATCACGACCGCGCAGAGTCGGCCGCCCGCCCGGTCATCCTGGTCCTCTCGGTGCGTCACCTCGCTCTCGCGCAAAGTCTGTGCCGTGAGTGACTGACTCTTCTGTACGCAGAGCCGCCTATCCCGACCCAGCGCGACGGCTACGAGTTCCTCAACGAGCGCGAGCCGCTCGAGCCTGCGCCCCCGCCGAACAGGAAGCCCCTCCCTCACATGATCCCAGGTGCGTCGCCCCTCCTCGCTCGCTCGTTCGGCCCCATCAGAGCTGATGCATCTCTCCCGCAGCCATCGAGGACCACGAGCCGAGACGCGACCACTTGAGCTGTGCGTCGTCTCTCCTCGCGCTCGAGGTGCAAGCCCGAGGACGGAACTGACGCCGTTGCCCGACCTAGCCGTGCGCGCACAGCACCTGACCACGCAGCGCATGGGCGCGATCGGCCTCGTGAGTCTGAACGGCGTCGCCAACCGGGACCTGTCTCGAGCGGTGCGTCCCTTTCTCCTCCTCGCTCTCTTGCTCGGCAGCGCCGGCTTCGGCGCTGACGCCTCGTCCGCTCCGCAGTTCACAGCCATGAACGGGCCCGTCATCATCAAGCGGTTCATCGAGTGGTTCACCAACAAGCTCGTCCCGCGCCAACTCGGCGAGCACCTCTCGGCCTTGCCGGCGCACCACGGCGCGCTGCCGATGATGTTCCGCGCCGACCCAGGCACCGGTACGTCGAGCGATCCGCTCCGCATCGTGTGCCCGGCGGTGCGCGTGCCCGTCCTGCCGTCGCCGACCGGCTGGATCGCGAGGCCCGACGGTGCGGTCGGAAGGGCGACGCTCGCCGGCCCGACGCTCGTGCCCGTCGCCGGCCCTCAGGGTCCCGAGTACACGCGCATGGCGCACTTGTGGAGCATCGGCCAGCTGCGCCTGACGGGCGAGCCGACGCCGTTCTTGCTCGACTCCAGATCTCGTGCGTCGAGCGCTCGGTCCCCTCCTTCCCGCCTTCCTCGTCTCGAGCTCCGCGCTGACCTTCCTTCCTCACCCTGTACGCAGCAAACCTTCCTGCCCATATCGGCGCCTACCTCGCCGCCGGTGCGCCCGCCGTCTCGTGGCGCCCGCTCGTCTTGCCCGACGCCATCCCCGCCGTCTACCCTCGCCCTCCTCCTCGCTCGATCACCTACTGCCTCTACATCATCCACGACCCGGCTCACGGTCCGCCGACCCACGCCCATGTCGAGTTCGACTCGGCGTTCGACGCGCTCTTGAGCAAGACGAGCGACGAGGTGCGCAGCGAGGCGGCGAGGTACGCGCCGGTACCGAGAGGGGCGGGCAGGGCGACGGTCTGGGGGCATCGGAACGCGCAGTAAGGCGCATTTGTATTGCGAGGCTGTACTGCTGCTGAGCAACGCGTCCGAGGGAGCTTTCGTCGAGAGCGGCTCGGAACTCCTCCGGGCCCAAGCGGCGCAGTCTGATCGCGCTTGTCCGCTCCAGCGAGTACACAAAAGGAGAAGCGACCTTCGAGGAGAGCCAGATCGCTGTGCATTGCGCCGCTCGCCAGCCGCTTCGCACGATTCGGCTCCGGACCAGCTGCGACCGCCGACGGCCAAGTCTGCGCCAGCTCTCCCCCCTCCTCCTCGCCGCCGAGGACGCATACGCAGCTGCAGCACAGCTCTCCGACATGCTCTACAGCAGTACAGCTGTCGCAGTGCCGGTCCCACTCCTTCCCCAACGCCCACGACTCGCCCCTCGTCCTCATCAGCTCCGCCACTTTGAAGACCGACCGCTCCTCACTCAGGTGCGCTGCGCCGCCGATGTACCACTCGATGAGTTGAGCTGACCCTGGACTCCTCTTGTACACCCTTTCACGCCCGCAGCAGAGCCAGCCTCACCTCATCCTCCTCCTACGCCCTCGCCGACCTCAACCGTGCCGCCTTCTCGCCCTCCCTCACGACCGCTCCACAAAGTACCGCACTACAGCCTCGTCTTCTGGTCCGCTCGGCACCTTCACCTCGACACAGTTCGCCCACCGCTCCCTCGTCTTCGTCGGCACCGCCCCGGCCGGCGGGACGGCACGAGCGAGGCGAGCTGGAAGCACCGCCAGCGGCACGAGCCCACGCCGATCGAGCTCCTGTCTCCGGATCGCTCTGCTGCCCGGCTGGCGGCTCTCGGCGTCGTCTGTCCGCGGACTGTCCGGCACGGATCTCCGCGCTCGCTCGGATCCCTGCGCCTTTCTTGCACTCGCTCCCTCGCTCTCGACGCTGGCTTCGCTCTGCTCGCTCGCTCAATGCCTCGACCTGCTCCTGCGATCCTGCCCGACATCGGGCCCGGTCCGTATCGCCGCCCGGGCGACCATCCTGGACCTGCAGGTGCGTCTCTCGCCCTCTCTCTCTCTCTCTCGCATTGACCGCACGGAAGCTGATGCTGCGACCGCAGAGCCCGACAGCCGTGAGAGTGGATACCCACACGACCATCATCTCGAGAGCGAGCTTCGCAGACCAGGTCCAGCCGGGTGGACGAGCCTTCCTCCGATCGTGCGAGGTGCGTCGCTGTCTTCCCCTTTCTCTGTATCCACAGCCTCGAGCTGACTTTGTTTTCTCTGCAGCCGTCGACGATCAAGCTCCAGCCTACGACGGGCAACTCGGTGAGCTGCGCTCTCGCTGCGCGATGTCGAGCCGGGGCAAAGCGCTAACCCTCCGCTGCACAGTCACGCGCGCGAGCATGCTCGCCGTCGCTCGTCTGCACACGATCGACATCGAGCTCGTCAATGAAGAGCGTCACGTCCACCTCGTGCACCTGGTACGTCCCCTTCTCGCTCGCTCGTCGTGCTCGTCATCGCAGCCTTCCCGCTCGCGGCCCGCTGACGAAGTAAGGACTGTCGCGCAGGTCAACGGCTTCGGCGGCATGCGTCTCGTCACGAGCTTTGTCACCTTCTTCCTCGACCACCTCGTCCCGCCCTCGGTCGCGCACCACGTCGTCCCCAAGCCGCGGCTCCTCCCCGGCCGCCCCTTCTACTTCGCCGCCGACTCGGGCGACGGCGGGCCCGACGACCCGCTGCGCGTCGTACTCCCCGCCGCATGCATCCCGGCGTACCGCTCGCCGCGCGGCTGGCTCGCGCGCAGCGACGGCCGGACGGCGCGCGAGCCTGGGATGGAGATGCTCGCGGCACCGACGGCCGTGCACGTCTCGGGCGGCCCGGACGGCGAGACGAGGCTGGGGCGCATGTGGGAGGCGGGGAGGTTGGGATGGCATGGTCCGCCAACGCCGTTCGAGATCGTGTCGGCCTCGCGTGCGTCCTCTTCCCCTTCTCAAGCCGTCTCTCGCGCTCGCAGCTCTGACCGTACCCTCTCTTCGCAGCACTCCTTCAGCCCGCCATGAGCGACCAGCTGCGCGCCGGCGCTTTTCTCGTCACCTGGAGGCCCATCGACCTGCACCTCGACCAGCTCGCCTCGTGCGCCGCTCCCCCTCCCCGCTCAACCACGTACTGCGCTCGCATTCGGCACCGCCAGGCCGACACGACGCTCGAGGCGATCACGCACATGCACGTCACGTTCGACGTGCCGCTCGCCGAGCTCGTGCAGGGCGTGTGCGACGAGGTGAGCCGCGAGGCGGAGGGGAGGGGGAGGCTCGAGCCGCGGGCGAGGGAGGCGTGGGAGAGGCCGGTCGTCGTGCAGCGATGAGGGCGCGAGCAGGAGGAGAGCGTCGTGGCGGCCGTAGCGTCGAGTGGAGACGAGCCTCTCGAGCCTCTTGAGCGCAGTGAAGCTCTCTTTCTCTCTCGCGCTCTGCTGTCCGCCCTGCACCTCGGGCGCTCTCGAGAGCGAAGGAGAGAGAGAAAGATCGAGCGTACAACAACACGAGCTACAGCGTCCTGCCCTCCTCGCGCGCCCCGAGTCGGACCCAAGTCAGCGCAGGACGACGCCCTGGCCGCGAACTGCCAAGTACGCCTGGATGACGGCCGGCTGGAAGGTGCGCAGGACGTCGTACACCTCGGGGTTGTGGTACCGGAGCGTCGACTTGGGGTCGGTGTACTTGGCCTGTGAGGGAGGGCGGGAAGGCGGGTCGAGCGAGGGGGAGGAGGGAGGGAGAGGGACGAGGAGAGCGTCAGTCGGGGTTTCTGCACAGCGGCGTCGGGCACGACTGTCGAGTTCGACGAGCTGATGCTGTGCGGCGAGGGGCGGCTGCTCTTGACAGCCTCAAGGCGAGTGGGAGGGCAGGGAAGCGACGGGCGGGCACGCACCTCGAGGCCGGTCACGTCGCAGTAGCGCTTCTGCGGGAGCAAGCTCGGCGGCGCCTCGATGGATGCATCTGCGCAGCGAGGAGAGGAGGAGTCAGCGAACATACCTCGAGCAGGGCAAAGAGAAGGACGAGAAGAGGAGAGGGACGCACAGCTGACGACCTCCTGGAACGCCTCCTGCAGCCTCCTCTCGGTCTCTGCCGCTCGCGCCAAGTCGGCCTCTGTCGGCTCCCTCGCCGCGGCCGCTCCCTCGCCCTGCATGTCGGCGTCCTGCGCCTGAGCCGGCGCGGGTCCGAGGTCCTCGTCGACGCTGGCGAGGACGCGGAGCTTGCGGTCCTCGAGGAGGCGGTCGACGCGCTCGCGCTCGAGGGCTAGGATCTGCTTGAGCGACTTGTTGCGCTTGCCCTGGCCGGCACCTTGGCCTGGGCGCGAGTAGTTGGGGTTGCGGAAGGGTCGGGGGGCGTCGGCGTAGTTGAACTCGTCGGCCGTGTACTGCGGGGACGTAAGGGTGGGTCAGCGCCAACAAGGCCTCAAGCTCGAGCTGCACGGCTGGGCCGGGCGTGCCCGAGCGAGGACAACGAGGAGGACTGACAGGCTGAGTCGAGGGCGAGGGTTCGACGCTGTACCGAGGAGTCGGGGCCCTGTTGCGGTGGCGAGGGACAGGTGAGCGGGACTCCTGGGTATGCAGAGGTGCAGTACAGCTCACATGGCTGGCAGCTGGAGACGAGGAGCGAGGTGGTCGAGGTCGTCGTCGTCCTCATCGCCTGTTGGCCTGTGACCCCTCGCCCGCCATGGACCCGCTCGCCGACGAGCTCGACCAGGTGCGCCACAGGGCACACGCTGCCCACGAGGGCAACCTCAGCCACGTCGACGCCATCCTCGCCCGCCTCGAGCAGGCGCGAGCCCACCTCGTCTCGCCTCCTCCTCCCCCACCATCCGCCTCGACCACCGGCCCACCTCCAGACGGGCCCGCACCCCTCGAGCCGACAAAGGGCTCGAGCCTCGGCGACGACCTCCTCCCGCTCAGCACCTTCCTCAAGACCACAAACGCCCAGAGCGCTCAGCTCCACAAGGACTGGGCGGCCGCAATCTCGCGCCTCGCCAAATCCGCAGACAAGGTGCGCCCCTTCCCTCCGCTCAAGCCATGCAGACACCGCTGACCCTCCCTCACCCCGCTCGCAGCGCTTCGGCCCGCCGCCGCCGCCCCTGTTCCCTCCCCCTCCTCGACCTCCCCCACCTGCGTCGCTCCACCCGCAACTCGCCGCCCTCGCACCCGACCCTGCAGCGGCCGCCGCTGCCTCGTCCTCGTCAGCAGCACTCGACCTCGACGACCCAACACCTTTCTCGACCCCGGACGTCGCCGTCGCCCTCAACCAGACCATCGCGGTCCACCTCGCTCGCCTCGGCGCGTTCGACGCCCTCTCGACCTTCCTCACCGAGTCGGGCACGCCCACCCCGCCTGAGCTCACCGACGACCTCCTCGCCCAGCTGCGCGAGCTGCACGCCATCCTCGCCGAGCTGCGCGACGGCACGTGCACCCGCGCCCTCGAGTGGGTCGAGCACCAGGGCGACGACGCCGACCCGGGCCGCGAGCTCGAGTTCGCCCTGCGCCGCGAGGAGTTTGTCAACATCATCCTCGCGGGCGCATCGAGCGACGAGGCGGCGGCGGCAGCGGCGACGGCGGCGGCGCGGGCAGGACGAGGCGGCGCCTCGGACGCCATGGACACGGACGCGGCGCCGGCGCCGACCTCGGGGCCGAGCGAGCCCCTCCTCGGCTCCCTCGCACGGCGCAAGTCGTCCCTCGCGTCCCTGCCCGGCGGCAGCGGCGCCGGCGACGCCTCGACCGCGCAGCACCCGCCGCCGCCGCCGCACGTGCGCGCCGCGCTCGAGTACGGCGGCACCCACTTCCGGCGCCTCATGACGCCCGCCCGCGCGCACGACATCTGCGCCCTCCTCACCTGCCCCTTGTACCTCCCGCTCGCGCGCCTCGTCGCCTCGCCGTACGGCGCCCTGTTCCTCCCCGAGGCGCGCGCCCGCTCGACGAGCGCGCTCGCCGCAGCGTTCGCGACGGCGTTCCTCAAGGCGTGCGGCCTCCCGAGCGAGAGCCCGCTCACGGTCGTGACCGACGTCGGCGGCGGCGGCGCCCTCGCCAAGATCATGAAGGTGCGCGCCGTCATGAAGGAGAAGCGCACCGAGTGGAGCGCGGTCGGCGAACTTCCGGTGCGTCGTCGGCTCTCTCCCTCTTGCTCTCTGAGCCTCTCGGGCCGCGCTCGCGCACGCCTGCTCGGCTCTAGTCGTACGACTCCGAGTGCTGACGACCCTCTCGCGCACCCTCCTCCCTCTTCCTCGTCCTCAGGTCGAGATCCCGCTCCCGCTCCCCTACCGTTTCCACTCGATCTTTGCGTGCCCGGTCTCGAAGGAGCAGAGCACGGCGCAGAACCCGCCCATGCTCTTGCCGTGCGGCCACGTCATCGCGCGAGAGAGCCTGCAGCGGCTCGCGAGGGGGACACCGTGCGTCGCTCTCGTCCTCTCTTCCCTTCTCGTCTGCGTCTTTGCCCGAAGAGGTTCGAGCGGGGCGCAGTATGTCGAGGCGGTAGCCGTGAGACTCGCGCTGACCTCGCTTCCTCCTCCTCGCCCGCTCGCAGCACCCTCAAGTGCCCCTACTGCCCCGTCGTCTCGCACATGAGCGCCTGCGTGCGCGTACACTTCTAGGCCTCCCTCTCGATCTCACCCTGCTTGTCACTTCCCCACCTTCGTCCACTGCAACGTTGTTGTCTTCGTCCTCGCTCACGCTCGCCCGCCTTCGAGAGGCTCGACCGAGCTCCTCGCCGCCTGCTCTCCTAAGCCAGACCTCAAGTACAAGGTGCGTTCCTCTCTCCCTCTTCCACCTGTTCCCTTACGATCCGGGACAAGCAGCTCACGCTGCTCCCGCACTCGCAGACGCTCGTCGCCGCGCTCGCACCCCTTCTTCCGACGCTCGCCCTCCTCTCTCGCCCGTACGCCCGACCGTCCGACCTCCTCTCGTCACGTCTCGGAAAGCCCATGGCCGGCCATGCTCGCCGAGCGCGATCGTCCTCGGCCCTTCGACTGCGCCCCTCCCCTCTCTCGCCTCGCCCTACACTACCTCGTCTCTCCTCGTCGTCAAGATGGCCGACTCGGCTCCGAATATCGCCTGCTCGATGTCGATGTTCGGCCAGATCGGCGTCTGGGCCGTCCAGGGCTTCGATCAAGCGTGCGAGACGCACCGCTCCGTCGCGCCCGAGAGCAGCGAGAGGAGCTACGCGCTTACCGGTGCGTCGTCCTCTCTTTCTCGCCCTTCTCGCTCTTTCTTCGAGCTGATGACGAACTCGTCGACAGGTCTTGCGGCGGCGTGCGAGCTCATGCACGAGATGGGCGGCGAGTCGGCCGGGCTCTCGCGCAAGGTCCTCGTCCCGCTCCACCTGTTCAGGTGCGCCCCTCTCTCGCACGCCTCTTCCCCTAGGAGCACGAACTCATGTCGTCAATGCCCGCAGTGTGTGCCTCGTGCCCGTCGTATTCGACTCTGTCAGCGAGCGCGAGCTCGTCGAGCTCGAGCGAGCAGATCGGCGAGCACTCTCGACCGTAGCTGTGCGCTTCCAGCTTATCCTACCAGACACACACCTTGCTGACGTCGTCTCTCTGTGCACGCAGCACATCACGCCGGCGGGCGGATCGATCATGTTGATCAGCGAGCCGGGCAACCACGGGCAAGTCGAGCTGCGGCGCATTTCTTGCTCGAGCGTGTACATGCTCGACTCTGACACTCTGCCGCTTGCAGGCACCAAGGAACCGGCCCCGTCTACGAGGTCACGATCGATATGGCCAAAGCCCTCGTCGCGCCAAGGCACTCCCTCGTCGAGAAGTTCTTCTGGCAGACGTCGTCCTCGGGCGGCGCCCACTTCCTCCCCCTCGTCTCGACCGGCCCCTACATCCTCCTCACGAGCGTCCTCAAGCTTCGCGCCGCCAGCGCGCACCGCCTCGCCGACCCGTCCGCGGCCGCCGAGCTCGACAAGACCATCGTCGCCGAGGTCCTCGCCCTCGCGCTCCTCGCCGACGTCTCGAAGGGCAACCCGACACACGCCCAGGGCGTCAACGAGAGCGCATGGCGCGCGTTCGCCGCCGCAGCCAACGGCGCCGACCTCGTCGCCGCGAGGGACTTTGTCGAGCGCGGCGCACTCGGCGTGGACGTCGCGCAGCTCGCTGCGACGTGGTGCAGGGCGCATATGCGCGACGATGCGCGCTCTCGGAGCCCTGTTGCAGCCAAGTCGATCAAGCATGCGCTCGACTGGGTCAAGAACGTCCTGCAGGTGCGCCGCATGGTCCCCTTCTCCTTCCCCTGTAGCGCTCTCGCTCGCCGCCGACATCGTCCCGCTGACTCGCGCCCTCTCGCACGTCCGCAGAGCGCTCCCGAGATCCACGGGCAGGGCAGATCTGTCCCGCCGCCGGCTGTCGAGCCTCGCTCGCTCGGTAAGACGTCGAGCGAGCGCTTTGTCCCTCGGGCTCGGCGCATCGCCCCGGGCTTGTGAGGGAGGTGGGCCTCGTGCGGTTCCTGCAATGCTCAACGTTATCGACATTTTCCTTCGCTGCAACGAGAGCTAGAGCGGGTTCTGCGAGAGCGAGACGCGCGACGGCCTTGACCTTTGCCGCACGGACCCGATCGCCTCGCTGGTCGCAGGGTCGGCGCGTCGGCGGGCGTCGCCTCTCGGACGTGTGCGGATCAGCGTGCAGGAGTCAACGCGAGCGAGTCCGGGCGAGAAGTGGCTGGGTCGGAGCTGAGCCAAGTTTGGCCGCGGAGGCCGTGGCCGGCGCCAGCCGACGGCGCCGTTCGGGGCCGGCGCCGCCTCGCTCGAGATGGCGCCAGCACCAGCTCGCTCCTCTCACGCTCCATCTGCACACCTGCTGCATGGTCTCACGCCAGGCTTACATCTCTCTGCTCGCATCGAGCCGCACCCGTCTTGCTCTCGTGCCGCGCCAGCCTCACCTCGCCCTCATCAGCGCCGCGACCCCACTCCGCCTCGGGACCCGCCTCGTCCGCCTCTCGAGCACCGCCAGCCCAGCAAGCATGGCTTCAGAGCACAAGGACCACAAGGACTTTGCGACGAGCAACTTCTCCAAGTCGGGTGCGCTCGCTCTCCCTCGCTCACCTCCTCTCGGCCGGCGCACCACGAGGTGTTCGCCGAGCTGTGCTCCTTTCGCCACGTTTGTGCGCACACGCTGACTCCGGAGAGTCTATCTGCAGGTGCATCCGGCTTGTACGACCGCGCCCGCCCGACCTATCCCGCCCAAGCCCACGCCCAGATCCTCGACCTCCTCCCGCCGTCGCCCAAAGGCGCACACGTCGTCGAGCTCGGGTCCGGCACGGGCCTCTTCACGCGCGGTTTCCTCCAGGCTGTGCTCGAGCGCGAGAAGGAGGAAGGAGGAGGCGCGGCGGGCAAGAGGGTCGCGAGGTTGACGGCGGTCGAGCCGAGCGAGGGAATGCGCGAGGGGTTCGCCAAGGGCCTCGAGAAGGAGGGGCTCGCTGGGAGCGGGATCGAAGTGGACTGCGTCGATGGCGCGTTCGACAAGGTGCCGATCGGGGACGGTGAGGCAGATCTGGTGCGTTCAGGCCTCTTCCTCCTCGCGCGTCTCCTCCTTCTCGGCGCAGAACTGACGAACGCTCGAGGCTCGCAGGTCGTCATCGCGCAGGTGCGAGCTCTCGTCTCTTTCCTGTAGAGCTGCTCGAAGCTTACGCTCTCCTTTCGGCGCTCGCAGGCGTGGCACTGGACCGGGACCTCGCAGACGAGCGCCGTGCGCGAGATCGGCCGCATCCTCAAGCCCGGCGGCGCCTGGTGCCTGATCTGGAACCTCGAGGATCGCAACGTCGGCTGGGTCGCCGGCCTGCGTGACGCGTACGAGCAGTTCGAGAGCGGTTCGTCTCCCGCTCTCTCTCCTCGAAGCGGCGCTCGAGCTATCGAGCGAGGCTGACGAGGCGCCTCTCTCGCCTGCAGACACGCCTCAATACCGACACGGCCTGTGGAAGAAGATGTACGACGAGCAGGAGTACCACGACCGCTTCACCGAGCCGTCGCACGCCAAGTGTGCGTCCTCGCTCCCCCTCCTCCTCCTCCTCCTCGTCCCTTTCTCCCTCTCGCTCGACCGCTCACAGCTGCCCCTCTCTCGCTCGCAGTCCATCGCGCCCTCCCAACGACCGAGGCGCTCGCCATCGACCGCGTCTTCAGCAAGAGCTACATCACGGCCCTCAGCGACTCGGAGCGCTCGGACCTCGAGCAGCGCCTGCGCGAGACGATCCGGCGCGGCGAGGGCCGCGAGTGGATCGACGAGAAGGAGGGCGTGTTCGCCTACCCTTACGAGACGGATCTTTTCGTCGCAAAGCGTAAGTGAGCAGGAGGAGGAGGAACGTTCGCGAAGGAGCAAGACGGGCGAGGAGGTCGTACAAAGCTGCAGTGCAAAGTCTATTCGTCTACAACAACCCCGAGAGCCCTCGCCTCGTCTAGCGCAACTCCTTGACGAGCTCTTTGAGACGCTCGTACTCTGGCTCGTCCTCGAAAGCGCTCCGAGTGCGGCCAAGGAACGTCCTGACGAGGCTCCTCGCCTGGAACTTCCAGTCGGGCGCGACGAGGCCCGACCCGTCCTTGCGCTCCTTGTCGCCGTAGTTCTCGAGCATGCTGACGAGCGTGTCGACCTGCTCCGCGGCGTCGACGAACCGGGCCCGGTCGTGCTCGACGGTCGAGTCGGTGACGACGCCGGCGCGGTACGCCTTGAGGTGGGCGTCGAGCGCGGCGGCGTAGTCGCCCTGCCACAGGGCGAGGCGGGCGTGCGCGCGGAAGATGCGCGGCGAGTCGTTGATGCGCGGGAGGATGGTCGTCTCGACGAGGTGCGCGACCGGGCGGTACAGGCCCTTGCCGAAGTTGGGGTTGACGCTCACCTGGGCGGCGCCGTCGGCCGACGTAGCGGTCGAGCCGTCGTCGTCGTGCCCGCGCGTGACGGCGTCGACGAGCTTCTCGAGGACCTCGAGGTCGACGGCGTTCTCGCCGTCCTTGTCGATGCGCATGCGCACTATGCGCTCGAGGGCCCGGCACGCCTCGCTCAGCTCGCCGACGTCCATCGAGACGACCATGTAGTTGTACCACAGGCGCCACGAGTCGTACGAGTACTTGATGGCCTGGCGCAGGCACTGGAACGCCGCGCGCTTGCGCGAGAAGGGGAGCGTGACGACCGGCGCCGCATCGTCGTCCTCGCCGGACGCGACGACGGCGGCGGGCGCGGACGGGTCGGCGGCGACGACGTCGGGGACGGTCGGCGCCTCGTCGAGCTCCTCGTCCCAGTCGGCGGCGCCGCCGGCGGCGACCTCGCGCGCGTCGCCCTCGAGCTCGCCGCGGCGCAAGTGGCAGCTCGCGAGGTTGCTCCAGCTCTCCGAGTCCTCGCCGTCGAGGCCGACGCACCGGCCGAACGCGTCCTGGGCGCCGGCCCAGTCCTCGAGGCGCATCTCGGCGCACCCGAGGAGGAACCAGGTGCGCGGGAAGAGCGGATTGATGCCGAGCGCGAGGCGCAGCGCGACCTTGACCTTGTCGTACTCGCCCGCCGTGAAGTAGACGGCGCCGAGGCTGCGCTGGGCGCGCGACGACGTGCGGCCGCTGACCTCCCACGCGCGCTCGTAGTGCTCGGGCTTGCGCTCGAGCTCGCCGAGGGTGCACCACAGCTTGGCCTCGCGCTTCTCGCCGCCGCGGAACGTGCGCGCGCCGGCGCCCTTGCGGTCGTGCATGACGGCGTCGCTCTCGCTCTTGGCGCCCTCGAGCAGGTCGCGGATGACCTGGACGCCGCGGTCGGGCCGCTCGAGCGTCATCCAGCATCGAGCGACCTCGTCCCACATCTCGAGGCGGGTAAAGATGTCGAGCGCCGACTTGACGACGCCGAGCGACGTGTACCGGACGGCGAGCTCGCGCTCCATCTCCCACGCCGGCGGGAGGTTGAGCGCGTGGAACTGGGCGAGGCGCTCGCGCGCGGCGGCGACGTCGGCGTCCTTGACGGCCGACGAGATGGCGCTGATCTCGGTCGGCGAGCCGTCCTTGAGCTGGTCGACGAGCGCCTGCATCTGGAGGACGCCGCGCTCGACGGTGCGCGACCGGCCGGCCTCGCCTCGGCACCGCAGGAGGAGCGCCATGCTGTGCACCGACCAGTTCTGCGGGTCGTCGAGGACGCGCGCGACGAAGGCGCTGATCTGGGACGTCGAGAGGACGTCGGCCGAGAGGTGCATGAGGGCGGTCGGGGCGGGCAGGGTCGCGAGCGAGAGCGACAGGAGGACGGCCTGCGAGAAGGGCGAGATCGAGGGCTGCTCGGACGGGTCGAGGCTGCTGAGCGCCGGCGAGTCGGCGTCGCCGCCTGCTGCGGCTGCGGGCGCTGGTGCCGCCTCGCCCGCCGCCGCCGTCGGCGCCGCCGTGAAGGCCGTCTTCTCGAGGAGCGTGTCGTCGTTGAGGTTGAGCACCTCGGGCACGACGCGCTTGTCGGCCTCGTCGCCGCTCGCCGCCGCCTCGGCCGCGCCGGCGCCCTTGTGCGCCCGGGCGGCCGCCGTCGCCGCGCTCGTCTCGTCGCGCGCGAGGACGACGAGCTGCGTCTTCTCGTCGACCTGCCATTTGGTGCGCTTGCCCATGCGGCCCGTGAGCTCCCACTCGAGCTTGACCTCGTCGGCGGCCTGCTGCGCGAGGTCGCTCGCCTCCTTCTGGGCGCGGCTGTGCGGGCTCGCGCGCGAGAGGAGGGTCGCGAGGAGCGACAGCGAGAGGGTCGTCGTCGCGCGGTCGGCGCCGTGCGGGAGGGCGAGGCGCAGGGCCGCGGCGGACGAGGCGATGTAGGCGGGGAGGGGCACGGGCTCGTCGAGGATCTTGAGCCACATGATGCCGGCGCGCAGGCGCCACGTCGCGAGCGACGGGAGGCGGGTCGCCCACTGCGGGCCGTGGGGCGCGTTCGAGGCGGCGACGGACGAGGTCGAGGTCGAGGCGGTGGACGAGGAGGAGGCGGACGAGGCGAAGGGGGAGGGGACGAGGCCGAGGAGCTGGAGGGCGAGGTAGAGGAAGGGGGTCTGCTTCGAGAGGTGGTAGACGGGCTCGCCGCCGAGTGCGAGTTGGTCGATGGCGAGGTCGTTGAGCTCCTGCTCGGTCGCGGGCGGGTCGAGGCGCTTGACCTGGTCGGGGTCGAAGAGGGCGAGCGGGGCGAGGGGGAGGGAGGGCCCGGTCCAGTTGACCTGGGCGTAGGCGTGCAGGGCCGACACGGCGAGTGCGAGGAGGTCCTCCTGCTTGGCCTGGTCCTCGTCGTCGACGACGCTGGCCGAGAGGCGCACGCCGGCCTCGAGCCGGCCGTTGAGCTGGTTGCGCTCGAGGTGGAAGACGGCGCGGGCGAGTGGCGAGGTGAGTGCCGGCTCGGGGAGGGCAATGCACGCCGCCTGGACGACCGGCGAGGCGCCCTCGGGGGCGGACGCGAGGTGGAGCAGCGCGCTCTCGACCGGGGACAGCTCCACTCGGGGAGGAGGCGACATGAGGGCTGCGCGCACCGCTCGTTGGGTCAGCGTGGCTCTAGAGTAGCTGCGAGAGCTCGGGACGCACCTGTAGCTAAGCTCGTGCGGGTGTGAGCGAGAGAGATGAGCGGTCGAGCTCTCCGAAGCTGACTGACCTCCGGCTTGTCTCGCCTTTCCTCCGCCGCACACAGAGCCCGAGAGAAGACGACGTTCCACTGCTGAGCTGCTGCTACACACGCTAGAGAAGTCCCGCCAACACACACCGATATCGCCTATAAGCCTGCCCTCGCCCTGGACCCGCACCGGCCTCTTCCCCTCGACCTCGCCCGCTCACAGCTCACTGCGTCCCCTCGGGCAACCGCGCACTCGCCGTCTCGCCCTCCGTCTCGGTACCGCCGATCGACGCCCTCGGCGTCGGCGGCAGGAGCGCCTCTCGCTCGCCGTCGGGCCCGCCGAGCTGCGCGCGCCGCTCGCGCCCGAGCTGCTCGATGGCGTCGAGCATGGCCGTGCGCGTGCGCTCGATCAGGGCCGTGATGTCGTCGTGCGACGACGTGACGCCCTCGGTCGAGATCGGGTCGAGCACTGCGGGCGAGGGACGGCCCCAGGTCAGCCTTCGCCGCAAGCAACGACGACGACGAGCATGAGGAGAGGGCGAACGCACCTCGCACGACGATCTCGCCGGCGTTGAAGCGCTTGGCCTTCGAGTAGTAGATGTGCGCGTAGTTCTCGCATACGATGGGCACGATGGGCAGGCCGGCCTGGACGGCGAGGTGGAACGCGCCCTTCTTGAACGGGAGGAGCGAGGGCGTCGCCGATGCCGAGCGAGTTCCTTCGGGGAAGATGAAGAGCGATAGCTGCAGGAGGCCCTGAGTCAGCTCTGAGATCTCCGGCAGGAGGGAGAGAACGAGAGGGAGAGGGACGCACCTCGCGCCGCTTCATCTCCTTTGCGACCTGATCAAACACGCGGATGGCGTCCTCGCGCTTGACCCGGTTGACGAAGATGGCCTTTGCGAGCGTCATGAACTGGCCGAGGATCGGGACCCACTGCAGCTCGCGCTTGGCCATGATGGTCGTCCGGGGCGGAAAGATGGCGCCGAGGTCTGCGAGGAGGGTGCGCTCGGCTGCGGGTCAGCTTCCCGCTGCTTGCCGTACAGGGTCGATGCAGAGTAGAGGGGGGGACGCACAGAGGAGGTCGAGCATGGTCTGGTGGTTGCCGACGAGGACGGCCGGGTGGGTCGTCTCGAGCTTGTCGGCGCCCTCGACGCGGAACTTGACGCCGAGGAGCGGGGCCGTCGTGTACTTGAGGAACCGTGCGACGAGCCACTGGATGTCCTCGCGGCGGCCGAGGACGGCCATGACCAAGGACGACGCGACGCCAAACGCAGAGGCGCTCGCCGAGCCGACGAGGAAGGTGACGAGCTTGGCGTAGTAGCGCACGGGCGAGAAGACGCGGGCGAGGATCATGGCGGGCAGAAGGGCCCCGACGGCGAGGGTCGGGACGAGGGTCGCGGGGGACGAGGCGAGGGAGGAGGTCGAGGACGAGGACGGCGAGAGCATGAGCCACGCCAGGACGAGGACGATGAGCAACCCTGGGACGAGGCCTGCCAGCATCGACCGCAGTACTGGTGGCGGGGCCTGGGGCTTGCTGTGCGCGGCTGGGCGGAGGAGCGGCTGATGAGGAGGCGAAGCTGCTCTCGCTCTTCCCCCGCCCGAGAGGAGGGGAGCGCTCCGCCCGCCGGCAACCTTTCTTCCGGGCGAAGGCACGGGCTAGTAGCTCTCGCTTGGTACTGTCACACTCGACGAGCCAACGAGTGCTCGATTTTCAGGTCGGCCGGGCGAGCGAGGCGGCTCGAGGTCGGCGAGGTCAGGAGGAGGGCAAAGCGGGGCACAGAGAGGGAACAGAACGCTGCAGAACTGTACAAGCCATGAGGGCAGGGGCTAGCAGCAAAAGGCGGGATCCCAGAAAGGGCGAAAGGGGACAAGACGAGGCGTCGAAGCGCTGCCGCCGCCGCCGACGAGGGCGAGCGGGGAGGAGGGAAAGGGGAATACAACACAGACCGGCCCCTCCTGCGCCCTCCCTAGGCCTCGACGACCCGCACACGGACAACACACGTGCGCAGCGCCGAGCGCGGCGAGCGTCGAGCTCACGCGCACGCCATCTCGGCGTCCTCGACCGCGCCCGGACCCGTCCCGCCTCCTCCGCCCGACGGCGACGACGACGCGGCGTCTCGTCGCCCGCGCTCGTCCTCGCGCCCCTTGGCGCGCTCGCGCTCGGCCTCGGCGTGCTGCGGGTGCGCGTCGCTCGGCGCTGCCGCCGCCGACGCAGAAGCTGGTGCTGGTGCGGGTGGAGGCGCTGCTGCCGCCGCTGACGACGCCGCCGGTGGTGCCGGCGTGGGCGTGCTCGTCCCGCTCGGCCCTGCGAGTGCGGGCGACGACGCACCCGGGGCGACCTGCGCCAACGAGCTGCGCCGCCGATCGGCCGTGCGGTAAAGGCCGTGGCGCGTGATGTAGCGGATGACGACGGTCGGGATGAGGTACTTGACGCTCATGCCCTTGCGGATGAAGAGCCGGACCTTGGTCGACGACACGTCGTTGCGCACCGTCTGCTCGACCATGTGGATGTTGTGGCGGTACAGGGCGAGGGGCGAGCGCGAGTGGACCGACGACGACGAGAAGATGGTCTGGTCGAGCTCCGACTCGGAGCGCTCGATGATGTACAGGCCGTAGATGCCGAGGATGTGGTGCAACTGCGAGCGAGAGCCGATGAGAGCGTCAGGACGAGACTCGCAGGACGAGACGAGGAGGAAGGGAAGAGGGGACGCACATCCTTCTCGGCCCAGACGCCCGGCTCGCTCATGGTCAGGATGAGGTCACTGCCGGCGAGGAGCATGATGCGCACGCGGCGCTTCTCGGTGCGGCGCTCGCCCGTGCGCGGGTCGACGACGACGACGTCGGCCCCGCCGCGGACCGTGTTGAGCTCGTGGTCAAAGTGGTCGAGGACCTGGGCCGTCGGGAGGTAGCGCGGCTGGCGCGCCTCCCACGGGTCGACCATGAGCCAGTCGCTCGTGTCGTCGACGGCCTGGTCGCACATGGCGACGCGGTGCTTTGCCGAGGCGAGGCCGAGCTTGCGGTAGCGGTCGTTGACGGGCGAGAGGTAGCCGCCGATGACGTGGAACTGGGTGTTGAACGTCGCGTCGTCGCGGGCCATCTCGAACAGGCGCAGGTGGAGGAACGTGACGGGCGAGTAGCTGCCGCACGCGACCAGGACGAGGGGCGTCTTGTCGCTCCCGGCTGCGGGCATGGGAGGGGGTGGGGAGTCAGTTCTCTGTGCGTTTGCGATGCGGCTGCTACAGCTGAGCGGCGCAAGGAGACTCGGGCGGGGACCGTCTCCACCTTTTGACAGCCGCGCCTCGGGAAGATGAGGGGAGATGGGGCAGATGGCGCGATCTTGCACACAGAGGGGAGGGACTGACCGTCGAGGTGGCCGAGGCGGTGCGTAGGAAAGGTGTAGGGCCCGTCCATCCCGGCGTGCGCCTGCTAGGCGAGAGGGCGAGGCGAGATAGGTCGCCGAGAGATGAGGTTCGGCGGTCGAGGGAGGGAGGGCCGAGCCCGAGGCGACAGTGCTCTGGTGCGGCGGCGGTGGTGGGTCGAGGGCGGAGCTGAGGGCGAGCTCGAGAGGGTGCAGTCGGAAGTGCAGCGGCGGAGCGAGTGGTGGTGCAGTGCTGAGTCGAAGCGAGCGACGAGGCGATGAGGCGAGATCCAGGCGCAGGAGGAAGGGCTCGAGGGGAGGCATCGTCGTCGTCGAACCTGCCCGACTTGGCCGCGACCGCGCGAGGGAGCTCCAGCGCCGACGACAGCTCACTCCCTCTCGCCCGGCCTCGCCCTCTCGCACCTGCTCCCGCCAGCACCATGGGCGGCTTGCTCTCCGGCGATACACACCCTCAGCCCTCAGCATCCACCCTCGCCATGCCCGCCCCGCCAGACGCCGGCCCCGCCTCGAGCGCCATCAAGGTCGTCCCCCAGGAGCACTCTGCGTCGCGCCGCCTCCCGCAGGAGCTCGTGTCGCTCATCCTCGAGTACACCGAGGACTGGGAGCTCGCCCACGCCCTCGGCGTCCGCACCGCCCTCCCCGAGCCCGCCCCGTGGCAAGAGTTCGCGACCCCGCTCGACCGCGCCATCCTCCGGGCCGCCACCACCAACTCGCTCGTCCCGGTCGAGTACGCCCGCCTCGCCGAGGGCCACAAGAGCCTCACCCAGTTCGGCGCGCGCGTCATGCTCCGCCTCAGCCTCGTCGACGTCCTCGACTACCTCCTGCGCGAGGACGAGCACCAGCTCCGCGTCCAGTGCCAGGACCTCCTCCCCGTCGTCGCGAGCGCGTGGGGCCGCCTCGACGTCCTCGAGTGGGCCAAGAACTCGCGCTTCGGCCTCTCGCCGTCGCCCAAGACGACCGCCGAGGCCATCGACGAGGCTTCGCGGCACGGCCAAGTGCAGAGTGCGTCCTCCTCCCTCGCTCTCGTCTCCCCTCCTGCGCTCGCACCCTGACAGCGTCCCTCCACCCTGCAGTGCTCGACTTCTGGCTCGAATCGGGCGTCCCTCTTCGTGCGTCCCTGCTCATCCTTCGCCTTCCTCGAGAGCGGCAAGCTGACCCTCTTGCCTCCCTCGCAGATTACTCGGACGCGGCGCTCCTCTCGGCCACGTTCAAGCGTCAAATTGGCTCGCTCGAGTGGTGGAAGAACAGCGCGCTCCCGCTCAAGATCGGCAACGTTGTGCGTCCCCTTCCTCCCCCTCCTCTCGACCTCGAACGTGCTCGCGCTGACGCACGTGCGCGCTCTCCTCTGCAGCTCGACTTTGCCTCGATGGAGGGCTCGACCGGTGCGTCCTTGTCCGCTCTCGACCTGCTCAAGAGCTCGAGCTGATGTCGCTCTCCCTGCTCGCAGTGTGTCTCGACTGGTGGGCGTCGTCCGGCCTGCCCGTGCGCTACTCCAAGGTCGCCCTGCACCATATCTCCAAGACGGGCAACATCGCGCTCCTCGACTGGTGGCGCGCGCACCAATCCCGGTTCGCGCTCGCGTACGACAAGGAGGTGCTCGTCGTCGCGACCCAGTTTGGGCAGGTCGCCGCGCTCGAGTGGTGGGCGGCGAGCGGGCTCGACATCGAGTACCGCTTCTTCGAGGTCGAGGAGGCGCTCGAGGACAGCGTCGCCAACAAGGAGGAGACGCAGAAGTGGTGGGAGCGCCGCGGGTACGACAACAACCTCTCGACCAACGCGTGGATGAAGGTCCGCAACCTGAACGACCGCGCGTCGCCCGTCTGAGCCCCTCGTTCCTCTCGTACATAGTGCACTTGTTCTCGATACCCTGTCTTTACTCGTTCCTCTCGCTCCTCTCCCTCTGTCGTACCCCCTCTTCATCCGTTCCCTCCCTTGTTGCTCGCTCTCCTTCCTCCTTGTCTATCTCTCCCTCCTCTTGTTCCTCTCGCACCTCTCATTCTGTCTCGCTGCAACGTTGGTGCCGTCACTCTACTTTGCTCGGGAGAGGGGAGAGCGCATGAATACGTCGCTGCAAGAGTCCATCTCCTTCGTCCTCCTCGTCGTCCTTCGCTCCCTCCTCGCCTTCTCGCTCACACCTGCGCGTACCTCCCACGCTCGACCTCGCTCCCAGCTGACCCGCCTGCGCCGAGCGCGGGCGACGACCTCGCCGAGCGCCGCGCCGCCCTGCGCCGCTCGAACGCCGCTTGGGCCTCGTCGTCGGACGAGTGCTCGTCGCTCGACGACGACAAGTCGCTGCTGTCGTCGCCGGCCCTCGCAGCCCTCGGCTTGGCGTCGCTCGGGCGCTCGCCGAGGTCGGCGTCGAACAGGACGCCACGCTCGTCGTCGTCGCCCTCGAGGCTCGAGCGGCCCCTCGGCCGGCCCACTCCTGCTCCTGCTCCTGCTCCTGCTCCTGCTCCCGCACCAGCGCCGCCCTCGGCGTACCGCTCGCCGTCGTACTCGGTGTCGTGCAGCGACACGGCGATGAGCGGCACGCCTCGCTCGCGCCGGTCGTGCTCGTCGCCGTCGCCGTTCTCGACGGGCGTCCAGCGCGCGAGCTGCGCCCAGTCGCGCCTCGAAGGCCACGTCGGGCGCATCGCCTTGGCGAGCGAGTGCAGCTTGTGCCCTGCTGCGGCGGGCGCGCTCATCGAGGCGGCGGGCGAGGGGACGGCCGCCCACTGCGCCATCGACATGCTCGGGGCGTAGGCGGTCGGCGCGGCGGCGGCCGTCATGGCGGGAGGGGCGACGTTGCTGAAGGTCTCGTTGAAGTGGACGTCGAAATGCCACACGACGAGGATGACGAAGAGGCGGTCTGCGAGCGTTTCGAGGCAGAGTCAGCTGCGCTCGAGGGAGGTTCTCAAAGTCGTCGAAGGCGGGAGGGACAGAGACGCACAGACGCCGTACGCGCCGAAGAAGACGCAGCTCGCAATGGAAACGCTCTTGCGCACGCAGTCGCCGCCGTCGTCGCCGCTGTTGCGCCCAGAGTCAGTCTCGCGAGCGAGGTGAAGGAGAAGGGGGAGGAGAGCCGGACGCACCAAAGGCTCTCGAACCCCTTCCGGCTCACCATGAGCCCGAACCACCACGAGTCGGCGACGATGCTCGCGAAGCCAAAGGTCGCCCACAGGCCGAACGAGAGGCTCTTGGACGTGAGGCGCAGCGAGTGCCACGTGAGGAGCGACTGGCAAGCGAACAGGGCGTGCGAGACCATGGCGAGGACCTTGATGGCCTTGGTGAAGGTCGACGGGTTGTGCCACGGCGACGGCCCGCGGAACTGCCAGGCGTAGATGAAGGTCGCGAACCTGTGAGCCGAGGTCGAGGTCAGTGAAGGTCGTGCAGCGAGGAGTGGACGAGGAAGAGGGGACGCACGACGCGCAGACCATGCCGACGAGGACGAGCACATGGGTCACGAAGCGACTGCGGAGAAAGAAGCCCATCTCTGGAAGCAGCGGAGGGCAAGAGGAGGACGAGCAGAGAGCTCGAGGCTGACGGACGGAGAGAGCACGCCGGCGGACAGGAGGCTCGAGGCGGTCCGCGGACACTCCGGCGGGCTCGAGCCTCGCGATGCGCAAGCTTGGAGTGCCAAGCTGAGCCCCGCCGGACCACCGCGTCTCGAAGGACGGGAGCCGGCAGGAGGAGGTGATGGCGAGGAGGCTCGAGAGGGACGGGCGAGCGAGGGCGAGCGGGCGCTGTGCAGGGCCGCTCTACAGTCTAGCGTACAAGCACAGCGCAGAAGAACAGCAGCGGCTCGCAGTGAGAGAGAGAGAGAGCCAGCTGCGTCGTCGCTCCGCTCTCCTCCTCGTCGTCGTCGCTCCCCCACTCGCCCGCATGCTGCTCGTTCCCGCAGGGGCTGCTTTGCTCGCAGCAGGCGCAGTGCGCGCTGCCACCACCGACACCTGGACCGTCCCGCCCAACCTGCACTACGCCCAGGACGCGTCGTGGAGGGGAGTCGAGGCGGACGGCACCATCCGCGGCTTTGACGTCGCAGGGCACTCGTGCGTCCAGCTCCTCCTCCTCCTCACCGTGCTTGCACTGACTCCCTCCCCCCGCGCAGGTCCGTCATCCCCGGCGTCCACGACTTCATCCGCCTCGTCCCCGTCCGTCCTCCTCCCCTCTCTCTCTCGCGGCCCCACTTGGTCTCGCACCTCGCTGACGAGCTCTGGGTCCTCCTGCAGGGCACCCCTCTCGCACACGGCGCCATCTTCTCGCGCCAGCCGCTCAAGGCCAAGGAGTGGATCGCCGAGATCGCCTTTCGCGTTCACGGCCCGCCTGCGACCGGCCTCGCCCAGATGGACGAGAACGGCCACCAGAAGCGCCTGCACAAGGGCGGTCGAGGACTTGCATTCTGGGCGACCAAGGTGCGTCCCCTCCTTCCTCCTCGCCGGGGACGAAGCGCGACGAGGAGAGCTGACCCCTGGCTTTCCCCCTCGCAGTCCGGCCTCCCAGGTCCCGTCACCATCTCGTCCGACCCTTCCGCCAAGGTCTCGCCCCCTCCTCCTGCCGTCCCCGAACCTCGGAGCGCGACCGACGCCGACGTGTCGCTCTTCGGCGGCCGCACCTCGTTCGACGGCCTCGGCGTCATCTTCGACAGCGCGCCGACGGCGCCCGTCTGGCGGCGCAGCGACCCGCGCAACCTGATCGGCGACGCCGAGCACGAGACGTGGGGCGTCGGCGCGACGGGCGTCGTGAGCGGCGTCATCGACGACGCGACGCAGAAGTGGCTCGACTCGGAGCGAGGGTCGGGCCCCGAGGGCGAGGAGGAGGCGGCCTACCTCGACAAGGCCTTCGGCGAGTGCGAGGCAGCATTCAGGAACGCGCAGGGCCTGCTCTGGGCGCGCATCGCCCACTTCAACCACACAGTCAGGGTGCGTCGCCCTCTCTCGATCCCGTCCCTCCCTTCCCTTCCCTCGTGCTCCCTCCTGACGCCTCTCTCCTTGCCTCGCAGGTCGATCTCGACCTGAGCCCGCACACGACGCTCGCCAAGGCGGGCCGGCACTACGAGGTGCGTCGCCCGCTCCATCCTCGAGCAGCGTCGGGTCTCTGACTCGGCCGTCTCCTCCCCCCTCTCTTGCCCCTCGCAGCACAACTGCTTCAGCCTCGAGGGCGTCACGCTTCCTGTCGGCACCTTTGTCGGCATCTCGGGCCTCGCGAGCGGCAACACCGAGCCCGACGTCGTCGACGTTTACGCTGTGCGTCCTCCTCTTCTCCTCTTGCCCCGAGCGCGCCAAGCTTTCGCTGACGGCCATACCACCTGCAGATGGACGTGTTCGAGATCCTCCCTGACGGCGTGCGTCCCCTCTCTCTGCGTTGTCCTCGTCCAGTGCAAGCGCTGACGCCTCGACCCCCTGCAGAACGCCGACGCCGCTCACCCAGTCGTCACGGACGAGCCGGTCGAGGCGGCCGTCGCAGAACCGCTCGAGGGCACGTCGGACGAGGCGGTGCGTCTGCAATCTTTCTCTGCCTCGGTCTCTCTGGCTCGAGCCCGCGCTGACGAGCCGTACCGGACCTTCTCGATTGCAGGTCCCCATCCTCACGCACGAGATCTTCGTGTGCGTCCCTCTCCGCCTCTGTTCTCGCTCATGCTCGTCTCTACTGCGTCCGAGAAAGCTGACACGCTCGCCCTCACCCTCGCAGCTCGCAAGCCCGCATGGTCGAGGCGATCGACGACCTCGCGCGCAAGGTCGAGAGCGTGCAGAACGTCGTCAGCGACCTCGCTCGCCGCGGCAGCGTCAGCCCTTTCGCCGGCGTCGTGCCGCCGACGTCGCAGGCTGGCTCTCAGGGCTCGTCGGACGCTGCGTGAGCCAACTCCCTCTCTCTCGTGCGTGCGCTCGGGCCTCCTCAGAATGACTTGCCGACGCTCTTTCCCTCTTGCTCGCAGCTCTTCCGCTCACCTCGCTTCGCTCGACGCTCGCCTCTCGACCATCCTCTCGACCCTCCAGTCGCGCGACACCTCATCGTCGCCGCCGGGCGGGCTCGACGTCAACGACGCCCTCCTCCACATCCAGCAGCTGTCGGACCAGGTCCTGCTCGAGGTCCAGTCGGTCGCGCACAAGCTCGACCAGTCGTCAACCCAGTCGAGCGCGAGCAGCGGCGTCCTCCAGGCCAAGACGGGCGAGCTCGTCAACCTCGCGCGACAGGCCGAGGAGCGCGCGCTCGCGCTCGCGACCAAGGGCGACTGGTCCAAGTGGCTGTGGATGGTCGGTGGCGTCGGTGCGGGCTGGGCCTTGACGCGGTGGAAGGACAGCAGGAAGAGGGACGACGTGTGGGACGAGAGGAAGTTCCTCTGAGGCGGGTTCGCCGGCGTCGAGGGCGGCGCAGGTCGACTTTGAGCGCAGGTGCAACTCGTCTCGGTTGCTCTGCGGTCATGTGTGCGCACGAGCGAGAGCGTGCGAGAGGGCTGAGCGAGAGAGCGCTCGCGCAGTCGGGAAGCGAGGAAAGCTCTCGACTCGAGTGGGCAGCATCGAGCAAGTCGAGCGCTCGTGTGAGAGCACGAGTCGACGCTGGCTAGATAGCGCACTGCTTGATGGCTCGAAGGCGCGAAGACGCGGAAGCTGTCGAGGTGCGCACGACGGCTCGAGCGAACGCTGTCGAGATCCTCGATCGCACGTGCAAAGGCGGATGCGAGATCGAGATTACTGGACCGTGCGAGCGACGGAAGCCGCGGGCCGCAGAAGAAGCCGGTGCGACGTTCGAGAGCAAGCCGACTTGCCGAAATCGACAAGCCAGCGCGTCCGCCTCCACCTCCTCCTCGCCCTCCAAGAACTTCCCGTCGCCGATGCTTGGGCTCGTCCAGGCGGTGGGGGGTGCGCCGCTTGAGGCCAGTCTCTATGCACGGGGCCCGTGCTGCCAGCTGCATCGCCTCGACGCGGCTCGAGCGCGCTCACGAGCCGAGGCGGCAAGTCGGGCTCGTCGCGACAGCGGCTCGTACTCAGAGCATCCGCTTCGCTCGCGCACGAAAGGCCGCATCTGGGCCGGCAGCGCAATCGAGCCTAGCGAGCCGCGACGGCCGTCCGCTCGAGTGCCCATGATCGGCAGGGACGGCTTGCAGCTCCGCCCGGCTTCGTCTTGGTTTCTTGGCTGTCGCAAGACGCTCTCGCCACCGCGTCGTCGAGGGCGGGACAAGCACCGTCGGTCGAGTCGGGCAGGTCTCGTCACGAGCATCGTCGACCGAGTCGGGGAGCGTGCCCGTCGCAGTCGCTGCAGGTGACCCCACGCTCGAGGTCCCGCCAAGCGAACGAGCGTCCAGCCTGCTGCTTGCTTGGAGCACCGTGGAGGACCCCTCGTTTCCCGCCGCGAGCGCTCTCGAGCCGTCCCCGCTCTTCCCCTCTCTCTCCTGCCACTTCGCCGCACCGACCTCGTCCAACTCGCACTCGCCCTCTCACCCTCGAAGCGCACCAGCTCGAGCAGCAGCAGCCATGCCGCTCACGACCACCCACGACGTCAATGCCATCGAGGCGCCCGTGACGTTCAAGGCGTACCTCATGTGCGCTGCGACCCTCTCTCGTTCGTCGTCGTCCCGGGCGTCCAGCTGACCTCCTTTCCTCGCTCCCTCTCTCGCCTGCAGGTGCGCCTTCGCCTCGTTCGGCGGCATCTTCTTCGGCTACGACTCGGGCTACATCAACGGCGTCCTCTCGTCGCGCCAGTTCATCACGGCCATCCAGGGCGCCGACGCCGACGAGATCTCGGCGTCCAACACGTCGCTCATCGTCTCGATTCTTTCGGCCGGCACCTTCTTCGTGCGTCTCTCCTTGATACCATCGTGCGGGTGAGGGCGTGCAGGCAGACAGGCGTCGACGAGCGAGCCGCGAGCTGACCTCGCCCTTCCCCGACTCGCAGGGCGCTCTCATCGCCGGTGACCTTGCCGACAGGTTCGGCCGTCGCTGGACCATCATCAGCGGATGTGGCATCTACCTCGCCGGCGTCGTCGTTCAGTGCGTCATTGCTCCCTGCTGATGCCGCACGGGCCGTCCGAAGCTGACCTTCCTAAACGCACGCACCCCTCCCTCTACTCGCTTCTTCTTGCGCCCTCGCCGCTCCTCCTCGTCCACAGGATGTTCGCCGCGAGGTACGTGCTCACGATTGTGCTCTACCTCGTCGCTCTGTTGCTGACACCGCCTCCTCCTGCAGCGCGCTCGCGACGATCGTTGTGGGCCGGCTCCTTGCAGGATTCGGCGTCGGATTCGTCTCGGCTATCATCATCCTGTACATGGTAAGTCGATTTTGAGGCCTGTGGGACCGTGGAACGTCGTCCTGACGCGCCCTCCTCCTTCCCTGCTCGCAGTCCGAGATCTGCCCTCGCAAGATCCGCGGCGCTATCGTCTCGGGCTACCAGTTCGCCATCACGATCGGTCTAATGCTTGCAGCGATAATTAACAATTTCACGAGTAGCCGTGCGGATTCTGGCTCGTACCGCATCCCGATCGGCATCCAGTGCGTTCTCTCTCTCTCTGCGCAGCCTGAGCGCTTGGTCGCTCTTCGTCCGAGCCATGAAGAACGTCACGCTGATGAGCCTCGCACCCCTCGCAGGTTCGCCTGGGGCCTGATCCTCGGCATCGGCCTCTTCTTCCTCCCTGACTCGCCCCGCTACTTCGTCAAGCGCGGCGACGTCGAGAAGGCGCGCGCCGTCCTCGTTCGCCTTCGTGGTCAGCCTGCCGACTCGAAGCTTGTCGAGGTCGAGCTCGCCGAAATCGTCGCCAACGCCGAGGTCGAAGCGCGTCTCGTCCCGACCAACACCTGGTACTCGTCGTGGGCGGCGTGCTTCAGCGGCAGCGTCTTTGACTCGAGCAGCAACCTGCGCCGTACGATCCTCGGAACGTCCCTGCAGATGATGCAGCAGTGGACGGGCGTCAACTTCATGTGCGCACGGACCTCGTCGACCTTCTCAAACCGCCCTCCTCGCTGACCTTCTCGCCTGCTCCTCCGCTCGCAGCTTCTACTACTCGACGCCGTTCCTTCAGTCGACCGGCGCCATCGACGACGCCTTCCTCATCTCGATGATCTTCACCATCGTCAACGTGTGCTCGACGCCGATCTCGTTCTACACGGTCGAGAAGTTCGGCCGCCGTCCTCTCTGTGCGTCCACTTCTCCTCGAGCTCTCGCCTCTCGCAGTGCTAATCCTCGCTCGAGGTGCACGCAGTGATCTGGGGCGCGTTCGGCATGATGATCTGCCAGTTCCTCACGGCCATCATCGGCGTCACGGTCGGTTTCAACAAGGTGCGTCCTCGCGCTGTCCTGGTCGTCTTTCCTCTCGACTCGTTGCTGATGCCTCATGTTGCCCCGCAGACGTTCGTCAACGAGGCCGGCGAGACCCTCGCTCGCAACATCAGCGCCGTCAACGCTCAGGTGCGTCCTCGAGTCCGCTCTCCTTCCTCTCTGCGCGCTCGCGCTGACTCTCCTCCACGGCGTGCAGGTCGCCTTCATCGCCATCTTCATCTTCTTCTTCGCATCGACCTGGGGCCCGGGCGCCTGGGTCCTCATCGGCGAGATCTTCCCCCTCCCGATCCGCTCGCGCGGCGTCGCCCTCTCGACGGCGTCGAACTGGCTCTGGAACACCATCATCGCCGTCATCACGCCGTACATGGTCGGCTCTGGTGCGTCATTTTCTCGCTCGCAGCTCGTCCTCGGCTCGACGCTGTCGCCCTCGCCGCCGACCTCCCTCGAAACCGGCGCTCGGACCCCTCGGCTCACCTCTTTCTCGCTCCTGCAGACCGCGGCAACCTCCGTTCGAGCGTCTTCTTCGTCTGGGGCGGTCTGTGCTCGTGCGCGTTCGTCTACGCCTACTTCCTCGTGCCCGAGACCAAGGGCCTCTCGCTCGAGCAGGTCGACCAGCTCTTTGTGAGCAGCCTCTCCTCGCTTTCCGATCGATGCCCGAGTTCTCGAACTGACCTCTGCTTGATGCTCGCAGGCCGAGACGACCCCTCGCAAGTCGGTGCGTCGTCCTTCCTCGGCTCACGGACCTCTCTTTCCCTCGGAGCTGGCACTGACTCAAACTTTCTCCTTGCAGTCCCGTTGGCGCCCGACCCGCACCTATGCTGCCGAGAAGGGCGAGCAGCAGTACCCGTCGCACGACGGCAGCGGCGAGAACTTCGCCGACCCGAACGCGCCCAAGGGCGGCAAGTTCGGCAACGAGGGCGAGGTGTCGCACCTCGCCTGAGCGCTCGTTCTTCCTCGTTCTCCCTTCCCTTCCCACCTCCTCCATCTCCTTGTCACTCGGCTCGTGCACATACCTGTACCACCTTGCGCACTCCCTCCTCTCTCGTGGGCTCCCCTCTCTAGCTCCCGCAACGCAGTTTCTTCTCACACACTGTTGCACGTTGCCCAGCTCGAGCGCTCCCTCCGAAGCCACATCGTGCAAGCGTCCTTCGCAGGAGAGTTCGTGCAGAGGCGGCCATCGAGAGCAGGGCAGCACGAGGTGCGCTGTGGACGAGGTCAAAGCGCTCGCATTGTTAACCTTCGCAAACCGGGTTGCACCGTTCCACCGCGAATCTCTCTCGATCACACACTCTCAGGGCGTCTCGACATCTTTGGAGCATGCAGTGTACGTCGAGGAAAGAGCACGTCGCTCTTGACGACCGTGGCGAGCCAGGCGAGCTGAGTCTCTCCTCCTCATGGCCTTCTTCTCTCCTGTCGGATCCGGCGCTATCGTCTCGGGCTACCAGTTCGCCATCACGATCGGTCTAATGCTTGCAGCGATAATTAACAATTTCACGAGTAGCCGTGCGGATTCTGGCTCGTACCGCATCCCGATCGGCATCCAGTGCGTTCTCTCTCTCTCTGCGCAGCCTGAGCGCTTGGTCGCTCTTCGTCCGAGCCATAAGAACGTCACGCTGATGAGCCTCGCACCCCTCGCAGGTTCGCCTGGGGCCTGATCCTCGGCATCGGCCTCTTCTTCCTCCCCGACTCGCCGCGCTACTTCGTCAAGCGCGGCGACGTCGAGAAGGCGCGCGCCGTCCTCGTTCGCCTTCGTAATGACCGGGAGCATGTTAGCTTTGTGTAGCAGCTGCAAGCAAGATTGATCCTGTCGAGCCGGTCGAGCTGCCCTCCTCGTCCTGCTCAAGCAAGCCCGCTCGACCTCTGGCTGCTCGACATCCTCCTCGGCTCACTGCGACCAGCACCACCATGTCGCTCGAGGACTACGACGACCTCGACTTCGACGACCCTCGCTTCCTCCAGCTCGCTGCGAGTGCGGCACCACCCGCCGAGCTCTCGTACGCCCAGAAGCGCAAGCGGGCCCTCATCCGCTCCGAGGACAAGGGGCGCAGCAAGAGCCGCAAGCAGGAGGAGGAGGACAAGCGCGCCCAAGGGCTCGGTACCAACCTCATCCAGCGCGCCGAGGAGGAGGGAGGCGAGTCCAAGGCTCTCCAGATGATGAAGTGCGTCCCCGCTCTCTGCTCCGTCCTCAGCCCTCGGGGATGCAAGCTGACCAGTGTTATGCGCTCGCAGGTCCATGGGCTACAAGCCGGGCGACGCGCTCGGCCGCCAAGCAGACGCCGAGCCAGCACCCTCCCCCTCCACCGCGGCGCCCTCCACCTCGGCGGGCGCGAGTGCCGCCGGCCCTTCTCGCGGCGGGCTCGGCTTCGCGCGAGCGTCCTTCGCACCTGTCGGTGGGACCGCGAGCGGCAGTGTCGAGCCGTCGTCGCCGGCGCCAGCACCAGGGCCTCAAGCCCGGACCGAGCCGATCCGCTTCGAGATGAGAGCAGGTGCGCTCGTTCACCCTCTCGCAGCAGCAGCTCTCCTTCTTGTCCAATTCACTGACTCTACGCTCTGTGCCTGCAGCTCGCACCGGTCTCGGCGTTCCTCAAGCCTCTCGCCTCAAGCCCTACCTCTCGGTCCCGACCTCGTCCGGCGGCAGCACCTCGGCCGCCAACGCCGACCCGTCGACGCTCCCCGACCTCGCCGGGTACCTGTCTCACCTCAAGTCGTCGGTCGACGAGCGGCGCGCACACGGCATCCTGCGCGCGCTGCGCCGCACGTGCGAGGAGCTCGACCGCCGCGCGGGCGAGACCGAGAGCTTCATGTGGCGCGACCCGGACGAGGAGGAGCGCGAGGCCGACAAGAAGCGGCGGCGCAAGGTGTTCGACCGGATTGACCAGGAGCTGGAGAGCGAGGAGGAGAAGGCGGCGGTGTTCGGCGAGTCGAAGAGCGGGAGGGAGGGGAGGGGCGAGCTTGCCTACGAGCGGGGGACGAGCGGGACAGTTGTCGACATCGAGGAGGACGACGAGGACGAGGACGAGCAGGAGAAGGAGCGAGCAGAAGCCGAGGAGGAGACGGCCGCGCGACAGCGAAGGGCGGCGGCGCAGGTCAAGCAGGATGACGAGGACGAGGCGGCCGAGTGGTTCGAGATGGACGTGCGTCCCTCCTTTCTCTCTCTCCTCTTCTTCAAGCTCTGCGCCGTGATCCTGATCTGACGCTGCCGCCCTTGTGCAGGTTCGCTCTCGCCTCGCGCTCATGCTCACCTACCTTCGCAACAAGTACCAGTGCGTCCTCTCCTTCTCCTCTTCCTCGAGCTTCCTCGAGCCCGACTTACTCTGCAGCAACCTCGCTCGCAGCTACTGCTTCTGGTGCGGCACGCAGTACGACGACGAGAAGGACCTCGAGGAGAACTGCCCCGGCACAGAGGAGGACGACCATTGAGCTTTTGCAACTCGAGCTGGTTCTGCACGCTTTCTCTCTCTTTTTGAAAGTCGACTAGCCGAGAGCGGTTCGATTGCGATAGTTTCAGTGCGGGAGTAGCAAGGGAGAGTCTCGTCGCGCCATGAAGCGGCTCTACTCGTCGTCGCCGAGCCCAGCCATGCGCCGCAGCTCGCCCCAGTCGGCCGCCTTCTCGCACATCTTGCGGAACACGCCGTCCTTTTTGCGCATGAGCGTCGCCGGCGCGTCGTACTCGACGACGGCGCCTTGGTCGAGGACGAGGACAAGGTCGTAGTCGGCGATCGTGCGTCTGCGAGAGGGAGAAGCGGGTCAGCCGGCGGCGGAGCGCGACGAGGTGCAAGGACATGACGTACAAACGATGACTGCAATGACGAATGAGAGGGTCAGGGCCGCCCAAGTGGAGGAAAAAAGGAGAGGAGACGCACGCGATCGTGAGGACGAGCGACTCGGAGAACTCCTCGCGGATGGTGCGCTGGATCTGCGGGAGATGCACGCCATCAGCTCGACGCTCGATTCGAGGAGGTGCAGAGGGACGCAGGAAAGAAGACGAAGCGAGCGCACCTTGGCGTCCGTCTCAAAGTCGACCGAGGCCGTCGCCTCGTCCATGACGATGATGCGGCTCTTCCGAAGCAGCGCGCGCGCGAGAGCGAGTAGCTGCCGCTGTCCAGCCTGCGTACGAAGAGAAGGCGAGTCAGACTCTGCAACTCGAGGAAGGACGACGAGGTCGAAAGGGAAGCCGACGCACCGAGAAGTTGTTGCCGCCCGGGCTGACTTGGCTCTCGAGCGAGACGCTCATCCTGCCCGAGCCGACCTGCTGCGCCGCGAGCCCGGTCGAGACGGCGACGGCGGTGCTGCTCTCGCTCGTCTGCGTCGTCGCGCTGTCGGCGAGCGCCGTCGTCGGGTCCCCTGCGACGCCCTTGCCGGTCGCCGCGGTGAGGATCCGGCCATCGCCGGGCTCGGACGCTGTCGGCGCCGGGTCGGTCGTCGGCATGCGCGAAGGAGAAGGCGCGCGCGACGGCATAGTAGAGGTCGGCGCAGTCGGGGCGGCCGAGGTGTTGATGAGGCCGACACGGTCGAGCACCTCGAGGCAGGCGGCGTCGGTGTGGTGGCCGAACGGGTCGAGGTTGGAGCGGACGGTCCCAGAGAAGAGGACTGCGGGGAGCGGCGGGTCAGTCTCGGCGCGCTCGCTGAGCGGAACTGGAAAGGGACGCACCGGCCTCTTGCGGGATGAGCGTGACGGCCGAGCGCAGGTCGTGCAGGCCGATCGTCGTGATGTCGATGCCGTCAATGCTGCGAGGGGAGAGACCGAGTCAGCAGAAGAAGCACGAGGTGAGCTCGAGCCGAGAGGGACGCACATGATCCTGCCGCTCGAAGGGTCGGTGAAGCGGAGGAGGCTCGTCGCGAGCGTCGACTTGCCGCTGCCGGTCCTGCCGCACAAGCCGACCTTGCTCCGCGGCGGGATGTCGAACGAGACGTCCTTGACGACCGGCGGGAGGTCGGGCGCGTACGAGAGGACGAGCTTCTCGACCGAGATGCCGCCGACGCTCGACGGCCAGGTGGCCGGCGGGCGCGTGCCGGCGATGACCTGCGGCGGCTCCTGCGGCGTCTTGAGCAGCTCGGTGATGCGCTCGACGGCGTTGAGGTCGACCTCGAGGGCAGACCACCACCGGCAGAGCCAGTAGATCGACTGGACGAGGCCCTGGGCGCTCGTGATGGCGAGGGCGGCGACGCCGGGCGAGAGGCCGGTGAAGAGCGCGAGGTAGATCGTCGTCGTGACGGCAACGGCGCCGAGGCAGTCGAAGCGCCAAAGGAGGTAGCGGTTGCTCATCGCGCTCGCGTAGGCGACGGCCTGCATGCGGTCGACCGAGTCCCACAGGCCCTTGAGGAAGCGACGTCTGCGAGGCAAAGAGGGTACGAGGAAGTCAGCTTCGGCGCGTGCAGGAGGAAGATGAACGACGAGGAGGGGAAGCAGGACGCACTCTCCGCCGAACGCTCGGACCGTCACGATGCCCTGAAGCGTCTCGCCGAACTTGGAGAAGATGGGCGAGCGCGCGTTGCTCTCGAGGCGGCGCAGGTCGCGCGACGTCTTGACGAACTGGAGGGCGTAGAAGGCGTAGAGCCAGACGATGAGGATGGCGGGAGGGATGAAGCGCGGCGAGACGACGACGACGACGCCGACGTTGATGACGAAGCTGCGAGCGCGAATGACAACGTCAGCACGTGCACCTTCGAAAGGCCTGAGAGGGGACGAGGACGCACCTGAAGGCGTGCGTGAGCGTGATGCGGACCTGGTCCGTGAGCGAGCCGTCGATGATGGGGAAGTCGGTGGCGTAGCGGTTGAGGATGCGGCCGCTCGGCGTCGTGTCGAAGTACCGGAACGGCGCGTAGATGACCCGGATCAGGCTCGACTTGAAGAGGCTGCGCGCCGCCTTAAACGAGCCGTGGAACGCCGCGAGGATGCCGATGACGGTGATGGCGAGGTTGAGGAGGCCTGTACGACGGCAGCGACGTGAGCCTCGGCTGTAAGGAATGAAGGGAGGTGAGAGAGGACGACGTACAGATGATGGTGTAGCCGATGATCCAGAACGAGACGTCGTCGCTCGCCGACGGCGGAGACGGCACGTGCGGGAGCGCGTAGGCCTGAGCGTCGAAGGCGGACAAGGCGATCTGGCCCTGGGTCGGCATGAACATGCGCACGAGAAGAGAGTCGGAGATGCGGTACTGCGGGCGACGGCAACGGCGTGAGCGAGAGTCTCGATGAAGCGTGAGAGAAGGGCAGTGGAAGAGGGACGCACGCTCTCGCCCCACCATCGGAAGAAGGCTCGGTCGGCGACTCGTCCTGCGCGACCGACGAAGAGGAGAGCGACCATGAACGCCCACGTGTAGTAGCCGGCCGAGCGGAGGTACAGGTTGTAGACGCTGAGCTTGACGCGCCCGGTCGCCCGCTTCTCCTCGACGATGAGCTTGCCCGTGCGCTTCGACGCCGCAGCCGACTCGCTGCCCGGGATGGGCGTCGACGTTCCAGGCGTCGTGCCGACCGAGGAGGAGGGCCCGAGCGCGGCGAGAGCGGCGGCGTGTTCGGCCTCGTGCGGGTCCTTCGAGTCGACCTTGCCGCTCTTGTCGAGCTTCTGCGCCTCGTCGTCGGCCCGCTCGGCATCGTCTGCGGCGTCGTCGTCCTCGATGAGCTCGGTCGTGAGCTCGTTCTTGTCGAGCTCGTCGACCTTGCCCTGGAGCGTGACGCGACCCTCGGACAGGCGGACGACGTAGTCGGCCGAGGTGAGGCAGAGCGAGATGTGGTGCGTGATGAGGAGCTGCGGGCGGCGAGACAGAGAGTCAGAAGAAGAAGATATCCTGAATGGACGAAGCAGAGAGAGGAGGACGCACGACGGTGCGGTGCTCGAGGAGGGGTCCGCGCAGGCACTTGCGGAAGAGATGGCGCGCCGTGTGCGAGTCGACGGCCGAGAGCGGGTCGTCGAGGAGGACGGTCTGTAGAGGAGGAAGAGAGTGAGCTTGGGCAACGAGCAGGAGGCGTAGTCGGCGAGGGGGAGAGGGAGACGGACTTTGGCGCGAGAGTAGACAGCGCGAGCGAGGGCGACACGAGCTGCGCGAGGAGAGTCAGCGAGAGCGTCTCGCACTCGTGCGAGGGGATGAGGAAGACGCACCTTTCTGCCCGCCGCTGAGCGAGATGCCGCGCTCGCCGATTTCTGCGAGGCAAAGGGTAGGGATCAGCTCGAGCGCTCGAGGGCGGCAGTCGGGCGCACGCACCAGTCTCGTCGCCGGCATCAAACATCTCGAGGTCGGCCTGCAGCGCGCACGCCTCGATGACCTGCTCGTAGCGGTCCTGCTCGTACGGCGAGCCGAAGAGGATGTTCTGCGAGGCGAAGGGGTGCGCGCGTCAGCGTCACGGCGACGACACGGGAGGGTGAAGAGGGGGACGCACATTGCGGATCGAGTCGTGCTGGAGCCAAGGAAGCTGCGCGGCGTACGCGACGCCGTCGTACAGGCCAGTCGACGAGTCGAGGTCCGAGCCGGCCGAGCCCTTGCGGAGGTGGACGACGCCCGAGACGCAGGTCATCTCTGCGATGCAGGGATGCAGGAGTCAGCATCGCAGACGAGGACGATGAGAGACAAGGGGAAGGGGGCGCGCCGCCGAGGAGCGCGAGGAAGAGCGACGTCTTGCCCGACCCAGTCGGCCCGCAGACGAGCGACAGCTTTCCCTCGGGGAAGCGCACGTCGACGTCGGCGAGCTCGAACTTGCGCTCGACGTCGCCATCTGCACCTGCGGCGGGAGCTGGAGCAGCGGCCGTCGCCTCGGCGCTGTCCTTCTCGTGGTACTTGAACGTGCCGCCCGAGATGCCGACCTCGGCGCTGCCGCCGGCCGAGGACGAGGGCGCCGCCGCGTCCGTGCGGAGGGACGAGACCCAAGGGTCGACCTCCTCGTCCTGGAAGAACTGCTCGAGGCGTTGAATCGACACCCAGGCTGTCGAGGGGAGGCGTCAGCACGACTTGCTCCTTCTGCCTCGAGTGTCTCGAGTGCGAGAAGAGACAGAAGAGGGAGAGGGACGTACTCTGTAGAAGCTGAGTGATGGACGTCGGCAGCATGGTCATCGGCGAGCGGACCATGCCGAAGAGGGCGAGCGCGGTAAAGGCGACCGGGACCGTGAGCTGTTGGTGAGCGACGAGCGTGAAGCAGGCGATCGAGACGATCATGACCTGCAGGAAGGCGAGAGCGTCAGTACATCTACACCTACAGAAGAGGACGAGAGCATGAAGGGCAGGAGAGGGAGGGGGAGGCGGGCGAGGAGAGCGAGAGGAGGACGCACGAGGTCGGGCGAGAAGTTCCACAGCGCGTTGATGGCGAGGTTGTTCATCCTCGTCTTGAGGAGCCAGTCGAGCTCGGTCTTGCGCGCGGCAAAGACCCTGCCGAGCCAGCTCTCCTCGTCGCCCGAGTACTTGATGAAGCGGATGGCCTGGAACAGCTCGTTGAGGATCTCCATGCGCGCGTCGCGCGAGGCGAGCATCTTGCGGTGTATGCGCAGGCGGCGCTTGACGAGGACGTGGTTGATCGGGAGGGCGAGCGCCATGACGCCGAGGCCGACGAGGCAGGTCCAGCCGAGGATCTGCGGGTTGGGTCGAGGTTCGAGGTCAGCATCGAGCACGAGCACGAGCACGTCGAGGAGGGAGAGCTCGGAGGAGGGAGCAGATAGAAGAGCGTGCACGCACCTGGTAGAGGAACGTGATGGCGATGGCGAGCTCGAACGGCGCGCCGAAGATGCTCGACAGGCTCATGAGCTGGTTCGAGATCTTGTTGACGTCGCCCGCCATGAGGCTGACGATCTTGCCCGTGCTCGTGCTCCCTCGCGCCTCGGGGATGGCCTTCTTGCCCTTGACGCCGGCGCCCTTGCCCTTCGACGACGCTGCTGCCGCCGCCGCCGCGTCCTTCTTCTTCTTGGGCGCCGCCTCGTCCTTGCCCGTCGCGCCACTCGCGTCGCGCCGCTTGAGCGCCTTCTCGTACACCTCGCCCATGAGCGCCGTGCGCGCGCGCGTGATGGCGCGCCGCTCGTGCCACAGCTGCTGGAGGTCGACCTCGGCGCGGCTCACCTGCGCGACGAACGCGAGGAGGGCGTAGATGTAGGCGCTCTGGCGCAGGGTCGGGTCGTACGGCTCGCCCGGGGCCGGCGGCGTGAGGGCCTCGAGGATTTGCTTGAGGAAGAAGGGCGACGCGTAAGAGAGGAAGGACGAGGTGAGGCCGAGGGTGAGCGACAGGATGAGGTCGAGCGAGTTGTTGTAGAAGACGCGGCCGATGATGCGGGTCGACCTGCGCAAGAGAGAGCGAGAGGAGTCAGGACGAGGTCGAGAGCACGGCCGAGAGGAGGGAGAGGGGGACGCACTTGAGGGCCTGAGCGTCCTGCTTGACGCCCCACGACTGCATCGTCGAGGGCAGCTTCCAGACGTCGCGGTACCCGAGCTGGTGCTTCTTGCCCTTGGCGATGAGCGCCTCGACCCATGAGAAGATGAGCCACGAGCCGAGAGTGACGGCGCGCTCGGGCGACTCGAGGACGATCTGGTCCTTGCCGTCGTCGGGCACGTCGTCCGTGTCGATGACCGAGTACGTTGCGGTGGTGTCGGTGGCGATGGGCGTAGGCGAGAGGGGCATCGAGAGGGTCGTGAGGAGGAGAGTCGCGACGGCAAGCGCTTGAACGGCGGTGAGGGCGACGTCGCGCTTGAAGATGGCGGGGTAGTGCAAGGCGAGGTGGATGATGTGGAGGGCGAGGAAGGCGAGCTGGAGGAGGTAAAAGGCGAAGTGGAGCATCGGGGCGGGCGCGAGGAGGTTGGCGGGGGTCTGCCGCCGGTGGACGAGGAGGAGCGACGAGATGACCTGCGAGCGCTCAAGACTGGGTCAGCGAGTGGACGGCCGCCTGCACAAAGAGAGAGAGAGAGCACGCACCCAGCTTGAAGCGATGCCGGCGAGAGCTGCGACGGCGCACCGCTCGTCGTCGCCGCCTGCCCTGCTCCTGCCGACCCGAACGGCGGCCCACACGGCGGCCGTCGTCCACGCAACCGCCTCGGCGAGCCCGACGCCGAGCAGGACCCATACCTTTTCGTCCCGCCGGGTGCCCTCTGCATCGTCGCTCGCGAGCGGGTGCGCGTGCGCGTCGTCGCCGCCGACGCCGCCTGCTGGTGCCGAGACGAGCGAGACGAGCTGCCGGTGCCACGGTTTGGGGAGGACTACGCGGACAGCTGCGGGTACGAGCAGGGCGAGTGCGAGTACGCTCAAGGGCGCGACGGCTGCGCAGGCGAGGAGTGTCGTCGTCTCGAGGTCCTGCGAGCGATCGAGGGGGGAGGGAGGGCGAGGGGGCTCGGGTCAGCGCCGCTCGAGCTCGTTAGGGACTGCAGAGAGCGCACTAGTAAGACCTGACCCATCCTTGCGAGCTTGCGCCGGGTGGACGGAGCGGTGAGGAGGAGAGCGAGCACCGCCTCTCCGCAGCAGCCGATGAGGCGGCTCGCTCTCACTCTCTCTGTGCACCGGTCCTTCAAGGGCCTGTCAGGCTGCACAAGCTGCACGCTGCTGGCCTAGCGCCCGTCCCGCTCTGCCGCCCGCGCCCTCTCTCGCTGCGCCCTCGCCCGACACAGCCCGACTCGTCCCCGCCCTCGCGCTCGCGCGGCAGCTGGCACGACAAGCTCGCACGCCGGTCGTGCTTATCTCGAGCCCTGGTAAGAGCGGCGAGCGAGGCCGCGCGGCGGACCACCTGCCGCTCGCCGTCTGCATTCACGGCCTTCGCTCCTTCCCCTCCTCAACAGCTCGTGTTCGTGCCGGCGCCTTCCCGCCGGCTACTCGCCGTCTGCTGCTCGTGCTCCGCTTCGAGCGTCTCTTGGCACGAGACGGCATCGGAGCCGTCCTTCCGTCCCACCGCACGATGTTGACGACCCTCCTCTCCTCCCTCTCTCCAGCTTCGACTTCCTCTTCCTCCTCCTCCTTCCTCACCTCCACCTGCCCGCCGGTCGAGCAGCCACCCCTTTCCTTCGTTCAGCATGCGCCTCCTCACCAACCTCATCGCCCTCGGCCTTGTCTCGACCTCGCTCGTCCAAGCCGGTCACGCCAACCCGGCTCGCCTCGACCGTCGGGCGACCTCGGCCGCTCAACCCTGGGCTCAGTGCGGCGGGCGCAGCTTCAAGGGCTCGACGACCTGCGTCGACGGCTGGTCGTGCGTCACGGCCAACGAGTTCTACAGCCAGTGCGTCCAGGTGCAGGGCAGCAAGTCGTCGTCGACCCAGGCCGCCTCGACCATCGCCTCGACCGTTGCTGCGACCAAGGCCGTCACCAAGACGACCTCGAAGGTGACGTCGAAGTCGACCGCCGCAAGCTCGAGCACCAAGTCGTCGGCTGCGCCGGCTCAGACGAGCTCGTCGCCCGTCTCGTCGAGCAAGGGCCCGATCGGCTACGCCTCGCTGAACGGTGCATTCCTCCTCCCTGCCTCGACGATCCGAAGAGTCGCGCACTGAGGCTGACGTTACTCTGCTGCAGGAGGAACCACCGGCGGCGCCGGCGGCTCGTCGACGTCCGTCTCGGACCTCACCTCGCTCCGCAACGCTGTCAAGGGTGCGTGCGCTCTCCCTCATCCAGACCTCACGTTTGAGCATAACTCACCTGAGCCTCGTGCAGGTAATTCGGCCGCCGTCATCTACATCTCGGGCATCATCAAGGGCGACGGCGAGACGATCAAGGTGCGCCGCTCCTCCTTCCTTCCCTGCCTTCGCACTTCTCGACTGACGCTCTCCCCTCGCAGATCGGCTCGAACAAGTCCATCCTGTCGAAGAACGGCGGCGGAAAGGATGGCTTGACCGGCGGCGGTGCGTCCTCTCTTTCCTTCCTCCCCTTCTTCTTCCCGCTTCGAAGCTCGAGCTGACCCCGAGAGTCCCGCAGGGTTCCTCGTCAAGGAGGCCAAGAACGTCATCATCCGCGGCCTCGCGCTCTCCAAGTCGCCCGCGCCGACCGACCTCGTCGGCATCCAGGTGCGTCGTCCTGATCCAGCTCCTCGAGAGGGTCCGTGCGCGGCGCGGCGAGTTGACCTTCTTGCTTCCTCTGCAGGAGTCGACGAACGTCTGGGTCGACCACTGCACCTTCACGTCGTCGCTCGACGTCGACAAGGACTTTTACGGTGCGCCGGTCCCTCTTTGTCTCGCTCGAGCTCCGATCCTGACCCTCTTTCGAGCACCCGCAGACGGCCAGCTCGACATTACGCACGCCGCCGACTCCGTCACCGTGTCGAACAACCTCTTCCAGCAGGCATGGAAGACTTCGTGCGTGCGCTCGCTGCTCGGATTGCTCGAGCGAGGCTGACTTGAGAACCGGCGCGCGCAGGCTGATCGGGCACTCGGACAACAACGGCGCCGAGGACAAGGGTCACCTCCGCATCACCTACCACGGCAACCACTTCCTCAACGTCAACTCGCGCGTGCCGTCGCTACGCTTCGTGCGTCGTCGGTCCTCTCCTCGTCTCGAGCTGTGGAGAGCAAGCCCGGACCCTGTCGGCGACGACGAGCTGACGTTGCGCCCTCTCTCCCACAGGGCACCGGTCACATCTTTAACAACTATTACGAGAACGTGCTTGGGTCGGGCATCAACGCTCGCAAGGGCGCGCAGGTGCTCGTCGAGTCGAACTACTTCAAGGTGCGCCTTGTCTCCTTGCTCGGCTTGGGCACTACGACGACGACTGACACCTCCCCTTCCTGCAGAACGTCAAGAACCCGATCGAGACGACGCTCAAGGACGGCTACGCCGCGGTCAACGCCGACAACGTCTACGAGTCGTCCGACGTGCGTCCCTCTCCCGCTCCCTTTAGGCTCTTGCCGATCGTCTCTTGCCTCTCGGTCCGACTCACATCCTCTCTTCTGTGCAGGCTCCCGACCTGAAGAACGTAGGCTCGCTCTCGGCCTCGTCGCTCGGCTACAAGTACTCGCTCGAGCGCGGCGCAAGCATCGTGCGTCCCGCCCTTCTTCCACTTCCCTTGACGCCCGCCTACCGCGCTGACACCTTGACCCCCTCACAGCCCTCGATCGTCGTCTCGAACGCCGGTGCGACCAAGTACTCGGCGTGAGCGAGGCGCAGCGTGCGCGAGTTGCGCTCGTGCGGCGTCGTCTCGATCCCTCTTCTTGGGCTGGTCCCGCTCTCGTGCTGCGCACTCCTTTCCTAGTTTGCTAGTGGTCTCTGCAATGTGCATTTGCATGCATGTCGTCGCTTGCGAGCCAACCTCGCCGACGTGAGACGAGGCGGTCCGACGGGTTCGAGCGCGGCCTTCTCAAGTTGCCTCTCCCGCCTGAGAAAGCTCTCGCAGCCTCACCTCGCGCTCGGCATAAACGCTCTCGGCTTGCACAAGGTCGAGCAGTGCACTAAATTACTGCTGATAAGCGTCCGGGCGCGCCTGCGCTCCGGGACTCGAGGCCAAGCTAGAGAGAGAGAGAGGGTGAGGGAGGGTCTACGAAAGAGGGATGACAATGCGGTGCGAGGTATAACGAGTGGAGGAGGAAGCGAGAAGGGGAGAGCTGCGAGGGGATGGACAGTGCCTCCTCAGGCGTGCACCGAGACGGAGCCCATCTCGTACGCGTCCTTGTTGTGCTCGCCGCTGCTCTTGGTGCCGTAGTCGTCGAACGTCGGCGGGACCGACAGGTCGACGTCTGCGCGCACGAGACGAGAGCCGAGTCAGTGAGAGCTCGAGCGATGCGGGCGAGGAGGGAGTGAGAGCAAGAGAGGGCGAGGACGCACCCTCGGCAGAGACGGCCTCGGCGAGGAGGGTGGCGTGGTGCGGGAACGCGACGTTGAGGCCCCAGTAGACGAGGATGGCAGGGATGTAGCCGGTCTGCACGTATAGTGAGAGTCAGCTCGAGAACTTGTGCGAGCTCGGCGCGATGACGAAGGTCTCGACCGAGGGCGAGGGCGAGGAAGGAGAGGGCGACGAGGAGCGAGACGAGGGACGCACGATGAAGCCGGGCGCGTACCACCAGGCGATGTTGCCGATCGGGACGTCCGGGTTGATGGCGTTGATGAGGCCGGGCAGGTTGGGCGTGATGGTGAGGACGAGGGTCGCCGCCGCGCGCCAGTTGACGCCGGCCGAGTAACGGTAGATGCCGCGCGGGTCGTACAGCTCGGGGACGTGGTACGCCGTGCGCTTGACGAGGAAGTAGTCGCTCGTGAGAAGGCCGGCGAACGGCCCGAGGAAGATGGCGTAGCCCGAGACGAAGGTGAGGAAGGTGCCGCTCGAGGCGAGGATCTTCCAAGGCGCGACGGCCCAGCCGCCGAGGACGGCCGTGATGATCTGGCCGCGGGTGAGGTTGATGTAGCGCGGGCACATCGAGACGAGGTCGTTCGCCGACGAGATCGAGCTGCGAGCGTGCGAGGACGAGGTCAGCGACGAGTCGAACGGCGGCGGCTGCAGACGGTTCAAACGGTTCGAGCTCACTTGGCGGTGATGTTGGCGGCGACGCTGCGTGCGAGAGCGTAAAGTCAGCGACCGTGCGGTGCGAGGGAGAGAAGGGGCCCGAGCGGCGAGGGGACGAGGCGGACGAGCGGAGCGGGATGAGGCGCGGCGGCAAAGAGTAAGAGAGAGGGAGACGCACCCGGCGAGCATCCATGCGAGCGCAGCAAACGCCGTCGCAGCCCTCGAGTTCCAGCGGTCCATGATGTCGAACGGCGACCACATGGCGTCCTCGATGGCGAGGCCGTAGACCGGGATCGACGCCGACGCGGCGAGGATGCCGCAGATGGTGACGAACAGGGCCGAGAGCGGGATGGCGAGCGCCTGCGACCACTGGGCGCGTGCCGTCTTGGAGTAGCGCGTGAAGTCGCTCGAGTTGACCGAGAGCGTCGCCCAGTTGCCCTGGAGCGCCGCGAAGCCGATGAGCCACGCCTGGCTGAAGCCCTTGCCCGTGACCGAGTTGGGCTGGTCGAACAGGGGCCCGCCGCCGCCGGCCGAGTGGACGAGGGCGCCCATGGTGGCGAGCATCGTGACGGGGACGACGACCGTCTTGAGGAGGAACGCCCACCTGAGCTGGTTCGGGTTGAGGAAGAAGAAGGGGAGCTGGACGAGCCAGAAGAGGAAGTACGAGGTCATGTCGCGCGTCGAGATGCCGGCCGACTCGGGGAGCGAGTTAGGGATGGTCGAGTACGAGGGCCAGATGGCGCGGAGGAACTGCGTCATGGCGAGGCCGCCGTTGTACTGTCGAGGCCGAAGATCGAGGGCGAGGTGGGCGAGGTGGGCGAGAGGGCGAGAGGGCGAGTGCGTGAGGAGCGAGAGGAGCGAGAGAGAGGGGGAGGGCGAGAGGGAAGAGGGGGGAGCGAGGTCAGTGCGCGCTCGCAGAAACACCTCGCGCGCAAAAGGACTCGGCACGTACCGTCTCGACGCCGAACCAGATGAGCGACAGGAAGGCGCGCGAGACGACGGCGAAGTACGAGAGGTAGTAGCCCATGGACGCGCGAGCGGCGACTGGGAACGGGATGCGGAGGTTGGCGCCGATCATGCCGTTGAGGACGATGGGCACGGCGATGACGCAGTTGCCGAGGACGACGATGCCTGCAAGAGAGCGGCGAAGAGTCAGCGGGCGAGCGGGAGGAGGAGCTGGACGAGGAGAGGGGCGAGGGCGACGCACCGATGGCGTTGCCGACGCTCAGGCCGAGCGGGATCAGGCTCGCACCCGTCTGCCAGAACGCAGGGTCGAGCGAGGCGGCGACCCAGAACGAGAACTGCGCGCGAGGTGGGAGCGAGTAAGCTTCGCGGACCTGCTGAAGCACGCTCCCCCTCGAGCGGGAGAGCGGCAGGAGGACGAGGGGAAGGAGGACGCACCCAGGTGCCGTAGCCCCAAGTGCGCTGAGCCGGGTCGGTGGTCGGGTCGAGGTCGGCATTGGTGTAGACGTCCTCGGGCGCGAGCGACGAGGCCTGGCGCGGGAGCTTCCACGAGAAGGGCTGGCGCGCCTCGCCCTCGTCGCCCTGGTTGGCGCGGCGGTTGAAGAGGCCCATACTGGCTGTTGTGCGAGTCGTGCGAGTGCTGCTTGAGGCGAACGGCGAGTGGCGGGAAGGAGAGGAGGAGGAGGTGCCGGCTGAGAGATGAGGACGAGGAGGGGCGGCGGCACGAGGAGAAGAGGAGGAGAGGGTGTGGGTCGTGGCGAGGGTCGTTGCTGGTCGTTCAGCGAGCAAGCTCTGCGTGCCCCAGGCGAGGCAGGTGCGACGAGGAAGGGACAGGACGAGAGGTGCGAGAGAGTCAGTCGATGCGAGCGCGAGCGGCGAGGCTCCCGGTTCCGGCGAGCGGCGCTGAGCTGCTGAATGGGATCCACGCACCGGCCCGGATTCTCGCTTGCTTCAAGGTTCAGAACGGCGGCCGTTGCGCCTGGCGGTGGTCGTGGCGGCGAACGAAGGCGGTCGAGCTCGGCGGAAGTGCAGGAGACGAGCGTCGGTGGGCTCGAGATGGGCGGGCAGCAGCTGGAGCTGGCAGGGCTCCCTGCGCCATGCACCTCGTTAGCGCGGATCTCGTGCGAGCGAGAAGCTCGCGATTGATGCGGAGAAAGCTTCGGGCGAGACGCGCCAGCGCGGGGCAGAGGACAAAGGGGGTGAGGCAGTCTCAGCTTTCTCGCTCGCGAGCGCTTGCACATGAATGCGCACGAGCCTGCTCCTCAAATGACCTCGTTAGCGCTTGCTCACGCCCCTTCCCCGGCGCGCGATGAAAGGGAGAGCAGCGAGCAGGTCCGTGCGTCGACCCTCGAGCTCGCCGCCCAGGCGACGACGGCGCAGAGATCGAGAGCGAGGGAGAGGAAGAGGTCCGAGTTGCGCCGCCCGCTCGCCCAGCTACTGCAGCTCCTCCCAGCGCCTCCTCCGCTCGTCGACCTTGTCCCGGTGCACCTTGACCAGCCTCGGCGTCCGCTTGTCCTCCCTCCACCCGGTCCACCCTGCGCCCTCGTCGCGGAACTTGCGCTCGAGCGCGTCGTACACGGCGACGACGAGCTCGCTGTCGCCGCCCGAGAGCTTGTCGAATGCAAAGAGGACCCACCACAGGTCCTTGGACGACGGCGCGGTGCGGGCGCCGAGGAAGGGGAGGGACGAGTGCGTCGCCGAGGGAGGAGCGGGGAGGGCGAGGAAGGTCGCGAGGACCGTGTCGAGCGCGTCGAGGGTGAACGGGTTGGCGCCGCCGCCGCTCGTGTCGAGAGATGCCCGAGAAGGGCGAGGCCGAGAGAGCGCGGCGAGGGGCGAGGCGTCGCGGCGCAGGGCGTGCGCGCGCAAGTGCTCGCCGCGCAGCGTCGTCGGGTTGACGTCGTACGAGGCGCCGCCTGCCGCCGACGAAAAGGGCGCGACGCCGTGGTGCGCAAAGGCGTGGAAGAGGGGCGTGAAGTGGTGGACCGAGGGCGAGACGCCGCCGGGCGGGCTCGCGCTGAGGTCCCGCACGATGCGCAGCGCGCCGGCGAGGTCGCCGCGGTACGAGAACGCCTTGAGGAGCGCCGAGTAGATGCGGTCATTGAGCGCAGGCGGCTGGACGACGAGCCCGGGTCGAGCCGACGACGACGGCGCAGCGACGTCGGCGTCGAGCGGGTCGAGCTCCTGCCGCGGACGCAGCGAGTCGAGCGCGACGGGCACGCCGGCCTGCATCGCCTCGTACAGGCGCATCGCGTCGTCGAGCAGGCCCCTGCGCGCAAGGACCCACGCCATGGCCGCCCACAGCACGTCGACGTGCTGCCCGGCCTCGCCGCTCGCCGCCGCCGCCGCTCGGGACGCGAGCGCGTCCTCGAAGATGCGCCACGCCGCCGCCGCCGGCGCGCCGCGCCGGTCCTCCTTGCGCAGGAGCTCGACGACGGTGGCGAGGTCGGACTCGAGCCCGGCGTCGCCCATGCGGCGCAGGACCTGCTCGAACAGCTCCCACATCTTTGCCCGCCCGGCGACGAACAGGACGGCGTTGTACATGCGCTGCTGCTGCGCCGCATCGTCGACTCGCACCTCGGGGCGCCGTGTCCGACGCCGACCTCGAGTCGTCGCCGCCGCCGCCGAGGACGAGGACGGGCCGCGCAGCTTGAGCCAGTACGAGAACAGGTCGAGCGCGTCCTTGACCTCGTGCGCGTGACGGGACGCGCGCATCGACGCCCCGACGAAGAGGAGAAGCGCGCGCCAGTCCTTGTCGCGCAGACCTGCGCCGCCGCCGCGCAGCTGCTGCAGGCCGGCATCGAGCTCGTCGCCCTCGACGACGCCTGGACCCGACGACGACGACGTTGCGGAGCTGGGCGCCTGCTGCGCGATGAGCTCGGCGACGACAAGGAGCCGGTGCAGGCCGGTGCGGGTGCGAGGGCGCGCCGAGGCGAAGACGGCGAACGCGCGCCGCAGCTCGGGGAGCGTGAGGGCGATCTTGCGCCGCCCTGCCGGGTCGACGGCCTCGGCGGTCGCGCTTGGCGGGACGGCGACGCGCGCTGCGGTGAAGAAGCCCGAGGCGGTCGGGCCGTCGTCGTGCGGGAGGGAGGGCGAGGGGGGTGCGCGCGCAGAGCTCGGAAAGTGCGAGTGCGGGAGGGAGGGGAGGTCGTCCGGGTAGCGCAGGACGCGGGCGAGGGCGTACCACGCGGCGTCGGCGTTCCACACGAGGCGCTTGGCGGCTCTGCGCGTGCGGGCGTGGCGCGAGGGGCGAGTGCGGCGGGGCACGCGCGACGAGAGGGCGAGGCGGAGGTGGGCGAGAAGGAAGTTGCGCTCGCGCGTGAAGAGGGGGAGGTAGGGCGAGACCTGGGTGCGCTCGTTTGGCGGTCTGCGGAGGTGGGCGAGGTTGATCTGGGGCGGCGGTGCGGCGGTCGGTGCTTGAAAGAGGGGGAGGTTGGATCGCTGCAAGCGCGAGGAGGTGCCCTGGCCCACCGAGGCCTCGCCCGGCTGCCGCTTCTTGCCCTTGGCCTTGTTCGAGGGTCTTGGTGACCGTAGTGGGGCGACGACGAGGTCTTGCCAGTCTGGAAGCGGGTCGTCGAGGGTCGCCTTTGAGGTCGAGGGGCGAGGCGAGGCGAAGGGGTGGGGCCTCGACGAGAAGCTGCAGGTGCACGGGATGCGCACGAGAGCAGTCCTGAGCCTCGCCAAGCTCATCAAGCAAGGTCTGGCGCTGTGTAGAGCGAGGCGGTCGAGGGCTGAGCCAGCTCGGGTCGAGGTCATCCTCATCGCCTCACGGCACGCTCGCCTCGCTCACCCTCTACCGGCATGGCGGTACTCTCAGAGGCAGTGGCAGCGTGCGTCACAACTTTCTACACCCCCGCCACCCCCGCCCGTGCTGATTCCACCTCGTCCTCTTCGCCCTCTCGCAGCCCGCCTCCAGCCAACCCCGACGACATCCTCGCCGGCTTCGATGCCGTCCCGCTCTTCATGAAGAGCCTCCCAGAAGAGCTCGGCGGCACCGCCAAGCAGCGCGACATCAAGGAGGGCGAGACCAACCCGTCCGACACGCTTGCCGCCCTCCAGGCCCTCGCCTACGACGGCGACCCGTCCGGTGCGTCCTCTCGTCCTCTCCCTGTGCCTCTCCCACTCGCAAGCCAAAGCTGACTCTCCTCAGCGCGCTCGCAGAGATCGCCGAGAACTTTCGCAACCAGGGCAACGACCTGTTCAAGCGCCGCAAGTTCCGCGACGCCATCGGTTTCTACACGCGCGCGCTCGACGAGGTCGGCAAGGACCTGTCGATCGAGGAGCGTCGTACCCTGTGGAGCAACCGCGCTGCCGCCAACCTTGAACTCGGTGCGTCGGCTCGTCCTCTTTCTCCTGGCTGCGTCCTGCCCGTCCTGCAGAGCTGACTCGCTCCTCGACGACGCAGGCAACAACGGCGCGACGTTGCGCGACTGCTCGCAGGTGCTCGGGCAGACCAACGCGTCGTACCCGGACCCGCCTTCGGACGCCTCGCACCGCACGACGATGAAGGCGCTCCTGCGCAGCGCACGCGCCCTGTCGGCGCTCGACAAGCTCGCCGAGGCGCTCGACGCGCTGAGCCGGCTCGCGCTCCTCGAGAAGGAGCTCGGCGAGGAGGACAAGGACGTCGGCAAGAAGTGGCGCGACGAGGTCGAGAAGAAGGTCGAGGTGCGGCGGCGGCGGGAAGCTGAGAAGGCCGAGAAGGAGAGGAGGAAGACGCTCGGGGATGCGGCTCTCGTACTGGCCCTGACGGTGCGTCTCCTCTCCCTTTGCGCGATGCTTTCACGACCCCTCGAGCTGACCCTTCTCGACGTCGCTCGCAGCAAAGGGGCGTCGTCTTCCCTCGACCGACGGCCAAGAAGGCGCTCTTCGCCGGCTGCCCGACCGACGTCACGCCACCACACTTCGACCCCGACATCATGCCCGTCGCATCGCTCCCCTCCATCCCGCTCCTCGCGCCCTCGACCCTCCCCGCCGACTTCCAGCCGTGGCAGCCGGCGCCGCCCGAGACGCCTCTCATCTTCCCCGTCTTCCTCCTCCTGCCGCTCGCCTCGCCGCCGACGCGCGACCTCATCATGGCCTTCCCCGAGCAGGCGACGTTCGGCGACGCGCTCCAGTCGATGGACCAGGACGCGCAGAGCGTGCAGCTGTACCTCGCGACCCGGCGCGGGCGGGTGCTCAAGATCGGGGCCAAGCTGACGCTCGGCAAGGTGCTCGCGGCGGCGGGCAAGGTCAAGGAGGGCGACGCGCCGGACGGGTGGGAGCTCAAGGAAGGGTGGGCGTTCGAGATGGTGGGCGTGCCCAAGGGCGAGCGCGGCGAGGAGTGGATCCAGGGGTGGAAGAAGGAGGTGCAGGCTGGCACTGCCGCCATTCTCTAGACGGAGTGGGTGACTGTTGCGCGCTGCATTGCAATATTGCCGTGCTCGCGCTCGTGTTCTACGCGAGGTTGACTCTGCCGCCATTTCGCGCCAGAGCACTTGAGTCGTCGGCTCCCCCCCACTCGAACGGGCCCGACCTCGTCCCGCTCCTCGTCCTCGCCCTCGACGCGGCTGCACCTGCTCGACACCTCGCCCAGCAGCTCACCAGCAGCCTCGAGCAGCTCGACCAGCAGGCAGCGCACCAGCTCGGACGGCAACCCGACTCGACCCTCCCCGCACCAGCGTCGCAGCACCGCGTGGTCGCCCTCCATCCGCCCGTACTCGTCGGTGAGTCCGTCCAGCGTTGCAGGTGTACCAGTGGGACGCTGTGCTGACTCGTGGTGCCCTCGCCTTGCGCCACAGAGTCGACCAGACCGCCCCTCTCGTCGCAACGCCGGCCGAGACTCGCATCGAGTTGACTTGGCCGCTCGTCGACTCAACCTCTCGCCCTTGGTCCCGTGGGCGCAACAAGGCCCGGTCCAGCTCGTCCAGCAGCCCCTCTCGACCCACTCGTCGACTCGAGTAGAGCGCCCGTCGTCGAGTCGCACCGCCACCGCCTCGTCGTCGACCCCGCACTCGTCCTCGCCGACTCGGCGTTCCTCCTGGCCTCGCGCCTCTCTCCTCCTCGCCTAGCCCACCCCCTTACTCGCTACCATGTTCACCGTCAAGTCGATCCAGCTCCACTGCTAAACGCAGTCCCCGCCGCCCCGCACCGCACCGACCTCGACTCGACCCTCCCCTCTCCGAGCCGCCCCTCGTCGCCACCACCACCAACGACCGACTACCGCACAACATTGCCGCCTACGCCCACCGCACTACGCCCAGCGTACCCCTACTCGAAACCTCTTGCAGGCCTTCGCCAGCCTGTTACGTCCCAGGTCCCTCACCCGCCACCGGTCACGCCTACTCCGTCGCCACCAGCACCGCCTTCGTCCCGCTCTCTCGCCCCTCTCTCTCCGCCTGAGAGCGCGAAGCCGCCGCAAACCACCTCGCCGACTACTCGACCAGTCGACCGCACCCAGCATTCGAACCTGAGCCTCGCTGTGCGTCCCCTTGTCCTCCCCCACCTCGCACCCGACGAAGGCCTTGTCGCCGCTCGTGCGGGCTGCTCCTCACTGATGACCCTCACTGACACCTCGACTGCCTCCCGCAACAGTCTGCAACGTCGCCCGGCCCGCACTAGCACCGCTCCCGCGTTCGACACTCGAGTGCACCGCCTCGTCGAGCGTCATCCTCCTCCCGCCCACCATGCCTCCCTCTCCCCCCACCCCTCCTCATCCTTCCTCTCGCGACACGAGCGACGGCCCTCCCCTCTCCGACGCCGCCCGCCTCTACCTCGCCCGCTCGCGCTCCTACACCTCGCAGCAGCGCGACGTCCCCGACGCCAAGCGCTCGCGCCCCGCCGGCGCCGCCGCCTCGTCGACCTCGCGCCAGCAGCGCCCGCCCATGTCGCGCTCGGCGTCGTCGGCTCGTCGCACTACCGCCTCGGTCAACGACTGGGTCGCCGACAGCGGCATCGCCGACCTGCCCCTCACGCCGGCGCAGCAGTCGTGCCCGTACCCCGAGGCCGACACGGCCCGCCTCGGCTCGCGCGGCGCCCGCAGCGCAGCCTGGTCGGCCGCGCCGCCAGAGCCGTCGTTCGGCGCCCACGGCGGCGAGCGCTACGCGACGCCCGAGTCGTCGCCCGAGGGCGCCGACGAGCTCTCGCGCGCCGCGCCGCTCCCGCCCGTCGTCGGGCCCTCGCGCGCCGCGACGCTCCCCGGCAGGTCGGCCTTCGTCAAGCGCGACGACCTAACGGCCAAGGCGCTCGCGCGCGCGGCGTCGCTTTCTTCGTCGTCGTCGTCCGGCGCCGCCGCCGCTACCGCCTCGAGCGGCCTCGAGCGTCACCGCCGCGAGGCAGCTGCGGCGTCGGTCCAGCGGCAGCAGCAGCCTGCGGGCGAGAAGGACCGCTTCGTCACCGGGCTTGTCGGTGAGCTTGCCTCGCTCTCGTCGGCGCCGGCGCTTCCCACTGAGCCGGACGGGTCACTCACGCTCTCCCCTCCCACCCCACAGGCGCATCCGTCCTCGCCATCGAGTCGATCTGGGGTCCCTCTTCGCCCTCGTCGTCGGCCTCGCCTGCGCCGTCGTCGATGAGCGCCGCGTCGAACCCCGGCGTCCTCCCGCTTCAGTGGTTCGTCAAGGAGGTCCTCCGCCGCTCGCGCACGTCGTGCTCGACCCTCCAGCTCGCCCTCTACTACCTGCACAAGTCGCGCCGGGACATCCGCGACGCCGTCGCTCGTGCCGACGCGAGCCGCACCGAGATCGTCCGCCTTGAGCAGGAGCTCAAGGCGGTCCGAGCCCGCGCGGCGTCGCCGTCGCTCGCCTCGTCGTCGTCGTACCCGTCGCCGCCTCGGTCGCCGTCGGACGAACTCGACGCTGCGCACGCCGTGCACGCTTCGGCGCTCGCGAGCGAGCTCGGCGAGCGCTTCTCCGAGCTCGTCGAGGCGCAGAACTCGCCCGTCCTGTGCGGCCGCCGCATGTTCCTCGCGGCCCTCATCTCGGCGAGCAAGTACCTCCAGGACCGCAACTACTCGAACCGCGCGTGGGCCAAGATCTCGGGCCTCGCCGTCGGCGAGATCAACAAGAACGAGCGCGCGTTCCTCAAGGTCATCCAGTTCCAGCTCCACCTGCGCGCCGAGGACTTCCAGCGATGGACCGAGCGCCTCGCGACGCTCTCGCCGACGCCGTCGCCCCAATTGTCGCCCGCCGACCCGGCCGCCGGCGAGCCGCTGCGCCAGGGCCTCTCCCGCTCGGCGTCCGAGTACGCCGCCGTGCCCGACTCGGCCGCGCCGCAGCTCGTCGCCGGCGCTCGCGCACATGGCCCGCTCACGGCTGCGGGCCGCTCGGCGCTCAGCCGCGGCCACTCGGCCGCCGCCGTCCTCGGGCAGGGCGACCACCACCACGGGTACTCGCGCTCGCACTCGTCGCACGCCGCAGCGTCGGCCTCGACCTCGGCCTCGGACGTGCGCGCTCGTGGCTTCCCCATCGCGCAGCCGATGGCGTACCGCCAGCCTGCGCCCGCCGCCGGGCCCGGGTACGGCGCCGGCGACCTCTCGGACGCCGAGGGCGTCGCGGCGCCGTTGTCCGTCTACTCGGCCTCGTCGTCGCTCTCGTCGAGCCTCGGCTCGGGTCCGGCCGAGCCGCGCAAGGTGCGCGCGCTGCCGACGCGGCGCGCGGCGCTTCCTCGTGCTCGGGCCGGCGTCGCGCCGGCGGCGTCGCTCGTGCCGGCGAGCTGGGCGTCGGGCAGCGCGGCGTCGTCGCCCATGGACGTCGACGCGGTGCATCACGGCGGCGTCCCTGCGGCAAGGCGCGTCGACGCCGTGTCGGCGCACTGAGGTCGAGGAGGGCGTGTCTGGGTTCCTGGGTCCCGCTCGTGTCGTCCCTCCCTCCTGTTGCTCCCCTCCCCCTCGTCCTTCGGCCTCGCCGTGTCCTTTGTCACCTAGTACCGCTTGACGTTCTTCCTTCCTTCCCCTCTCGCACGACCGTCTCTCCTCGTTGTACGCGCACTCGCCCTTGTTCAGCACCTTCCTCGTCTCTTCCTCCTCGTCTCGTCTTCCTCCCTCCCTATCTCTTTCCTCGTGTCGTTGCAATCAAGGCCTGCGTCGTCGCTTTCCTGCCCTCGCGCGCCTTGACCGTCGGAGAGACCGCTCGCACGTCCAGCTCGCACGCCATCTCGCTCTTCCTCGTCGTGAGCAGCGCTGGGCGTGGGCGCAGACTGTGCTCGGTAGGTCTAGCGCTCTCTCCTTAACAAGTGCTGCAACGATGCCGTCACGGCCCTGTCGGCTTCGAGCTCGTCTCTGAGAACCCAGCGCAGCTAACCGTCAGGGGACGACGATCTCGTCGCCCCGCTCTGCACCCTTCGGCGCGCTGCACACTACCTCTTCCGGGCGAGAGCACAGAGAGAGCCTCTCTCGCCCAGCTTGGCGCTTGTTCGTCGAGCGAGCGAGCGAGAGAACTGCGACGCAACTTGAGAAGGTCGGACGAGGAGGTTCGAGCGCAGGCGGCGCCTCCGAGCGACGAGCTGCTCACGACGCACAGACGGGCGACTGGCGCAAAGTGCTGCTTTAACACGTCAAGTGATACATAGATCTACTGCTGAAAGCTCCACGCTCAGGCCTGCTTCTCCAGCTCTCGCCTCGCAGCTACTCGACGACGACCTCGAGGAGCCAGGCGTCCTTGAGCCGCTCGTTCTGCGCGTTGAGGCCGCCCTGGAGGACCGCGACGTTGCCGCCAGCGTGCGCCGAGGCGAGCCAGCCACGAGCCTCGGGCGTCTCGCTCGAGGTTGAAGAGGGAGGGAGCGCCGCCCATGAGTACGATGAGGTCGACGCCGAGTCGACGAGGAGGGCCAAGGCGTCCGAGTGAAACTGCGAGAGGGGACCTGCGTCAGTGATAGCTCGCCTCGAGCGAGATCCGGAGCGGGATGAGCTAGCAAGAGAGAGAGAGAGAGAGACGCACGAAGCCTGCGCCGTCGTGCCCAAGTTCGGCCGGCGCTCCCTCTCGCTCGCCCATCGACATGACGGCGACGACCTTCTTGCCCTCCCACTCGAGCGTTCCGTCGAGCCCAACGAGCGACTGAACCGAGCGCTTGGCCGGTCCCTCGCCGCCGCCCTCGACACCCGCCTCGACCGACGTCCACGTCTTGCTCTGCGGGTCGAACACGTCGAGCCCGTCGAGCTCGCGCCCGGCAAAGCCGCCAAAGCGCACGAGCTTGCCCGTGCTCGGGAGCGCGGCGAGGACGGTGCCGCCGCGGCCGGGCTCGGGCGCGTCGGCGAGGCGCGACCAGGTGAGCATGCGCAAGTCGAGCGCGTGCAGCTGCGTGAGACGGCCCGAGGCGGGGCAGCCGGCGTGCAGGTAGAGCGTGTTCTGCGGGCGCGATGGCACATAAAGAGAGTCAGCTGCGGGCGCTGCGCACGAGGCACGGGAGGTCGAAGGGGGACGGGACGCACCTCGAGCGCCGCCATTGTGTGGAAGCTCCTCGGCTCGGGGAGGTCGCCCGTCGTCTCGAGCTCGTCCCACGTCCCTGCAGCGGGCGAGAAGGCCCAGATGGTGCCGTTGTCGGCGAGCTCATTCATGGCCTTGCCGCCGCGCCCTCCCCACGAGTAGATCTTGTCGCCGCACGCGACGAACGTTGCGCCGACCCGCGACGCTGGCCAGCTCGAGCCGGTAGACGCATTGAGCGTGCTCGTCTTGCCGTCTGCACGGAGAGAAGAGGGTCAGCTCGTCGGTGCGCTGGATTACGAAATGGGCAGCGAGGAGCGACGCACCGACGAGGCTGAGCTGGGTGAGGGCGGCATCGACGGGCGTGCGAGGCTTGAGCTCGCCGCCAAAGACTAGGGCCCGGTCGCCGTGAACGGCCAGGCCGTGCGACGAGCGCTGCAGGGCGTCATGAGAGCCGAGAGAGCGCCAGCGTGCGGCGAGGGTGGGCATGGTTGCCGGCGCGGGCGAGGGTCGAGCGGCGGCTAAGAGAGCGGTCGGGCCGGCTGAAGCGAGAGCTGGAGCTCGGCAGCGGTAGCGGAACGAGGGAGAGAGCGCGAGCGAGGAGCGGTGGACGGTGTGTGAGGAGGACCGCACCGGCGACGGCGATCCCCCGGCTCCGCAGCGGGCCGGCAGCAGCTCCTTCCACCGCACGCTGCGCTCACGCTCGCAGAGCAGCTCGCGCACTTGCGCTCAAGCTGCGCTCGGCGTCTGCACAGCCGCACGCACCCTCTCTCGAGCCTGTTCCGTGCTCCGGGGCCTCGGCGTCGCCAATCCCTCGCTCTCCCGAGCTGCGGAGAGTGTGCTCCTTCCCGCACCTTCCCACCGCGAGACAGCGGCGAGAGGCAGCCGCAATGTCGGCCCACAGTCGCTGAGCTCGCAGGGACGAGCGAGGACTCGGCCGCGTCCGGCTCCGAGTCGTTTCCCTCGCCCTCTCCTCCCTCCCTCCCTCCTCCCTCCTCGCTCGACCCCAGCACCGAGCACTGCCAGCCTCGACAGCCGCCTAGCACCTCGACTCGGCACCGCCCAAGCGCCCTCGTCCTCCCCCTCCCCTCTCCCGACCACAGACCGCCGACCATGGCGACAGCTCCCGCCGCCGAGCCCCTCGTCGCCTGCCCGTACACCGCAGGCGGCTGCCCGCTCTTCCAGACGGTCGACGTCGCCGACAGCCAGCGCTGCGCCGGGTCGTGCTCGCCTGCAGCACCGCCTCCTCCCCCTCCTCCCGCCCGCGCCTACTCGCCCCGCCAGCCCTCGTCGTCCTCGTCGTTCGGGTACACCTCGACCGCCAACAAGCGCACTGCGCCGCCGTACTTCACCGCCGAGGATGCGGCGTTCCTCAGCGAGCTGACGGGCGAGGTCGGCTCGTCGCTCCCGGCGGCGGCGGCGTTCGCCAACGACGACTCGTCCTGGGCCGGCTACCTCGACTTTGGCATCTCGCCCAACGCTCTCGAGGTGCCCTACATGGTCTCGGTGCCCGAGGCGTCGTCGTCGATGCCGTCGCCGCCGCTCGACGCGCTCCCGCCGCTGCCGCCTCAGCTGTGGGACCTCGAGGACCTCCTCTCGCGCACCGGGCCCGGCGCCAAGCGCGTCCGCACGACGCCGCCGCCGGTCGCTCCCACACCGTTCGTCGCCAAGTACCCGCACACGGACGTCCAGGTCGACAAGCCGTCGCCGCCGCCGCCGCCGCAAGGGCCGACCGCCGGCTCCCCCACCTCGACCGACGAGGACGAGAGCGAGGTCGTCACGGTGCGTTCTCCTTCCGCCTCTCTCTCCCTCTCTCTCTCTCTCCCTCTCTCTCTCTCTCTCTCTCTCTCTCTCTCTCTCTCTCTCTGTCTCCTCTCGAAGAAGCTTCGCTGACTCGACCTTTCGTCCGCCCGCAGCCGTTCATCTCGAAGCTGTCGTACCTCCTCCAGCACCCCGAGTTCGAGCCCTGGGTCAGGTGGGATCCGTCCGGCCAGTACCTCCTCGTCGCACACACCAAGCCGCACCTCCTCCAGATCCTCGAGCGCTTCTTCCGCCACACGGTCACGAGCAGCTTTATCCGCCAACTGAACGTGCGTCCCCATCTCCGCTCCCCTCTTGCGCCCACCCGCCCGCCGCTGACGCTGCTCGTCCTCCTCGCGCGCGCAGATCTACGGCTTCCGCCGCGCGTCGACCGCCCAGCTCCTCAACATCCTCGACTCGACCTCGTTCGCGCCGTGCGTCACGCTGCCCGACGGCTCACTCGAGACGTTCTCGGCGGCCGACTACTCGGCGTTCGGCAACCCGCTCTTCTGGCGCTCGGTGCCCGGTGCGCCGCCGTGCCGCCTCGGCACACTCAAGCCCATCACCAAGGAGCGCGGGCCGCGCAACCGCAGCAAGAAGGCGCAGGCGCAGGCGGCCGGTGCGGCGGCGGCTTCAACGGCGGGAGGTCCGAGCGAGGAGGGCGGGGGAGGGAGCGGGACGAGCGGCGGCGGCAAGCAGGCGAGGAGCGGCCTCGCGACGCCGGCCGAGTCGCCTTGAGCTGAGCTCGGCGCTGTACTTGTTCCTCGCGAGGAGGGTTCGTCCTCTTGCCCTCGCCATATCCAGCTTTGCCTAGATCCTGCGGCTCTCCTTTTTCGGGTGCAGTTCAGTCTTTGTCACTTTCACTCTCTCTCGCGCGTCGCACATCGAGAGCCTAGAGGCACAGAGAAGACTACCGAGTTGCAGGAAGGAGCGAGAGAGAAAGACGCTCAGGCCTTGCCGAACGGCTTCGGGCCAGGGAGGAAGTCGATCGTGCCCTGCGACGGGAGGAGCATGTTGCCTGGCTGGTGCTGCGACGGCGGCAGGCTCGCGTCGGTGCCGCAGAAGTTGTGCGGGAAGCCGTGCTCGAACTGCTGCACGCCGTCGATCTTGTCGACCTGCTCCTGCGTGAGCTTGATCGAGAGCGACTGGATGTTGTCGTGGAGGTGCTGTAGCGCGACGAGGAGATGAGAGAGGTCAGGGGTTGGCGTGCACGAGGAGCGAGAAGAGGAGAGAGAGGACGCACCTCGACCTTGCGTCCGCCGACGATGGGGAAGACGTGCGGCGTCTTGGCCATGAGGTCTGCAGCGTCGAGCGCGTCAGCTTCTCAGCAGCGAAAGACAGGAAGGTCGAGCGACGACGCACAGGCGAGAGCGACAGCCGTGACCGACTCGATGCCGTGCTCGGCCGCAACCTCGGCGAGGCACTCGGCGTACTTGATCTCGAGGTCCGTGCGCTCGTTGCCGCCGCGGCGCAGCTGCTCGCCCGCCGCCGCGCGCTCGTCGAGCTGCTTCTGCGTGAGGAGGCGGCCCGAGGCGATGGCGTCCCAGGGCGCGAGCGCGAGGCCGAACTGGCGACACATGGGGATGCTGCACGAGGAGGACGACGAGGGCGAAGGAGATCGTCAGCAGGACGTCCTGGAGGGCTCGAGCAGGAGGGAAAGCGCGAGACGACGCACATGTCGCGCTCAAAGTCCCTGACCATGACGTTCCACTTGCCCTGGTAGATGACGAAGGGCGTCTTGCCGTTGTCGAGGGCGTACTGGTTGGCGGCGGCGACGATCCAGGCGGGCGTGTCTGCGCGGCGAGAAGCGGGTCAGCCTGCGAGTTGCTCGACGACGGCGAGAAGGGGAGAGTGAGAAGAGGAGGAACGAGCGTCGGAGGACGAGGAGAGGGAGCGAGGAACACACCCGAGACGCCGAGGTAGTGCACCTTGCCCTGCTCGACTAGGATGTGCAGCGAGTCCATGACCTCCTTGATGGACGTCGTCCAGTCCCACCAGTGAACGTAGAGGAGGTCGATCCAGTCAGTGCGGAGCTGTGCGGGCGAGGAGCGGGGCGTCAGCGACGGTCGCCGCGAGGAGCAGGACGAGGACCGAGCGGGACGCACCTTCTTGAGGCTGTCGCGGACCGACATGTGGAGCGAGCGCTTGTTGTTGCCGCCGTACTGGACAACCTGGTTGCGGTCGAGGTCGGGCGAGTAGGTCTTGTAGTTGGTCGTGAACTTGGTCGCGATGACGACGCGGTCGCGCACGTTCCTCGACTCCATCCACTCGCCGATCCACGACTCGCTCTCCTCGTTCTCTGCGGGCAGGAGGGAGCGGGGAGGAGGGGAGAGGAGAGGGAGGACGGGGGCGAAGGTGAGGGGAGCGAGGACGGGCGTCAGTTCAAGGTCTCGACGTCGCCTCACTCGCCGCAGAGAGGGAGACGAGCTCACGGTAGTTGTTCGCCGTGTCGATCATGTTGCCGCCGGCCTCGAGGAAGGCGTCGAGGAGTTTGAAGCTCTGCTCCTTGTTCATGGTGCCCATGAACTCCTCCCACGCCTCGCCGATCGACATTGCGCCTGCGAGGATGTGTTGAAGAGTCAGCTTGGTCCTCAAAGACGGTGAGGAGGCAGAGGGGCGACGTACCGAGCTGGAGAGGCGAGACGCGCAGGCCGCAGTGAGGGCCGAGGACGCGGTAGCGGCCGAGCGGGGTGCGAGGCTCGGGAGCGGGAGCGAAGAGCTTGTTCATGGCGGGTGTTGGGCTGGGGGAGAGTGACGAGAAGGAAGGCAAGAGCGGGCGAGGGAGCGAGCCTGAGGCGGAAGCGGGGACGAGGCTGAGGGTGGAGGTGGAGGGTCGGCGGTGGTCGGCCGGCAGTGCTGCCGACAGTCCACGCGGCCCAGCGACGGTGCCTAGCCGGCGTGAGAATGGGCAGCGTCCGCCTCCACAGGCCCCGGGTGCCGCTGCAGCCGCTGCAGGGAGTGTGCCGACGAGAGCTGATGAGGTCACGGCGGCGGGCGCAGGTGAGGGCGAGGGCGAGCCGATCGAGGGCGAGCGGGCGGGTGTGCTGTGTAGCAGGGTCGCTCAGGTCCCAGGGCAAGGGCAGCTGGGCCTGCAGAGCGAGCGGACGGAGGAGAGCCGGCCTGCGATCGCGGCGGCCTACTCGGACGCCAGCTCTCGCTCTTCTCCCACCACCACAGCACTACCACCCGCTCCCGCTGAGCGGTCAGGCGTGCAGCTACAGCCCTTCGATGCTCGGCCGACAAGCCGCAACCCGCTGGACCGCCGCCGCCTTCCCCTCTCCTCGCCTCGTCCCCCCTCCTCCGCCCTCGTCGATCCGCACCCGCCTCGCCAACACCTCGGCAAAGCCCCGATCAAAGGCTGCGAGTAGGCTGCGCACAGCCGGCGCAGTCGGCCTCGGCGTCGCAGGCGTCCTCGCGTGGGACAAGCAGTTCAACGCCGACGCCATCTCGCGCAGCCTGCGCACCTCGCTCTTCGGCGTCACCCTCGCCCTCGACTTCAAGCTCAACTTCGACACGAGTCAGCCCGACAAGATCGACGCCCTCCACGAGCGCACCGCCCGCCGCCTCGGCAACCTCATCGACGTCAACAAGGGCCTGTACATCAAGCTGGGCCAGGCGCTCGCCATCCAGGCCGCCATCCTCCCCAAGCCCTACCGCGACGCCCTCGGCAGCGTCTTCGACTCGGCGCCCAACATCCCCTGGACCGAGGTCGTCAGCGTCTTCCGCGGCGAGTTCGGCGTCGACCCCGAGGACGCGTTCGACTACATCGACCGCACCCCGCTCGCCTCGGCCTCGATCGCCCAGGTGCACCGCGCGCGCCTCAAGCCCGTCGACGGACGACCATGGCGCGACGGCGAGGGCTGGGTCGCCGTCAAGATCAGGAGGGAGGCGATCCCCAAGCAGATGGAGGCGTGCGTCTCTCTCTCTCTCTCCTCCTCGCCTCCTCCCACGGCTCGCCGAGCTGCAGCAACGTCGAGACGCAGAGCTGACGCTCATCCTCATCCGCTCGCAGGGACCTGTTCTGCTACCGCGCCCTCCTGTGGACGTACGAGCGCCTGTTCGACATGCCCGTCGCCTTCATCAGCCAGTACGTCTCGGAGCAGATGCGCAAGGAGGTCAACCTCAAGACCGAGGCGACCAACGCCGAGCGTACGGCACGGTACCTCGCCGACGAGCCGCGGCTGCGAGATCGAGTCGTGGTCCCCAAGGTCAACTCGCAGTTCACGGGCGAGAGCGTCATGACCGCCGAGTGCGTCCTCCTCTCCCTCTTGCGCCCGCTCGACGCTCGAGAAACAGTGCTGACATGCCTCTCGATCGCGCGCAGCTTCGTCGACGCCTGCCGCCTCACCGACAAGGACCGCATCGCCGCCGCCGGCTTCTCGCTCAAGGAGGTCATGGACACGGCGACCGAGGCCTTCTCGGCCATGGTCTTCCGGTGGGGCTGGGTGCGTCCTCTCTCTCCTGCTGCACGAGGTCGCTCTGTGCTCGCCGAGTCGGCGAGCTCGCTCGGTCAGCACGCGCTGACGCGCCTCCTCTCGCGCTCGCAGGTGCACTCGGACCCTCATCCGGGCAACATCCTCGTTCGCGCCCACCCGAAGCACCCCTCGAAGCCGCAGGTCGTCCTCATCGACCACGGCCTGTACGTCGAGATGTCCGAGGAGTTCCGCCACCAGTACTGCCTCCTGTGGAGGAGCCTGTTCGTCGGCGACGTCAAGTCGATCGAGGACATCGCCGTCTCGTGGGGCATTCGGCGTCAGAACAGCGACATCTTTGCGTCGCTCACGCTCCTGCGCCCGCACCGCCTGCGCAAGAAGCCGTCGACCGAGGAGCAGACGCCCGAGGAGCGCAAGAGCGCCGCGATCGCGCGCCAGGAGCAGCAGGCCGGCCTCAAGGACCGCATCAAGACGATGCTCGAGAGCGAGGAGCTCATCCCGCGGCCGCTCATCTTCATCACGCGCGCGATGCGCATGATGCAGGGCAACAACCAGGCGGTCGGCTCGCCGTCGAACCGGATCAACATCCTCGCGCATTGGGCGGCCGACGGCCTCGCGCTCTCGACGCCGCAGCACTCGCAGTCGCTGCGCGCGCTCGGCCTGCGCGCCTACACGGTCGAGAAGCTGCGGCTCGTCATCTTCCGCGTCGTGCTCGTCTTTGTCGACGTCGGGTTCGTCCTCACGAGGGTGCGCGCGTGGGTCCAGGAGCGCATGGGCAAGACGGGCGAGCGCATGGAGGACTTGCTCGAGAAGCAGGTGACGGTGCGTCGCTCCTTCTCTCTCTATTCCTCTCCGTCTCCCTCTCCCCCTCGTCCCCAACCTCTCCCGCTTCCCCTCTCCCGCTCTCCCTCTCTTTCACCTCGCCCGCGCGCGCTCACCCTCAGGCTCAGGAGCACGCTGCTGACTCATTGCACCTGCAGGAGATGGCGCGGCAAGAGTTCGGCGTCGAGCTCGACGACAAGGCCTTCGCCGGTTGAGCCCCTTCCCCCTCCCTCCCCCTCCTTCACTCGTCTCTCTCTCCTCTCCCCTCTCTGCACAGCTATACCTCTATAGACTCGTTGTTGTCTGCCTCATGTAACGAAGCACGCTCGCGCACTCGACCTTGCAGCGAGAGGAAGATCGTCGCTCTGCTGCCTCGCTCGGACCCTCACCTCGATGAGAAGCGGGTTTCTCGCTCGGGATCTGCAAAGAGAGTGCGGGGGTGCGCGTCCGAGGCTAAACGAGTGCGCTGCTCGAGTACTCGGGCGCCAGGCCTTGTGGCGGCCTGGCAATCATGACGCGCTCGAGCTCCCCACCATCGCTCATCGAGCCGACGAGCTTGCGTCGACTTGCCGGACCGCCTCTCGTGCTTCCTCTTCACTCGCAACAGCTTCTCGCACATCTCGCAACTCACAGCTCACGCACGCAAGCCCTCACGACAAGGTGAGCTCACTCCCTCCCGCCCCCGTCCTCCTCCTCCCCACATCCGCTGACCCTCTTGCGCTCTTCTCACACTCGCTCTCTCGCTCGCAGCTCCACCATCACCCAGACCCACTCAGCAGCCACCATGTCCGGCATCCTCGACTCGATCAAGAGCGTCGTCAGCGACGTCGCGTACCCGAACCGCGAGAGCGAGACCGGCCGCGACGACCACGACGCGGCGGTTGGCGTGACGGCGAGCCACGATGCCCCGGACGGCCTCATGGGTGCGTTCACAGCTCTCTCCCTCTGTGTGCGACGAGCGCAAGGCCCTCGCGCAAGCTAGATGGGCCAGACGCTGGTGCTGATCCGCCTCTCGCCCGCTCGCAGACGCTCTCCACGGCGACGCCGGCGTCAAGACGATGCGCACGCACGGCAACATCGGCGAGGGCAGCGGCACGGGCTTGCAGCAGAAGGCCGTCGCGCACCAGGAGGAGATGGCCGAGCGCTCGCGCCTGCGGAACGAGGGCCTGTTCGAGTCGCACGTCAAGCACGACAAGCTCGTCAACATGAGCGACGAGCACCGCGCCGTCGCCGACGGCAGCAAGATGTTCGGCAACGAGGAGGAGGGCTCGGCGGCGGCGGCGAGCACTGACTCGGCTGACGGCGAGAGGCTCGTCTGAGCGCTCTTGGGCGTCGTCGTCGAGCTCGGCGAGGAGTTGGAGCTGTAGCATAGCAACGCCAATGCAGTACCGTACATACCGCGCTCGAGCTCCTTTGCGCGAGAGAGAGAGACCAGCGCGAGCGAGCAAGCTGCTCTTCCTCCTCGAGCGCGAAGCTGCCGCGCCGCTTTGACCTCCTCGTCGTCGATCTCGCTTGCTGCGCTAGGCTCGTCTCGCCCTGACTCTCTCGCACACGCACTCTGCATCTGATGGCTCTCGAGCCAGTCGGCGTTCTCCTGGACCCGGCACCTCGGCGCAAAAGGCCGAAGTGCGAGTTGACCTCGAGCTGCTCTCTCTGTCGAGCTCTCGCCGCCCCACGCGCACAGCGAGCTGCCTGCATGATGCTCGATTGCATAGCTGTGCGAGTGACTGGAGGAGGAGAGGTGCGAGGACGACAACAAGGGGAAGGATGGGCGAGAGAGCGAGAGGCGAGGGCGAGGCGATCGTGAGAGGCGAGGGCGGGCTGCGGCGACGAGGTACAAGAGAGATGGCTTTGGCGGGGAGCAGGAAGAGCATTGAGGATGAGGGCGAGGAATGTGCGGGCGGCCGGGACGAAGAGACGCTGGTTCGGGCGCTACATCCGGCCGGCCTTGCGCAGGAAGAACAGGACGCCGGCCAGAACGCCGCCGACATCTGCGCGCACGTGCGAGAGTCAGCCACTCGCTTGACTAGCCACGTTTATACCTTCTGCAACCTCGAGCGAACTCGAGGGTGAGGGAGGCGAGCGCGCGGGCGGGAGGAGCGAGGGAGAAAGAGGGACGCACGGCCCGCCGAATCGGTCATGCCGCCCCTCCGCCACAAGCCGTTGTACACATCCCACGCAAAGATGCCCGAGACGCAGAGCCACGCCGGGACGGGCACGACGAAGAAGAGGAGGAAGGTCGTGCGCGGGAACGCGCACGCAAAGAACGAGATGGCGCCGTATGTCGCGCCGCTCGCGCCGTGCGCGGCGTAGAACGGGTTCTTGGTGACAAAGTGGTTGACGACGAGCGAGAAGGCCGAGGCGGTGACGCCCTGTTGCGCGAGCGAGGGAGCGTCAGTCAGGCTCGAAGAGAAGGTCGTCGGCGAGAGGAGAGGGAGAGCGAGGGACGCACGGCAAAGAGGTACAGCCCGAGAAAGGCGCTGTTACCGAGGATCGCCATGACTGCGGGCGCCATGAAACTATGCCGCAGCGAGTCAGCCTTGCGAGCTCTCGAGAGAGAGGATACGGAGGGATAGAGAGAGACGCACTAGAGCGAGAGCATGTTGACGAGGATGTGACCGGTACCCTCGTGCGAGAAGGCCGACGTGACGAGCGTCCACACGCGCCCGCTCGTGATGTTCTGCCACGAGACGGTGAAGTTGCGCTGGAGGAACTTGAGCCACGAGGCGTCGCGGAACCGGAGGGCGAGCTCGTTGCCGTACTGCCAGGCCGCGAACACGCCGACGTTGACCGCTGCGAGCAGAAGTGAAGGTCGGGTCAGCCAGCTGCTCTCTACGAGCGGCGAGGACGAGGCACGGAAGAGCGAGTCGTGGTGGAGGAGGAGGACGAGGAGGAGAGCGAGCGCACCGATGAGGCCATAGACGAGGTACTGTCCCGGGAGCGCGTCGATCCTCTCACGCCAGTTGGGGTCCCGTCGGCGGCCGTACGAGCTGCCGCTGCCGCCGCGGCCGTAGTAAGGCCGGATGCCGCGCACGAGGGCCGAGGTCGAGAAGGCGCGGCGTGTCGAGGGTCGGGCGGCGTCGGCGATGGGTTGGTGGAAGGCGTGGCGGAGTGCGAGGAAGGGGTGCGAGGGTCGGGCGAGGCCGGCTGGGCGGTACGACGGCGTGAAGGTGGCGAGCGAGTGTCGAGATGAGGGGAGGAGGGAAGTCGGGGTGAAGAAGGGCGGAGGGTGGACGGCCGGTCGGCTCAGCCTGGTGAGCAGAGTCCTGGCTAGGCTGCCAGCTCCTGGAAAAGCCATCTCGTGCTGAAGTGCGAGGTGAGGAGGAGCAGACCTCGGACGGCGAGCGATGAAGACGGGGTTGTCCCTCTCGCCCCCACCACTCGCTCTGGGCTCGATTGCGCTGCTCTTATCTACTCAGGGGATGCTCTCGAGCTCGCACACGCGCGCGCCACTCGACTCGCTGCGCCGCCTCGCTCGTCGTCCTCAGCTACGAGCCGCGGCCGCCTACCTCGTCGTCTCGCCCGCGACGGCCGTCCTGGGCACTCTGGTCGGCAGCACGAGCGAGTACAGGTGCGCCGGCTTCCAGCCTGCCCCCCTCGCAAGAGTGCCCCGCTGACCTCGCTCGTGCCCGCAGGTTCCCCCACCCGCTCGTCGCGACCCTCTTCCACCTCGCCCTCGCCCTCGTCGCCCTCGTCGCAGCCTCTCTCGCCGCCAGCGTCTTCCGCCATCGACAAGCTCGGCGATACGCCCCGCCGAGACGACGGACCCTAACCTCGCACGCCCTCGACTCGCTCGCCTCGGTCCTCTCTCCCCTCCATCCCTCCTCTCGCCCACCGCCTAGCCTCTTCTCGTGCATCGCCCTTCTCACCACCCTCTCCTCAACGCTCGCCGCCCTCGCCGAGCTCCGCGCACACCGCACCCTCGACCCCGCCGTCTCGGCCGCCGTGCGCCTCGCGCCGCTCGTCGTTGCTGCAGCGCTCGGGCTCGCGCCGCTGCCGACGGGCGTCGTCCCGCGGTCGCTCCGGCGTTCAGGACGGGCAAAGGCGGGCGCAGCGCTGGCTGTCGGGCTGGTGCTCGGTGCGGGAAGGGGCGTCGCGCTCGAGGTCGGGCGGGAGGCCGCGCTGATTGCGCTTGGGTGGACGGCGGGCGCTCTCGGGTGGGTGCTGTGCCTCTCGACGGGTGGGAGAGAAGGCTTCGAGGGCGAGGAGGGTGTCGAAGAGGACGAAGATCGGGACCGGCGACGGTGGGTCTCGCTTTCGCTCCTTCCCAACCTCTTCGCCCCGCGCTCACTCGCGCTCCGCCTGCAGACCCTCCCTCCTCGGCCACCTCGCCCTCTCGCTCCTCTTCCTCACCGTACCGAGCCTGCTCTCGACCGAGCTCACCGACATCCGCCGCTCGAGGCACTTCACCTTCTTCCTCGAGCCGGGCTTCTGGGCCCGCGAGAGCGCCGTCGCGCTCCTCTCGCTCGGCGGGCTCTCGGCCTTCTGGCACCTCGCGTCGGTGCGTCCCTTTCCGCTCCTCTCGCACGGCCCGCGCAGCAGAGGACCCGCACTGACCCCGCCTCACCCCTCCCGCGCGCAGACGCTCGACCCGCTCCCGACCCTCGCGCTCGTCGCCCTCAAGGACCGCCTCGTCCTCCCGCAGGCGTACCACACGCTCCTCGGGAACCCGCTCGACGGGCTCTCGCTCGGGACGGCGCTCCTGAGCGAGCGGCAGCAGATTGCGGCGCTCGTGCTGCTCGGTGCGTGGGCGGTTGTGCAGGCGGTGAGGGAGGAGGGGGCGGACGAACGAGGAGCGAGGCAAGGAGCGAGGCGCAAGGAGCGGTAGCTGAGGAGCAATGTAACTCGTTGCACCGACAGGCTCGGACGAGCAAGAGCCGAGGACGAGATACCTCTCCTCCCGAGGGCGAAGACCCTGCTTCCGCTTTTCTCTCGCAGCTCGAACGCATTCCTGCACACGCTCTCGATGCAACTAAGCTCGTCGTGATACTCGGCAGCGTCCAGCGCCGCGTCTCGAGTTGCAGCTGCTCCTCCTGCGCACGCCCTCCTCGCTCTCTAGCTCGCGCGCGCCGGCCGACTATGCGACGACGACCTCGCCGCTGATGACCTCCTTGCCCGTCTTCTTGATCTTGGCGAGGATGTCGTCGTAGGGGACGGTCGTCTTGACGATGACCTGCTGCGTGTCGAGCGAGACGTCGTACGAGGAGACGCCTGCGAGCGAGGGGAGGGGGGCAGGGCGAGGTGCGTCAGCCCTTTACTGCCTGAAGAAGCACCGGGCCCACGATGCGGCTGTCGACGCAGACGAGCCGGCGCAGGGTCGAGGAAGCGAGAGCCAACGCACCGTCGGTCTTCTTGAGGACGCGCTCGATGGCGCCCGAGCAGCCGCCGCAGGTCATTTTCTGCATGGCTCGATCGAATCAGCTCGTGCGGTGCGAGTGTGCAGCAAGAGAGAGAGGTGCGCACGACGTTGAACTTGTAGGTCGACTGCCGAGGTGGGGGAGCGAGCGATGAGGAGGAGGACGAGGAGGGGCGAGTCAGCGAGGGCGGGAGGGTCTGAGTGAGACGGTGAAGGGACGCACATCGGCCATGGTGAAGAGCTGCGCGTGTACTTGGGCTGGCTCGAGCGGGTGCGAGTGAGAGGAAGGAGGTCGAGGGAGGAGGCGAGTCGCTCACTCAGCCTCGTCGTCCCCTGCACCAGCACTCGCCCCATGCTGGCTCGCTTGCACCTGCGCTGAGCTCCCTCCAAGCTCGGCAACCTCGCACACTCAACGCGCAACTCGCCGCCCTTCTCGCCGACCCGTCCTCCTCCTCGGTCGCGGGGCCTCCTCGCCCCCTCAGGTGCGTCCTTGTCGCCTCGCACGGTGTATGGAGCCTGCCCCTCGGTGGCAAGTCACTGACTCTCTCCTCTGTCCTGCAGGAGCGCAGCCGCGTGCTCAGCAAGGTCGCCCTCGTCCACCTCGCCCTCCTTCCCCCGGACGCTTTCAACCTTCTCCGTCCTCGCCAACAGCACGCACAGCTCGACGACCGCCCTACATCCTCTCTCCAGCTCGCAGCGATGATCGCTCGGGCGGACCGAGTCGTCCATGGAGCGGCGGCAAGCGCGCGCCGGTCTGCGGCAGTCGGTCCGGCCAAGTTGGCCCCGTTTAAGGCGGCGCCGTGGCCGAGGAGCAGTGCGAACCGGACAGCATGACCTCACTGATCATACTGACAATGCTGAGCGGCCAGCGAGCGCAATGACGGCCTCGAGACGCCGCGCGAGCGAGGTCGAGCAGGCGGCCGAGCAGCTCGAGCCGCAGCAGGGCGGCGCACGAGCTCTTCGTAGGTTGTCTCTCTGCATCGACGTTCTCCTCACAGTCTGAGAGAGCTGCCCGAGAGCGCAGCGAGCTCGAAAGTGCAGCTGCGCAGCGTCGGCGCTCACCTCGTTCCGGGTCGTCGAGCAGGCGCGCGCTCGCTCGGGCGCGTTCACAGCGACCGACCACTTGCAGAGCCAGCAGTGCGTTGCACAACTCGCTACGGTCTACGAGCGGGACGGGCGCGGCGCCAAGGCGTAGGAGGGGATCCGAGCGCGAGGTGTCGCGCGCGAGCCAAAGCCGACTGTCGGTGGGCCGACGCCTCTCTTCCTCCTTCCTCTCCCTCGTCCGACTCGCTTTCTCGCCCTCGAGAGCTAGCCTCTCCGTTGCAGGGTGCGTCCTCTCCCCAGCATCCCTCGAGCCCGCCTGAGCACTCGCTGACCCCCCCCCCCCTCGCCCCTCCCTCCTTCTCCCCCCCCTCGCCCACCCGCACGCGCCTCGCCACCCGTTCGCTCGCAGTCAACACTCGCTCCTCGCTCGACGCGACCCTTCGCCCCGCCCTCGACTCGTACCAGCCCTCCTCAAGCTCCCTCGCATCGCCTCAAGCCCTCGCCCTCGCCCTCCCTCGCTCCCGCCCCTCGCCTTCGCCCTCTCCCCGCCTCGCCCAACATGCTCTCGGCCTCGCTCCTCTCGCTCGCGCTGGTCGCACCTCTCGTTCTCGCCTTTGGTCAGCCCTACCTCCCTCTACACGCCTGACCCTGTACCCCCTCGAGCCTTGAACTGACGCGCGTCACTCCTCGCCCGCGCACAGACCGCCACCTCGCGCCCGACGCGCTCGCTCAGCGCCGCCACCTCGCCGCCGCCAAGCGCCAGTACGGCGCCGCATACGGCGCTCCTGCCGCTCCCGCCGTGCCCGCCGTCAGCGACATGACCTCGTCGTGGTCGTCCTCGGCGGCGTCGGCGCCGGCGAGCATGGCCGACTCGATGGTGCACGACTCGGCGGCGGCCATGGCGACGGGCTACGCCGGCGCGTCGTCGTACGACACGGCCAACTGGGCGCCGAGCGAGACGGCGTCGGCGAGCGCGGCGTACGGCGGCGGCGGCGGCAAGGCGATGGACCAGTGCGTCCAGCAGTGCATGGCCGGTGCGTCTCTCGCTCTCCCTCGAGCTACGTCGGCTTCTTCGCGCTACGAAGCGCTTACTGATGCACCTCCTCCTCGTGCGCGCAGCGAGCTCGATGATGTGGCCGGCCGCATCGGCGACCGACAGCACGGCTCCTCCGGGTGCGAGCGGCTCGGCGGCGGCGGGCGGCGGCGCTCCTCCTCCTCCTCCGCCTCCGGGCAACGATACCGGCCTCGTCGCCGGTCCCGGGCAGGTCGTCGTCGCGCCCAAGAAGGGCGACCTCGTGCGTCTCCTCTTGTCCTCCTCGTCCTTCGTCCTCGAGCTCGAGCGCGCACCTCGACTGACTCCTCGCACTGCCTCTCGCTCGCAGCGCATGGTCCCGTTCAACATCGCCGCCAAGCCCGGCGAGACGGTCGAATTCATCTGGGGCGCAGGCGTGCGTCCTCCCTCCTCTTCTCGTCGTCGTCGTCGCTCTCCTCCTCGCGCCGACCTCGAGCTGACCTCGGCGCCCTCTCTCTTCACGCCCGCAGCCGCACACGGTCACGCAGTCGTCGGCGGCGAGCATCTGCAACGCGTCGCAGGCCGAGGGCGCGTTCAAGAGCGGCATGCAGAACGCGTCGTTCACGTTCCCGGTCAAGGTCAAGGACGACAAGCCCGTCTTCTACTACTGCGCCGTCGCCATGCACTGCAAGATGGGCATGTTTGTGCGTCGCCGCCGTCCCTCCTGACCTCGTCGCGCAGCCGCCGAGCTGGATGAGCGCTGACTTTGTCTCGGCGGGGTCCGTGCGCGCGCAGGGTCTCATCAACGTCCGTCTCTCACCGCCTCGCCCTCGCTCTCCTCGTTCTCGAGTGCTCGACTGACGCTCGCCTCTCTCGGTCGCTCGCAGGGCCAGGTCTCGCTCGACGGCAACTCGTCGTTCGGCAGCTACATGAAGACGTGGGCGGCCAAGTGCGTCGTCCTCCTCACTCACGCCTCGGCCGTCAACACGAGCCCGGCCTGACCCCCCTGACGCCCGCAGGAACAAGGAGAACCAGCAGATGTGGGACGAGACGGTCAAGATCACGATCGACTTCCCCGACTACGCCTCGTGGGGCGACAACCTCTCGGTCCGTCCATTCTCCTTCGGCTCCTCCGCTCGTCGTTCTCGCTCAGCCCTGACGCACCGCTCCCTCGCTCGCCCGCAGACGACGCAGTTCGAGGACTGGGCCCTCCCCATGGCCATGGAGTCGACCCTCATGACGCGCCAGTACTTCGCCCTCAACGCGCTCGCCGCGAGCACCAACGGCTCGTCGACCTCGTCGTCGGCGTCTTCGCCGACCTCGGCTCCTGGCGGCAGCGTCGGCTCGTCGGCGACGGACGGCGCGGCGGCGAGCGACCCGTCGGCGTCGTCGGACGCGCAGGTCTCGAGCGCTCGGGCCCTCGCGGCGTCGCTCATGGCCGTCTCCGTCGGCGCGCTCGGCGTCGGCATCTTCCTCGAGGTCGTCTGAGCGGCGGGCACTAGCTTCTCTTGGGCATAGGGGCGAGCCGAGCAGGCGCGGGTCGACCTGTCTTTCCTTTCCCCGCCCTCCTCTCCTTTTTCTCTCTCTCTGTGTACCCTCCTCGTCGTGCCAGCTTTGCCTCTGTGACGTACCTCACTCTCGTTCATTGCTTGCGACGTGCATCGTCGAGCCGTTCTCGCTTTCCCTCTCGAGCGCGACCAAGAGAGAGAGAAAAGGAGGCGAGGTCTAGTGCCTCGAGAGCGAGGATGAGATGACAGCGATGAGGTGCGTCCGACAAACGACAAAGAGGAGACGATGCAGCATGAGCGAGATGAGGAGAGGAGAGACGGCGTGTAGGGATGAGAGCGAGGGAGGAAGAGAGGGGAGGAAGGCTACTTGAGAAGGACGGGCCCGTTCCACCGAGGCTCGACCGACCTGCGAGCGTGCACAGAGGAGCATCAGCACGACGCTTGACGTAGAAGAGGAGGAGGGAGGAGGAGAGGGAAACGCACGTGTCGCCCGTAAAGTCGTTGCTGCCCGGCTCGTCCTCGTCGTTGTAGAGCCGGCCGTACTCGAGCATGAGCCTGCGCGCAGTCGAGACTCGTCAGTCCACCGTCACGACGTGCAGCTGTAGAGCGTCGAGAGGGAGAAAGAGCGAGAGGGACGCACCTGAACTGGTACGCCTCGAGGTCGGCCCACCGGTAGCACTCCCGGACCCACTCCTTGCCGGCGAGCGCAATCTCCTTGCCGAGCGCGTCGTGCGCACCCTCGTTGTTGACGCCGCCGCGGAAGAAGGCCATGATGTCCCACATGTCGGCGTAGTCGACCTGCGGCGAGAGGAGAAAGGGAGAGAAAGAGTCAGTCGAGCGCGAGAGGAGGAGGCCCGTGCGCAGGAGGACCGAGCGCGCACCTGCATCGGGATGAAGTGCAGCCACGCTGTAGCAGGAGGGAAGGAGAGCGTCAGCAGGAGAGCACGAGACGAGGCGAGACGAGCTACGACGCACGGATCGCCCAGTCCTGCAAGCATAGAGAGAGCGAGAGAGTCAGCCGAGTGCGCGGCGAGCGAGGCGAGGTGGAGCGTGACGCACCGTCCAGAACTCGGGGAAGATGGTCGCCTTGACGACGGCAGCGTTCGACCTGTCAGGCGAGAGGGTTGGGCGTGAGCGAGGGCTCGAGCGCCGAGCGCCCGAGGAGGAGAGGGGCGGACGCACATCATGAGGCGGCGGAAACGGCCAGACCAGCTGTTGCCGTCGACGTCTGCGAGCGAGAGGGGGACGAGGTCAGCAGCTTCGAAGGGAGAGAGGAGGCGAGACGAGGGGGGGAGGGAGGAAAGAGAGGGAGGGAGAGGGACGGACCGAGGACGTATTTGTACAGGCTCGCGCGGTCGAACGAGATGCGCTTGTCGTAGCCCTGGAAGACCTCGAACATCTTGTCGCACGTGCCGTCCTCCTCGACGCACTGGACCGCCGGGCCGACCATGCCCGCGTCGAGGAAGAGCGGGTTGACGCGGTAGTTGGGGACCTCGACCGAGTGCATGACGTCGTCGGCGTCCGTGACGGTGATGTTGCGCAGGCCGTCTTCTTGGTGCGACAGGAGGTGGAGCCGGGCGCGCTGCGAGGTGCGCCAGGGCGTGATCGACTCCCACAAGGGGCCCGACGTCTGGCCGCGCCACTGGAGCGACGTGAACGGCCGCTCCTCCCACGTCGGGTCGTGCTTGGCCTCGAGCTCGAGCTGCTCGACGATGAGGGCGTGCACGTCGCCGAACGTCGTCTGCACGCCCGGGGTGAACATGGGCATGACGGGCGTCGGGTGGTGCGAGAAGACCCAGGACGTCGTGCAGTGCGTGTGGCGGTAGTGCGGCGCGTAGCACACGTCCATGTAGTTCTTGAAGTCGCCGATGAGCGACCCGATCGAGCCCTCGGGGTGCGGCGGCATCTCGAATCCGGTCGAGGCGAGGTCGGCGTGGTACCCGTACTTCTCGAACCCGAGCTCGCGCGCCGGGCTCTCGGGCGGGCAGAAGACCGTGTAGCCCCAGTTGGGGAACGGCCCTCGCTCCTTGGGGTCGAACGGCGGGGCCTCGTCGTAGTCGTCTGCGAGCGCGAGAGGCGAGAGGAGGTCAGTGCTCCGCCGCTCGCACGAGGTGATCGACGCCAAGAGAGAGAGAGAGACGTGGACGCACACTCGCCCGCTCGTGCCAACGTCTCGAGTCGTATCCGCTCCTCGGCGGCGACGGCGATGCGCGCGTTGTCGTGCCCGTTGTAGACGACCGTCATGTCGGGGAGGAAGGCGGCGAACCGGTTCATGAGCGACTCGACGCCCTTTGCGCGGTCGTGGTGCGCGAGCGGGCCCTCGCGCAGGATGCGGCCTCGCTCGAGGCGGATCGTCCAGGTCGTGTCCATCGTCTCGGGGATGTTGGCGACGCGCTTGCGGAAGACGCGCGGCGAGAAGGCGCGGTACATGAGGAGGTCCTTCTCGATCAGGTCGAACTCGTCGATCAGGAGCACCTCGTGCGCCTTGGCGAACGCGTACCTGCGAGCGAGAGAGAGGGCGTCAGAGACGAGGCCCGGTTGAGGTGGAGGGAGGACGAGGTTCGAGCGCTGGACGCACCACTTGTCGAAGCCCTTAGGCGGGTTGCGCCCGTGCCGCCGCTTGTACTCGGTGACGGCCTCGGCGAAGGTCGAGCTCTGGCGCGCCTTGAGGTCCTCCCACTGCTTCTTGGCCCGCTTCATCATGGCCGGGATCGGGTGCGGCTTGCCCTCCTCGAGCGGCAGCCGGCTGTCGGTGCCGACGGGCGGCAGGTCCTCGGGGCGGAGCGGGTGCACGAGCTGCTTGCGCTCGACGGGCACGAGGCCCTCGCCGTCGAGGAGGTCGCCGCGCGCGCCGCCGACGCCCCCGGGAAGAGGTCGCTGCGCGTCCGAGCCGTGCCACCGGATGGCGTCGGCGGCTCGCTGCGGGATGTAGGGCCCGACGGCGCCCTGGACGCGCAGCTTGACCGACTGGGACGACGGCGAGGTCGAGTACGAGAGGTAGCACAGGAGGACGAGGACGAAGCCGACGATGGGGAGGATCGGGCCGCGCCGGCCGAGGAGGTAGATTGGGCGCAGGACGAGGTTGCGCACGAGGACGAGGGGCCCACCGGCGGCAGCGCCTGCGCTGCGGCCGCCCTCGGAGTAGAACGGGCGGGGCGTGAGGGGCGCGCGCTTGCCGTACGTCGGCAACGTGCCCGGCTTCTCGCGGGCGTCGCGCCCTGCGCCGCCCGAGTCGTCGCCGCCGCCGAGCCCGACCCAACTCAACAAGCTGGTCCAGCCGCGATTGGGCGAGCTCGAGTAGGCTGGACCGGCCGAGCTCTTGCGGCCGTGTCGAGGGGTGGTCGGCCCTGCGCCGCCGAAGCGAGGGGTGGTCGGGAACCGAGGCGAGGGCGCAAAGTCGCTCAGGAAGGGCGAAGGCGGGATGGCGATGTTCTCGGGGCGAGGTGTTGCGGCTGAGAGCGAGAGGTGGGGAGGGAGCGAGGGAGCGAGAGGAGGAGGAGGAGGAGGAGGAGGAGGAGGAGGGAGGACGAGGGGTCAGCGCTGGCTCGTTTGAAGGGCAGATCGGGCGGGATGGAGCGCACCTGGATCGCCGAGGTTCGAAGGCCGTCGCCCCGTGTAGCCAGGGTTGAGAGCCATGGCAGTTGGACGAGGAGGCGGGCCGGAGACGACGAGCTGCTGCCGCGAGCGAGGACCAGCTCGGTCTGGCGGTGCGCGGCCTGGGTGGCTGTTGCGCGCGCGTAGGCTCGCAGGTGCGCGCTGGCTGGCTGGACTGAGCGAGAGGCGAGGAGAGGCGGACGAGCGAGGTGCGATCGGTCCAGGCGCCATCGTTGCGCGAGGAGAGACGAGCAACGCTCTCGCTCTCGCTGTTGAGCACCGTGTGGCTAGCTAGAACTGCAGAGGCGCACTGCGCGGGACTCGCGCACAGCTGCACATCGCTCCCGCTCGTCCTCGACCCGCCTCCTCGTCGCACTCGTCCCGGACGGCCGGCCTCGCCCTCTCCAGGCCACCCGCTCAGCCCGTGCGTCCAGGTCCTTGCTCAGCACGATGGACAGCAGTCTCAGCGCAGCCGGCACTGCCTCGAGCAGCCTCGGAGCTCGAGGTCGGCGGGCCAGCGAGCTCTCGCTCCGTCTCGCCGGAGCTCTTCGCCGCTCGAGCTCCTCTTGCCGGGCTCTGAGCTGAGGCATACGTGCTAGACGAGCTCGAAGTCGTCATGCGCACGAGCACGTGGCGCGCAGGCCGTTCAGCGGAGCAGGTGCGTCTCTTCCTCTTCCTCCCGACTGCGCGCTCGACTTCTCTCGCTGACCAGACCCCCTCAACAGCACTCCGGCGCCGCCGTAACCTTCTCTCCGCCATCTCCAACGTGCTATGCCGCTCTCGACCCGTCGTGGCTCCGCTGCGGTGCGTCCTCGGCGGCCACGTCAGCTTCCTCCGAGCGTCCTGCGCCTGCCCACTCAGCTCTCCACCTCGTCGGCCGGCCAGCCGGACCATGCGGAGAGAGGCCAAGACTAACTAACGCTCGCAGCGCGTCCCTCGCAGCACGTCTCGAGCCGTCGCCCACCTCAAGAACGCTCCCTCTCGACCTCGACCTCCTCTCGCCCTTCCCTCATCACCCTCTTCTTCCTCCGCGCGCCGCCCATCGCCCTCGTTCGACATGAGCTACGTTCCTTACGACTGGCCGACGACCGCCAAGGAGGCCATCCCGTGCAACTCGACGTCACGCTCGGTGCGCTTCGCCTCCCTCGCCTCGTCCTCGAGCCTCGCTGATGATGTCCTTCGGCCGTGCAGTCGTGCAAGCCGCAGGTGGAGTACGTCGAGCTCTCACTCATCTGCTTGTGAATGCGGAGCTGACCCTCGCTCGTCCCGCTCGCAGCCACCGAGGGCGCAGCAGGGTTCCTTCTCGCTCGGTTTCGCGACTAGCATCCCCCTCATCACCAGTCGGCTGGAGGGTCCCGCGTTTGCGGAGCATTGAGCTTAGAAGTCGGGCTCCTTTCTTCTCTGTGAGTAGATTCTCCCGTTGTTCTGAGCAGCTGTAATGCCCGAAGAGCTGCGTGCACGTGAGCTGCTGGCTCGGCCGGCCAAAAAGCACAAGTCGTTGCTCTCTCGCAGCACTCTTCTCACGCTCTGCTTGGCTCAGCTGGTCCCTGACTTGCACGAGATGAGCGCGATGTGGAAAAGCTGGTTCGTCATTGACAGGCATGCTCAAGCGCACAAGCCGCGGGAAGCCGTCTGCGAGGCGCGACGGCGACGACGTCGGACCGCAGTCGCCTAGGTCGCCTCGACAGGCTCGACCGCGTCGACGGCCTCGAGCCCGTCGAGCGCAGGCTGAGCGGCGGGCGGGACGTCGACGACCGGCTCCTGCTCGACGTCGCTCGTCCCCGCCGCCGCCCGTTCGCTCGCGCCTTCGAGCGCCCTGACCCGGTCCTCCAGCCCGTCACCCCGCTCCTGCTCCTCCCTCAGCTCGCGCAAGAGCCCCCTCCTGACCTCCCTCAGCGCGTCCACCTTGGCGACGAGCGCGCGCCTCTCCTCGGCCCACTCGCCGCGCTCGCGCTCGAACCGCTCCTGCGCGCCCTGCGCCCCGCGCACGAGCACGTCGCGCTCGCCGAGGAGCTTGTCGCGCGCCTCGAGCTCGACGGCGAGGCGGCGCACCTCGCCGCGCAGGTACGTCGTCTCGGTCGAGGGCGCGCCGGACGACGCCGCGGCGGCGACGACCTCGCGGGCGTGCGACGCGAGGCCCTCGACCGTGAGCGGGACGAGGCGGTACCCGGGCGGGCGGCGAGGGGGCGTCGCAGGGTGGTACTGCCGGTTGAGAGGCGGGCTGGCGGCTCGGGGCCGCGGAGCGGCTCGCGCGCTCGGCGGCGAGGCGACACGCGCAGGAGCTGGGGCTGGAGGGGTCGGCGAGCGGAAGATGGCGGGATAGCTCGTCGGGGCGGGCGCCGGGAGGGGCATGTCGGCGGCGAATGGATTGGCGGCGGCGGCGGCAGGCGAAGGCGAAGGGGAACTCGCGGCGTCGGCGCAGTCGAGTGCGGCGGGCGGAATGTCGACGCTGTTCGACAAGGGGTACAAGCAAAGTCAGCTCGTCTGCGGTACTGAGGCAAAGCCGAGAGAGAGAGGGACGCACAGCGTCTTGTCCGGATCGACAGCCGCCTCGCCGGCTCCCTCACCACGGCCCGCCTCGCGCACCCGACGCGCTCCTGCACCCTGCACCGGCTCGACACACGTCTCGACGTACGTCTCGAACGCCCCCTCCTGCAGCTCGCCCTCGCCCATGCCCTCGACCTCGAGCTCGGCGAGCAGCGCACTGACCTCGTGCTTCTCCTTGCTCGTCAGCGCGCGCTGCGAGCTGGCCGTGTGCGCCGTCACGCGCGGGGTCGCGCACGCACTCGTGCTCGTGCTGGCGCCCTGGCGCGGCGCGGCGCTGGGCTGCCCGAGCGACGTGCGCCCACGACCGCGAGGGACGAAGGGCGGCGAGCTCGAGCGCTCGCCCTCGCGCGGGCTCGGGCCGTCGTCGCCGGCGACGAGCGTCGTCGACGTGTGCGGCTCGATCTGCTGCTGCTGCAGCGGCGGGCTCGAGCGGGCGTAGACGCGCTCGGCGAGCGCGTCGGGGAGGTCGATGGACGAGGACGACGGCGGGAGGTGTGCGGGCGAGGAGGTGCGTGGCGGGGGCGGGCGAGGGCGGACGGCGCGGAAGGGGGAGCGCTGCAGCTTGGTCGGCGAGGGGCGGAAGGGCGAGCTGGCGGCTGGGAGAGGGGGAGGGGAGCTGCGCGGTGCCGGCGCCGGGGCGGGCGCGTCCGAGTCGGGGTGAACGATGGGCTCGCCGTCCTCGTCGAGGTCGGGCATGACGAAGACGAACTCGTCCTCGAGCTTGACCTTGGGCTGGAGGGCGGCCCGGTCGTTCTCGTCCGTGTCGGCTGTGCGGCGGCGGCGCTTGGTCGAGGGGGCGGAGGAGGACGAGGGCGACGCCTCGCGGGCGGGGACCTTGACGGGGCGCGCACGCTTGATCGGCGAGACCGAGTTGTTCTCGTACAGGGTCGAGGTGTTGGCGGTGAGCTTGGCCTGGCAGCGGTACGTTTCGAGGCGGGTCGAGGAGGAGGTGGTCGAGGGGGCGACCGAGGCCGCCGCGGCACTGGAGCGGCCGCGCTTGGCCGTGGACTTGCTTGCTGGAGGCATCGAGGTGGCCTTGGTGGCTGTCGCGGCGGCCGAGCGCGAGGTTGAGGTGCGGGTCGAGGAGGAGCGAGCGGCTCGCGGGCGGGGCGGGGTGAGGCCCGTCGGGGCGTCGTCTGCGAGCTCGTCGACCTCGCTCGAGTGTGGAGAGGGCACCCTGAGCTTATTGGGAGCCCTGGGCATGCCGGTCGGAGGCTGGCCCGTGGCGACAAGGAGGAGGGAGGAAGGAGACGAGCGCGAGCGGGCCAAGAGGCCAAAGTCGCCCACCGCGCGAGCTGCAGGTCGGTACCCACGTTGAAGGAGACTCTCAGCTACAGTGCATCGCCCCTGCCCACACTCTCGCTCGAGGCGCAGCAGAGGTCGCGACGATGACGCCGCGGCGAGGAGAGGTCGTTCGCTCGCTCGCCTCCTGCTCCGCTCACCAACAGCTGAGAGCAGCGATCAGCACCCGAGCGCGATGCGCACAGTCGGCTAGCACCCCCCAAGCCCCGTCTCGCTCGCCCGCGTCTCGTCCTCGCCGTGCGCCTCCTCGATCGCTCCGCCTCATCTTCACCACCCGCCTCGCCCTCGGCACCTGCACCAAGATGGACAGGACTGCGTCCAGGGACCTCAGGGCCACGTCCTCGATGTCGACCGGCATCAGTGCCCAGATCAGGTGCGCCCCTCTCGCTCTTCCTCCCCGGTCTCCTCCTCCGCACCCACCGCTGATCGCCGTGTCGCGCAACAGGGACGCAAAGGGCCTCGCACTCGAGCTCAAGAGCATTATCAAGCGCAGGGAGCCCTGGGACCGCGACCTCGAGTTCCAGCGAGAGTCGTACGTCCTCTCCCTCCTCGTTCAGCCTCGCCCACCGACTCGCCCGTCCTCGACGCTCACGTCCTTCCCTGCTACGCCCACAGGCTCCGCAAGGCCTACCTCCGCATCATCTTCTCGCCGGCGCTCTTTCAACCGGGCGCGACGGCCCTCCAGCACCGCGGCAGCTCGACCGCCGACGCCCTCTCGACGACCGCCCTCAAGGCGCGCTCGTCCACCCTCGGCCCAACCCCGTCCTCCTCGTCCTCCGCGGCAGCCCGGCAGCAGCTCGACATCCTCAACCTCCTCTGGCTCGACACGTCGCACGCCCTCATCCAGTCGTACCGCTCCCGCCTCGCCACCCTCGACAAGCAGCTCGCGTCGGCCCCCAAGGCGCACAAGGGCGCCAACACCAACAAGGCGCGCGCCCAGCACGGCAACGGCGGCGACGTCCAGTCGGCCGCCGTCGGCCCCGTCGCGCGCCGCAAGCTCGTCCACGCCTTCCGCCAGTTCCTCTCGCGCGAGGACGACTTTTGGCGCACCCTGTGCGGCCGCCTCGCGAGCCGCCTCACACCCGAGGAGGCGCTCGAGCTGCGCGCCGTCGGCATCGTGCAGAGCGACTTCCTCTCGGCGAGCGACGGCTTCGGCGGCGGCGGCGGGGGTGAACGCGGCGACGCTTTCGGGCCGGCGGCCGTGGGCGGCGCAGCCGATCGGGCTACGGCGCAGGCCGACCTGAGCGACGACGAGCGCCGAGTGCGCCGGGCTGCGGTCCTCCCGCTCGCGCACAAGGCGCTCATCTGCTACGGCGACCTCGCGCGGTACGCCGAGCTGTACAACGAGGCGAGCGTCCCTGCGGCGGTCGCAGCGGGCGGCCACGGCGATGGAGCGAGGAGGGAGGGCGGGCGGCGAGGCGGCAAGGGAGGCGGAGGAGCGGCGGCGGCGGCGGCGGCGGCGGCGGACAAGCGCGTCAAGACCTACTCCAAGGCGGCCGAGTGCTACAATCAGGCCAGGATGCTCCTCCCCGACAACGGTGCGTCCTTCTCGCTCTCTCTCCTGATCGTCTTCTGCAGTGCAAGTCGCTCACGACGACGTCAACGACTGCGCGCAGGCAACCCCTCGAACCAGCTCGCCGTCCTCGCCCAGTACTGCGCCGACCCGCTCTCGTCCATCTACCACTACTACCGCGCCCTATCGGTCCGCACGCCTTTCTCGACCGCGCGCGCCAACCTCCAGATCACGTTCGCCAAGGCCGTCGCGAGGTGGTTCTCGAGCGACGGCGGCGAGCCCGAGGGCGACGAGGGCGTCAAGTTCAGGGCGGCGTTCGTCGTTCTGCAGGGCATCCTCTACACCAAGGACACGTACGTCGTTCCCTCCTTGCCCTCGTCGCCGTGCTCGGCTCGTCCTCGGAGTCTTCAACTGACGCTCGAGCCCGTTCTTTCCCCCCTCAGGCTCTCCGAGCTCCCGACGCTCTCGCTCCGGGTCGACGACCTGTTCCGCACCGTCCTCATCGACCGCATCTTCACCTCGGACGTCGTCACCAAGATCGTCGTCACGGCGCTCTCGGCGCTCTGGGACGCGCGCATCTCGCGCTCGTCGGCGGCCGGCCAGTCGACGACGACCCTGTCTCGCACCAAGACGGGTTCGGCGGCACCGCAGCAGCTCGCGACGGCGACGACCTCTGCGCCGCCCGGCCAGGCGGCGCCGGCCCCGCGCGTCAACCTCGAGCCCGAAGCGCTCGTCCACCTCCTCTCGCTCTTCACCCTCCTCCTCCGCACCAGCGCCACCGAGACCGTCGAGCTCTTTTCGGCCAACCTCGCCGCCGCAACGACAGCGGCACCGCCGACGCCGGCCAACCCGGCGCAGAACATCTCGGCCGTCCTGCGCCGGGCCCTCCCCGCCCTGCGCATCCTCACCAAGTGGCTCGTCGCCCAGCTCGACTACGTCGAGCGCGTCACGCAGCGCCTCGAGGCTGCAGAGCGCAAGCGCGTCGCACGCGCGCGCGCTCGAGGGCGCCCGAGCACGGGCACGGGCACGATGGGCCTCGGCGGGAGCGGCGGCACCGCCGACGAGGGCGAGGGCGAGCAGCACGAGGCGCAGCAGCCGCTCTCGCTCGACTCGTCGGGCTCGAGGGGCAGCGGCGCGACGCCCGGCGCGGCGGCGGGCAGGGTGTCGCTCGCCGAGCTCGAGGCGGCGCTCGATGCGCTGTGGACGGCCTATGCCGACTACGCCAACTCGATCAAGCTCGCGTTCCCCTCGGCGGCGCTCGACGGCGCAAAGGCGCTCCTCGCCAACGGCGGGTGGCTCGAGGAGGACGTCGAGCTGCTCGGGTTCGCTCCGCTGCGCCGGGCCATGAGGCCGGCGGACGGCGAGGTGGTCGACACGGCGGGCGCGAGGATCAGGAGGGTCGGGAGGGACGTGCACCCGAACGATGAGCAGCTCATGCGCATCTTCGAGGGTCAGCAGGACGCGCTTCTTCTCGCCGACTCGTCGGTGCGTCAGCTTCCTCCCGCTCGTTCTTTCTCGCGGCGCGCACCTCACTAACGATCCCTTTTCGCGCGCAGCTCACCCGCATGTCGCTCGTCGATGGCGCCTTTGTCTTTACGCCGCGCGAGCAGCCCGGCGAGGACACGTCGTTCGACCGACCCGAGCCAGCCGCGGCAGTCGCTCCTCGAGACGACGAGGCCGACGAGGACGAGGAGATGCTCGACCAGGTCACCGAGGACGACCCGGTCGACCGCGCGATGCGCATCGACGCCGCCGACAAGCTCGACATGGACGGCCTGAGCGACCTCGACGACGACCTCGACGACGACGATGACGATGACGAGGAGCAGATCGTCTACCCCGGCAGCGGCTCGAGGTCGTCGCCGCAACCTAACCCAAACCGGTGCGTTTCCTCCTCCTAGGCCTTTCGCTCTGCTCACGCGCACGGATCGCTCATGCTCGACCGTCCACAGTCCCGCGCCCAGCGCCTCTCGCCCCTCGTCCCACTTCAGCACGCCGAGCGCCAGTCCCGCACGTGCACCTGTCGACCTCCGTCAGCAGCTCTTCCACGGCAACGTCCCGCCGCAGCACCACCCCCACGCGCCGGCCGTCGCCGCACCCGCCCTCAGCCCGTCCCCGACCTTCACGGGCGCGACCGCTGCCGGCCCCTCCCTCCTCGGCCCGGCACCAGGCGGCTCGCCCTCGCTCAACTCGACGCACTCGATCTGGTCGACCGCACCCGGGCTCGGCGGCTCGCCGCTCCTCCCGCCGACCTCGACCATCGGCGCCCTCCCTCCTCCCTCGGCCTATGCCCTCCCTCAGCAGCAGCAGCAGCAGCCCGTCACGCCGCGCTCGTTCGAGAGCATCCCGAACTTGACGCACGGCAGCCCGGCGGCGCAGCTCGCAGGCTGGCCGTCCGGCGCGTCGGGAGCGCAGCACGGCGCGCTCCCCCCGCCGGCAGCGAGCGGCGCGGCGCTGTACGGCGGCGCGTTTGCGGCGCCGCTCGCGCACTCGGCGATGCAGGGCGGCGGCGCGCCGTCGCACTACTCGCACCCGCACCAGCCGCCGCCGTCCTCCTCGTCGCGCCCGCCCGGCTTCCCGACGGCCTTCACCGGGTCCGCTCAGCCGCAGCCGCAGCAGCAGCAGCAGCAGTGGGCGGCGCCGTCGGGCCTGTCGCCCTTCGCTTCGCCGTTCGGGCAGGCTCCGCCGCCGCCGCAGGGTCAGGGAGGAGGTTGGCCGAGCGAGTACAGCTGAGCAGGCCGGCCGCTTCGAGGGCTTTGACGGCCTTTCCAGCTCGAACTCGCCTCCCTCATCGGCGATGGGTGCGAGGCGTATGTGCGCACGAGGCGCGCTCGGGGGCGGCGCAGCGTCGGCGCAGCTTCGAGGCTCGCTCGCGCCTGTGGAGGAGGAGGTCCGAGCGCCGCCTCGCTGCAGCTCAGTCGCCTCCTGAGTAGCGCGATGCAACGAGCACGATGCGCTTTCTCTTCTCTCTCTTGTTGCAGGACGGACGGTGTGAGCGAGAGCGAGAGACTCGGCGTTGCAGCTGCTCGAAAGAAGGACCCGCCCTCGAGGAGAACCGGCTCAGCTCGTACGGTCCTCATCGCGCACATACGGCCCGCTCTCAGGCTTCGGATACGCTTCGAGGACCGTGACTGTGTCGCCGACTCGGAGCATGCCTGTGCGCCGCCTTCATCAGCAAGCTCGCGCGGGCGAGGGAGCGCGAGAGGAGGTGGAGAGGGACGAGACGCACCGCCGCTCTTCTTCTTCGGGGCGCACAGGACGCCGAAGCACACCTTGGGCGCCGAGAGAGGCTGCACGACGCGGTCCTTCATGACGCCGTCGGGCAGGAGCTTGTCGCGCTTGGCCGTGTTGGGGTCGACCGAGGGGACTGCGAGCGCGAGAGGTGCACGACGAGCGACGAGGTCAGCGCGACGCTCGAGATACGAAGCGCATGCTGCTGTCGAGGTGAGAGCAGGAGAGGAACGAGCGACGCACGCATGCACCTCGCGCACCGGAACCCAACCTCGACCGGCTCGTCGCCGATCACGAGCTGACGCCAGCCATCCTCCTCCCACGGCTCGCTCGTCCCCTCGACGACGATGTTGGCGCGGAAGCGGCTGATCTCGAGGCCGCCTCGCGAGGCGATGGCCGAGGGGGACCAGCGCGAGGCGTCGAACTGCGGGTCAGAGGCGAGGGTCGGGATGCGGGAGGTGAGCTCTCTGCGGGGCAAGGAGAGCGTGTCAGGACGAGGATCGACGCTGCGGTAGCGTGAAGGCGGCAAAGCGTTCGGCACCGCACGAGAGGATGCGCGAGAGGGAGAGAGGGACGCACTCGAGGCTCTTCGCCGAGCCGATCAAGAAGGGGTAAAAGTCCGCAAAGCCGAGCACCGGGTCGAGTCCCTCGCTGTGAACGACGCCCGGGACGTCGGCGACCGACCTGCGGGTCATGCCCTTGCGGATGAGGAGGACGTCGCGCCCCATGAAGGCGCTCAAGGCGGCGCGCAGGTCGTCCGACCCGACGCTGAAGCCGTCCTGCGGGGCGCTCGCCCAGACGACAAAGTCGTGGTCGAGGGAAGGGTCGGCTGCTGGGTTGTCGAGGTAGGTTGTCGGGTGCGCGAGTGGGACCGAGAAGGATCGGGGAGGAGCGTCGGCCGGATTGACCGAGGGGACCTCGATGTCGAGCGTGCCCTTGTCGCGGTTGATCTTGGGGTTGATGAGGACCATCTGCAGGAGGGGCAGGCATCAGTGCGAGCTCTGCGTCGTTGTTCTCTGCGGCGAGCGAGAAGAGACGGACCTTTGGGATGGTTCTCGCGGTGAGGAAACGGTGCGAGCCGGCCTCGACGATCATCCATTGGCGGTCATACTGCGAGCGCTCGTCAGCTCGTCAGCTTGTCAGCTCGAAGAGCAGAGCGCGCAGGAAAGCGAGCAGGGTGCGCACCTCGAGGCCCTCCTCCGTGTACTCGCTCTCCTCGACCTGGGTCCCGCGACAGCTCTGTCCGGGTGCGCGCGTCAGCTAGGGAGCGAGTGCGACCCCAATGAGCTGGTGGAAACGCACCTTGATCGGGTACACTGTTGCGCAGGAAGAGGAGGAGTCAGCGACGGCGAGCAGGTGGGGCCGCAGGAGCGAAGGGCGGGAGAGGGCGGACAGCGCACCCCAGAGCTGCTGGACCGAGATGTGAGCTTGCGGTGGTGCCGACGAGCGTGATAGCCAGCTGAGCATGTCGATGGAGCGGTGAGGGAGAGCGAGGGAGCTGAATGAGGGAGCGTGAGGCCGAATTGGCGCGCAGGAGTTCGGGCTCGAGGGGCGGCGCCAAAAGGGGCAACGGCCGAGGCTCGCCTCGTCGCAGCGGGGACGAGACGCGAGCTCGACGACGAGAGCGAGCCCTTCCCCTCGCCGGTACTTCCATCGACCAAGTGCGCACCCGTCGACCAGCTACCCAGATCCGCACACCGCTGACCTCTGCACCCGTCCCACCCTCGCCCTCGCCCGCCGCCCCCTCGTCGCTCCTCGTCGCCGAAAACCCTTCGTCCTCCCGGCACCTCGTCCTCGCCTCGCCTCGCCGACCCTCCCGCCAGACATGTCGTCCCAGACTCTCAAGGTCCGCGCCAGCGAGCTCCAGTCGAAGAAGCGCGACGAGCTCGTCAAGCAGCTCGACGAGCTCAAGACTGAGCTCGTCTCGCTCCGCGTCCAGAAGGTCGCGGGCGGCAACGCCTCCAAGCTTGCCCGCATGTGAGCTACACCGCTCCTCTACTCTCGGCGTCGCGGTCGGGACGGGCGGGCAAAGGCGGGCGCGCGAGGCGGTGCGGCGGCAGCGGGGACGAGATGCGGCGAGGGGAGCTGGGCCGACGGCGTTTGCGACGAGGCGCAGGGCGGAGCGCTGCTCGTCCAGGTGCAGCCGGCGAGCCGCCGGGAGGGCGGGACGCAGCGTGCGGTGCGCGCCGGGCAGCAGCGCGCGGCGGCGAGGCCTCGCCGGCGCACACCTCGGCACCCGACCACCAGCAGCACTCGACCACCTCTCCTCGCCCTCCCCCCTCGACACTCTTCCGCGCGCGTCCGCCGCTGCGTCCCCGTTCACCTCTCGCCTCGTTCTCGCCTCCATGCCGAGCGCGCCGCCTTCGACCTCCCGCCGCCGACCGTCCTGATCGTCCGCGCCGAGCCGGCCGACCTGCGCACCCTCAGCAGCTCAGTCCACGCTCGCCGAGCAGAAAGCTGACCTCGTCCTCGTGCTTCCCCACCGCGCAGCTCGACTGTCCGCAAGTCGATCGCCCGCGTCCTCACGGTCATCAACCAGAAGACCCGCGCCAACCTCCGCGAGCTCTACAAGGGCAAGAAGCTCCCGCTCGACCTCCGTGCCAAGAAGACCCGTGCCATCCGCCGCCGTCTTACCAAGGTGCGTCCTTCTTGCTCTCGTCCTCGGCCATAGGCGCTCGCCTCGCTCAACCGCTGACCCCTCCCCTCCCCCACCACTCGTTCCGCCCGCCCGCAGCACGAGCGCACCCAGACGACCGAGCGCGCGCACAAGAAGGCGATCCACTTCCCGACTCGCCAGTACCTCGTCAAGGCGTAGAGAGAGAGTGCGTGTAACTGCGTGACTCCCGAGTGTTGTGGACGACCATCTCGCTCGCCCGGCGCCGAGGAGCTCGAGGAGAGGTCCCGCTTCAGCTTGCGCCTCGCTCGACGGCTTCTTGGCCTCCCGCTGTCCTTGCTCTGCGCCGCTCAGACGTTCGCGATGCGCTTCGGCCGCGGCATCGGCAGCTGTGCCGCCTCCTCGTCTCGCTCATTCTTCAGCGGCCGACGAGCCGTCCTCGCCCCGACTTGCTCGCGCAGCCCTGAGCTTGACGCCATCTCGACGAGCAGGTCGAGCATGCAGCAGAACGCGCAGCCTCAGCTAAGGAGCAGGGAGCGCACTCGAGAGGGTGGGCACGAGCCGCCTTCCTGATCTGCTCGCTGGAGCACCGCATTTTTGACGGCAGCTCCGGCTCGAGCGTCTGCGAGAGTGCATGTCGAGACGAGCAGAAATGCGAGCTGCGAGCTGCGAGCGTGCCGACGAGGAGGAAGCTGCGCGAGGCGAGCGTTCCCTGCGAGCGCACGCGCCCCGGACGTCCGTCAGCTGCCGCGGAAGTTCCAGCCCCTTTGGCAATCTAGATCTGCGAGGCGAGCGCGCGAGACTGCTCGATCGCTGAACCTGGCCGGCCGCCGGCTGGCGATTGTCCCTGCTCGCAGCTGTTTGCGCTGGCTTGGCTCTGCTTCCTGCTCCCTCACACGCTCGTAGGCGTAGGCGCGCCGGCAGACCCGCCCGACCTCGCACCATGCTGCTCCCGGTCCTCGTCGCCGCGCCCGTCCTCCTCTCGGCCCTCCTCGCCCAGCCGGCGAGCGCGACCGCACCTTCCTCGAACGACGCCGCCTCGATCCTCGACTCGCTCGTCGACGACGCCGGCGCACTGCAAGAGCGTGTCGTCGGCCTCGAGGAGGCGAGCGTGCACGAGCTCGTCGACCGCGCGACGCTCTACTGCACGGCGACGACCGACTGCACGGCGGCGGCCTACGCCATCCCGGCCAACTCGCACTACGCCTGCTTGAAGGCTCGCGGGGTCTGCTCTTGGGGTGCGTCGAGCACGTTCTCTCGGACCGGTCGAGCTCGAGCGAGGGTCCGTTCGCGCGCCGACCTCCTCCTCCCCCCCTCTCTCTCGCGCGCAGGCTGCAACCAGAACTACGTCGCCTCGGGCCTCACCTGCGTCCGGGTCACATCGTCGTCGACGACCTCGCCGGCAGCATCAGCAACCCCTGTCGGGCCCAAGGCGCCCAACCCGACGCCCGTCCTCAAGCGCACCTACCAGGGCGCCGGCTTCTTCGACCTCTTCAACTTCTGGGACCAGCCCGACCCGACGCACGGCAGCGTCAACTACCGCAACCGCGAGGACGCCCAGGCGCTCGGCCTTACCAGCGTGTCGAGCACCGGCACGGCCATCATCTCGATCGACCGTAGGTCCCGCCTCGCGCTCAACCAGCCGCGCAACTCGGTCCGCATCGAGAGCAAGGAGGTCTACCAGCCGGGCAGCCTCGTCATCCTCGACCTCAAGAGGGCGCCGACGGGACCGAGCACCTGGCCTGCGTTCTGGATGGTGCGTCCTCCTCTTCCTCCTCTCCCTCCTCCTCCCCTCCTCGTGAGCGACAGCGCTCACGCACGCTGCGCGCTCGCAGTACAACTACCCTTGGCCCGAGTCGGGCGAGATCGACGTCTACGAGGGCGTCAACTGGCGCCAGTTCAACCAGTACACGCTCCGTGCGCTCGGTCCCCTTCCTCCTCCTCGTCGCGCCGCTCGACTGACGTCCCTCGCCACCTCGCAGACTCCTCGCCGGGCTGCACTCGTAGCTCCAACGTGCCCATGACGGGCGTCACGAACGGCGTCGACCCGAACTGCAACGCCGGCAACGGGGGCCTCGGTCCGTCCTCGTCCCCCTCTTCGAGCGCGAGGAGAAGGTTCGACCCGCCCGAGCTGACACGGCCTCTCTCGCTCGCTCGCAGGCTGCACCGTCTACGACTACGACACGACGGCGTACGGCACTGGCTTCAACGCCGCCGGCGGCGGCGTCTTTGCCGTGCTCTTCGCCGAGACCGGGTGCGTCCTCTGCGCTCTCTTCCGCCTGCACTCGCCTCGTCCTTGCTCGCTGACGCTCGCGCTTTGCTTCCTCGTTCGCAGCATCTCGATCTGGCGCTGGACGAGGGCGAACGTGCCGGCCGACGTGCAGAGCGGCGCGCCGAGGTGGAAGAACTGGGGCACGCCCGTCGCCGCTTTCGACGGCTCGACGTGCGACACGAGGACCTTCTTCCGCAACCAGAAGCTCACCTTTGTGCGTCCTGCGCGCTCTCTCTCTCTCTTTCTGCGTCGTCTCTGTGCGTCGAAGCTGACCCGCCGTGCCCCGCTCGTCTCGCAGGACATCACGTCCGTCTTCGCCTCTCTCTCTCCTCGCGCTCGCTCTCCTCCGAACCCTAGCCTGACCCTCTCTTCGTCTTCTTCTCGCAGCACTTGCGGCGACTGGGCCGGCAACCAGTACGTGTGGCAGGACGCCGACGCGTCGGGCCCGGTCTACCCAAGGTGGTCGACGTGCGCCTCGGCCAACGCGGACCCGGTTGCTTTCAGGGCCGCCTTCTTCGAGGTCAACTACCTCAAGGGTGCGTCGCTCTCTCTCTCTCCTTCTGGTTCGGCTCGAGGTGCGCGAGGAGCTGACGCTCATCCTCACGCTCGCGCGCAGTCTTCGACGTCTGAGCGGAACTTGCTCTCGAAGGCCAGACTATCATAGCCGTAGAGCTGTTAATTGCATTCATAGGACGAGTTCTTCTCTCGCTGTTGCCGTCAGGAGAGAACGTCGAGTCGGTCGCGCTCGTCGACGAGAGGACCGAGCCACTCAGCTTGCTCGAGCTCGTCCTGCCTCACGCTCTCGCTCGCACTTGCTCAACAGGGTGCACGGAATCGGGTACTGCATTCCACAACCAGAGAGCCCTGCCCCAAAGAGACCCAAGACGACGACCGTGCGCCGGATCAGAGCTTCGAGTGCTTGCCGCCCCGCAGGTTCTTCTCCTTGTTGTCGATCTTGTTGTACTTGTCCTGGACGACCTGGAGGCGCTTGAGCTCGGTCCGGCCGAGCTGGTCGAGGTGGACCTCGTCGGGGCCCTGCAGGGAGAGCGAGGGGTCAGTCGAGGTCCGTGCGCGCGGGCGCGAGGGCGAGGACGAGCGAGAGGGAGAGGGACGCACGTCAGCGTAGCGGAGCGTGCGAACGCCGGCCCACATCTGCGCGAGAGGCGTGTCCTCTGTAGGTGCGAAGGAGAGGGAGCAGGCGGGCAGAGCGAGTTTGAGAAGGTCAGCTAGAGCTCGGCCGAGGAGGGACGAGAGAGAGGACCAGCGGCGCACGGCAGATACCCTCGGCACCGTGCAGCTGCATCGCACGGTCGATGACCTCGTTGACGGCGCGAGGAATGATGGCCTGCAGCGAGAGAGAGAGGGACGGCGAGTCAGCACCGCCGGTCCGGCCTCGACGACCGTGAAGAGGGGGAGAGTCGACGCACCTTGGCCATGCCGATCTCCCTCAATGCGCCCTTGGCGCGCTCCGGGTGCTGGTCGACGATGAGCGCCGCCGAGAGGACGAGGAGCCGGCCCTGGTCGATCTGGATGCGGCTCTCTGCGAGCTCGCGCACGACCGAGCCGTGCTCAAACAGGCGCTTGCCGAACGTCTTCTTGCGCTCGTCGGTCGCGCGCAGGAGCGCGAGGTCGAGCGCGCGGCTCGCGAGGCCGAGCGAGCGCATGCAGTGGTGCAGGCGACCGGGACCGAGGCGGCCCTGGATGATCTCGAAGCCGCGGCCCCAGCCGAGGATCATGTTCGACGCCGGGACGCGAACGTTCTCGTACAGGACCTCGTAGTGACCCTCGGGCGCGTCGTCATAGCCGAACTGCGGGGAGAGGAGGACGAGGGGGAGGAGTCAGTCGGGTCGCTCTGCAGGTCGACTTGAGCCGGCGCGACGAAGCAGCAGCTGCAGCGAGGAGGCCGACAAGGAGAAGGGAAGAGGGACGAGGACGCACGACCTGCATCGGGCGGACGAGCTTGACGCCCGGGGTGTCGCTCGGGACGATGACGATGCTCTGCTGCTTGTACTTGCTCGCCTTCGGGTCCCTGCAGGGCGACGACGGGCTTCAGTGCGACGATCGAGCGCGAGGAAGAGAAGAGGGGAACGAGGGCGACGCACGACTTGCCCATGACGAGGTGGACCTTGTTGCGCGGGTCGCCGGCGCCCGAGATCCACCACTTGTGGCCGTTGATGACGATCTCGTTCGTCTTCTCGTCGAGGACGATCGAGGTGCGGATGTTGGTCGCGTCGGACGAGGCGACGCCGTGCTCGGTCATGGCAAACGACGAGCGGATCTTGCCCTCCATGAGGGGCTTGAGCCACTTGGCCTGCTGCTCCTTGTTGCCGTAGCGCGCGAGGACCTCTGCGGACGGTGAGGGGCGAGAGTCAGTTTGAGGCACTCTTGAGGGAACGAGAGCGAGAGGAACGAGGCGACGCACCCATGTTGCCGGTGTCGGGCGCCGACGAGTTGGTCGCCTCGGGGGCGATGCGGATGGCGTGGCCCATGACCTCGGCGCAGACCGAGTACTCGAGGTTGCTGAGGCGGCCGCCGTACTCGCCGTACTGGGCCTTGTTCATCCAGAGCTGCCACAGGCCGCGCTGCTTGGCCTTGTCCTTGAGGTCCTCGATGACCTGCGGGTACGACTTCCAGCGCAGCTTGGGGTCGGTCGAGATCTGGTCGTGGAAGACCTTCTCGGCGGGCATGCACTCGTCCTGCGCGCGTAGCAAGAAAGGAGTCAGCGTCGCTCGGGGCGTGAGCCGGTCGAGCCGGACGAAGGAGGGGGAGGAGGAGGAGTGGCGCACCTCGACGAACGAGATGAGGTTGGTGAGGAGCTCCTTGGCCTGCGAGCTGAAGTGGGGCTGGACGAAGGCCCATGCGCTGCAGGAGGACGAGGCGAGGTGGAGAGGCGGAGGAAGTCAGCCATCGAGTCGGGTCCCGGTCGTCGAGGAGGAGGGAAGGGGACGCACGCCTGGCCGATGTAGGCGACGACGGGGTGCGAGTTGTCCATGGTGAGTGCTAGTCGGGGTAGCAAGTAAGGGGTGGAGGAGAGAGGAGGACGAGGCGAGCTGGAGGGAGCGAGACGAGGAGAGGGCGGCCCCGCTCGGCACCGGCTCCGCTCGCGCCGACCACAGCCCTTTCGCCCGCCCACCCGCTCTAGAGGCCGCTCAACCGCTCAGCTCAGCACAACCTTCGACACCAACGCCCCGACCCGGCTCGGCTACCCGACCCGCCTCTCCACCACCGTGGCTCCCCCTCCCCCTCCTCCTCCTCCTCCTCATCGCCAACTCCTCTCCCGCCCCAGCTTCGAGGCGGCAGCCCGCGCGACCCTCGACCGGCACCGGCAATGCCCTGAACTCGACTCGCAACTCGTGGGGCAGCACCCGCTCGCGACTGGCTGGCGCTGGACCGTCGGCGGCGCGTCCAAGGTCCGTCCCTCCTCCTCCTCCCACCCTCGCTCCTCCCCCGCTCGAGCTGACAACGTGTACTCGCGCGCAGTGGACACCCGGCGTCGGCTACCTCGAGCGTGCACCGCTGCAGCGTCGCTACATCGCCGCAGCAAGCTCGCCTCGGCACGGCGCACTCGACCTCGTCGAGGAGAACGAGCTCTCGCTCGAAGTCGAGGACGACGACGCGGCCACCGCTCTCGAGCCGGCTCCTTCTGCGCCGCACGAGCACGGCTGCACCGTCCTGCTTTCGATCTGCTACTCGCCGTCGTTCAGCGTCCCCGTCCTGTGGTTCGAGGCGCACCAGAGCTGTGCGTCCTCTCCTCGTCGTCCTGGACCTTCCCCTCGCTCGTCTCGCTGAGTCCTGCTCGCTCTCTCTCTCTCGCCACAGCTGGCACGCCTCTCAGCCTCGAGCAGGTCCTGCACTCAACGCTCTTCCACGACGGGCACGGCCTCTCGAGCGGCAGCGAGTGGGCTCGAGGCGCGGCGCCGTTCGTCTCGCAGGCCGACCATCCCGCGACCGGTCGCCCGAGCTGGTTCCTCCACCCGTGCGAGACCGAGGGCATGGTGGCCGAGGTGCTCTCGGCTGGGCGCGCAGAGCGAGGGCGGGAGCGGGACGAGCGCAGGACGGACGGCGAGGAGTGGTTCGCGAGTTGGCTCATGGTTGTTGGCTCGGTCGTGGACCTGCGCGAGTAGACTGCGAGGATGACATTGCACTCGCGCACTACGAGCTTGAGCTGTGAGCGCACGTCGAGAAAGTGCGAGACCTGGACGATTCGCTCACCGCCCCGCGGCGCGACGAGAGGAGCCAAGCCCTTTGTCGCCCACCTCGCTCGTCTAGCCCTCGCCTGCCAGCTCGAGTCGAGCCGCACACACCACCACATCGCCCAGCTAGAGAGCACACCACCCGGCATGGCCGCGACTGCGCTCCCCGGCGGCTTCGCCTCGGCTGCCGCGTCGCCTTCGAGCCCGGCGTTCCCGAGCCACGCGCAGAGCAGCGCGCTCAACGGGCACGGCATCAACCTCGCCCTGCGCCCGGGCACCTCGTTCGGCACGAGCCACCTCGCGTCGCCGCCCTCGACGAGCGTGCCCTCGTTCGCGCCGACCTCGACCGGCAGCACCGACGGCGTCGACTACGCGACCCTGCCCAGCTGGGACGACACGGCAGTAGCCCTGTGGCTCGCCGCCGCCCTCCCCAACCTCGCCACCCAGCCCCACGCCGACCTGTTCGCCGCCAACGACATCCGCGGCGCCGTCCTCCTCGAGGTCGACCAGGGCGCGCTCAAGGAGATGGGCGTGCGCAGCGTCGGCGACCGCGTCAAGATCTGCGTCGCCATCCGCCAGCTGCGCGGCAAGTACCTCGCCGCGACCCAGCTCAACTCGGGCAGCGCCGGCGGTGCGGCAGCAGCAGCGGCGGCGGGCGGGCTCTCGCGGCGCCCGAGCGCGCTCGGCAGGGTCGCAGCGAGCCCGACGGGCACGTCGTCGAGTCGGCACGGCAGCCCGCTCGCGCCATCGTCGCCGTCGGCCTTGCACACGGCCATGGGCCCGCCGTCGCTCCACCCGAACGCGCGCGGCGGCTCGCTGTCGTACTCGGCGCGCAACATCTCGGTCGGCAACCGCATCCCGCCGCCGCTCCACCTCGCCCAGTCGAACGCGATCCCCTCGCCGGCGAGCTCGGCGTACCTGCAGCAGCAGCAGCAGCGCAGCCCGCCGAGCCACGCGACGAGCCCGCGCAGCGCCGTCTTCCCGCCGCCGTCCTCGGCCACCTCGACCCTGTCGTCCGGCCGGCGCGAGCCCCTCCCGCCGCCCTCGCACCCGCCGCCGAGCGGGCGCGTCCCGCCTCCTCCGCCCGGCGGGCCCTCGCCGACCGGTTGGCTCGGCGACCACGTCTCGCGCCTCCCCTCCTCTCAGCAGCAGCAGCCCGTCCTCCCCTCGCCCGGCCCACCGACGACGACCGGCCTCACGTCGTCCGCCTCGACCTCGTCCCTGTCGACCCGCGCCGGCAGCTCGCCGTACGGCGCCGGGCCCGCCGCAGCGTCGACGACCGTCTCGGGGCACCGCAAGGCCTCGAGCTCGTCGTACGCCGGCAGCAGCCGCAGCAGCCGGCCGGCGCGCGAGCCGTCGCCGTACGCCGGGCACCCGTACGGCGGCGGCGCGGGACTGCTCCCCTCGGCGATGGCGGCCGAGCGGGCGCCGCTGTCGGGCGTCGCTGCGCCCGGCGGGCCCCTGCGCGCGGCGACGACGCCGGCGTCGACCTCGTCAGGCGCAGGTGCGGCGTCGTCGTCGACGAGCTCGGCACCGCTGAGCAACCTCGAGGTGATGCGCAAGGCGGTTAAGTTCACGTCGGCCGACGGCGTCACGACCCGGGTTCTCGCCGTCGCCGACGCCAAGGACGGCCGCGAGGTGCTCGCGAGGGTCATGAAGAAGTTTGGCGGCAAGGAGGGCGAGGACTTGGACGGGTGGGGGGTCTGGGTCACCGAGAACAACGGCGCCGGTGCGTCGACTTCTCACTCTCCTCCTCCTGCTCTCGTCGACGTTCAGCGGCTGACTCAATCTCTCCTGCTTGCGCGCAGCTCGCCTGTTGACCGAGCACGAGCTGTACACCGTGTGCCAGAACGCGTCGGCGCCCGAGCGCACTCGAGGGCTCATCGTTCGGCGGCACCACACCCTCCCTCCCGGCTCGGCCTCGGCCGTCGGCACGCCCTCGCTCTCCACCTCGCCGCCCGCCCTCTCGCACTCGTCCTTCTCGCAGCCGTCGTCGCCGACGCCCGGCGGCACCTCGGCGTTCCCGCTCACCTCGACCGGCTCGACCCTCGACAAGCGCGGGCGCAAGCTCCAGTGGGTCTTCGGCGAGTCGCATGCCGCCGTCGCCGAGCTGTCGCGCCCGGGCGGCACGGTCCCGTACGGCGTCGCCGTCAGCGGCACGAGCCCGACGAGCCCCAACTACCACTACCACGGGCAAGGGCACGGCCTCGGCGTCGTCGTTCCGCGCATGGGCATCGAGCCTGCGAGCCCCTCGACCCCGAGCGCCGACGACCACGACCTGCACCCGTTCCCGCCCGCGCAGGCGCACGCCTGGGGCCGCCCGCGCGCCACCTCGACCGCCTCGACGTCGCACCCGGAGGTGCTCGTCATCCAGCCGAGCCCCGACCGTGCGGGCAAGGTCAAGATGAACCGCGCGAGCACCGTCAGCGTCATGAGCGGGCTCGAGGCGCCCGACTGGGCGCGCGACTTCTACGGCGCCGGCGAGCACGGTCTCGACGCCGAGGGCAACCCGACGGCGTCGTCGTCGTTGGCTTCCGCCGCGCCGGGCGCGACGGCGAGCGCTGCGACGGGCGCAGGCGCAGGTGCGCCGCTCGACGAGCGCGCGGGGTACACGCTCCCCGGCGGCGTTTACAGCCCGCCCCAGCGCACGAGCTCGAGGCGCGAGGCGCCGCGCTCGCGCACCGACGAGCCCTTCTCGTCGTCGGCTCCGCAGCGCTGCCGCATCGAGGCCGCCGCCGCCGCACCGGCCTCGGCCGTGCCGCGCGCGCCCGACTCGCCGCCGTCGACTTGGCGCGAGCGCCACGGGTCGCTCCTCCCCGACTCGACGCGCAAGCTGCGCAACTTCTTCGGCCAGCGCCCGCCGTCCGAGCTCATCGCGAGCCATCTCACCGAGTTCTTCCCGCTCGGCGGCGGCGGCGGTGCCGGTCGAGGCGGCGCGAGCGGCGGCGGCGACGGGCGCACCGAGCGGTACCGCCTCTCGAAGCAGGTGCGGGCGAGCATCCGCAAGAGCATGGGCGCCGCAGCCGGCGGTGCGCTCCTGCCGTCGAACGGCGGCGACCGTATCGGCAACCGGCGGCACTCGGGCGCGAGCGTCGCGAGCCGGGCGAGCCGGGCGAGCAGCATGCGCACGAACGGCGGCCTCGGCGAGCCCGTCCCGGCGTTGCCCAAGGGCAGCACGAGCTGGGAGAAGGAGCCGTCGGCGCGGCCGTCGCTCGAAGGCGTCGCCGAGAGCGCCGACATGAGCCGGTTCAGCGGGTCGTCGAACGGCTCGGCCGCCGACCTCCACATCACGCAGCCGTCCGGCGTCAACATCAGCTCTGTGCCGTTTCCCGGCGCGCCGTCGATCAAGGGCAACCGCTCGCCGCGCAGCTCGAGCGGCTCGATGCTCGACCCGCCGGACGAGGCCGACGAGGAGGAGGCGGGCGACCGCACCGACACGGGCGCCGACCGTCCCGAGTCGTCGGCCATGGCGCTCAACTCGTCGACGTCGTCGTCGACCTCGACGACGGGCGACCTCGCCGAGACGCGCTCGCTCGCGTCGTCGCTCGCGCCGAGTCACCTCGACGCCGCCGGCCGGCCTCAGCGCCTCTCGCGCCGCATGTCGCGCCTCTCGGGCTCGTCGCGCCTCAGCGTCGGCGCGCAGAGCCTGTGGGAGCGCCGCAGCAAGGACTCGGATGCGGCGAGCATCATCACGGTCGACGAGGTGACGGCCGACCTCGAGACGCGGCGCGCGAGCTGGAGGGCGAGCATGGGCGCCGGTGCGAGGGACAGCGACGAGGACGACGATGGAGAAGGGAGCGAGACGGCCGAGAGCGAGTTCGAGGACGACCTGAGCGACGACGACGACTTGAGCGATGAGGAGGTCGACGAGGACGAGGTCGAGGAGGACGAGCCGGGCACGGCCAAGCCGCAGGGTGCGTCCAGCTTTCTCTTCTCGCTCTTCCTCGCTCTTTCTCGTACGATGAGCTGACGCAGGGCTTACGCTCGCAGGCATGAAGTGGATCAAGGGCGCGCTCATCGGCGCCGGCTCGTTCGGCTCCGTCTTCCTCGGCATGAACCCGACCATGGGCTCGCTCATGGCCGTCAAGCAGGTCGAGCTCCCGACCGGCAACTCGCACAACGAGGAGCGCAAGAAGAGCATGCTCGAGGCGCTCGAGCGCGAGATCGAGCTCCTCAAGGTCCTTCAGCACGAGAGTGCGTCCCTCTTCCCCTCTCTCGGTCCCTCACCTTCAACCCCTCTCCAGCTCACACCGCTGACGTCTTCTCCTCCCTGCAGACATCGTGCAGTACCTCGACTCGTCGACCGACGACAAGCACCTCAACATTTTCCTCGAGTACGTGCCGGGCGGCTCGGTCGCCGCGCTCCTGCAGAACTACGGCGCCTTCGAAGAGGCCCTCGTCGGCAAGTTCGTGCGCCAGATCCTCACCGGCCTCGACTACCTGCACGAGCGCGAGATCATCCACCGCGACATCAAGGGCGCCAACATCCTCGTCGACAACAAGGGCAACATCAAGATCTCGGACTTCGGCATCTCGAAGAAGGTCGAGGACAGTGCGTCGACTTTCCTCCTGCGTGTGCTGCTCTCGCTCGCATCGCTCTCGACCTGACGCCGACCGCATCGTGTGCGCACAGACCTCCTCACCGGCGCCAAAGTGCATCGGCCGTCGCTGCAGGGCTCGGTCTACTGGATGGCGCCCGAGGTCGTCAAGCAGACGGCGTACACGAGCAAGGCCGACATCTGGTCGCTCGGCTGCCTCGTCGTCGAGATGCTCACGGGCGCGCACCCCTGGGCCAACCTGACCCAGATGCAGGCCATCTTCCGGGTGCGTCCTCCTCCCGCGCTCTCTCAACCTTCTCAAGCTTACTGTGCATCGAGCTGACCCTCCTCACCGCTGCAGATTGGCTCATCGAGTCGCCCAACCGTCCCGGACGACATCTCGACCGACGCCGACGACTTTCTCGAGCAGACGTTCGAGATCGAGCACACGGACCGCCCGTCGGCCAAGGAGCTCCTCCAGCACGCCTTCATCCGTGACCCAGATGCTTGGGCCGCCAGCCAGCAGACGCCGACTCGGGCAACGTTTAGCCAGCAGAGCAGCACGGCGTCGGTTGCTGCGGTGGCTCCCCTCTCGGCGGGTCCGGCAGGAGACGTCGCGCCCAAGTGAGGCTCGCCGAGGAGCTGTAGAGCGTCTGTTGCCATACTATCGTCTCCTTCCTCCCCCTCTAGCAGCATGCATGCAGCCAAGTCCGTTCGAGAGCAAGCTGCAGCATCGGCGAGCTCTTACAGTACTGCGCGCGCACCTACGTCTCGATGCCAGATCTGCGATCAGTTTACTCGTGACTGATCTCCGGAAGCTGGATCTTCCGAGCCGGCATCCTGACCACTTTCCCCTCACCGGGTGACGACAGCTCGACGAAGTTGACCTCACTCACTCCAAGTTGACCTTCTCAAATCGACGCTTGGCCGGCTCGACGGCTCGGCAAAGGTGCGTCGGCTTTGACGTACCCGGCGATGCGCATCGCCGTGCGCACGCTTCTCGGAGACTTCGTCAGCTTGACGTCCCAGCCGTCGGCTCAGGTGCCCTCCTCGCGGCATCGTCCCTTCGCTACGCGAGTCCGATCTACGGTCGACTCGCCGAAATGAACAGCGATTCGTGGCTGCAGATCAGGTGATGGACGTCGTGCGCGTCTGCGCGACGTCAAGCGAGGTTCGCATCGCAGGGGTCCGTGACACCATCCAGCTCCGTGGGGGCTACAAGAGGCGGGTGCACAGCGATTCTTGCTCTCTCTTCTCTTCACACCACACTCTCCCACACCCTCCACACCCACAACCAACACTCTATCACTATGGTGCGCGAACTTCGCCAAGTCCACGCCCCGCTCGGGCCTCGGCTGACCCGCCTCCTCCTCCCCTTCCTCCTCTCCCTCCTCCGCTACAGTCGGACAACTCGAAGACCTTCTCGAACGACCACGAGTTCGCCTCGGAGCAGGGCAAGAAGGGCGGTGCGACCCAGCCCGAGGAGGTTTACAAGCCATCGGAGCACGGTGCGTCGCGTCGCTGTGTCTTGCCTCGAGCAAACGGCTGACCTAGCTTCGTGCACACAGACGGCCTCAAGAAGAACGGCGAGCCCGACAAGCGCATGTCGTCGGAGCACGGTACGTCCCTGAGCTCGAGAGTGGGTCCGTGCGCCGTCGCTGACGCTCCTCTCCCCCTCGCAGGCTTCGGCGGCGACCGCGAGCGTGCCGCTGCCGAGGGCGCCAAGGGCGGCAAGGCCACCGGCACCACCGACGACGAGTAAAGCAGTGCTT
>Ga0308169_10000247_pt1 | contig 96720 bp, 82 predicted proteins | sample PhyBR1_2_FD_202139 | JGI IMG/M metagenome (GOLD analysis project Ga0308169, IMG submission 202139) | Phyllosphere microbial communities from UC Gill Tract Community Farm, Albany, California, United States - DLSLSB.R1 | ecosystem: Host-associated > Plants > Phyllosphere > Unclassified | place...
GTAGAAAATGTTGCGGTAAGCGAAGCCGAAGTGAAAAACTATCGTAATTTTGAAGTTTTAAGGAAGTAAATTGCTGAATTGCTATATTGTTCTGGTATGGAACTTATTTCAATAGGCAATGCCCAAATCTCAATATTAAATGTCTGTATATAAAAAGTTTGCCGGACAAACGCTGATCTATGGTTTAAGTACCATCTTTTCACGTTTATTCAATTTTATTTTAACACCAATTTATACACGGGTTTATCCTGCAAGTGTTTACGGGATATTTACCAAAATGTTTAGTTACGTTTCTATCATCAACCCGATTTTGGCGTTTGGAATGGAAACTACCTTCTTTAGATATTTAAATAAACATGAAGATAAAAAGAAAGATGTTTACAACAACAGTTTTCTGGTTATCGCATTTATCTCCACTCTTTTTTTAATTACGGGTTTAGTTTTTTCTGATTATCTGGCTAGATACACCATAAATGGGAGTTTAACGGAGCTTGCAAACCAAAAATTGTATGTTAAATATTTTGTTTGGATACTTTTTGTAGATGCCATTAGCGTAATTCCATTTGCCAAACTCAGGGCTGATGGAAAACCGTTCCGTTACAGCCTGATTAAGTTTTTAAATATTGGCGTATTTGTGGGCTTCAACCTGTTATTCATCTTTGTTATTCCATGGTTAATTAAGAACGATGTAGGAAGTGAATGGTTAACCTCATGGTACAAGGGGCGTTGGGTTGGATATGTTTTTGTTGCAAATCTAATTGCCAGTTTGGTGACTTTAATAATGCTTGTGCCTCAATTTTTAGCGCTCGAACTCAGGTTTAATAAAAGTCTGTTTTATAATATGCTGGGCTACAGTTGGCCAGTTTTGGTGGCAAATTTATCGTTTATTATCAATGAAACACTCGATAAGATTTTGTTAAGCAAGTACCTTCCCAATGCAATTGCCGACCACGAAGTTGGTATATATGGAGCGGTAAGTAAATTGGCTATATTTATAAGCATATTTAATACTGCTTTTAGGCTGGGTGCAGAGCCGTTCTTTTTTAGCCATGCCAAAAATGCGAACGCAAAACAAACTTATGCAACCATTTTGTATTATTTTGTATTGGCACTATCTATATTATTTGTTGGGTTAACAGCAAATATGGAATTGATTAAACACTTTATTTCTCCTGACTATTGGGTAGGCCTTTCTGCTGTCCCATACTTACTTTTTGGATACGTCTGTTTAGGTATTTATATGAATTTGTCTGTTTGGTACAGGTTATCAGATCAAACACGTTTTGGCTTGTATATATCATCAGTAGGTGCAGTGTTTACTATCATCATGAACATTATTCTTATTCCGAAATTTAGCTACATGGGTTCTGCCTGGGTATCTATGTTTGCATATTTGATTATCATGGTGATTTCTTATGTTTTAGGGCAAAAGCATTACCCTATTCCTTATAATTTGAAACGCATGGTTGCCTATCTTGTGGTTTCTATATTTTTAGTTTACCTTTCTTTTTGGGTGTTTAAGCAAAATATTTACTTTGGAAATGGGCTGTTGATTGTTTTTTTACTGGGCATGTTTTATTTTGAAAAAGATAATGTATTAAAGCTTCTAAAAAAGTAACCAGGTTCTTGTGATCTCTAATCTCACCTCTCCAATCCCATATCTAACAAAATGGAAATAAAAATCATCAATAAATCAGGGCATGCGCTACCCCAATACGAAACTGCACATGCTGCAGGTATGGATTTGCGCGCGGCAATAACTGAAGAAATTACGCTTAAACCTTTGCAGCGCTTATTGGTGCCCACTGGGCTGTTTATAGAGCTGCCTATTGGCTACGAAGCGCAGATCAGGCCAAGGAGCGGGCTGGCTTATAAACATGGCATCAGTATTGTTAATGCTCCAGGGACAATTGATGCCGATTACCGTGGCGAGATCAAAGTTTTATTGGTAAATTTATCCGATACAGATTTTAAAATTGTGGATGGCGACAGGATTGCTCAAATGGTGGTAGCCAAACACGAAACCGTGAGCTGGCTGGCGGTTGATTCCCTTGGTGAAACTGACCGTGGCGAAGGCGGTTACGGGCATACCGGAAAGTAAGTTTGGAGTTTTCAGTTTGGCGTTAATTTTTGGATGATATGAAGTACAAAATGCATTTTCTTCTCGGGCTTGCTTTTACTGGTTTCCATGCTTTTGGTCAGGGAACAGTTACGCCAGCTACCAACCGCGATAGCAATATGGTAAAACAATTGTTCTTTGCGGGCTTACGCGAAAAAATGTCTGAAAATTATGCAGTGGCTTCAACCAATTTTAACAAGATTGTAAGTTTAGATCCTGGTAACCACGCAGCTTATTTCGAACTGGCCAATGCCAATTTACGTTTAGATAAACTTACTGAAGCAGAACAAAATATAAAGCAGGCGCTAAAAATAAATCAGGATAACCTCTGGTACTGGCGCTTATTGGGTGAGGTGTACAAGCGGAACAATAATATGCCCGAACTCATAGAGGTGTTTAATCAACTCATCCGCCTCGATCCGCAAAATGATGCCTACTATTTTGATAAAGCCAATGCTCAGTTTTTAGCCAACCAGCTCGATGCAGCAAAGAAAACCTACAGCGAAATCGAAGCCAAATTTGGCGAGTCGAAAGAGTTGCTGGTAGCCAAAAGAAGGATGGACCAGAACGGTAGTGCCAAGGAAAGTGATATTGTTAAATTGCTTGAAGGCAACCAGGCCGATGTAAAAAACTATTTATATGCTGCAGGTTTGCTCTTGCAAAAGGGCAACGACCCTGAAGCATTAAAGGTTTTGGTAAAAGCGCAGCAGCTGGAACCTCAAAATTTTGAAGTAAACTTAGGCCTGGCCGATATTTACCGTAAGCAGAAAAATGATGAAGCTGCCTTTGCGTCTTTAAAAATGGCTTTCGAAAGTGCCGAAATGCCAATAAATGAAAAAATTAAAATCATCGCAGCACTTTTCCCGAAACTTAGCCAACCCCTTATTGCTAAGAATGTTACTGAGCTAAGTAAACTGGTTGCCGAAAAAAATCCATCTGATGCTAAAGCTTTGGCGCTGTATGGCGATGTGCTTTATCAGCAGAATAACTTAAAAGAAGCCTTGACACAATATCAGGCTGCTTTAAAACTGAACGAACAGGTTTATGTTGTTTGGGAGCAGATCATTAATATCCACACTTTACTGGGACATTATGACGAGGCGGTAAAAGTAGGTGATGAGGCTTTAACCATTTATCCTAACCAGGCCAGTTTATACTACTATGTGGCTTATGCCCAGTTTAAAACCAGTAAATTTGATACTGCTTTAAGCAATCTCAAAACGGCACTTCAACTCGATGTGGAGAATAAAAGTTTGCAGGCGCAAGTTTATGCCCTACAAGGCGACATTTATATCAACCAGAATAATTTTGCATCGGCCAAAACCGCTTTCGAAAAGGCTATTGCAACCGAACCCGATAATTACCTCATCATGAATAATTATGCCTATTATCTGGCTTTAAGGAATGATGATTTAAATAAAGCTGCTAAATACGCCGAAACTGCGGCCAACGCCATGCCTGGTAATTCGTCGATTACCGATACTTATGCCTTCATCTTGTTTAAACAACAAAAGTACGATTTAGCTAAAACCTGGATTGAAAAAGCTTTACAAAACAATAGCAGTAAGAACGGTGTTTATCTGGAGCGTTACGGCGATATCCTGTACATGAAGGGTGAAAAAGATGCTGCATTAATTCAATGGCAAAAAGCAAAAGAGGCTGGAAACAGCTCGGAAGTATTAAATAAAAAAATAAATGAGAAGAAATATTTTAAATAGCCTGTTGCTATTAGGTGCTGTAGTTTTTGTTTCGGCATGTAAGCCTAAAAAAGAAATAGTAGTGGCTCCGCCCACCAAAACAGAAACCAAAACTGATAATTCTAAAGCTGAGGCCTTAACCTTACTCAACAGTAAACAGCTTAAATTTAATACCCTTTCGCTTAAAGCCAAAGCTACCTTGGATATTGCAGGCGATGCCAATGATGTGACCATGAATTTCAAAATGAAAGACAAGGAAACCATTTGGGTAAGCATTACCGCGCTGGGTGGAATGGCCGAAGTGGCCAGGGCTTTAATTACCCCAGATAGCATTAAGATTATGAACCGCATGAAAAGCGAATACCTGAAAAAGCCTTTCAGCTATATTTATAATTTTACCAATAAACAGGTTAATTTTAATACTTTACAGTCTATTTTAACTGGTAATGCCATGGGCGAATTTTTAACCGATCAATCAGAAGTTAAAAATGAAAATGGCGCCTGGGTAGTTTCAGGAAGCAAACAATCGCTTGATTATAAATTGTTTTTCAATACGCTTTTTAAAGTATCAGAAACCAATTTAAATGATTCACAAAACGGACAGGCCTTAAAAGTAACCTATACCGATTACCAGAAATTAAACGAATATTTATTTCCAAGTGCTTTGCAAATCAAAACCTTATCTAAAGCAAAGCGTATAAACATTGATATGCAGTTTGTTAAAATTGATGGCAATGTTCCGGTCGATTTTCCGTTTAGTGTACCAAAGCGATTTACTGTAGTTAAGTAATTACCAAACAAATTAGTCATTCTGGTTTTCAAGGCCTCCTTGTGCATGAAGATTAAGTGAAGACAGTTCTGTTATAAGTAATTATGAGCTGAGTATCTCAATTTTAATATTTTTTACTCCAAAATTTTTATACTTTTGGCTTAATGAAGCTACACAAATATCTATTTATCCTTTTTTTAAGCGTGCTTACCCTTTCGGCGGTAGCGCAAACTGAAAGCCAACTTAGAAGGAAAAAAGAAGCCATACAGCGCGAAATTGAACAACTTCAGAAAAATTTGAATAAAGCTGCCAGTGGTAAAAAGCTTACCATTCAGCAGATTAACACCATCAACGCCCAGATTCGGTTGCGTCAGGATAAAATTGGCACCATCAATTCTGAAATAAAAAATCTGGATAACCAAATCTCTCAGAACACCAATACCGTACATACGTTACAAGGTCAGTTAGGCGATCTTAAAAAGGAATATGCCGGAATGATTCGTTTTGCCCAGCGTAACAGAAATGCTTACGACAAAATGATGTTCATTTTTGCTGCCAAAGATTTTAACCAGGCTTATAAACGGATAAAATATTTACAGCAGTTTAGCCAGTACCGTAAAAAACAAGCCGGCTATATTGAAAATACACAGCAAGACCTGAACGGTAAAATTAAAGTGCTGGATAAAACGCTTAGAGAAAAAAGCGACTTGCTAAAAGAGCAGGAAAGAGAGCGTGAGCGTTTGGGTAAAGATAAAAGTGAGCAATCTGTGGTGCTAAATAAACTAAGCAAGCAGGAAAAACAGTTTAAACAGGATATAAGCACCCGTGTAAAACAACAGGCTCAGATTGATAAAGCCATTCGTTTGGCCATTCAACGCGCAATTGAAGAGGCCAGAAGAAAAGCAGCCGAGGAAGCACGCATAGCAGCAGCGAAAGCCGCAGCAGAGGCCAGGGCAGCGGCGGCTAAAGCAAAGGCAGAAAACAAGCCTGCTCCGGCAGCACCAGCGGCAGCTAAAGAAAAAAATACCGACGAACTGCTTACCAGCAATGTTGGATCGGCAAAACTGGCTGCAGGATTTGAAAATAACAGAGGCCGTTTACCTTACCCGGTTTCGGGTACCATTACCGAACATTTCGGTGTACATAAGGTAGACCAGGCCAGCATGAATAATGAAGGGGTAAATATTACCGCTTCGGAAGGAGCTGCAGTAAGAGCAGTATTTGATGGCGAAGTTTTAGGCGTAAGCCTTATATATGGTAAATATGTGGTGATATTGATGCACGGTAACTATTTCACCATTTACCAAAACCTGAGGTCGGCAAGCGTAAGCAAAGGCGATAAAGTAAGTACCCGCCAAACCATTGGGGTGTTGGCTAATACCGGAGATATTGCAGAACTCCATTTTGAAATTATGCGCGGCCAGACGAAATTAAACCCTGAGGCCTGGATTAGTAAATAGACTTAAGACAAGTTAAAATGTCTATATTTGTATAAATTATATTAGTGATGTATCAAGGCACGTTATTAGAGTTTTTAAACATGGGGGGATCGGAGATCGTACTCATTTTAGTGGTAGTTCTTTTGTTATTTGGAGGTAAAAAATTACCCGAACTGGCAAGAGGATTAGGGAAAGGGATCAGAGAATTTAAAGATGCCTCGGATGGTGTGAAGCGTGAGATCCACAGGAACATTAATGCCATGGATTTAGATAAGGAAGAAGCGGAAGAAACAGCAGTAAACCACAGTCAACGTCATCACCCAACAGAAGAAGCGCCGGTAGATGAAAAGGTAGAAGCACAAGCAGCGCACACACCTGAAAGCACTCCTGTTGACGAAAAAAATGTTAGCGACAATCAAAAAGTTTAATCAAAAAAAATTATGTTAAATACAACAATAGCAGCAATGCTTGGAACACCAGAAATTATCATTATTGCGGTAGTGGTATTGTTATTATTTGGTGGTAAAAAAATTCCTGAACTGATGAGAGGCTTGGGTAAAGGTGTTAAAGAATTTAAAGATGGTAAAGATGGCGTTGATGGCGATCAGGTAGATCCATCTAACCGCGATAAGACTGTTTAATTGCAATAATTTTTTGTTTTGAAGAAATACAGTTCTCTTAAAGAGATTCAATCGCTCATTTCGCAAAAGCAGCTAACTTTACCCGATTTATTAGCTTATTATTTTAAGCAGATTAAAGATAATGAACACCTCAATGCATTTAATGAGGTGTTTTTTTATACGGCCGAAGTTCAAGCCAAAGCGGTACAGCAAAAAATTGAAGCAGGTACCGCAGGTAAGCTTGCTGGGATGGTTATTGGGATCAAAGATAATATCTGTTATAAAGACCATGAGGTAACCGCATCATCAAAAATGCTCGAAGGTTTTATCTCTCCCTATTCGGCTACCGTTGTTGAGCGTTTATTGCAGGAAGATGCCGTTATTATCGGCCGCTTAAACTGCGATGAGTTTGCTATGGGCGGCTCAAACGAAACTTCTTTTTATGGTGCGGTAAGAAATGCAGCCAATCATGAACTTGTTCCGGGCGGTTCGTCTGGTGGTTCTGCGGTTGCGGTTCAGGCCGATATGTGTTTATCTGCACTAGGTACCGATACCGGTGGCTCGGTAAGACAACCGGCTGCTTTTTGTGGCCAAATTGGCCTTAAACCAACCTACGGACGTATTTCCCGTTATGGGGTAATTGCTTATGCCTCTTCTTTCGATCAGGTAGGCCCGATTACTTCCTCGGTAGAAGATGCTGCAATTTTGCTTCAGGTTTTGGCTGGTGCCGATGATCATGATTCTACCGCTTCAGCTATAACTGTTCCTGATTATCCGGCACATTTAAACCAAAGCAAAAAACAAAAAATAGCAGTTTTAAAGGAAACGATTGAGAGCGATGCACTTGATCCGGAAATCAAATCGGCCATTTTAAAATCAATAGCTGACTTACAGGCTCAGGGGCATACTATTGAGTATGTTTCTTTTGACCTTTTAGACTACCTCGTTCCTGCATACTACATTTTAACCACAGCCGAGGCTTCATCCAATCTTTCGCGTTACGATGGTGTACATTATGGGCACCGCAACATGGAGGCGAAATCGTTGAACGAACTCTATAAGTTATCGCGTGCTGAAGGTTTTGGTGAAGAGGTAAAACGTCGTATCCTTTTAGGCACTTTTGTTTTGAGCGCCGGATATTACGATGCTTATTACCAGAAAGCGCAGCAGGTTCGCCGCTTAATCCGCGAAAAAATGGATCAGCTTTTCGAAGAATATGATTTTGTTTTATCGCCGGTGGCGCCTACAGCAGCCTTTAAAATTGGCGATAACGTACAGGATGCGCTGGTAATGTACATGGCCGATATTTTTACAGTACTACCATCTTTAAGTGGTAACCCGGCTATTGCGCTGCCTTTGGGCAATAACGAAGCAGATTTACCGTTAAGTATACAATTTACAGCCAAACATTTTGAGGAAGATAAGCTTCTGGCTTTTTCTCAGGCATTTTTATCATAGTATTATCGTCATTGCGAGGTACGAAGCAATCTTAATGCAAAAAAGCATTATCGTTAAGTATGGCAGTGGCATTTCATGAGTTGTTTTCTAAACATTGTTTAGAAATTATCAAATTGCTGTTCTGGGTTCGTTTAGCGGAAAAAGAGAAGGGATTTGTATAAGGTTTGTGGCGACACAAACCACGGCCAATGGAAGTTAAAACCAATAGCCCATGATTAAAAAATTACTTCTTGCTTCAGTTTGTGTTTGCTTCGGATTGATTTCTTCCGTTTCTGCACAACAAATCCTCCAGTTAGATAGCCTTCGTAAAGCTCAAAACAACATTTTCATCAATACCGATACCGTAGCTGTTCCATTGGTTACCGAGAATCCGTTAATGATGAGCCAAAATTTCATCTATAAACTCAGGCTCGATTCCATTACCAAAACCGTTCCACTTCCATACAACGAATACGTACAACAGTACATCGATATTTATGCCAAGCGTAAAGATATGTTCGGCAAAATGATCGGTCTGTCGAGTTATTATTTCCCGATTTTTGATAAAGCATTAAAAGATTACAACATTCCCCAAGAGATAAAATACCTCACTATTGTAGAATCGCAGATGAATCCGCATGCAATTTCGCGTGTGGGGGCAACCGGCATCTGGCAGTTTATGTTTGGTACGGGGAAAGCGTATGGCTTAAAGATGGATAACTTTGTTGATGAACGCAAAGATCCGGTTCAGGCCAGCTACGCTGCGGCAGCCTATTTTAGAGATGCTTTTGAAGAACTTGGCGATTGGCTTCTGGCCATTGCCGCTTACAACTGTGGCAAAGGAAATGTAACCCGCGCCATCGATAAAGCCGGATCGCGCGATTTCTGGGAAATCAGACAGTTTTTACCGAAAGAAACCAGAAACTATGTACCTGCGTTTATTGCCGCAGTGTACGTAATGAATTACTCGAACAAACATCAGATTACCGGTCAGGCCTGTAACCTGTTCTTAAAAACCGATACCGTTCAAACCACCAGGTTTGTATCACTTTCTACGTTGGCCAAGGCATTAAATGTAGAAGAAGCGGCTATGTTTGCCTTAAACCCTTCATATAAGAAGAAAATTGTTAACGGTACTGATGAAGAGCCCAAGCGCATTGTAATGCCAAAGTTAAAGGATATCGATTTTGCGGGCGTTTACGAGGTGCTGAATAATGTGGATGTTAATGTAAACATGCGCGTATTTGAAGCCAGTACTGATGATGTACGCGACTTAAGAAAGAAAAAAGCCAAAGGTGCAGCATCTGCAGTGGTTTACCATAAAGTTACCAGCGGACAGAATTTAACCACTGTTGCCAATAAATATGGGGTTGAAGTGCAGGATTTGCGGGTTTGGAATGGCTTAAAAAGTAAAACTGTTGTACCCGGACAAACACTTAAAATTTACGCCAAAAACCGCGTTGCCTTAAAAGCACCTGCATCATTTTTAAGCTATAAAGTTAAAACCGGCGATACCTTATCAGAAATTGCCGAGAAATTTGATGGCGCTACTGTGCAGAGCATCAGACGGGATAATAAGCTCAGCAAAGCTGGCTTGCAGGCAGGCATGATCTTAAAAATTAGCAAAGGATAGTATTATTTTACCCAACGTAATTCAAATTATCAAAGAACGGTTGAATTAGTGTGCATTAACTTTTTTTGACGGGCTTTTTATTTTATGCCTCATAAAAAGAATTGTACCTTTGCGCCGTCACTAATAAGTTACGTAATGAGTAAAACCACTAGAAAGCAAGATGCGCTTGATTATCACGCACAAGGCCGTCCAGGAAAGATACAGGTAATTCCAACAAAACCTACAAATTCGCAAAGAGATTTAACTCTTGCCTATTCACCAGGAGTAGCCGAGCCTTGCTTGAAAATAGCAGAAAATACAGAAGATGTTTATAAGTACACCGCAAAAGGAAACCTTGTTGCGGTAATCAGTAATGGTACAGCCGTTTTAGGTTTGGGCGACATTGGTCCCGAGGCTGGAAAACCGGTAATGGAAGGTAAAGGTTTGCTTTTTAAAATCTTTGCTGATATCGATGTATTCGATTTAGAGCTCGATACCAAAAATGTAGATGATTTTGTAAAAATCGTTAAAGCCTTAGAGCCAACCTTTGGTGGTGTTAACCTCGAGGATATTAAAGCCCCAGAATGTTTCGAAATCGAACGCCGTTTAAAGGAAGAGATGAACATTCCGGTTATGCACGATGATCAGCATGGTACCGCGATTATTTCGGCAGCGGCCTTGTTAAATGCTTGCGAAATCATCAAGAAAAAAATGGATAAGATTAAAATTGTAGTTAATGGTGCTGGTGCCGCTGCAATTTCTTGTACTAAATTATATGTTTCTTTAGGTGCTAAAAAAGAGAACATCGTGATGTGCGATCGTTCTGGCGTAATTCGCAAAGACCGCGAATCGCTTGATGCGATTAAGGCCGAATTTGCTACCGACAGAAAGATCAATACTTTGGAAGAAGCCATGAAAGATTCAGATGTTTTCATCGGACTTTCTTCTGCCGATTGTGTGAGCGCAGAGATGCTTAACTCGATGGCCAAAAACCCGATTGTCTTCGCCATGTCGAACCCTAATCCGGAAATTGCTTACGAGCTGGCTATCAAAACCCGTAAAGATATCATTATGGCAACCGGCCGTTCTGATTATCCAAACCAGGTAAATAACGTTTTAGGTTTCCCTTATATTTTTCGCGGTGCGCTTGATGTACGCGCAACCAGCATTAACGAGCCAATGAAAATTGCTGCGGTTAAAGCGATTGCCGAACTGGCTAAAAAATCAGTTCCTGAGTCGGTAAACTTAGCCTACAATGCCCGTAACCTTAAATTTGGTAAAGATTATATCATTCCAAAACCGGTTGATTTCAGGTTAATTACCGAGGTTTCTACCGCTGTGGCTAAAGCAGCTATCGAAAGTGGTGTTGCCCGTAAAATCATCACCGACTGGGATGCTTATACTGAAGAGCTGAGAAAACGTTTAGGTTTGGATGATGCCATTATGCGCGCCATTACCACCAAAGCCAAAACAGACCCTAAACGTGTGGTTTTTGCTGAAGCGGATAACTATAAAATCTTAAAAGCAGCGCAAATCGTTAACGACGAAAATATCGCTATTCCAATCCTTTTAGGAAATAAAGATAAAATACAAGCCATTATTGATGAGCATGCTTTAGAGCTTGAAGGCGTAGAAATCATCGATCAGATGCAGAATCCTGATAAGACTAAGCAATATGCCGAGGCGCTTTATAAAAAACGTCAGCGCAAAGGTATTTCTTTAAATGATGCCACTAAATTATTGAGAGACCGTAACTATTACGGTGCTTCGATGGTTGAGTTTGGCGAGGCCGATGCCATGATTTCTGGTTTAACTAAAAATTACGGATCGACTATTAAACCTGCTTTACACGTAATTGGTGTTGACCCAAGCGTGAAACGTGTGGCTGGTATGTATATGATGATGACCAAAAAAGGTCCTGTTTTCTTTGGCGATACCACTGTAAATGTTGATCCAACTGCCGAAGAATTGGTTGATATTACCTTATTGCTGGATAAATCGGTTAAACAGTTTAATATTAAGCCACGCATTGCCTTATTATCTTATTCGAACTTTGGCTCAAACGATGGTGTAACGCCAAACAAAGTAAGAGAAACAGTAAATCTTTTGCATAAAAATCACCCCGATGTTGTGGTTGATGGCGAGATGCAAGGAAACTTCGCTATTAACAACGAATTATTGAAAGATAATTTCCCTTTCAGCACCCTGGCCGATGCGCCTGCAAACACTTTGGTGTTCCCGAATTTAGAGTCGGGTAACATTGCATACAAATTGTTACAAGAGCTTGGTGGAGCAGAAGCGGTTGGACCTATTTTGTTGGGTTTAAACAAGCCTGTTCATATTGTTCAGTTAGGAAGTTCGGTGCGGGAGATCGTAAATATGGTTACTATTGCAGTAGTAGATGTTCAGGCCAAAGAAGAAATTGCCGGAACTTCGAAACGAAAAGGTATATTTACAAAAACAACTAAGAAGTAAGCATTACATGTACGCCTATATCGACGGTAAATTAACATTTAAAAACCCAGCTTATGTTGTGGTAGAGGCCGGAGGTATAGGCTATCATATCAATATTTCATTAAATACTTACAGCGCTTTGGGCGATGCAGAAAGGTGTAAAATTTATACCTGGCTACACGTAAAAGAAGATGCGCATACATTATACGGCTTCGCCGATGAAGGCGAACGCCGTTTATTTTTGCACCTGATTTCGGTATCAGGGATCGGACCAAATACCGGAAGGATGATTTTATCATCCATCACACCTGTTGAAATTCAAACGGCCATTATTAAAGCCGATTTGCCACTTATTCAACGAATTAAAGGCTTAGGCGCGAAAACAGCACAACGCCTGGTTTTAGAATTACAGGATAAACTAAAAAAAGAAGGGGCAGATTCATTAATTTCTATGCCGCTACACAATACTGTTAAAGATGAAGCGTTATCTGCATTGGTAATGCTCGGATTTGCCAAACAAACCGCCGAAAAAACGATAGATCAGATATTAAAAGTGAGTGAGGGAACACTTTCGGTTGAACAACTAATTAAACATGCCTTGAAAACCTTATAAGATCTAACGCCTTTGAAGAGAATATCTACCTTTCTGTTTCTCGTCCCCATTTTATTAATTGCTACTCAAAACGCCTTCTCTCAAGTTGTTCCAAGCAAAACGGATACTGTCGTAAAAAAAAATAATTTCAGTTTACGTGAAAAGGAACGATTAGGCCTTGGGCCATCTGTTAATCCGTTTTATCCTGCGCCCAGTAATTTAAAGCGCGTGGTAGAATACGATGCCAAAAACAAACGCTATATCGTGAAAGAACTGATTGGCGAGCAATTTGTACTCAATACCCAGTATTTAACCATTGATGAATACCAGCGCCTGGTAGACAGCGAAATTAAACGCGGTAACTGGCGCAGTATTTCCAATGCTGAGGTAAGCGATTACCGGAGTACCGGCATTATTCCGCAAATACAGGTAAACAGCAAAGCCTTTGAGAAATTATTTGGTGGTACCACCATTGATATTCAACCACGTGGTGAGGCCGAACTTACCTTTTTAGGCCGTGTAAATAAGAACGAAAATCCACTTTTTAACGAAAGACAAAGAGTACAAACCAATTTCGATTTTAACCAGAGAATTCAGATGGATTTGGTTGGAAATATCGGAACAAAATTGAAAATAAAGAGTAATTACAATACCGAGGCCCAGTTCGATTTCGAAAATCAGATTAAGCTCGATTATACCGGTGGCAAGGATGATATTATCCAGAAAATTGAGGCTGGTAACGTAAGCTTGCCTTTAAATACCTCTTTAATTACCGGTACACAGGCGCTTTTTGGTATTAAAACCCAGCTAAAATTCGGACGTTTAAATGTAACAAGTGTTTACACCCAGCAAAAATCCGAATCGCGCGAGCTTAAAATTACCAATGGAGCCCAGCAAAATACCACAACAGTAAATATCGATAGCTACGAGGCCAATAAACACTATTTCCTTTCGCAGTATTTCAGAAATAACTACAATAAAAACCTGGCCAATGCGCCAATCATTACCTCGCCCATCCAGATTACCAAGATTGAGGTATGGATTACCAATAAAGCCGGCAATACTTCCGATTCGAGAGATGTTTTGGGTTTACTGGATTTAGGTGAGAATATACCTTACAATAATTTAATTACCGGTGGCACCTCTGGTCTTCCTGCCGGAACTACTGCTGCCGGCTTTTCGCAGCAATCCAACAACCTGATTTCGCAATTAAACGCTTATCAGGGCGGAGCCATCAGGCAAACCAATTCTAATGCAGTTATTTCTTTCTTCCAGTCAAGCCCGCCGTATATGGCAGGTACTGATAACTTTGCTAAATTAACTTATGCAAGGAGATTAACTGAAAGGGAATTTACTTTTCAACCGCAGTTGGGTTATTTATCGCTAAACAATCCGCTTAATGCCGATGAGGTTTTAACAGTTGCTTATCGTTATACCTATAATGGGGTTGAATACCAGGTGGGTGAGTTTTCTACTGATATCCCGTTTGATGCCGCAAATCCAAAAGTACTTTATACCAAATTATTAAAGAACGAAACCACCAAAATCTCACTTCCAACCTGGGATTTGATGATGAAAAACATCTACTCTATAGGTGGATATCAAATCAGCAGTCAGAATTTTAAACTCGATATTTACCGTATCGACAACCAGACCGGTGTTGATAATCCGGTAATGACCGAGGGACAGAATACAGCCAATAAACAGTGGATTGCATTAACCGAGTTTGACCGTTTAAACCAGCAGAATGAGCGTAGGCCGGACGGGGTTTTCGATTTTGTTGCCGCAAATAATGCCTTTGGCGCCTATTCTACAGCAAATAATGCCAATACACCGAGTTTATTCGGAACAGGCAGTAACGGACAAACGTCGCTGGTAACCAACACCAACACCGGCTACATCACCATCGATCCGGCAAATGGAAGGATTATATTTCCGGTAATTGAGCCTTTTGGAAAAGATTTAGCCGCAAGGTTTTTACCGAGTGAGCAGGCTTTGATTGATAAATATACTTTTACGGCGCTTTACGATTCGACCCAGACCATTGCCAAGCAATTGTTCCAGAACCAGAACCGTTACGTAATTAAAGTAAACTACCAGTCTGATATTTCTTCTGAATTTAGTTTAAATGCGATCAACGTTCCTGAAGGATCAGTAAAGGTTTTTGCCGGCACTATGCCTTTAACAGAAGGTGTAGATTATACGGTCGATTATCAGGGTGGCCGGGTGAGTGTAATTAATCAGGCGCTTTTAATTTCTGGTCAGCCTATTCGCATAACTACTGAAAATAACGAGCTCTTTGGTTTACAACAACGGTCGCTTTTTGGTACGCGTTTAGATTACCGCGTAAACAATAAGCTGAATTTGGGCGGTACCATTATGAACCTGACCGAAAAACCGCTGACCCAGAAAGTAAACATCGGTGAGGAACCCATTTCAAATACCATTTGGGGAGCGGATATCAACTACAGTTCACCGTCAAGGTTTTTAACCAAACTGGTTGATAAAATTCCATTAATTTCTACCAAGGCACCATCGAGTGTTACTTTTTATGGAGAGTTTGCGCAATTGATTCCAGGTCATCCCCGTGCTTTAAATTTTGCTGGCAGTAAAAACGGGGTAAGTTACCTTGATGATTTTGAAGCATCGCGTTCGGTTATCGATTTAAAAAGTGCCATTTCCTGGCAGCTATCCGGAACGCCGCAATTGTTTCAGGAGTCAGACCGGTCTAACGATCTTTCTTATGGTTACAACAGGGCAAGGGTAGCATTTTACAATATCGACCCAACGTTTTATAATTCTGCAGCTTCAACTACGCCGGCCAATATCAGAAATAACCGCGCCGAACTTTCTAACCATTATGTTAGGGAGGTAATTGAGCAGGAGGTTTTTCCTTTCAAAGAAACCGCAACCGGGCAGGCTTTGAATATCACCACTTTTGATGTGGCTTACTACCCAACTGTTAGGGGACCATACAACTTCCGTACCACTGGTTTTAAACCTGACGGATCATTATTGCAGCCACAAAATAACTGGGCAGGTTTTCAGCGGAAGATTGAAACCAACGATTTTGAAGCTTTAAACGTTGGCTTTATTGAGCTTTGGGTAATGGATCCGTTTATTTACAAACCCAATTCGGCTGGTGGTGATATATATTTCAACCTTGGAAATATTTCGGAAGATATTCTTAAAGACGGACGTAAATCCTTAGAGAATGGATTGCCGGCTACGAATGATCCAACTAAATACGATGAAACCGCATGGGGTCGTGTACCTAAACTGCAACCCGTTGTACAGGCTTTCGATAACAATGCCGATTCGCGCAGGGCGCAGGATGTTGGTTTAGATGGTTTAGCCGATGCAGATGAAAAAACAAAATTCGCGGCTGAAATCAATCAGATTAAATCGCAATTAAATGCCAATGCAGCTGCTACTTTAGATGCCGATCCTGCCTCAGATAACTATTCTTATTTCAGAGGTCCGGCTTTGGATCAGATTAATGCCGGCATTTTAAAACGTTACGAAAAATATAACGGGACTGAGGGTAACTCTAAAACCTCGCAACAATCGCAGGCTGAACTTGGATTGGAAAATTCGGCTTCAACTTCTTTACCAGACGGAGAAGATATCAACCGCGATAACAACATGACGCAAAGCGACGAGTATTTTCAATACAAAGTTTCTATGCGTCCGGGCGATTTAAATGTGGGACAGAATTTTATTACCGATAAAGTAACCTCACAGGTTAAATTAGCTAACGGAAATAGCCAGGCAGTAACCTGGTACCAGTTCCGCATTCCGATTGGTCAGTACCAGCAAAAAGTTGGGGGTATCCAGGATTTTAAATCAATCCGTTTCTTTAGGATGTTTATGACCAATTTCGCTGATACAGCGGTAATGCGTTTTGCAAAACTTCAATTAATCCGTGGCGAATGGCGCGAATACAATGCATCCAATCAGGCAGCTCAGGTTATCGTTGATCCGGCTTTGCCAGCTTTAACACCTGATAATTCTACAATTGAGGTATCAACTGTAAATATTGAAGAAAACGGTAAACGTTCACCTATTCCTTATGTTACTCCTCCAGGCATTTTGCGCGAGCGCGATTACAGTAACTACCGTGGCGATACCCGGCTAAATGAGCAATCCTTATCCGTAACGGTAAAATCGTTAAGAGATGGTTATGGCCGTGCTGCATTTAAAACTGCTTATAGCGATTTCAGGTCTTATAAACATTTGGAAATGTTTGTGCATGCCGAGGCCGCTAACAACCAGCTGTTAAATGATGGCGACGTGGATGCCTTTTTAAGGATTGGAACCGATAACCAGGATAACTATTACGAATATGTAATGCCATTAAAGGTAACTGCACCCGGTACCAGCGATCCGGATGCAATCTGGCCTGAAGCCAACCGGATGGATATCGATTTAACGCTTTTCCAAAACGCTAAACTTGCCCGTAACGTGGCTAAACAGGCTAACGGACAGCCCTGGCCAATAAATGTACCTTTTACTTATACTGATGGAGCCAGGACTATTGTGGTTAAAGGACAGCCCGATATGAGTAAAGTGAGGGTGTACATGGTTGGTATTAAAAACCCGTTGCGCCTGGCTAATGATGTGGGCAATGATGATGGTCAGGATAAAAATGCCCTGGTTTGGTTTAACGAATTAAGGCTAACTGAATTTGATGAAAAGGGTGGATGGGCAGCAACAGGAAGACTGAATTTAAAATTGGCTGATTTTGCTGATGTAAATATTTCGGGGAGTAAATCTACCGTTGGTTTTGGTTCAATCGATTCGAAAGTAAGCGAGCGTAACCGTGCCGATAATGTGCTCCTGGATGTTTCTTCGGCGATGGAGCTCGGAAAGTTCCTGCCACAAAAATCGGGGGTTAAAATACCGATGTTTGTAAGTTATTCTAAGCAGGTTTCTACGCCGCAGTATAACCCAAGAACACCAGATATTGAACTTAAAAATGCTTTAGACCGGTCGACTAAAGAACAAAAAGATTCGATTTTAAATTTTGCGCAAGATTATACCGTTCGGAGGGGAATTAACTTTACCAACGTTAGGAAAGAGCGTACCAACAATAGCAAGCCGGTAAGGTTATGGGATATTGAAAACTTCTCGGCAAGTTATGCTTACACGCAATATAACCACCGCGATTTTATTAATCAAAGCAGTATCCAGAATACTTACAGGGCATCGCTACAATACAGTTATTCAAAAGAAGCTAAAACCATAGCACCTTTCGAAAAGATTATTAAATCGAACATGCTGGCTTTGCTGAAAGATTTTAATTTCAGTATTTTCCCTAGTGCCATTAATTTCAGGATTGATGTAGACCGTTTGTATTCTGAAAACACTTTGAGAAATAATGATCCGAATAATACTTTGGGTGTTTACCAAAGCGGCTACGGAACTACTTTTAATAAGAATTTTACCATGAGCAGGGTTTATGGTATCGCCTGGAACCTTACCCGTTCGTTGCAGTTAGATTTTAATGCCACCAATTATTCAATTATTGATGAACCGGATGGCAGAATTGAAGGCTTAAAACGCGATACGGTTTGGGAAAATTTAAAACGTTTGGGTCGTACAACGGATTATAACCACAATTTAAACGTTACCTATAATCTGCCGATTGATAAGATACCAGGCTTAAACTGGATTACAGTTAAAACCCGCTATGGAACCAATTTTAACTGGCAAACCGAACCATTAGCTACCTTGCGCGATCCAAATATCAATTTAGGTAATACCGTACAAAACAGCCGCACGGTACAGATTAATCCAACATTAAATTTAACCACGCTGTACAATAAATTTGGTTTTATCCGCAATGCCGGTAACGATGATAACGGGAATAAGGCAAAGAATTTCTTCATTAATATTTTAACCAGTTTAAAAAATGTGAACGCAAGTTTTGTACAAACAAAAGGTATTTTCTTGCCGGGTTACCTGCCAACAACCAAATACTTTGGTATCGATAATGCCACAGGTGCGCCGGGCTTAGGTTTTGCTTTTGGTAGTCAGCGCGACATACGCGAAATGGCTTTAAACAATGGTTGGTTAACTACCGATACCCTGCAAACACAGTTGTATGTAAATACGCTACGCGAAGATTTACAGTTGACCGGTCAGGTTGAGCCATTTAAAGATTTGCGGATTACCTTAAAAGCAAACAAAGCGCAAACACGAAATTTCTCTACCAATTTCAGGTATGTTGCCAGTGTATCATCGTTCGAAAATTTGAGCGCGATTACCACCGGCGATTACAGCATTTCTTACATCGCTCTAGGAACTGCATTTAAAGAAAATAATGCCACCCGGGTTTCGGGCTTATTCCAGCAATTTATGAATAACCGGAGTGTGATTTCAAGGAGATTGGGTTCACAAAATCCAAATTCTTCGGGCGCTAGCGGTGGTTTTGCAGATGGATATAGCAAAGAAAGCCAGGATGTAATTATCTCAGCTTTTATGGCCGCTTACGCCGGCAAAGATGCCGGAAAGGTTAAAATGAATTCTTTCCCTAAAATCCCGCTTCCAAACTGGAGCTTGACCTATAGCGGTTTAACGCGCATTCCTTTTATTGCCGATAAATTCTCATCAGTTGATATCAGACATGGTTACCGGTCTGCCTACAACATCAATGGATTTAATTCACTGTTGCGTTATCAGGAAACCAATGGAGCCGTGAGCAGCAGGGATGTAAACAATAACTTTTTGCCTGAGTATCAATTTGCGCAGGTTACCATTTCAGAATATTTTGCACCACTGGTTGGGGTTGATACGAGGTTTAAAAACAACCTTACAGCTTCTTTTGAGTTAAACCGATCACGTTTGTTGGGCTTAAGTTTATCGAATAGTCAACTGGCGCAGCTATCAGAAAACAATATGGTGTTAGGACTAGGTTACCGTACCAATAAATTCCGTTTCCCGTTTGGCTGGTTTAAGAGCCTGAAAATGGATAACAACATGGACTTTAAACTTGATGTAGCCATTCGCGATAACAAAACGGTTATTTATCGTGCCGATGTTACTGAAGCTGAGGTTTCTTCGGGTGCTAAAAATATTACCCTTAGGCCAAGTGTTGATTATGTGCTAAACCAAAAGTTTAATATTAAGTTGTTTTACGATTCGAACATTACCAAACCTTATACCTCACAAACCTTTAATACTTCGTTCAGTAATTTTGGATTTAGTTTAAGGTTTACGTTGAATTAATCAATTTCAATTTTGAGAAACCCTCGCTAAATTAGCGAGGGTTTTTTATTGTGTGTATTCGGACGATCTTAGGACATATTTCGATCGCAAAAGCTGAATCCATTTAATACAAAAAATCATCTAATTATAACTGCTACAACACCTTTTGCATCAGATCGGCGACAACAATACTTGCATTTACCCTAATTTTATTACAGATACTAATTTAATTTACCCTGATTTTGTTACGGAATTACCATTAATTTACCCTAATTTTGTGATAATGTTTAGTTTGGAATTAAAGTTTATCAAATGTTTGATAGGATAATATTTACTGAATTAGAAAAATGGCTCACCAAATCAAATCGTAAGCCATTAGTGATACGAGGTGCTAGACAGGTGGGGAAGACGACTGTTGTTGAGCAATTTTCAAAGCAATTTAAGCAGTACATTTATCTTAATCTTGAGCTTGCTGCTGATAGAAAGCCCTTTGAGGAATTCACTACAATCGAATTACTTTTACAGTCTTTGTTTTTTATTAAAAATCAGTCACTTACCCGAAGAAACGATACACTTTTGTTTATTGATGAAATACAGGAAGTGCCTGAGGCCTTAAATATTCTACGTTATTTTTATGAAGACCAGCCAGGGATTGCTGTAATAGCCGCGGGCAGTATGCTCGAAACTTTGTTTGATAAAAACATTAGCTTTCCTGTTGGAAGAGTAGAATATATGGTTTTAAGACCTGTTTCTTTTCCAGAGTTTTTGACTGCTATGGATGAGCGGGAAGCAATAAATTATTTAAAGCAGGTACCCGCACCAACATTTACGCATGATAAACTCATGCAGCTTTTTCATACCTATGCACTTATTGGGGGAATGCCAGAGGTTATTAAAGAGTATAGTAAAAACAAAGATTTGCTGGAATTGTCATCAATCTTCGATTCGTTGATTACAGCATATATGGACGATGTAGAGAAATATGCTAGTACAAATGCACAGGCGCTACACATAAGTCACGCAATAAGGGCATCATTTGGGCAGGCTGGCCAGCGAATTAAGTTTGAAGGTTTTGGAAATTCGCCCTACCGATCCAGGGATATGGGAGAAGCATTAAGAACATTGGAAAAGGCTTTGCTAATTGAGCTCATTTACCCCTCAAGTGACGTAAAACTGCCATTGTTGCCAGACTATCGGAAATCTCCAAGATTGCAGGTACTGGATACTGGAATGCTTAATTATTTTGCAGGTATACAAACAGAGATTTTGGGAACTGATGATTTAAATAAAGTTTATCAAGGGACCTTAATTGAGCACTTGGTTGGCCAGGAGTTACTGGCGACACAGTTTAAATCTTTAAGTGCACTCCATTTTTGGGTACGACAGAAAACTACCTCAAGTGCGGAGGTCGACTACGTTGTACCTTTTGAGGGGCAACTAATTCCTGTAGAAGTGAAATCAGGAGCCGAAGGCAAATTAAAATCTTTACATCTGTTTATGGATCTGTCCCCCCATAATATGGCCATCCGATTTTATGCAGGCTCACTGCACATTACTGATGTGATTACTCCTGGTGGCAAGAAATACAAACTATTGAATCTCCCTTATTATCTTGTATCCCAAATCGAGAATTACCTAACATGGTTTAAAATACAAATTTAGATCAGCGAGTTTACATGTTTTTTCAAAATATTTAAATTTGATTATATACCAGGCTCTATAATATGTCGGGATAGCTCTATCTCAAATCATTCGACGTGAATGGTTTTTAATGATTTAGATTTATTTGAGCTATTCTAAGCTTAACGTTATCCGGCGGTAGTGAACGCAACATTCGAATTTTCTGATAAGTTAATTTTTCAGCCATTGCGAATGGATAAACTAAATTGTATTTTTGAAGCGCCAACAGTACCAAATATTTAAATATTTGCATTGGTATGTTAGCTTACGGAGATTAAAAAATAAATAACTTATTTTCAAAACATATAAAATAATGAATTTTCCATCAGAATTAAAGTACACTAAAGACCACGAGTGGGTTAGAGTTGAAGGTAACGAAGCTTATATTGGCGTAACTGATTTTGCACAACGCGAATTGGGCGATATCGTTTATGTTGATATCAACACTGTAGGTAGCGAAGTAGCTAAAGAAGAAGTTTTCGGTACTGTTGAAGCCGTTAAAACTGTATCTGATTTATATATGCCAGTTACCGGAACAGTATTAGAAGTTAATGCTGACTTAAACGATAATCCTGAATTGGTTAACTCTGATCCTTACGGAGATGGCTGGATGGTAAAAGTATCTTTAGCTAATTTAGCTGAAGTAGAAGATTTGCTTACTGCAGCTGCTTACCAGGAATTAGTAGGCGCTTAATTCATCATATTTTGTACAAAGCACTAAAACGACAAATATGGGCCATTATCTGGACTGTTGTTATTTTAGTGCTTTGTAATATGAGAATGCCCGAGTCATCAGGTCCGGGTTTTTTCTTCGAAGGCTTTGATAAAATGACCCACCTTGGGTTTTTCTTTGTGTTATCGGTGCTGCTATTTTTTGGAAAAATAAGATATCAGCATACTTTTGCTTTCAGAACATTAACAATTTTTAAAATACTGTTGATCAATGCCCTCATTGGAGGCGCAATAGAAATACTACAGTGGAAAGTTTTTACCTACCGCTCTGCCGAATGGTGGGATTTTGCCTGTGATATGTTGGGAGCGTTAATGGCTGTTTTCAGTTATGTACTGCTCCATAAATTAAACTTCAATGAAAACGAAAGTTAGTATTATCTGCATTATAGTAACCATTAGTTTAAGCGGCTGCAGTATTTTTAAAAAGAACTGTAACTGCCCAAAAGTATATTACAAGAGCTACCCTTCCCAACAAAAGTAACATTGTCAAATTGCTTCTTCCTTTTGATTTGACCCACAGCAGCTGTGCTGTATTTAAAATGTTACCAAGCTTTTAACACACCTTAACAAACCTTTAAGCTTTTACGTAGTCTGATAGCTTAGTTTTGTATATAATACCTAAATTTTTTTGATGAAAAAGAACGTTCAGAGGGCAATTTTTATTGTTCTCCTATTTTGTGGATACCTTGCTCAGGCGCAAAACACTGGCGCTGTAAGCGGTAAAGTAGTTAACGCAAAAGATAAAAAGCCTGTTGATTTTGCTACCATAGCAATTAAAAGTTTGAAAGATTCGAGCGTGGTGGCCTCTGGTCAGACCAATCCTGATGGATCATTTAGCTTTAAAGCCATTGCTCCAGGTAAGTACCGGATTTATGCAGCCTTTTTAGGTTTAAAAACGGCAACCAAAGACGTAGAAGTAGCTAAAGCAGCAGTAAATGCCGGCGAAATTGCCATGAGCGATGATGGGGTTGATTTGAAAGACGTTAATGTTACGGCTACCATCCCGATTGTAGTAAAAAAGGATACTTTAGAGTTTGATGCCAAATCGATCAAAGTGCGCGAAAATGCAGTAGTTGAAGATTTATTGCAAAAAGTACCGGGTGTTGAAGTAGCAAAAGACGGAAGTATCAAAGCACAAGGCGAAACCGTTACCAAAGTAAAGGTTGATGGTAAAGAATTTTTTGGTAACGATCCTTTATTGGCAACAAAAAACCTACCAGCTGACATGGTTGATAAAATCCAGGTAATTGATGAGCTTTCAGAGCAGGCACAGTTTACCGGTATTGACGATGGTACCAGAAATAAAATCCTGAACATTACCACTAAAAATGGCATGAAACACGGCTATTTTGGTAACAGTACCGTAGGTTACGGTTCTAACGACCGTTACGATGCCAGTTTAAATGTAAACAAGTTTGATGATGACCGTCAGATTAGCTTCATTGGTCAGTTTAACAACGTAAATAAACAAAACTTTGGCCAGGGTGGTGGTGTTGGAAATGGATTTGGTGGTGGTGGCGGCGGCCGCGGCGGTTTTGGTGGCGGCGGTGGAGGTAACTCTGGCGGTGGCGGCGGGGGTATTACCACAACCAATGCTGCAGGTTTAAACTTTGCCGATACTTACAAAGACGGTACGCAATTTCAGGCGAGTTATTTCTTCAATAAATCGACTGCAGATATCATTCAGGATTCACACATCCAAAATCTTTTTGGAGGGGTTACGACTGACGTTACACAGAATTTAAATAATACAACGGATCGTACCAATCACCGTTTTAATTTTATGGTGGATACTAAGATCGATCCTTCATTATCTATTAAAATTCAACCAAACGTAACCTATACTGAAACTGATGGCAACAGTATAACCAAGTATTACAGGAATTATGTAACGAGTATTACAGATGGAAGTCAGACAAATACAACAACTGCTGCTACGCCTGCTGTTACCAACAATTTATTGGTGCGTAAAAGTTTTAAACGTAGGGGCCGTACCCTTTCGCTTAATGTGAACACCAGTATTAATGATAATAGTGGTACCAATCAAAACTATAGATTAGATCATATTACCGAGAATGGCGTAAAGAGAGACTCATTAACTAACCAGTTAAACAATACCAGTAGTCATGCGATAAACAATACCACTAGGGTGGTTTATACCGAACCATTAAATAAAACTTTAAGCGTAGAGTTTAATTATCAGAATGGTTATTCAAACAGCGATTCGCAGAGAGACGTATATAATTATAACCCCCTTACCCTGCAATTCGATTTAGTAGATAATACATTTTCGAATATTTATAATAACCGTACTTTAACCAATGCAGCTGGTTTTAGTTTTACTACAACAGAGAAAAAATACAACTGGAATATTGGTGTAGCGGCACAGCAAACTAACAGGGTAAATACCAATTTAACAACAGGTTTAAAACGTACGCAGAACTTCATTAACATTACACCATCTGCACAGTTCAGGTATAACTTCAGTAACCGTAAACGATTATTTATCAATTACCGCGGTTCAACCAACCAGCCAAGTATCGATCAGATTCAACCCATACCGGATAATACAAATTCGCAAACCCGTTATGTAGGTAACCCTGATTTGAAACCCTCTTTTAATAACCAGTTGAGGATTAACTTCAATAATTTCAACATCGAAAGTGGTCGTTTCTTCTTTGCTGGCTTAAACCTTACGCAAACCTTTAACAGTATTGGTAATACAGTTGTTCCAATAGCTGGCGGTCTCCAGCAGGTTAGTTATATTAACGTTAATGGTGTTTATGCTGGTAATGCCAATGCTACCTGGTCTTTACCTCTAATGCCAGAACGTAAGCTTACCTTAAATATTTCGGGTAATGGTTCTTATAGCAGAAATGTAAACTTCATTGCTCCTAATGCAAGTACGCAATTGGTTAAAAATGTTACCAACAGTTATACCATATCCAATGGCTATAAATTGGTTACCAACGTTGATAAATTTGATTTAACCGGTGGTATAACTGGTAGCTATACCAACTCAACCTTTTCAGCACAACAATCGGCAAATACCCAATATTATACCATTAATCCTAGCTTTAATGTAAGTTATGTGTTGCCTGCAAATATCAGGCTCGCTATGGATATTGATTATTTCAGGAATTTTGGCGGAGGTGATTTATACAACCAGGAATACACCATTCTTAATCCTTACATCAGCCGTCAGTTCTTTAAAAACAGAGCTACCTTTAAATTCTCTGTAAATGATGCATTGAATCAAAATACCGGTATTTCGAGAACCACTTCCGGTACTTCAATTACCGATTTAAACTATAATGTTTTAAAACGTTATTACATGTTCTCGTTCACTTATTCGTTAACCCGTATTGGTGGTCGTACCATGAGTGGCGATATGCAAATGCCTGGTCAGGGTGGCGAAGGCCGACGCATGAGAATGTAAAGCATTCCAAATAATAATTTAAAGGCTCGGTTTTTCCGGGCCTTTTTTGTGCAGGTAGAATCTGTCGATTTGCCCCTCGTTAAACTCAATACAACCCTTGATGGCCAAATAGCAACTAAAAGTAGCTAAATTACAACGATTGGTAGCGATTCGATATTAGGAGTATTGCTGTCAGCCCGGCTAACTTTGTCATGTCGAAAAAGATAAAAGACAAATACTATGGATACAAAAATGATTGGCAGTAAAATTGCCTCAGCAAGAAAGAAAGTTAATATCTCGCAAGCCATGCTTGCGGCACAGGTGTTTGTAAGCCCTCAGGCGGTAGGCAAATGGGAGAGGGGTGAATCTCTTCCAGATGTTATAACTTTAAATCAGCTTGCTAAGATTTTAGAGGTAGACCTCAACTATTTTTCAGAAAATGCTTCATTTCTTGAAAACAACAGACCAGTTGAAAATAAAGCAGTTGTGGAAGAAAACATTCCGGGAGCCCGGCAAGCCCAGCTTTTGACAAATTTTAGTGGGGCGGAGCTTGCTAAAACCGACTTTTCAGGAATTAATGCCCATGGGCTGATTTTTAACGGGAGTAACTTGCAAGGTTCAGACTTTACTGATGCCGACATTACAGGCAGTACATTTAAGGGTAGCAATGCCCATGAGGCTCTATTTCTACGCACAAACCTAACTGATTGCAATCTATCTGCAACAGATCTACAGGATGCAGAATTCAGCAGCGCAATTTTAATCAATACCAGGTTTTATGCATTAGACCTGGCTAAGGCAAAATTCAGTAACACTAAACTCTCAAACGTCAAGTTCAGTAAAACAGACCTTCGCGAAACAATATTTCAGAACTGCAGCTTTGAGGGAGTAGATTTTGATTATTCTGATCTGCGCGGGCTCTGTCTTGATCATCAGACTTTCGCAAGCGTCCTGTTCCACAATGCTGCACTCAATGAAACCAGTTTCAAAGGGGCAACGCTAATTAATTGTTCTTTCCGGTCAACCTTCGCGCTGACCAATAAGTACTATCGCGCAATTAAAACAATCCACTTTGGCGGTGCATCGATGGATAAACTTACTCACGCTTCTTTGAAGGGGCTGGGTGCTGATCTGACTCAGGTAACGCTTATATAGTTATTAGCGCACTTTAATGTGTATTCCATTTGTTACTTAAACTAAAATAAACCTTTAAACCCACTGTCAGTCTCTATGTTATAAAAACCAAACTAACCGAATGAAACCAATCTTTACGCTGCTTTTTGTACTATGTTCTTATTTTGTTTATGCCCAAAAAAATGGCTCAGTGAGCGGAAGGGTGCTTCAATCGAAAGATAAAAAACCAATTGATTATGCTTCTCTGGCTGTAAAGAATTTAAGCGATTCGAGTATGGTTGGTGCTATGAGTACTACGGAAGATGGAAAGTTTGTTTTTAAAGATCTAAAACCGGGTCATTACAGGGTATACGCAGCCTTTTTAGGGTTAAAAAATACCACGAAAGATTTTACCATCACCGCTGATAAGCCAGATGTAAGCCTGGGTGATATTGTTTTAGAAGGAGGAGCAATTGAGCTTCAAACCGTTGATATCAAAGCTGAAGTTCCACCAATTGTGGTGAAAAAAGATACGCTTGAGTTTAACGCGGGTTCGTTTAAAGTGGTAGAGAATGCTGTGGTAGAAGATTTGTTAAAGAAATTACCCGGTGTAGAGGTCGATAAATCGGGTGCAGTAAAAGCCCAGGGCGAAACCATTACTAAAGTTAAGGTAGATGGAAAGCCGTTTTTTGGAAACGATCCCTTACTGGCAACTAAAAACCTGCCGGCAGATATGGTTGATAAAATCCAGATCATTGATGAGCTTTCTGATCAGGCCCAGTTTACCGGGATTGATGATGGCTCGAGAACCAAAATCATCAACATTACCACCAAAAAAGACCGTAAGAACGGCTATTTTGGCAATACTTCAGCAGGTTATGGATCTAACGACCGTTACGATGTAAATACTAATATCAACCATTTTAATCAGGATAAAAGATTAAGTGTGGTTGCCCAGTTCAATAATGTAAACAAACAAAATTTTGGCGGTGGCTTAGGTGGTGGTAACAGCGGAGGAAATGGTGGCCGTAGTGGAATTACCGATACCAAGGCCGGTGGATTTAATTTCTCTGATGAATACGCAGATCAGACCGAAATCAGCCTGAGCTATTTTGTCAATAAGTCTGATAACCTCATCCTAAGAAACAGTGTTACCCAAAACCTTTTAGGTAATGTAACAACGGTTTTTAATAACAACCAAACCAATACTTCTGATCGTTTAAACCACCGTTTAAATTTTATGGTTGATACCAAGCTTGATTCATTAACCTCACTTAAGATAGAACCTAATTTAAGTTATACCGATAATGAGAGCTTAAATAGCAGTATTTATGACCGCGACTATAGTACTTACAAAACAAATGGATCGCAAATCTTAACTAACCACAATACTGCACCATCTGTTAGCAATAATATTTTGCTGCGTAAAAAATTCATGCGCAGGGGGCGAACCTTATCGCTAAATTTCAATACCAGTATTAACAATAACGATGCTGATAATTACAACAATAACCCCGAAACCAGAGACGAAGGTGGGGTAATCACACAAAAAGTAATTAATCAGTTTAACGATCAGGAAAGCGAATCGCTGAATCAGAATACCCGTTTGGTGTATACTGAACCCTTAGATAAGACACTAAGTTTGGAGTTTCACTACCAGAATGGGTATAACCACAACACTTCCGACCGTTTTACTTATAATTTTAATCCAGCTACGCTTCAGTACGATTTATTGGATCAGACCTTTAGTAACTCGTATGAAAATACCATTTTAACCAATGCGGCTGGTTTTAGTTTTAACAAGATGGCTAAAAAATATAACTGGAATGTAGGGATGGCCGTTCAAAATACTGATCGTAAGAACAATAACATCACTCAAGGTTATATTCTAAAACAAAACGTATTTAACTATACGCCTTCTGCCATGTTCAGGTACAATTTTAGCAACAGCAAGCGTTTGGTGCTCAATTACCGTGGTAGTACTAACCAACCTACCATACAACAGTTACAACCCATCCAGAACAATACCAATACGCAAAGTATTCCCTTAGGTAACCCCGATTTAAAGCCTGAGTTTAACAATTCCCTGCGCATTGCATACAACACTTTTACTGTGGGTAAAAACCGGTCGTTGTTTATTAACCTGAATCTCGCGCAAACCGCCAACCAGATTGCAAACAGTACCAGCTTAATCGAAAGTGGAAAAGATCAGGGTAAACTGGCCGTAACGCCAGTAAACGTTAATGGCGTTTACTCAGGTTCACTGTCTTCATCTTTAAGTTTGCCTGTTATGGCCGATAATAAGCTTAATTTCCACATCAATGTTGGTGGAAGTTACAACCGCGATGTAAATTTTACCAATACCTTAAAAAATATAACCAACAGCTGGTCAATCAGCAATGGCTATCGTTTGGTTTCCAACTTAGATAAGCTCGATTTAACCGCTGGTATTAACGGTTCAATTAACCGGGCTACTTATTCGGTTCAACCCAATTCAAATACGCGTTATTACACCTTTAGTCCAAATATCAGTGTAAGTTATATGTTCCCAGGCGATATTCGCTGGTCTATCGATGCCGATTACAACCAGAATACAGGTAGGGGCGAGGCTTTCGATACTCACTTTACGCTTGTAAATTCGTATTTAAGCAAGCAGTTTTTCAAAAACCGTGGTACTTTTAAAGCTTCTGTAAACGATTTGCTGAACGAAAACCAGGGGGTAAGCCGTACAGCTAACAACAACACCATTCGCGATGAAAGTTACAATGTATTGCAACGCTATTTCATGTTTTCGTTCACCTATTCGCTTAACCGGATGGGGGGCAAAAACCGGATTAGAGGTAACGGAGAAGGTGGTGGCGGCAGAAACCGCGGCGGAGGCGGTGGTGGCTTTGGTGGAGGTCGCCAAAGAAATTAATCATGATACCGTAAAACCCTTTATGATTTCCAGAATGTAAAGGCAATGCTATTTGGAATAAATCTAAAGAAAGGTTAACTTGCGCCAAATTTAGCACATGAAGCTGTCGCATCTAAAAGTTGGAGAAAAAGGAACAATTGTAGCTTTTACAGATTTAGATATGTCTGTAAAGTTAATGGAGATGGGCTGCTTGCCGGGTGAGGTTGTAGAGGTTGAGCGTTTTGCCCCTCTTGGCGATCCAATGGCCATTCGTGTTGCTGGTTATCAGCTTTGTTTACGTAAAAGCGAAGCCGATGTGGTAATCATACAATAAATAGGTTGGGTTTGGATATTAAAGTTGCATTAGTTGGTAATCCCAATACAGGTAAATCTACGTTGTTTAACCGTTTAACCGGTTTAAATCAGAAAATAGGTAACTTTCCGGGGATTACAGTTGATAAGAAAACAGGTTTTACGAAACTTGAAGGCGGTAAAGATGCCGAAATTATCGATTTACCCGGAACTTATAGTCTTTACCCCAAAAGTGCCGACGAAAGCATTGTTTTTCAGGTGCTGGCCGATCAAAAAAACAATAGCCATCCCGATGTAATTGTGCTGGTTACCGATGCATCTAACCTGAAGCGAAACATGCTTTTGTATTCGCAGGTGGCTGATCTGGGCATCCCTATGATTTTGGCTTTAAACATGATCGATCTTTCCGCCAAACAGGGTATTGAGATAAATCTGGATAAGCTGGCCGAGAGATTAGGCATTCAGGTAGTTTCTATCTCTGCCCGGAACAATATCGGGATCGATAAACTTAAAAATGCAATTGCCAATACCACTAAAATAGCCACTCAGCTTAAGGAAGTTGATTTAAATTTCCTTGCCCCCGAGGCCATTAATGCCATTAAAGCGAAGCTCAATTCTGATAACGATTATTATGCTTTGCAGGTTTTGCACCAGCACGAGCATTTAACTTTCTTTACTGAAAAAGAGCAGGAAGAAATCGAAGAAATAGAGCAATCTAATCATTTCGAATCAGCTAAAATACAGGCTGCTGAAACCATTGCCCGTTATAAGCATTTAAGTACTATCCTTGCTGATGTGGTGGTGGATAAAGGAACAGAGAAGAAATTCTCATTTAGCGATAAACTCGATGCTGTACTTACCCATAAGGTTTGGGGTTTTGCGATATTTTTGCTAATTCTATTCGTTATTTTCAATGCCATATTTGCCTGGTCGTCGTACCCGATGGATTGGATTGAAAGCGGGTTTGGTTTTATTACCGAACTAGGTCACGAATATTTGCCTGCCGGAATGCTTACCGATTTATTATTGGATGGTGTGATAGCGGGGTTGGGCGGTATTTTTGTGTTTATCCCACAAATTGCCATTCTTTTTGCCTTTATATCTATTTTGGAAGATACTGGCTACATGGCCCGTGTTACCTTTATGATGGATAAAATTATGAGTAAAGTAGGGCTTAACGGTAAGTCTGTGGTTCCGATGATTGGTGGTTTGGCCTGCGCTGTTCCTTCAATCATGGCTGCCCGGAATATCGAAAACTGGAAAGACCGGATGATTACCATTATGGTAACGCCTTTGGTTAGCTGTTCAGCCCGATTGCCGGTATATATCCTGATCATATCCTTAATTATTCCGCAGAAGCATGTATTGGGTATTTTTAACCTGCAAGGCCTGGCTTTAATGGTGATGTACCTTGTGGGTATTTTGGCTGCGGTATTGGTGGCCTGGGTAATGAAATTCATCATTAAAACCAAAGAAAGATCGTACTTTATTATGGAGCTGCCTGTTTACCGCATGCCCAGGTGGAAAAATGTACTTTTTACCATGTATGAGAAATCGAAAACCTTCGTTTTTGAAGCCGGAAAAGTAATTATTGCCATTTCGGTTATTCTATGGGTAATGGCGGCCTACGGCCCTGGCGATCGCTTCGAAAATATAGAAAAGAAGTATGCTGTGGCACTTGCTGATACTACAAAAAATACCGACCACATTAAAGTTTTAGAAGCAACAGAGAAACTCGAAAATTCTTATGTAGGTGTGCTTGGGCACTGGATAGAGCCTGTAATTCGTCCGCTGGGTTACGACTGGAAAATTGGGATTGGCTTAATTACCTCTTTTGCAGCCCGTGAGGCATTTGTGGGTACCATGGCAACCATTTACAGTGTTGATGGGGGAGATGAGGATACCTCGACGATCAGAGAGCGTATGGCAGCCTCGGTTAATAGCCGCACTGGCTTACCGGTATACTCTTTTGCCGCTGGTATTTCACTAATGTTGTTTTATGCTTTCGCTATGCAATGCATGAGTACGGTGGCCATTGTTTACCGCGAAACCAAAGGCTGGAAATGGCCGGTTATTCAACTGGCTTATATGACAGCTATGGCTTATGTTGCTGCGCTGGTTGCTTATCAGTTGCTAAAATAAACCTGATTAGAAGAGCAGTTTCAGCACAGTTTTTGACGTTTGTTCCCGCTTTCCGTTTTACTCATCCACAGCTAAAAAAGCTGAGGCTTCGTGCACACTCCAATCGGGTCTAAGTGGCCATTGCTGTATTCCTATTTTTGGCTGGGTGTTTAGTATAGACGGTTGTTTATAAGTAAACTGCAATTTATTGCATCAGCCATTGTTTTTAAACCCCTGCCCATTCGTTCAGGCGGGCGGTAGAAGCGGAAGTTCCCGATGCTTAATCGGAGCTATAGCGGGCAACGGGACTGCTGCTCCGAAACTCCACAGAACTTTCATTTTCAGACGCAATCCCAGGTTTACCATATAAGCAACATAAGGCCATTTAAGCCGGGCATTTAAAACATTACAACTTTAAAACCTTTCAACATTTATCATCTCTTTCGCCTGGCTATGGGCAACAGATTTAGAAGCTTGAATTATTTGCCTGGGGCATTTAAAACATTACAACATTTAAACATCTGGTATGATTGCACAGCTTGCGCCTTTAGTCTTTCCGCTTTGGGCTTCACTAACCCAGCTCTATCTGTCTTTTAATGCTCTCCTCTAACGAAATCAACGTTTCAGTACGTTGGATGCCATTTACGGCCTGAATTTCTTCGTTTAAAACATGACGCAGGTGATTGGTATCTCTGCAGATAATTTTAGCGAACATACTATAAGCCCCAGTCGTATAGTGCAACTCTACCACTTCCTTAATTTTGCTGAGCTGCGCCACCGCATCTTTATACTGTATTCCTTTTTCGAGATAAATACCCAAAAAAGCGCAAATATCGTAGCCAGCTTTTTGCGGATCGATGATTAAATGAGAGCCTTTAATAATGCCCATTTCCTGCAACTTCTTCATTCGCACATGTATGGTACCACCCGAAACAATTAAATCTTTAGCTATTTCTGTATAGGGCTTAGTGGCATCCTGCATCAATTGTTTCAATATATCGATATCGAGGTTGTCAATTTCTAAATTGGAATTGTCTTTTTTAAGCATATTTTTGAATTATGATAAGCGAATTTACGAATATTTATCAATATTATAAAAATAAAATTAAATGTTTAAAATATTTGCAAGGTATTGGTTGTTCCTTTACATTTGTATCAAGCAATTAACAAAAAGGAAACGTTCTTTCAAAATTGCAAAACATAATGTAGGGTGGTGAAACAGGCAGACACACCTCCTTGTCTCGGTGGCGGAGAATAATGGGAATATACCGGTTTCGGTACTAACCACTCCTTGAAGGTTCGATTCCTTCCCCTACAGCTAGTTGCAGTTATCAATTTACAGTTTGCAGTTTAAAACTGAAAGCTACAAATTAAAACTGTTAACTTTTGAAATGTTGGGTGGTGAAATTGGCAGACACGCCTCCTTGTCTCGGTGGTGGGGAATAATGGGACAAACGCAGTTTATTGGGTTGACCACAAATTAATTTTTTGAACTGTAGCTAACTACCCCTTGAAGGTTCGACTCCTTCCCCAACAGCATTTTTTATGAATAATAAGTTAGTTAATCGAGCAATCCTGGATAGGTTGCTCTTTTTTTGTTTTAAGGCAACTATTTCTTTACATTATTGTTATATTACCTGCTTATTTTATATGACTAACCGCTTGTGATGAAGAAACGCGTTTCAATTAAAGACATAGCCAAACAATTAAATATTTCCATTACAACGGTATCATTTGTAATTAATGGAAAAGCGCGGGAAAAAAATATTAGCGAAGCCCTTACTAAAAAGGTGCTGGATCTCGTTGCAGAGTTAAACTATCAGCCAAATGCGCTTGCAACAAGTTTAAGGACAGGTAAAACAAAAATTATCGGTTTTTTGGTTGATGATATTTCTGAACCGTTTTTTTCGGGTATAGCGCGTCACATCGATGAAATTGCTTCGAACCTGGGTTATAAAATTCTTTTTAGCAGCACCAGGAACAATACGGAAAAGGCGATAGAGTTACTTCAGATTTTTGAAGACCGCCATGTTGATGGTTACATTATGGCCTTGCCAGAAGGGTTGGAGGAAGAAGTGAAGAAGCTGATCCAAACAGATGCCCCCGTGGTTTTGTTTGACCGTTACGTACAGGATGTAAAAACCGACTACGTAATTATTGATAATAAGAAAAGCACATTTGATGCCACAGAGCACCTGATTAATAATGGTTATAAAAATATAGCTTTCGTTACCATTGATACGCAGCAACTACAAATGGTGGACCGTTTAGTAGGCTACGAAACAGCTATTGAAAAACATAAACTGCCAGCGGTAGTAAAAAAAATCAAGTACACCAGTTCTGAAGATTCAATTCAGGAGATGATTAGCTTTTTTAAAGCTGAAAATCAGCTTGATGCTGTAGTTTTTGCAGCCAACTATATCTGTTTAGATGGTTTAAGGACTTTTAGAAAATCTGGTATCCGCATTCATAAAGACCTGGCGGTTGTATCCTTTGATGATTTTGAGATTTTAGAATTCTGCGAGCCGCCTGTTACCGCGATCGCACAGCCCCTTGAAGCCATCGCAGAAAACATTATGAAGGTTTTGCTCAATAAACTTAAAAAAGCCGGGCAAAATATTGGAAATACGCAGATTTCGCTACCTACCGTCCTAAATGTAAGGCCATCGAGCGCAAAAAAGTAATTTCAACAAAAAAGGGAACCGATTTTAAATCAGTTCCCTTTTTCTTTATCGTTAAAACAGGTTAAACTGTCATTACGTCTTTTTCTTTTGCCTCAGCGTGTTTGTCTACTTTAACAATATACGCATCAGTTAATTTCTGAACTTCTCCTTCGCCAGTTTTGATTTCGTCGTCAGATACGCCTTCGCCTTTTAATTTTTGAATTTTGGTATTGGCATCTTTACGGATGTTACGTACAGTGATACGGCCTCTTTCAGCTTCCTCTTTCACTTTTTTAACCAGTTCCTTTCTGCGCTCTTCGGTTAATGGTGGTACAACCAAACGGATTACAATACCATCATTTTGTGGGTTAATACCGATGTTGGCAACCTGGATGGCTTTCTCGATTACAGTTAAAAGCGATTTTTCCCATGGTTGGATCACAATTGTTCTGGCATCAGGTGTATTGATACTGGCCACCTGTGCTAAAGCGGTTGAAGCGCCATAATAATCAACGAAAATGCCATCAAGCATCCCTGCCGATGCCTTACCAGCTCTAATTTTAGTTAATTCTGCTTCACAATGATCGATGGCTTTATCCATTGAAGATTGGGCATCCATTAATTGTAATTGTATGAGTTCGTTCATAATTGTGGGTATTTCTACGAATTTATATTTTTTATATCCTTATTTAACCAGGGTACCAATTGGTTCGCCGCTGGCAATTTTCATGAAGTTACCATGTTTGTTCATATCAAACACAATAATTGGCAACTGGTTTTCCTCACAAAGTGTAAAAGCAGTCATGTCCATTACATTAAGCCCTTTATCGTACACTTCTCTGAAAGAAATTTGCTCAAATTTTGTTGCGGCAGGATCTTTCTCCGGGTCGGCAGTATAAATACCATCTACGCGGGTTCCTTTTAATACCACATCGGCTTTAATTTCTATGGCGCGTAATGCTGCAGCAGAATCGGTAGTGAAATAAGGGTTACCGGTACCAGCACCAAAAATAACTACACGTCCTTTTTCAAGGTGGCGAACAGCTCTTCTGCGGATAAAAGGTTCGCAAATCTGCTCCATTTTAATCGCCGTAAGTAAGCGTGTTTTAATACCCACTTTTTCCAGGGCATCTTGCAAGGCCATTGAGTTGATTACCGTAGCCAACATGCCCATATAATCGGCCTGTGCTCTGTCCATCCCGCTTTTTTCCGCGCTCAAACCTCTAAAAATGTTTCCTCCACCAATTACGATTGCGATTTCTAAACCTTTATCGTGTACAGCTTTAATATCTTCTGCGTATTGCTTAACGCGTTCATTATCAATGCCATATTGTTTGTCGCCCATTAGCGATTCTCCGCTGAGCTTTAGTAGGATACGTTTGTATTTCATGACCCCAAAAATATTAACAATTTTTTAATACCTCGCTATGCTTTTTAACAATTGATGTAAATATTTAAATAGAAATTTTTTCGCCTTTAAATATCACCTCTTTTAACTCCAGATTGCTATCAAGAACCAGTAAATCGGCTGTTTTTCCAGCTTCGATTGTTCCGGTTAAATGCTCAATGCCGATTAACCGGGCAGGGTAACGCGTAGCCATTTTCAGCGCATCATTTAAATCGATATCGCAATGGCCTACACAGTTTTTAACCGCTTCTAACATGGTTAACGATGAACCCGATAAGGTGCCATCAGGCATTACATATTTATTTTCTTTTTGTACATGCTGGTATGGGCCTGTTGAGCATGCTGTAACTGCATCGGTAATAAGGAACAAGCGCTCCTTTAATAACTTTTGGGCAAACTTAACCACTTCAAAATCTACGTGCTGGCCATCGGCAATAATGCTGGCCATAGCTTTATTGTGGTTGAAAACTGCGGTGGGAATACCTGGCTCGCGGTGATGAATTGGGCTCATGGCATTAAAAAGGTGCGTGGTGGTTTGTACACCTTTATCGTAGGCGGCTGTGGCTTCATCAAAAGTGGCATTACTATGCCCTAAAGAAACCACTACGCCATTATCTAATAGATATTGTATTACCTCGTCATCCTGAAGCTCTGGCGCAATAGTCATCATTTTAATTACCCCATCGCCAAAATCGAGCAATTGTTTAATTTCATCCAGTGAGGCTTTGCGTACAAATGCCGGAACATGTGCACCTAAGCGTTTCGGGTTTAAAAATGGCCCCTCTAAGTGAAGTCCCAAACAGTTTTTTGCTAAGGCCCGGTGCGCTTTAACGGTTTCGATGCAGGCATTAAAAACTTCAGGCGTATTGGTTGCCAGGCAAGCCAGGAAACCCGTTGTTCCTTTTTTCAGCAAATCATTCTCCATAATAGTTAATGATTCGATAGTTGGATCGGCTGAGAACAGGCGGCCGCCAGCACCATAAATCTGCAAATCTATAAAACCGGGTACGGTAATCGATTGGTTATTGCTTACTGTAGTAGCCGGTCTGATAGCGGCAATATTGGTATTGCTGATTTCAATTTCCTGATTGGTTATTAATGTATCGTTATTATAATAGGAGGTATTGGGGATTATCTTCGGCATATCAAACGTTTGAGTAAATTTAAGCTTACACAATCAAAGTTAAATATTGTAGCGATATATTTGGTTAATAAGATAAACTAATCAAATGAATGAAAATCAGTCCAATAGAAGGAGCTTTCTAAAGGCGGGACTTACTTTAAGCGCAGCAACTTTGGTTGCGCCAACAGCAGCAATTGCAGAGGTTGCCCAGAGAGAAGATGCATTTAAAATTGCAGTTGGACCTTACCTTCAAACCAATTTTAATAACTCGATGACCATTTTATGGTTAACCAACAAAAATGCCGCCGGCTGGGTTGAATTTGGTGAGCAGGCCGATCAGTTAAATCAAAAAGCTTATGGAAAAGCCGAACTAGGTTTAATGCAGGCCAACAGTAAGCTAAATGCAGTAACGCTTACTAATTTAAAACCTGGCGTTAAGTATTATTATAAAATTGTCTCTAAGGAAATCAAAGATTTTCAGCCTTATAAATTAACCTATGGTGAAGTTGTAAGTAGCAATACCGAATCATTTTTGAACACTAACCAAGCGAAGGAAGAGGTGTCGTTTGTAATGATGAACGATATTCACGATCGGCCCGAATCTATTCCTCATTTATTAGGACTTGTACCGGCTTCCCAGCAAGATTTTGTTTTCTTTAATGGTGATATTTTTGACTATCAAACGGATGAAAAGCAAATTATCGATCACATGTTACAGCCATGCGTAGATAATTTTGCTAAAAATACACCTTTTATCTATGTGAGGGGTAACCATGAAACCCGTGGTAAATTTGCACGCGAATTTGCACAATATTATATGCATGTGGGGCACACTGCTTTTACCCTGGGGCCTGTACGTTTTGTGATTATTGATACCGGAGAAGACAAGGAAGATGCGCATCCGGTTTATGCGGGCATTGTCAATTTTGATGATTACCGCGTTCAACAGGCCGAATGGCTTAAAACGGAAATCAATTCGAAAGAATTTAAAAAAGCTCCTTTCCGGGTTGTGATGATGCATATTCCACCACGTTATTCGGGCGATGCCCACGGACCAAAACATTGTACCGAACTGTTTGAACCTTTATTGAATCAGGGGAAGGTAGATTTGGTATTGAGCGGACACACCCATAAATATATGGTACATCAACCCGATAAAAACCTGAACCATTATCCATTAATTATAGGTGGAGGCCCACAAAAAGGAAACAGGACGATTACTAAAGTAAAAGCAGATAAAAATAAGCTGGTGGTAAGCATGCTCGATGATTCGGGTAAAGAAGTAGGAGCTTATACTGCCTTGAGGAAGTAGGGGGAGGCTATCGTCATGCTGAAGCTCCCTTGTGCCGTCATTTCGAGCGGAGTGCAGCGAAGTCGAGAAATCTATCTAGCGCGCGTTTTTGAATTAGATCTCTCCATTCCGCTACGCTTCAGTCGAGATGACGAACCTTCTTTGTAGTGTAACGCATAAAAAAAAGCCCCAATTTCTTGGAGCTCTTTTAATATGTTTTAACTAATGCTTATGCACCTAATTGTACGCGTTTGAAAGCAGATACAGTTAATCCTTTAACAGTGTTGTCTAAGAATTTACGAACATCTACTGAACTGTCTTTAACAAACTCCTGGTTTAATAAAGTACTGTCTTTGTAGAATTTGTTTAATTTACCAGCAGCGATTTTTTCAACCATTTCTTCTGGTTTACCTTCTTGACGAATTACATCTTTAGCAATTTCGATTTCACGCTCGATAGTAGCAGGATCAACACCATCTTTATCAACAGCAACCGGGTTCATTGCAGCAATTTGCATTGCAACATCTTTACCAGCTTCAGTAATATCTGTGCCATTAGTGCCTTCAAATACTACTAAAACGCCCATTTTGCCATTAGAGTGGATATAAGAAACGATTTTCTCGCCAGATACATTTGCATACTCCTGGATAACGATTTTCTCTCCGATTTTACCGGTCAATTCAGTGATAGTTTCAGCAACTGTACGTCCGTCTTCTAAAGTAATTGCTGATAATTCTTCAGCATTAGCAGGATTGTTAGCAACTGCTGCTGCTAAAACAGCCTGAGCTAAATTACGGAAATCCTCAACTTTAGAAACTGGCTCAGTTTCGCAAGCTAAAGCAACTAATTTACCATTTGTACCATCTGCTGAAACAGCGATTGATACAAGACCTTCAGAAGTAGCATTGCCAGAACGAGCGGCAGATACTTTTTGACCTTTTTTGCGCAATAAATCAACAGCTGCTTCGAAATCACCATTAGCTTCAACTAAAGCTTTTTTGCAATCCATCATACCAGCGCCAGTTTGTTGACGCAATTTGTTTACATCTGCTGCAGAAATTTGTACTGTAGACATTTTATTTCCTTTTTTAAATTTACAATCTTGTTATAACAACTACAGGTTACAAGTTACAAGCGCTAAGTTAAACTCATGTTAAGCTAACTTAAAACCTGAAACCAGTAACCTGCAATTAAAAAATATTACTATTCTTCTGTTTTAGTTTCTTCTGATGAAGAGGCTTCAACCTCAGCTTCAGCAGCTTTTTTACGTCTTGGCTCTTTAGCTTCAGGCGCATCAGCTGCAGCTTTAGCAGCTACTGCTTCTTTTTCTGCTTCATCATCTTTTTCGCGTTTACGCTCTTCTAAACCTTCTTCAATCGCTTTGATGATTACATCAGTAATTAAAGAGATAGATTTTGTAGCATCATCATTCGCAGGGATTGGGAAATCGATGTTAGAAGGATCAGAGTTAGTATCAACCATCGCAAAAGTAGGGATGTTTAATTTTAACGCTTCAGTTACCGCGATGTGCTCTTTCTTAACGTCAATTAAGAATAAAGCTGCAGGTAAACGGTTTAAATCAGCGATACCACCTAAAAGTGATTCTAATTTAATACGCTCACGTTGGATCATTAAACGCTCTTTTTTTGAAAGGATAGCATAAGTACCGTCTTTAGTCATTTTATCGATGTTAGACATCTTTTTGATTGACTTACGAACAGTAGCAAAGTTAGTTAACATACCACCTAACCAACGCTCGGTTACGAAAGGCATGTTTACTTTTTTAGCTTGTTCAGCTACGATTCCTTTAGCTTGTTTTTTTGTTGATACAAATAAAACTTTACGTCCTGATTTTACGATTTGTTTAATCGCTGCCGCAGCTTCTTCAGTTTTAGTTAAAGTTTTATTTAAATCTATAATGTGAATTCCATTACGCTCCATGAAAATGTAAGGAGCCATTTTTGGATTCCATTTACGGGTAAGGTGACCAAAGTGTACACCTGCATCCAATAAGTCTTGATAAGTTGTTCTTGCCATTGTCTTTGCCTCCTGTGATTAACGTTTACTGAATTGGAATTTCTTACGAGCTTTAGCACGTCCTGGTTTCTTACGCTCAACCATACGCATATCACGCGTCATTAGGCCTTTAGCACGTAATGCAGGTTTTTTCTCCGCATCTAGTTCAACAATCGCTTTAGCAATAGCTAAACGAACAGCTTCTGCTTGTCCTTTTACTCCACCACCTTGAACGTTTACAGTGATATCATAACGACCTGTAAGCTCAGAAACTTCTAAACTTTGGTTTACGATATATTGCAAAGGTAAAGTTGGGAAATATTCTTTGTGGTCTTTACCGTTAACGGTAATTGTGCCAGCACCATCTTTTAAGTAGATACGTGCAACAGCTGTTTTTCTTCTTCCTGAAGTGTTAGTAACTGACATTTCTTAAAGTTTAATGGTTTTTGGAGATTGAGCTGAATGAGGGTGATTTGCACCAGCATACACAAAAAGATTGGTGTATAATTTTTTACCCAATTTAGTTTTCGGTAACATACCACGTACCGCTTTCTCGATTACACGTTGAGGGTGTTTCGCCATTAACTCTTTTGGAGAGATAAAACGTTGACCACCTGGATAACCAGTATATGAAACATATTGCTTTTCGCTGAATTTGTTTCCTGTCAATTTAACCTTGTCTGCATTGATAACAATTACGTTATCTCCGCAATCTACGTGTGGGGTGTACTCAGGCTTGTTTTTACCACGGATGATCATAGCGATCTTCGATGACAAGCGCCCCAAAATCTCGCCTTCCGCATCAACAACAATCCACTGTTTGTTTACAGTTTTAGCATTGGCCGAGACAGTTTTGTAACTTAACGTATTCACTTGCTTGTATTTAATTTATTAAACAATTTATTATTCCCATTAAAATTGGGACTGCAAAGATAGATAGAATACTTTTATTATCAAATAGTTGATTGAAAAAAGTTTGAGGTTTTTAAAAGCGTGTTTGCAATTAAATACCAAATCGTTACGCTGATTTTTTTTCATCAACTGTTTATGGCTTTTTTTGAGGCAGTTTTTATGATCAAATAAAAGAATATTAAAGGTCATCGGGCATGTAACCCATCCGTTTTCTGGGTTTACTTTTCTTTTCGATCAGTTGGTCGAGATAGCTAAAAACCAATTCGATATTTTTATCGTGGTTATCCACTTTCTTTTTTATTTCTTCTATTTCGAGTTTGAGCCCGGTATTTTCTGAAAGCAATTGACTGATTCAGGTAAAGATCCTTACAATTTGGATATTTACCTGTATGGCTTGTTTACTGCTCAGCACACTCGAAAGCATCAGGATGCCGTGTTCGGTAAAAACATGAGGAAGTTTTCTTCTGCCACCCCAACTTGAAGTCTTCTGGAAATCGATCTGGGTTTCTGCCCACTTGCTCATTGAGTCGCTTAGTCTCTACGCCATATAGCTCCGCCAGGTCACTGTCCAACATTACTTTGTGGCCTCTCAGTTCGTAAATTTTATTAACCAGAATATTGTCAGGGATGATAGGAAGCATTTGTTTAGCTGTCATATCATTTTGGATTTAAACTGGAGATACAAAAAATAGATTGATTTACATCAAAACAGCATCTATAATTTTTATGATCTTTTCTTCGCGCTCTTCATAATTTCCATTGATCAGAATATAGTTAATCCCACGTTTATCGAGTTCTGATTTAAATAAGTTGAACATCTCTAAACGGCGCTCTCCAAAATCGCGAAGATGATCGGCCACCCATGCTACATCAATATCCAGCAGGAAATATAAATCGTAACTGATTTCGTTTTCTAGTTTATTCAGAATATCCGGTACCTGATTTAAATAATATTGTGCATAAATTTTGGTAGTAATCAGATCCGTATCGCAAAAAACGATTTTATTGGCAAGACTGGCTTTGTCCTTTACCCGGTTGGTTTGGGTCTGACCTATTTTAATAATATCATCAATGGTAATGTCGTTCGAAGTAATCAGTTCGCGTGCGACTTCAGGCACGAAAACGGTATGGTAGTACTTGGCCATTTTTTCGGCCAACGTTGATTTGCCTGTACTTTCAGGTCCGTAGAAGCAAACTTTCTTCACAAAATAAGGCTTAACTACATCAGGAATATGCTGCCAATGTTTAAAAGGGGCATTTCTGACCAGTGTGGCTGAAACAGGGATTGCGCTTCGCAGTTGATCAAATAAAATATGCCTGGCGTCTAAATTGGTAGCAAAAGGTATTCCGTAATCTTCAGAAGAAAAAAGGATATCGATTTTCGGATATACTTCGCCCATTCTTATTGCCCAGAGATTTGTTCTCTCAATTAGCGGAAGCGCGTCATTGTCAAAATCATCGGCAATAATAGCAGGTATGATATTGGGTTGGTTTTGAAAGATTTGCTGAATCCAGCTAAAGCGCAGTTCAGCATTTATCGGATCATGAGGGGTAAAACTCATCGATACAATCAGTTCATCACATTGTGCTGCAGCGAAATTGATCAAGGCAATGTGACCATTGTGGATGGGCATAAATTTGCCGATTACTAAACCTCTTTTCATGTAGTTTTGCTGTAACTCCTGTATTCCTTAATCCAATTCCATAAGGCAAAACCGGCAATAATGGTAAAGATGAAATATTCGATCCCCATAAATTTAATGCCCTTCAGAAAATAGAGATATGTGGCTACAATATCAATCAAAAGCCAGATAATCCAGCATTCTACTCTTTTCTGAATCATTAAAAAAGTAGTGATCACGCTCATCACAAAAATGAACGAATCGACAAAAGGGTAAGCGCTTGGTAAATTAAATAATAGCGGTAACCAGTTGTGAAGCTGACTGGCTAAAGTCCCCATGAGTAATGTGCCAACAACACCCAGAATTAGTAAAAGTAGAAACTGCTTTAAGGGCATAAAACTGATTTTGAGTTCTTTATTCTTATCCTCTTCTTCGGGTTTTGGATTGGCCCAGCGCCACCAGCCCATAATATTGGTGATAAAAAAGAAAACCATCAGGAACATATCGGGGTAGAGCTGGGTTTGGTAATATAAAAATGCCGAGAGAAACACATTCACAATGCCTGCAGGCCAGCTCCAGATGCTGGCTTTTGCTGAGAGGATTACAGAGATAATTCCGGTTATTACCGCAAAGAACTCTAAATAGCTCATCTTGTAATCCAGAACTGTAAAAAATATGCTTTGGGCATCGAAAAAATCCATAGGCTGATTATTCACAAATATAAACCCTAAAGTATGTAATTTTCTGCCCTGCTTATCCGCCTTTAAACAAAAAGTAAATTGTGGTTGTTAATTTGTTAGCTGATGCCGTTTGGCTGTGTATGTTAACCAATCCCATTTTCCATGCAGTACCTCGATTACTTTTTTGGTTCGCCAATTCCCTCGTTTCTGAAGAATATCATTATTGGTCTGCTAGCTGTTTTGCTCGGTATTTTCATCAAATTCGTTATTCACAGAGTATTTATTATGTTATCCCGCTGGTGGGATTTTATCTTTATAAAATCGATTATCAAACACCTGCGCTATCCGGTAGGAATTTTTATTCCATTGTTGTTTCTCAATTTTTCACTGGTGTTGATGCAAATGCAATCGGTTTACCGCAGTCCGATTGAGAAATTTTTAGAAATTGCACTGACCATCACTTTTGCTTTAATCTTGGTGCGGATGATTAATGTGCTGGAAGATTATTTTTATTTCAAATATGATTTAAACAAGGAGAATAACCTGAAAGAGCGCAAAATCAGGACGCAGCTGCAGTTTGTCCGCAAATTCGTTGTTTCGCTAATCATTTTAATTACTGCTGCCATTATCTTGTTAAGTTTTGAAAGCATGCGTAAAATAGGAGCAGGTTTACTTACCGGTGTTGGTATTGGCGGAATTATTATTGGCTTTGCTGCACAAAAATCGCTTGGCAATTTATTGGCAGGGTTTCAGATTGCTTTTACGCAACCCATCCGTATTGATGATGTTTTGATTGTAGAGGGCGAATGGGGAAAAGTTGAGGAAATAACCTTAACTTATGTGGTGGTTAATATCTGGGATCAACGGCGGTTGATTTTACCAATTACCTATTTTATTGAAAAGCCATTTCAAAACTGGACGCGGGTATCAGCTGATTTATTGGGCACAGTTTTTCTTTATCTGGACTATACCGTTGCAATCGAACCTTTGCGGCAGGAACTAACCCGGTTACTACATACAAATCTGTTATGGGATAAACGCGTTAATGTGGTGCAGGTAACCGACAGTACAAAAGATGGCGCTGTTGAAGTCCGTTTTTTAATGAGTGCCGCCAGTTCTTCAAAAGCTTTTGATTTACGCTGTTATGTAAGGGAAGAAATGATTGCTTTTATCAGAACCAATTATCCGGAAAGTTTACCAAGAAAGCGGTTGGAATTTAAGGATATAAAAAGAGCCTGGGTTACAGAAAATCGTCATCTCGACTGAAGCGCAGCGAAATGGAGAGATCTATCTAAACAGATTTCTCGGCTGCGCTTCAGTCGAAATGACGACCAATTGATATTATTTAAACATGCCTTTAAGTTTAGCTAATTTTTCCTGTAAATCGCCATCTGCATCTTTTGGTTCGTTACGCGGCTTAAAGTTTTGCTTATTGTTATTTTTATACTCTTGCTTTGGTTTCTGCTCTTTGGACTCCCGACTACGCACTTCCGATTTCGGACTAGCTTCGGTTTTCATGGATAGCGAAATCCTTTTGCGTGCTGCGTCAACTTCCATAACCGTAACTTCGACTTTTTGGTGAACTTTTACCACATCGTTAGGGTTGGCTACAAAACGATTTGCCAATTGGCTGGTATGTACCAATCCATCCTGGTGAACGCCGATATCAACAAAAGCCCCGAAATTGGTAATGTTGGTTACAATACCTGGGAGCTTCATACCCACCCTTAAATCTGAAATCTCATTCACACCATCGGTAAAGCTAAACGCTTCAAAAGCTTCGCGTGGATCGCGGCCAGGTTTGGCAAGCTCTTTTAAAATGTCATTAAGTGTAGGTAAGCCAATTTCAGCGGTCACATACTGCTGTGGCTTTATCTGTTTTTGCAACTGGGTATCTTTCATCAGTGCAGAAACAGTTGTGCCGAGATCTTTGGCCATTTTGTCTACCACGGCATAACGCTCAGGGTGCACACCACTGGTATCCAATACATTTTCAGCATTACGGATGCGCAGGAAACCTGCAGCCTGCTCATAAGCCTTATCACCTAAACGCGGAACTTTTTTAAGACTTTCGCGGTTTTTAAACGCACCATGTGTATTTCTATAGTCTACAATATTTTGTGCCAAAGCTGGTCCTAAGCCCGAAACGTAGGCTAGAATCTGTTTTGATGCGGTATTTAACTCAACCCCAACAGCATTTACTGCGCTGATTACGGTGTCATCTAAACTGGCCTGCAATTTATTTTGATCCACATCGTGCTGGTACTGGCCAACGCCAATAGATTTTGGATCAATTTTTACCAGTTCGGCCAGTGGATCCATTAACCGGCGACCGATAGATACTGCACCACGAACGGTAATATCCTGGGTTGGGAACTCCTCGCGAGCAACTTCTGAAGCTGAATAAATGGATGCGCCACTTTCGTTTACCATGACAATGGTAATGTGCGGTAAATTTAAACCCCGAACAAAAGCTTCTGTTTCTCTTCCTGCTGTTCCATTACCAATAGCAATGGCTTCAACATCATGTTTTTCGCAAAGTTGCTGAATGGTGAACTCTGCATTTTTAACATTTCCTTGCCCGGTGTGCGGATAAATGGCTGTGTTTTCTAACAACTGACCTTGTTTATCTAAACAAACTACTTTACAACCTGTACGGAAGCCAGGATCAATAGCCAGTACATTTTTTTGACCCATTGGTGCTGCCAATAGCAGTTGGCGTGCATTTTCTGCAAATACCCGGATAGCCTCTTCATCAGCTTTTTGTTTGGTAAAAACACGCAGCTCAGTTTCCATTGCTGGCTCAAGCAAGCGTTTGTAACCATCTTCTAAAGCTTGCTGTACTTGTTTTGCAGCGGCATTATTACCGGTAACAAATTGGTTTTCCAGTATTGCAATGGCATCTTCTGCAGGCGGAAGTGCGTCTAAGCGTAAAATCAATTCCTTTTCTCCGCGGCGCATAGCCAATACCCGGTGTGAAGCTGCAGTTTTAACAGGCTCGTTCCATTCAAAGTAATCTTTATATTTAATGCCTTCTTCTTCTTTTCCTTTAATTACTTCGGATTTAAATTCTGCTTTTTCCTGGAAGTAAGTACGCATTTTGGTACGTGCTTCTGCATTTTCCGAAATCATCTCCGCAATAATATCTCTTGCCCCGGCTAAAGCCTCTTCCAAACTATTTACTCCTTTTTCGATGTCAATAAATTTACCTGCTTCTGTATCCAGATCGAAACTACCCTGATCAAAAATTTTCAAAGCAAGTGGCTCCAGTCCCTTTTCTTTGGCCACCGATGCACGGGTTTTGCGTTTTGGCTTGTATGGCAGGTAAATATCTTCTAAAAGCGAAATGGTTTCCGCATCGTTAATTTGTTTCTCCAATTCAGAGGTAAGCTTTCCTAAATCGGTCATTGATTTTAGGATGGCTTCGCGGCGCTTATCCAGGTCGCGTAACTGTAAAACGCGGTCGCGGATTGCAGCAACCTCTACTTCATCCAAACTGCCTGTTAACTCTTTACGGTAACGGGAAATGAATGGAACGGTTGCACCTTCATCTAACAAATTTATCGTAGCAGTTACCTGCTTTTCTGCAACTTTTAACTCAGCTGCAATTATTTTATGGTGGGTTAGCATATCTAAAATTAAAAGATCAAAGCTAGTTAGGATTTTTAGAAATCAATGCTTTTTAGAATCAAGTTTTCCACCGAAATGTGTGAGTAAGTTTTATGGAAAATTGAGATAAAGGCATCATCTTTAAGAAATGAAGAATACTTACATCATCATAATTTTAATCTTTTGTGTTAGCTGCCATAATGTGGAGGTTAAAAGGCCAGAAAACGTAAATGAAGAGGTTACCGTAATTCTGAATACCTTTGAAAATGGGATCGTTTGGGTTTCTAAGAATGATTTTAAAGACATGTATCTTCAAGCAAAGAATCTTCCAAACAAAGTGGTAGAAAAAAGAAGGAAATATACCATTACCGATTCTTTGTTTTCAATGAAAAAGTTTAAATCCTCTCGTTTTGACAAGATTGCCGAAAATGTAAAAAAGACATGTTCATTTCAATTTGTACCAGTTAAAAGCGCTAATCCCAATGGGTTTGAAATTATACGAATGGATAAAGCTATTGCCAGATCGGATTATGATTATAATGGGAAGTTAACTTTTAGCCGGGTTATTTTCAACCACAAGCGCAATAGGGCAAAATATTATTTCGAACAATCTATTTTGTTTTCAGCAGAGCGTGGATGGGGAATGGGGACTTATATTTATGCCAAGAAAATAAACAATATCTGGGTTTTTGATAAAAAAGATCTAGTTTGGATAGTCTAACTTTTATTTCTTGTTGGTTTCTCCAAATCACGTTCAGCTTTAAATTTACTTATGCGGGTAATCAGATCTAAAGGCATGGGTTGATCTATCGGGAACTGTACCGCGCCCTTGCTCCATTTATAATCGCCAAATTCATTTTTGAAAGCCTCAATCCCCGAACCGGTAGGGTAAAAACCAATGTGTTTAGCATAGCCAGCAAAGTAAACTAAAATTCCCTTTTGCTTAAAAGCAGGCATGCCGTAACTGATAACTTCTTTAGCATCGGGCACAGCCAGATGGATTGTTTGGCGCACTTGCTGTAGCAATTTCTGGGTTGCTGCAGGAAAATTGGCGATGTACTGATCGATGTTTTCTGGTTTGGGCTGTTCCATAACTTTATCTTATTATGAAATTACAAAGAATCTTCGATAAATTATTAGCTGATAACGATATCGTATTTTTGTAGCAGTCCAGCCAAACCCGATTGCGAGAATTTTGCTTTTTTGATTCGGTTGTTATCGGGATCGATTGAAAAATTATAGGCCGTTCTCAGATCAGCCTTCTCCAACATAGTTCTGTCGAATGTAGCATTGAGTAAATCGCAGTTATCGAAAGTTGAGCCGGCCAGGTCTGTTTCTGAAAAGTCGACTTCGTGTAGTTGCGAATTTTTAAATATTGTCTTTTTTAATTTGAGTTTGTAGAAAGAACAATGATCCAGTTTTGAATTACTAAAGTTAAACGCCAAACCAAAGTCATTACAATTTTCGAACCTTATGCCCAGCATTTTGCAATCACTAAAATTTACCTCGTTGAAGGTTGTTTTGGTAATATTGGCTAAACTTAAGTTGCAGTGGGTAAACTGACAATCCAGAAACTTAACACCGCTTAAATCCGAACCTGAAAAATCGCAGTTGATGAATTTACAGTTTTCATATTCTGCTTTCGGTAAGGCACGTAATGTGAAATCGGCTTTTTCGAAGGTTTGGTCGGCTGTGTACTCAGGCATGGAGGTTGTTTTTCTTATTAGCGAAGATAAAAAAATAAGGTTTGGACTGATTGCTGTAATTGAAATTTTATAGATAAAGCCTCGTAGGTTTAAACGCAAAAAAAAATCCCCCAATTTAATTGGAGGATTCTAATATTTGATGAAATTCTTCGCTATGCGCAGAATGACAGTTTATTTTGTAGCGTACATTACTTCTTTTACCGCTTTAACTACGCGCTCAGCATTTGGTAAGCTAGCTGCGATTAAAGTTGGTGAGTATGGAAGTGGAACATCGGCACAAGTGATACGTAAAACTGGTGCATCTAAATAATCGAATGCATTTCTTTGTACGTTGAAAGCAATTTCTGAAGAAATTGAAGCCAATGGCCATGCTTCTTCTACCACAACTAAACGGTTTGTTTTCTTAACCGATTCGATGATGGTTGCATAGTCGATAGGACGCACAGTACGTAAATCGATTACCTCTACATTGATTCCTTCTTTGGTTAATTCTTCAACAGCCGGGTTTACCACGCGGGTTAACATTTTACCAAAAGTTACGATAGTTACATCAGTACCTTGTTTGGTTATGTTAGCTTTGCCAAATTCTATGTAATACTCTTCAGCAGGAACATCGCCTTTATCGCCGTACATTACTTCCGATTCCATAAAGATAACCGGATCCGGATCGATAATTGCTTGTTTTAATAAACCTTTAGCATCATAAGGTGTAGATGGAACCACAACTTTTAAGCCTGGTGTGTTAGCAAACCAGTTTTCGAAGTTTTGTGAGTGTTGTGCACCTAATTGGCCAGCGTTACCTGTTGGGCCACGAAAAACCATTGGGCATGAAAACTGACCACCGCTCATTGATAAAATTTTAGCTGCTCCGTTGATAATCTGATCGATTGCAACTAAAGAGAAGTTAAATGTCATGAACTCTACAATTGGAATAAGGCCAGCAGTTGCTGCACCAGTTGCAATACCAGCGAAACCTAATTCGGCAATCGGTGTATCGATAATACGCTTTGCACCAAACTCATCAAGCATTCCTTGACTTACTTTGTATGCACCGTTATATTCTGCTACTTCTTCACCTAATAAAAAAACGCGGTCATCTTTACGCATTTCTTCGCTCATGGCTTCGCGTAGTGCTTCTCTAAATTGGATTTCTCTCATTGTAAATTTTAATAACGGTGGCAAATATAATTATTAATCGCGTTGAAACCAAAGGCAATAATCTGTGTGTTTTGTAATAATTGTACTTGATTACGAGGTTTTTTGCAGGCGATTTTTACTAATTGTAGATAAGGGAAATATTATTGTGCTTTTGCGCCAATAAAAGAATCGATTGCATGCTGATTTGCTTGTTTTCCGAAATATTTTTTTTGAAAAAATGTATCCCGAAATGAGAAATGCTGGTTTTTAGTGGTTTGGATTTAATAAACCATAAATTTCGCTGTCTAAAAATTGCCCTCTGAAATAATAATCCTGCCTGAAAAGAGCCTCTTTTGCGAAACCATGTTTAAGCAGGATTTGCCTCGAAGCATCGTTTTCAACATTGATGTTAGCCTTGATGGTGTGCAAATTCATGTCTTGAAAACCAAAATCTATAGTTTTTTGTAAGGCCTCCGAAATGATACCCTTGCGCCAATAGTCGGGGTGAAGCATATAACCAATCTCTGCCCTATGGTTAGCAAAGTCAGTACGCCAATAGCCAATAGAGCCGATCATATTTCCCGGATCTTCTTTTCTTGCTATTACCCAGGCTAAATTGTCGCCATTTTCGAAACCCTCGTTAAATGTGGTAATAAAGGTTTTAATCTCTAACAAATCTTTAGGCCTTTCCCTATCGATATATTTCATCACTACTTCATTAGTGCGCATCGCAAATAGATTATCTGCATCTGATAATTGATGTTCACGAAGGATTAACCTTTCGGTTTCTAATAAAGGGAATTGGGTAAAGTTTAGGGTTAGCATCAGGTTTCTTTTAGTAATGCAAATTTATATTTATCCTCAAATTCTTTTACCTCGTCGGCAAATGATTTTTTTGAGTGATGAACTTCCTGGTTTTTGATATAATTGATAACCGAATTTATTTGTGAGTCGCTTACCGAAACTGCATAGTATTCGCCCTGCCACATAAATGGAATTTCGGTTAATTTGTTTTGATTGATCCAAAATGACGATTCTCCTTTAATTAACTGAGCAACGTTTGAAATGGACTGATCTTTACCCAATGAAATTAAGTAATGCAAATGATCGGTATATCCATTTATAGATTGAAGAAAAATGGACTTGTTTTTACAGTTCTCCATAATGTGCTTATGGACTTGATAACGGATATTTTTAGTTAAATAGGGATGTCGGTTTTTAGTTGAGAACACCAGGTGTACCCAAATTCTTACGTACGACATAATTTAATATTTTAGACTATACTAAACCAATATAGGGTTTTTATTTGTTTTATGGCTAAAGCCATTTGGAAATATTATCTATTTTCAGTCAGCTGAAGCTGACTGCGATGAATTTCAGATAAGCTAAATGAATGAGGCTAAAGCCCTTTTGGATCTTTATTGTTTGCCATCAGCTAAAGCTGATGGCAAGAAAAGAAAAATTACCAATAAAAAACCATCTACTTTATAATCTCTGATTCATCGCTGTTGGCTGAAGCCAACAGCACATTAAAAGACCCCTTATTGGCTTTAGCCAAACTATTTCCCAAACAGCGTTTTGTAAATAGAATACTTGTAATTATCCTCCACCGCGCTCGCCACAAAATATGGAGCTTCAAAAAGTTCAGTTAATTTTTTTCTAAGCTCGGCTAAGAATTCCGGTTTTATTTCTTCCAGGTATTCTCCAGAAAGGGTTTGCCTGCCCGATTTAAACCAAACGCCGTCCACAGCCATGGTTTTAACTACGTAAAGATTAGGCTCAACACAGGTTTTTCCTGAAAATTGCTCATACGCATAGGTGTAGAGTAAGGTCTGTACAAGCGCCTTATTGATGTTTTTTCCATCTGAATTGAAAAGCTCGGCAACATCTTTAAAAGTGAGTTTGTCGCTCCCGGTTTTATAATCAACAATTCTGGTCACCCCATCTTTTACATCCACACGGTCAATAAAACCGAAAATTTTAACACTGGCTTGCTGATTGTTTAAAGGAAAGCTAATTTCCGCCTCGACCTTTTGTTCCAAACTGATAATGTTGAAGGGCGCCTGATTTTCATCCTGATTTAAAATAATATTTACATAAGCCTCAACGATAGATAGGATTACCTTTTGCATGCCCTTATACTCCATTGCCTTATCAGGATGGTTGAACATAACCGAATTAAAGGCTTTTTGGGTTAATGCTGGTACCTGTTTTCTTTTTTCTTTGATCTTGTCGATAGTTATTTCTGCTTTTCTCAAATCCTCGTAGAAATATTCCATCACCTTGTGCAGAATTGAACCAATTTCGTTGGCTTCAACAACTGCGCTAACTTCTTTGGGTTCTTTAATACCCGCAATGTAATTGAAAAAGAAATCTATCGGATTCGAAATATATTGCGTTAGTGCAGATGGCGAAAGTACCTTTTTCTTGTCGAGGTATTTTTGCAGCGTTTGCTGGATGAAAGCGTTATTGGCTTTTTCAATTTTTACTTCCCTAAATGCTTCGGTTTTTACTTCTAAATTAAGCTCATGATAGCGGAAGCTGAAACCACTCTCGTATTCCAGTTGCTTTAGAATCCTGCTCGCTTCGCCTGATGTAGATTCGTCAGTAAGGCTATTATATACAAAGTTGATGTTCCTGGAACGCTGCATTAAGCGGTAAACCATGTATGATGAAATGGCATCGAGGTTTTCGAGCACTGGCAGCCCGTATACCCGGCGGATGCTATCAGGGATAAAGCTATTGCCAATAGATGATTTTGGGATAATACCCTCGTTAAAACCTAAAATCACCACTTTGTCGAAGTTCAGATTTCGCGTTTCCAGTAAACCCATTAACTGTATGCCGCTCAATGGATCTCCCGAAAGTGGAACTGCTATAGCCTGAAGCGATTTTTGCACCAGATAGATTACAAAGGCTATATCTTCTTCGCCTATGTGCTTGCCAAAGGTATCGTGCAGGCGATTAAGTTCCTGAATGGTTTTAACAAAAAGCTCAGCGTCGATTTTTTTGAGTGTTTTGGCATTCGATAAACGGGTTAAAATAAAATCGAGAACCGCCAGCAAATAAGGTACTACATTTTTCGGACTATCTATTTTTTTATAAAAAACCTCGAACAAACCGCTTTGACGCAATAAACGTTCATGCCGAATTTCAACCTCATTCTCTGTCAACAGTGCAGTGAGGATTTTATCGCGCATTTTCTGACTCAAACCTGTGAGTGGATGCGTTAAAAAGGCCTCAACATTTTTATAACTCACTTTACCATTGCGGATAATTTCCAGCTGACTGGAAAACCACAAATCGGCCAAACCGAATATACTCGAGGTAGCCAGGGCAAAGCCCATGGTTACGTTTAAGTCGATTGTTTTTTGGTTGTAGCTGGTAGGAATGGTTTGCAAGGCAGGCAACAACAGGCTTTCATCGGCAAGCACTACCACGGTTGAACCAACTTCTTTCTGATCAGTGTAATCATCGGCCAGGATGTTGTTTAATATTTTGGCCTGAGCCGATTGTCCCTGAACTTTGAAAACATTAACCTGGTGGGGTTCGGTTTTCATCAGACTTGCACTATGCTCGAATACATTTTTTAAACCCAGCTGATTAAGGTTTTTACGCAGAAACAAACCCGCTTCCTGCAAAGGATCGTTGAGATAATACTCATCTGCATCAAAATAGAAGAGTGCCTGGTCTGCCTCCTGCAACTGCGTGAAAATTTTAGCTTCAGCCCTGGTTAGTGCATTAAAACCTACCAGAATAATCTTCCCTTTTTCGAAGTCTACAGCTAAATTTTCTTGCTGCCCTATTTCTTCTGCTAAATGGCGGTATACATAACCATTGGTTAAATAATCCTGAGCTTTGAGGGCGGCATGAAACTTATGGTACAGTTTGGGCATCCTGCGCCACATTTTGATAAAAAGCTCCTGCTGTTTTTTATGCTTCCCTTCTGAATAGGAAGTCCAGAACTGTGCTAAAAACTCATATTGCTCGGGGCTTAAATAATCGAAATCTTTATTGATTACTGAAATATCTTCCAAATCGCGATAGAGTTTTTCGGCATCAACTAAGTCGTTGTCTATTTGTGTAAAATCGCTTAAAATGATTTTAGCCAGCGGGAAAAACTTATGACTCGATATAGGATCGAGTTTTTCCTCGGCTAAAAGCTGGTTGTAAATTTTATGCAGCGTAAAAAACTGCAGGTAAAAATCTGCTATTTTATATTGGGTGGCAGCTGCAAAAAACTCTTGTATAGTATAAAAGGAAGGGCTAAAAAAGGGTTTTTGAATAACATCGGCTAGGTATTTCTGCATATAAGCAGCGGGGCGCTTATTGTTAAAAACGATAGCACAATGCTGGAGATTGGTGCCAAACCGCTCAATTAAATCTTCGGCAACTTCTTGTAAAAATGGTTTCATGTTTAGCTTATAGAGTTTGAGCCGCTTTCTTTATTCTTTAACTGCATTTCGATCATTGCTTTGTCTTTTTCAATCCAATCTGCCAATTGTTTTTCTGTTGGCAAATACATTTGATATTTTGATGCGAACAATTGTTTACTGTCCTTCAACATAGAATATTTAACCACTGTTTCTTCTTTGTCGGTACAAAGAATGATGCCAATGGTTGGATTGTCGTTTTCTTGTTTTTTAATGTCATCAAACATTTTGATATACATATCCATCTGACCAACATCCTGATGTGTTAATTTATTAGTCTTTAGATCGAATAGCACAAAGCATTTAAGTATATAGTTATAAAAAACCAAATCAATGTAGAAATGGCTGGTTTCAGTACTTATTCTAAACTGTCGTCCTACAAAAGAAAATCCTTTTCCTAACTCTAATAAAAATTGCTGTAGATGATTGATTATTTTTGTTTCAATCTCTCTTTCATTTAATGTTGAAGATTGCTCTATGTTCAAAAACTCTAAAACATAAGGATCCTTGATGAAATTTTCTGAAATCTGTATATTATTGCCTGTTGCACTTGCCTTCTCTTCTTTTGACAGAAGTCTTTGAGAGTATGATGAGTTAATATTTCTTTCCAGTTCTCGTGAACTCCATTGTTGATGTTCTGCTTCTTGTAAATAGTATGTTCTTGCCTCAATATCATCAACCCTCATAATTAAACGATGATGTGTCCAGCTTAAACTGCTACGCAGTGCGTACGATATTTCAGTTGGTTGGTTATCAGTTGTTTCTAAATTGCTACGCACTGCGTAGCAGATTTGATCGTTTTGATACGTCAGATAGAACTGGCGAAAATTTCGGAGGTTTGAATAGGAAAACCCTTTGCCAAAATCTGCTGTTAATTTTTTGGATAATGATTGTAATATTTCGTCGCCATACGATGCCTTTACATTTCCTCCCTGTTCGTTTTCAACTATTTCTTTACCGATTCGCCAATATGAAATTACCATAGCAGTATTTACGGCATTATAAGCTTCAGATCTATATCTTTTAAGTATGTATAGCACATTGCCATATAACTTGTTTATTTCTTCCATATTACACTAATTTCAAATTGCCTTTAACTGCATAAAAAAGATAGGCTTTAATATACTGATAACCCATTTCAGATAACAACACTTTGTATGTATTTACTTGTTCGATGTGCTTGTCACTTTCTTCCAATGTAAACTTATAATCGAGAATAATTACTTCATCTTTATTGAACAAAATTCGGTCGGGGCGGTGAAGCTTGCCTTTTGCATCAATAATGTTTTTTTCGCTAATGCTGCCCGTAGCTTTGCTTAAAACTGCCTTTAGATCGGTATTTTCGAGTACCTCGAGCGCCTTAGTCACCAGGTTTGGCTTTTCATCTTCCTGTACAATTCCGTCTAAAATTAAATTGGTAATATAATCTTCAACCTCTTTTTGAGTACTGGCATTGGCTAAAATATCGTGGAGCAGGGAACCTTTTCTGCCCGATTTTTCGATATTAACCAGGTGTCTGAGATGTTTATCTTCGGAGGGGATATATAACTCTGCAAGGCGTGTTGTAGTAGGATAGCTTTGCAGATCGATAAAGTTAGCTTCTTCCTTTTTGCTTTCAACCGAAACAAAATCTACAATTTCGTAAACGCCATTTTCATCAAATTCATTTTCGAAAGTAAGATTGATTACATCACCCATATTGGATAGCTTAAGTTCCTTTTTAGCCATGGTAGCGATATAGAGATAATCTTTTGAGCGTGTGGTGGCCACATAAAGCATATTCAGCGCATCCATATTATTATAGAGCAGTTCTTCGTAATAGGCCTTGGCTATGGCCGAATCGGCCAATGCTTCATTGTATTTTAATGGAATGCCACGCAGTTCTTTATAAACGGTTTCATCAGAGGAAACCCAAAAAGTTCCATTTGCTTTGCCTTTTATCTCCCAATTGCAAAAAGGTACAAAAACCGCCCTGAATGCCAATCCTTTTGACTTATGGATGGTAATGATCTGGATCGCATCAGCACCTTCTGGTGAGGGCAAAGACTTTTTAATGCCATCTTCTTCCCACCAGGTTAAAAAGGCAATAATTCCCTTTTCACCAAGTTTACCAGCCGATGCGGTTAAATCTCTAAAGGCCAGTAAATAGGGTAGGTTGGCAGTGAGGTTTTTTAAACCATAGCTTTCAATTAAAATTTCTACCAGCTCTGGTAGGGGCAACTGTAGCCAGCTTTGCCAATTTTCGCAAAGGGCAGGAGGTAAAACTTCTACAAGGCTGTTTAAAGGTCGATTATTAAGATTGAGGTAATCGTTGGCATTTACTTCCTTTCCCTGTAATGAATGATAAAGGGCAATGCAATTGGCTTTGTATAATGCCGACTGTGATTCCAGGCCAATTAGAACCTTTAGGGTGTTGATAATAAGTTGTATGGCTGAGTTGTTCGAAATTAATAAGGCATCTCCGGATAGCACGGGTAATTTGTGCTCCATTAATTTTCTAACCGTGAGCATAGCCTCACTATTGGAGCGAACCAAAATGGCTATATCTTTTAGCGCATAGTTGTACTCCTGGAGTATTTTGATTTCGTTGATAACGTCATCAAGGGCAATATCTCTGAAAGTAGTTTCGGTAAAACGGGCTTCATTTGGCGCATGTTCTTTCCCAAATTTTTTAATTTTTATGGTGCCTCCTTTTTGCGTATTGGCAGCAAAATTTTGACTCGAAGTACTGTAAATGTCTGTTATAATCTGGGTGTAATGTTCCCCTTCCCACCACGATGAAATACTCTCGGGTTTAGTGAGCAGGTTTTGATTTAATTCATTTTGCAAGGCAAGGGGAATAGACCTGTAAAGGAAATTGTTAAAAGTGATGATGTTCTCGGTACTCCGGTAATTTTCTGCCAAACTATCTTCCATTACATTTTCGATGCCTACATCTCGTCTGGCATGTTGGTGCAGAATATTCCAGTCGCCATTGCGCCAGCGGTAGATCGATTGTTTGGTGTCGCCTACAATCAAGTGGTCAATCAGTGTTTCGCTTGGCGTGGCCATGGCATTGGTAAGTAATGATTTAAAACTTCCCCACTGGCTGGTTGATGTATCCTGAAATTCATCGAACAGGAAATTGCGGTATCTGTTACCTACTTTCTCCCAAATAAATGAGGGATTGTCGCCTGCATCTTCGGTAATGCCTGAAATTAATTTCTGTGCATCGCTAATGAGCAGGTTGTCGTTTTCTGCGCGATATTCTTTCAAAAGCACAGCAATTTCTTGCATTAACCTCAGGTAATATAGGTTTTTATTAAAGGCAATGGCCAGGCTGTAGTTTGGTAAATGTGCCTGATAATGTTCTTGAAGCCGTTTAAGCAGCGGATTTACAATTTCGTAAGCCTCGGGGAAGCTCACATTTTTCTGGAACCATTCCTCTGGTTCATCAATCAGGTTGAAAAGCGGCTCTATTTTGGAAAAGTCGCCGCGGGCAACCAGTATTATTTTGGCCAATGCACTGCGCGATTTCCCTTTAAGATGCTCGTTTTCGACACCAGTGACTCCCAGGGCTTCGTGCGCATCGGTAGCGATTCGAATAATTTCCTCTTCAAAATTTTTGATTTCGGCTTTAGTGATGCTGATGTATTTTTTGAAAAGTTCGTCGATGTTCTCCAGTCCCAAAGCGGTTACTGCGTCTTCGAAAATCTGGAAACGTTCTGAAAAGATTTCGCCGATCAGATTGTATAGTTCGAATTTGTAGTTCCAGCTTTTGTTATCGCTAATGCGCTCGATGGCCAGGTCTATAATCCATTGTAAGAGCTGCTTGTTATGGTCGAGAGCTTCGTCCAGCTTGGCAACGAGGTCATCTTTAACTTTATCATAATTCATCTCTAAATTATAATCGGCGTTAAGACCTAGCTCGAAAGCGAAACCACGGATTACTTTTTGTACGAACCCATCAATGGTACTAACCGAAAAGCGGCTATAATCGTGCAGGATTTTGCGATAGATTTTGTCGGCTTTAAACTGTAGCTCCTGTCCGCTCATTTCGGGATACGCTTGTAAAATGAGCTGTCTGTAATCGTCTGTTTTTTTTGCCGGATTGCCCTTTGCCAGGCCTAACAATACTTCCAGTATCCTGGTTTTCATTTCCTCGGTAGCCTTGTTGGTGAAGGTAACGGCTAAAATTTCGCGGTATTTATTCTCACCAGAAAACAGGAGCGTGAGGTAATGTGCTGTTAAACTGAATGTTTTACCAGAACCGGCAGAAGCCTGAAGAATTTTAAGTGGTTTGGGCATAATATGATTGCTCTCGGATTTTAAACTTACAACAATTTAAAATCTCCGCGAAATCATGATTTCAACAATTCCATTTCATTAAGCCTTTTTCTTCTTCCTTTTATTAAGTGTTTTATGACTGATTCTGGCTGGCCTCTCAGCCATTTCGATTTTTAAACCCAGCAAATCGCGGATTACTACCGATGCACAAGCTCCACCAAATGCTGCCGGCAGGTAAGAAATGGTACCATAAGCAGAACGCTTAAAGTTACTGCCATCGGTCATAATCATAGAGTTTTTATCCATTTCTTCAATCGAGAAAACAGCTTTGATCTTAGTTGCATTTTCAAGTTTATTCAGTCGTTTGCGTACGTAGCTGGCAAAAACACATTGATAGGTATCTGGAAGCATAGTAATCCTCAATTTCGTAGGATCCAATTTGCCACCAGCGCCCATTGAACTTACAATCGGAATATTTTTTTCCAATGCAGTAGATAATAAAGTGATTTTAGGCATTACACTATCGATGCAGTCCATAATATAATCAAATTTACCTTCCAAAATTTCCCTGCACTTCTCTGGCGTAAGAAAAGTATCGACTACATGCAATTTTAGCTCGGGATTTATCGCCTGCAAACGCTCGCGCATAATTTCGGCCTTGCCTACACCGTGATTGGTTGCCAATGCAGGTAACTGTCTGTTTCTATTGGTTGGGTCTATCACATCGCCATCAACAATAGTCATCTCCCCTACGCCCGAACGGCATATAAACTCGGCGGCAAAAGAGCCAACACCCCCCAAACCAATTACCAAAACGTGTTTCGCTTGAAGTTTTTCAATTCCTTCATTTCCTATAAGCAGGGCAGAGCGCGAAAGCCAGGTTACATCAGACATATACTTTTTTTATTTAATCACGGATAGAAAGGATGCACACAGGTCACCTTTGCCTATCTGTAAGATCCTGTTGTTAGTTTACAATAAGTTCAACTTTTTCCAGTTGGCAAAAATACGAGCTTTAAGCTCATCAACCGTACATTTTTTTAAATTGGCCGCGGCCTGGTAAACTTCTTGTATAGAAATGTCTGAGTCGTCGGTTTCCAGCAAGAAGTTATCGGTTTCCTGAATCAGTTTTGCTGCACCGGTTTTTAATATTGCTGTACCAAATGAAAGAAAAAAACCTTTGTCCAATAGTTGTTTGCCAAGCACTTCGTTTTTATTAAAACCATGTATAATCATCGGAACTTTCACCCGGAGCTTGTCTTTAAGTGAAATCAGCTCGGCAAAACATTTTACGCAATGCAATATCAATGGTTTATCCAGTCGTTCGGCAAGTCTGATTTGTTCGGTTAGAATAAGCAGCTGGTTATTTACACTTTCTCCTCGGAGTTTATCCAGGCCACATTCGCCAATCAATTTCACGTTGGATTGTTTGCCCACTACTTCCAGGTAACGCATTTGCATTTCTAACACATCAAGTTTGGCAAACCAAGGATGTAACCCCACTGAAATGGGCTTTTTTTTAGGCATGGCCAGAAAGATATCGCTGGTTAACGATAAGCTTTGAATACTGGTAGCCCCGGGCACTGAAGCGGTTTTATGGCTATGTACGTCTAAAAAATCCATTGAAGGACAAAGATAGGGAAAATGTAAGATGGGGCATGTGAGATGTAAGATGGAAAAAATGCGCGCGAGATTAAACCATTTTCATTGATGAAATTCCATCCTACGGACTACGGACTACGGACTACGGACTACGGACTACGGACTACCTAATGTTTCCCCTCTGTAAAGAATTTGCGAATAATCTATTACATTATCAGGCTTTCTTATTTTTACTTATTATTCTAAAAAATCATGAAAAAGATAATCATTCTACTGGTAGCAGTGTTCGTATCAACAGCAGCTTTTAGCCAGGCAAAAAAAGAAGGGGTTCATATTTATAACCCTCAGGCCGATGCAAAAGCAGATATTGCGACAGCAGTTGCAAAGGCAGCTAAAGAAAATAAGCATGTTTTATTACAGGTTGGCGGTAACTGGTGCACCTGGTGTATTGCATTCCACAATTTGGTTGATAGCACCGCCACCTTGAAAAAATACATTAATGATAACTTCGAAACCGTATTGGTTAACTACAGCCCTGAAAATAAAAACGAAAGTGTTTTGGCAAGTTTAGGTTATCCGCAACGCTTTGGTTTTCCAGTGTTTTTAGTGTTGGATGGAAAAGGAAAAGTATTGCACATTGAAAACTCTTCGTACCTGGAAACAGAAGAAATTGGCGCTAACGGCAAAAGGAAAGTTGGTCACGACGTTAAGAAAATAACAGCTTTTTTAAAAGGGTGGACTACTACTGCAGTTAATCCTGAAACGTATAAATCAAAAGCCAGATAGTTTTACAAAGCTTTCCAATAAAAAAACGGCAGATTATTTTGTTAGATGTGATCTGCCGTTTTTTTTAATCCTCTAAATCATCTTCGCTGTCTTCAGAATCATCCAGGTTTAGCTCGTATGATGGGCGTGAAGCTTCATCAACTTGCTCCAGCATATCTTTATCGTGCTCTATGCTGGTATCGTCGCCGTTAATTTCATTGATATTTTCTACATCGTCCTCCCTGCGCAGTGCATCGTTGGGGTCGCTGGAATAGTTGTCGTTTTCTGGGTCTATCATAACATTAAGATTTATAAATAGATAATCGCTGTAGGCCGGAAATTGTTTTGAAAAAAGCAGAAAAACTAAAGCTGGAAGTGAAAAGACCAAAGTGTTTGATCGCTAATTTGAATGTCGAAAAATGAATTTTGAATGAGTGAGTGATGGATGCAAAATATATTCAATCATTCAAAATTCAATCCTTTGTGTCTTCGTGCCTTTGTGGTTAATATTAATTAAAGGCCATCTCCAAATTTATAATTCGGAGCGATACTTACCGGTAACTTTCCGCTTGGTACCAATCTGTTATTAATTACGGCTGCGGCCGAAATTTGCATGTAATCTTCTTTTTGATAGGCTACAACAAGTCCTTTGCTATTTTCCAGGCCGGGTAAGCCTGCCAGGTTGTATGGATTTGCAAATAATGCGAATACGGCATTTTTGGCCGATAATTCTTTAATGAAATTCTTTACTCCTGCATTTAATGGCATATTGTTGGCCGGCCGTGAGCGGCTATCATGAATTCCTACAATTACCTGATCAAAAGCACCAATTTCGCGGGCTATGTTCGAAATTTGTGTAGGATTGGCGTCCTTATCCAAAACGTAGTAAACCGAATTGTAATAACCTTTTGCAATCTCCTTCTGGAAAGTAGTAACCGAAGGCACACCGATACTGATGATGGCCGTTCTTCTGATTGGAATTAACCGTTTGATGTAATCTTTGCCTTTTAACAAAGTAACAGAAGCATTGGCAAGTTCTTGCACTAATGCATTACTGGCATTGCGGTTAACGGCGGCCACTATTCCTTGTGTTACCACTGTATCTTTTTTGGCCAAACCTGCCCAGTATTTGGCGGTCAATATCTTGCGTACGCTGGCATCAATTTCTTTCATGCTTATGCGATCTTGCCTAACCGCTTTACGCACCAGCTTTATGGCTCTGTCGCTATTTTCGGAAAGTTCCAGAATATCGTTCCCCGCGATAATTCCCATTAAATCAGCCTCGCCATTTTTGAAATATTTAACCACACCTTTCATATCCATCGCATCCGAAATGATCAGACCTTTAAACCCAAGTTTTTGCTTTAAAATGCCTGTAACGATCGGCTTAGAAAGTGTAGAAGGTAAATTCGGTGTATTATCAAGCGAAGGAATATTCATGTGGGCAATCATCACGCCCGATGCGCCCTGCTTAATCAGTTCTTTAAAAGGGTACATTTCTAAAGTATCTAACCGGGTAGCCGAAAAGGTAAGCTGTGGTAAATCGTAATGCGAATCTACATCTGTATCTCCATGTCCAGGAAAGTGCTTTAATGTTGTTAAAAGGCCACCATCCTGCATACCTTTCATATATGCGGCAACTTTGGTCGCTACGTTATATTTATTTTCACCAAAAGAACGGTAATTGATCACCGGATTTTTCGGGTTATTGTTGATGTCCGCGTCAGGGGCCAAATTCATCTGCATGCCCATTCGCTTATAATCTTTGGCAACCTCTAAACCCATTTTATACAAAAGTTCTTTGTTTTGGATCGCACCCAATGCCATTTGGTATGGATAAGAAATGGTACTATCCAAACGCATACCTAAACCCCATTCACCATCGTTGGCTACAATTAAAGGCACGTGGCTTAGTTTCTGATAAGCATTGGTAGCGATAGCCTGCCTGCCCGGACCGCCCTGAAAAAATATAACCCCACCTAATTGCTCGCGCTTGATTACCTGACCAACCGAATCGGTATATTTTTGTCCCAGGTTAGTATGTGCGCGTACAAAGAACATCTGCGCAATGCGCTCCCTGCGGTTTAATTTATTAAAAACCGAATCAACCCATTTGGGCTGATTGGCTAACATTTCTAAATAAGATTTTTGTTGTGCACTGACAGAAAATGCAGCTCCACAGAGGGCAATGAGTATAAAAAGGTTTTTTTTCACTTGTTTTGTTGTATCAGGTCAGCTAAATTAATAAACCAAAGCCGTATAAAACAAAAACTCGTCCAAGTAATCGATTTAATACAGTAAGTTTTAAAAAAAGAGTTTTTTGGGTTAAGATTTATACATCCCTTTACCTTCAATAAAATCGATTACCTTATCGGGAAGAAAAAACTGGACATTCTTTTGTGCTTTAATAGCCTTACGGATAAAGGTTGAAGAAATTTCCATTAAAGGTGTTTGGGTAAAGGTGATTGCCGGATGGTTTTCCCACTCTGTAACATCAGCTCCGGGCCTGGGGTATACGTAAATCTGATAGTTTTTTAATAGTACCTCATAGTTTTTCCACTTTTTGAAAGAAACCAGATTATCTGCCCCCATAATCAACACAAATTCCTTTTCCGGATATTTTTCATGCAGATAAGTTAGCGTATCGATGGTGTAAGAGGGTTGCGGCAACGCAAATTCGATATCGCTTACCCGGATTTGCTCTGCACTTTCCGTTGCCAGTTTGGCCATCTCCAAACGGTCGTACATATTGGTTAAACCGTTTTTATCTTTTAGGGGGTTATGTGGTGATACCACCAGCCAAACCTCGTCCAGTTCGGTATGATTGGCCATATAATTGGCGATAATTAGATGACCGGTATGGATGGGGTTGTAAGAACCGAAGAAGAGGCCAGTTTTCAGTTGGCGGTTTTCTGTTGACATGTTTCAGTTTTCAGTTTACCAAAGAAGTTTAGCCTTATAAAAGCCGAAATTTTGATCTTTAGTTAAAATTGTTAATTTTTCAGAAATGCCTTGGGCAATTAAAATTTCAGAAATGCCTTGGGCAATTAAAATCCTATCAAATGGATCACGATGATGAAAATCTAATTCGTTCAGTTTAATAATATGATTGAAAGAAATTGGCAATATTTCAATTTGATTGTGATCTAAAAAATCTAAAATTTTATCGAAATCAGCACTTAAAGAAAGTTTATTTAACTTCGTTTTTATTGCAATCTCCCAAATACTGGCAATACTGATATAGCATTGGTTATTTAGATTTTTAATTTCATCAATTATATTTTTTGGTAATGACGGATCTCCATTTATAAACCAGATAAACGTATGCGTATCCAACAGAAACTGCATTACATATAGTCTTTAAAGTCCTCTAATGGTTCATCAAAATCTGCAGACATTTTAAAGAAATCTTTAGCGTAGCCAAATTCTCTCTCTTTAAGCTTTTTATCCGTTTTCGATTTTTTTTTCAGGGACGCAACAAAGTCAGACACTTGCTTCTTCAGGTCTGAAGGCAATGAAGATATTTGGCTATATAATTGAATATCAGTCATTACTCAAATATAAAGATTTTTATTCTTTCAAGAGAACTATTTCTTCAGGAAATCACCAACCAATTGCTCGGCTTCTGCACATGCCGTTGCTAAATCGTAATTTTTTAAAATCACATCAAACTTATCGGCATAAAGCAATTCTTTCTCGGCTTTGACAAATCGTTCCTGTAATTTTTCAGGGCTATCTGTTCCGCGACCGCTTAAACGTTCTTTTAATACATCTAAAGATGGTGGCTGAACAAAAATGGCCAGCGCATCTTCTTCGTACTTTCTTTTTAAACGGATACCGCCTTCAACATCAATATCGAAAATTACCTGTTTTCCATCGTTCCAGATCCGTTCGATCTCTGAGCGTAGCGTACCGTAAAATGTGCCATTGTAAACCTCTTCAAATTCTACAAATTCCTGATGGGCTACTTTATGTAAAAACTCTTCCTTACTGATAAAATAATAATCGTTTTCATGTTTTTCTGTGCCCCTTAACTCGCGGGTCGTTGCAGAAATAGAAAAGCTCAGCTCAGGGAATTTCTTTAATAAGTGATGTACGATAGTTGTTTTACCTGCACCTGATGGTGCCGAAAATATGATTAATTTGCCTTGCATTTTTAATATGTTGGAAGGTTGAAAGGTTAAAGGTTGGAAGGTTGAATGTAACATTGCAACTTAACAACATTTAAACATTACAACACGTTCAATAATTGTTCTTTTATCTTTTCTAATTCTTCTTTCATTCCCACCACAAACTGTTGCATCTGGGCATCGTTTGCCTTAGCGCCCATGGTGTTAATTTCCCTTCCTATTTCCTGCGAGATAAAGCCCATTTTTTTACCGTTTGCTTCCTTGCTGGCTAAAGTTTGCAAAAAGTAATCGCAGTGACTTTTCAGGCGTGTTTTTTCTTCGGTAATATCAATCTTATCAATGTAGTAGATCAATTCCTGCTCAAAACGGTTCTGGTCTATGTTCACTTTGCCCACCGCATCTTCTAAAAACTGGTTAAATTTATCGCGGATAGCCGCAATTCTTTTGGGTTCCAGTTCTTCAACAGATTTAAAGTACGACAGGATATTTTTGATTCGAAGTTCTAAATCAGCCTTTAAAACAGCGCCTTCATCTTCTCTGAACCGGTTAAAATTAGTTAAGGCCTCAGTAAAAATTTTATAAAGGTGGTTCCATTCATCTTCGCTTACACTTTCTTCTTTGTAACTAATTACATCAGGGAAAGTTAAGGCAGTTTGCAGTAAGTTGCTGCTATCGGCGCCTAATTCATTGTTAACGGCAACCAGTTGCTGGTAATAGTGACTTAATAACGCAGTGTTAATGGTAGCACCGGTAACTTCGCCATTGCTGCGTTCTACGTTGATGCTTAAACTCACTTTTCCTCTTTCAATATCTTTGCTGCAGATGTTGCGCAAAATCAATTCTTTATCAGAAAAAGCTTTAGGATATTTTAAATTGAGTTCCAGGAACTTGCTGTTGAGCGATTTGATTTCGACACTATACTTCGCATTTGCATAATCGGCTGTTGCTAAGCCGTATCCTGTCATGGATTTTATCATGCGCAAAGATAGGGTTTTAAGCTGAAAGGAGAAATAATAATGGTCAAGGGCCATAGTTATAGCCATAGCATAAAATAGTTTTACATTTAGAAAACCAGCGTTCAGTATTCATTGGCAATTGCAGCCTCGCTTTTCATTACAAGTCCTCGCTGCGCTGTGGGCTTTTCATTGCAATCGGGTTTAATTTTCAAAGCCTTAGTCTTTGGCCAAACCTGTTCCCTGCAAAGTGCAGAACGTTGGTTCTTAAACCTGATGGGAATGACATCCCCGATTTTTCATCGGGATAAAACGGACAGGTACTGATTTGGCCAAAAGTACCAGAGCCCTCATTTTCTGATCAAAAGAAATACAAATGCTACTTTTCTAGCAAGTTCAAGATCGCATTAAACGTTTTTTGCTTCAGCTTTTCTAAATCTTCTGCTACCAAACCTTTTACCTCTATGGCCTCGCCAAATACCATTTTAATTATACCTGGGTTGATCATAAGCGGATCGGTTCGCGGTAAATGCGCCCTGCTGTTTAGTATAGCAAAAGGTAAAATGGGCGTTTGGGTTTCTATCGCGAGGCGGAAGGCTCCATCGTAAAAAGGCGCGAGGGGTTGGTCAGACTTGTTCATCGTCCCCTCAGGGAAAATTAGAATCGATTGCCCTTCGGCCAGGTCTTTGCGTAGTTCTGCTACCGAATGATCGCGACTTTCGCGACTGCTGCGGTCAATCATCACCACCAAACGTTTATAAATCCAGCCAAAAACTGGTATTTTAAGCATTTCTATCTTCCCTAGCGGACTAAAAGCCTGCGGAACGCCCAGTACAATTGCAACCGCATCTAAAAACGAACTGTGGTTGCCAACATAAATATAAGCCCTTCTGGTATCAATTTTGGCTCCTTTGGCCGAAAACCACAGGCAGGTTAATAAGCTAAATCCCCAGGCCCAGAATTTTAAAAAATAGAATGAAATCTTTCGGCCGGTTTTCTCATTAAAAATACCCATGCTGAGGATAATAAACGGGCATACAAAAATCATGAGCAAGAAAAATACAATTGCAGCGTACAATAAATAAAATCCACCCAATAGTTTTCTCATCATTATTAACGTTTTATTAACAATTTGAACGTGTAACAAGTGTTAATTTTACGAAAAATATCTTAGAGATAATAAAGCGCTTTTATTTGCTTTGGGATGTAACAATTAAAGCAGGAAACAAACAACAAAACTAATCTGCTGTTAAATTAGTGCATCACCAGGAAAGTCTGATCAATTAACTCATTTAACGCCATGAAGTATTTAAAATTTATTCTTTTACTGATCGGCTTAGCACAGGGCTTTAGGAGCCTGGCCCAAAATTTTGTGCTTAAAGGTGTGGTAATTGAAAAAGGTTCGAATGTGCGGGTTGCGCTGGCCGAAATTACCAACCTGAACAATAAAATGGGAGCAACCAGCAATGAGATTGGCCTGTTTGAATTAAACGCAAAGATAGGCGATACCTTATTGGTTAAGAAAAGGAATTTAACCGATCAAAAACTGGTGGTTAAAACAGACGACGATCTGGTTGTTTACCTGGTTAGGGGGAGCACCATGCTGGAAGAAGTAACGGTTAAAGGGCAAACTAAAAAGCTGGAGATGAAAGATATTAGACGCGATTTGAAGCATAATGGTTCTTTTTACGCCGGTAAACCGCCATTAATTTTATTAAATCCCTTCGGTGGCAGCCCAATAACTTTTTTTTACGAGTTATTTGGGAAAACACCAGCGAGAGCGCGTAATTTTAACCGTTATTATAAAAAAGAGTTGAGCTTAATTGAGACAGATAAATTTTTTAATAAAAGCCTGGTAACCAGTAATACCACTTTAAGGGGAAAAGAACTGGACAAATTTTTGCTTGATTATTACCCAGGCAGCAACTTAACGAACAGCTGGAGCAATTACGATGCTGTTAAATACATCAAAGAATCGGCTAAACATTATACCGATACCTTGAAACGTACCAATTAATTACAAAATGAAGAATTTTAAATTTACCATCATATTTATCTTTTTAATCTCTGTAGGCCTGTTAGCCAAAGCGCAGGATTTTATTGTAAAGGGAGTGGTGATCGAAAAAGGATCGAACATCAGGATTGCCTTAGCTGAAATTACCAATCTGCGTACCGGCATCGGTGTGGGGAGCAATGATATCGGAATGTTTCAGCTTAAAGCCAGGGTGGGGGATACGCTTTTGGTAATCAAAAGAAACCTGATTGATCAAAGGGTAGTGGTGAAAAGCGAGGAAGATTTTGTGGTTTATTTGGTTCGGGGAAGCACCACACTTGATGATGTAACCATTCGTGGCAACACCAAGCAACAGGATTTAGCCGAAATTAAAAGGGAATATAGAAACAAAGGGGTATATAACGGCGGTAAAACCACACTTCTATCTGCCATATTTAGTCCATTAAATGCGCTATACAATTTATTTGGTAGCGACCCTAAAAATGCACGCAGGTTTGGCCGTTATGCTGATAATGAGATTAAGCAATCGCAAATTGATGTATATTTTAATCAGAGTATTATTAAAAACAATACCGAACTAAGAGGTGATACCTTGGAGAAATACATGCTTAACTGTCGCCCTGAATTTGATAAGGCCCAATACTGGAACAGCTACGATTACATCAAATACATCAAAGAATCATCAAAGAAATTTACCGATACGTTAGGGAAAGGGAAGTAGGATTTAGTCCTTAGTCTGGAGTCTTTAGTCCGGAGTCGGTTTGCAATCAGTTAACCACCATGCAGTTATCAATTACAGAATTCAAATTGGGCGTCATTTCGACTGAAGCGCAGCGAAACGGAGAAATCTATCTGTACAGATTACTTGACTGCGTTGCACTCCGCTCGAAAGGATGATTCTCTAGAAGAAGCTTGTCATCAATACTTCTGTGTTTTGTTAAATAAAATGATATAACAAAAATAAAACCCCACTAAATTATTGCAATTTCACAGCGCGGCCTCGCAATGGCTATATTCGTTTGGGGTTGAGCGTTTGGATTCAAGTTAGCCGATTTAAACATTTAATCGATTAACCATAGTACAGTTTACAGTTGGCGGTTTGCAGTTACTATTAAACAAATTAACAAGTTTGGAATTGGGCGTTTGGAGTTGAGAGTCAATTAACCAATTGAACAGTTAACCGATTAACCATTGTACAGTTTTCATTTGGCGGTTTGCAGTTACTAATGAACTAATGACCAGTGAACTTGATGAACTTTAAATGCTAAGCGCTTCGCAGGCCTTTTCGGCCGCTAGTTTCTCTGCATTTTTCTTGTTGTAGTCTCTTCCGGTACCGTATTTTTCGCCTTCAACGATGGCGCTAATGGTAAACAGCTTGGCACTTTCGCCTTCGCCGTTTTGTACCAGTTCAAAGGTTACATCTTTGCCGTGGCGCTGGCACCACTCAATGAGTTTACTTTTAAAGTTGGTTTCGGTAAGTTCGAGGGTATGGATATCGATATGGGGCTTTACAATACGGCGGAGCAAAAACTCTTTGGTAAAGTTATAGCCCTTATCCATGTAAATGGCCCCAACAATGGCTTCAAAAGCATCACCCAGCATCGAATTGTGCTTGGTTTGAATGCTTACCGAACGCTGATCGAACTGAATAAGCTTATCGAAACCAATTTTTTTAGCCAATTGGTTCAGATTTGCCCGGTTTACAATTTTAGAGCGCATTTCGGTTAAGAAACCCTCTTCCTTGTACGGATAGTGTTTAAAAAGCAATTCTGCTATTACCGATCCTAAAACAGCGTCGCCTAAAAACTCCAGGCGCTCATTGCTGCTTCTGCTGCCATTTTTTAAAACTTTTGCCACAGAGCGGTGTCTGAACGCCATTTTATACAGCGTAACATTCCCTGGAATAAAGCCTAAAATATTTCTCAGCTTTTTAACAAACTCCTTTTCAGGAGAGAGATAAAGTTTATATAATTTTAATATCGGCATTAAATAAATAACACAATTAACGGCTAATCAGCATATTTAACTAAGTTATCCATTTTTAATTAGCATACAAAATTATATGGCAGCTGCGCTAAATTAATCTTCGTATTTCTTGAAAATCACAGAAGCGTTATGACCACCAAAACCGAATGTATTACTTAAAGCTGCTCTAACGGTACGTTTCTGCGCTTTGTTAAAAGTAAAGTTCAATTTAGGGTCAAATGCAGGATCGTCTGTAAAGTGATTGATCGTTGGAGGAACAATATCATTTTTAACAGCAAGAATTGCGGCAATTGCTTCAACAGCACCAGCAGCTCCTAAAAGGTGGCCGGTCATTGATTTGGTCGAGCTGATGTTTAAACGGTAAGCATCTTCGCCAAATAATGTACCAATGGCTTTGGTTTCGCTAATATCACCGAGTGGTGTAGAGGTACCATGAACATTGATATAATCAATATCTGCAGTTGTTAAACCAGCATCTTTTAGTGCGTTTGTCATTACCATTCTGGCACCTAAACCTTCAGGATGTGGAGCTGTGATGTGATTTGCATCAGCACTCATTCCACCGCCAACAAGTTCTGCATAAATTTTTGCACCCCTTGCTTTTGCGTGTTCAAGTTCTTCTAAAATAATGGTTCCTGCACCTTCACCAGCTACGAAGCCATCGCGGTCTTTATCAAAAGGACGTGACGCTGTTGCCGGATCTTCGTTACGGGTTGATAATGCATGCATGGCGTTAAAACCACCCATCCCTGCTTCGTTAATTATTGCTTCAGAACCACCACTGATAATCACATCGGCCATACCCAAACGGATATAGTTAAATGCATCAATCATGGCGTTGGTAGAAGAAGCACATGCCGAAACAGTTGCAAAATTCGGTCCACGTAAACCGTATTTGATAGAGATATGCCCTGGAGCGATATCAATAATCATTTTAGGAATAAAAAATGGATTGTATCTTGGCGTACCATCACCTTTGGCGAAATTTGAAATTTCATCCAAAAATGTTTTCAATCCACCTATGCCCGCACCCCAGATTACGCCGATTCGGTTGGTATCTAATTTTTCAAAATCAAAACCACCATCCTTCACAGCCTCATCTGTAGCCACAAGGGCATATTGTACAAACGGATCTAGCTTGCGGGCCTCTTTTTTCTCCAAAAAGTCTTCTGGATTGAAATTTTTAACCTCGCATGCGAATTTAGTCTTGAACTTTTCAGTGTCAAAACCCTTAATAGGAGCAGCGCCACTCACCCCGTTAGTCAATCCTTCCCAAAAATCAGGAACATTATTGCCTATAGGAGTGAGCGCACCCAACCCTGTTACTACTACTCTTTTTAATTCCATTTATACTGAAAAAGCGTAATTCTATTTAACGTTTTTTTCCAAATAAGCGATTGCTTGACCAACAGTTCCGATGGTTTCAGCCTGATCATCAGGAATAGCTACATTGAATTCTTTTTCAAATTCCATAATCAACTCTACGGTATCTAAAGAATCTGCACCTAAATCGTTGGTGAATGAAGCCTCTGGCGTAACTTCGCTTTCGTCAACACCTAGTTTTTCTACGATAATAGCCTTAACTCTTGAAGCAATATCAGACATAATTTTATAATTTAATGGTTAAATAATTCTGTGCAAAGAAAAATAAATTCTTACAATTTTCAAATGTTTTTATTTCGATACGTAATTTTGGTATCTCAATAACACAGCGAATATAGAATTAGTTTTTTAATTTCGTTCTGTAAATTAATTATTTCGCTTTGAATAGAACTTACCTAAAACTTACCTTAGACCTTGATTTTATACTAATTGCGATTACTGCACCCCTAAAAGACTATGTACTTTGCCACAAGATTAATACTCGTTTAAACACACAATTTGAAAAGATAGAAGACCACGAAATTTTTTTTAATATTGATGAACCGGCCTGGTGTTTTTCTAAATATTACTTTTTTGTAGAGCAAGGCGAGGTAGAATATTACCTGATTAGCAACAGAAGTAGCGATGGTTTTTTAATTCCGGAGATGAATAAGGTAGATTTCTTTATCATTATTAAAGAATTTATAGATAAGGAAGATTTGGATTATCTGTTAAATGGATTGAATAAACTGCCTGATATACAGGTGGCTGCAAAAATAGATCCGACCAAGTTAAAGAGTAAGGAGAATTTGGTAATATAAAAATTATATACTTGGTGTATTAAATACACTATATTTGACGGTTACAAACAAAGAACAAAGAAACAAAATATATAAAATTTAATGCGGTTTGTCTATTTTAGATAAATATTTGCGTTTTCTAAAACCGCATCCTAAAATCAATTAATTAAATGAAACCTTTTCATTCGAGAACCAAAATCGTAGCCACGCTAGGGCCTGCATCGGCAAAACCTGATGTATTATATAGTATGTTTAACGCAGGTTTAGATGTTTGCCGTCTAAACTTTTCGCACGGATCGCAGGCCGATCACCAGGCGGTTTTGGATACCATCCGCGATTTAAACAAAAAATACGATTATAATGTAGGTATCCTGGCCGATTTACAAGGACCTAAAATCCGTATTGGTTTGGTAAAAGAAGGTGGTATTAACCTTATTAACGGAAAAACAACCGTAATTACTACCAACGAGTGTATTGGTAATGAAGAACGGATTTACATCACCTACCAAAACTTCCCTCAGGATGTTCAGGCTGGCGAGATTATCCTTTTGGATGACGGAAAACTTCAAATGAAAGTTTTATCTACCAACCTGAAAGATGAAGTTACCTGCGAGATTGTTCATGGTGGTATTTTAACCTCTAGAAAAGGGGTAAACCTGCCAAATACTAAAGTTTCTATCCCTTCTTTAACTCCTGAAGATCGTGAGAACTTAGAATTTGTATTAGAAAATGATGTAGAATGGATTGGTTTATCTTTTGTGCGTAAAGCTGAAGATATTATCGAACTGAAAAAAATAATTGCTGAACGCGGTAAATCTGCCCGAGTAATTGCTAAAATTGAAAAACCTGAAGCGATTGCCAATATTGATGAAATTATTGCGGTTACCGATGGTATTATGGTTGCCCGCGGCGATTTGGGTGTTGAATGTCCGATGGAAGAAGTACCGTTGTTGCAAAAAATGATCGTTGCCAAATGTAGAGCAGCTTCTAAGCCTGTAATTGTAGCTACTCAGATGTTGGAGAGTATGATTACTACGCCTCGCCCAACACGTGCTGAGGTGAACGACGTTGCAAACTCTGTATTAGATGGTGCAGATGCGGTAATGTTAAGTGGCGAAACATCAGTGGGTGAGTTTCCATTGATCGTTATCGAAACGATGCAAAAAATTATCCAAAACATTGAAGAGAACAATTATCCGTTCAATCCAGATAAGTTTTTAAAACCAAAATCGGAGTCTTTCTTAAGTGATGCGATTTGCGACTCGGCTTGTTTCTTAGCTAAACAAACCAATGCGGTAGGTATTGTTTCGATGACTTTAAGCGGTTATACTGCTTTCGAAATTTCTAGCCACCGTCCTGAAGCATTAACTTTTATCTTTACCAGCAACCGTGCTTTATTAAATGCAGTAAGCTTGCTTTGGGGTGTAAGAGGTTTCTACTACGATAAGTGGGAAAGTACCGATAATACCATCATTGAGGTTAATGAGTTCTTAAAAGCTAAAAAACTGGTTAAACAAGGCGATATCATTATCAATACCGCAGCTATTCCAATCGAGGCTAAAGGTAAAACCAATATGTTAAAAATCACAGTTATTGATTAATAACGATTGATCAATTAAAAAATGCTTCCGATTTATACCGGGAGCATTTTTTTTAAATAAAAAATATATTTTTGCAGCCCTACCGGAGAGGTGTCAGAGTGGTCGATCGAGCACGCTTGGAAAGCGTGTGTACTGCAAGGTACCGCGGGTTCGAATCCCGCCCTCTCCGCGAGATTGGATTCAAAAAATGCCAAAAGCCTGTTTATCGTATGATAAAGGGCTTTTTTGTTTTTTCAGATATGACCAAAATATGTATAAAAAAGCATAGTTCTGATAAGCAATTCGGTGAGTAAGTCAAAAAATAAAAAGTGTGCACTTTAATCGATATAAAATGCTGATTTACAGTGTTTTGATTGGGTATTCATCTCGACTTTTAATGCCTGTAGAACTAGATTGTTCAACATTTAAGTGCACATTATGAAAGCCAATTTAAGCCTACTCTTTTATCTCAAAAGAGAAAAAATTACAAAAATGGCCCTGTAGATCTCTACATGTGGGTTACGGTCGATGGGAAACGATCAGGAATTGCAACAGGCCGCTCCTGTGAACCGGAGAAATGGAGTATTTCTGCATGTAGATCGACTGGGAGAATGGAAGACTCCCGAACCTTGAATGCGTATCTCAGCGATCTACAAAATAAGATTTATGAGATACATCGGCAGTTAATTCTCAAGGATGAAACAGTCACAGCTGATATTATTCGAGACAAATTTTTTAGTAGAGCACCCAACTGCCAACGAGACAGTTGCCTTAATCACGCTTTCTTCAAATCTAACAAATCAATCATTAGATAAGTCAAACATACGACGAGACATGGCAGTCTTTGATCATAGCTAAATTGACATGGTTTAAACAGAGAAAGATGAGTGTTTATGGCTGATATTTCATTCAATATATCAAGATATTGCATGTTATGATTGAAATATCACGCATTATTTTTATGATTATTATTTTATATATTTGATTGATATTTCAATCATAAATAACAAATAACAAACATTATGAGTGATATTTCATATAATAGTAGTATTAGTGATGTTGCCGTATTGAAACAGATCGGCCAATTTATCAGAGAAAAGAGAGTTGAAAAAAATATCAACCAGGATTTTCTTGCTGGTAATGCAGCAATTAGCCGGTCTACCTTAAGCCAAATCGAGCGCGGCGAGAATATTTCATTGATCAATCTAATTAAGATCTTAAGGATACTGGATACACTGTATGTATTGGACAGGTTTAAGATAGAAACACAAATCAGTCCAATGTTACTGGCTAAAGAAGAGCAAAAAAAACGCAAACGCGCATCACGAAATAAAAACGCCCCTAAAAACAACGATATAGGATGGTAAAAACTGCATATGTAAAACTTTGGGGGGAACGGGTTGGTGCGGTTGCCTGGGACGAGCAACAACAGTTGGCCTCCTTTGAATACGATCCCAAATTTTTGAGGTCCGGCTTGCCTATTTCCCCTATTAAAATGCCGCTTGAGAACAGGATTTTTTCCTTTCCTGAGCTAAGGGATGTCGCAACTTTCAAGGGCTTGCCCGGATTATTAGCTGATGTACTTCCCGACAGATATGGAAACGATTTGATCAACATTTGGTTAGCGCAGAACGGAAGACCAGAAGGGTCATTAAATCCTGTGGAACTTCTCTGTTTTATTGGCTCAAGAGGAATGGGCGCTTTAGAATTTGAGCCTTCGACTGCCCCGTCGACTAAAACGCATGCACTGGATCTTTCCAGCCTGATTGAAACCACTAAAAAATTGCTCAGTAATAAAGAAACCTTTTCGGTACACACCGACGACCAAATGCGGGATGTGCTGCTGGAAGTGTTGAAAATGGGAACTTCAGCAGGTGGGGCACGGCCAAAAGCGATCATTGCGTATAACGAAAAAACAGGTGAGATCAAATCTGGACAGACCTTATCAAAAGGTTTTGAACACTGGCTTCTGAAATTTGACGGGGTAAACGATGCGCAGTTCGGTGTGAGCCATGGCTACGGAAGGGTAGAAATGGCCTATTATAAAATGGCTACCGACGCTGGAATAGAAATGATGGAATCAAGGCTAATAGAAGAGGAGGGCCGTGCTCATTTTATGACAAAACGATTTGACAGGGTTGGAGGTAATCAAAAATTGCACACACAGACGCTTTGTGCAATCGCTCATTATGATTTCAACCAAATACTTAGCTACAGCTACGAGCAACTGTTTCAAACCATGCGCCAATTAAGGCTTTCCTATGCCGAAGCTGAGCAGATGTTCAGAAGAATGGTATTCAATGTGCTGGCCAAAAATTGTGACGATCATACCAAAAACTTCGCATTTCTTATGCATCCAGAAGGTAAGTGGACGCTATCTCCTGCGTATGACATTTGTTTTTCCTATCGTCCAGGCAGCGAATGGGTAAGTCAGCATAACCTGAGCATAAACGGCAGACGGGGAGTCATCACAAAAGAAGATCTTCTGGCTGTCGCCAAGCAAAACTCGATCAAAAAGCCGCAACAGGTAATAGATGAAGTCTCCTCGTCGGTTAACAATTGGCTCCAATATGCTGAGGAATTTAAAGTAGACAAAAAACTGGCTGAGGCCATCGATACCGTATTGATCAAAACGGTATAAATCTACATGAGTATTATGTTCTCTTAGATATTCATTATTCTCTCGTCTGATTATTGTAAAAAACTATCTAAATACTCAAATATTATCTTGGTCTGTTTCATCAGGCTCACATGGGTTTGATTGGGAACAATGGCCAGGTGCGATTTGGGCATAGGTTGCATATCAGCAGCAACACCACCTCCCAACAATTTATATGTTTTTGCCAGTTCAATTTTATCCATGCCATCATTGTCGCCTGATATGATTAATACCGGTGCCGTGATTTTCGCAATATTTTCATCGCCCAGATTAAATGGTTCGCCAGCTGAGGTGATCATTTGTTCCACAAACTTTGTCCACTTTGTTTTATCCGGTGCTACAGCATCGTAGGCGATTTGCATAGGCGAATTTGCCAAAAACTCTGGCTTCATTATTTTAAATACATTGCTTACTTCGGGCACCCAACCATCAGTTTTGTAGGCGGCAGAAATGATGACTAATTTTCTCAACCGTTTAGGGCTTTGTATTGCAAACTGATAGGCAATCTGGCCTCCAAAACTGTATCCAGCTACATCAGCACTGTCAATTTTTAGGTAATTCATCACTTGCTCTACATCGCTGGCTAATGTTGCACGTGATAATTTCCGATCTGAATAGGGAGTGTGCCCATGTCCTTGTAATTCTAAAGCAATTACCTTTCTTGTTTTTGCCAGTTCAGGTATCAATTGTGCCCAATTCATTTCGATGGTATAATAAGCACCATGTAATAAAACTATTGGTTTTCCTTCGCCGTATACTTCGTAATAAACTTTGGTGCCATTAGCAGGTGCATAGCCGCTGCTGGAGGGTTTAAGTTGTTGCGCATTGGATTTAGCTGCTGTTACCATAATAATTACAATTAGGAATAGAAATTTAATAAGCTTTCCTGGTTTTAGTCTGTTTTTCATAAAGTTGCGGATTTAGTTTGATTGTTAGTGATAGTATAAAGTTCAACAACATTTGATGATTATACGTGGTGCAAAAAGGACAATTTAGGGGCGGATTCCGACAAACACTTTTATTTGGATTGTTTATTTTGTGCGGGATAAAAAACAATGCTACCGGTATCAAATTCCCATCCATAAAGCAAAAATGCCTTTCATATTTCTTATATTAGAATAGATTTGATCATAACATAATATCGAACAGGTGGATTATTTGAAAAAAATTATTGGTGACATTGAAGCACACGCTGTTGAAGATATTATCGAATGCTTTAATAATGGTGTTAATCCGAATGATTTGTACAATAACATTCCCCTTATTTATGAATTAACGAGCGAATATGCCAGGACTTCCAGGTTTAAAGATTGTGTAAAGGCATTTGTAGAACAGGGCCTGAATTTCGATGATGAGGCCTTACTGGCCGTTTTGCTTGATGATGCGGGCAGGCTAGCGATTTGCTTAGCCGGTAATCCGGCTATTATTAATCGAAAATATACCTTGCGCTGTGCTTTTACTCCATTATTCGAGGTAACTTTATTGCATGTATGCGCTGAGTTTAATCATACTGCGTGCGCCAGATTTTTAATTGAAAACGGAGCCGATGTAAATGCTGTGGCTGGTGTAGATGAATTTGGTTTCGGTGGTCAAACGCCCGTATTTCATACGGTAAATCAGCACCGGGCTTATGAACTAGAGGTAGCACATTTGCTACTGGAGCATTTATGCAACCTCTCATTAACAATTAAGGGATTAATTTGGGGTAAAGGTTATGAATGGGAAACTTTTATTCCGGCTGTAAATCCCTTAAGCTATGCCATGATGGGATTGCTGCCTCAGTTTCAAAGAACGGAGCAGGATACCTATAAAATTATTTCACTTTTATTTCAGGCCCGGTACGGGATGAGTTACGAGCCAAAGAATATTCCAAACCAGTACTTAAGCTAATCATTCATTTTCTGCTTTGCCCGAAGCCTTCGTTTTCGCATATTCCTTCAGACAGCTATCAAGTGGTAAGCCCTTTTGGTAAATGCAATCGCAAAAAATAGCACACCCTTTAGGGTTTTTACCTCCCACACCTTGATTTTTACATTCGATCATAGAATTACCTGGTCTGATTTCGTACAGAAATTGATTGCTGAGTACCACAGCGACAATGGCAGCAATCACGAAGCCTGCAAAGGCGAAGGGAAACGTTTTACTCAAAGGGGCTTTAGGTAAAGCCGCCGACCATATAATTGCTTTTAGACGTTTATAATCCCAAAACAATAAATAAAGATCTGCCAGTACCATCAGGGTGACAATCCGTGTTCCTTCAAACCGAGTGGCGTAGGTTAAAACGCAAATATTAATAATTACCGGGAAGTAGGCCAAGGCACCAACAAAAGCCGTTCGTGGAATAAGCAGCAGCAAGGCTATACAGAGCTGCGCGATGCCTATAAAGGTATAATAATAGCCTGTAAGGTGGAGTGCATCAAAATAATGGCCCAATGGATGATTACCGGATAGTGCTGTGAAACGCTCACCCGTAATTTTTACAATGCCCGATGGAATAAAGCTAGCTGCAAGTGCTACACGGCAGAAAACAGTAAACATACGGAACCAAATGTTGTAACGGGCTTCTTGCTGAAATTGCTGTAGCTGAACGAGTAGCTTCATGTCTTTTGGATATTAAAAGTGCTTTGTAATTCAAAGTTAATAAAGTGGATGATAATTCCAAATTTACTGCCGCTAACTATCATCAGCCATTAGAAAAAAATAGGCTATACAAAGTGCGGATTTTAAGAATTTCTTCAGCACTTTGTATAGCCTCAATACGTTTGATTCTTATGTTTATTATCCCATTTTAAGGTTTTCGAAATAAGCAGTGGTTTCTGCGATCAACGCTTCCATCAGCACTTTTGCTTCTCTGTGTCTTAAAATGGGCGCTATTTGACCGCTCCAGAACATGACCATGTCCCATTTTTGCTGTTCAATGGCTGCTTTTCGCAAAGGCGAAATAAAAGTAGTTTGCAAAGGAAAAGGTAAAAAGCCCCCTTCATTGCCAGTTTGTTCGCTGGCAATGCGCGTGGTAATCCCACGACCTAATCTTCCGGTAAATGCGCGTGATAATTTGGTATACCTTGTTGCATCCGAGAAAAGCATTTCTTTGTGGATAGGTAGCGCGTTAGATTCATTGCAAGCCAGAAAAGCGGTGCCAATCTGGGCAGCATCTGCGCCCAGGGTGAGTGCAGCAGCAATCCCTTTACCAGTGGCTATGCCGCCAGCAGCTATAACAGGTATTTTTACTTTTTCTTTAATGAGCTGTAAAAGTACAAAGGTTCCAGTAACCGAATTTTCTGCCCGGTCTAAAAACGAAGGCCGGTGACCGCCAGCTTCGAAACCCGAAGCAATAATCATATCTACACCAGTATCGGCTAAAAATACCGCTTCATCTAAAGTCGTAGCTGCACCAACGGTAATAATGCCACGTTTTTTGCACTCCTCCAGCACATCATCAGAGAGGGCGCCAAACATAAAACTGAATACTTTAGGTTTGAGATCGAGCACTACCTGAAGCTGGTTTTCGAAACGTGAACTAAAAGGAGCTGGCTTTGGTGGAAGCGGTATATTCAACTCATCAAAATAAGGCTTAAACAGGGCACTCGTTTTTTCGAATTGCTTATCGGTATCGCTCCCGGCTAAATCATTATCAGATACCCACAAGTTGAGATTGTAGGGTTTGTTGGTAGCAGCCGATATTTGTTGGTGTACCGCGGCTATTTCATTAGGGTTTAATGTGTAGGCACCAAATCCTCCCAATCCGCCTGCATTTGATACGGCTGCCACCAGCTCAACTGATGATAGGTTACCCCCAAAAGGCCCTTGTAAAATCGGGTACTGAATACCCAATAGCTGGCTAACTTTATTTTCGTACCACATCTTGTTTACCTTTTATTCAGCTACATCGCTGAGCATTTTGTTAACAATAAACCATTTGCCGTTTATCTGGTGAAATGATAACAAATCGACATAAATAAATTCGTACATCTGTACCTGCGCCTTCACTATGGCGATAGAATTAACTACATCTATCGAAACAATGCTCCCTTTAAAAGGTTTACCACTATCTTTCGGACTTTGCCGGTTGGCAACGCCATCCAGGTACACCGCCAGTGTTTTAGCATAAGGCTCACCTTTTATATCTCCATAAAGATACGTATCGGGATGAAAAACTTGTTTAAGCCGGTTAACGTCACCTTCGTAAATGCCTTTAAAATAATAATCTTCAAGTGCCTGTGTAATGTCAATCTTGCTTTGCGCTATATTTTCCATTTTTTTTGTCTGTTGTGCTTTCAAGCTTAACGATATGCAAAACAAGAAAGCCATTAAAATAAAACCTTTCAATTTAATTTAAATTGTGCCCCGCACCCATTCCGCCGTCTACATTGATTATGGCGCCGCTAATGAAATTGCTTTTAGCGACGGTGTATACCATTTCTGCTACATCTTCCACCTCACCTACACGGTTAAGCAAATGCAGTCCTGCGCTTTTGTCGTCTTCACCTGCATGCATAGGCGTACGGATTACACCCGGGGCTATGGTATTTACCCTGATGTTGCGGGTACCAAATTCGGCGGCAAGTTGCAGCGTTAGTGCATGGATAGCCCCTTTGCTTGAGATCGGCGCCGTACTCGGCGCACCACCCAGGGCATGGTTTACCAATGGCGTACCGATGTTAATTACCACTCCACTGTTTTGCTTTAACATTTGTGGAATAACGCTTTGTGTGGTAAAATAAGTGCCTTTAAAATTGGTGTTTAAGAACCGGTCTAGGTAAGCTTCGTCTACTTCCAAAAACGGTTTGGTTTCATATATTCCGGCATTATTAATCAGCACATCTACCGAGCCGAATTTGGCCAGGGCTACTTCCAGTAAACGCGCTCCAGTACTTTTATCGCTTACGTTTCCGGCTACCATGGCTATATTTTCGCCGGCGCCAAGTTCCTGGTAAACTTGTTCCAGTTTTTCGGCAGTTGTCGAATTCAGGATCACATTATCGCCCCTCTCAGCAAATAAACGGGCTACTGCTTTACCAATGCCTGATGATGCACCGGTAACAATGATGGTTTGCTTTTTCATGGCTTTATTTTTTATCGGCTGTTATGCCTTTTTCCCTTAAAACTGATACTTGTTCTCCGGCATAGCCCCAGTCATCCAGCTCAATTTCCTGGATAACAATGTGGGTAAGGTGCGGATCTTTATTCAGGGTATCACTAATCAACTCAGTAATCCCTTTAATCAAGGTTTGCTTTTGTTCGCGGGTAACACCTTCTCGTGTTACTTCTATTTTTACGTATGGCATGACTTGTTTCTTTAAGTTTAACAATCCTTAGGCTGCAAGCTCTGCAGCTAGATCAATATTTAAATCAAAATCGTTGTAAATCAAGGTGTCACCTAAATTTTGAAAGAAATTACCAGAACGGAATTTCATGTTGTATTTAGTCCTGTCGACTACAATTTTACCGCTTGCAGTTAGCTTGTTGTTGTTTAAATTTATATTTGCTGCAAAGGTTACCTCGTTTGAAATACCTTTAATGGTCAAATTGCCGGTAATATCGTAATGACCATCATCTTTTGCAGCTACATCAGTAATTACAAAAGAGGCTTCAGGGTATTTTTCTGAAGAGAAGAAATCATCAGATGCGAGGTGTCCGGCAAACTGTGCGTTAGTGCCTTCGTCGGTTACATCCAAAATAATAATTGAAGTAGTGTCGATAGTAAATTTACCGCCGGTTAGCTTACTGTTGTTTAATACAAGCTCGCCCGATTTGATTGCGATGGTGCCATTGTGTGCACCAGTTATTTTGCGGCCGATCCAGTTAATTTCGCTCTGAGCGCCATTAACGTTAAAATTTGTTGTTTCCATTTTCTGTTGTTTTAAATTAACAGTACAAATATGGAGAGGATATGCGGGCCAGCTACGTGATGTAGGTCACATTAGCCAAAGCACTGATTTTATGTGATGTAGATCACTTATGAATTGTAGAGGCGGCTTAATGTTTCGCGCGATACACCTAAATAAGCAGCAATTAATTGCTTGGGAACCAGATTGTACAATTCGGGATATTGGGTGAGTAATTCTTCGTACCGGTGTTTGGTATCGTTGTTCATGAAAGAAAGTAGCCTTTTTTGCGAGGCTACATATCCCTTATTGGTACGCCACCTGAAAAAATGTTCAATGGCATGTATTTCTTTGCAAAGTTTTTCGCGGTCGGCACTGCTTAAACACAATACCTCGGCATCAGTAATACAATCCAGACCAATGGTTGCTACATTTCCACTATACAGCGCGTCGAAATCAGAGGCCCACCAGGTAGGCATGGCAAACTGAAGGATAAACATTTTCAAATCGTCGTTAATGTAAAAAGCCTTTAAGCAGCCCGAAGTGACGAAATACTCGCAGTTTACCCGATCTCCGGCAGTAATAATGGCCTGGCCTTTTTTGAAGGATTGCGGCTTAAAATGAGAAAAAAAATAGTCGAACTGCTCATCCGTTAAAGAAATGGTTTTGGCAACATAATTTTGAAGTATTTCTTTAGCTGACATGCGGTTGTAATTTGGAATAAGCGAAAATAAAATTAGAAAAATAATGCTGCTTTAACAATTCATATTGTAATGGTAGGTATGCCAAATGGCAAAATCTTAAATTTTGATAATAACCGCTCTGACCAATTAGTTACTCATCTGGCTAAATTTGTATCAGCTTTAATACCATTTATATGCCAAAACAGTCTTATTTTTATCGCCGAGATTAACCAACAACATATTATGAATAAAAATTGGCTTACCGTAACGGCTTGTACCTTAGCCATTGCGGCAAATGCTCAGCAAAAAGCTTTAACCGTTACAGATTACCAAAGGGCGGAAAGTTTTATGAGTTATAACACCGCTAAGTACATCGATCATGCCAGTGTACAACCCACGTGGCTTGAGGGCGATAAATTTTGGTACACCACCAAAAGCCAAAGTACTGAGCAAACCTTTCTGGTTGATCCGGTTAAGAAAACCAAAACCTTAACTACCGAGTATAAAAATCCTTCTGCTTTACCTGCCCGAATGTATAGAGGTCGTAACGAAGTGGTATCGCCAGATGGTAAAAAATCCATTCTGATAAAAGACTATAATCTTTTTGTAAAAGATATTGCCTCAGACCAGTTAACCCAGTTAACTACCGATGGTATTAAAGATTATGGCTACGCTACTGATAATGCAGGCTGGAAACATAGCGATGCCCCGATTTTACGCTGGTCTCCTGATTCGAAAAAAATAGCCACCTTTCAGCAAGATCAAAGGAATTCGAAAGATATGTATCTGGTGACTACTAATGTAGGGGCACCGGTATTAAAAGCCTGGAAATATCCTTTACCTGGCGATAAACAAATTGCAACCATCAGACGTGTAGTGATTGATGTAGAAAACCCTAAAGTGGTTTCTTTAGCTATCCCTGCAGATCAGCACCGTGCAACTTTGAGTGACGACATTTCGAGCAGTGGCACTTTCGATGATATCGACTGGAAAGCTGATGGTTCGGAAGTAGCTTTCTTGTCTACCTCGCGGGATCATAAACAGGAAAAATTCCGCATTGCCAATGCAGCAACCGGTGCGGTTCGCGAAGTTTTTGAAGAAACCGTTAAAACACAATACGAATCAGGTCAGGGAGCCATTAACTGGCGTTATTTGCCTGCATCAAAAGAAATTATCTGGTATTCGGAGCGCGATAACTGGGGACATTTGTATTTGTACGATGCAACCACCGGGAAAGTGAAAAACCAGATTACCAAAGGAAACTGGGTGGTTAGCCGCCTGGTTAAAGTGGATGAGAAAACCCGTACACTGTATTTCTTTGCCAATGGTAGAGAGGCGGGTAATCCTTATTTCAGCCATTTATATAAAATTGGTTTTGATGGCAAAAATCTGGTATCGCTAACACCTGAAGAAGGAAATCACCAGGTTACTTTTTCCCCGTCATTCGAATATTTTATAGATAGCTATTCACAGCCCAATGTGCCAGCGGTTACCGTATTGCGTAGCATTAAAGGCAATCTGATTCAGAATTTAGAAAAAACAGATGTTTCGCGTTTATCTGCTACCGGATGGAAAGCACCAACACCGGTTTCGCTTAAAGCTAAAGACGGTAAAACCGATATTTATGGTTTGGTATTTACGCCAACCCAAATGGATGCGACTAAAAAATATCCGGTTATCGATTACATTTATCCAGGTCCGCAGGGCGGAAGTGTGGGTAGCTGGTCATTTTCTGCCTCACGCGGCGATAATCAGGCATTAGCCGAATTGGGCTTTATTGTAGTGGTAATGGAAGGTACCAGTAATCCCGATCGTTCTAAGAGTTTTCACGACATGAGCTATGGTAATATGGCCGAAAATACTCTGCCCGATCAGATTGCGGCCATCCGTCAGCTTTCTGCTAAATATCCTATGGATACCACTAAAGTGGGTATTTGGGGACACTCAGGTGGTGGTTTTGCTACTGCTGCAGCTATGTTCCGTTATCCCGATTTCTTTAAAGTAGGTATTGCCGAATCAGGTAACCACGATAACAGAAACTACGAGGATGATTGGGGCGAACGTTACAACGGTTTGGTAGAAAATTCTGATTACGAAGCACAGGCCAACCAGAATTATGCAAAAAACTTAAAAGGTAAATTAATGCTGGTACACGGTATGATGGACGATAATGTTCCGCCTTACAATACGCTACTGGTTGTAGAAGCTTTAGAGAAAGCAAATAAATCTTTCGATTTGGTTATTTTTCCAAACAGCGCACACGGTTATGGGGCTTATTCGCCTTACATGATGCGGCGCCGCTGGGACTATTTTGTGCAAAATCTTTTAGGTGCCGAAACACCAAAAGATTACCAGATGCAAGGTTCAGGAAACAGATAATTTTAAAGAGCAGCTATTTAGCTGCTTTTTTTATTTAAATAAACATGTATTTTAGGCTATAAACAAAAACGGTTTGGCCATGGGAAAAACAAGAGATCAGCACAATGTAATTATTACAGGTACAACAGGCATGGTGGGCGAGGGTGTTTTAATGCGCTGCCTGGAAAGTGAAGAAATAGATGCCATTTTGGTGATTAACAGAAAACCCTGTGGTTATACACACCCAAAGCTTAAAGAAATTATCCATTCCGATTTTTTAAATTTTTCGGCCATTGAAGATGAATTATCCGGGTATAATGCCTGTTTCTTTTGCCTGGGCATAAGTTCGGTAGGGGTTGATAGTGAGGTGTATTACAAAATGACTTATACTTTAACCATGCATGTGGCTGAAACATTAAGCAAGCTGAACACTAACATGACTTTTTGCTATGTTTCGGGTGGTGGCACAAACGAAAACAGCCGCTTAAAATGGGCACAGGTGAAAGGTAAAACTGAAAATGATTTAAAGAAATTACCTTTTCAACAGGTTTTTAATTTTCGTCCTGGTTTTATTAAACCTTTACCTGGTCAAAAATATGCGCATAAATTTTACAAATACATTAATTGGCTATTCCCAATTGGTAGGGCAGTTTACGCCAATGGTTTCTGTACCATGGCCGAGCTGGCCGATGCCATGATTAAAACCTTTAACCACCACAACGAAAGGCGGGCTTTAGAAGGGAAAGATATTATTGCTTTGGCAAAAGAATAAGCCCGGGAGCGTTGTTGGCAGCCCGAGCCTATCTTGTTACCCAAACAGGGTTAGGTTAATAAATGATCTGATTTTTTTAATATAATGCAGCGGTAGCAGATTTATCTTTGGCCGATAATACCGTTGCGCCTGAATTGCATTGGCCACCGTTCATGAGCGATGATGCGTCTGTTCCGGTAACTCCAGGTACATTTGTAGCAGTAGATTCACCACGTGATGACCAGTTGGTATGTCTGAATGAGATACAATGGCCAAATTCGTGGCAAATGGTTCTGGCGCGCTGCGCAAATGAATTGCCTGCAATGTAGCTTTTGTTAATTTTAATCAAAGCCCCTGCACTTCCGCCTGACGGGAATTGGCCCTGACCGCAAGTACCCGATCCTAAATTTTCATCTTTAATCAGGATGTCGTAAGGCGCAGCTGCTACCACATTAAAGCGGAGTGTAGAGTTAGGCACTGCGTTCCATTGGGCAATGCCGCTGTTAATTTCGCTGGTCATGGAGGTCATAGAAGGATCGATGAAAACCCTGATGTTTAGCTTTTTGGTACTGTTAACAATGCTCCCTGTGTAATATTGCTCCGTTTTTGGCCCTTCAGTAACAAAAGGTACTACCATATCTTTCGGGAAAGTGATATCTTCTTCTACTACAAATTCTCTTCCGTTATCTACAATACTTTCAGCCGGGAAACCCAGATCCTTAATGTATTGCAATACTTTGTCGGCATTTTTTACTGTTTCCTGTGGTTCATCGCTTATCGTTTCCTGGTTTTTCTTACACGATGTGATTACTAAGGCCATCATAGCTACAAGAGCCATTGTTTGAATTAATTTTTTCATAAGTAATAAGTTAGTTGTTTGGGTAACAGAACAAATGTAACACAACTTGTTACATTGAATTTTGCTGTGTAACAGAATTTTACACGAAAACTGAATCGTACAATGCTGTAGTGTGGTTAAAATCGCTATTGTATTTTAAAATTTACACAAGTACATTTTTAATTTGTTATATTTTGTATGTTTATATTGTTTTTGAAGACTTCTTAAAAATATTTTTACAGGATAATAAATAATTTCAAAAATATTTTTCATACAAAAACTACACTGCCATAGGGTTGTCAGTGAGGTGTATTTTCTTTGTGTAACTAAAGCAAAAAGATATGATACAAGAACAATTATTCGCTGAAACAAAAGAAGAAACTTCTCTTGTTTATTTAATGAAAAATTATGCAAATTATAATTTCTGGGCCAATTTAGCCCTGGTAAACTGGTTAAAAAACCATCCCGAACATTTATTGGAACAGGAAGTTTTATCGAGCTTTAAGAGTGTAAAATTAACTTTAGCTCATATCTTACAAACGCAGGAGTATTGGTATTCGATTTTAAGTAAAACTGAATTTGAATTTCGCGAGTATGGAAGCCTGAATAATATCTTTGACTCTTTGCTAAAACAGTCGGAGAACCTTGCTGTTTACGTTACAGCATTCAGTGAAAGCAGGCTTGAAGAAAATACACCGATTCAGAGTCCCTGGTTTACAAGCGATTTTCAGAACTTTGAATATGTAATGCATGTGTTTAACCACAGTACTTACCACCGCGGGCAGATTATAACTATATGCCACAATTTAGGAATTACCGGTGCACCTATGACAGATTATAACTTTTATAATGTCATGGCCAAATAGGGTATTTCGTTCTGTCAGAAAATAGATTAGTGAAAAAAATGCGGATGATTCTAGAACCATCCGCATTTTTTTATTTCTTGTTATCGTACTTCCGTTGATTGTCTTTGTTCGATGTCTGATCAGACCGCTGTCCACCACCATTGGTTATTCCTTGTATTTTTTTATCGGTTTTAACATCATGATTAGCCCTGTCTGCGATCGAACTTCCCTGAACGGTTGGGTTATTTTTTGGTGTGCCCGTGTTTTTCATAACTCTAAAATTTAGTGTAACCATATTGCAGAGCGCTACTATAACAACCACCCGTCTTGGCAATATGTTTTGTTTTTTTAGAGAAATGCTTTTGTTGGCCGTCTTAATGGACTAATTAGCTTGGAGCTAAGCGTTTTGCGGCATTCAACCATCATACACTTTACAGTGGGCAGTTTCCAATAGACCAATTCAGGTTTGGAGGCAGTTAACCAGTTTAAACATTTAACCGTACTAACAAACAAACCACCTAATACAACAAAAATATAGTCGGTTTTTTATGTAAATCTATCTCCTCTTTGCGCCAGTTGTAAACGCTTTGGGTTTTAATAAATTCATCTTCAGCAGTCAGGTTGCAGGCTACACAAACCTGGGTATTGGGTTTACAGCTTTTTAAAACCTCTTCAAACAACTGGTTGTTACGGAAAGGGGTTTCGATAAAAATCTGGGTTTGTTTATAACGACTGGCTGATAAATCCAAATCTTTAATCCTTTTGGTACGCTGTTCTTTGTCAATGGGCAAATAGCCCCAAAAAGCAAAGCTTTGACCGTTAAAGCCTGATGCCATTAATGCCAGCAGGATAGAGCTTGGCCCTACCAATGGTACTACTTTTACCCCACGTTTATGTGCTTCAGCAACAATATCCGCTCCTGGATCGGCAATGCCAGGGCAACCGGCCTCGCTCATCAAACCAACATCTTTACCTGCAGTAAGTTCCGCAAAAAATTGTCCTAAGTCATTGCGGTTATGTTTGCCATAATCATGAACAATTAAATCTTTTTGCGGGGTTTTCAAACCAGCTTCTTTTAAGAAACGGCGGGCCGTTTTGCTGTTTTCCACAATATAAGTGTCGATCTGGTTAATCGTATCAACCAGATAAGGGGTGAAAGTTTTGTGTGCTACCTCTTCGGCCAGTGGTACTGGAATAAGGTATAAAGTGCCTTTTTGCATGGTACAAAAATACTTACAATAAATAGGATTTATGTTTTAAAGTTTAACAGAGTTGCAATATAATCTCTTTTGTAAACACTGGTGTAGCAAATTTTATTTCTAACTGACTTCTTTTCTGCACAATTAAACTTTGCTTAAAACGTTAAATAAGAGTTAAATATGCCCTGTAGGGCAATATTTGAGGGAAAACACCGAAACTATGCTTGCATATTAAACTTTCTAAATTTTTGGTGCTCTAATTGATAAACACACATTAGGTTATTAAAATAAACACACAAATGAAAACACTGAAATTTACGGCACTTGTGCTGGGGCTTTTTGGGCTCCTTGCCGGAACCACTACCCTTGTCAGGGCACAAGACTACCAGGACGATTACCAGGATGATGGTTATAGCACTGGTAATGTTTCGTTACAAACTTTCTACGATGAACTTTCGCCCTATGGCACCTGGATACAAGACCCGCAATATGGTTATGTTTGGCGTCCGGATGTAGACCAGAGTGATTTCCGCCCTTATTATAGCAATGGCCGCTGGGCAATGACCGAATATGGTAATACCTGGGTTTCCAATTACGATTGGGGCTGGGCACCTTTCCACTACGGCCGCTGGGTAATTAACAGTTACAGGCAGTGGATCTGGTTACCTGATACCACCTGGGGACCTGCATGGGTTGACTGGAGAAGTGGGGATGGCTATTATGGATGGGCGCCAATGGCACCAACCATCAGCATAAATTTAAGCTTTGGCCGCCGTTACGTAGTGCCTGAGTTCTGCTGGAACTTTATTCCGCAGCGTAATATCTACATCAGTACCTTTCCAAGGTATGATTATGGCCGTAACAATGTGTACATCCGCAACACCACGATTATTAACAACACTTATGTGTACAACAGAAGGAGTTACTATGGTGGTCCGAGGATTGATGATATCAGAAGGGCAACTAATCGCGATGTAACTGTTTACAGGTATGCGCAAAGCAACAGGCCTGGTGCAAGCCGGGTAGGCGGTCGTGAGGTTTCGATTTACAGACCAAGACCGGAACGTAACCAGGTTGATAACCGTAATGCAGCACCTAAAAGATTTGAGCAAGGTAATGCCGGTTTTAGCAGAAATGGCAGAAACGAAGGTTATGCTACCCGCGAACAACGCAACGGTAATAATAATGATAATCGCTTCGGATCAAGAAATGATAACAACCGTTCGGTACAACCTGACAGACGTAATGATAACAACGTAGGCAGGGACAATAACAACCAGCCTAACAATAACAGGGGTGAGGCTTATAACAGAGATGGAAACGGAAGGATAAGCAGAAACGGTGCAAATGGTGCTGATGGCAGAAACGGGCAATCGAATGTAGACAGAAGCCAGGAGCAACAACAACGTTTTGAACAGATGCGTCAACAACGTAACCAGCAAGACCGCGTGAGTCAGGATCAGCAACGTGCGCAACGCGATATTCAATTGCAACAACGCGGACAGGCCGATCAGCAGCGTGCACAGCAACAGCAACAAGAACGTGCTCAGCGCGACGGCCAATTGCAACAACAGCGTAACGAGCAAATGCAACAACAACGTACGCAACGCGATGCTCAGATGCAGCAGCAACGTAATGAGCAAATGCAACAACAACGTGGACAGCAGCAACAAGCTCAGCAACAGGAAAGGGCGCAACGTGATGCCCAGGCACAACAGCAACGTAATGAGCAAATGCAACAACAACGCGCACAACAGCAACAAGCTCAGCAACAGGAAAGAGCACAACGTGATGCCCAGATGCAGCAACAACGTAATGAGCAAATGCAACAACAACGTGCACAACAGCAACAAGCTCAACAACAGGAAAGAGCACAACGTGATGCTCAGGCTCAACAACAAAGAGCACAGCAACAGCAGCAAATGCAGCAGCGACAAGAACAAAGAAGATCCGAAGCCCCACAACAGCAACAACAGCGTGGTGGTGGCGAAAGAGGCAGCTCTGAAGGCGGAAGACCATCAAGAGGTGGTAGAGGATAGATAGAAAAAGTCCCGGTGCAAATCCGGGACTTTTTTGTTTTTAAGGCTTATCCTCAGTTCAGTTGGTTTTTTAAGAAGGTAGCCAAATTATATTATTTTACTTTAAAAACCTGAAGTTCTGCTAAATGCGTATAAGCCTGAGGTCCTTCGGTCATTTCTAACTTCAGGAACCTTACTTTAGTAGGGGCATCCAGCTCATAATTCTGTAATGCTTTTAAATTCGGATCCATGTCTTTGGCATTTAAAAGGTCTGTCCAAATGGTGCCGTCAACACTTCCTTTCAGGTTAAATTTGGTAAACCCTGTATTATTGTTGTTGCGGGGAGCCATTGAAATGCTGGTTACATTGGTAAGCGAAAGCATATCAACCTGGATCCAGTGCGGAAAAGACGATGCTGGCGATGAATATTGCGAATGCCAGAAAGTTGCAAGGTCACCATCGAGTACGCTGGCAAGTGATCCATCACCAGCCTGTGTGGTTGATGCGGTAATAGTCCATCCCGTTCTGTCTGCCAGAATTTCTGGTGCCTTGTACTTCAATGTAGTGATAAACATTGTTCTTAACAAGGGATTGATCTTATATCCGGAGGCATCAATAATGCTAATTGGCAACATATATGCTTTGTTGGGATCCAGGTTTTTAGCGTTGTATTTTAAGGAAACCAGGTTGGAAGTAATTGCTCCGCTTGCTATGGTTACATCTAGTCCGCTAATAGTGTAAGCACTTTCGGGGAGTTTTAAATACGGAGTAAGGTTTTGACTGATCCGCGCAACATTTACACTATCAAAGGCTTTATCATCTATTTTAAATTTTACAGCGATATTGTTTAGCGGCAAACCTACAGCTGCGAAGGATGCGCCAAAATCGTAGGATATAACCGTATCCTTTGCCGGATAAACGGTTATTTTTTGCGCACTGGCTTGTCTGGAAACATAAACTAATGCATTTTCTTTTGTATCTGATTTTTCGAGGTATGCTTCTTCTTTCTTACATGCCCCCATAACTGTAATAACAGCTATGATACAGGATAATATTTTATATAATCTCATTATAACATCGTTTTAAGTTAGTACCCTGGAAGCTGAACAATTTGTTTGTTTCTATCCATTTCATTCTGGCGATAAGGGAGGAAATAAAATTTACGTTGCCATTGCGCTCTGGTAGTTGCAACTACGCGTTTATAAAAGGTTGGATCAGACAAAGATGTACCTGCATCCATGTTCATGCCATAAAAATCGCCACCTTGTTTAGAGCCCGCTTCATTAGGGATTTTCCATCTGCGTACATCCCAAAACCTCAAGCCTGATTCGTAACAAAGCTCGATTCGCCTTTCCAGTCGGATTTGTTTACGCATTTCTACCTGGCCAGGATCAGCAGAAATTTCGGGTATGCCTGCGCGTGTACGCACATTATTCAGGTACTTTAGTACATCGGGATGGCCAGGCTGCGATTCATTGAGAGCCTCTGCATAACTTAAATATAATTCGGCCATTCTAATTAACATAGCTGGGCGGGCAGGGTTACTGCCAGTACTTAAATTGGTATTGGGATGGATGTTTTTCCTGGCAGTATATCCTGTTTTTGGATAATCTCTGGCATTTGCTTTTTTGCCGGATGGTGAGGTAGAAAAATAAGTAACATAGGTTTGTCCTGCCGCAGGTATAACTGGTATTACGGCTCCACTAAAGGTTACATCTACATAAAAACGCGGTTCTCTTCCAACATACATGTTATTTGTGCCGGCAGAATAATAAGAAGTTGCCACATTGGTAAAGGTTGTTTCGCTATAAGAAGGTGTTTCTTTTATACTACGGCCATCTGCCATCCTGAAATCATCAACAAGTTCCTGAAGCACACCAATACCGTTCCAGCCATTACCTGAGAGGGAGTTTTTCGGCGCAGAATGCTGAGACCAGGAGTATACATTGTTGGCTCTTCTTAACCAAACACCTTCATCTTTCCAGCCGTCCCAAAACATGTCCCTAGTCGAATTAAATCCCTGCAGAAATAAATTGGTATTGGGTTTAATGAACAATTTACGGCCTTGGGCAACATTCAAATCAATGGCTCTTTTCATCGCCTCAGCTGCGGCCTGCCAGCGCGTAGGATCGTAAGTCTGGTTAAATAATTGTTTACCATCAAAGTTCTTCCAGTCTGCAAATTCTGAATTTCCGTTAAACAAAGGGCTGGCATGAGCCAGTAAAACCTGCGCTTCAATTGCCGCGGCTATGGGTAGCGTAATCCGGCCTACCTGATAATCATCAACGGTATTGGAGCCTGTAAGGTGTAAGCTAGTCAGGCTGGCTTCTGATGCACGCATTTCATTCATCACAAACTTTATACATTCATCCCACGAACTTCTTGGGATTTGAAAGTTATCATTTGGTAAACCCGAAACTAAGGGTGCTATGGCTGCGGGACCTACTTCTTTCATGAGTAACCAGTGGTAATAGGCCCTTAAAAAACGTGCTTCTCCTTTATATTCTTTTACAATAGATTCGCCATTCTGTTGTTCTAAAAGTTCTTTACACTCATCAACTCTTTCCAGAAAAATGTTAATGTTGCGGATCAATTGGTAATAGGTTTCAAAACTGGTTGGCGAGTTGTCGCTGGTAACCGCTCCCGAATTGATTGTTAAGGCATTACCCGTACCCCAGTTGGCATACTCCAGTTCATCGCTGGTACCTGCGTACTGAAAGCCATAGGGTTGATCCCATATATCCTGTATACCTGCATATAAGCCAAAGAACCAGCGTTCGGTATTAGCCCTGTTCGAAAATACTTTATCTATAGTATTGATATTATCTGGTACGGTATCAAAATATCCTTTTTTACAGCTTGTAGGTAGAAAAAGGAACGGTATGAATAGCGCCAGAATTAATTTTTTTGCGAATGTGTTTTTCATAATTAGTTAAAATTAGCACGTAAACCTAAGTTGAAAGTTGAAATGTTTGGATAAGATGCCCCACGGCCATCCCCCAATTCAGGGTCCCAAAACTTCCATTTTGAAAGGGTTAACAGATTGGTACCATTGGCATAAATTCTCAGCTTTTTGATAGCAACTTTACTCAGTGCTTTTATACCAAAAGTATAACCTACCTCTGCGCTTTTTAAGCGGATGTAATCTGCACGTTTAACCCACCAGGTACTAGAATAATAGTTTGTGGTAACATCCTGATTGGTAGATAAGCGTGGATAAAATGCATTTGGATTAGGATTTTCTACCGTCCAGCGATCTGTAACCTTGCTATACATATTTCCAAAAGTGGCTCCCTGAGAGAAAGGCGTTGTGCCGGTACCACCATTGTAACTGAAATCAACCTGACCTGCGCCCTGGAAAAAAAGCACAAAATCAAAACCTTTGTAACCTGCGCCAATATTTAAACCATATAAAATTCTTGGGGTACTGCCATAACCAATAGCCTGCTGATCAAATGAAGAAATGAGACCATCTCCATTCAAATCTTTGTAGCGGATATCGCCAGGGCGTACATCGCCAGCTTGGGTAGGTGCGTTGTCGATTTCGTTCTGGTCTTTAAATAAGCCCATGGCTACGTAGCCAAAACGTTGGCCAATCGAATGGCCAGTGCGGTTAAGCCACGAGTATTGCCATGGTGGTAAACCATCAAAAATATTCTTGTTTTCATTCATATTGAAGGTTCCTCTGAAAGTTACAAATCCATCTCTGAAGCTCTTATTATAGCTTAATGTCAGATCGATACCTCTGTTCGCTGTTTTACCCACATTTACATAGGGTATATTACTGGTTGTAAATCCTGAAATGTAAGGAATGGTATAATTTTGAAGTAAGATGTCGTTTCTTTTTTCTTTGAATAACTCCACAATTAATTGAAGATCATCTTTTAAGAAATTGATCTCTACACCGAGGTTGTGCCTGAAGCCAGTTTCCCATTGCACTTCGCTGCCAATGCGGCTTTCCTGATAGCCTGTATAAGCCCTGTCGGCTCCTGGAATACCAAAAGTATACGAAAATGCATCTCCTAATGTAGATAGGAATAAGAAGCGTGAACCGGTATTGCTGTTACCCGTAAGACCATAGGTGTAACGGAATTTCAGATAAGATACAATGTCTTTAACCGGCTCAAAAAACTTTTCATTTGAAGCTACCCAGCCTGCACCAACCGAGGGGAAGAAACCAAAACGCTTAGTGGGTACGAAGTTTTCAGATCCTGAATAACCAAAGTTAGTCTCAATAAAATACTTGTCTTTATACCCGTAATTTACCCTTCCTACCAAAGAACGCTGCCTGAAAGGAATGGAGCTAATCAAATCAGTCGCATTTCCATTTACGTAATCGGATTGATTGAAAAGAAATAGACCTGAAACATCATGATTGCCATATTTTCTCGAATAGTTAAGGGAAGTTTCGGTGTAAAATCTTCTGTTGCTATTCCTGTCGGCCGAAAAACCAAGTACGTCTGAACCGGTTTCAGCAATTCTGGTAATCAGTTTGCCGTTAGCATCGCGCCCCGTTGCCAGATAGGATTGTAACGTTCTTGACCGGGTTAAACTGCTTCCGTTAACAGCATCAAAAGCAAACATGGTTGAAAAAGATAATCCTTTGGTAAGGAAGTCCAGTTCCTGGATTACTTTGATGTTACTTCTAACAGTATTTGAATAGGTGTTTGAATAGCCGTTTGCCACAAGGTAGTAGTAGGGATTAAATGGAACACCGGGGTATTTGGGCCACTGGCCGTTTGAATAAATAGGAGGGACTACATGCGGCGCCTGCTGTGTAGCGTAATCAAAAATTGCATTTACACCAGCTGATGGTGTATTATAATTAGTAATAAATCCGTTAATACCGAGTTCCAGATTAGTGCTTTTAGTTACTTTAACACTTACATTACTATTAAAATTAAACCTGTCAAGCTTTAGGGTCGAATTAAAAGATTGTGCTTCAGCTTGTTTAAACATCCCTTTTTCTGTGTAATAACCAGCCGATACATAATATCTTGCTGCATCTACGCCACCACTTACATTAAGATTTGCCCTGCTGGCACTCGAAAAATCATTGAACAGATAATCGTACCAGTTCACATTAGGGTATAAGTCAGGATCTTCTCCGCTGGCGTGCTTCGCTATAACAGCTGGGTCATATTGTGGCGTTCTTCCCCTGGTTGATAAACTCTCATTATACAAAGTCATAAAAGTAGGCGCGTCTATAAAATCCGGAAGTTCCGTAAACTTTGAGCGCGAACTGTTTAATTCCACATTGATA